>Ga0310121_10000032_pt1 | contig 127590 bp, 104 predicted proteins | sample CB27_Tmax_986_MG_FD_203504 | JGI IMG/M metagenome (GOLD analysis project Ga0310121, IMG submission 203504) | Marine microbial communities from Western Arctic Ocean, Canada - CB27_Tmax_986 | ecosystem: Environmental > Aquatic > Marine > Oceanic | place: Canada: Western Arctic Ocean | collected... | reverse complement strand
TGTGCCGTGTCTTCTTCATCTTCAAAGAATCCTTTCCGGGCTTCGCCCGGATGCGAGTCTCTCATGAAGACTGGATCAGTTTGAAGGGGGAAGGCCAAAGTCTTTGCTAAACTCGCGACGACAACATGAATGGCACTTCCTGACCACTCTGCGCTTCGCGGTGGCGTGCTCGTAGCCAATACATTTCGCGTGGAGCCTCGAACGTGATCGCCAACGTAGCCAACCTCGATAAAATGGCGATTGTGGTCGCCCATCCCGGACACGAATTGCGCGTCTTCTCCTGGCTGGAGCAAAATCGGCCGACCGTGTATGTGCTCACGGACGGTTCGGGACGTGATCGCCACGGGAGACTCCATTTCACGAGCCAACTGCTGCAGCGCAGCGGCGCGCAGCCGGGAACGATCTACGGCCGCTATACCGATCTGGAGCTTTACGAAACTGTCTTACGCGGCAACGTCACGCTGCTGCGCCACGTGGTCGACGAGCTGACGGACGCTTTAGTACGCCAAGATATCGAGTTTGTGCTCGGCGACGCCGCGGAAGGCGAGTTCATGGCGCACGATTTGTGGCGCCAGCTACGGATTCTGGCTGTCGAGCGAGCGGAATCGATCTTAGAGCGCCCGATTGCGGAATTCGAGTTCGCCGTTGATTCACATCCGCACAATTGCCCCGCTTCGCTCAAAGAGCACTCGATCTGTCTCGCGCTGGACGACGAGGCGTTCTACCGAAAGTTAGCAGCCGCTTACGCGAACCATCGAGTCCGACCGTTTGTCGACAAGATGTTGGCCAGCTTTGGTGCCGACGCGTTTCGCACCGAGTGCCTGTTTCCCATGTCGCAGGACTCACTGTTGACACCGGAATTGAAACGGGTCCCTAATTACGAGCAGCACGGCGAAGCGATGGTCGCCGAGGGAGTGTATCCCGAGGTGATTCGCTACCACCAACATCTCGTGCCGCTGTTCGTCGCCCTGCGGCAATCCGAGCTGGTTACGGCCTAATTCTCTGGCGCGTGGGCGAAATTCGCTGTGAAGATCCTGATCACCAACGGTCGCCTGGCAAAGCGAACTGGCACCGAGATGTATGTCTACGAATTGGCGATTGAGCTACTCGCTCGGGGCCATGAACCGGTGGTCTACTCTCCAGCCGTTGGTCCTTTAGGCGAGCAGCTGCGTGGCAAGACGGTGCCGGTCGTCCAACAAGTGAATCGGCTGGCAGTCACCCCCGACGTCATTCATGGCCACCACTTCGAGCCGTTGCTTTGCGCGAGTTTACGGTATCCTCGCACACCGGCGATCTTCTGCTGCCATTCCTGGAATTCCCATCAGGACCGACCCCCCCGTTTGCCGAGCATTCAGACGTATGTGGCAGTGGACGAAGCCTGCCGCGATCGACTCGTCTATGAATTTGGCGTTCCCGAATACTGCACGCAGATTGTGCACAACTTTGTCAACCTCCAGCGATTCCACCCGCGCGATGATCTCCCGGTTCGGCCTAGTCGTGCGTTGTTGTTTACGAATCGGACCACGATCGGTCGCTTTCCACGCGCGCTGGCGGCGGGCTGTCGTGATCATGGCATTCAGCTCGACTTGCTCCGCGCGATCGCCGGAAAGAATTGCCTGGAGCCTGAGAAAGTATTGCCTAAGTACGATGTAGTATTCGCCCGCGGCAAAGCCGCGATCGAAGCGATGGCAGTCGGCAACGCGGTGATTCTTGGCGATCGCAGAGGCTTGGGCCCGTTGGTCACGAGTGAAAACTTCCAACGATTGCGAAACCTGAACTTCGGTCGGCGCGCGTTCAACCGGCCGATGCGCACGGCAGAAGTATCGCGGCAACTGGCAAATTACTCGGCCGCGGACGCCTCCACCGTTTCGCGGCAAATCCGAGAACAGTCACCTATCGACCTGATTGTTGACCGGTGGCTCGAGCTGTATGCAGGGGCGATCGAATCGTTCGCCTCGCCTGCTCCGGCGGCCATGGAAGCCACGATGCGTGCCGCGGCAGAGCACCTCGAACAGCTGCACCCGAGCCTTGCTCGCGGACGACGCATGGAGAAGTGGCGTGCGGTGTTCGCAAAGCTTGTGGGGCTACGGTAACGCCGGAAGACTGGCGACTTCCGCCGGGTCAGGTATCCAGTCGCAAAATTGCGGGCATAAAATATTTTTTTCCCTCGGTCATTTTCTGACCTTCTCTCGGCCAAGCCCCAAGATTTCCATAACGTCTTGTCGCACCTGATCTTGTCCTTCGCTGCTAGCGGTGGTAGACGCCGTTATCTGATTCAGGGCCAATTTTCGTAAAGGATTACACCATAATGACTTAGAATCTGTTTTACTAAAGTCATTGACGGACCTTAAGAAACTCTTAAAATCTGCCCCTTGTCCCAAATGTTGTAGCGCGAAACGCCGAAGCTACAATATGTAGGGGGTACGTCCCCATTCTTACCTCTTGAAAGGGGTTCGTGCTGAAGCTGAGCAATTTAGGTAATTTGGCTTGGTCAAATCTGTCAATTTGGACGATTCAAAGTGTACATCTGTATATTTATTTCGGTATACTGAGGGGCAATTCGATCCTGTGGTGCGGATGGAAGCGAGCTAAGGAAGGCGCCGGTCAGTTACGTCCGGTTCGTTAGGAAAGCGTCAAGTTAAGGATAACCAATCACGTACTACAGGAGGCAAGGTAAAGGATGGTCACGGTACAGCAGCGGTCAGACAAGACATACGTATCCATGCAGCAGGAAAAACAATCAACGGGAATAGGTTTCCAACCAGCGGCCGCTGAGTTGGTTTCCAACGGCGTCCGGCGCCAGGCATTGTCCATCGAGCCCACTTTTTGCCCAGCGGGCGTCTCGGATCCGTTTGAGACAACGGAGTGGGAATATCGTAGGGCGGCAATCAAGGACGAGAACGGTGAGGTACTGTTCGAGCAGACTAACTGCGAGGTCCCCGTGGCATGGAGCCAACTGGCGTCGAACGTCGTGATTAGCAAGTATTTTTACGGCGAGAACGGTACGCCAGAGCGAGAATCGAGCATCCGGCAGTTGATTCATCGAGTGACACGGACGATTGCTGACTGGGGGATCGCGGACGGTTACTTTGCCACGCGTGAGGACGGTGAACATTTCTATCGCGATCTGACTTGGCTTTGTCTTCACCAACACGGCGCGTTTAACTCGCCGGTGTGGTTCAACGTGGGGTTATTTCACCAATACGGCGTGAGCGGCGCCCCCTGCAACTGGTTCTGGGAACGGGAAACCGATACGGTTCGGGTACCGCAGAATCCGTACGAATATCCGCAGGGTTCCGCCTGTTTTATTCAAAGCGTCGACGACAACATGGAAGACATCATGCGGTTGGCGACGAGCGAAGCCATGTTGTTCAAGTTTGGATCTGGAACTGGAACGGATTTGTCGACAATCCGGTCGCATCGTGAAAAGCTGTGTGGCGGTGGCAAGCCGTCTGGTCCGCTGTCATTCATGCGGGTTTACGATCAGATCGCCGCCGTTGTGAAATCCGGTGGCAAGACGCGTCGCGCGGCGAAGATGCAATCTCTTAAGGTCTGGCATCCGGACATTCTGGAGTTCATCGAGTGCAAGCACAAAGAAGAGCGAAAGGCTCATGTTTTGATTGAGAAAGGCGGTTACGAAGCCAACTTCAATGGCGAGGCCTACAGCTCAATCTTGTTCCAGAACGCCAATCTGTCGGTGCGGGTCACCGACGAGTTTATGCAGGCGGTTGAGCAGGATTTGGAGTGGACCACGCGTTGGGTCACCGCGAAATCCAAGCCAGGTCCCAGCTACCAGGCGCGCCATTTACTCGAACGCATGGCTGATTGCGCCTGGCACTGTGGGGATCCCGGTGTCCAGTACGACACGACCATCAATCGCTGGAACACATGTCCTAATTCCGGTCGGATCAACGCCAGCAATCCTTGCTCGGAATACATGTTCCTGGACAATACGGCATGCAATCTGGCCAGTATTAATCTGATGAAATATCGTCGTGAGGACGGCCGCTTCGATGTGGACGGTTTCACGGCCGCTTGCCGGTTGTTCTACATTGCCCAAGAAATTCTGGTTGATCATGCCAGTTATCCGACGGCACCGATTGCGGCCAATAGCCATCGTTTCCGTCCGTTGGGATTGGGTTACTCCAATCTTGGCAGTTTGGTCATGTCCAGCGGTGTGGCTTACAATTCGGACGCGGCCCGCGGCTTGTGTGGTTCGATCACCGCCATCCTGCACGGCACGGCGAACAAGACCAGCAGCGAGTTGGCGGCAGCCGTGGGACCTTTCGAGGGTTATGAGGAAAACTGTGAACCGTTCGTCAGGGTAATGCAAATGCATCGAGACGCCGTGGAGGACATCAACGATGCTGGGCCCGATTACTTGAAGAGTTCCGCCCGTCGCATCTGGAAAGAGGTGTTGCAGAACGGAGCGACGCACGGTTTTCGAAATGCCCAAGCCACCGTGTTGGCTCCGACAGGGACCATCAGCTTTATGATGGACTGCGACACGACGGGGATCGAGCCGGACATTGCACTGGTCAAGTACAAACAATTGGCTGGTGGCGGAATGCTCAAAATCGTCAATCGCACGGTCCCCTTGGCGCTGGAAACCTTGGGTTACAATCCCGCACAGGTCGAGACGATTGGAGACTACATTAACGAGAACGACACGATCGAGGGCGCGCCGGGTTTGAACGAAAACGACCTGGCTATTTTTGATTGTGCGTTCAAGCCACAGAATGGCGAGCGTAGCATCGAATGGCGGGCTCATGTCTCCATGATGGCAGCGGCCCAACCGTTCTTGTCGGGTGCCATCTCCAAGACGGTCAACATGCCAGCCGATACGACCAAGGAAGAGATCGCCGACGCTTATCGTTGGGGATGGGAATTGGGACTGAAGGCGTTGGCCATTTATCGAGATGGTTCCAAGCAGAGCCAGCCGTTAAATACCGGCAACGATGCGGACAAGGCGAAATCCTCCGCGGTGACTGGAGTGCCCGCACCACGTCGTGAACGTCTGCCGGATACACGGCAATCGGTGACGCACAAGTTCAGCGTGGCTGGTCATGAAGGCTATCTCACCGTGGGGCTATATGAGGATGGCCGCGCTGGTGAGGTGTTTATCACCATGGCCAAGGAAGGGAGCACGGTTGGCGGATTGATGGACAGTTTTGGCACAGCCGTCTCGTTGAGCCTGCAGTACGGAGTGCCGCTGGAAGTCTTGGCTCATAAATTTTCGCATACGCGATTCGAGCCGATGGGGCATACCACCAATCCAGAGATTCGTATTGCCAAGAGTTTGGTCGACTACATTTTCCGCTGGTTGGAGTTGACGTTTCTGAAGAAAGACTCGCCAACCAGCCAGCTTGAAACGGCGCAGGCCACATCGGTAGAGTCCCACCCAGTCGATAGGAAGTCCAAGGCTGCGATTAAGACGGCCGAGAGAAAGGCTTCCTCCGAGCTGCCCATGGCCTTCCGTGGCGGAGTCGCCGAGCAGTTTGCCAGCTTCCAAACGGATGCGCCGAGTTGCGATAACTGTGGTTCGATTACGGTTCGCAATGGCAACTGTTACCTCTGCCATAATTGTGGAAACAGTATGGGTTGCTCCTAGTGAGCTCATAGCGGCAATCGTCGCCCGATCCGATTGAATTCTTCAAAAGCACGCCATGGTCAACTTGGCGTGCTTTTTTTGCTGATGGGCTTGTCAATAGTTCACGCTAGATGCCTGCGTACTCGGTCGATGTCGAACGATGATGACCGACCAGGAAACTCAATGAGAGAGTGATCGTGAGCACAACGCCTAAGGTGATAACAGTACTTGTAAAAATCATTGGATATCTCTCTTTCCTGCTGGGGGGCGGGGGGGCTACCACTTCGTCTGGTCGGTATCGATTTGTTACGTTTCGCTTTTACTAAAAGGCATTCTCCATGCCACAAGCTCACCAGGGGCCGAGCGATTGGCGTAACTCATTATTAGAAAATGGGTTACGCAATTAAGCGGACATTTCTCAAAAGCTGCGGAGTGCGTCAATGCCGTCTTTTTGACGGCGCGCTCATGTCCAGTTTGAGACGAGGTGACGGGTGGAGTTTAGTGATTGGTGAAAACAGGCAAGAACGCGTTTGGTTTTGTGGGCCTTGATCATAACTCCGGCCAATGCCATCAATACTACCGAGGCCAGCTGGCCTGCTAGCAGTTTGGTCTGTGGGAAATCGCGCCTGGTATTCTGTCCAGGTTGAGTTTGCTATGTCGGCGGCCAGTTTGAAATGTCCGGTTGTCGGTGATGATCCTATGGACGGCGTCGTTAAGGTAAGCATTCGCGGCGCAGCCGCGAATGGATTCGGTATCAGGACATTTCAAACTGGCCGCAGTATAGTTCGTTTCGAATCAAATACCGGGAGGGCGAGGCCTTAGTAAACTCAAAGTGGACAGGGCACTAGTCGCGACGGGCCGGCCGCCCATGGGCACCCCCTTCGTATACGGAAAACTCCGCCCAGACGGGAAAATGGTCGGACACGCGCAGAGCGTCTTTCAGGCTGAGGTTGTAATCTCGCATGAAATCGATGACACCCCTTCGACCAGTGAACTCATCGGTGTACATGCTGGAGAAACAAACATTGTCATACTGAGCCGTGTTCTTGACGTTTGTCTTTTCATCGATCAGGACCCAGGTGAGCTCGGGCATTTGCATCATTCGTTGCATGGGATCTACACTTGCGTTGAAGTCACCAAGCATAATGACGTCGTCTTCACCGCGACCGTCATTTCTGACGGCACGAAACACCTCATCCATTAATGTGTTCTCGTACTGCTGTTCGTCAGGATCATTGTGGACATTGACGAGACTGAACGTGAACGCCTTCTGTGGATCCGGCAAGCGGGTGCGAAACCAGGCTACAAGTGGTTCGCGATGGAGGTCATCCCGCGGATCTTCGATGGTATACAGCTGGTTCCGATCGACTTCGATGCGACTTTGGTCGAACACATAGGCGAACTGTTCCTTGTAATTCTCGCTACGGCCAAGTCGAGGGCCGATCACAAAATCATATTGTCTACCGTGCCGATTCAGGTAATCGATCAGTCGCGGCAGGACGTTTTGCTGCTTGGAGCGGGTTTCCTGAATCGCGACGATATCAAACCTGCTAATGATATCTGCAATCAATTCCATTAGCTCCGGCTGGCTGGTTTTGCTCTGACCGAAGGCTTGAATGTTGAAACTGGCGATACGGATGACCCCTTCACCACGTGGGCTTGCCGGAGGTGCGGGGAGACTCGGACCAGCTATGGAGGGACTGGGAGATTGGCTGGGCAGCGGTAGCTTAAAATCGTCGAAGAAGAGCCAGCTTCCGGCGGCCGCGACAAGCATCAATAAATAGACGATCGGGCGTTGCACGAAGTCCCTCCCTGGACTGCGTCCTCCGGATAATTACTGAAAAAAGCCTGCGGAGAGTATCCGAACCGACAGGGACGAACTAGATCAATTCGTGCGGAATCACCGACAATCAGGGGCAGCTAGTACAGGCAGCTAGCGAACGTTGTGGTGTGACCCACGGGATAGGGTCTAAACACGTGGTCCGTTTGCTTGATCTGATCGATGAGAATTTCCTATATTAACAAAAGACCCTAGTCTGCAGCCGCCATCGTTGGTATTACGGCAAACGTACTTATGCGCTCAGTACTTCTACCTTTGACCTGCTTGTGGTTCGCGGTCGGCAGTTGGATCATCGCTGACGATGCGCCGGTTGAGGATCGCGTTGCCCTGGAATCTGGCGGCTTTGTACGGGCCCAGGCCCTACATCGAGGACGAGTGCTGGGCATTGAGACGCACTGGGGCGGTCGGCTCGAATTGTTGTCGAGCGAAATAGCCGTGGTAGCGAAGGAAACTCACCCAGATGCCTACGAGGTCTTGAAGGCGAAGATCGCGGACTCTCCCAGCGACCATTGGCGTGCGGCGCAATGGTGTGGTGAGAGGGGATTGGCGGCCAATCGACAAACTCACCTCGAGCGGATTTTGGAGTTGGATCCCCAACACGTTCCGGCGCGCAGGGCGCTGAGCTACCACATGATCCATGGCCAATGGATTCAGCGCACCGAGTATCTCGAACAGCGGGGATACCGTCGGCACGCCGGCAGTTGGGTGCTGGGACCAGAAGTCCAGCTGTTGGAGGCAATCCAGCAAGAACGTCGCGCTGCGGATCTGTTGAAAGATTCGATCGTACGTTTAATTCGAGATTACCAACGATCGCCAAGCGTCGAGGGTCTGAATCGGTTGGCTCAAATCACCGATCCGCGGGCTGCTGCGATCCTCAACCAACTGATCTGGAGTGTCAAGGATGCCGCCGTCGTACATGCGATGATCCAATCGTTAGGGCATCTACCCACGCAGACTGCGGTGGACGGTCTTTTGGATGTCTATTTCTATGCCAATTCGGATGCCTACCGACAACTCGCGGTCGACCAATTCAGCGGTGGCGGCCGGCAGCTGGCCGAGAGGCGGCTGATCAAAGCCCTTGGGCACCGAAACAACAAGGTCGTCAACCGTGCTTCCGAGGCGCTTGGCGTTCTTGGGAACGCGGGAACCATCGGGCCTCTCATTGACGCCCTGATATCGCGTCATCATCCAGATGATTTAGACCGCTCGTTGGCGCGTCTACCCGCCTCCCCAGTTCGATTCATCCAATTCGACGAACCGACTTTCGGATTGGGGGACAGGCAGTCAGCACCGCTGCAAGCTGTCGAGAATCCCAGCGTCCTGGCTGCACTGGTGAGGATCACCGAGGGGGTGAATTTTGGGTATGAACAGAGGGCATGGTCACGCTGGCACATTTCAGCTACGCAAATCAGCGCGCCCATCGACAATTTGCGGCGAGGTTTATAGTCGAAGTGTTGGTTGATGGCTCAGAGTTCGGTGGCGGCTGCCGTACGCCCCAAGCGCCGGGGAATCCAAGTCTCATCCAAAACCGACTCTGCGACACGGTCCTCGAGGTTGGGTCGGAATATGGTGAGCAGCAATAGCGGCAGGTACCAGGCGATATACAATCCGCCGCCAAAGCCGTGCCACAATTGACTGGCCAACATCATGGCCGCACCGCAAGACAGGAGCGTTCCTAGATCTTTTCTCGCGGGCCAGATGGCCAGAGTGCCTGACATGGCAACGAATGCCGCTAGTACCGGCAATCGATAAACCGGGGGCCACCCACCGGTTTCTTGGTCCCAAATACCTTCGAGACCGGTCCTCTTGGGCCGCAGCAAACCGAACATCCGCTGCAGGTCACCAACCAAGCTGGTGCTTTCCGATACCACGCTCAAGATGGCTGTCATGACGGACAAGACGACAACGACGCTGAGCACAAATCGCCACAGGCCCCTCTTCCAATAGAAACTCAACCACAGCGGCAAAAGGAAGAAGGGATAATAGATGCAACCGCAAGCGCACCCCAAGAACAGTCCGGAGACTAAGGGCATTCGGTAGAAAACAACACTCCAAACCAACAACGCCGCTGGGAGAACATGGTCGATCCGACCGGTCATTTGCGATGTGTAAGGCAACATCAAATACAACGTGGCTGCCGCGATTCCACTGTTGATATTGCCGAAATGGCGGTAGCCGAAGAGTACCATACCGGTCACGATCGCAAAATGCGCAAAAATCACGACATTTTTTCGGGTCCGTGGAGGCAATGCGTTCAGTGCGCTGTAGCCGGGTCCCATACCCTGTTGGTAGGCAAGTATTACATCCATGCGCGCGTCAGGATATTTAGCCGACGGAGCGTCACCGTTTGCTGGCGTTCCTAACGGTCGCATGGCGGCAACATTGGCCATAAGAAACAAGAACAGAAAAAAGCCAATAAACGTGAGCCCTCCGACGGTCAGATTGGGAGCCAAGAGTGGACGACGGACCATGGCGATATCAGCCAACAGGCGGACCAGCCAAATCCCACCAACGGCCAACAGCCAAAAATATCCCCAGCGTTCCAAACTTCGTCCGCGGATGATGGCCGCCGTCGTCGAATTCGTTTCGCCCGAGTCGCCTGCCGTATTATCAGTATCCAGCGCACGCTTGGTGATGTCCTCGCTAGGAACCGCGTCGGCATCCGCCAAATGTAGCTGCATTGAATTCCCGGAATGAATGAATAACAATCCAGGTGCCAAACCGATCAACAGAATAAGATCGAGATTTCGGAAGCTAAATACCCGATTGAACTTGAAAAACAATCCAATCATCAAGAGCGACGAAAGATATGCCCAAGTGGTTGGTGACACCGCATGATATTGAAAAAGAAATTCACTCATCGATTGTCACGCCTACCCAAGGGGATTGCGATCTTGTCAACGACTGTCGATCAAGCGATGCACACCACAAAGCGATCATAGGTAGCGCGATCATAGGTAGCGCGATCATAGGTAGCGCGATCATAGGTAGCGCGATCATAGGTAGAGCGATCATAGGTAGAGCGATCATAGGTAGAGCGATCATAGGTAGGGCAATAATACGCGGGCCTAATCGAGAATCGCCAAGAATCGCATCCATTCGCAGTCGCCTGCGTTAATACAGAATAAACCGAATGTCGCGATACGCAAAGTGGTTCCACGGCCCCACGCCTGGGCCACGTGCCAGGTCAATCATCTGGCCGCGATAACGGTTCCGATAACCCCAAATGGTCGCGTGCCTCGCTGGACCAGGGGCTGTCCGGTGCGAGTGCCAGAAACCTTTGCCAATGCCCAACGGCCTCTTGCACCTGTTCCAATTCATCAAGGCAGCGCGCCAGATGATAGTGAACATCGGGGTAGTCGTCGTGGTAAGCCAGGGCACCTTGGAAAGCGGCCACGGCCAATTCTAGCTGGTCCGTTTCCGCCAAAACGCAGCCAAGATTGGCGCGAGCTTCGACGTAATCTTCGTCCAACTCGATCGCCATGTAGTATCGCTCCCGGGCCGCCGTGACGTCTCCGACTCGATACAACACCTCAGCTAGACTGAAATGAAGTTCAGCGCGTGGCCCCCAGCTCATGAGCAAACTGCGATAAACGTCAGCCGCGTCGGACAACCGACCGGCATCCTCCAGCAACTCAGCTTGCTTGACCATAGCGTCATAATCCTCGACTCCAACATGGTCGGCGGGATTCGCTTTGATTGGTGAAACGAAAGGAAGTGTCGCCTCATCCTCAAGAGGACCTTCCGCTCGCGATGGGGCTGACGGCGACGCGTCGTGATTCTCTACGGCATCAAAGTCAAATCTGCGTTGGCCTCCTGTTTCGATCAGCCCCTCACCCTGCCGCAAGAGCAACTGGCGGCCTTCCACGATCACCGACAATTGCGCCAACGGGCGTTCCACGTCCGGCAGGAGTCGGCCCAAATCGGCCAGCTTCTTCTCGATCGCTTCGGGTGATGCGCCGGCGGCCAAGAGTTGGGCGAAATTCCGAGCCGTCGCGACTTCTTGAAAATCGAAATAGGGCAGCCGATGCACTTCCCGCGCTGGAACAATCAACCCTCGCCGGTGCCAACGGCGAATGATGCTAACCGGAACATCGAGCAAATCGGCCAACATGGCTGGAGTGTACAGTTGCCGGATATTTTGCTGCTGATCGACCAAGCCCAATTGGTCCCACAGCTGAGTCTCGAAGAGGATCTCGATGCCGTCTTCCTCGATGCGCTGGCGCAGTTCCGGACCTATCAAGCCGTCATAGTTCAACGGCGATTCTTCAGCGCCGATGACAATTAAATCCAATCGTGGATCGTCAAGTGAAACTGCGGATGCTCCGTATTGCCTGACAAATTCCTGGGCCTCGCGGCGATTGACTCCGCCCAAACGTCCCAAAAACGCAATGCGGAGACCGCCAAGATCCAATCGGCCTTCCTCGTTCAGCGGCATGGACAATGTGGTATGGTTCATCATGGAAAATCGTTCGCGACCAAGCAAAGGGCCATCTTGAACCGCTGGCGCAGGCGGCGACCGTGTGTGGAGCACCAGACGGAGATGCAAGGATGGAAACTCACCAACAGGCTACGTCGATCAGTGTCGTCCTTGAATTGCCCAGTGTCAATGAGAAGCGCGCCTAGCCCGCATTTTTCACGTGGCGTCGGCTGGAATTACCTGTTTAGCGTGCCTGCCAGTGGTGGTCAAACGTCGAAGTTGTCGTCCAGCACGGGGGCTTCTAACGCCTCGTCCTTGTTCGAGTCGGCCGGATCGGACGAAGAATTCGGCGAAGGCTCGTCTAAGTCACCAGGAGTCGTGTGGGCTGGTTCCCCATCCGACTTCTCCGTCGGTCGTTGAGCTTCGGTGGGACCCATTGTCGCCGAACCGCTGATGGCGGGAGTCGCATAGACTGGGTTGTCGCAGCCGTCCAATGGAACTCGCATGACGACCGTACGGGGAACCCGTCGCGTGTAGGTATAGGGAACCCAGTTCGACACGGTCTTGGGCACCGAAATCGTCTTTTCTTCGGCCACCATACGGCACGTGCGAACGGGAATCTGCTCGACTTTTTCTTCGGTTACGTATCGCGTGATCGTAACGGGGATTTTTCGCACGATCTCTTGTCGCTCCCAGCGGCATGTTTGCACTGGAACAAGATTTTCAATCCGCTCGACCACAGGACGTTGCACGGTGACGGGCACGCTGCGAACTTCTTCGTATTGCTGCATGCGGGTGACCTGAACCGGAATCTCCCGTACCTGAACCTCCTGCTGCATCCGCGTAACTTGGATAGGCACTTTTTGCACGACTTGCTGAGGAACGTACGCCGTCTGCGGTACCATCTGGGTTACTTGATTGGGTACATAAACCCGATTGACCGTGTAAGTGTCTGGTCGTTTGGTCGGCACCCAATAAAGTCCCCCGCGGCGTGGCGCTGACGCTCCTGTCGTCGGATCATACTCACAAGAGGCGGGTAGCCAACGCAATCGGTTTCTCGAAGCGCCAGGTTGCACGGTGACTTGATCAACGAACTGGCCCTGGTCGACGGTTTGCGGCCGGTAAGTCGTGACCGGTGAATAGGTCATATGAACTTGATCCTGCACCACCGTTTCCGTGACAGGGCGTTGAACCACATGACGTTCTTGCCGCATTTGAGTTTCGGTGACCGGACGCAAGACGATCCGTCGCTCCTCCCGGCTTTGCGTTTCCGACACATATCGAACCTGGTTGTAACTCATATCGTGATATTTTGTTTCCCAAACGGGACGCATTACGACACATCGTTCTTCTCGGCACGCCGTCTCGGTGACCGGCCGAGTCACCGTGTAACGCCGCTCGCGATAACTGGTTTCCCAAACGGGATGTTGGCTGATCACTTTGCGTTGTTCATACGCCGTTTCCGTATGCAGTCGGTGCACAGTAACCGGTTGCTCTTCATAAACGGTCTTACAAACCAATCGATAGGTGCAAGGATCGCAACAGCTTTGCGCCGTCGCAACTGGCGGCGCTAGGGCAGTCACAACCGTCGCGAAAAGAGTGATGCTCGTCAGGTAGCAGTTCATGGCCTTTTGGCTCCTATACATCCGTTGGGATCCTTGATCTGCTGATCAGTGCGTTTGGATGCCCAAATCTCTCCAGTCGACAGTTGCTGGCAAACGGTAAGTTCGCCTGGAAACTTTTCTGGAATTATCTCAAGTTTAGCACGCTAGCGTCCGGAAGTGAATTATCGCCTTCCGCCAGAAGCGGTTGCGCGGAGAAAAGATGCGACTGAATTGTACCTAACCGTTAAAACCGGAGTAGTTTAGCGAATTTGGCGAGTTCCAGATTAATTTCGACAGTTGGTGGTGCTGGGGCTTCGTTGGGAGTCGGAATCAGGGCGCCGTGTGGGTTTCAGGCAGAGCCCCTAGTGCCTCGACCGCCGCGATTTTAACGGCGGTAGTCACATCGGCGTCGTCCAGATTACGAAGTGAATCCACCAATTCGCTGGAATCCATACCGGGATTAGCTTGGATCAATTTGACCGTGGCTCGAATGGCGTTACCCAAAACGTGTTCTTGCTTCCAGCGCTCATCACCGGGGCTTTCAGTTCCGACAGACAAAGCTTCATTGTTCGGATCGAGCATGCGAAGGAGCAGCGGCACGGCACGTTGATCGCCTTGCCTGGCAAGGCCCACGGCTGCGTTGAAGCGAACATTGGGCTGTGCGTCGCCGAGAAGTGCAACCAACTGATCCTTAACGTCGTCCCCTTCCAGCATCCCCAAAGCAAACACCGCCGACGACCGCAGCCGCTGAATCTCTTGGCGGTCGGACGTAGCGTTATCATCGATGGCCGATAACTCGCTGAGTGTTGAAACGAGATTAGGCGTAGCCACCATCGCCGTGCGGTCGGCTCGCTCGGCCATGATGGCAATGGCCTGCACCGCCGCGCGACGCGCCTCCGATTCTGACGGTTCAAGCTGCTGAGTGGCTGCCTGAATTAACGTCGGTAGGCCGTCGATGACCTCAAACTCTCCCAACGCACGGCACAAAAATAAACGAAGCCGAATATGGTCCTTATCCATTTTGGCTGCAGTGAGGTGTTGGTCCAGGACTTCGGCCAGTCGATTTGCCAAGACGCTGTCTTGACGCAGATCCTGGCGCCGTGGATCACGCAGAAAGTTAGCAAGGTTAAGTGCGTGCGACCAGCTCCTGTGATCCAGTCGCTCCAGATCGGTGATCATGTCCTCCGGATGACTTCCAGAACGAGCAATCCAGCTGAACATAAACCAAACGAGGACGATGATCGTCACGATCATCATGGGGATGAAGAACAACTTCATGAGAAAATTGGCAGTCGGCGGTTGCACCGGCGGCAGCAGCTCTTCAGCATGGATGGCGCGAAGCGAGTTCTCGTCAGGAGGAGGTACCGGAGTGCTGTTCATGCGATTTGTTTGAGTTGTATTGCTAGAGGGAAAGGGCCCAGTATCAAACGGCAGAATAGGACTGGTCAAGGGATGCCAAGCAAGGGCAACCGAGATAAGGTGGCCAAGGTAATTGGCTTTTTTGCTAGAATGTGGAGATCGATATCCGCCGCAATCCCCATCGCACCCTAAAACCATGCAACTCCTGGACGTTTCTCTGGCTGCCACGGCAGAACATCTGGCGCTGGAGGAGGCCGTGCTGCTGGCCGCCGAACAGGGACTCGGGCCCTCCGAATTGCTCCATTTGTGGGAACCCAAGGAGCTTGTCGTCGTGGTTGGAAGAGGGTCACGCGTCGCGCAAGAAGTCAATTTAGAGTACTGCTGTCAGGCCAATATCTCGGTCTATCGTCGTTGTAGTGGTGGTGCGGCGGTTGTCGGTGGACCAGGCTGCCTGATGTACGGCGTCATCCTGGACCGACGACGACACGTCGAATTGGCGCAGATTGACTCGGTCCATTGTTACGTACTTCAAAAGATGGCGGCCTCTTTGAGCCGCTTAGGAACCAAAGTTCAAATTGCTGGGACGAGTGATCTTGTCATCGACTCTTCGCCTAGGGTCGACGACGATTCACAAATGCTCAAATTCTCTGGCAACAGCCTCCGCATCCGCAAGGACCAAGTATTGTACCACGGGACGATACTTTACGACTTTCCTCCGCCAGTGATCGCCAATTGCCTCAAGTCGCCTCCGCGCCAACCGGACTATCGCAACCAACGAGACCACGCGTCCTTCGTCAGTAATTTTCCGGCAACAATCGCGTGTCTTCGAGAAACGATACTACAAGGTTGGGACATTGGCCAAACTGTCAGTGATTTTCCGCGAGACGCTGTTGAAAAATTAGTCAGCGAAAAGTACGGCACCACTGCCTGGAACTTTCGGCACTAAGGCAGCAGCAGGGAATTAAGGTACCAATGAACTGCGAGTTGACGATTCATCTTTGCTTATCTACGCGCGTCGTAATCCATAAGACCAGACGCCAGCACATCAGGTGGGTTTCAAAATGGTGGTGTACACGATCCATGACGCCTGAGTTGCAGCAGGATTGGCGCGGCTTGCGCACTATCTCTAAGCGCGTAGGTGTGTCGGACCGACGCGCGCAACGACACGGATTGACGATCGAAATGTGAATCCTGCGTGGTGCGATCAGGACCCGCTGATGGCCAGATCTGGCCGCTGATTTGCTGTGTTGTCACCCCCCCAAAATGGCACTTTGATTCGTGATACGTTTGATGACACTCTAGTGCCTAAGTTATGGGCACTTCACGAGTTGCGTAAATCAATTCCGAGAAAGGAAGGATTTCTGATTTGCTGGCCAGTTGGGCAGTCGTCGTACTGATCTTCAGATCCTGTTCGTGCTGTTTCGGTGCGGCGGTCGATGTCCCGGCCGCAGGTAACTGCATGCTGCTAAGTGCATGCGGTGTGCGTCACCGTTCGCGATTTGGAGCGCGGTGAGGAACCACCGCTTTGGAATACAGTCGGAACTGCCAGCACGCGTTGCGGCCGCGCCAAACGGGTTAGAAGTGGGCCGTGCCGTTCGTTTTCGCGCGGCGCTCTACGGCTGTTGAAGTCTGGCAATCCGACCTTTCTTGGTTTGGCGCAACGCTTGTTCCGCTGGAGAATTCGCGAAAAAGCGGTGATTCCTCACCGCACTCCAAATCGCGTCGGTCGCCCCCACCGCTGTCGCCAAAGGCAACTTGCTAACGTGCTGCGGTGTATACGACCGCCGCAGGAAACTGCAGATTCACCCGCGGTCCCTAACGTTACCAAGACTGTGCTAACTAACCACCCCGGTGATACAGCTGTGCAAAAAATTGTGTGAACCAGTCGGCCCCGATTTAGATCATCGTGGACCTGTTGGCCCATTAGTGTTGATTCGGGGCCTCTACTTAACCCGCACCAGCTTCATGATGCGCCCCGAAACGTTCCAGTCCTGCTCGTACAAGTTACCGTCGTCGTCCCAGTACGAGCCGTGCGTGCCGCTAAAGACGCCCTCAATCCACTCCTCTTGGGGCACGTTGTAATTCGCCCCTTGATCGGGATCGGGGTTGTGACCGAGAACAGCCATAATTGTGTTGGTCTTGTTGAGAATGACCAAGCGCCCATGTAAGTCCGGCACCGAGACATAGTCTCCCTGGATGGCCACTGATGTCGGCATGCCCAGACCGGTAATAACCTCTTCGATGAATTTTCCGTCGAGGTCGTAATGCAACAGGCGGCCCCTGGGTTCGTGATTGCGGTCGCAGATCAGCAGGCGGGTGGGATCGTACCGCGTGTCCAAGGTCATGCCATGGGCGGTATTGAATTGCTGGAGGCCGTTCCCTTTTTCCCAAAGTGCATCACATACTGCCCGGTCTTGTCGTACTTGAAAATATGGTTACTCGCGTAGCCGTTTGCCAGGAAGATATCCCCATTCGGAGCGACCGTGATCGCCATGGGATCGAACTTCGTCGGGCCGAGTCCGGATTCCTCGGGAAACGGCAGTTTCAGCACGATCTCTCCATTGTGGGCATTAAACTTGATTCCCTCCGCATCGTTGTTGCGAGCTGCGTAAATGAACTCGCCACGGTCTTCCTTGCGGATCTCCATGTCGTGGATGTTGGCGTACTTCTCTCCCCGATAGGATTGGATCACTCTCCCGTCCGGCGAAAAGACGAAGACACCTTGATTGGCGCTCGTAAAGATGTTGCCCGCTTCGTCGATCACGACCGCGCCGTGGGTCGGCCCCAGGGGAGAGTTTCCGTCGGGGCGAAGCCCCCAGCCCGGTACCGTGTCGAAGGTCATCAGCCCGCAACCCATCCGCACCGGTAGGGGCTTTTCTGGGCAAGAGCGGGTAAGGCCAGGCTCAGTGAGATGGCGATAGCGCCCTGCACGGTGCCCATGAGGATGTTCGTGTAGCGCCTGTTATTGACGGTTACTTTGCTCACACAGAGCGTCACCGGGCGGACCTGGATGTCGGTATTCAAAATTGCAAACACTTTGGATTGCCCGGCCGATTGATTGCCAGTACGTGTGGCCAGGGCAACGCCGACGGGGCCGTCGAGTTCGCCGATCACCACCTCCGGCTCGGCTGCGGTGACTTGCGGCCCGCCCGCCACGAGGCTCTCACCCGTCCGCATAATGATTCGCTCGCTCATTCGTGAAATCTCCTGTTGAAAGCGTTCATGATGGAGAAGCCGTGACATTGAGCACGACAAGAGGCGGCGCTCAATAATTGGATATGCCCATGATCGACGGTCCGCTCTTGCCCGATAACCGGCTTGGGCGTTAATTCACGGACAGGTGCCAGAAGGCAGAGCCTTTAGCAAGGCCCCAAACGCAGGTCCGTCAGACCATGCCCCATTTCTTCCTGAGGAACCATTCGCTCGCCAAGAGACTGACCAGCACAACAAAGTAACCGGAGGCATCCCAAGCAGTATCGGCCAGCTGCCATTTCGAACGCTGTTGGATGACCGTCGCCACGGGTTGGTTTTCCAGTTGATCGAGCAGGTTGGGCACCTCTTCCGGCGATACGACCCGGCCACCCACTTCGCTCGTCAGACCTGCCAACATTTCCATTTGCTGCGGGTTGGCCGCTGGGTCTGCCAGCTCCAGATCTTCATCCACGACCATGAACTGCGCTCGGCCCGTACCGATGCTGGTAGCGACAACTTCGATCAAGTAATCGCCCGGCTCGGTCACATCAGAGAGGGAGCCAGTCCACTGCTCCGCTTCCTGGCCGAGCGGCAAGGCTCGACTGGTTCCGTCGGGTGCAATCAGTTTCGCGCTGAGCGATGCGTCGCGTATGGGATCGCCATCCGCATTTCGAACGCCCACGTCAAATCCGACGCTGACGCCGGGCCTTAGACGCCGCTGGTCCAATTTTACCCAGACGTCATCACGGAGCGTGTCCTCCTTATGGGCCAGCCACAAGATCGCCTGACGCCAGAATCTTCGGTGCTGGGCTTCATAGCCACGGCGATGCCAACGAAACGTCGAGTCCGCCGCAAACGCCAGGGTTCGACCCAATCCGTACTGCCCCTCGACCAACAACGGCTGACCGTCCTGAGATTCCGCCAGGACTCGCGCCTGGCGCTCCTTAATCTCCGTAAAGCGATTGGCTCCAAGTAGTGTGGGAAGCGAGTTCCAAACGGCCGCGTTCTCTTCTCCAGGGGCCAGGTGTGTGATGAAATGCGATTGTGTCGGAACCATTTGCAATTCACGACGCAGATGCATGTCCTCGCGGATAGGGTCGTCAAAATCTTGCCGTTCGAATCTGCCTATCTGGATGGGCAAAGCGGCCGCTAAAGCGGTCTGGTAATATCCACCTGGTCCGAAACTGTGAAATCCACCCGACATCAACAGTCCCATTCCCTGCTCGATCGCCTCAGTCAGTTGCTGGCAGCCCTCGTCCCCCAAGGCCGCCTGGTCGATATCACGAAGGATGACAACGTCATAGTCCTCCTGAGCCAACAACTCGCCAACGTCGATCCGCCATTTGTTGTTTTTTCGCAGCCGTGATTGCACCCATTGGAAATCCAATTCCATGTCAGGGGAACTATCGATGACCCAGCGGACAAACTTGGCTTCTGACCAAAAGGACTTCCCGTCGAGATAGAGCACCCGCAACCCGCCGTCGAGAACGTTCAGGAAGGCGCTCAATTCATTGTTCTCTTCCACGATTTCTCCGGGCTGTTCGGGAACGCGTACGGTCAGCTTGTACTGCCCGGAATCTTGCGGTGTGTAACGAAAGTCAACACTCAACGATTGGCCATCGCGCGAAGCCTTCAGAATTTCGGCATCCACGATCCGGCTGGTCCCGCTGCCGTCGGTAACGACCAGTTCAGCCGGAATGTTCTGGTTCACATATCCCTGCACGCGGACCAGTCCCCGCAAGTGCAACTCGTTTTTTACAAAGACCGAGTAATGGTCCTGGAAGTTGGAAACGGCGATATCGCGAGACTGGGCGGTGTCGCGGCCGGCCCCGATCGAAACCGCGTACAACGGACATTGGCGTCGTGCCAGTTCTGCGGCGGGGCGATGGAGATCCACTTTCGGCTGTAGCACACGATGCGCGCCGTCGCTAAACAACAGGACAGCGCCCAGCCGTTGCCCGGAGGCCCGGCGCAAAGCCGCCTGAAGGCTTCCCGCCAAGTCACTTTCATCCCCCGTGGGAATCGCCGGAAGCGATTCGCCATGTTCCAACAGCGGACGCGGTTCGATGGACGAATCAAAGGTGTAAATTTCAACTTTCCAATGACGCTCCATATCGCGTAGCAACGGAATCGACGATTCAACCGCGTCACGCAATATTTCCCAACGCGATAGGCCGCTGGCCGCATCCGTAACCTGCATACTACGACTGGTGTCCAGCAACAATATCAACTGCGATGGTTCGGTTCGACTCATCGTGTGAACACGTGTGGGCCTGAGCATGCCGAAGATGACCATGAAGATCACGGCGCCACGCACGATCGAGAGAATCCGATTGCGTCTCGGAGTGACCCCTTCGAAGGCGGGACGTATCCACAAGCCCAGCACCAATAGGCCACCTAGCAGGAGAACCAAAGGGTAACTGTCGAAGATCGGTCGTAGATGCCAACTGGTCATAAGTGATGCAGTTTCTTAAACCGTCGATTCGGCCTTGTCACTGGTAGCGGGACGTCGAATCCAGCCAATCAGCGAAGCCAAACCGGTCGCTGGATGTCGTCCGGTAAGGCCAGCACCAAGTGGTTGATAAAATCGATTTGCCATGAACTGTTCCAACGCCAAGACCATTGCCAACATAGCGATCAACCAGGGATAGAGTTCCAACCCCACCCGAGCCTCGCCGATTTCGCGTTCGATCTTTTCGCGGCCACGCGCCAATCGATATTGCCGGGCGCCGAGAATTTCATCCAGTTGCTGGGACGTGACTCGCGTCAAATCCGTGGACCCAGGATCGAGGTTCAATGAGAATCCTCGTGGAGGCGAGGAACCGGAATTGGCCTTCAGTCGATACGTTCCGGGCGTGGTCGCCAACGATATTCGCAATTCTCCTGATTGCGAAGTCACATCCTGCCAGGTGTTGTCCGGAGTGAACAACTGAAATCGCTCAGCATCCTCCGACGGGCAAGAAAGCACGACGGTCTGGCCGATATCGTAATTGAGATTTCCCTCGCCCGATTGGGCCAGATACTCAAACATTTCGTTGACCAAAACAAAAAACGGCCAGGGATCCAGCGCCGTGGCCAGCTCGCTCCAAGGAGATCGCGACCGACGATTGGGTTCGAAAGCTGGCGTGGTCAAGGTGATCGCATGTCCGCGACCCACAGTTCTGGCGAGCAATGCCGGGTGGTCATTGCTGTAGCGGAACAGCACGTTGCAACCTGGATTTGTATCACCGATCACCCAATGCCGAAAGACGGGAAATTGGGTCCACGGAATCGTGGACTCCAGGTCCCGAAAGACTTGAAGAATTGGATGCGCCGCCGACGTCGGGGAAAGAAACACGTCTTCATCACCGCTACGCCATTGTCGCAACAATTTGCCTGGTAGCAGCGCTTGAGCTTCCGCTTGATTCAGGGAGTTAGCCGGCTGGGCGCGGCGGCCGAGAAAAACGGCCAGACCTCCACCCTGGTTGACATAGCGCGTCAGTTTTCGCCAGGTAGCGGCCGGTAGCGGAGAAGGGTCCAGCAGACAAATGCACCGATAATTCTCCAATGTCACTTCATCCAATTCTTCCGGCGAGACGGTGTCGCATCGAAAGCGGGCCCAGCCCTGCTGGCTGGCCTGAGCGGGAGCTATGAAGTCAGTCATCAGGTTGGTGTCGACACCGGCCGAAGCCGCGATCAAGACTGGCCAGCTCGGCGATACTTCAACTGTAAAGTAAGCGATGTCATCGACATTCAACCCGTCTTCGCCTGACAAGCGAATCTGGCCATGGTGCGTTCCGATTGGTAGTCCGCGTAGATCGAAGTTGACCGTAACCGATCCGTTCGTATCCAAGGTGATTTGCTGTTGGTCACGCCGAACATGCTTCGGCAATCTGGGCGCGCCGTCAACAATGATCGGCAAGCGGACGTTCGGTTTTTCCAACAGCAGTTCGACCATTCGACTGTCTGAGGACTCGAGGGCATGTATCGCGACCGAGACGTGTACGACGTTTCCGCCCGTTACCGTATCGGCGGACAGCCGCGGTGGTTGGACGGAAAAGTTGCGAGCCGACGGCGAACCGACGTCAATGACATACATGGCAGGCCGATCGGCGTCGTCCAACAGACTCTTGACGGACTCGTTGGAGTTGTCCCATGACTTCGCTGTCAGATCGCTAAACAGATAGATTTCGCGACTGGTTTTGTCGCTGGTCTGTAGCAGATCCCAGGCTGATCGGATCGCGTCAGTCAACGGCCCGTGGTCAAAGGATGTTTCGAGCGCTTCGATTTCACTACGTGCGGTGGAAGTATCGACCGCGAAGTTGCCTTGAGGATGACTGGTGGAAAGGATGGCCAATTCGCTATCCAGTGGTAAGTCCGCCATCAAATCCGTACCGATTTGTTTGGCGACATCAAATCGACTTTGGTTCTGTTCGCGATATTGCATGCGAATCGAATCGTCAAAGATCATAACAGCGGCGACGGGAGACTGTTGACCGCCCAGCACGCCCTGGCCTGATCCCTTAATGGCACGATTCGTTAGCACGGAAGTCAGCAAGGCGAGAACACACGAGGCGACGACCAACCCGATAACCGTTCGGGCACTCCGCCGCTGGCGCCAAACGGCAAACGCCAATGCCGCGACGACGGCAAAGAGCAAGGCAGCGCCCATGGCGACCAGCCATTGGCCGGCGACGGCCGAGGCAATTTTCGCACGGCTCATCGCCAGCCCTACCGCCGCGATGGCCGCACAGCGCATTGCCAGCAGCAGCCAATGTCGTAGTTGAAGCTTGCGCTGGTTCGTGATTCGCCGCTTTTGTAGAAAACGCAGCGCTGGAAAAACTCGATGACGCGGCCGCCGGCGCATCAGCAGATGCAGCACGATGGGAATGCCTATGGCAAGACCCGCCAGGACCATTAGTGTCGGATGTAAAATTGACATGGATCGTTTGAATCCGAGCCCTTCTTAAGAATCTTGACCGCTTCAAAACCGCGCTTTGCGACTGGATAAGTATTCGAGCAACGCGCGATCAAACGGCATGCTGGTGTCCAACGGAACGTAATCGATTCCGCTTTGAAAGCATTCCCGCTGAAAAAGATCCCTAAAGTCGTTTAGCTGTTGGAGGTAATCAGCGCGGCATCCCGACGCGTCCACGTCCATGGTCTGACCCGTCTCGGGATCCTCGAACCTTGTCGCACCAGCGAACGGGAACGTTGTTTCCGCTTCGTCCAGCACATGGAACAGAATAATGTCATGTCCGCCGTGCCGAAGTTGCCGGAGCGATTGAATGACCGGTTGGGGTTCCCCCAACAGATCACTAAATACCATCACCAGACTTCGATGCTTCAACATGGCAGCCAGTTGATGCAGGCTGTGAGCCACGTCCGTTTGCCCCGCCGGCTTCAGCCGAGCAAGCGCCGAGAGCACGGTACCCAGCTGAGCGCGTTTGGATTTGGGAGGCAAACAGGTCCGCAACGATTTGTCGAAGGTAACCAGTCCAACAGGATCTTGCTGGTGGATCATCAGGTAGGCCAAGGCCGCCGCCAGGCATATGGCGTAGTCGAATTTGGTGAGTTCTTGGCGGTAGGTGTAGCCCATCGAGCCACTTAGATCCATTGACAGGTAACCAGTGATATTGGTTTCGGCCTCGAATTTCTTGATGTAGTACTTGTCGGTCTTGGCGTAGACCAACCAATCAATGTCTTTTGGATCGTCCCCCGTTGTGTATTTGCGATGTTCGCTAAATTCGACCGAAAATCCGTGGAAGGGGCTCGCGTGTAGCCCTTGCAGAAACCCGCGAACGACAAACTGGGCCCGCAGGTCGAGGCGGGAGATTTGCCGGATGACCTCAGGTTTGAGGTACTGTTCGACGTTCTTGGCGGTCATCGTAAAATTGTCTTATTCACCTTCGCCAAACTGAGGTCCATCATTGGCGTATTTAGGTACCTCTGGCTCCGGTATTTCATCGACGAGACGATGGAGGATGTCCTCGATGGTGAGTCCTTCGGCCTGAGCCTGGAAATTCGGATTGACGCGGTGGCGTAGGACTGGAATGACCAGCTTACGGATATCCTCGACGGCGACCGAAAATTCGCCCGCCATGGCGGCCAGCGCCTTGCCACCGTTGATCAGGAATTGACCGGCGCGCGGGCCAGCACCCCAATCGACAAACTCGCGAATAAAAGTGGGAGCGGATTCGTCTTTGGGACGCGTGGCACGAACCAATCGAGCCACGTACTTGACCACGTATTCACTGACGGCAACGCCGCTGACCAGCTTTTGCAAATTGACAATCGCCCGAGACGAAAGGACTTTTTTAACCTCAATCGTCTCGTTGCGCGTCGTAACCGCGAGAATCTTCTCTTCCTCGCTGGCCGTCGGATAGTCGACTTTGATGTTGAACATGAACCGGTCCAATTGCGCTTCAGGAAGCGGATAGGTTCCCTCTTGTTCAATTGGATTTTGCGTTGCAATAGTGAAAAAGGGATCGGGCAGTTCGTACGTCGAACGGCCAACGGTCACCTCGCGCTCTTGCATCGCCTGGAGTAACGCCGCTTGTGTCTTGGGTGGCGTTCGATTGATTTCGTCGGCCAGCAGGATATTGGTAAAGATCGGTCCTTCCATAAAGCGAAAACTTCGGCGCCCCGATTCTTCATCTTCTAAAACGTTGGTCCCGGTAATGTCCGATGGCATCAAGTCGGGAGTGAATTGGACGCGATTGAAATTCGCATCCAAAATCCGCGCCAGTGTGCTAACCATAAGAGTCTTGGCTAAGCCAGGTACCCCTTCGAGCAAACAGTGTCCGCGCGTAAATATGGCCGCGAACATTTGTTCAATGACTTCATCTTGACCGATGATGACCTTTTGAAGTTCCTCTTGCATCAAACGACGATGCTGGCTGAACTCCTGCAGGATGTCTCCCAAGCTGCGCGTCTTTGTGCTCACGTTGGATCCTCGGGCGCCGAAACGTGGACCGGTGGCCGCGGGAACGGGTGCCGATCACGTACGTGTTATTTAACAATCATCGTCCAGACGCGCCTGCTCCAGCGCGGCTCTGCAGGTGATTCTACAGGTGGCCTGTTTTTACAGCAACGAGAGCCAGCCGGGACCATTACGTCCTGCCGACCCTGGTGCCTATAATGAGGTGGGCCAGAGAATTCATGGAGTAGTCGATTGATCGCGAAATTGAGTCAACAGGACAAGGCTGTCAACCAACTCCGGTTTGGACGGTCGGCGGGCAGGCGGGCCGGTTGGACTCTTGGGTTCGTCTTGCTGATAGTTATCCGCTTACCGTTGCCGCAGGCGGAGGGGGCCATCACAGCCGAGAACGTGAACAAGGCCATTGACGAGGCTGTTGAATTGCTGCGCTCGAGGCAGGATCCCCAGCACGGCAACTGGTCTCCACATACGGGTTTTCCGGGCGGTGTCACGGCGTTATGTACTTTGGCGCTATTGAATGCGGGAGTTCCTGCGGACGATCCAACCGTACGGTCTGCTTTGGACCACCTCCGTAGTCTTGGCAATCCGGGGATGACTTATTGCACGGCCCTGCAAACCATGGCGTTTTGCCGCGCCGAACCAGACAAACACCGGCTTTTGATTCGGCGCAACGTGGACTGGTTGGAGGGCACACAAATTAGAAATGGCGATCGTCGAGGCGGTTGGTCCTACGGGAGTAAGAGGGGAACCGTTCCCGACAATTCGAATTCCCAGTTCGCCCTCTTGGCTTTGCACGAAGCGGACCAGCAAGGTGTGCAGGTCCAGCTAGCCGTATGGAAAGCCGCGTACGAATATTGGTTGGGCGAACAGAACGAAGATGGTTCCTGGGGCTATCGCCAGGGAGCCGCTGGCACGGGAAGCATGACCAGTGCGGGTATCTCCTCGATTTACATCGCCTCGCGAGAATTGACTCGCGGCGATGCAGCCGTGACCAATTCGGGGGTGATGTGTTGCGGAATTCAACAACCCGACGCAGCCATGCAGCGCGGTTTGGCCTGGTTGGGAAGAAATTTTTCGGCGCAGCAGAATCCGACCGCCAAACGATCATCCTCACTGGCTCACTTCTATTACTACCTCTACGGGGTGGAACGAGTCGGGCGTCTTACGGGACACCGGTTTTTGGCGCGACATGATTGGTATCGTGAAGGCGCCGAAGCACTACTCAGCCGGCAAGATCGTTTGACACAGGGATGGCAGGGCGCGGGCGGTGCCTTCGGCGAAGGAAAGCCTGAAGTGGCCACGGCACTCTCCTTATTGTTTCTTTCCAAAGGACGCCGCCCCGTGCTGTTGGCCAAACTGCGGTCGGGTGAATTCGAAGATTGGAATCATCATCGTAGAGACGTGGGAAATTTGACCCGTTATGTCGAAACGCAATGGGAACAGGAGATGACCTGGCAGGTGGTCGATATCCGAGCCGCGACGGCGGAAGATCTTGCGCAGGCCCCTGTGTTATTCATCAGCGGACGGGACGGATTGAACCTGTCGCTCGAGCAGCGGGAAGTCCTCCGAGAGTACATCACCAACGGCGGATTCATCTTCGCGGAGGCTTGTTGCCGCGGAGACGGATTCGACCGTGATTTTCGCGAATTGGTCGCCAACTTGTTTCCCGACAACCCGTTGGAGCTATTGCCTCCAAAACATCCTATTTGGTTTGCGGAAAAGCGAATTGATCCACGTTATGTAAGACCCTTGCTAGGCATCGAAGCCTGTTGCCGCACGAGCATCGTTTACTGTCCCAAAGACCTTGGCTGCTACTGGGAGCTGGCGCGACGACGCGAAATGCAATACTCGCCGAAAGTCGAAAGAGAAGTCCAGGCCGTGCTCGACATTGGCGCAAACGTGCTCGCTTACGCTACCAACCGCGAGCTTCGTGACAAACTGGACAACCAAGGACCTATTGAACGCGATCAAGAATCGTTTGCCTTGGACCGCGGCGCGTTTTACATTCCCAAGCTGGATCATGGCGGAGGCAGCGATGACGCACCGGCCGCATTGGTAAATTTACTCCGTATGCTCAGCGAGGAGATTGGTGATCCAGTCGTCGTGGAGCGACGTCTGTTGTCCCCGACCGATACAACTTTGCCCGATTACCCGGTCGCCTTCCTGCATGGCCGCCGCTCGTTTCGATGGAGCGACGAGGAAAGAGCTGCCGTTGGTCGATTCGTCAAGGGTGGAGGAGTTCTTCTCGGGGATGCTATTTGCGCCAGTCGTGAGTTTGCCGACGCTTTCCGCCGTGAAATGAAGGCGATCTTTCCAGATAGGTCGCTGGAAACTGTACCAACCAGCCATCGAATGTTCAGCAAACATTATGGCGGATTTGATATTGAAAACGTGCGAGTGCGCATCCCGCGTCGTCGCGATTCGAAAGAGGGCCGCTTGGAGGCAGACATCCAGGAAGTCTCCCCCAACATCGACGGCATCATGACGGAAGAGGGTCGCTACGCCGTCCTGTTTTCGCCTCTCGACCTGAGTTGCGCGCTGGAAAACCACGCCTCCCTGGAGTGCAAAGGGTACATACGCGAAGATGCCATACGCATTGGAATGAATTTGCTGCTTTACGCTATGCAGCAATAACAGCTCCATGCAGCAATCACGGCCGCTGCTCCTCATTGCCGATGAGTGAGCTTGATAAGGGCAGGCAGGACTAGCAGGTTACCCAGCAAACCACCCAACATGGCCAGGCTGACCAAGACGCCGAAATAGATCGTGGGAATAAACGGGCTGGCACACAACGCTACGAAACCAGCGATCAGTGCCAAGGTTGCCAACACCATGGCCCGGCCCACCGTCCCACTCGTTTCGAGCAGGGCTTGTTCGCAAGAGTATCCTGCGGAACGAGCGCGACGATACGAGTATATAAAATGGACGGAGCTGTCGATCGATAGTCCCAGCGACACGGCGGCAATCATGGCCCCACCAAGATTGATTTTCAATCCCAACCACCCCATCAAACCCATGACAAGTGCAATCGGAACGACGTTGGGTGCCAATCCGATCAGGGCCATGAGGGGACTGCGGAAGGCAACCGTCGTAACCAAAAAGATGCCAAGTACGGCCGCGGCCATGGTGGACCACTGATCGCGCATCACGCTGCCCACAATGTTGGTCAGTAGTACGAAGAAGCCGGTCACTTTCGCCTCAGGCGAGTACGCCGCGCAAATCTCCCGGACCTGGCGAATAATATCGGCTTTCTGATCCGTCGTTTGTTGCTCGCGCGTACGTAGCATAATGCGAAACAGATACTGGTTATCGTCGACTGGTGACGGCGCATGGAGTGCTTTGATAAACTCAGGTATACGTCGCTCGAAGACTCCCAACCCAACCGTAATGACCGTCTGGCGAAAGATGGAACGCACAGATCGAATGTCTTTCGGCGAAGCCGCTATTCCCGCATCGGCCAGGCTGAGCACTTTCGTTAGCGCCGGTTGGCGAGAACCGTTCTCGTCGGCGACCGTGACTTTGGCGAGCAATCGGCGCTCTAATCGCCTCGTCTTTTCGAAATAGTCCCAATCCAATTTCTCGGGAGCGGGGATAATGACGTCGAAAGCTCCAGCACCTCCTAAGCGCGTTTCTACTGTCTGATATGACTGGACGATCGGAGTATTCGCACGGAAATTCCGAGTAAAGTCGGTTTCCGTCTCCAGACGCATAAAGCCCATGACGGAAATGAGCCCGAGCAAGAGACCAACGAGAACGACAATCCCAGGACGTTTCGTAACGCGCTCGACAAGCTGTCGAGGCCATTGAAGCCTAATTGGCGCGGCGGCCAACGTGGCGGTGTGAGCTGCCGATATTCGCACCAGCGCTATCCAGGGTACAAATAGGCAGGTCGAAACGAATACCAGCATGGATCCCACAGCCATCATGATTCCGTACTCACGAATCGGAGTCACCGATGCCAAACATAGCGCCAGAAAACCGGTTGCGTCGGTCGTACAAGCCCAAAAAACGGGTGGAAGCAGTTTCTCCAGAGCGCTCTCCAGGGCCGCGACCGGCTCGGCACCGGCGGACAAATGCGATTTGTAGTGCACCAGGATGTGGATGGTCGTGGCAATCCCTATCACCGTGACCATGGCCGTCAACGTCGCGCTGAGAAGGCTGAGATTAAAGCCCGCTAAACTAAGCACCGCTTTGGTGGAAAGTAGCGAGGAGTGAACCACCACCAGCGCGATGATCACCCAACGTGGACTTCGTAGCGATATCAGGATGACCAGCGCCGACAGAACCGTGGAGATGATCGACAAGGTTCGGCTATCCATTTCCACATAATGATAAGCATCAACCATCATCACCGGTTCGCCAGTCACGATACCGCCTGATAATCCGTCGGGGAGTTGTTCCATTGTTCGGCGCAATTCATTGACCGTTTGCGCCCTCTGCTGTTGTGACACCATCGATGGATCCAACATGCACACCACACACGATGTGCGTTGATCCGCTCCGTGCGTGTACCCTTCAAAAAGAGCGCGCAAGCGGACAATGGGTTCCGCCTCGAGAGTAGTGAATGGCCCAAACAGCTTGTCCAACGTTAATGTTCCGGCGACACCCGCCACTGACTCAAGCGACTCGCGAATCGAGGCCAAACGGTCGATTCCTGATCCGTCTTCGTGAAACAAATCAGGATCATCGTAAACGGCGAGAACCAACTCATTTCCGCCGAACGTCTCCTTGAGCCGCAAATAATCGAGCAGCAGCGGGTCATCGGCGGCGAACATGCGTTCGACGCGGCGATCGTAATCCAATCGAGACGCCGGAATGACCGCGCAGATCGCAGCCAGCACACCTAACAACAATAGCTGCCAACGGCGACGGATTAAGAAGTTGGCGATTGTCTTACAGCTGATACCCACGCGTTATCTTCTTGGCCGTGCCTATTGGTCAGCTTTTGGGAGGGGGAGGCGCCCGGTTTACGCATAGCCGCTCAGTACCATTGTCACCTCCGAGCACCGGGCCGCCCAATCCATCTCCAAGGTCCGATCCGGCGACGATCCTCTAAAGCTAGCAGCAAGCACCCGCGGAGACGAGTCCAGGGGCCGCCCTAAATGATTGATTGACAACAACTTACGGACTCGCGTGGAGCCCTGAACCTGCCTTGCTCAGGCCTCTGGTGGCTCCTATAATCGCCCGGCTTTTCTCCTGAGATTCCGTCGTAAATCCTTGCACCATTTCGGCTTGCTGAACGCAGCACGTGCGATTCGGCTCCAGCCACTAGGATGACAAAAGCCTGATAACCCAGCCGAGTCAATCTCGAGATCGTTTCGGTTGCGCGCCGGTTGGTTTGCGCACGGCCAATCCCGCTGCGCGGTTCTCGTTACGGTGGCTCGCTTCGTTGCTCGTGGGCGTTACGTCAGCTGTCTTTGTTTGGTCTGCCTCAGACCACGCAATAGCCGAGGAGGTCGAAATCCATTTATTGGGGGGGGATCCGTCCCAGCCCATCATCATTCAATGTGCACAGGGTTCTCGCTGGGTCGAAGGGGACTACGAAGTGGTGGCCACTGCCGGACCCTGCCAAATCCAGCAGGGCCGTGTGGTAGCGCGTGCGAACGCTGCCGTCTTGTGGATGCTCAGACCGCCTCCCTGGGAATCTGAAACGAGCAAGGTGATCGCCTATCTGGAACAGTCGGAAGTCGAGTATTTGCCGGCTGATCGAACTGCCGGGAGCGCGACCGTTCAGAAGCAAACTTCGGAAACTTACGTGGGTCGCTTCTACAGTCATGCCGGCATTCGCACGGACGACCGGAAAATCAAGGATCACAATGGCCGGGACGACGAACTTTATCAGCGAGCCTTGACCGCGAGAAACTTGGGTCCAGCGACACAAGTGCAACCAGCGCAGTTTAGCGAACCACCTCTTCCCAATATCCAACAGGGCACACTTCCATCGCCGCTAGCCCAGCCCGGTCTGCTCCAACCGAATCTGAATACTGCCGGGAACCGACCGACCGGCCGACGAATTCGCCTGGTACCTCGTAGTAGCGTTCCCATGCAATGGGAGTCGGCCACCAGCCCGGACGGCTCTGAGCAGATCGCCATGTTCACGTCCGGTGTGAATATTCTCATAGAGGGATTGGACCAGTTGGGCACCGTCGACATTTCGACGGATCGGGTGGTCATTTGGATGCCGTTGCAAAATGGCAATCTGAATTTTGACCCTCAGATCGCCCAGCAGGGTGACGTGCCGATCGAGCTGTACCTCGAGGGGAATATCGTTTTTCGCCAGGGGGACCGGATTATTCACGCGGCCAGTATGTACTACAACGTCCAGGGCGAGTTTGGTGTTGTCATGGAAGCCGAATTGCTGACGGCGGTGCCCGAGTACGAAGGCCTGCTGCGGCTCAAAGCGGATGTTTTGCGGCAGGTGAATCGCAACCAGTTTTCGGCACTCGGCGCCGCGGCGACCTCCAGTCGGCTGGGCGTGCCGCGGTACTGGTTCCAATCCCAGAACATCGACTTCGAGGACTACGTGACCCCTGTTGTCGATCCGCTCACTGGGGCGCCGACGGTCGATCCACTGTCTGGGCAACCAGCGGTGGTGCATCAGCGGCGAGTGACCAGCCGCAACAATTTTGTTTATGTCGCTGGAGTGCCCGTTTTTTATTGGCCGACGATGAGCACCGATTTCACCAAACCCGGTTTCTTTATCGATGGGGTTCGATTTGGCCAGGATCAGGTATTAGGTACTCAAATCGGCGTCGATTTCAACTTGATTCAACTGTTAGGCCTTCGCAAACCAACTCCAGGTACCTCGTGGACGGCATCGGTTGATTACCTGAGCGAGCGTGGCTGGGGCGGTGGAACCGAAATTCAATATGAGGCCAACCGCTTTTTGAGCTTCGATGGTCCTGTCGAGGGCTTTCTGGACGCCTGGGGATTGGACGATGGCGGCCTGGACAACCTCGGATTGGATCGCCGCGCGCTGGTCCCCGAAAAGGACTTTCGCGGTCGCGTCTTTTGGCGACACCGCCAACGGTTGCAGCAAGGGGTGCAGGTAACCGCCGAAGTTGGTTACATCAGCGATCGAAACTTTCTGGAACAGTACTTTGAGTACGAATGGGATCAATTCAAGGACCAGACCACGGGGGTTGAAATCAAGCAATTGCTCGGCAACGGCGGTTGGAGCGTGGCCGTGGATGGTCGCGTCAACGACTTCTTCACGCAAACCGAATGGTTGCCGAGATTGGACCACTTCCTCTTGGGCCAATCGCTGTTAGGGGATCGCTTGACGTGGCATGAGCACACGCAGATCGGCTACGGTAGGCTGGAAACGGCAAGCACGCCATTGGATCCGGCGGACGTGGCCAAATTCAATCCTTTGGCATGGGAAGCCGACGTAGAAGGCATTCGCGTCGGCACACGAAATGAGATTGATGTTCCGTTCGAACTGGGCCCTATGAAGTTTGTGCCCTATGTATTAGGCGACGTCATGCATTGGGGTGAAGACGTCACTGGCCAGGATGTCACACGTTTGTATGGCCAGGCAGGCGTCAAGGCTAGTCTGCCGATGTGGCGCGTGGACCCCTGGAGACAGAGTACACTGCTGAACGTGAACGGCGTCGCACACAAACAGACTTGGGACGCTGAATTCTTTTGGGCAGATGCCAATGAAGACCTCAACCGACTTGCGCTGTACGATCCGGTGGATGACAACTCCGTAGAACACTTCCGCCGTCGTTTTGTTGATGATGATTTCGGCGGTGCGCTCAATGTACCTAATCTCGTCCCACTTCCATTCGACGAACGGTTTTATGCCCTACGCTCTGGGATGCAGGGGTGGGTCATGGCGCCGAGTGCCGAGATTGCCGATGATCTGATGGTCTTTCGACTGGCTTCGCGAAATCGCTGGCAAACCAAGCGCGGACTGGCGGGACACCAGCGCATCATCGATTGGATCACGCTCGACGTTGAAGGCTCCCTTTTTCCGAAAGCGGATCGCGACAACTTCGGCGCGGACGTGGGGATGATGAACTACGATTTTCGATGGCACGTCGGTGACCGATTGACGCTGATCTCCGATGGCTATGCCGACACGTTTGCAAACGCGTTGCGAACTTTCTCCCTGGGCGGCTATATAAGCCGGCCGGAACGAGGCAGCCTGTACCTGGGATTTCGTACCATCGAAGGACCTATCAGCAGTAACATCCTGTCGGCAGCCTACCATTACAGGATGAACGAGAAATGGATCACGTCGCTGGGAACGCTGATTGATTTCGGCCCCACAGGAAATATCGGACAGCATGTAGAAATCACCCGGATTGGCGAATCCTTCCTGGTCGGCCTCGGTCTGAATGTTGACGAAAGCAGAGGTAATGTGGGTGTCGGCCTTACCGTCGAACCCCGTTTTCTTCCCCTGACTCGCGGTGGACGTGTGGGGGGACTGCAGATTCCGCCCGCCGGCGTGAGAGGTTTGGAATGACGTGACATCTTCGTGAAGGCGAACACCGTCCAAGAATGGAAAGATTTGGGTGTGTGGTCTATGGTCTGTAGTCCGTGGTCTTTGAGTTAAGTTCGCACCATGCACCACAGACCACAGACCACGGACCACGGACCACGGACCATAGACCACAGACCACGGACTCGTAAACCCAATGAATTCAAACCAGCCACCATCGCAAAGTTGGACGGCTAAATTTGCCGCGGCATTTCGTGGACTGATCGTCGGTACCCGAGGCGAATCCAGCTTCTACATTCACGGATTCTTTACCTTGGCGGTGGTCATCGCCGCCGCTGTGCTGGGCGTCTCCCGATTGGAGTGGGGCCTCTTAATCCTTTGCATCACCATCGTCTTGGTCGCGGAAATGTTCAACAGTGCCATCGAGCGCTTGGCTCAAACCCTTGATCCCGAACCACACCCGCAAGTCGCCGATGCGCTGGATGTCGCCAGTGCCGCGGTCTTGTTGGCGGCGGTGGGGGCGGCGATCGTGGGCGTGATCGTTTTAGCGACGCGGATATGGGAACTGGTATTCTGATGCGCGCCTAGGCGAGAAGTTCACTTATCGCGGCTCGCAAGACATCGGTTACCGGTGTTGGCTTTTGTGATTGATAATCAAACATCACAATTACCGATGTCCCCTCGGCAACCACGGTGGACGACGTCGAACTGACAATTGCGTGCCGCAAAGTGAGACTGGTATTCCCGATGCGATCCACCGTGACCCCAGTTTGGATCGTGTCGGGATAGAGGACCTGTTGGCGGAAATTGCAGGTTGTCGACGCCAGGATAGGCGCCTGTGACGATGTCTTCCCGTCATGGTCAATGGAGAGTCGCTCCATCAACGCCACTCGAGCCGATTCGAACCAACGCAAAAAAACCGTGTTATTGACGTGCCCCATCGCATCCTGATCTCCCCAAATGACGGGAATCGTCACGATGACCGGAAATTCTTTTTCAAGCGTTATTCTTGCGGACACGTTGAATCTGGGCTAATCCAACCAATCACGATTGGCCAATCGTTCGGGAACGTATTCCTCGGTCACGTAGCTGATGTCTTTGCTCAAAAGGGCTTCGACCTCTAGTTTAAAGTCGTTCTTCAGCATCGTATCAATTTCGCGCTGCCATTGGCGTTTCTTCTCAAACCATGGGTACTTGGCGATCTGCTTCGCCCGTTTCTTGTCGTTGTCGTTCAGCGCGATACTCACGCCGAGGTCCAAATCACATCGCTTCAGATCAATGCTCCGCAAACCCAGGTACTTCGCTGCGGGGACCGCCATCCGTTGCGATTCGAAGGCCAAGTTGATGGAGCCCTGTTTGATGACGCTGTAGATGTAATATCCCCAGGGATCGTTGTCCAACAAACAATAGATCGGCAGCTTGAGTTCGTTGTTGAGGCGGAACAGCAACCGCCGTACACCCCGTGGTGGCTGACCCGCTCCGTGGGTGAGGATGCAATTGTGTTTTTCCCAGAAGCGATCCTCGTTGAACCGTTGCCAGACGGTACCTTTTTCGACATGGAGAACGAACTTGGCGTCGCATTTTTTGGGGTCCAGCTCAACGCGATCCGGTTCCATGATAGAGGGAATGCCATAGCCTCCGCTGCCCATGCGAGAACAATCAATTTCGTTACCGATGTCGCTGACGATGATGTTTCCGACCATCTCTCCTCGCTTGTCGGCGAACAGGTGTAACTCCTCGCGAAGACTGCTCAGAATCACCTCGGCATCCTCGATAATCGGATCACAATCGCTCTGTTCGTCGAACGTATTTTCCTTCGTATTCAGGATGGTGCGTTTCAATTTGTAATACAATCCACGAATGCTGGTCGTTTTGCCTTGCTGGATCAAATCCTTACAGCCACTGGCGACCAGCAAGGTCTGCATGTAGCTCTTGGCTTGTGACAAATTGAAAAGTTGCCGACGGTTCTTGTTGCTACCCATCTCCAGGATGCCCTTGCGAGGGCTGAAGCGAACGTTTGAAAGCGTTCTTGAGGGTATGTCCACGTGCGGATCCCGCACTTTCGTGGCCGCGGTCACCACCGTGTCCGCCAATGACTTGAGATTCGCGATGGTCTTTTTGTCACGCACCGTCAGCGTGACGGGAACCGTTTTGCGAACGACCTTCTTCTTAACGACTTTCTTCTTGGCCATTACTCTTCGTCTTCCTCTGCTGCCGATTCGGTTCGTACCCGGTTGATCCCAGCCACGGAGGTTGTTGGATCAACGATAAGGACGTTATCTCCCAAATCCAGTTCTTCGTCCGTGACGTATTTGCCGCGATCGTCCATCTTCATATCCGCCTCGGCAGTCCGCTTTTTGGCGACTTTTAGGAGCTTGTCGTAAAGCGACTCCTTGTTGGCGCCGTTGAGCTCGCTAACGGCTCCAGCCACCTCGCGCAAGTAGCGCATAAAAACATCACGGCGATCGCCCTGCTGCTTGACTTTGCTGCGTCGCCGCAGGTACATCCCCAGCTTTCGACCGACGGCCTGCAATCCCAGCCGTAGTTCTTTTTGAATCTCGGGGTACTGCGCCACAGCCTCCTTTGATTCGCTAGTGAAAGGTACCCACACACTGGCGATGTGTACCATCACGGTGACTGGACCCTTGGGAAGATTGCCACGCGATTGGCTCAAACCGTAACTCCGCCAATTGTTCCCTATCACGGCCTGCGTAATTGCACAGCCAGCATGTTGAAACTGCAGGGGGACTCGGTTCGCGAAACGCAGCACATCCATGGTCTGGCCTTCGCTGATATTGACATCCTTCATGGCCGAGAGAAGAGTATCAACCTCCTTCGGCTTCATTCGCGATGGAGATTGACGTGTCGCAAGCTTTGATTCTTTGACGATCGTATCGGCAGCCTCGCTACCCATGCCATTGAAGGTGTGGACCAGAAACTGGCGAAGGGTCCGGGTGTCGGTTTCCTCCAGCAGTTCCACGAGCAGCTCCCGATCAATGCGGCTGGCGACCGAAGCGGCGCCAAAAGCCAGTCCAACTTCGATTTGGAAGGGGTTGCCACGATACACGGCCGGTGGCCGGGTGGCCGCGGTATAAAACTCACCGGGGACAACATGGTGCAGTCCCTTGAGAATCATGTCCTCGCCCATCGGGCAGATACAATCCGTGGAGGGGTTGGAAATCTTCGTCGCCTGAATCGCCTGGTAAAGCGACTCGGCCTCGCGTTGACCAATGCGAGTCGTCCGTGCGCGGGTGCTGAGTTTCGCGGTATTACAAACCTTCCTGGCCACAGAGGAAGTGACTCGCGAGAAACTGGTCGTCAGAAATCCGGACAAGGTGGCTTCCGGAGTTTCCTTGAGCATGTTGGCCAATCGCCCAATTTCAACGCCGTAGGGATGCGGTTTGATTTCCTTGGGTTCCTCCGGCAACTGGTCCGTCGACCGCTCATAACTGCGCATGTCCTCGTCCGGGTCGATGTAGTGCAGCGTGACGTGGGGATTGGAAATGGCCGATTGTTGCAGGTACTCATCGACACTTCCGCGCCCGCGCTGGAAGCGAGCCTCCAACTCAATCGTCACCCGGGTACCGTGATTCGCCTCAACCCACTCAATGCCATGTTTCGCAATCAGCGCCTCACCCTTGCTACCAGGTGGAATGTCTACACCGTCGCCGCGGCCGTTGAGAATCTCTGGTTTGTTATTCTTGGTATCAATTTGGATCTCGTAGTAGTGCGCCGGTTTGCGTTTGGAGATCTTGGAGATAATCTTGACCGGCTTGCCAGTGGTTTGCACGCCATACATTCCCGCAGCGCTGATTCCGATACCCTGTTGGCCGCGGCTTTGGCGAAGTCGATGGAACTTCGAGCCGTAAAGCAGTTTGCCGAAAATTAGCGGAATCTGCTTCTTGAGAATCCCAGGTCCGTTGTCCTGGACCCCCACCTTGTAGCGATTGTTGCCGGTTTGTTGGATATGGACCCAAATCTCGGGCGCGATACCAGCTTCCTCGCAGGCATCCAGCGAATTGTCAACGGCTTCCTTTACGGTTGTCAGCAACGCTTTGCGAGGATTGTCAAAACCGAGCAGATGACGGTTCTTTGCAAAGAATTCGCTGACCGATATGTCGCGCTGCGACTTGGCCATCGATTCCGCCGTGGCCCGTCGACGCTGTTTTGCCGGTGCGGCCGAGCCATTGGACGAAGGCGTTGGGGGTTTGCTATCCGTCATTGCGCTGCCATTGGTGGAGCGGGACTTGCGAACTTTGACCCTTTTCTTCTTCTTGGTCCGTCCGCTTAGAGACGCACCACTTTTCGATGTCGATTTGGTTTTCGTCGACCTCACGACCTTCTTCTTTTTTCTCTTTACCTTGGCCAACCGTAGGCTCCTTAGTTATTGGCCGATCCCAAAGGGACCGTGAAAGGTTATTGACAAGCACCCGGTCTGAGCCGTTGCAACTCTCAATCGCCGCTGGGGTGTTAGAGTAGGCAGATTATAGCGATAGTCGGGGCCTGCTCCCAGATTATTTGTGGGGCGGGTGAGCGTCAATTTCGGAAGAATCGATCCATAGGGCAAATAAAGACTATTCGCGCGATACGTGACTGTCCGAAGACTCTCATATCACCCCGAACTGGGCGTCCGCCTCCGAGTTCCCCGACCCCTACCCAACACCGCACCCAACTCCCCCCAACCCTGCCCCTGGGCATTGTTGGCCCGCTCCCGCCGCGATGCCTCGTTCGAGTCGAATCACCCATCCACCACAAGACAAGAGGGCTATTGCCATGACTCGTTCGTATCCGAAAGCCATAATGTCCGCGGTTACCATTGGGCTGGTGATCATGACATCCAATGTCATGGCTGGCGGTGGAGGATGTACCAGTTGCACGTGGGCGGCTGGTGATTTTGATGGCCGCTGCTGTGACGCCGGATGCTGCAGGACGGGATGCTGCGACACAGGTTGCGGTTATGGTGGAGACAACTTTGACACGGGCGGTCCCAATGGGCGCGACCGTTCAGGCCGAGCTGGCCAGACAAGAGGCGCTGGTGCGGCGCGCGGTCGGTTGCGAGGAGCGCTGTCGGCGTTGACTTCGGTGCCCGCCGGAGACTGCCGTTGTGGGGCGACCAGCGACAATTGCTTGCCCAACTACTGCGGCCTTCAAGCGCCGCAATATGCGGTACCCTACGCGACACCCCAGCATGTAAGCTGGCACTATTTCACCTACCCACCGATGATGCCGCACCACAGCCTGCCACATTATCGCCACACGTACGCGTACAAGCACGGACCAGGCTTGAGTCGCACGACGGTCAACTGGACCACTCGTCCGATCGAGGACGTGGCGAATTACCTGCATCACCTTGTCTCCTTGCCGACGCCCCGTTGAGCGATCATTTGCCATCGCATCGGCAACCGAAGTCTAACGACTTAGGCTACTCTTATGACTTCGGCTACTGGGCTTGGGCCGCATCGGGTTGGTCCGCAGCCTGTTCGGCCCAGGGGTTAAGCCAATCGCCCCAGTGATCGAGATAGGCGCTATAGGCCGGTGACTGGTCGGCGCGTTCGATCAGCCATTCTTTCGTCTCGGCGATGATTTCCTGTTCACGGTCGAGTGTAAGCCGACCCGTCAGGACACGCGTGCGTAGAAAAACGAAGTACGTGTCCAATACATCGCAGCGACAGTAGTCGTTGATTTCGACCAGTTTCCCAGCGTCATAAAGATCCTGGACCATATGTCCTTGGGTATCCATCTTGCCTGGCTTGGCCAACACACTGGCAGCGAGATTCAATCCGCCGTTGAATCGTGTGGCGCCGTGATTGCAGAGGATTTCCTGAAGGTCGAGATGAGCGGAAAGGTTGTACCGATTTCTCGATTGCTCCCAGCTGCGCGCTTCATCGTTAAACCACTCGGGGAGGCTCAAGCCGAAGCGAAAAGCGGACAGTTCCAACAGCGGTAAATCAAAGGAGCGCCCGTTAAAGCTGACGAGTGTCGGATGATTGTAGAGCTGCCAGCCTCGCCAAAAGTTTTCGGTAATGACGTGGGGACGATATTCCGGTTCGTCCAGCACCACGATATCCAGCACGCGAAAATCCGCGGCAACCTTGGCAATCACAACTGAGATCGGCAGATGGTAGGTGTAGGGAACAAAATCAGTTCCCCTTTCCTCCATCAGCTCCCGTCGATATCGCTCGATGGCCTCGGGGCCATCAAGTTTGTCCTCTGGATAACGTACTTGAGAAATGAGGGAGCCGTCCGATACGCTTTCCACATCAAAAACCAGGTACGAGACCTTGTCATTCGCCATAGTTCATCCCCAATTGGCGAGAATCCCGGAATGAGAATCTTAGCACGAGAATCCTAGAAAGTGTCGCCTTGGTCGGCCGCATTGCCGATGGCTTCCGGCGCGGTAATATCGATCGAGTCCCCTTCAGAATCCCCGTCAGAATTTCTGTCAGCATCAGCTTCAGAAGTGCTCTTTCTGTCCGACTTGGGGGAAAAGAACAACTGGCGAATCTGCTTGATGAGGTTGACTCCCTCCCCTGACATGTCCGACGCAGCCAGCGCCGCCGAAAAGTCGGAGAAGACAGCTATGCCTTCGGGCCAACGTACGTCGATGACACTGCCGCATTCTTCCAACAATTGGTAAACACGCGCGCGGGTAACGCCCATTTCCCGCGACTGTTCTCGGACGGACTTTCGCGGAACAGCGATTCCCAGCCGATCTTGGACGAGCTCGTAAACCGCCTCGCCCGCATCGCGGCGAATTTGATCCAACAGCGGTTGTCCCAAATACTTCTCCACGTCCTGTCGAGTGGGCACTTCTTTGGATTGCAACTGTACAGAAATCCAATGTTCGACATCCTGGACAAACCTTGGCACCAGTCTCACCGAAAGGTGAGTCTCGAGCGATGCGTTGGAGAGCAGTTCATGCATAGCATGGAAAATCTCCAAAACCACCCGTACGCGTTTTTCGCCATGGGTCCGCAGATTACGGATCTCGTCGATACTACGATACATATACTCGCGCAACGGAGTACTCCATATGACCGTTGGCAGAGATTGCAGTGTAGGTGCCAGCCGACCAAGATTTTCGTTGCCCAAACCAAACCGGCGGGCGGTCTCGCACCATTGAACCCAAAGGGCCTCGGAAACCAACGACGGATCGAAGCTCTGTGAGTTCGTTGGTTCGATAGAAGATTGGTTTTGTTCCAACTCCTCGGCCAAATCGCTCAAACCATACGGGACCGCGGGCGGGGCTTCGGCGGTGGCCCGATGCAACAGCTTTACCAGTGAGCTGATCTTCTTGTGGCCAATTCCGCGAGTGGCCGTTAACTCATCGAAGGGGGTCGAAAGCAACTCGCCTACCGATCGGCCCAGAAACGCCAACGGCAAACGGCGGTCCTTCGGCAAAGCCCAATACGCTAGGGGCTTGTCCAACCGATCCTTATATCTGTCTTGCATCAACGTACGACGAATCGTTTCGAAGCTGCTGACGAGTTTATGCTCTTCCGCGGAATTCGCATGGCCCATACTGTGCCTCCTATCAGTCAAATGGAGTGTAGACTCCATATATCCTGTGTATATCCTGTGTTTTTCCAGCAATTGGCCCGGCCGATGTCGCCCTGCGCGACGCCCGTCGAATCATTCAGGACTCTCGTACGCGGTCCACCCGGCTCAGGTTCTATGGTCCATCCCAAACCCTTGGCCCGGTCTGTGGAACCGCTCTGGACCATGCAAGGGATTTTATACGAAATGAAATTGGATATGAAGCGGCTAATCCCACAATAGTCTGTACGACTTAACATAACCACTTACACGGCAACGGCTTATGACTTTATAATCAAGTCAGCTAGCAGCGGACAGATCAAAAAAAAACAACAAAATGTCCACTTTTTAGAGAAAAATGACACTGTGGGCTTGCTACTGAATTAGAGTATCGCCGCACGATGCCGGAGGCCATTGTGGCAACGCGGGGGGCTCAATTCCCAAACAACTTCTGAAGCCCCTTCTGGATTTCAGTGTTTAGAAACCCCTGCGCCGCGCCACCGATGAGTTGGCTTGAAATCTGCGTTACTGCGCTTTGATCCAATCGCGGTTCCGTGACGGTCCCACTGATGGGGATTTGGATCGATTGGCCGCGTAATCCCGCCAATTCCGGCCGACGATCGACCCAGTCATCTTCGATGGGGATTGAAGCGACCAGTCCCATGGTTTGATCGATCCCGACCCATCCAGACGAACGCACAGTCACCTCTCCGACGTGGAACTGCAGATTTTCATGGTGGACCCGTCCATCGGCCATCATGAAGTCAGCGCGGTTCTCGGAGATTTCCAGCCAGATATCGTCACTGCGCAATCGTGCCGCCAGACCTCCTTCGATTTGGAGGAGTTGGGTGATCTGCTGGGTAATCTGGATAAACTGTTGCGCCAATGGGCCCGGTTGGATCCGAGCCTGATGGATGGTGAGCGTTCCCCTTACGGTTCCCGTCGCGGGGTTGTCAACTGGCACAACGGCTCGATCTAGCTGGACAGACAATCGCCCGTCCGCCACGGCGGCCCCTGCCACCCACGGCGCGATGTACTGCAACCAAGCCTGGGACATTTCGGGGGTGATTTGAATGTTGTCGGCCCGAGATTGGCCATCCAACGTAAACAGCTTGGGCGTGGAGTTCAGGTCCAACCGTGGTGACATCAGCAGACGACCACCGCTCACGTTGAATTCGACAGGTGTCGTGGAGATCACGCCTTGCAACAATTGCGCACTGAGTTGGCTGGGACCAATATCAATTCCCAGAACTTTCAGAGCATCCCAACCCACGGTAAGGTCGGCGGTCAATTCGTCGGAAACCGTCTGGGTTGTTTGCAAATTGATTGGCGCTATTGGGTTGGTAGCCGTGGGCTGGACGCGGACGGAAGACAATTTTAGCGGGCCGCGAATCGAGAAGGGCTGAGACTGTCGGCCGGAGACTTGGATCGTATTTCCGATTTGGCTCTTCAATTTGTCCGCCGCCAAGGCAAGGTCATAATGAAGTTGTCCGCCCAGATCGGCATGCGGATTGGAGAGCAGTCCTGCGATTCGGCCGCGCGCTTGGATACTCAAAGAATCGGATTCTACCAATAGATCATGTAGATCAAGCTGTTCTTGCCCAACGTCGTACGTTCCTTGGCTGGTCAGTTTCACTGCCGACTCGCGCCACATTGGTGCCCAAGGTGATTTACCGGCGACCGTCATGATCGCAATGGGATTCTTACCGGACGCGCGGACTTCGTAGACCAGGTTGTCGACGGTGGACGAACCGTTGAATTGGATGACATCCTGATCGGTCGTGAATTGAATTTCTCCCTTGATCTGACCGGTAGGTCTTCGGAACGCCTCGAGATGAGGCTGTTGCGTCAGCTGCCAAAGCCCCAACAGGTCGCCACGAAAGGCCACCCTACCGTCGGCGGAGAAAGTTTCACCCATGGTCAACTCAACCGGCTCGGCGCGAAGGGCCAGCGTGCTGCTGGCCAAAGTAAACCAAGGCACATCCAAATGTCGGCGCGTTTGGTCCCACTGCGCCTGGCCCTCGATTTTGATGGCTGGTTCGACTAGCAAATATCCTGGTCCTTTAGCCTGCAGGTCACTCATTTCAATCCGCAGTTCGTTGGCTGACACGAAGTTCACGGAAACAGTCGCTGTCGTTTCGGCGTCGACGCTACCTTGCACGGTCCAATCGGCTAACGGCAGCCAGGGACCGAGGCGACTCATCCACGACTGAGCATCTCCGCGGATACGAATAGAGACGGTGCCTCGAGGGTCATCTGCCAAATCAACCAAAGGTTCGACCAGGACGACGTCCAGCTGATCTTGCTGAGCATTGAGTTCCACGCGAGCTACATCGATTCGGCTGATTTGATCTTCTAATACCATTGCCTGGGCTGTCGCGGAAATCTCCAAACGTTCTTCGCGCCACGGAGTTGTCTGAGGAGAGATGACTTGCAGCTGCGTCAACACGAGATCGGCCTTCGTCTGCAGCGCACCCGCCTCGTCCTGTTGCCAGACGATTTGGCTTTCGAGGCTGCCATCCAGTTGATAGTTGCCAAAATCGACAATTTGGCCGATCTGATCGCTAAGGTCACGCAGGTTCGCGTTCAGGGCAATGTTCCCCGCTGTCGGCGTACCGGTTCCGCGTAGCTGCAAGAATCCTGACTGGCCGCTGAGTTCACGAATCTCAAGTCCTCGCGGCGAAACAACTCCTTGCAGCGACACTTGGATCGGAGTTGACCAGGAAATCGATTGGCCGTCACTCAACCCTGACAGCTGTGCGGTTTGGACAATCGCGCGGATATTCTTGGCTTCCACACTACCGTCACTGGTCAATTCCCACGTGATCTGTCCGTCGGTCAGTTCAGTTCCTTCTCTTATGTGCAAGGTGGTTGGCAGCGTTTTGGAGAGCCGGACCAAATCCATGGTGCCGGTCCAGCGCAACGAATCGATCTGGGCAATGGTCTTCCAGATGTTTACGCCGTTTTCCTTGAGTAATTCATCAAGCGGCACGACCCCCACGATTTCGGCGTGTCCGAAATCAGAATTCACGTTCAATCCACGAACATCTAATACATTGTTCGCCAATTCGGTCTCGATGTGGACTTCGGTTTTCGCCGCCCGGATTTGGTCCGTACCCAAGTAGCTTGGCGAAGCGCAAACAAGATTGGCAATTCCCAACTCACCTTTTAAATGCCCACCGAGTCCCTGAGCCGTCGTGTTCCAGCGGCCGAGCAATGTGCCGCTGGCCAATCCGTTGGCCTGAAGATCGGTCCCCAGTTGCCTAAAGATGGGTTCCAGTAAACCGAGAGGAAAACCGTCAATTTCAAAACGCAGGTCACCAGTTCCCAGAAGGTCGGCAAGTTCCTGTCCGGCAGGTTGCCACTGGGCGGAGATATTGGCCCGACCAGCCGTCGGTGCGGCAGCGGTCAAGGCGGCCAACTCGATCGTGGTAGGCCGGTCCGCTGCCCCGGCGTAGTCAAGCCGGAGGTCCAGATCGTCGATGCGGTATTCCGTCGCGTGAATCAGATCTCGACAAACGACCTGGCCATCGACAATTTCGATCGTGATGCCCGTCGGCGGAGATGTTGATTCCTCGGACGCTTCCTCTTCGCTGGGAGAGGAAATCGCGTCAAGCAGCTCTTGAAGGTTCGTCCCATCCGGACCAATCGTCAAGAGAACACGCGGTTGGCGTAACGCCACTTTACCCGCATGGGTACGATTGGTGATCAGACCCAAAAGGCTCCGTTCGGTTGTGATTTCGGCGGCTTCAAAAAGCGGCTGATCCTGGAGATCCAGCACGGTAACGTTTCGGAATTGGATCGGCGCCAACCAACCGGCGCTGGCCTGATCGTAGGACAAGCGCCCGACCAACTCGGGTGCAGCTTGCGCCAATATCTTGTTAAGCACCGTGGGTCTCGTGACGATATGTGGAACAAACCAGACCGCCACACCCAGCAGGACCAGCAGTAGCAACCAGCGAAACCGCCATCGACGAGAGCGGGGTTCACCCCAATCGGATTCGTCATAATCCACTTCGTCACTTCGGCGGCGGGATTTGCGGCGCATGATCGTCTTCCTTGCCCTTTTGAGGTGGCGTTGTTGAGTTGGCCGGAGACCAGCTTGAAGGTTCATTCCTGGCCGCCGATAAGTACCAAAAACGATTTAGCGACCGCAATTTCATTGGTGGGGCTGGCGAGGACGGAGAAATTGCATCGGCTGGCGGCTGGACAAGGTCCAAAAAACAAGCGAAAAGAGCAGAAGCGGGTCCGTGTGATGCCCTAGAATGAAAAAGGGGATCGGCGAGACCCATTCAACATGCGTACTGAACAAGCTAGCTGACCATGCAATTTCCTCGAACCTTTCGCGTTAAGCAGCGTTTTGCTACCGAGCGTGTAAACGACATATCAGCCACCGTCCAAGACGAGCTGACGAAAATCGGGGCTGGCGAAAAAGTCCGGGCCGGCCAATCGGTCGCGATCGCCGGTGGCAGCCGGGGCATCGCCAACATTGCCGAGATCCTGGCCGCGGCCGTCGAGTTTTTTCTACGCTTGGATGCCAAGCCATTCATTTTCCCAGCCATGGGCAGCCATGGCGGTGCGACGGTCGAGGGCCAGCTTCACGTGCTTGAGACCTACGGTATCACTGAGCCGCGCTGCGGCTGTGAGATACGCGCGAGTATGGACACCGTCTCAGTGGCGGAAAGTCCCGACGGCTATCCGATCCATTTCGACAAAAATGCTTCCCAGGCGGATCACGTTTTGGCCTGCAATCGGATCAAACTACACACCGACTTTCACGGGCGCGTGCAGAGCGGACTGCTGAAGATGTTGCTGATCGGCTGCGGCAAACGAAACGGCGCTAACTTCTACCACCGCGCAACAGAAGAGTACGGATTCGATCATATGGCAGAAAGCAATATTCCCCTCGTGCTGGCCAAGTGCCATGTACTGGGAGGATTGGCCATCGTCGAAAACGGGTATGAAGAGACGGGTCTCATCGAGGGCATTGCAGCGAAACAACTGATCGAGCGCGAGCCGGAGTTATTGGAAATCTCAAAGCAGTGGATGCCCAAGTTGCCTTTCGAAGAATGCGACATTTTACTTTTGGATGAAATGGGCAAGAACATCAGCGGCACCGGAATGGACACCAACGTGATAGGCCGCAAGTACCACGAACATGCCTCGGATGCCCGGGATAGCAGCCGAGTCAAGCGCATCGCCGTGCGTGGACTGACCGCGCAGTCGCACGGCAACGCCACGGGAATCGGGTTTTCGGAGTTTTGTTTAAGCAGCTTGGTGGAAAATATGGATGTGGCTTCCACGCGAATGAACTGCCTCACTTCCGGCCGTGTTGTGTTGGCCACGCCACCGATGGACTTTCTCAACGACAAGGAAATGCTGACGGCCGCGCTCAATACGATCGGGCTGTGTCCGCCCGATCAATCACGGTTCATCTGGGCTCACAATACACTTGATCTAGCCGAAATAGAGTGTTCCCAGGCTTATCTCGACGAGGCACGGAATCGAGACGACCTGGAAATCATTATGGAGCCACGAGAACTCCCTTTCGACGAAGCCGGCCACCTCCCCTTAGTGACGTCTTTGAACGGTCGCTAAGCGACCTCTGGTGATTTGTCGTTCACGAATTCGTGGAACGGTGAAAGTGGACATTCTGCCACTGTCCGTCTTGCCGCTGCCAGACGCGCGTTTCTTCCCAGTGTTGGGTGATGGGATGATGGTCGTCATTAAGCGTTTGCAGGAGTCGGATGTAACTGACCACGGCCACGTCATCGCCAAGAAATCGCACGTGCGGAGCGGTAATGGTCGTGTTGATGGGTTTGTTACTGGCCCCCAGCTCGAAATAGTGTTGATGGAAGGGCATTCCTTCCACCAGGTGACCGCGCGCTTCAGGCTCGAAGGCGCTGATGGTCGGATCGCAAAGTGCCTCATAGGTCTCCCAGTCGCCGTTGGCGACCGACTCCAAGAGATGGTGTGAAAGTTCCATGATTTCTTGCAGGTCGTCGTCGGGCATGTTGATTGGCTCGTTAAATTGGTCTGTTCAGTGAATCGGTTTAGTCACAAGGGGCGCTCATACAACTGGAAGCGAAAGGGCAATTCGTTCTTGTCATCGGCCGCATAAGGCTCGTCCTGAGTAAGATGCCATTTTGAAAGATCGACGTCGGGAAAAAAAGTATCCCCCTCAACCTCGGCCTCGACCAACGTCAGATATATCCGCTCGACGCGTCCCAAGGCGATTTCGTACAACGTCGCCCCCCCGATCACGAAGGCTTCGCTGGCTCCGGCCGCCAGCCGCAGCGCCTCGTCGAGATCACTGGCTACCGAGGCGCCGGCAGCGTGGTATGCCAACTGCTGGGTCAACACGATCGATTTCCTACCTGGTAACGGGCGACCGATCGATTCCCACGTCCGTCGACCCATGATCATCGGCGACCCCATCGTTATCCTCTTGAAGCGCCGCAAATCAGCGGACAAACGCCAGGGAAGCTGGCCCCCGCGTCCAATCACTCGGTTCCTCGACATCGCTACAATCACCGACAGCTTCATGATGCAACACTACACGGCCACTGGCGCTGAGATGCGAGGATGCGGATCATAGTCCAGCAACTTAATGTCTTCGTAGTCAAACTCGAACACCGTTTGCACGTCAGGATTCAGCTCGATGCGTGGCAGGCACTTGGGTGTTCTCCCCAGTTGCTTGCGAACTTGATCAAAGTGATTCACATAGATATGGGCATCGCCCAAAGTGTGCACAAAGTCCCCGACCTGCAATCCAGACACCTGTGCGATCATGTGCGTGAGCAGTGCGTAAGAAGCGATGTTGAAGGGCACGCCCAGGAAAACATCGGCACTGCGTTGGTAAAGCTGGCAGGACAAACGACCCTGGGCTACATAAAACTGAAACAGCAAGTGGCAGGGTGGCAGTGCCATTTGTTCGAGAGCACCTACGTTCCAGGCACTCACAATGAGGCGTCTGGAATCCGGATTGGTTTTGATCTGCTCGATGACGTCGCTGATCTGATCGACTGGCTGTCCATCTGCCGTGGCCCAACTTCGCCATTGGTGGCCGTAGACGGGACCGAGTTCACCTCGCTGGTCGGCCCACTCATCCCAGATCGTAACGCCATGCTCTTGCAGAAAGCGCACGTTGGTGTCGCCACGCAAGAACCACAACAACTCGAAGACGATCGATTTAAAGTGAACGTTTTTGGTAGTGATGAGCGGAAACCCATCGGCAAGGTTAAATCGCATCTGATAGCCAAACACACTTCGCGTGCCGGTCCCCGTGCGATCCTGTTTCTCGAGGCCGTGATCGAGAATGTGTGCGAGCAAGTCCAGATATTGGCGCATGATATAAGTTGTCTGAGTTCTAGGTCGCTTACTGCTTGGCCATGATTTCCTCGACGACCTTGCAGATAATGGCGGGATCGTCCTTGGACCTCAAGTAGCGAATCCGCTCCGGCTTGATCTCCAGTTTTTCCAAATGTTTGACGATCAGATCCCACTGCCGCTCGCGTTTCTTGCCTTCCGAGAGGTAGAGTTCGGTCACCAGCTCCTGCAGACGCTGCAGGGAGATGGATTCGCGGTTGCGATAGTAGTTTTTGATGATGTTCTGTTGGAACTTAGAGTGTTTGGCCATAATCTTCCTTCCTGGGGCGGCGAATCCGCCCGGATTCCGCTGGCGGAATCCCCTGGTCCCTAACTCCCCGCGAAGTTAACATAATATGTCGTTTTGTGGTACTTAGGCTGCCGGGTCACTGCTGCCGGATCACTGCTGCCGGCTGGCCGCCGAATCGAGAGCTGTTATCCACGGAAAGAACCATGCCGATCGTCAAATTCGTCAACGAAAAGAAGGAAATCGAGGTCGCCACCGGAACCAATCTGCGTGCTGAGGCAGTGAAAGCTGGCATCAATCTGAATTGCGCGATTAGTGGTGTGAGCGAAGGGATCGACAAGGCCGTTAGTAGTATCACCAAGTACACTAATTGCAGCTTTCTAAGCATGGGTGTCGTGCGTGGGATGTGCGGCACATGCCGTGTGCGCATCATGAAAGGCATGGAGAATACAAACAGCCTGACAACACGTGAAAAGATGAAATTTAAATACATGCCGCTCCCCGACCCGATCCCGTGCCTGGCGTACCTTGGCAATGAGGATTCGATGCGCCTGGCCTGCATGACGGAAGTCAACGGCGACATCGAAGTCGAGTCTTGTCCCCCGCTAAACGTATTCGGCGAAAACTTCTTTAGTTAGTCGAATCGCCTAGTCGAATCGCCTCCGAGACCAGGGCAGCCGTGAAGCAGATCGTTGCCATCATCAAACCGTTTCTGGCAGAAAAGGTCTTGGAAAGTCTAAAGCGGGCACCTCTGGAGGCCCTGCAAGTCCGCGAAGTGAAAGGATACGGGCGTCAAAAGAGTTATCTTGACCAATACGGTGACAGCGAGTTCTCCCACGCCTTTTTACCCAAAGTCGAGATCACCATGTGGGTCGATGAATTGCGCGCGGAAGAGGTTTTGCAGAAAGTGGTCGAGGTGGCACGGACCGGACGGATTGGAGACGGGAAGATATTCATGATGTCCGCTGAAATGGTCGAAGTGCCGCTGACTGAAAGCGAAAAAAGCGAAACATAAATGGCGAAACTGCAAGTTATCTATCTGGGACAAGGTGGCGCGGATTAGTCATGGAAATTGGGCTCGATTCAGTTATCGATCAGCAGCGAAATGAACTTCTAGCTTTCACGACGAAACTCGTGGCCACTCCCAGTCCCAACTTGCCGGGGGACGAGCGAGCAGTGGTCGGCGTCATTCAGGCGGAGCTGGATCGGCTGGGAATGCACGGCGCGGAAATCGTTGCCAAACACCCACATCGGCCAAACGTTGTCTTACGAGTCAATGGTTCGCAGCCGGGCCCGACGATCATGTTGTGCGGCCACAGCGATACCAAGCCTGTCGGAGACCAAACTTGCTGGGACACGGATCCTTTAGTACCCGTTGTCCGCGATGGAAAGATGTATGGATTGGGCACCACCGATATGAAGGGGGCGGTGGCGGCGATGGTCTATGCCACGGCGGCACTCAAGCAGAGCGACATTGGCCTGGCCGGTGACGTGTTGCTCGTGATCAACGCTGACGAGGAGCGATCGATGGAGTGTGGCTCCGAATTCCTGTCGGTCGAATATGGGATTCAAGCGGACGTCGCACTGCTGGGAGAGCCCAGTGGAATTGATGGGCCCGAATTCGAATTTCTACACCTCCTCTCGCGAGGTCTGTCTTGCTTTAAAATTCGGGTCCGTGGTACGCAAATGCACAGTAGCCTGACAGATCGATTGCCGTCGGTCAGCGCAAACGTGGAGCTGGCCCGCGTGCTGCATTGGATGGCTGACCGTCTGGAGCTGACGTATCATCCGCATCCATTATGTGCCGCTCCCACGATCAATCTCGGCGTGAAGATGGACGGCGGCGTCGGCTACGGCGTTTGTCCTGGCGTGGCCGAATTCCAGTCCGACATTCGTGTGCTGCCGGGAATGACGCGCGACCAACTTGAAACGGATGTTGCGCGGTGCCTGGATCAACTGCGCGCCGAAGAGCCCAGTCTCAACATCGAGTTTGAGTTTGAACAATCGCCGCTGGACTGGTTTCCTCCAACAGAAGTACCGGCCGACCACGGGCTGGTCGAATCGTTGCTCGCTGCCGCGGATCATGTGTTAGGTTGGCGACCGAAACTGAGCGCATTTCCGGGCGGCACGGATGCAAAAAATTTCCAGACTCTGGCGGGCATCCCGACCATTCCAAGTTTCGGTCCCGGTTGGCTGCCGCTGGCTCATAGCCCCAATGAGTGCGTGGGGACGGAGGCCATTATCCAAGCGGCCAAGATGTACGCCTTGGCAGTGCAAGCGTACTTGACTCCGAATTGAAGCATTTGTTACGCGAGTGCCGGCGAAAAGTGTTTGACGAATTGCTGTCGTGTGGTTTTCATGACTTGGCGGCATTGGTCAGCAAGCGATTGCCCGTCGCGGCAGCCGGACAAGAAAGCCAGTTTGTTTAATTCGTCGAGATCGCCGGGGAGATCATGCCTGGCCGTGAGATTCATCAGTCCCAATCTCGATTCAATGCGACGAATAAATTCATAGGATTGGCTCAGAACATCGGCCTCGTCACGAGAGAGGTGGCCGAGTTGCCTCAAATGGTCAAGCACGTCGACGGTGCCAATCTGAAACAGATCCGGGTTGTCGTTGGCATGGCGTAGTTGCAGGAATCGGACGATCAACTCGATATCCATGCGGCCTCCCCAACCACGCTTGAGGTTCTGTGGCGAACAGCTCGACTCTAGCCCTTCGCGCAGCTGTTGAATCTCACTCATGTCGTCGTCACAAGAACGTGCTTGAATGGATTCTTTCACGGTTGCCATCAGACGTTGGCAAAAAGCCGCGGACCCAAAAATGGGTCTCGCCGTGCAGAGTGCGATATACTCGGGCAGCGCGGCGTCGCCGGCGCGAAAATGGCCCTCCAAACGCGAGATCGATACGGATTCACATTCGGATCGATCCGTCGCTCGCCAATTGCACCTGGTATCGTACAAACGACCATGGGCACCGCGATGATTTAAGGCTTTGGATACTTTTCTTGCCAGCTCATTGAAGAAGTGCTGGTTGGTGGTTGTCTTTTTACCTTCCGAACCACGGCCCGAATGTTGGGTCGTCCCGTCGGATTCGTAAATCAAGGAGATTTCAATATCGCTGTGATAGCTCAGCTCGCGACCACCGAACTTGCCGGTACACAGAACCGCCAAATCGCATTGGCCCTCGTTAACGTCGATCGAGTGCAGGCAAGCGGGTTGTCCTGTATCGGCGGATGGTCCTGTATGGGCAGATGGTCCTGTATAGGCAACGTCGGGCAACTCTAATTCTCGCCGCGGATATCCAAACTTGTCAGCCAAAGCTTGGTATTCCCCACGCACGATCTGGCATACGCAGACTTCGGCGATGTCTGAGAGGGCGCGCATGAGCGATTTCGCATCAACCTTGCCGACAAGATCCCTTACCCCAACGCGTAAATGCCGAGCTGTTTTAAAGCTTTGCAGAATCACATCGAGGTCTTTCGCGCCGCGGCAGAGATCCGACAACGCCGTTCGCAGCGAATTCAAAGAAGCCGTTCGGTCCAAAACCAGGCTATCCATCAACTCGTCGATCATGCCGGGGTGTGAAATGAGAATGCTCGATAGATAGGGACTGGCCGCGCACAGTCGTACATACATCTCCATTAAAGATGGGTTGGTACTAAACAACTCCCACAACACCCCTTTGCCGCCGAGCGAACCGCTGACTCGGCTGATGTTATCCAGGGTTTCATCGCAGTTGGGTGTTTTCGCGACCGTCGTCAACAGGTCACGGCAAATGGCCGCGAGAAAGTGGCGGCACCTGGTGCTGGATAAGAACGGAATCGACTCGTTGGCCAATTCCATTAGCTGGGCGTACGCCTTGATCGGCTGGCGAAAACTGTAAGGCCTGAGCACCTCTCGAATCGATTCTTCCCTTGGATCTGGATCCAACACCAAGTCGACTTCAGGGGCCACCTCCTCCTCGCCAGTAAACGCGTCACCCAGCAGGTGATCGAGAATCTTGCGGTTCAGCGTCGTCGTCTCCGAGAGCATCCTTTGAAAACCGGCCAGCGCCGTCTCGAATCCAGTGTCCTCAAAACCCAGTCGCAGCGCCAACTTGCTCAGTTCGTTGGAATCGTCAGGCAAGGAATGCGTGTTCATATCCAACAGTATCTGCATCCTATGTTCGATGCGGCGGAGAAACCGATAGTTCTCATCCAGGATGCTCTGTTCCTGCAGAGTCAGCGACCCGGCCTGAGCCAACCTCGCGATAGCTTCGAGCGTGTTACCGACGCGAATATCGGGCGCATCGCCGCCATTGAGCAATTGCAGAAATTGGATCACAAACTCAATATCCCGGATGCCGCCACACCCGTTATGAATATCTCGTTGGTCGGCCCCGTCGCGGATAGCTCGACGTTCGATCCGCTGCTTCAGCGCCTTGATCGATCCGATTTCCGCTCGCGTCAAATAGCGGCGGTAGACCCAAGATTCCAATTTCCCTAACCATCGCTCGCCGAAATCGAGATCGCCGGCGACCGGCCGGGCTTTGACCAATGCCTGCCGCTCCCAAGTCCGGCCTTGGACATCGTAATGACGTAGGGCACGCTCGGCGTTGACGGCGAGTGGCCCGTGCTCGCCGGTCGGCCGCATCCGCAAATCAACGAGATAGAGGCTGCCAAGATCCGTTGTCTCCGTCAGCAGATGGACGACACCACTACTGAGCTGCTCAAAGTAATCCTTATTGGCGATCGTCTTGGGGCCATCGGTGTGGCCGTCAGACTCGTAAAGGAACATCAAATTGATGTCGCCTGAGTAATTCAGCTCGACTCCCCCGAGCTTCGCCAAACCGATCACAACGAAGCGCGAAGTGGTCCCGTCGGTTGACCGAGGGATCCCATATTGGGCCGACAGAGATCGATCAACCACCAGTACGGCCGCATTCAATATTGCATCCGCGACATGCGAAATCTGACGCGTAACCGTATCGACGCGCTGGTTCCGAACTAAATCGCCATAGGCGATGCGCAGCGTTTCGCGTTGTTTAAATCGATGCAACAGCTTGAGAATTATCTTCAGGTCATCGATGACATCCGCTTCGCTGACCAGTTCCTCGAGCAGGGCGCGCCGGGACACCGGTTCTCCGTCGGTTAGCCTGAGTAGATCGTAGCTTTCCGGCTCGCGAATCAAGATATCGCTTTGGTGTTGGCTGTTGGAAAAGATTTGCAGCAAGATCGGCAGCGCGTCCTCATCGCGTTCAACGAGCGAGAGTATTGAGAGCGGCGATCGCGATGCTTGAATAAAAGCGATCAGGTTCGCCAGGGCCATGTCTGGATCGCCGATCGTTGGCAGCTGTTCATGCAAATGGCTGCAGAAGTTCGCTAGAAGCTGGACCGGTACGCCGCCGCCGGCCAGGGCTTCCAATGCTCGGTGAGCCGACTGGACATCCGTAATCCCAACCGTGGCCAGCCACGCTGCAGCTTGTTCTTCATCGTTCAGGACGTTGAGCAATCGATCCGTCGTGAAATATTTGGCTGGCATGGTTGGACGGCACCGCTAGGCGGGCAAAGCATGGGCTAAGTGGCGCATCATTGACGTGTTCAGGTTTCAGTGTTCAGTGTTCAGTGTTCAGTGTTCAGTGTTCAGTGTTCAGTGTTCAGTGTTCAGGTTTTAGTGTTTAGTGTTCAGGTTTTAGTATTCATATCACAACCGCCAGTTATGATGATTCTTCGACGTGATTTGGCGCTGTCCAGATAAGTCGATTGGATCTACGCTCATGTCATCAGCCGTGCGAAAGGCCGACGGCAAAGACCTCAGGACCGGAACAGGAGGTGACCACTTCGCCGAACAGCGTGTGAGCGCGGACATCGTAAATGACAACGGGCATGAGTTGGCCTGATTGACGCTCATTTCCTGAAAACACCACGATGCGGTCACAATGAGTTCGTCCGGCCATTTGCCTGACGGGCCCATTCTCGCCCTTTTCCCGCGACGTCTTGCTGGGACCCTCGACCAGGACCTCGACCTCACGGCCAATAAACTGCTGGTTTTCCTCGGCGCTGATCGCATTTTGCACGGCCAACAGGTCGTTGTTGCGCTGTTTCTTAATCGCTTCGGGCACGTCATCCACCAGTTGCTCAGCGCCTTTGGTCCCCGGGCGTTCGCTGTACTTGAAGATAAAGCTGTTTTTAAAGCGGCACTGTTCGACCAAGGCGACAGTCTGCTGAAAATCGTCGGCGGATTCCCCGGAAAATCCCACTATAAAATCGCTGGAGACCGCATAGCCAGGAACCTTGGCACGGATGCGATCCATCATTTCACGGTAATCTTCCACCGTGTAACCGCGTTTCATCCGCTCCAGTACGCGATTGGAACCGCTTTGAGCCGGTACATGCAGGTAAGGACTGCATTTGGGAAGCGTTGCCACGGCTTCGAGCAACTCGTCCGACATGTCTTTGGGATAGTTAGTAACGAACTTCAAGCGGACGATGCCTTCAATTTCGTGGAGCTGGTAGAGCAAGTCTGCCAAGGTCGTTGTTTTTTCCCCCTCCCGATGCCGATAGCTGTTAACCGTCTGGCCTAGCAAAACAATCTCGCGACATCCCTGGTTCGCCAAGGTCTCAGCTTCGCTCACAATGTCACGCGGATGGCGCCCTTGTTCCGGTCCGCGGACCGACGGGACGATGCAATAGGTGCAAAACTTGTCACAGCCGATTTGGATGCGCACATACGCCTGCCAGGGCGTGGGTCGCATGGTTGGATCGCGCAGCGGGTCGAAACTTTCGTGGCTGCGTTTGATCTCTTCATTCGAACCGTCCGTGCGCCCAAGACTCAATTCGGCCTGTTGGCCTTCGCCACGCCTGACGCGATCGATGAGGTCGGGAACCTGATGCAATTGGCCAGGACCCACAATCAGGTCGACGTAGGGAGCCCGCTTGAAAATAATGTGTTGGTCCTTTTGGGCCATGCATCCCAGCACACCAATGACTTTGTCCGGATTTTCTTGCTTCAGACGTCGTAACTTGCCTAGATTACTGTAGACCTTGTCCTCGGCGTGCTGTCGAACACTGCAGGTATTAAACAGGATGGCATTGGCCAGCTGGGGGTCGTTGGTCAATTCGTATCCCCGCTGGCGCAGACTCGCGACGACCAACTCGCTGTCCAGCATATTCATCTGGCAGCCCACCGTTTCAATGTAAAGTCGCTGAGTCATATTTCGGCCGAAGCAATTCGCCGGGTTGGTGAGGATAAAGTTCTCGACATGCAGATGAGAGGATGGATCATCTTACCATGCAACAAAAACATTCCGCGAGGGGGATTCGGAGGCTGCGGTTCGGGCTCAATCGTTGACCGTCCGGGAGGGCGAGGCTCCCGATAGCAAGTCGCCGACTTTGATCGGGTTGCCTCGGAGAAACTCGGCGGCTGTCATGACCCTTTTGCCCGCTGGCCGGATTTGGTCGATCCTCAGCAAGCCATCTCCGGTAACCACGACAAGGTGATCGCCGGCGGCCGTGACGATGTTCCCTGGGGCTTGGCCCATGCTCTCTGGGGGTTGTTCACCCATGCTCCCTGGGGGTTGTTCACCCGTCGTATCGGATTGTTCGACAGAGGTTTTTTCCAGTACCAACCGCAGCGGCTCTCCCTGATCGCGTTTCCAGAACGTGAAGCTGCCGGGCCAGGGTTGAAAAGCGCGGACTTGCTGGGCCAGCTGGGTGGCTGATCGCGACCAATCGACCGCGCCTTCGTTTTTCGTCAATCGTGGCGCGCGAGTGGCTCGATCTTGATCCTGCATCATGCCAATTTGCGAATGGCGATCCCACGCAACCAGCAGCTCGATCGATTCCGCCACGGCCGTAACGCCAATCTCCGCCAAGCGGACTTCGAGAACAGCCGCATCCTCGTCGTCGCGGATCGGTGTCGACTTGACCACTAAAATCGGACCGCCGTCCAATTTGGGTGTCATGTGAATGACCGACACGCCGGTCTCTGCGCAGCCGTCGAACATGGCCCAATTGATGGGCGCCGCACCACGGTAGGCTGGTAGCAGCGAAGCGTGCAGGTTAATTCCTCCCAGCTCCGGAGTGGCGAGTGTCGCCTTGGAAAGAATCTGGCCGTAGTCACAAACGACCAACAGTTCCGGCTCGAGGGATTCCAACAGATTCAACGCCTCATCGGCGTTGATACTCTCCGGACAATGCACAGCGATACTGGCGCTTTCGGCCACGTCGCGCATCGGATTGCGTGCCGGACTCGATCGTCTTCGACTCGTCTTCGACGGTCTGGTGATTAGCGCTGGCACCTCGTGCGAGGAGCCAAGCAGCCACCGAAAAGTTGGCACGGCAAAGGGGCCGGTTCCCATCACGACGATACGCATTTGTGAGCACCGACCTCAGCAGTAATTATTTTCCCACTCGGCAAGCCTTTCGGCAACGGCATCCTCGTCTGGAGCATCACCGTGTCGGACTCGTTCCTCGTATTGATTTTGCATCTGACTAAGTGGCGGTTCCATGTCCATCGACGCCGTCGTGCTGAGCCGGTCGATGAACAGAACACCATCCAGGTGATCGGTTTCGTGTTGTACGACGCGTGCCAAAAGCCCTTCCAAGTCGGCTTCGAGCTCTTCACCTTCGAGGTTGTAGGCGCTCACATGAATCCGGGCTGGTCGCGTGACTTCGCCGTAAAACCCAGGTAGGCTCAGGCAACCTTCTTCCTTTTCATCGGTACCTTTGGGCTTGCTGACCACCGGGTTGATGAAAACGTATTCCTCACCTTCGTCCGGCTTGCCCATAGCGTTTACGATGAACAATCGCATCGGCAGATCGACCTGATTGGCGGCCAAACCAACTCCATTGGCCTCGTACATCAGGTCAAACATTTCCCTGACGATTTTCTTCAATTCGGCGTCGACGCGGACCAGCGGTTTGGATTGATGTCTCAGCATTGGGTGCGGGTAATGGACGATGTTCAAGGCGGTAATCTCGCTGTAAAACGGCTGTTAATCTAAGGCCAAGGCTACTTCACGCACACCCGATTCGGCAAGCGGACTGGCCGCCAGCGCGGCAAACGGTCAGGTTCGTCGGAAATCGGCCATCCGCTCCACGCGTTCGCAGAAAAACCCGATAATGGCATGATGGCCGATAGTACCCAAACACGATCGCTCGCCCAAGCACGATCGAGGAGTTTCGACATGCCACATTTGGCGCGTTGGCCTGCCTGGATCATGTCGACATTGTTGCATTTGGCGATACTCGTGGTGCTGGCCTGGTCGCTGCGTATCGCGCCCCGGGGAGTCCATCCGGAACCAGATCGGATGACGGGTATTGTCTTGGTCCGGCAAATCGAAGGCCGTCGTGAGTTTCAGGGCGAAGACCCAGCGGCGACGCCGGCTGATTACGTCACGTCCTCCCCTGCCCTTTCGCTCAAGGAGGCGTTACCGACCGAACCGGAACGGTCAGTGGACCTGTCGGGAGTCTTGCCCCAGGCCGATGGCACGACGGTGGTTGGCGGCGGCGCGGGGTTGCCCGATGCCAATTCGCTGGGGTCGGGCAAAGGCCGTGGGAATCCTGGAGATGGGGCCTTACGCACGCAGGTTTTTGGCGCTGCCGGCGAAGGGAACCGCTTCGTCTATGTGTTTGACCGATCGGGAAGCATGAATGGATATGGCGGACGTCCGCTGACGGCGGCCAAATCGGATTTACTGCGCAGTCTCGACGATCTTGAGTCCCGCCACCAATTTCAGATTATCTTCTACAACGAAGCCCCCAGGATGTTTAATCCGCAAGGGGGCCAGCCGCAATTGGCTTGGGGTGACCAAGTCTCAAAACGCCTGGCACGTCAGTTCGTACAGGGAATCAAGGCAACGGGTGGGACCGAGCACATCAGCGCGTTGGTGATGGCATTGAAGATGCGACCAGATGTCGTGTTCTTCTTGACCGACGCCGATGAACCGGTGCTCACCTCCGCCGAACTGGCCAGAATCGGACGGCTCAATCAAGGTGCCGCCATTCATACGATTGAATTTGGGATCGGGCCCCAGACACGTAGCGAGAATTTCTTGGCTCGGTTGGCTCGTCAAAACGGGGGGCAGCATGTCTATGTTGACGTGGCAAAACTGGAACGGAATTAGTCGAACATGAAAATAGTCCAGAGCCTGGCGTTATTGATGACCATCTGTTTTTCTATCGATGCCTCGCGCGCCTCGGACCAGGTTTACGTGCGTCAAAAAAAGAGTGGCACTTCCAGGCAATACACAGGACAGATTGACGACTGGAACGGTCGGTACTTGGTACTGACATCGACCGCCGGTCGCCAAAGAAAGTTGACTACCGCGTCCGTTGTCAGCGTCGGCTACGATCGGGGAGACGCACAGGTGGCCGGCCAAGAAGCCTTCAGCCAACACAATTGGGGTCGGGCCATCAAAGCTTATGAACAAGCCCTCCGGTCGGAAAAACGAGATTGGGTGCGACGGCGAATCCTCCGTGACGTGGCCATTTGCCATCTTGCGACGAATCGGCCAGTGGCCGCGGCGGAGAGTTTTGAGCGAATTCTGGCCAGTGACCCGACGACGCAATATCTGGACGCCTTGCCGTTGGCCTGGTCCGCCCAAGAACCAACTGGTTCGTTGGGGGCACGAGCCGACGAATGGATGGATGGAAACAGCCCTCCCTCAATGATGTTGCTAGGAGCCAGCTGGCAACTGTCGGGAGCGGAACGTCAGCCATCGATTCGAGTACTAGAGCAACTGGCTCGGAGCCACGACCGCCGCCTGGCGGGGTTGGCCATGGCCCAACTTTGGCGAACCCAGGTGGTAACAGCCAAAGAGCGTGATTTCCAGCGGTGGCAAACCGCCATTGACGAGATGGACGCGCCGTTACGGCCGGGACCCATCTTTGTCCTGGCCCGGGCTCGGGCGAGAAATGCCTCGACCCCTGAAGCCGCTGTCATCGATTTCATGCGGGTACCAATTCTCTATCCCGACAATTATCAGTTGGCGGCCAAGGCATTGCTCGAAGCTGGACAGCTGTTAGAACGTGGCCAGCAACGAGACGAAGCGGCACTCGTTTATCGCGAGATAACGCAGCAGTATAAAAAGACCGACGAAGCCGCACTGGCTACTGAGCGGCTGGAGCAGCTGGAAAAACTTTAACTTGGATGGACACGAATAATATGCACCTTGATGAAAACTCACGGGGCCGGACCGGGTGCCCCATCTGCACAATGCCGTTAATGCGCTTGGTAGCTAAATTCATAAGAATTCGGACTTTTCGGTGTCGCGACCAGAGTCTTACGACTTCAGCTACGTCCAATAAGCTGCGTTTGTGGAAATTTAAAATCCTCTACGGCGTCGAATTCCGCGGTTCAATTGCCGGCCTTCTGATCAGTGCGTCGGCAGGTGCGGCGCAAGAGATGGAGACGACGGAGGCAGGTGCGACGAGCGCGGGCCAGGGGCTCTTGGAGATCGTCTTCGCTGGAGGATGGGTCGGATTCTCAATCGTTTTGGTGTTGTTTGCTTTGTCACTCACCGCCGCTTTCCTGGTGTTCGAGCAAATCATGTTGCTGCGCAGAACGAATTTGGTGCCCAGTGAACTATCTGCCCATGTTCGGGAATTGGTCGCCAAACGGCAGATCGACGAAGCCACCGCGACGTGCCGGCAGCATCCGAGCCTGCTGTCCGCCGTGGTGCTGAGCGGCCTGGGGGAAGCGGGTGACGATTGGGCTTCGATAGAGAAAGCCATGGAAGATTCGCTGGCGGAACAATCCGCTGGCCTCATGCGACGAGTGGAGTACCTATCGGTGATCGGCAACCTGGCGCCCATGGTAGGGTTGTTGGGAACCGTCACTGGCATGATCTTCGCATTTCAACAAGTCGCGACGACACAGGGATCGGCGGGCGCTGCCGAATTGGCCGAAGGTATTTATCAAGCTTTGGTCACGACGGTCGGCGGACTCATCGTCGCGATTCCTTCGCTGGCCGCTTTCGCTATTTTCCGGAACCGCATCGATCAAATGGTCGCCGAAGCAGCTTACGCGGCTCATCATTGCCTGAAACCCTTGAAAGGCCGTGCCCGACCACCTAGTCTGGTCTCCAAGGAAGAAAGGGAAGCGTGATGCGATTGCCGAGTCGACCTGAGGCGGGTGGGATGGGATTTAACATGACGCCGATGATCGACGTCGTGTTCTTGTTGATCATCTTTTTCCTGGTTTCCAGCCACTTGGCTCGCCGCGAACACCAATTGGAATTGCCGTTGCCAGCGGCCACAACGGGAGAAGAGTCGGTCGACAATCAAACTCCTCGCATCACCTTGAATGTTTTGAGTGATGGAACGTTGTTGTTGTCCGGGCGACCGTTGCCGTCATCACGGTTGCTGGATGAGCTGATCGCTCGTAACGCCGCGATGGAAGGGGGCATCGAGTTGCGAATTCGCGCCGATCGAGAAGTCGCCTACAGCGTGGTCAGCCCTATTTTGCTGGATGCTGCCAAGGCGGGAATTTGGCAGGTCCACTTTGCGGTATTCGGTGAGGAGTCGTGATCATGCGCAGACCGTCGGCTTTTCTAACGTCTTCGCAGCGCCGTTGGGATGTGTCGATGACGCCCATGATCGACGTCGTGTTCTTGCTGTTGGTCTTCTTCGTATGGACGGCGAGTTTTCAGATTGTGGAGTATCAATTGCCAGGCTATCTCGCGTCGCGGCAGGCCGCCGCTGGCCCAGCGGCACAACCAGATCCGTCTCAGCTGGATTTTGATTCAGTGGTGATCAAGATCGGATGGCAGGAGGGTAAACCACACTGGAGCCTTAACGGACGAACTTTCGCCTCGCTCGCACTGATTCAAGCACCATTGGCAAAAATCGTTGTCATCAAAAGCGATCTTCCAGTCATCATCGATCCGGCTGCCGAAATGCCACTGAAGCACGTCATCCGGGCTTATGATGCTGGTCGATCCATTGGATTTTCGGATATTCGTTTTGCGACACCAGATTCATAAGAGCCGAATTGCGATTGCCGTCGTTGTGGTCCAGATCATGGCGATCTCGACCGCTTCGTCGTCCTGTCTCGGCGACGCAAAGGAGGACAAGTGGCTGGTCGATGGGCGGCTGGTCGATGGGCGGCTGGTCGATGGACTACTGGAGCGTCGCCTGTTTAGATTGGCCGAGTCGTTTTGCCGGGACCGATTAAGCGTTGTCCGTTCGGTCCGTGACGATGCGGCCATGACCGTAAATCTGATCCGAGTGCTGACCTCCAAAGCGGCCAATGCGCCGCGTCACGAGCAAGAGGCCCAGTGGAATGAGGTGGCCAGTGCGGCCAACGAGTTTTCAGTTCGTCATCCGGATCACCAGCGATCCATTTTGGTGCAGTTTCAGGCCGCGCTGGCCAGGCTCGCCCGAGGTGAGGTGGAGAGCGAAAAGCACGGAGCGGAAAGTGGCGAGGCAGACCGTCGCCCTGCCACAGGTCTACTCCGCCGGGCAATTCACGATTTGCAAGAGATCGATAAGGAATTGGTTCATCGTCTGCAAATCGCCGGAAATGGCCGGCGCGGAGACGAGGATGAGATGCTGAGCGCCCGGCAGCTGCGAACCGTCCGGTCGCATTTGCGATTTCACCTCGCCCGTGCCTTTGTGATGCAATCGCTTCAGTTCGATCAAGGCAGTCCTGACCGGCTGCACGCGGCGACAGTCGCAATTAAACAACTCGATGCGATCAGTCCCTCAGGTCTTCCCGAAGAATCCGTATGGAACGCCAAGACGCTCAAAGTACGTTGTTTGCGACTGAAGCGCGACTTTGAGGGGACGTTGCGTGAATCTGCGAAGCTCGAGCAACAGAGTCCACCCGAGTCCGTCATCCAGCAACTGGCCGCTGAAAGAATTCATTTGGAGTTGGATCGTCGACAATTAGACCAGGCCATCGGGCTGGTGGGTTCCTTTCATGCAAGAAATCTGCCAGCTCACGAAGACTTTGAGTTGGCCGTTCTCCGCATGTCGGTCGCCGCCTGGAAACAGGCAATGGCCAGCGGCGACGAACAGGCAACCAAGGAGTGGCGGGAAAACACAACGCAACTGGTCCGCCGAGGCGGCCGACGGTTTGGCCGCGGATGGTCGCGACAAGCGGACCGTTGGTTGATGGCGGTGTCTGACGAGTTGGTCGGCGACGAGGCAATCACCATGATCCAGCGGACTGCCGACAGCCTTTTTCTCCGCGGAGACACGGAAAGCGCCGTGGACATGTACGATCGCGCCGTGGCGAAAGCCCTGAAAAGCGAAGAGCCGCAACAAGCATTTGACTTGGGATTCAAGGCTGCGGCGATTCTTTACCAAGGCGGTCAGTTTCTGGAAGCATCCAAACGCTTTGCGGCTCTTGCCAGTCAACGAAAAACGGATCCAAAAGCCGCCCAAGCACAAGAGTTAGCGGCTTTGGCAACCGCCAGTTTGGCCGAAACCGAGCCACGCCACCTGACGGCCTATCGCCAGCTGCTGGAAAGCTTGGTTGCCAGTTGGCCCGCCGCTCCCCAGGCGAATAACGCCCATTGGTGGTTGGCAAGATTGTCAGAGAGCCAACAGGATTTCCGCCAGGCGGCCGGTCACTACAAGAAAATCGCTCCCACCGACACGCGATGGGCCGCAGCCGTTGAAAGCGCCCAACGTTGTGATCCGATGTGGCTCGAAAACGAGCCGAATTCGGACAAACGGCAAAAACAGGCGCTGGTCGCGATTTCGTTCTATGACGACGTGGCTGTGCACAACGACAGCAGCGAGGCTCGGCTGGCTGCCTCACGACTGCGCATCCGCATCCTGCGGTCCCAGTGGAAGCGCGCAAATGACGATCTGGCCAACATCCTGGCCGACCGTGAGAAATCCACCGAAAAACAACAGCAAGCGGCCTCAGCGATGATGGTGATCACCGCGGCGGCGCTGGGCCAATTTCCCGAGGCCGACGGCCGCTTGAAAAACTTGAACCTTCCGACGACTCGAGACTGGCTCGATTTAGCACTGGGTCTGGCCGAAATCGGACGGAACCAGCAAGCGGAAGTTGCCGTGTCGCAATTGGGTCTTGCCGCGCTTGATCTTTTAGCGAAACAGCCAAAGACGCTTAGCCAGTCCGAACTCCGCGACTATGATCGTCTGGAGCCGCAACTCTTAGCACAAGTGGGCCGCAATGACGATGCGATTGCCGGGTTTGAGCAGTTGTTGGGCCAACGACCGGATGACCTCCAGATTCGAGAAGATTATGCCGTTTTGCTCTCCAGGGACGATGACGCCCCAAGGAAAAAGCAGGCGCTGGACCAGTGGAGACAAATCCAAAGCTCCAGACCCAAGCAGTCCGCTGGATGGTTTCGAGCGAGGTATGAGATAGCCAGTTTGCATGCCGCGCTCGGAGCCACGCAGCGCGCGATTGAGATCGTGGAGCTCACCAAAACACTTTATCCGGAGTTGGGCGGTGAGGAGATGGCAGCGCAGTTCAATGAGTTGTTAAACCACTGTCGAGTTAACGCGAGGAAAACTTTGCCGTGACAAACAACCACGAAACACACAAAATAGACGAAAAGTCCTTTGCGGTGGCGCTGTCGAACACGATCGTGTACTGAATTCCTCTTTTTCGTGTGTTTGGTGTGTTTCGTGGTTGGTTTCGTTCTTGCTTCCCTAATTGGCAGCTTTCAGCTCCGCCAAGTGCTGCGCTGTGCCAACCAATCGATCCCAATGTTCGACGATGTACTCCGGCGGACCACCGATTTGAGCGACCGCCTGGGCGACTTGCTCGGTGGGAATCATTTCAATGGCGTCCCACGGGCAGACCAGCAATTCGTAGGGATTCGACTTCTTCTGCGGAATGTGCACACAGACTTCACACCCCACACAACGTTCCAGATCAATTTCGCACCAACTTTGATTGCCTTTGATGCCCATATTCATGGACTTCAACTCGATGCAATCGACTGGACAGACCTCCAGGCAGCTTTCGCAGCCGGTACAGTTGTCGGCGTTAATGACCGCCAGTTCCTTTGGTAGTTTCTTGCGTGGACCTTTTTTGGCCATCAGTTTCGGGCTCCGTTGTGCAGGTCTCGACGGGTGTGCAAGGATCGACGGGTGTGCAAGGATCGACGGGTGTGCAAGGATCGACGAGTGTGCAGGTCTCGACGGGTGTGCAGGGCTAGACGGGTGTGTGGTATCAAGTCGAATAACATTGTGATTTTTTTCACAATGTCTCTAGTGATTATAGGTGGTCATCGGCAGGCGACCAAGTGGTTCTTGGTCAAAAGTCGGTAAAGGGCCCCCTAGCGTGTCCGACAGCCCGCATTTGTCCACCCGCTAATCGGTCAATCCCTCGTAGTCGAGCGTGGCGAAGTAATCGGCGGCCGTCTCCGCCCGACGAATCTGCTGGACGGTGCCATCCTCGCGCAGCAACAGCTCGGCGGATCGCAGCTTTCCGTTGTACTGAAATCCCATCGAATGGCCGTGGGCACCCGAGTCATGGATCGCTAACAAATCGCCTGGCTCGATCGCAGGCAGTGGGCGGTCAATGGCGAATTTATCGTTGTTTTCACACAGCGAACCGACCACATCGTAGGTTTGGTCACAAGTGGCATTTTCCTTGCCCAGGACGGTTATGTGGTGATAAGCGCCGTACATGCCCGGACGCATGAGATTGGCCATGCAGGCGTCCACGCCGACGTAGTTCTTGTAAATGTGCTTTTCGTGAATGGCGGTCGTGACCAGAAACCCGTGCGGGCCAGTAATCACACGTCCATTTTCCATAAAGACAGCCAAGGGATGCAGGCCGGCTGGTTTGATCATCTCATCGTATAGTTGCTTCACTCCCTGGCCGATGTAGGCCAAATCAACAGGTTTGTCTTCCGGCCGATAAGGGATCCCAATGCCGCCACCCAAATTGACGAATTCCAACCGCACCTTGGATTGGTTGAGCAACTCCACGGCCAATTCAAACAACATGTGTGCCGTTTCCACGAAAAAATCGGCGTTGAGCTCATTGGAGGCCACCATCGTATGCAGTCCGAAACGTTGGACTCCCTTTTGCCTGGCCAATCGGTAGCCGTCAAAAAGTTGCTCGCGCATAAACCCGTATTTGGCTTCTTCCGGTTTGCCGATGATGGCGTTTCCTTCGCGAAGAGGCCCGGGGTTGTACCGAAACGAAATCACGGCCGGCAGGCCGACATGTTCGTCGATATATTGCAGATGAGTTAAGTCATCCACATTAATCAACGCCCCTAGCTCTTTGGCTCGCTGGTATTCTTTGACTGGAGTATTGTTGGACGTGTACATGATGTTCTCGCCGTCGATTCCGACGGCATGGCTCAAAGCCAGCTCGGTCAAGCTTGAGCAATCGGCGCCACAACCTTCGGCTTTTAGGATCTCGAGCAAGTACGGGTTAGGGGTCGCTTTAACGGCGAAGTACTCACGAAACTCTTCGCACCACGAGAAGGCGGCGTACAGATCTCGGACCGTTTGCCGCATACCGCGCTGGTCGTAGATGTGAAACGGTGTGGGGTACTGGCTGACGATGTCGCGAATCTGCGATTCGCTAAAGGGGAGCGTCTTACGGGGCATCGTTTGCAGGGACATTTGGTCCAGGGTCGTGGTGCTCGGGTTTTTGTGCTGGGACGTAGGGTGGTGTTTTGGTTTGTATCCAGCTTCGCACCAAGTGGTTGCAGGCTGGACAGGCACGCAAGACTCCATCGCCTTCGTTGACTCCACAACCAGCAGCACGCAGCCCATAAAAATAAGTATGCGGCCATCGAGGGCATGGTGGAGGTATGCTGAATGGCAATATTCGTTGGTATGGCCGTCCTCTATCTACGCCAATGGAATAGTTTCACTCGCGTCCGTACAATAGGGTGCGGAGCCCCCTTTGATAAATTGTACGAGCGAACCAAAACAATGGCTAGAGAACCTGGCTTCTGCCGTATTAGGTATCGCGATTTTCAAGTCGACGTATTCCTGCCAACGATTCCCTTCTATGATGAAGCTCGATCAAGACGTCGTCGCGTCGAGCTCGAAGGACAATTCATCCTGATTTGGGATGCGGAAACACTTTTGTGTCTTCAAAATGGTGTTTTTTTCGCCTGAAGGATCTTGCTGACGTTGAGCAGATCTTGTACGTACAAGGGTCGAATCTAGATACCGCCTGGGTTCACAAGCACCTTCGCGGCATCTATGGAGACCGTGATCCTCGTGTGAGTCAATGGATCCAGCTGGTTGAGCAAACTAGATAACTCGAACGAAAGGCGAATCGGATGGAACGCTTCGTTTCTGACGAAGCGCAGCAACTGCTGCTTGGGAAAACGATCGATCGAGACGGACCAGGCACGATCTTGGCGGATTTTGCTGCGTTGTTGGAGTTCATCGGTAAAGACGGCATCAAGACTACGGGCAAGTATCAATTTCTGCCGCAAGGCAAGCTCAATGATTTGAACGCCCAGATGACCTGCCCTGTGGAACATCGATTGAAGCACCCCCAGCAGCGCTCATTCCCGCACTTGCATGGATTGTATTTGATTCTGAGGGCGTCGGGCCTGGCAGGTCCCATGGAGGACCGTTTAACGATCGATCCGAGGGTGTTAGTCCAGTGGCACGACTTGAATCCGACGGAACAGTATTTCACGCTTTTGGACAGCTGGCTCGTGGAGGGCAGTTGTGAGATTATTGCCGAGAGCGGTGACGACTGCTTTGACACGGCAACTTGGGTTTTCCAAAAGCTCCTTAGTTCACAAAGTTCAACTGTAAGTATCAATGACGATCGCGGTCTTTTGTACGGAACGATGCACCTCGTTACCGTTGCGTTAGTAGAATTATTTGGCTGGGTTCGATTGGAATACGATAAGCCGCAAGAAGGAGAGGGACCAAAGATCGCCAAGATCGAACGACTCGATTTCGGGAACGCCATGATTCACGTACTCAATGCCCATTATCTTACCTATCGTTTTGCGGTTCCCGATGAGGAGACTGGACAAGAAATCGGGGTGTTGCACAAGTTATTTCAACCCTATTTCCCCGAATGGCAGCGGACCTTGACCCCTCCGGATTGGGAATTTCGTGGCGGAACATACACCTGGCGGGCCAGCGTGGGGCAAGCCTGGCGGCGCATTGAGGCCCCAGCGGAAATGAGTCTCGACGATTTGGCATTGGCCATTTTGGATGCGTTCGATTTCGACGATGAGCACCTTTATTGTTTCGAATTGCGCGATGCCCGCAGCCGCAAGTTGCGGATTGCCTGCCCCATGGAGAACAAGGCGGACGCTTTCACCGATGAAGTCACACTTGGTGACCTACCTCTGCCCGCAGGCGAAACGATGACGTTCGTCTATGACTACGGCGACGATTGGCAGTTCACTGTGAAGCTGGAACACGTCGCCGAGACGGAAGCAAAGCTTGCCAAGCCGAAGGTTTCAGCCAAGGGTGGCCAAGCGCCTACCCAGTATGATTGGGACGAGGACGGCGACGAATAGAAAGCTCGTTTCCGTCTGAAACTTGTTCCCGTCTGAAATAGGGCGACCTCTGGCCAGTCGATTATTCGCCTGCGCCGGCTCCCAGCGGGACACCTTGCATGGCGCCGACAGTTCGCCCGAACGCCTCCAGCACCCCCGATTCGACTTTTATTCGGACTGTCGCGCCGTTCTCGATCCCTTTGCTGATCATCGATATCTTTCCACCGTCATCAGTGGCAGCCAAGGCGTCGGCGAGCGGGCCGAGTAAGGGATTGTCGCTGGTCTGCGATGCAAAGCGGATGATTGGTGCAAGATAAACGTAGAATTGAGTTGGTATCGCGTTAGCTTCAGTATCCGCGGCCGTGGCATCCATCACCCGCTTGAGCTGACCCACGCTGTCATTGCCGATACTAAGGTAGACTTCTTGGTCGCCAATGCCGACGGCGACTTCAATCTTGTCGCCAACCCACTTGGTGACTTCTTCGTTGGGCATGGCAACTGAAATGGTGTGAAAACGACATCCGCGGTGCTCGTCGGCATTGAATTTGACTTTGGGCATATCGTTATCGCTTGCCGATTTCTCAGCGAGTTCCTTAAGCGGCTCCTCCAACTTCCGGCTGTCCTCGACCAAGGCTCCCATCATCAGGGAAAAATTTTGTGGCTCGATGTTGAAACTGCCGCCACCGTCCGCCTTGCCAGTGCGGATCGTCTGTTCCATTACGTCAAAAAGAATGTCGACGACGTGAGCGGCCGCTTGGCGATGGGACTCTTCGTCCAGATCGCTGCTTTCTAGCAACTGTTGTTTTGTCGAATCACGCAGCGGTTGAATCACTGCGAGCGTCTGTTCTACGTCCTCCTCCGGTATTCCGTAGGCCCAATTGAATTTGACGGCGGCTTTTTCCTTGAGAAATCCAGTGAACTTCGACGAGGTATCGTTCAAGGACGCATATTGCCGCGCCAATCTCGTGCCCGGCACCGCCTTCATCTTGAAGTCGATATAGGTGTTTTTCGCCTGATCATCAATCTTCCAACCGAAGCTCAACTCGTCGACATCGTTGAGCAATGACTTCCATTGTTGGATTTGCGCGCTGTGCAGCTGCTGTTGTAACTCGCGTTGATCGTCCGGCAGCTGGTCGAGCTGTCGCTCAATCACTGCTGTCATTTGGTCCAGCAGCCTTTGGCGATATTGCTCGGGAACGTTTTGGATCCTTCCCTGGAACGCCAAATCGTAGTTTTCGGTGAGCTTGGTCAGTAGCTTCGTCGGCTGCCCTGGAACATTCTGCAGCGCCTCCTCACTCTGGCTGATCAATGCCCATCCTTCTTGTTCTTTCACATAGATCGGAACTGGTAGAGCCAGCTCCATAATGCCGTTGCCGAGATCCTCGGGTTCGCCGAACCGCTCCGCCATCGAGGCAAAGAATTGTTTGAGATCCGTGACTGGGACCAAACCCAGCGGGGTCAGCTGCTCTCCGTCAGTCGTCACGACAATTCCGGCTGGCCGAGTTCGGTCCAATCCGACGGTGAATGACCGTATCATGCCTGAAGCAATATGACCGGCGTTGGGCATGCCAACAGTGGACGTAATGAAGGTGATCTTATCCGTAAGATCATCCACGCTGGAAAGCGCCACCGTAAGCACCGGCTTCTGGTCCTGGCCATGCGCCTCGGGCATCGCGGTCGCACACGTGGAAAGAATCAGCAAATTGACTATCAGGAAATTTTTGTGCAACACGGTACAGCTCTCCTCGTTTGTTCCCATTTGGGCTCGGCAGTGGAAAGATCATTGCCCGACAACAACCATCGAGCGCATGCAGCCTATGAAATGCGGCAGGCTGCGTCCAGTAAGGTTTTTACAAAGCCGTCACTTGTGCGAACACAGCGTCATCAACAAAGCATCATCGCTCGCGATAGGTAATCCGACCTTTGGTCAAATCATACGGGGAAAGTTCGACTCGAACTCGATCGCCAGGAACGATACGAATAAAGTGTTTACGCATCTTTCCAGCAACATGGGCCATGACTAACGGGCCATCGTCCAACTGGACGCGGAACCGCGTGTTGGCCAAGGCTTGAGTCACCACACCCTGGACTTCCAGAGCTTCTTCTTTTTTGTTCATAGGCACCTTCTTACTACAGGATTAGCTATTCTACGGGTCGCAGACCTAAATCTAGCTCCGTCAACGCGATTATATGTGCCGCCACCACGCGACCAATGAATAAAATATACTTTCTACCAGTTTTTCGTCCAGGCCAAAAGTCACCACATTCGCTTGTGGCGGCTAACTAACGGAAGAATAAAGGGAGTTTCACGTCATGAGCTCGTTCGGCTCCAAATCGACCACGGACGTCTCAACCGCACGCCCGACGCGTCAATTACGGCTTTTGGATTGTATTTGCGTGGTTGTTGGCATCGTGATTGGCGCCGGAATCTTTGAGACGACGCCACGCGTCGTCGCGGCAGTAGGCGACCTGCGTTGGCTGATTTTCGTGTGGTTGATTGGTGGTGTCGTCGCGTTATTGGGAGCCCTCTGTTATGCCGAATTGACAACGACCTTTCCCACATCGGGTGGCGATTATGTATTTTTAACCCGCGCCTATGGGCGTCCATGTGGGATGTTGTTTGCCTGGTGCGAGTTCTGGATTATACGCCCCGGCAATATCGGGCTTTTGGCCTATGTTTTTGCTCGGTATGCCCAGCAGGTATTTCCGTTGCCGCTGGGAGCGCATGCCAAGTCCGCCTATGCGATAGGCGCGGTACTTAGTCTCTCCGCGTTGAATGGTCTTGGCGCCCGCCCCGGCGTACGAACTCAGAACGCGTTGACCGTGATCAAGATCATCGGACTGGTTTTGGTCATTGTAGCGGCCTTGATTGTAGCGGCCTCGAGTCAGGCCGCTCCCAGCACCACCACCAGTTTGGCCACGTCGACCCCATCCGGCTCGGGAATATATATAGCGATGATCATGGTCCTGCTCACTTACGGCGGCTGGAGCGAGATGTCGTACGTGGCGGCCGAAATACGCGACCCGGAAAAGAACATACTTAAGGCTCTTTTGTATGGCACCAGCGCGGTGGTAATTATTTATTTAATGTTCAATCTCTCTTGTTGGTGGGCGCTTGGGCCCGAACGACTGGCCGAAAGTCCAGCCGTGGCGGCAGAGATTGTCAGCGAAATCATGGGGGACGCGGGTGGCCTTTTCGTGAGTGTCCTAGTGGCGTTGAGTTGCCTGGGCGCAATGAACGGAATGCTCTTTACGGGTTCTCGCATCTACTTTGCGATGGGATCGGAGCATCGAGCGTTTTCCTGGATTGGGGCTTGGAGCTCTCGCCGCGACGCGCCCGTTCGGTCGTTGGTATTGCAGATGATAGTGACCATCGGTTTGATTGCCACATTCGGCTCCGACGATAGCAGCTTTGAGAGGTTGGTGGTATTCACCACTCCAGTGTTTTGGTTTTTCGCCTGTTTGATTGCCGTCAGCGTGATGCTTCTCCGTAGGCGCGGCGATATTGACAATCCGCGCGTGTTTCGCGTCTGGTTTTACCCACTACCGCCGTTGGTCTTGGCTGCGACTAGCCTGTTGATGCTGTACGCCAGCCTGGCGTGGGCCTGGCAGAATGCCGCTTGGGAGTTCTTATGGACAGTCGCTGTGGTTCTCGCCGGCTTGGGAATCGTCTGCTGGGAACGAAAGCAGGCGATTTGAAGAAGAGAGGGGAAGATAAAGAGCGGGGGAGATGTGGGCTAGGCGTGCTACCGCAGATGATCGCCGGATTGCACCATGTAGCCATCTTCCGTGCCGACCATGTAGGCCAACGCGACCGGATCGACTAGATCCAGCAGGAAAGCCACTCTTCCGTCCATGGCCACAACGTTGACGCCGGTCGGATGTACGCTTCGCGGGGCCGCAGACAGCCACGGCGTCGTCTCTTCGCCTTCAGAGAACCCGGCGCTCCAACGCCCACACGGCATAAACTCCAACTGAGCCGCAGCTTCATCGCAATCGTAGAGGGTGTCGACATTGGGCCCCTGGCAATTAGGAGTTTGCGGCGCCAGTTGATAGTCGGTCCGCGGCCGGTAGGATTCTTCAAATTCCTCATATTTTTCGCCTTGATGGTGCACGTCGACACTCAACAAGGAAGAACCTGCCCATGGCACGGCCCAGGCGCCACGTTGGTCTAGCACCGACCTACGAGTGCGAACTTCTGACACCATGAGAGTGTGGCTAAGACCATCCCGAATGCGTTTCAAGGGTTGGCCGTTTCCACCGAGGGCGCCCGGAATTTCAATCTGTAAATCGACGTGATAGGGACTGACGAAGGCCGCGTAGTTTCCCTTGGCAACGACCTTGGATTGAGTCAGATTGGCATGCTGCATGAACAACCCCGCCGCGGAATCGCTAGGGCAGAGCAAAGAAGCCGGTTGTCGGGCTTGTGGCTCTCGCGGTTGGCTGAATACGTCTCGGCTGAAATCGAAATCGTCATGCAAGGCCTGCTCCTCAATAAAGGGAAGAACCAAGACAATCCAGCTGAACATCTTGCCGCCTTGGGGGTCGAATAAACCAAGATTTATGCCGGGCTCAGGATTGAGATCCACAATTCCTCCTGGTGGCAAGACCTGATGAGTGCTTTCGTAGTTGAGTATGGCCAGCCCCAATTGCTTTAGATTATTGACGCAATGTATTCTTCTCGCCGCCTCGCGTGCGGATTGGACAGCTGGAAGCAGCAAACTGACCAGCGACCCGATGATGGCCATTACCACCAACAGCTCGACGAGCGTGAAACCGCGAAACGGCGGATAATGTCGTGATAATGATCGGGGCATGAATTTTCCGCAGATTGGGGCACTTGACTGAACTCAACGGATGCAAGTTACTCTATTCTATCTTAGTCAAAACCTCGAATAAGCAAACTGATTGGCGCCGGCGAGACCAGCCAATGTGAGAATTCTCACATTCTGGGACGACTATTAGGCCCGGTCAGCCTTAAACGGAATGACCATTGCTATATCATCAATTCCCAATGCCGCCATGACCAGCCGATCGAAGCCTAGCGCGGCTCCCGCGCAGGGCGGCAGCCCGTGCCTCATAGCGTCGATAAACCGATCAGGCATGGGTAATGCCTGCCTGCCGTTTGCCGTGCGAAGCCGGTTGGCCTGGTGAAATCGCGTTTGCAGTTCATCGGGGTCCGTCAATTCGTGATAGCCGTTGGCCAACTCTGCCCCGCGGTAAAAAAGCTCAAATCGCTCCGCTACCGCCGGCGGGCCAGCTCGAACGCGAGCCAGCGCCGCCTGACTGGCGGGATAATCGTAAACAATCGTCGGATTCTCCCCGCCGAGATGCGGTTGAATAGATTGGGACATGAGAAACTCCAACAGCTCGTCACGCGAAGCGCTGTCCACCCGTTTCCATTGGCCGTGGGAATCAACAAGTTTTCTCAGCGAAGCTGTATCTACGCCGTGCGGATCAACCTGAAGATAGCGCTGGAATAACTCGGCATAACTGAGAAATTCGGTCGGCTTACGGTCCAGCAGCTGTTCGGCTAATTCTGCGAGCACTCGCATACCCCCCTCCAAATTGTCACCGCATCGGTACCATTCAGCTATCGTGAATTCGGTATTGTGCGAGGCACCTGACTCCGCGCATCGCAGTGCCGGACCGATTTGGTAGATAGCCTCCGCGCCAGCGACCAACAACCGCTTCATGTGGATTTCTGGGGACGTTTGCAGATAGGCGACCGGACCCTGGTCGGGGCAACGAGGGTCGATAGGGCAAATCACTCGAAACGGATCCAGGTGCGCGTCGACGACAGTTTCGCTGGCCATCACCGGCGTGGAGACTTCGAAGAAGCCACGTTGGTCAAAGAATTCTCGCAAGCGACGGAGCAGGCAGGCTCGGAAACGGAGGTGTTCGAGGGGAGCACTGGGTAAAAACTCTTTGGCCGGCCGATCCGGTACGTCTGCCATCTCAGGTCAAGTCCGCACGCGCTCAACGTATTCGCCGGTGCGGGTGTCAATTTTGATGACGTTGCCCATCTCGATGAAGGCTGGCGCTTGGAACTCCGCTCCTGTTTCCACCTTGACTGGTTTGGTGACATTGGTGGCCGTGTTCCCCTTGGCTCCGGGCTCGCAATATTCGACTAAAAGTTCGACGTGGTTGGGCGGCGTTATGACGATGGGGTTACCATTGTAGAGTGTGGCGGAGCAATTCATGCCTTCCTTGATGTATTGCCAGGTGTCATCCATCTGCTCAGAAGTGACTTCGTACTGCTCGTACGTCTTGTTGTCCATGAACACGAACATATCTCCGTGCCGGTACAGGTACTGGACTTCTATTTCCTCCACGTCGGCTGACTCCAGAGATTCGCCACCTTTGTAAGTACGATCGAGTATCGAGTTGCGGATCAGATTGCGGAGTTTGCATTTGTAGAAGGCGTTCCCTTTGCCCGGTTTCACGAAAAGGCATTCGAACATCAGGTACGGATCGCCATCGATTTGCACCTTAAGTCCTTTTCTGAAGTCGCTAGTGTTGTAGGTAGCCACGGCTATCTTCCTATACTATTGGTAATGGGATTGTCTAACTTGTAATGATTGTTTTTCAGTGAATTTTGGACTCGGCTGCCGCGACGTGATCGCCGCTGCCGCAAGATTTGCAAATCCGCTTGGAATTGGCAAGGTCGATGAGCATTTTAACGGCAAATCCGGGCGATGTCGCGGCCAGGAGTCAGCAAGCTGGCTGCGACTGGCGGCAGGCCATGTGCAATGCTATTCGAGATCCCGCGGAGCTGTGCCGACGATTGGAATTGGATCCCGATCCCGGTTTGATCGATAGAACCAGATCCGTCCCGGGCCAATTCGGATTGTTCGTGCCTTTGGAGTTTTTGCAGCGGATGCGTCCAGGAAGACTTGATGATCCGCTGTTACGTCAAGTCCTTCCGCTGGCCTTGGAAGATCAGCCGGCGGGTGAATTCGTTCTCGATCCCGTGGACGACGAAGCGGCCAAGGTCCAACCAGGCTTGCTGCATAAGTACCATGGCCGGGCCCTTTTGGTCGTGACTGGTCAGTGTGCCGTCCACTGCCGCTATTGTTTTCGCCAGAATTACCCATACGAAGAAGTTCGCCGAGGGTTGGAAGATTTTCGTCCAGCCTTACAGCAGCTCGAGCGGGACAAATCGATCTCGGAAATTCTGTTAAGCGGCGGTGATCCACTAACATTGGGAGACGCGCGTCTTCGTGAGCTCATAGGGGAATTGGCAGCCATCGATCATATCAAGCGTCTGCGTATTCACACCCGCTTGCCAATCGTCATTCCCCAACGGGTCACCGATGAGTTAATCGAATGTCTCTCGTCAACGAGACTGGTCTCCTACGTCGTGATTCACGCGAATCACGCCCAGGAACTGGACGAGGCCGTCTTGTCGGCCGCCACGAAGCTGATCGACGGGGGCTCGGTCGTTCTCAATCAATCGGTGCTGCTGCGGGGCGTGAATGATTCGGTGGAAGCGTTGGTCCAGCTATCCGAAAAGTTGATCGAGCATCGTGTCTTACCTTACTACCTGCATCAACTGGATCGCGTTCGCGGGACGGCGCATTTCGAAGTCCCTGAAGCAGAGGGACACCGACTGGTCAGTGAGATCCGAAAGCAGTTGCCGGGGTATGCCGTACCTCGATACGTACGTGAAATACCAGGAGAGTCCAGCAAAACACCATTGGCCTAGCCCGCAATTCCACCGCGTGCTCGACTGAGCAGGTTCAACGTGGCTCGCTTCGGCCCATGCAAAGCGCTGCTAGAATACAACCCATCCCGATCACGAATCCGACACCGCTGGCGGTCATGATCCCGAGCAACTGAAAGGCCCTGGTACGGCTGACCAGATACGGGGGTGTTGGCCGGTTGTCCAGTTGCATGTTTCGGAAGGACAGCCAGGCATCCCACGATTCGGATAGCGATAACGTATCGGTGTCGTGCTCGTATTGAAACTCCCGGAAATCCGGCTTGCTGAGCTCCAAAGGCCACCGCATGTAAGTCGCATAAATGAACGTCCCGAGGCAAAGCAGAACGATAGGTACGCCGGCCGCAAACAGCACGCCGTTGGAAAGCTGCCAATTTCGCCGTTTGGTCAAATCGTCTGCCAACGTGGAGGCGCCGGGCAGTTGACGCAGGTCCCGCAAGGTTGGAACGAAGACCTCCAGCCCACATTGGCACCTAACCGTCCCCCCGGCCTGGGTAGATCGGACGGGAATTTCTGTTTCGCACTGACAAGTGAGCAGGAATTCGGAGCTCATGGTTTCGATTTCAGGCCCAATAACTAAAGTAAAGAAATAAACTTGGAAAAGTAATTTTTAGTCTTGTCGTACTCGCCAACCCGTTGTGTGGTGAGGCGGAACGGGTGTCCAACTCGTAGTATAACCATCCACTGCGTAAAGGTTTAGGGAACCGATGCACATTTGACAGCTGGGCGAAAGACGGAGTTTTTACGGTCTTTCCGGCCTAAGCTGAGTCAAAGGCCCTCCATGTTACCACACCTCACGGCTGGTGTTAGTCGGTGATGCATGCATTGGTTGTACGGTGAGAACCTTTGGCAAAACCTCGATTGCCGCTGGACCCAGAGATCTCTGGAATTACAATTGATGTGCCTAAGGCAGGGACGACAATATTGCCGCCAACTCGCTGACCGGATTTTCCAGAGCGGAGCATGTGTTGTGAGCGCTATTTCTTTCCAAATCTGGTAGGCGAGCGAATTCGGTAAACGACAGTGGTACAATTACGAGGCTCGGAAAATGGACTTTAACAATTTTTGAACAAGGCGCAATTTTCCAATCGGAGAATCGTCTTCTGGTGCGTCCAACAAGCGACGACGTGGCTGACTGCGGGAGGAGCTGACTTGCAAATACGTCCGCGACACCCGTTCCTTCTCGTCTGGCGTATCCTTTTTTCCTCGTTATCCATACCTACCGTACCCCCACCCACCCTTTGTACTCCCGGGAGCTCTCAACTTGTACAACACAACTTTGCTTGAAGAATTCGAAGACGATTCATCACGCGCTCGCGCGAGTTCAACCAAATTCGATGAGAACGATGCTGCGGATCCAAACAGCGCGCCAGAGAGGTCGAACGGCGCGTCAAGGGAAGATGTGGACGAAGCAGAGGCAGAGCATGCTGCCGATGAAGTCGCGGTCGCGACAACCGAATCGGAGTCATGGTCTGATGATCCAGTACGCATGTACTTGACCCAGATGGGTGAGATACCACTGCTCACGCGTCAGGAGGAGATCCGGTTGGCTAAGAAGATCGAGCTGACTCGCCAGAGATTTCGCCGACGTCTGTTGGAGTGTGACTACGTGGTCCAGGCGGCATTTAAGGTGCTGAAGCGGGTCAACCTTGGCGAGTTGCCATTTGATCGCACGGTCCAGGTCTCAGTGACGGATCGTTTGGAGAAGGACCAGATTCTCGGCAGAATTCCGCATAACTTAAAAACCGTGGAGGAATTGCTGCAAAGAAATCGTCGTGACCATTTGACAGCTGTTAGCAAGTCCAAGAAGAAGTCCGAACGCCGTGCAGCTTGGAAACGTTTGGGATACCGGCGCCGTCGCGCTGTTCGGCTGATCGAAGAGCTAGGGCTGCGCACGCAACGTCTGGAAACGATGATTGGCACTCTGGAAGACTTCAGCCGCCGAGTGGACGAACTCAAAGAGCGAATTGACGATCACAAAAAGGCCCGCCGTTCCAACGCCGAGCGTCAGGATTGGTTGAAGGAATTCCGCGGAATTTTGTTGGCGACACAAGAGACGCCAACAAGCCTTCGCAATGCGACGCAGCAGCTGAAAAGCGTTTATTCGGAATATCAACAGGCCAAGCGTGAATTGTCCGAAGGCAATTTACGTCTGGTTGTGTCGATTGCCAAGAAGTATCGGAATCGCGGTTTGAGCTTCTTGGATCTCATTCAAGAGGGAAACGCTGGTTTGATGCGTGCGGTGGACAAATTTGAATACCGGCGCGGATTCAAGTTTTGCACCTATGCGACCTGGTGGATTCGCCAGGCCATAACGCGTGCAGTCGCGGATCAAAGCCGCACGATTCGGATTCCCGTTCACATGGTCGAGACCATGTCGCGAGTCCGCAACGTTGCGCGCCAATTGCTGCAAGAGCTAGGTCGAGAACCGACCATGGAGGAAACGGCCAGACGGGCACAAACGACGGTGGAAGAAGCCCGACGTGTGTTGGCGATGAGCCGTTATCCGATCAGCTTGGATCGTCCGGTAGGCAATAGCGAAGACAGCCAGTTTGGTGATCTGCTGCCCGACCTGGGAGCTGAGAGCCCGTCCAGCGGCGCCGCGCAGGAAATGCTACGGTCGCGGATTGGGCGTGTGCTGAAAACGCTCAGCTATCGTGAACGTGAAATCATCAAGCTGCGGTATGGATTGGGAGATGGCTACAGTTATACGCTGGAAGAGGTGGGCCACATCTTCAAGGTGACTCGCGAACGCATCCGGCAAATCGAAGCCAAGGCAGTTCGCAAGCTCCAACAGCCTAGCCGCAGCCAGGAACTCGTCGGGTTCCTCGACTAATTGAACAAGCCGACTCATGCATCTGGGGAGAGCATGGTAACGGCCGAGTTCCTGGGGAGGAACTCGGCCGTCTTTTGTTTACGGTTCGATTGAATCATCATCGTTCCCATGAGCTATCTCGACACAAATCGCCATTACTACGACCGCTTGGCCAGATCCGAGGCTCAATTTGCCAAGCCGGCCGATCGCGATGAACTCCGCCACCCCGTGGAAACGCTGGGTGGACTCCAGTGGCTAGGGGGCAGCGTCCGAGGCCAGCGATTGCTGTGCCTGGCCGCCGGCGGAGGCCGGCAGGCGCCCCTTTACGCCGCCGCCGGCGCGGAAGTGACCGTGGTCGATATCAGTCCCCAGATGTTGTCACTGGATCGACAAGTCGCGACGGAAAATGAATTGACGCTATCCACTGTGGAAACGTCCATGGAAGACCTCTCCATGTTGGCTGGAACACATTTCGACGTTGTCATCCAGCCCGTGAGCACCTGCTATATTCCTGACATTACAGTGGTGTATCGTGAGGTCGCGCGGGTTATCCGCGGTGGCGGAATTTATATCAGCCAACACAAGCAACCGATCAGCCTGCAGTCTTCCCTCGAACCCTCGGCAACTGGCTATGAGCTAATCCATCCCTATTACCACGACGGCGCTTTACCAGCCACCACGCAACCCAATCGGATTCGCGAAACGGGTGCTGTCGAGTATCTCCATCGTTGGGAAGAGGTGATCGGCGGCATGTGCCGATCAGGGTTCGTAGTTGAAGATCTCCTGGAGCCGATGCATGCCGACCGCGATTCCGCCGAGGGCAAGTTTGCTCACCGAAGTTTGTTTGTCCCACCCTACGTCCGCATCAAGGCTCGCCGCATCGGCTCCTCGAAAGACGCGATAATCACGAAGGGACTGTAGACCGTGGGACTGTGGACCGTTCCACGGTCTACAGACCCGCGGTCCACAGTCGGAGGGCCCCGGGTTTCTTGCTTCAATCGACAAATCAGATACGAACCGTGAACGAAAAAAGGCCGCTACAGATGATTCATCCGTGGCGGCCTTAGCCTTAAACTGCGAGGTGCTGCTAGTTCGAGAGGATAGTGGGCAGGTTGTTGGCGATCTCTTCGAAGATCGAGACAAGTTCCCCTTCGTTGTCGGCATGGTAGTGATCGCCACCCCCCATTTCGGCGATGTCCTCCATCAAATCCTGATCCGCACCATCCGAAACCGTTACTGTGTCGAAGGTCGCGTTATATTGGTCTAAGATACCTTGCGTCACGGATTCGGGATCGCTACCGCTATTGTTGTGGCCATCGGTAAGTACCAAAATCGTCTTGGCGGCGAAAGGACGGCCCAGCGAATCCATTAATGAAGGGAATCCACTGTCGATCCCGTCGCCAATGGCGGTGGCTCCCCAAACTCGGTAAGTGCTTGAGATGCCATTGCCGATGTCCGCGACGAGGTCTCGGATGTTGTCGTAGTCCGCGGTGAACTGCAAGTTCAGATCAAGTCGTGCCGACGAACTGAAGGTTGCGACCGAAACCAACTCTTCTTGATCGGTGCCTTCCACGACATCCAAAAACGCGTTGACGGCTGCTTCGAGCGACTTCCAGCGGGACGCATCCGGCACCGGAGCCCGACCATTGTTCGAGCTCCAGTTGTTGTACTGGGCTACATACGTATCGCAGGCGGTTTCCATCTCCGGTGGATCCCACACCTCGACTCCCCTCCACCTCCATCTGCCCCGCCTGGTTTGGACTAGTTGATACTCGTAGGAGCGGAATTGCATGTAGTCGAATGCAGATACGGCCATGGAGCCGGAGCGGTCGAGAATCATGGCGATATCACGATCGACTTGCGTCGATACCGAGGACGTCACTGGTTCGAATGTCGAAAAATTACGCAAGCCCTTGAAAAGCAGATCAATCTTTCCATTACTCGAGGAACCGTCACGTTTGCCCCATATCCGTACCGCATTGGCTTGTGCGGTTTCGTTTCTGACTGCGTCTGTATTGGCTTTAGAAAAAGTGTAACGCCCGTATCTATTGTTGGTCCGTTGCGACCATCCGAATTCAATGTCGGCCGCGTCGAGAATTAGGTCGTCACCTCCGACCTTGTTATCCAAAGCCACGTTCTTGGCGAAAAGGATCGCCTGGTCGACGTCCTGGTATTCGCTTAGCGCCCGTCCAGCCGCTCTGGTAGCGGCATCCGTGGCCACCTTGAGTTCTGTCTTCGTCAACTGCATGTACGCCACGTTGATCGAAAACACGGATAGGATCAACAAAACCGGAAGAAGGACCGCGGTAAGTGCGGTGATGGTACCCCGCCGTTTACGTGGCGTGTGCCAACGAACAAATTCCAAGGTTGTATTACTCATGGCTGCCTCGTTCGTGTGCCAAAGAAAAGAATGGTGAAAAGACGAGATTATCGGTCAACTACCGTCGTAGTAACCGTTGTAGCTCTCAAACGCCAGGGTCGTCGTCGACTCAATGTTAAAATCTCCTAAAAACCTGGGAACAAAGAATGTGTTGGAGCTCATGGGGATGCTGATATCAACGGTGATTTGCGTTGTGTCGTCGTCGATTTCGGATTGATCTGTGCCATTCATCGACGGTGTCACCGTCACACTGATGCTGCTCACGCCCAAAACCCCGAGAATGCGATTGGCTTCGTCGATCGCCTCCTGCTTCACCGCCCCTTGAACCATGCACATGCGGGCTGATTCATAAGCAGCATCCTCGGCCAAATGTTGGATCATATTGAAGCGAGTGAATTCGATGCAGGTAAACACGGTCACGAAAAAGACTATCGAAACCAGCGCAAATTCGACAATGGCCGCACCGCGTCGTTGCCTAATTCGCCACCGCTGCGACGTTGTTCGTTGCCTAGTCGTCTGACCATTCATGGCTGGTTACCTCGTAATCGAAATAGCTTGTTAGTTTGAGCTATCGGGACGTTAGTCCATAAATTCCTTGCGCATGACCACTTGGGTGCTGATATTTGGATGACCAAACACCTTGTACACCATACTAGGGATCACGGTATTGCCGCTGACCGGCGCCGTGGCGGTGACGGTAATAGGTTGCATAATGATTGCAGCGGTCGGATTGGGACTGATCTGAATCGCATTAGACCCGGTCGCGACATTTCGACTCTCTAGCACCGCTTCTCCAGCCGATATGGCTTGATCAAGCGTGGTGCGTCTCTGAACGGCTACCCGACCTGCCTCGTAGGCGGCCACGGTGAGAGCCTCTTTGACGAAGATGACTGAACACAACTCAATGGTTGTGAACATGATCATGAAGATAATTGGCAGAACGATCGCGCACTCGCTGGTAGCAAATGCCCGACGTTCCATTTGTGCTGGTCGTATCCGGTGATTAATCATATTTGCTTGACTGCCAAATACTGGGTGTCGGGTTCTGTTAAAATACAATTGAATTTCCCTTACGACCGGCTGACTATCCTCAATGCGGATTGTCGCGAATTGACAATAGGAAAAGATTGTCGTCCGCGGTACACCTAGACCCATCCAACAAGAGCATAGTTCAAAATCCTGGTAGACGACGGGTTTTCATGGAATACTTCAGCCTCGGGACAAGAGTTATCCGGGCTGTATGATATGGATGTTTATATTTGTAAACCTTGAGAAGGAATTTTGTTTTGTCTTTACAAGAGATACTGTGCTGCCTAGGAAAACCTGTAGGTGGCCAGCCGCATCAATATGTGATGGAGAAGGCCTTTGTCGCCGCCGGATTGGATTGCCGATACGTGACCTTCGAGGTCGGCGAGGAAAGCGTGGCAGACGCAGTGAAGGGATTGGCATCCTTAGGATTCCAGGGGGCGCAGGTGGACGCCCCGCTGCGTGGATTGGTCGCGTCGCTCTTGGACAAGTTGACGGATCAAGCGCGGCAGGCCAGCTGCGTTGATTTGATCTTCCGGGACGACAACGGCACTTTGACAGGCGATGCGACCTACGGTTCGGCGCTGACCAATGAGCTCAAGGAACGCATTGAGTTGAGTGGCCAACGGGCCATCGTCTTTGGGCACGATCCGGCCATGGCGGCGGTCGTAACGGCCTTGATCGATCAGGGGCTCTCCGAAATCAATATCGTAAGCGATGATCCATCCACGGTTGAGCAATGGTTCTCGCGGGACTCGCCCAACGGCTTAAAAGTCATTGCGGCCGATGATTTTCCTAGGGTTGAAGAAGCGGTCCAAACAATCGAAATTATTGTCAATGGTATCGAATCGCGGGAGGCCAGCCAGGATCGCGATTGGGATGTGCTATTGGAGAACTTGTCTCCCAAGACCGTTTTTGCCGACATCTCCTTGAATCCCAACACCTCTCCACTGGTCAATTACGCACGCGCCGGCGATCGTGAATACATCGATGGACTCACCTGGATGATTGAGCGGTACATTTTGGCTTTCCAGCGATGGACCGCAATGCAGCCGGATAAACGGCTGATGCGTGAGGCTTTGGAAGAGTTCTTGATGGTGTGACACCTGCGGGCATGTCGCGAACGGTTTATTCGCGGCCAATTCACTTATCTAAGGTTTGTAAATCTCGAGCGGTATGACGCCCCAATATCCCCACCGTGGACTATTCATCGTCGGTACCGACACCGATGTGGGAAAGACGTACGTGGGCAGCTTGATTGCCAGGAAGTTAGTACGGCAAGGGATAAAAGTCGGAGTCTATAAACCGGTTGCCAGCGGTTGCTCTCGAAAGCAGCAAGAATTGGTCGCCGACGATGCGGTTCATCTTTGGGAGGCTGCCGGGCGTCCAGCCAATTTGGAGCAGGTTTGTCCGCAACGATTCGCGGCGCCATTGGCCCCGCATGCTGCAGCGGCCAAGGAAGGCAAAGTGGTCGATGATACCTTACTACGAGAGGGACTGGAGAATTGGGCGAACCAGTGCGAATTCGTGATCGTCGAAGGCGCCGGCGGACTTTTATCGCCCATTTCGGCAAAGCTCAATGTGGCGGACCTGGCTATCGAATTCGAGTACCCCTTAGTGATCGTGGCTCGAAACCGTTTGGGTGTGGTCAATCAGACGCAACAAACGATTCTGGCCGCCCAGCACTATGGCAGCGGACTCTCGATTGCAGGAGTCGTCCTGAACGATCGACATTCTGATCCAGATGACCTCAGCCTTGAAACGAATTGGGGCGATTTGCGCGATCGCTGCCAGGTTCCCATGTTGGACCACATTCGCCACGGATCGACGGGTCTCAATCCCGACGTTGACTGGGAAGAATTCGCGAAGCCGACTGGTCGTAAACATTCTAATAGCTCGAAGCGATCATTATGAGGTCCGGTCAACGCAACGGACTAGCCTGCATGGCTGGCCATGGCCGATTCGGCGAAGCGATCGTGGGTTTCGGTGATGTCATCGCTGCGAGCGACGAAGGCGTCGACAAACCGAGGGTCGAATTGGGTGCCGCGACCTTCGAGGATAATGTCGCGGGCAATATGCTGACTAAAACTTTCCTTGTAGACGCGTTTGGATCGTAGGGCGTCGTAGACGTCGGCGACCGACACGATGCGGCCGCACAGCGGAATGTCTTCGCCTGCCAGCCCGCGTGGATAGCCTGTACCGTCGTACCGTTCGTGGTGGGTGAGCGCGATATCTCGGGCCATCAGAAGAAAATCGACCCCAAAGTACTGATGGATTGCAGCATCCAGTGTTTCTGCCCCGATCGTGGTATGTGTTTTCATGATGTCGAACTCTTCGTCGGTAAGCCTGCCGGGGTTCAGCAGGACGCTGTCAGGGATGCCAATCTTGCCAATATCGTGGAGCGGACTGGTCGCGTAAATCATCTCGATGAAATCGGCGTCGATTTCGTCGCGGAATTCTTCGTGGTTGGCCAGTTCGTCGGCCAAGATGCGCGCATAGCTGCGAATGCGGTCCAAGTGCGCGCCGGTTTCGGGATCTCGTGAATCAGCTAGTTTAGCCATGGCGAATATTGCCATGTCGCGGGTTTCCAAGGACAGCACACGCTCACCGGCGCGGATTCGCACCCGTAGTTCTTCGGGCTCAAACGGCTTCGTGATAAAATCATCCGCGCCCGCCGACATGCCGTCGACCACATCCTGCGTGCTGCCGCGCGAAGTCAAAAGGATGATGTAGGTGTATGAGGGCAAGTCCGCGGCCCGAATCGCTCGACACAATTCGAGGCCGTTCATCTCTGGCATTTCCCAGTCGGAAATGACGATGCGGCACGGATTCGTTCGCATCAACTCGAGCCCGTCGCGGCCATTGAGTGCGACTCCGACCTCATGGCCAGCCTCGCAGAGTGCGTTTTGTGTGATTGCCAGCGAGATTTCGTCGTCGTCAACGAGTAAGATTCGCATGGTTTTTATTCCTTCGGTTTACGAAAGTTGTACCAAGGTCGGCATAAATATTTGGCATCGGTCCCACTCGAGCTTCAAGACTTCCAGGCAGACAATCGCTTCGCCTAGATCGTTCTCGTCCGCTAGCAACTCGAGGCGGGCGGCTGCGCGGCGAACCCCCTCGGCGGAAAGATTCGCGGCTGCGCCTTTGAGTCCGTGCGCGAGTTTCCTGACTGCATCGGCGTCACCCGTGGCTATGCCAAGTTCCAATTGCTCGAAATCAGATTCGACACGGATCTGGAACTTTTGCAGCAATGACTCCGCCAGGGTTTGGTTCCCCAAGCAGCGTCGCAGGAGGGCGTCGAAGTCAATTGGCAATTCGTTAGCTGGTTCCCCTGCTTTGCTCTCTCCGGTGTGTTGTAACGGATTTCCAGGTCCAGTGACCACGGCGTCGGAAGGTCCAGTGGCGGCGCGGCCGGAAGACTCGAACTGAACCGGTGTATCGCTTTCTTGAGGAGGCGTTTGCAAGCCATCCCACTCGTTCTGCAATCCCGACTTTTGGGCGATTGGCTCTTCCGTATCCCGAACCAACCTGGCGATTGTCCCAAGTAGCTGAAGGGTATCGATAGGCTTACTCACGTGATCATCGCATCCCGCGGCGAGACACTTTTCACGGTCGCCTATCATGGCATGGGCGGTCAAAGCGATGATGGGTGTCGTGTAGCCTCTCTTGCGCAGAATCCGTGTACTGGCATATCCGTCGAGGACGGGCATTTGCATGTCCATGAGAATCGCGTCGAACGGCTGGTCTCCGTCGGCTGCCAACACACTGTCGATCGCTTCTCGGCCGTTGGCGGCAATCTTCACTTCCGCGCCGTATTTGCGCAGTACGAAACCGTCCAGCTCCTGATTCTCCGGGCGGTCTTCGGCGAGCAGGATGCGGCATCCTGACAGGTCGATCGAAACCGGTGCTTCCTTTTGATTCTCATACTTAACCACTTCCAGCGGCCGCTGGATCATGGCAACGCCGTCCAGCGGACCGGTGGGCAAGAGGAGCGTGAACGCCGCCGAGCAGCTCCGCGAGCCGTTTGCTAATCGTCAAGCCAAGACCCGTGCCGCCGAAACGCCGCGTTGTCGCCTCGTCGGCCTGCGTAAAGGGTTGAAAGATCCGTTCCTGTTGCTCATGGGTCATGCCGATGCCGGTATCGATCACGTCGAATCGGAGCATGGATGGGGCGCCGTTGTCCGACGGCGGGTTGTCATTGAGTAGGTGCATGCAAAGGCGGACGCTTCCCTCGTCGGTAAATTTGATGGCGTTACCGACGAAGTTGACGAGGATCTGTCTTACGCGCGTTGGATCGCTTCGAATCGATTCTGGGATCGGCATTTCACACTCGACGACAAAGTCGATTCCTTTGGCCTCCGCGCGAATTTGCATCAACGAGGTGACGTCGGCAACAAGCTGCACGGCGGAACATGGGATGTTTTCGACTTCCAGTTTCCCGGCTTCGACCTTGGAAAGATCAAGGATACTATTGATCAGCTCCAATAGGTGTTGGCTGTTGCGTTGGATTGTCAACACGCTGTTTTGACGGCCCTACTCGGAGAAGCCCATGATGGCGGTCATGGGACTGCGGATTTCGTGGCTCATGTTTGCCAGGAAGTCACTTTTGGCATGATTCGCGGCATCCGCTTCCTTCTCGGCCCGTTTTCGCTCACTGACTTCACGCTGCAACTCTTCGTTTGCGCGCGTCAGCATGTGCGTGCGCCGGGCAACGCGCTGTTCAAGTTCCTCGTTGGCTTGCTGAAGATCCTTACGCGAAGCGCCGATTTGTCCGACCATGTGATTGAATGCGATCACCAGCTCACCGAACTCGTCGCGGCTCGCGATCTGCAACGACAGGTCAAGATCGCCACGTGAGACGCTCTTCGCTCCGCGGGCAAGTTCGTTCACCGGTTTGCTGATTGCCGAGCTGAGCAGAAAGCTGATGGCAGCTGCAACCACCATTCCACCTATCATGATGAGGGCCAGACGACGTGATACGCCCGAGATGAATTGTTGTGAGTCCTGATGGCTACGCTGGATGACGACCGTTGCAGCCGTGGTATTGGAGGCTGGATCGACAAGTGACTCGCAGTCTGAGCGAAATGATTGGTCGCCCACACACATGTCGAAGGTGCTTGTCGGGATATCCTCCCAATCGAGCATCAAGCGGATATGCTGGACATTGTTCACGCTTGACGCGGCAAGCCCGTTATTCGCAATAAAACTGACTTCACAGTTGTGGATTTTTCCCATTTCTTGAGCGAATTCGTTGGTGATCCGCTCACCCATGACGAGAATTCCTTCGACTGGTCCGGTCTGCTCTCCGTTTTGAAAAACGAGCGGTATCGCGGCCACCTGGTAGAGCTGGCCACGATAAGCCCACAGCCCATGATGGCTAATGCGGCCCGATCCGAATGCTTCGTCCAGTAGCGCGGCGGCGGCCGGCGAAGTCTTGACAAACCCGTCCAAGTCGCTGACCGTGGACAACGGCGCGTCGTCGTTTTGCGCGATTGGCAGGAGCGAGCCATTGAGAGCAAAACGAAGTCGCAGCCGACGACCTGCTCGAGATAGTTCAATCGTTCTCGCAAACTCTCCGAGTTTTCAGCGACAAATTCGAAGTTTTGCTCCGCGATCAGGGCTCGCAAGTCGGGGATGTTCATCACCAAATCGCACGTATGTTGCAGATGTTTAGCTCGATCTCGATAAACGGCCCGCAAGTCACGGCTGATTCTCGCGAAACTTCGCTGATCCAGCCGGTCGAAACTTTCTTCGAACGAGCGATTGATGACCGCGAACGCGCCGACCCAGAGGAGGAGCGTCAACCCCACCCACGCAGCAAACAGCTTCGTTCGAAATCGCATCTTCAAGACCTCCCTTGCGGGTCGGGATGCGACTCACGTACAACCGGCAAATTGAGCCGCTCTCGCTTGACACCCAATCCGCGTTCGTCGCCCGTCGGGCGACGTTGATGCGGAGTCGGATTGCTCCGCTGCGGTTGCCGCTGGGTCAGCGAAACGGCATTTTCACCCGCACTTTCGCGATTGACTTCGATTGTCTCCCGCAATGCGCCCGTACGTTCGTGCCAATAGACGAGCGAATAGGTGCCGGCTGGCACGTCCTCGATGGCGAATCGGCCCTGGCTATCGGCTCGCGAGAAGTAGCGATTGGGCACGACCAGGATCACCGCGCGCATTTGGGGATGGATGTTGCAGAACAGCTGAATCAGCCCCACAGTGTTGAAACGGTAGCTTTTCGATACGCCCTTGGGATAGCGGTCCAGATCGAAGCGAGCTGCCTGCGATCGACTGAACACATTATGGCTGAACGGATCTTTATTCGGAAACTCGACCGACGTTCCTCGCGATACGACAAGCAGGTTGGGATGAAAAGCCTTGTTCTCCTGGACCATTTGTGGTGTCGGTTGGTTAGCAGCGAGAGGCGGTAAGTCAGGATGCTCGTCCAGAAACACAACGACCCGCGAAAGATCCGGACTGCGAAAATCTTCACTTTCAACAATATTAACCCTCCCTCGCACGGTAAGCGGAGTCTCAACAGCGTGACATACGGTGACTGTGTGAACCAACACACCGCATAAAGTGGCCAGGCTTCCCCAGTGTGGTATCGCGAGGAAGACGTCCATTGTATTTTCCTGTTCACTAAAACCCGAATGTTAGATGAGCGTCCCAATGGTCGCGGTCGCCCCTGACCGGACGGTAGTCGTGACGATACTCGGAAGGAACTTCCACCTGCGGATGAAGGTACCAGCCAAAACCGACATTGATTTCTTCAGTCTTCTCAGCCGTGCCGGTCTGAAAACCATCGCGATCGTTCAACAGACTCCACTGGACGAAACACCGGAATGTCTCAGACAAATCGTAATTCGCAAGTGCCAGAAAGCCTCGCCGGTCGAGCACACCGGTCGGCGAATCGGTCGATGCGTGTTGGCATTCACCCGCCAGCAAAAAGCGGTCGATCATGAACCAAATGATCTGTGCATTGACGAAGTGCAATTTTTCGCCAACCTGCTTGTCAAATTCTGGTCCATACCAATAGGTTCCTGCGATGGACAAGTCGTCACTGGGCAGGTACTCCAGCATGAATGCAGCGGACGGCTGTTCGTTGTTATCGAGGCCGGTATCGGAAAAATAACCGTTTACCAGCATCGCGCGCAGAATAAGATTGGTATTGGCAATCCGGTGCGAGGCCATCAATCCGACGAGATCCTGCGGCTGCGTCTGAAACAGCAGACTCCGTGAACCACTTACCCTATCCCAGAAATTCCTCGGCTCGACACCAAACGGTGAGTTAAACTTACCAGCCGTGATAATCGTTTCTTCGAACTGGGGTACCGCGATGCTGACAAACAGCTGCTCCATGAACGCTTCCCGCCCGGGAAGGTCAATAAAATCGATCTCAGCATTCGCCGCAATGTTTTGTGTAAAACTTTTGGTGGCTCCCAGCTGGAATTCCCATGCCCAGAAGGAGCTTTGATCCCGTTGGGGCGTCCTCAGGTACGAAAACCAACCCCAGAAGCTCCATTGCAAGCCACCGCCGAAGTCGTAATCGCCGTAGCCGGCGTCACGCCAATCAGTCTCTTCGGCTCGAGGTTCAACTGAAGCTGCGAGATCACCGATCGCTGGAAATAACGACTCGACCGGCGTCTGGAAATTATCCAGTCCAACCGTAGGTTCGGGCTCATCAGACGGCGAAATGTGTGTGTGGAGGGGGGGGTAGCACTTCCGACTGCGCCAAATACAGATTTGGGAAATATTTAAGGGATTCGCTCTGATCCACAGCGTTGGTCCCTGCGGGCATAGCGCCCATTACGTGGGTAACGGTGCTAGCTGTACTACGATGAGGGAGTTGCGCAAACACGCTATTAACGCACAGCTGGGCTGCCGACGTGAGAAACAACCATGTCGTAGCGTGCCTGAATTTATTGCGAAACGTCGACAATTGCCCGTTCCCTAATCGATGGACATTTTCTCATCTCTTGCTAAATCGGTCCACCTCTTCGCTTATGAGTGAACAAACTAGCGCTAATCAATGTATTCATTACAATCGAAATCTTCCCTACTTCCGCGATGGGGCTGGGACGAAGGCTCGCCGCGCCCCCTGACTTCGGATGCCGTTGACCCAATGGTGAGGACGACTCAAGATCGTCCGCCCGTGCACGAGTCCCGATACCCACGTGGGTACGATAGGCTTCCCCGCGGTCAATAGTTGAAAGAGCCCGAGGTGAATAGCGCCACTTTCGAAAATCACCGTACGTGATCTCGTTGCGGTAGCGGCGCAAGAAAACCTCACGGCGGTCGATCGGTCCGACGTCCGTGAGGTTTATCGTGGCTTAATTCATTGCCGACTACGAGGCCGGTTAGCTGGCGACCGTCTCCAAGGCCTGTTGCATCCGTTGTTCAGCCATACTGGTGTCGAGCAACAATTTCATCGTTACGATCCAGCGTCCCTCTTCGTCCCCTTCCACATACCAATGTGGCTGCACGACGACCGATTGGTGGACCAATTCAAAACCCCCTTCGGAGTTGCTCACCGTCTCGACGGGGTACGTCCATAGATGGGTGGTACAGTCCGTTGACAACTGGACATCGACACCAAGCCACTCGTCCACCAAAGCGATTTCTTGGCCCTCGGCCAAATCCAATCTGGTACCCAGCTGGCCAAGACGATGTCCATTGGCCGCGAGAAAATAGCGGTCATCGGCGCCCGAGGGCAGTCCGGCGAAATTGAATTCAACACTAAAGTGCAGAGGTTGATCCTGCGGAACTCCTTCGAGCATGTAGGCAATTTCCAAAGTCGAACTGCCTGATTCGAGAGTCACCCCTTTGGTGATTCGCAACGGATGACCGTCCACGTGGCCATCGCAGTGCTGCATGATCTGAATGCGGTCGGGATTCCGCCGTACGCGGGCATCGTACCGTTGATGGACGAAGCTGCCGAGTTCGACAGCCGTGCCGTCGGCGATCGATTGGAGACTGACGTCTCCCCGGTAAAAGTGGTCGATCAGGCTCTTGCGAGGATTGACGTCGTAATGAAGCCGTTGATCGAGGCCCTCCTGCTTGAAAACGACAACGTCGTGGATGCTGGCCAAGTCACCACTATCCTGGGCAGGCCCCGCCTGAACCTTGCGGTGGTAGCTTTCAGGCCGTCGGTTCAGCGTAGACAACAGGTTATGGCAGATCGGGCGGAGATCCAGCTCATACATCATGCCGCCACGGCTTGGCGCAAACAAACACATCAGACGATCGTTGACCAAACTGACTTCCTTGTGAGCGTCGAGATCAAAGTCGTCGATGGCGGCACTCACCCAGTTGGAAGGTCGCCCTTCAATCTCGTCGAGAATATTGTCAGCCGCAATCAGATGGTTGTAAACGGCGTTGCGGAGGTGTGGCAAGTAGATACCTCCGAACGCTCCGTGCCAATAGCTGCAATTGCATTGACCGCGATAGAGCTCACGTTGGGCGTCTTCGAGCCGAGCCTGGTCGCCACCCAACCGAAAGGCGTCGTCCAAACGACGGCTAACCATCATCATCCGAGCATACATTTCATCCGCTTCAGGATATTTGATCTTGAAGTTGCGCCAGTATCCGCCACGTACAAACTGTTGAATGCGTGGCCAGCGCTCGTCATGCGCGAGATCGTGAGATAGGTCTTCGTATTGCTGTTGGCGCTGCGTGGGCAACGCCCACTCAGTCATTTCTCGATAGCTTCCCTCTGGTAGATAAATCTTGCCAACCGGGGCTACGCTGTCGATCACGTCGGACAGCGTCGAGGTCCAAAGCCACTCACGGTTCTCCGTCAAGGCATCGAAAAACTGGCGCAGCCAGCCGTGGTCATAGACGTGTTCTTTGGTGCCCGGCCAACTACCAAACTTTTCACCGTCGTCACCAAATACCAGCACCGCATTCTCGTGCTGGTCCGCAATCCCGCGCAAATACTGAATCGTCTCGTGTGCATCTTGGAACGGAATCAGGTAGCGCAATCGTTCACTGCCAGGAAAGATCTTGATTAACTCGCCGTTGTCCTCAGTGACGTAATAACCAAACAGGGAATCTTCGCTCAGTCCGGCATTACGAAAATGAAAGTCGTCGAGGATTGTGTAGGTGATCCCCGCGCTGCCAATGTCACTGGTCAGACCCTGTTCCCATACCCGTTCCGGAACCCACATGCCACGTATATCAGCAGCAAAACGTGACTCGAGCCAGCGCGAAAAGGTGCTGATTTGGCCCACGCGGTCGCGAGGCGGAATCATCGTGAGAATCGGCTCGTAATAAGCCCCGCCAATGATCTCAATTCGCCCGTCGGCGACTAAACGCGACAGACGTTCAAGGTATTCGGGGTGTTTCTCGTCCAACCACTCCATCAACGGTCCGCTGGTGTGTAACGAAATCTTGAGGTGATGGTAGTCCTCAAAAACATCGAGAAACGGCCGATAGCTTTCGGCGTAGGATTGCTCGAAAACGTGGTCGAAATTACCAACCGGTTGGTGATTGTGTAGGGCCAGGCAAAGGCGAATGGGATTTGACATGGGAGATTGTGGTCTGTTGATGGGTTGTCGACGGGCGTGATGAAACAACAGGACACGACTCCTGGCCACAATCCCGTTATCGGCAAAGACGACCCTGCTTCGCTAGTTTTTCCAAACAAATAATTCGCCTATATCCTCACACTTTACCAAGGCTCACATCTCGCAGCTCAAGGGCGGCCTGCTCGGGAGCCACGGCATTAATGGAATAACCGGTTCCAAGCTCGAAACCGGCGAGATGACCAAGGCGAGGTAACACTTCTATATGCCAGTGATAGTGGTCATTCGGGTTGGTGTCAAAGGGCGCTGAGTGAATCAAATAGTTGTAAGCGGGCGAAGGTGTCAATCCTTGCAGGCGGCGCAGATTATGACGGAGAAATCGAGCCGCCTCGGCGATTGTCTCAGGCGCGTCGTCTTCGAAGTGGGAGACGTGACCGTGGGGGAGAATCCAGATCTCGTAGGCAAATCGACTGGCCCGCGGACACAGGGCCGTGAAGTGATCGTTTTGGTCGACGATCCGTAAGGGCTGGCGATTTTCGTCTGCTAGCAAATCGCAAAAAACGCACGATCCTCGCGATTCGTAGTGACGCAGCGCTGAATCCAGCTCGGTCTGAGCGATCGGGGGGATTTCCGTGAGGCCGATTAATTGGCTGTGGACATGTTCCATGGAGGCACCAGCCTGCTCGCCGGAGTTCTTCAGAGCGATGCCAAATCTCAATTGCGGGTTTTGTTTCCACGCCTGAAAACGACGTTGATATGCGAGAAAAGCCAGTTCCGATTCCTGATGAGACAACTCCGTGAACTGACGAACATGTCGACGGCATTCAATGACCACCTCATGTTTTCCCAGCGCCGGTGTCCGCCCTTCGACGACAGGTGGCTCGCCTTGATCAAGATCAAACACAGCCGGGTAGAGGTTAGGCACGACCCTTACCAGCCATTGGTTGGGGGAATCCGCCGCGTGGAGCTCCTCGACGGCTGGCGGGGTGGCATCTTCGTTGCCGGGGCAAAAGGGACAGCGGGTTGAATCGGAGCGGGTCAGATCGGAGGCGGTTCTGGCGGCAGCGAATTCATTTGGTCGCTGCCGTCGTTCGGGGGCGACAAGGACGATTTGATCGGAGATCGAATTCCGTCGAATCTCAGGCACAGATGGTTTGCCTAGCTTGCGTGATAATTCGTTCGTAGAGCTGTCCGTAGGCCTGAGCGCTTCTCATCCACGACCAATCCTGATTCATTCCAGTATTGACCAGCTGTCGCCATTTTTCGGTTTGGTTGCCGTATAATTCCTGGGCTTGATTGAGTGTTCTCTCCAGACTATCGGCGTCGAAGTTCTCGAATGAAAAACCATTGGCCGTTTTGGCAGCCAAATTGGTTGCGCTGGCGTGAACGATGGTATCGCTCAATCCGCCTGTGTCGTGGACGATCGGCACGGTGCCGTATCTGAGGCTGTACATTTGGTTAAGGCCGCATGGTTCGAAACGACTGGGCATTAGAAACGCGTCGGCGCCTGCCTCGATACGGTGGGCGAGTGGCTCGGAAAAGACCAGGTTGACACTGGCACAACCAGGATAGGCACTGGCCAGCTCCTGCAATTCGCGTTCGATGCTTTTGTCGCCGGATCCGAGAATTGCCCATTGGGCTGGTAAGCGGTGGACCCAACGCTTCATCACTTCAGCGATTACAGAAACTCCTTTTTGCTCGACCAATCGACCCACGAAACCGAGCAGTAAGGTGTTGGGATCCGTGGCCAAACCGAGTTCTTTTTGCAAGTCGGCTTTGCAGGCAGCCTTTCCCGCCCGCCAGCTGGCCGCATCGTATTTTTGCGCAATGGACTCATCCGTATGTGGGTCCCAAACGTCATAGTTGACACCGTTGATGATTCCGCTGAGGTCGTCGCTCCGGAAACGCAATATGTCTTCCAGACCGCAACCCAGTTCCGCCGTTTGAATTTCCTGGGCATAGGTCGGGCTAACCGTGTTAATGGCGTCGGCCGTGGCGATTCCGCCTTTGAGGAGATTCAAGTCGCCGTAGTATTCTAATTGACGCCAATTGAAATATTTCCAGTCCAACCCGGTCAGTAGCATGTCCCAGTGCCAGAACCGACCTTGGTAGGCCAGATTATGTACGGTCAAGAGCGTGCCAAGCGAATTGTAGCCTGGGGAATGCGTGTACTCAGCCCCAAGATACATCGGTATAAGCGCGGTTTGCCAATCGTTGCAGTGCAGTACATCGACTTCCAAGTCGAGCAAGCGAATTGATTCCAGCGCGCTACGGCAGAAGAAAACGAAACGCTGGCAATTATCGCGATAATCCTGCCCATCCTCTCCATACAGCTGGGCACGATCAAAAAACTCATCCTGCTTGACGAAATAGATCGTAACGTCACTTTCGGGCAAGACCGCTTCGAGGAAACTTCCCTGTATCAATTGATTACCGACCGGCGCTTCAAAGTGAATATCCGTGGCCTGTATATCGATGCCAGCTTCATGGACGCATCGGTAGGCCGGCATGATGACAGTAACTTCGTGACCCAAACGGGCCAACTCGATGGGTAGAGTGCCCGCCACGTCAGCAAGTCCCCCAGTTTTTGCGAAGGGGATCGCTTCGCTTGTCGCCAAAAGTATTTTTGCCACGGTTGATGCCTCTCCGACAGCGTGAATTCGTGATGAAGAATTACCACATGCTGCAAACATAGCTCACTGGACGGCGCGCGGGGAAGAACCAATACGAATGCTGACGGAATTACTACTCGTCCGGGCCCTGCTCTTCATCTGACCAGGTAGTGCGGCAACCGCGGCTTGCCTGCGTTGGACGGACCACCCGTACGGAGGTGTTCAACTCGTCAAAGCACGCTGGCGATCGCCTGGCAGACGGGTTCGACGTTGGCTTCCTTGAGCCCTGCGACGTTGATACGACCGTTGCGAACGATGTAGATCGAATGTTCTTCTCTGAGGCGATCGACCTGGTCCGGAGCCAGTCCAGAAAAAGAAAACATTCCTCGCTGCTGGTTGATAAAGCCAAAATCGTGTTTGTTTTGCAGCCGATTCATGGTTTCGGCCAATAAGGTCCGCAATTTCTTAATCCGGTCGCGCATTTCGGCCAACTCCTTCTCCCACATTCCGCGGAGCTGAATGTCCTCGAGAATCATGGCCACCACCGCCCCGCCGTGGGAGGGTGGATTGGAATAATTGCTGCGAACCGCTCGTTTGATTCGGCTCAGCACGGCCGCCGTTTCGGCTGGCGATTTCCCCAGCACCGTCAGCGCCCCGGTCCGTTCGCGATACAAGCCGAAGTTTTTGGAAAACGAGCTGCAGATCAGCACTTCGTCCAATTCGCGGCAGAGAACTCTGGCTCCCACGGCATCGTCGTCCAATCCGCTGCCAAACCCGTGGTAGGCAAAATCGACTAAGGGCAGCAAATCCTTGTCCTTGAGAAGATCCGCCAAGCATCGCCATTGGTCCGTCGCCAGGTCGGCGCCGGTGGGATTGTGGCAACAGGCGTGAAACAACACGATCTCACCGGCGGGTATTGCCTCCAGTGCCCTGGTCATCGAGTCGAAGTCAACGGAGCCAGATTCGGCATCAAAATAGGGGTAGGTCTCCATTTCGATTTCCGCAGCAGCGAAAATGCTGGGGTGATTGGGCCAAGTCGGTTCGCTCAACCAGATTCGTTTTCCCGGCAACGCCTGTCTGACGAAATCCCCCGTGACACGCAGCGCTCCGGTGCCACCCGGTGTTTGAATTGTGGCCAATCGCCCGGGTTCCAAGCCTTGTCGATCGTTTCCAAGTAGCAAGGCCTGCACATTTTGGTTGTATTGGGCCAGCCCCTCGATGGGCAGATAACCCTTGCTGGTTTCCTCCTGCAAGAGTCTTTGCTCAGCCTGTTTCACGCAATTCAGGGCTGGGGTTTCTCCAGCGGCGTTCTTATACTGTCCAACCGATAAATTGACTTTTTGAGGGTTGGGGTCCAAGCGATAAGCCTCGGTCAAACCAAGAATGGGATCAGGCGGCGCGGCAGAAACGGACTGAAACATCGATCGACAGACTCTTCGTTAGTTAGTGCTGCGGATGGTGAAAGGCAAATTATTGGAATCGGACTGTTGACGGCGGGCGCCATGCCATGGCAAAATCCCGCCCAAGTAACCAACCGGGTCTCGAATTTAGCCGATGTAACCAAGGGTGGCAATGTAACCAAGGTTGACAATGTAACCGCGGGTAGCATTGTCAGACGCCCCCGGTGGCCAGCAGGTTCAAAGCAAGATATGCCGAAAAAGAGAGTGGGAATTTGGTTGATCGGTGCGCGTGGCAGCGTCGCAGTCACATCCATCGTTGGATTGATTGCGTTGAAGAAAAAGCTAACCGATACCACAGGATTAGTGAGCGAGTTGCCATATTTCGCGGATCTCGACCTGCCAGCATGGGATGAATTTGTGGTCGGTGGCCATGATATTCGTGCGGTCAGTCTGGTCGAAACTGCTGAAAGTCTGTGCAGCGACCGTGCGATCGCCCCCGAAATCCTAAACCCTTGCCGGCGCGAACTGGCACGCGTGGAGAAGCTCATTCGCCCTGGCACCTTGTTGAACGTCGGCGATACCATCCATGCGCTGGCCGATGGTCGGGTCCGCCGTCGGCAGGAATCGCCCAGATCGGCCGTGCAGCGCATCCAGGAAGATCTCCGGAACTTTGCCAGGCGCCAAAAATTGGATGGCATGCTGGTCGTGAATGTGGCGTCCACCGAACCGGCTTTCGACGAAAAATCTCTACCCCGTAATTGGGCGGAGCTCGACAAACTCATCGACCAACCCCGAAAATGTCGGCTGGGGGCCAGTTCCATTTATGCGATTGCCGCGCTGGACCTTGGATATCCCTACATCAATTTCACACCTTCGATCGGCTCGGTCCCCAAGGCGATTTGTGAATTGGCCAAGGAGCGAAACACCTGTCACATGGGACGTGATGGAAAGACAGGTGAGACGCTCATCAAGAGCGTTTTGTCACCGATGTTCGCCAATCGAAACCTGAAAGTCATGAGCTGGGTGGGTCACAACATTTTCGGGAATCTTGATGGCCAGGTCTTGGACGATCCACAAAACAAGGAAACCAAAATCCAGAGCAAGGACAACGTCTTGGGCCGCGTGCTCGGCTACGATCCCCAGACGATCGTGAGCATCGAATACGTCAAGAGCATGGGGGACTGGAAGACCGCCTGGGATCACATTCATTTTCGGGGATTTCTTGGCGCCCCGATGACGATGCAGTTCACTTGGCAAGGTACCGATTCAATTCTTGCGGGACCTTTGATTTTGGACTTGGTGCGATTTACGCACTTGGCCCAGCAACGGGGTGAGGTCGGTCTGCTGAAGTTTTTATCCTGCTTCTTCAAATCGCCTCAGGGGGTACGTGAGAGCGATTTTGGTCGGCAGTTTCAGACGTTGTTGGAATGGAGCCGCAAGTCAGTCGTTAAAGGAACCAAGTAATCGGCGCCCTTTATAGAGATTGATGGCATCCGCCGGTTCCAACGGCCGGTCTGACGTCGCTGGAAACCAATTCGTGTCTCGCTGATCGTAGACGACAACTCCGTCAATGCCGTCCTTTTGTGCCCTCGCGACCAGCACATCCTCACCAAAAAAACTTGCTGCGACCACCGGAGAGACGTGGCCATAGTCTGCCGCTTCGAGGTCGAAGACCATTCGATCCATCCGTAGGCAGTCTCGTTCACGTAAGGAAGTGTAGTCCTGCTCAAAAATTTCCCCGTGCTCCGCCTGCCAACCCGCGAAAATAGCGTAGGCGTCCTCCAGCTCAAGCTGCTCTAGATCGGCCATAAAGTAGTGAGAGAGAGGACCGGCGATGCCAATGTTGCTGTAAAACGTTTCTTGTTGGCGGTCGACCGCTTGATAGGTAAAGCGGAACAGAAAGCAGGCGCGTGGCTCCTCGAATCCAGGCCAGTAGAGTGTCTTCGAGTCGACCAGCTCACAGGTAGTCGGAGGCACTCCGAACTGGTTGGGTGCTGCCAAATGGGATACCAATTCAGCCTGCGCAACAGCCACGGGGGTTGAAAACTCCTCCGGCAACCGGTCCTGGATATCAAGTTCCTCGGCGTAGGCCAAAACACGCAAGCGAGCTACCGGCTCGGCAGCTAGCTCGACCAACTGGGCCGCACCCGATTCATCGCCTAATCTTGCCAGGGCCGCGGCGGCTTCGACTCGAACGCGACGATGCTTCAGCTCCAAAACGCTCTCCAGTATGGGAATCGCCGTTTCTTCGCCCATCAGAGCCAAAGCGTCACATAAGCTGATGACCAATGGTAATCCCTCGGCCGCCGGTGTTCGATCTTGACTCGACGCGGAAACAGCCGATTCAGCTGAGCTCTGGAGTTTTTCCAATCCACCCACCAGCCCCTCTAGCAATCGTACCAATTGGCGACCGCGGCCAGTGGCTGGATATTCCAGTAAGCGATGATGGCGATACAAGAAATTGGCCAGATCGAGAACAAATGAGGCGATTTGAGGGTTCTCTAGCCCGGTCATCAGGCGTGGAAGAATCTTCAAGACCAATTCCGGAGGGGCGCGAAACAACGGGACGAAAACTTGTGCCAGGCTGTCTTCGCCCACCGGAGGATCGTCAAGCAGCAGGTCGACAAGGACTTCCAGGTCATCCGGCTGTTCCGAACTAGCCAATGACAGCAATAGATGATGGCGACTGGCCACTTTCGGGCCGAGGAGGCTGTAGAAACACTTGATTTTTTCGACGAATTCTGGATTTGTTTGGGCGGCCTCCAAACCCGTGGCGGATTGGCGTGAATTCAATGACCACGCGGCCAGGCAACGCAAAAGAGGATCGTAGTCGCCGACCTTCCCAGTCTCAATCACATCCAACCCTTGGGGATCCAGAAGACTCTCGCACAGCTCGGCGAGCAACTCAAGCACGTCATTTTCACTTGCCATAGTGAACCAACGGACGATTGGCTCCTGATCGACGTGCTGACGGAGAAAGGGGTGGATTCGTGTTTCGTTGTAGCGACTCAAGGCACGAACTCGACTGTTTGGGCGCGGGCGATTTGGAAAATGGATGAGGTTCTAATCGAAATCCGTCTTCGAGATCACCGAAATGGCAAAAAAACTTCCTGATAAAAATTGTGCAGGTTACGCAATACGACTTGACGAACAACCTGCTTAATTGCTTCAATTCGCGAGCGTGAGTAAACAGAGCAGGTGGCCGACGATAGTTAAATCTGTAATTTACTATCGCACTTCTTTGTTTTCTCATTAAATCGTCCAGCTGCCAAGCGACGGCGAGAGGATTAGCTCTGGTTTGTCGATAATGGAATCTCCCGGGAGTTGTAATCCCAGGGGAATTGATCAAAGGGCCGCTGGTTAAGGATGGAGCGACCCCCCCTTATGTAGGTACCCGAGGGGAACCAGTCGCAGCGAAATACTTCTAGGTGCCCGTAAACAGGAGCCATGAAGATGGCGAAAAAGAAAGCTACAAAGAAGAAGGTGACCAGGAAAGCGGCCAAAAAGAAGGCCACTAAGAAGAAGAAGTCGACCAAAAAGAAGGCCGCTCGGAAGTCGACGAAGAAGAAGCCAACCAAAAAGAAGGCCACCAAGAAAAAGTCGACCAAAAAGAAGGCTACTAAGAAGAAGGCCACCAAAAGGAAGGCCACACGGAAGAAGGCCAAGAAGTAGTAGATGTCGTCGCGCTGCGTAGCGACTGATCAATTTGGTTTTCCCTAAAAACAACGGCCAGACGAACCGAGCTATCGATGCCTCCTTCGTCTGGCCGGCTTTTTGCGCCTAGGCGCCTTTCTCACGAGCGATCTGCCGCCAGGCCGCAGGTTTGTCGTGGAGGGAGTCAGAATGCTCCATTTCGCCTCGACTTAGGATTCGACGAAAATCAAAGTTGACCCGAAGTGCTAGCATGGACTACAGTTAAAGCTTTGTGAATGTCCCCTCGCCACCCCCTCCATTGCCCTGCCAAGAAAAAATTCGTTTTGACCGATACAGACACCACACCAGAAACTCCTAGCCCAGAAACTCCTAGCTTCGATCAGCTGGGGCTCAGCCCGCAAACACTCACAGTCTTGGCAGCGATTGGGTACGAAGAGCCAACCCCCGTCCAAGTGGGCGTCATTCCGGTGGCGCTGGAGGGCAAGGATGTTCTCGGCCAGGCCAGAACGGGTACGGGTAAGACCGCATCGTTCGCCATTCCGATTCTGGAAAGGCTGGACCGAGTCGATGGTAGCGGCCATGTCCAGGCGGTGATTCTCGTGCCGACACGCGAACTGGCCGTTCAAGTTCAAAATGAATTCGTCCGACTTGCCGAAGGCCGAAAGACTCGATCGGTAGCGCTGTATGGCGGCCATCCCATTCGCCGGCAAATGGAGAAGCTCAAGAAGGGTGTAGAAATCGTCGTCGGCACGCCCGGTCGTGTTTTGGATTTGATTGGGCGGCAAGCGCTCGATCTGTCCCACGTCAAGGTAGCCGTCTTGGATGAAGCGGATCGGATGCTGGACATCGGTTTTCGCCCGGACATTGAAAAGATTCTTCGCCGCTGTCCTCAGGCGCGACAAACACTTCTATTGAGTGCGACCGTACCTCCTCCGATCGAAAGATTAGCCAATCGCTACATGCAAGAGCCGGTCATGATGAATTTCTCCGCCGAAGAAGTGGCCGTCGAAACGATCGTGCAGTACTACTTTACGATTGACCACAGTCAGAAATTCGATCTGCTCACCAAACTGATTGAGCGTGAACAACCGGCTCAGGCGATCATATTTTGCCGCACCAAGCGTGGTACGGAACGCACCTACCAGAAATTAACCAAAAAGCACGATGGTGTGGGTTCGATTCATGGTGACATGATGCAGAGGCAAAGAGACCAAGTCATGGCAAGATTTCGTGAGGGCAAGGTGCGATACCTCGTAGCCACGGACGTGGTGGGTCGTGGCATCGATGTGACCAGTATTTCACACATCATCAATTTTGACATCCCACAGGATTGTGATGACTACGTGCATCGCGTGGGCCGCACTGCTAGAATGGGCCGCGACGGGGTGGCTTATACTTTTGTTACTCCAGAAGAAGGGATCGAGCTGACACGAATTGAGGTCCGCATCGATCGATTGCTACTGCAGGATAAGATGGACGGACTGGAACCAGCGTCAATGCAGGTCACCGAAGTGGTGGAGAAGGTTGACGACGACCGACCCAAACCACCACCGCCACTCTATACGCGAGGTGGTCGCGGGCCGAAACGGCACCGGCGCGGCGTTTGAATTTGTCGATGGTGATGGATTATTCGGCGGTGTAAAAGAGCTCGTGCAGATACTCACTGGCCTGGTTCCAGGAATTGGCAGCTTCTTCAAAATCGACTGTCATGGACCGGGCCGCATCCATTCCGGGGACGCGGGAAGCTACTCCGACGGCGGGGCCAAGCGGCATTTGAGCGCTGGGACCCTTGGCCAAGAGCGCCTCGACTTCGGGAGATAACAGAAAACAGACCAGCTGTTTGGCAGCGTCGGGATTGGGCGAGCTGCGTAGCAGGCCCAGCGAATTGGGGATGAACAACGTGCCCATCTGGTCTTCATCTTGATCAGGAAAAACAATTCGCACGGGATGACCGGCTTCGATTTCAATCATGGCGTCATCCGTGTCAGTAATGCCCCAAGCCAACTGGCCACGCGATACGGCCACAGCTACTCGCTTGTTGCCCGCCATGACTTTCACATTCGCCTGGACTTCAGCAAAGAACTGCTTGGCTCGTTCGGCGCCCCAATAGTGAAACAGCACCGCGGCATGTGTGGCCGTGGTGCCGAAGAGCGGCTTGGCCATCCCCATACGTGACTTCCATTTTGGATCGGCCAGGGACAGTATCGAACTAGGTTGTTCTTCAACGGGCACCAGCTCGTTATTTACGATCAACACCCGTGCCCGAGCGGCGAAGCCATGCCAGAATCCGTTCGGCGATCGGTACTCTTGGGGATAGGTTGCCGCAATGGGTGGCGTGAAAGGAGCCAACAGTCCCCGCCGATGCAATCGCAGCGTGTTGAGGATCTCATTGTTCCAAAACAGATCACAACGGGGCCGATTCGCCTCCTCGATCAGCGCGTTGGTGAGGTTGACGGTCTTCGTCGACTCCGTGTCATATTTTGCTCGTACGAGGATTCCCGTCTCCTCAGTAAACTTGTCAAAAATGGTCTCCGAAAAATCACGGTCCAGTGCCGTGTAGACCACCACCTGATTCTCCGACGACAGGCAACCGACTGTAAGGGTGGACAAAACAGCCAAGAAAGTCAGCCGGCTCATTGGTCTGCAACGAAGCATCTGGACGAAAACACCTCTCTGCGGAGATCATCTCAGGAAACATCAAATTGCCCGGTCTGGCCAGCTTAACAAAACCCTGGCTTAGGCGATGTGACAGAGCATAGTACAATAGTTGCAGGTCGAATGACAAAGAGCCTGCTGGTCCAATAGTCACTCGGCTGTCCCAGCGGCCCTCGGTACCCTTGAGCGATCGCATGCAGATGCCTTTGACAAGCTTGTTTCATGATGAACATCGAGAGTGGGCGCCTCGGCAGTGCGCGCCTCCAAAGCGGGCATTCTGCTGCGTGCTGCTGGTCTTCGTTAGTGGTGGGTGGGCAGCATTCGCATTTGGTCAGGTGGCGGCTGAAGGCGACAGCGATGGCCAATCGTCCACGAGCGAAGCGATTCCGCAAACTGGCTCCGAAGAGTCGTCAGCGGAATCCATACGTTCGTTCACCGATCTGTTGTTGGGCGAATATAAAGAGGACTTATTGCATTCGTCATCGACGAGCGCCGTGGGTGAAGACGATTTCGAGCGGCCCACGATTGACGACGAGGTGGTGCAACAGGCGGGCCTGCGAAAGCTGGTCGGCCAACACGTTACGATCTATACGGATTTACCCGAGAGCGTTGATCTCGATGATCTACCATTGGTGTTGGATCTGGCAATTGACCAATGGGCGGGTTATTTCCACATTCAAACCGAACAGTTGTCCGATTGGGCACTGAACGGCTATTTGATGAAAGATGAAACGCGTTTTGTGTCGGCGGGACTATTGCCGCCGATTCTTCCCAAGTTCGTCAACGGCTATCAGCGAGGATATGAATTTTGGATGCGCGAGCAACCCAGCGACTACTATCGCCGACATTTAATGCTACATGAAGCAGCCCACGCTTTTATGCAAACGATGCTTGGCGGCCTCGGCCCGCCCTGGTATGCGGAGGGGATGGCTGAGTTGTTAGCGACGCACCGTTGGCAAGACAGGCGGTTGTCGACGCGCTACATGCCGAACAATCGTGACGAAGTGCCCTATTGGGGCCGGATCAAAGTCGTTCAAGATGAGTTTTCCGCGGGCCGAGCATTGCTATTGCGAGATATCATGCGGATGACGGAGCCCGCTCATGATGATGTTGTCCGATACGCGTGGGCGTGGGCGGCGACCGCTTTTCTCGATGGCAACCCCATGTTTAGCACCCGTTTCCGCGCGCTGCGTACGACGGCTGCCGGCCCCCCTTCTCAGGTTGCGCGCGTGTTTGAAGATTCAGTCATTCAGCAATTGAGAGAACTTGACGAACAATGGCGAATATTCGTGGCCGAAATCGAGTACGGCTACGACCTTTCTCGAACAGCCATTAGCTACACCGGTGGTCAGGCGCTGCCAGAGGACGGCACCAAAGTCGCGTTTAAATCGAATCGCGGCTGGCAATCAACAGGAGTCGATCTGGAGGCGGGACAAACTTACCGAATGTCCTGCATGGGGCGCTATGTGATCGCTCGGGACAAGAAAGATTGGTGGTGTGAACCGGGGGGCATCACGATTCGATATCACCGTGGATTGCCGCTGGGATTGGTGATCGGTACCGTCCGACCGGAGCAGTGGTCGCCCGAACAACCGAGTCTGGGCCGTCCGTTTACCGTCGGACGTGGCCGTACGTTCGTCGCCCCTGTGAATGGAACTCTGTACGTCCGCGTAAACGACTCGCCACGCGAGCTGGCCGAGAACAAGGGAGACGTGTCGCTGGAAGTGTCTCACGTCTCGTCAGGCGATGAATAATCTTTCGAATGCGTCCCGTTTCCCTGCGAACATGCCCCGAAATGGGTTTCTCCGATTGACGAATCTCCATTTGTTACCAAAATGCGGTTTCCAGCGATTTGATGGAGAACACTGTACGGGGGGAAATCCTTAACCTACCGTTTCCGCTTCGTCGTCCCGTTTCCATTTCGTCATCGTTGTTGCCGGACGACTAGCATGCCGCCCGTCTTAGCGTACGAAGGAAGATATGAGTCCACTCCAACACACCGATCACCAGATATGGCAAGCCATCCAAGATGAGGAAAAACGTCAACAAGACGGCTTGGAGATGATCGCCAGCGAAAATTACACCAGCCGCGCCGTTATGGAAGCGGCTGGAAGTGTGCTGACCAACAAATATGCCGAAGGTTATCCTGGCCGACGCTACTACGGAGGTTGCGAGCACGTCGACGTGGTCGAGAAGCTGGCTCGAGACCGTGCCAAACAATTGTTCGGCGCCGAACATGCCAATGTCCAACCGCATTCCGGAACGCAAGCCAATACGGCTGTCTATTTGACAGTGCTTGAGCCAGGCGATACTGTTTTGGGATTGGACTTGGCTCATGGAGGCCATTTGACCCACGGGATGCGGTTGAACATTTCCGGCAAGCTCTATCAATTCCATAGTTACGGTGTCACCCGCGATAAGCACCGCATTGATTTCGACCAGGTCGCTAGTTTGGCGCGAGAGCACAAGCCAAAGCTCATCGTCGCAGGGGCCAGTGCCTATCCGCGCGAAATCCCGCACGATAAATTCGCTGATATCGCCTCTGAGGTGGGCGCCTTGCTGATGGTGGACATGGCGCACTATGCCGGACTCGTCGCCGGTGGTGTTCACAATAACCCAGTGCCAGTCGCTGATTTCGTAACGACGACAACACATAAGACGTTGCGGGGGCCAAGGTCGGGACTGATCCTTTGTCGAAAGGAGCATGCCAAAGGCATTGATCGAAGTGTCTTTCCCGGAATTCAGGGCGGACCGCTGATGCATGTGATTGCCGGTAAAGCGGTTTGCTTGAGTGAGGCCCTACAAGACGACTTTAAGGCCTACGCCCAGGCGGTCGTCGACAATTGCCAGGCCTTGGCCGAAGTATTAGCGGAGGGTGAGCTGGCACTGGTCAGCGGTGGGACCGACAACCATTTGGTGTTGGTCGATGTCACCACTTTGGGAATCGGTGGCAAGATCGCCGAATCGACATTGGAAGCATGTGGCATCACCGTCAACATGAACATGATTCCGTTTGACCAGCGCAAGCCCATGGACCCGTCAGGGATTCGAATTGGTACCCCCGCGTTGACCACGCGTGGCATGGGCACCGACGAGATGCGACAAATTGGTGCCTGGATGTTGGAGTCGCTCAGGGCAACTGACGAACCCGTCGTTCATCAACGCATCCGATCAGACGTAAGCCAGATGTGTTCCCAGTTCCCCGTGCCGGCGGCGAGTGTCGTGCCCGTTTGACGAGGGAACAAGAATAATCACGGTTAGTCATCTCGTCCAGGAAAGCCCCGCACGAACGGTTTAACTCATGTCCGACAAACCCCGAATTCTGATCGCCGACGACAACCAGGCCAATGTTGAGTTGCTGGAAGCCTACCTGGCGGAGATCGACTGTGAGATTGCCATTGCGGCGGATGGACAGGAGACCATTGAGCAGGTTGCCGCGTTTCAACCAGATGTCCTGTTGCTCGACGTAATGATGCCCAAACTTAGCGGGTTTGAGGTTTGCCGCCAGTTGAAAGAGGATCCTCAGACCAGCAAGATCATGATACTCATGGTGACGGCACTGAACGAATTCGGCGACATCGAACGAGCCGTCGATGTCGGTACCGATGACTTTCTTTCCAAGCCGGTCCAAAAGTTCGAGTTGCTCAAGCGAGTTGAAAACATGATCCGCTTGAAGGACGTAACGGACGAAGTCGAGCGATTGCAGCTTTACATTCGCAACATGGAAGACGCCGAAGGGCCGGCGAATTAGCCCGAAAAGACCAGCTGGTTTTTCAATCGCATCGAAATAATCATCGATTTGTCTTGCCAAACTTCGCAGCCAACCACTATCCTCATTCGTAGAGGCAGCAGATGGCTTAGGAAAAATCGCGGCTAGGCCCCCTGCTCGACGCTACCTCCTAAATGACCGATTGTTGTGTTTTGATACGAAAATCAAAGATGCCTACCAAACACCAACACTTCCGCTGCTTATCTTTCAAGCTTTCGGTGGAGCTGTTGGTACTCTGGTGTCTCATGGCCAGTTGGACGGGACAGCTATTGGCCGATTCGGAGCCGGAAGTGGCTTCACGGTCACTGGACTCAATTGAGACGGCAGTTGACTCGGGAGGTGCGAATTCGGGCGAGACCAACGCCGAGCCCGCATCCGTCGCGTCGACCATCGAGGCACTCATCGCCCAACTGGGCGCACCCGAGTACGCGGAACGCGAGCAGGCCGAAACGAAACTGCTTAATTTGGGTTCCATCGCTTATGACGCGTTGCACGCAGCAGCCAAAGATCACGAGGATATCGAAATACGATTGCGATCCCGGCATCTGATGAGATTACTGCGATCTCGCTGGATCATGGAGGGAAATCTTCCCGACGTTCGGGACGTGCTCCGTGGATACAGCCAGCTGAACGCTGCCAAGCGTAAGATGCGGATGGCTGAATTGATGAAGCTTGAGGACTACCGTGGCGTGCCGGCTCTCTGCAAAATTGCCAAGTTCGAGGAAAGCGAAGAGTTGTCTGAGTTTGCCGTGCTTGCTCTTGTCAGCGAAGAATTGGATCCGGATCCGAGCTCGGTCAGCGGATTACTGGAGGCCATCGACTCCGAGTTGGGAACGATTGAACGTCAAAGTGTGCAATGGCTGAGAAACTATGTGAAGACGATTCGGCATTACCTAACGGCGCTATCGCTACGCGCGACAGGGGAAGACTTCGCCGAAGAGGTGGTCGCCGCCAAGGAGGGCATGTCCTCCGGTCCAGTTAGGGCCGAGCCCCATTTTTCGCTGGCCCAATGGCTGGACGACCACGGGTTGTTTGCCGGCGCGGAACACGAGTATAGAGAAACCATTCGCATCGCTCCCAACGGTTCTCTCTATAAATTGTGGCCGATCTACCTGGCAACCGAAATGTTGCACGACCAACAGCTGGATCGCAAGGCTGGCGACCTGCTTAAACAAGGTGCCGATCTGCTGAAGACGGACCCTGGATTCGAAAAACTTTCTGCGGGTCCGCTGCGCCGTCCCATTGAGGAGACCCGTTCTCGAATGCATTATTTTTATGCCTGCGACTATCTGGCCATGGGCAATGTCGAAGCTCATGTCAACGAGTTGGAGAAGGGATTGGAGAGTTGTCCGACCGACGCCGATGTCCTGATCGCCGCTTTACGTGCCGCCAGCACCAAAGAACAACAGAAACGGATTTCCGAGCTGATTGATGCGGCCGTAAAGTATTTTCGCGAAAGGATAGCACAGGCTGAGAACAACCTTCAAAGCGCCGAAGATCGCGACGATAAGAGGGATTTCGAAAGAATGCTTGCCACGGAGCACAACCAGCTCGCCTGGCTGGTAGCCAACTCCCAGGGTTGTTTCCGGGATGCTTTAGCCAGTAGCCAGAAATCGCTGGAGCTAAGACCTGACGAGGCCGGCTATCTGGACACGTTGAGCCACTGCTACTTTGCGTTGGAGGATTTTGAAAACGCGGTCAAGTACCAGCGCCGTGCCGTGGAACTCGAGCCTCATACCGGACAAATCGCTCGAGCCCTGGCGACATTCGAAAAAAGCCTTGCCCAAGCGAAATCAGCGGCGGACGAAGACGCGCCCTAGGTGCCAGTGCTAAAGGTGCCAGTTCCAAAGATAATAGTGCCCAAATCCGGGGCGCAAGACGGAAGATGACTAATTCGACTGCCCCAAATTGTGAACGGTCATTTGGACCCCACTTAGTACCACCATCTCCCGATGAAGATTAAATTGGCGGATATTGAGTTGAACTGTCATGACGAGGGTCGTGGCGAGCCGTTGGTGTTGCTGCACGGTTTCCCTCTCGACCATCGCATGTGGTCGCATCAGATCAGAGAGTTTGGGAAGACGCATCGAGTTCTGGCACCCGACTTGCGCGGGTTCGGGAAATCGGACGCCCCTCCGGACGATTTGACGACAGTGACAATGACGCAGCTGGCGGACGATTTGGACGCCCTGCTGGACGCACTGGCCATCGATTCGCCGATCATTCTTTGTGGCTTATCGATGGGCGGATATGTGTGTTGGGAAATGTTCAGTCGCCACCGGGATCGATTAGGACGCCTCGTGCTCTGCGACACACGCGCGGGCAAGGACTCTCCTGAAGTGGCCAAGGGCCGAGAAATCATGGCTCATCGACTGGAGTCCGAAGGCACGGAATTTTTTCTTGAATCGATGCCAGCCAAGTTGTTCGCGCCGGAGACGATCCGCCGGGGCACCAACGCGTATCAGTCAACTTGCCAGTCCATCCGCGACTCCAGTCCACGCGGCGCGGCGGCAGCAGCACGTGGCATGGCGTTGCGGCGCGATTTCAGCTCCCAGCTGGCGGAGATCGATCTGCCGACGTTGGTAGTCTGTGGCCAATACGATGCAATTTCGACGCCTGACGAAATGTGTTCAATGGCCAGCGAGATTCCTGGCGCTCGATTCTGCGAGATACCAGACGCCGGTCACATGGCTCCGCTGGAAAATCCTGAACCCTTCAATCAGGTGTTGGGCGAGTTTCTAAATGAATCTCTTCAGTGATTCAGGGCAATCGAAAGAGCGATTGAACCTTGACGATTGCACAATCGTCGGGAAACGTGTGAAAGGCCTGGACTCGCAGGCTGCGGTCGCGCGATTCGAGATTGATGTAGCTCAACGCACCCATCGCCATACGTCCGCTGGATTGAAATCGGTGGACCATGCCCTGATGGCGGCTCCCGCTGGCCAGTTCCTGTTGAAATGTCCAAAATACCTCAGGGGCAACCGGTTCGAGTTGGAAGCAAACCTCGTAAGTGACGCCTCCACGGCATTCCACACAGTCACTCCGCTCGCCCTTTAATTTGTAACGCAGCAGCCGACGTCGTTCGGGAAGTGGATGGTTCGCCGAGGCGGCCACTTCGGTGAGAGTCAGGCCGTCGTATTGCCAAGTCACCACATGTCCGGCACTGGTAATGTTAACATTGGCCGTATACCCTCCTCGTTCGATCGTTCTGGTCTGGTAAACGTCGAACAACTCGGGGTGCAGTACACGTCCATACAAATGGAACTGCAATTCGGCAACCTTGGGACGAACCGTTAACACAAAATTAATCCTGTCAGTGACGTCTTGGGGCCAATCAATCAACTCACCCAGTGGCTCGCAAAACCCAATTATAGTCCGACCGAACTACCGTAACAAACACACGTTTTTTTCGACGCTCAATTGATCGTTTTAGGTCTTGACAAAATCTTAGCGGCTCGTCCGTGGCGTTATCCCCTTTATTGTAGGCAAGACTGGTCAGGCCGAAACCATGCTAGCCAGTATGTCGTAGATCGAATGAACGCCCACGGCGACCCCAAAGCCGCGACATACAAAAAGAATCCCAAAGAAGATACCTGCCGAGCAGCGAAACACGAAGCTCGCCAGGTCGAGGGACTCGCCGTAGCCAATGAATGTTTGATAGTGGGCGGCGGCGAAAATGAGGCTAGAGACCAAAACGGCCGTTCTCAGGCTAAGTCGGCGAGGTTCCCCGAGCCAACGTAGCCCCGCGAAGATTGCTGGCAACAGCAGCAGACGAAACAACAGCTCTTCGTAGATTCCGGCGCCGAGAAAGCCGACCATTCCCGCCGATGCAACAGGCCCCGCCATCGTAGCGGGGGCCACTACCGCTGAGACGTTGTTGGCCAATGGTGGGAGTTGTGCCAAGCCTGGCCCTTGCAGCAGCGTCAGAAAGCTGGTCTGCAGTCGAGCCAACGACAAGAGAACGAAGGCCAGCAAGGCACATTCCAATAACATTCCCACCAGGGCTCGGTAATCGACAGACGTTTCACGCCCCGAAAGATGGTGCCATCCATACAAAACAAAACAGGTTAATAGCGGCAAGACAAAGTATTGCCCAAATCCAAGGCCATCGAGCAACAGCCTCAGCCACACATCGGCTCCGTTGCGCATCGCTTGGGGACCTAACAAAACGATCCCCATCTCGTAGCATGCCAAGATGGGTAGCACGAAAATGAGGCTGGTCAAGGGACGTGCCGACTCGTGCCAGTAGTTGGACTCGTCGGTTTCACACAACCAGTTTGTCAGCGACGCAATTGGGGCCATAATCATTGCTTCGGGAGGGCACTGGTACCTCCTTGAGTCCGTCCCGCTGGTCACTGGCGAGACGGCTTCCAACCCCTAGCGATTGTGACAGTTATGGCCACTAACCCAAAAAAGAGGTTGCCCATTCAGGAAGCCGTGCAACTGATTACGTATCACCGTGAACCATGAAAATTCTTCAAGACGTCTACGAGCGGCTTTTTGCCGCCTATGGTCCACAGCATTGGTGGCCTGGCGATTCGCCCTTCGAGGTGATCGTCGGTGCCATGTTGACGCAGAACACATCCTGGAAAAATGTCGAGCGGGCCATTGATAATCTTAAACAGGCTGACGTGCTCGACGCCACGCGAATGCACGAGATGCCCACCGAGGAGTTAGCCGAATTGATCCGCCCGGCGGGTTACTATCGTATCAAAACGGCCCGGCTGAAAAATCTGTTGGCCCTGATCGCCAACCTTCACGACGGTCGTGTGGAAAACCTGTTGGCGACCAACAAAACTGAGCTGCGAGAACAACTGTTGGCCGTGAATGGAATTGGTCCGGAAACCGCCGATGCGATCGTCCTATACGCTTCTCAACAGCCAATTTTCGTAGTGGACACGTACACGACACGTGTTCTTACGCGGCATGGTTGGATCAACGCGGAGGCAGATTACCACCAAATTCAAGAGTACTTCCACTTGGAGCTACCCGAGAATGTCGATTTGTTCAACGAGTATCACGCTTTGCTAGTGAAAGTTGGAAAACAACATTGCGGTCGGAAACCCGAATGTGAAGAGTGCCCGCTTTGTGAACTATTGCCCAGCGGTGGGCCGTTACTTCCAGAAGCCAATAACCCCTCTTGATAAATGTACACATTTACACTATGTAGGATGCTTGCGACGGAATTGTTTGAATTCGATCAATCACCCTAAGATCCACCATGAACTCACCTCCACCGCGAATTGTCGGCAGAGGGGCAGTTGAGAACTTGCCTAACCGTTTCGAGCAAGTTCGTTTGGAAGTTGATCTGGACGCAATGGAAGTTGGCCAAGACGAGAATGCTGGGCCTCGAAAAATACGCACGGAGTTTTACGACGACGACAGTCGCTCATTGATTCGTGAAAACCAAAGTCCGGACATTCCCTTCCGCTTCAGCATCAATCCATATCGTGGTTGTGAGCATGGTTGTGCTTATTGCTATGCCCGCACTGGTCATGAAACGCTTGGCTGGAGCGCGGGAATTGATTTTGAGACGAAAGTTCTGGTCAAACGCAACGCACCAACGTTACTTCGCCGCGAGCTTTGCCGACCGAGTTGGAAGGGTGAAGTGATCGCGGTCTCCGGCTACACGGATTGTTATCAGCCGGCGGAAAGAGCGTTTCGAGTAACGCGTGGCTGCATTGAAGTGTTTTCTGAAGCCCAGCAGGCGTTCGGGATTGTCACCAAGAATTCCGTGGTCACCCGCGACATCGATTTGTTGGCTCCGCTGGCCAAAAACCACCTGGTCCAGGTCAACCTAAGCGTGACCAGTCTGGATCCAGAGTTGGCGCGTAAAATGGAACCCCGTACGGCGGCCCCGGCGACCCGGTTGCGAACGATTCGCGAGTTGGCTGACGCCGGAATTCCCGTGCGCGTGATGGTCTCGCCGGTGGTGCCAGGTTTGACGGATCATGAGTTGCCCAATATCCTGCAGGCGGCCCGAGATGCCGGGGCGACTAGCTCCAGCTACCAGATGTTGCGGTTGCCGTTGAGTGTCGAGCCGGTGTTTTTTGGTTGGTTGCAAGAGCATTACCCTCAATATCGCGAGCGGATTGAGAACCGAGTGCGGCAGATGCACAAAGGAAAAATTTACGACAGCCAATTTGGCCAACGTATGCGCGGCAGCGGGGCTCTCGCCGAAAGCATACGCACTACCTATAAAGCATTCAGCCGAAGATTGGGCTTGGATCGCGCGTCCTTGCCGCTGGATACGTCTCGCTTTCGTCCTCCAGCGGACGCCAACGGCCAGCGTCATTTATTTTGAGGTGGCAAGTCAATGCCACGTGAGAACCGTCATGCCTGATGCCGACCTCTTCGCCCAATCGGAACAACATAATCTCGATCGTGTGCAGCCATTGGCCGCACGCATGCGACCTGGCTCGTTGGATGAGTTTGTTGGCCAACGTCATTTCTTGGGACCCGGCAAGCTGTTGCGGCGACTGTTGGATGCGGATCGATTGGGGTCCGTATTGTTTTATGGCCCGCCCGGCACCGGAAAAACGACGCTGGCCCGGTTGCTGGCCAATGCCAGCCATAGCCGCTATCAACAGATTAGCGCCGTGACCAGCGGCGTAAAGCAGCTGCGCGAAATCCTCGACAAAGCGCGCGACCATGTCCGCACAGGTGGCGCGCGGACTTTGTTGTTTGTTGACGAAATTCACCGCTTCAACAAATCCCAACAAGACGTTTTGCTGCATGATGTCGAGGACGGGGTGGTGATTCTCGTGGGGGCCACCACATCCAATCCTTTTTTTGCCGTCAATAGTGCGTTGGTCAGCCGCAGTCAGGTATTTGAGTTTCAGCCTCTCTCGGAAGAGGACGTTGTGGGATTGCTCCGGCGGGCAATTGCGGATTCGCAACGAGGGCTTGGTGAGCGTGAGATCGAAGTGCAGAAGGGTGCGCTGGAGCAGATTGCCAGAATCTGCGATGGCGATGCGCGACGTGCACTGACAACGTTGGAGATCGCGGTGTTGTCCAGCAGCGGAGATCGGGTGGAGTTAACCAAGGAGTTGGTCGCTGAATCTGCACAGCGCAAGGCCATCGACTACGATGCCACCGGGGACGGGCACTACGATACCGCCAGCGCGCTGATCAAGAGCCTACGTGGCAGCGATCCGGATGCCGCCCTTTACTGGTTGGCGGTCATGCTTGAAGCCGGTGAGGATATCCGCTTTATCACGAGGCGATTGGTGATATTGGCCAGTGAGGATATTGGCAATGCCGATCCGCAGGCGCTTCCGCTGGCCGTTGCCACGATGCAAGCCTGTGAGTTCGTTGGCCTGCCTGAATGCCAGCTGAACCTGGCCCAAGCGGTTACTTACCTGGCTTGCGCGCCGAAATCAAACGCCGCAACGATCGGCATTGGCGAGGCCAGGCAGGACATTCGAGAAGGCAGGACGGTGCCTGTGCCGATGCACCTGCGCGATGGTCACTATAGCGGCTCGAAACAATTGGGCCACGGTACGGGTTACGAATACGCGCACGATCACGAAGATGGTATCGCCTCCCAGGATTACCTTGGCGTTCAACAGATCTACTACCGACCTGTGAATCGTGGCTACGAGGCCGAGTTGGCCGAACGACTTGAAGCGATCCGCTCTCGGCTTCGAGAGAACGGTAGTTGAGCCATCTAGCCCGATGTCTCAGTACCTCCTCGGCATACTGAGCTGCTAGCTGCCGCAATCCTCGCCAGCCGGGCGCGGGTCCCGCTTTTTAGCGGAATCGCACCGTTTCGACTGGAGTTGTCTCAGCCGTTTCTCTATCCTCCCGTCCCGCGTCGTTGTGCGAAAACCCGTGTTGTTGTGTTAGGACGGCGCTGAGTGCAACAGGCAAGGCAACGCGAACAAGAGTGCGGAGTTTAAATTGATGAATACATTCAAAACGATTGTGGTGATGTCGACGTTAATGGGATTGGGTTATGGTGCCCACGTGATCCTCAACAAGTCGGTGGCGCCACTCAACGAATCGTTCGCGACACTCGATGGATGGGCGAATCCGCATGTTCAGCTTGACCACTCGCAGTCCCCGATCTCCGCTCAACCTACCTTCGCGACCCAAGTGACGGGTGTCCCTGAAACCCCAACGCCACCTGCAAACCCATTTTCCGACCCGCCGTCCATACAACCATCGACGAGCGAGCCGGTCGCCGTTTGGCCGACACCTGAAACGACGGCGCCAGCCGGTCCGTCGCCACAGGCCTCGATAGCCGCGGAAGGTTCGCCGGTCGCCAGCCTGGTACCTGGCTCGATTGATATGCCGAGGACAGCTGGACAGCAGATCTCTTACCAATCACTGCCGACGGCCCCCCCACTGCAAACGAACCAACCGCAGGACGCGGCTTCTCCCACCGCGTATCCGAAACCGGCGCCCTTCATCGGTCCCGCTGCCACATCGCCAGCCGCTACTGAGAGCGCCGAGCCAAACCTACCCGCTGATCCGGAATTTTCTGCGACGCCATCGCCAGGTTCACCCTCGCCAGATATCACGGCCGGAGCGGCTGATCCACTTGCGCCCGTTCACGACTCGGCTTTTGAGGACATGTGGTCATCCTCGCAGGAAAAATTACGGCGGGATGAACTGACCGACGCCCTGTTCACGATGTCTCTGTGGTACAACGATCCTTATTTGACCAGCCAACAGCGTGATGTGGTGGTTCCGCTATTGGACCAACTGGCGGGAACGGTCATCTATTCGCGTGAGCATCGGCTCGAAGCGCCGCACATTGTTGCCAGTGGCGAGACGTTACAGCAAATCGCCGATGCCTATCAGATCACACCCGAGTTTATGGCCCGCGTTAACGGCCTCGACCCCACACAGCCGCTGGCCGAGGGCACGGAGTTAAAAGTCGCAAGAGGACCTTTTCGTGCGGAGCTAAGTCTTAGCCGCCGAGAAATTACCGTGTTTCTTGGCCGTTATTACGCTGGACGATTCTCCGTGGGAATCGGCCGCGACTTTCCCGCTCAGTCTGCTGCGATGCACGTTTTCGAAAAGGATGGTGCTCGACCCTACGCCGATGCGCGGACGAGCCAACAGGTTGCCGCTGGTGCAGCGGACAATCCCTACGGCCATCATTGGATAGGCCTGCAAGGTCCCGGCTCACCCCAGCTCACGGGAATTGGCATCCACGGGAGCGGCGCCGATATTGACGCTTCTGACACTCGCGGTCACGTCAGCATGAGCGAGCGAGACGCGGACGACCTCCAAGTTCTGCTGTCCGTCGGATCGGCGTTCATGGTCACTGAATAACCATTCCGCATTGGGCGGAAATATACATCCCCAGAGTTGGTTGGCGCGGTTTTGATCCAACTCTCGGATTGGTGGTCGCCGACAGGTACGTTGCCGTAGCCGCGGTGGCGGACCCCAGTGAAACCATGCCCTTCATCGGGACATTTCGCAAGACAGGTGCAGTCGCTACGATGCAGACGGACATTGTCATGTCCGTCGAGGCTGCAATACATCCGACCCAAACGATAACGCGTTAGCCCGGATATCCACTCGGCAGCGGGAGGGCACTTTGTACGACCGAAAGGCTCTGGTCGAATTAGTTCGAGAACGCGCATTGCGTTTTGGAAAATTCACCCTGGCGTCAGGACGAGAGGCCAGTTTCTACCTCGATTGCCGACAAATCACTCTTCATTCTCGGGGCGCGCGACTGGTGGCCGAAGGTATGTTGGAGCTGCTGGCTGACAATCCGCCCAATGCCATTGGGGGTATGGCGCTCGGGGCCGATCCAATTACCGCCGCGATTATTACACTGGCAGATTTCCAACACAAAGAACTAAAAGGTTTCATCGTCCGCAAGGAGCCCAAGGCACATGGCACTGGTCGCATGGTGGAAGGGCCAGTGGAATCAGGTGACCGCGTTGTCATCGTGGAAGATGTGGTCACGACCGGCGGAAGTTCGCTTCAGGCGATCCAACACTGCGAACAGTTCGGTCTCGAGGTGACGGGCGTGTTGGCCATTATCGATCGCCTTGAGGGGGGTGCCGAGGCCTTCGCAGCCAAGGGGTATCAGCTACGCACGCTGCTGACGGTTCGCGATTTCGGCATCAAACCGTAAGAATGTCGAACCTCGAATAGGGAATCTCGAAGGCTTATTGCTGCCAAGCTAGCTGACTTCAAGCCGCTAACACCATTGGCCGATGACAGATGTATGGAAACGTCGCTTCATCGAGAGCTGAAACAGTTGTATGCCTCCAGCGATGATCAGATCGAGGTGCGAATGGGCCCGTTCATCATCGATGCCATTGCCGATGGTGAGCTGGTGGAAATCCAACACGGTTCTCTCGGCGCTATCCGAGACAAGTGCCGCACGCTGCTCAAGGACCACCAACTACGGGTGATCAAACCAATCGTTGCTCGGCGGCAATTAGTCAAGCTCACCCGCAAGAACGGCAGGGTCAAAGGGCGCCGCCTTAGTCCCAAACGAGGTACCATTCTCGACCTGTTCCATGAACTCATCTATTTCACCAAAGTCTTTCCGCACCCCAACCTGTATTTGGACGTCATCTTGGTGGACATCGAAGAGTGGCGGTATCCAAAACCATTGCGAAAGCGGCGCTGGCGGCGTCCAGATTTCAAAATCCAAGACCAGCTGCTGGTGGAGATCCGCGAGCGGCGCTCGTTTCACACTACCAGCGACTTGCTCGAATTAATACCTACAGACTTGTCGACCCCTTTCCACACCGGACACCTGGCGGAAGCCATGGGGGTACAGCGTTGGTTCGCCCAACGGATCACCTATGCGTTGCGCGAGATCAAAGCCATCAGCGTTGTCGGCAAACAGGGCAATGCACGACTGTACAAGATCAGGAGGACTCGTCAGGTCAAGAAGGCCGGTTAGCCCGAGGTAATTCTCGATCAAACGTTGGCGTTGGCCGTTTTCGCTTCACGAAGTCCGCGGCTGAGGATGTCACGCAAGAGTGGCGAAAAGTCCTCATAGCGATGCTTGTCCGGGGCTCCCGAGGCATATTGGAAAATGGCGTCACGAGGCTTTTTGCCAAGTGAGATCAACGTCGAACTCACTGTGCCCCGTTCCTGTTCTCGGATCACTATGCTCGGACGACCTTCTGGAGCTGGGGCGCGGGCAAATACTTTACTGGCTATCGCCAGGAATTTGACGGGCGAATCCAGCGTTTGTAGCGTCAAATGACGCTTGGCCAGTTGGACCCTTGCATCTCGCGGGTCATTTAAGTCGTGATCCGCAATCAGATTCAATCCCTCTTCCAGTGGCACGGCATTGGAATCGTCACCGGCATGAATGGCCCAGCCCCCCTCGGAGTCGGCCACAATAAAATTGGCTCCGTTATATTTCCCGCTGGACACTTCCTCCAGGCAAAGATCAACCGCCTCTTGGGAGGACCAGGTCCGCAGCATATCTTTACAAAGCAGACCCCTGGACCGGGAAATAAATGTTGGCATCATCTTGGGCCGAACACAAACCCCGACGAAAAGGCCATTCTGGTTGACCCCTAACCAGGTACCGCCAGCATCCTCGTCCGTACCACATAAGACCCGGGGTTTACCCGACTGAATGGATGGCGCCGCCGTGCCACGGTCGTATTTTTCGTCCCGGTTGGCGGCGACCAGCACCGGGGCCTCGGGAACCAATTGGTATTGGACTGCGATTAAACTCATAGTAGCTAAGCACTTACGTAAAAATCTTTATTGAAATTACCCATCAAGTTATTAAGAATTTAACGGTTTAAGATGCGTACTAACACCCCTTATCGGGGGTTTTGTTCGATAAAAATTCGGGAGGACGTGAGGTATTACGGCCTGGGAAAACCGGGAATACTGGGGTGTTTGCAGATTTATCCATGGCGGCCGTGGCGGGGGGTCGTCTTGACCCTAATACAATGCTATGGATCGGAATTCGCCCAGGTTCAACAAACTCGGGAGCAATCGTATGAAACGCGTAAAACGGCTGTCTGGTCGGCCCCAAGTCAAAATCGCGGACACCTGGGATTTGAGCAGCTTATTCTCTAATGACACGGCATGGAAAAAAGCGTTCGGCAAGCTCGATAAAAAAATCGCCGGCTTCGCCAAGTTCAAAGGCCGATTGGGTCGCAGCACTAAGACCTTGGCGGAATGTCTCGCTTTTGATTCTGAATTTGACCGATTGGCCGAGCGGGTGGGCACGTATGCTTTTTTAAAAACGTCGGAGGACCAGTCCAACAGCACGTACCAAAGCCTGGTTGCTCGTTATCGCAACCTGGCGACGCGGGCAAGTGAGGCGGCCAGCTACATTCGCCCCGAGATTCTGGCCCTTCCTAACGCCAAGTTGGACAAGTTTCTCAAGTCGGCGCCGCTGGCGCCTTATCGGCTGATGATCAAGCGGCTGACCCGTTTTCGCAAATACACGCTCGCCGACAACGAGGAACGGTTGCTGGCAATGCAAGGAGAAATGGCCGGTGCCGCCGGTACCATTTTTCGCCAGTTGCTCGATGCCGACATGAAGTTCGGCATGGTCAAGGACAACGATGGCAACGAGATCGAGTTGACAAATGCCACTTTTTCCCAACTGCTTCATGCTCGCAAACGATCGGTTCGCAAGAACGCATTCCTCGGATACTACGACCAGTTTCAAGCTCACGAGAACACGCTGACTGCGGCTTTGGCCGGTTCGGTTCACAAGGATGTCTACTACGCTCGCGTGCGCGGTTACGAGAGTGCCTTAGAAGCGGCACTGCATACCGACGACGTGCCGGTTTCGGTTTACGACAGCCTGATCGAGGCGGTTCGCAATGCACTGCCATCCCAGCACCACTACTACGACCTGCGGCGGGGGAAGATGAAGCTGAAGGATATCCATCACTATGACACGTACGTGCCTATTCTTGCCGAACTGGATACGCGGCGAACTTGGAAACAAGCGGTGAATGCAGTGATCGCGTCGCTTGAACCGTTGGGCTCGGAGTATTGTGGCGTCCTGGAAAAAGGTCTGCGAGGACGATGGTGTGACCGCTATCCGAATGTCGGCAAGCAGAGCGGTGCCTTCAGCTGTGGCTCTTTTGACGGCGAACCGTACATCTTGATGAATTACCAACCGAAGGTGCTCGATCACGTTTTCACGCTGGCCCATGAAGCGGGGCACTCGATGCACAGCTACAACTCGGCCGGACATCAGCCTTATGAATACTACGACTACACGATTTTTGTGGCGGAGGTGGCCAGTACGTTTAATGAGCAACTGCTCAGCCGCCACTTGTTGGACCAGGCCGGCTCGGACAAAGAGCGGGCCTACCTGATCAATCGCGACATTGATTCCATACGAGCCACGATCATTCGCCAGACGATGTTCGCCGAGTTTGAGAAACAAATTCACGAGATGGCGGAAAGCGGTGAACCATTGACGGTCCAATCGTTTAAAGACACCTACCGTAAACTGTTAGAGGTTTACTTCGGACCTGAATTTACGCTGGACGACCAACTGTCTCTGGAGGGCCTGCGGATACCACACTTCTACCGGGCCTTCTACGTCTACAAGTACGCGACTGGATTGTCTGCCGCGATAGCACTCAGCCGCCGCGTGCTAGACGGCAGCGCGAAGGAATTGAACGACTATCTGAAATTCCTCAAGGGAGGCTGTTCGAAAGATCCGCTGGATCTACTTAAGGGTGCCGGGGTCGACATGCGGCGGCCGGAACCAGTGAAAACGGCGTTGGAACATTTCAGCTCTTTAGTGAATGAGCTGGAAGCGTTGCTTAATTAGACTTCTTGATGGGTGAAATCCACAAAAACGGTTCATCTGCTTCGTCGAGGCGCAGCTCGCTTTTTAGCTTGGCCTGAAAGAGCATCTGACGTAACAACTTTTTGTAGAAGGTGCGCCCAGCCGGAATCGAGACTCGGATCTCCGCTGGCTCGATTTTCTGCCGAGCCATGCCGTTGTGGTCGAACAACGTCGGCAACTGAGTCTTTTCACGAACGGCCGCCAGCGATTCCTCGAGCGTAACGTCGTTAATCTCCACCGTGAGAAATTCCATCAGCTTCGGTGACAAATCGTGCGCTTTCTGCTGGGCAGGCCAACCGATTGGCCAGGATTCCTCGACGTCGCGGCTGTCGGCAACCAGTAACTCCCACTGGTCCCCGGAACGTCGAGGCGAGTACACCAGTCCCAGTGGTCGCAACACGGCAGCCAGCGCCGTGCCGCAGGAAACACCTTCCAGTTCGTCTTGAACGTTGTCGGCCTGATCGAATCGGTCCTTCGCTGTCGTTGGCAAACGCACTTTGGGCGAGATCTGCCGTGAAATTTGCTGGACAACGCTGCGGGCATCTTGTTCTCGTGTCGGGGCTCGGATAGCCACCGAGAGGCGCTCGTGCATCTCGACGAGTTCTTCAGCCGTCATACCAAAGGCAAAGTCACGACTGGAATTTAGTTTTCCTTCCCGAAGATCTTCTATCCACTTTTTCAGAGATGATTTCTCAGACCTGGCAAAAGATCGTCCCGGCACGATCAATTCGTTGCCACGGGTGATAATGCCATGCACTTTCAAGGTCCCCGTGGAGCCCTCAATCGAAGGATCAGCGACGGCGTTATTGCTGATCCGAACGCCGCCGACCGGCAATACGCTCAACGTCTTCATCCACTCATGACCGGCCGTGATGGGAGCACCGCGCTCGATCGTAAGTTCGAATTGGACCTCCGCTGCGCTGGCCCCAATATTGCAGAAGCACCAGGCCAGCGCCGCGAGGCAGGGAATGGATTTTGTGGAGCTCATCTCGTCAGTGGGCAGGTTGCAGGACGGTCGATATCGGGCCAAAATTACGGAAGGACGCGGATGCGGATGGTTCGCGGATGCGGTTGGTTATAGAATCTTACGTCAAAGTTCGTTCCGCGGCATATTCCGGCAAATCTCCAGCCGTACTGGACCCTGCCGGCGTCAAGTCTAGTTGCAAACGGGAGAAATTTCATGGCACGACCAGTTACACTTTTCACGGGACAATGGGCTGATCTTGCCTGCTCAGATTTATGCCGGATCAGCAGTGAAATGGGCTACAACGGATTGGAATTGGCCTGCTGGGGCGATCATTTCGAGGTGGACAAGGCATTGGCCGAAGACGACTACTGTGCCAAAAAGCGGGAGTTATTGGAGAGCTTTGATTTACAGTGTTTTTCCATCAGCAATCATCTCGCTGGCCAGGCGGTTTGTGACATTATCGATGAGCGTCACCAGGCGATCTTGCCCGACCATGTTTGGGGCGATGGCGATCCAGAGGGTGTCAACAAGCGCGCCGCCGAAGAATTGATGAACACGGCCCGTGCCGCACAAAAGTTCAACGTTGAGGTCGTCAACGGATTTACCGGCTCCAGCATTTGGCACCTGCTCTATTCGTTCCCGCCGGTCCCGCAGAATATGATCGACGACGGGTTCAAGCTGTTTGCAGAACGCTTCCATCCAATTTTGGACGTCTTCGCTGAATGCGGCGTGCGATTCGCCCTGGAGGTGCACCCGACGGAAATCGCCTTTGATCTTTATTCCGCCCAACGGGCCTTGGAAGAACTCGACCATCGCGAGGAGTTTGGGTTTAATTTCGATCCGAGTCATCTGATCTGGCAAGGCGTGGACCCAGTGGAATTTATCCGGGCATTTCCAGATCGGATTTATCACGTCCATATCAAGGACGCGGCGACAACCTTAAATGGCAAGTCGGGCATTCTATCCAGCCACCTCAACTTCGGTGATTGTCGGCGTGGCTGGGATTTTCGATCGCCCGGTCGCGGTGCCGTCAACTTTGAAGAGATTATTCGAGCTCTCAATCAAATCGGTTATGACGGACCTCTTTCCGTTGAGTGGGAAGATTCAGGCATGGATCGAGAGGCGGGTGGCAAAGAGGCCTGTCGATTTGTCAAGCAAGTGGATTTTACGCCCAGCAACATCGAGTTTGATGCGGCGTTTTCCGACTAGCCAGCGGCCACCAACCTAGCCGGCCTTGACCGTATCGTCTGGAATCGCAGAATGACGTTTTGGTGCACTTTCTGGCTGACAATAGGGGTCGCCTTCTCGACTTGTCTGGGGGATCACCAGCGGGCTGGCGACCCGGTTCGTGCCTACAACATCGAGCTTTCCCAATTGGCCAGTGAGGCCCGGGATGCTGGCCATGCCAAGCTGGCCAAGGAAATCAGTGATTGGTACATCTGTCGTGATCCCGAGAGGCAGTATTTGTTTGGCACCGCTGAAGGCGAGGCGGCACGTCCCGATTGGGAAAACAACAAATATTGGGACAAGTTCATCCAACTACGCCAAGAACAAGCGATTTCCCTGTGGAAAGTGGCTGATCATGAGTTTGAAACCGGTGATCTCGAACGGGCCTTGCAGATAGTCCACGAACTTCTCCGAGAAGATCCGGATAACGTTCGTGCCCGTGCCATGCTGGGTTTTGAGCAACGCGAAGATGGATGGCTTCGCACTTCCCGAACAACCTCTGTTCGGCCTGGAAAGCAGAAGCACCCGAAGTTTGGTTGGCCGGCGGGGAGTTATTGGAAGATTGACAGCGAGCATTTTCAGATCGTCACCAACCACAGTAGCGCGTTGGCAAGCGGACTGGCAGCCACCCTGGAAGATTTCCACAACGGTTGGCGACAACTCTTTACACGTTTCTGGTTAAATCGTGCTGCGTTCGGCCGGGTGTGGAACGGGCAAAGCTCGGTGCCGGCGGGCCGGAAGAGATTCCGTATCGTCGTGTTTCGTGATCGAGACGAGTACGTGCGATCGCTCAAATCGACGGAGCCTAATATTGACATCTCGATGGGTGTGTACTTGCACCGTCGTCGCGCAACGTTTTTGTATGCGGATGAACAGGCCGACCTCATGTCGACCTGGCGACACGAAGTCACCCATCAGTTGTTGCATGAGACGCTCAAAGCAGGTGGAGATGTTGGAGGCAGGAGTAATTTTTGGATCATTGAGGGTATCGCGCTATACATGGAATCATGGCATGACTTTGGTTCCTACGTTACAGTGGGCGGAATCGACGCCGAGCGGTTGCAATATGCACGCCATCGGGCGTTGTCGGATGGATTCCAGTTGCCAGTGGCCGACATGGTGGCGCTCAGTCGCGAAGCTCTGCAGACCGATTCGCGAATTCGTCAGATTTATAGCCAGGCTGCTGGGATGGCCCATTTCTTGATAGACGGAGACGGTGGTCGTTATCGCGACGGCGTTTTGAGCTATTTGCGCAAGGTATATGCCGCGCACGACGAACTTACCACGCTCGCCGCAGTCGTGGGACGATCTTACCAGGAGCTGGACTCTCTTTATCTACAATACCTGAATGTAAACGACGAGCGGTTACTCAGTTTGCCCGAGCCTGGCAACGTGACCATGCTTCATTTTGGAGATACTCAAATTACCGATGCGGGAATTAAAGCAATTCGTGTCCAATCTCAGCTCCAGTGGCTGGACTTGTCGGGATGTCCCATCACCGACGAAGGATTGCACTGGATGGCCAACCATGGGCAAATTCAGGAGTTGTACTTGCATGGAACCTTGGTATCTGACGCTTCGATCGAAACCCTAAAGACGCTATCCAATCTGAAGATACTGGACGTGTCTGAGACAAATGTTTCCGCCGCGGGTCTCTCACGCCTGGTGGAAACACTTCCCCATCTCAAGGTGGTCCAGTAAAATAGGTTGCTCGTTGGACCATCGTTTGCACAACTAGTCGCGAGGGAGATCTCTATGCGCCCGTGGAACCTTCTGGAAGTCAATTACGGCCACATCAAAGAGCATAACTACGAGGTGGCCGTGCTGCCATTCGGCGCCACCGAACCTCATAACTTGCATTTGCCCTATGGAATGGACCTGTTGGAGGCGACCAAAGTCGGCGAAATGGTTTGCGAGCTGGCACACTCGCGAGGCGCCCGACCGTTGTTGCTGCCGACGATACCCTATGGTACGGAAACAAATCTTCGCGAATTCCCCTTCGCCATGAATTTGAACCCGACGACGCTGCTGAGCATCGTCGGCGATCTAGTCGATTCCCTAACGCGTAGTGGGATTCGCAAGGTGGTGCTGCTCAACAGCCATGGAGGAAACGATCTGAAACCGATCCTGCGCGAGATGTATGGTCGCACCGAGGCCTGGTTGTGCCTTTGCAACTGGTACCAGTCCATTGGTCACGAATATTCTCAGATATTCACCAATGCAGAGGACCACGCAGGGGAAATGGAAACGTCCTTTTGCCTGGCGTATTTCCCCGATTTGGTGGCGCGCCGCGCGGACGGTTCACTGGCAGCTGACCAGGGGCAAACCGCGGAGTTTCGCTTCGAGGCGTTGCGCGAAGGTTGGGTGGGGATTACTCGGCCGTGGCATTTGCTGACCACGAATGCAGGGGCGGGAAATCCTCACGAGGCGACGGCAGAAAAAGGTCAGAAGATGATGGATCTGGTCAGCGAACGATTGGCGACTTTTCTCGTAGAACTATCGGCCGCGGAATTGGACGAGCGCTTTCCATTTCTGTAATGATGGCGCTGGTAATGGTAGCCTAGCTAGCATCAACACAACCGCGGTAGGTTTTTTTCTTTCCAATCGCTACTATGCCGCCGCCTTTCGGATCGATCGCGCGGTGCGATTGAATTCCGTCAGTTCTAGATTTCACGAAAGAGGTGAGAAATGCGCTACCTGATTCTCGTATCCCTTTTGGCTTCGGTTGCAATGTTTTCGCTTGGCAATATTGCTATCGCCGAAAGCGGTGATGATGAAGTGGCGATCGAGGACATGACGATTGCCGACATCATGAAAGCGGCGCACAAAAAGCCGAAACATCTACTTAAGAAAGTAGCCACCGGAGCGGCGAAACCGGCCGAACAGGAAGAATTGTTACAGCTCTACAAGGCGTTGACCAAATTGGAACCTCCCAAAGGTGACGCGGCCAGCTGGAAGGCCAAGACAACCTTGTTAGTCGAAGCCGCGGAGGCCGCTCTGTCCAAGGCCGAGGACGCCGATCGCCAACTGACTCGTGCGGCCAATTGCATGGCGTGTCACCAGCTTCACAAGTAAATACGAGTATTCTTCTAGTCCCATTCGAGCAAGGAAGTTCATCATGCGTCATTCCCAGAGTCGACTGGTCCCCAGTCATCTGCCCCTTCGTCGATTGGCCTGCACCGCAGTGGCCATGATCAGTTGTCTGGGGGCCGAAATGGCCTTCTCGCAGGGTACGGGGGCTCAGACGCAGCAACGTGCCCAGTTCGTTGAGGGGGTTCTGAGGACTCTGGTCGATAGCCGTTTAAACCTGGACGATGCGGTGAGCCTCCAATCAGTGCCACCGGCCAGCCTCTCGCCCGAAATGCGAGACGCCAGACGGGTGCTGGAACAGTTCGCTGGCGAGGCAGCCAAATTGATTGCCTCCTTGCGTCGTGACGAACGTTTTTCGCCTGGCGTTCGTATGTTGCTGGGAGAAGCATTAAGAATCAAGGCAAACGCCGATGTCCTGGTCCGACGCAGCCAAGGCATGACCAAAGTCGCACAGCTTTCCAAAGATTTCGCCGAGTTGGACAGCCAATGGCGCTTGTTCGCCCATCGAATCACCCAGTCGCCCGATTTGAGCCAAACTTCGCAACAACATGCCCAGCGCCTGAACCAGTTCGACGAACAATTGGGAAACTCGTTAAAGCTAACTCCCCAGTTGGATAACAATGCACTCGTTCATCAATTGGTAGCCATGGATTCGGATTTGTCTCACCTCATGGATGATATCCGTATCGATTTGGCTCAAGATTCTCGACAAAACGAATTTACCAATGCCGTGTACCAGCTTCAGCTGCGGCTTCGCCACGTCGATAATGCGGTTTATCGCAATCGGCCGCACAACGAGATCGTGGCCGAATACAAGCGATATCGCGATGCGTGGCTGCCCGTCAAAACCAAGCTGCGCGAAATTGACAACCAGTACATTCAACGCAATATCAGCCGTATCGCGGACGCCAACGATGCGATTCAAGAATTGCTTTGGATGCCGCAAGTCATCGACGGCAATGAAATCCTCTATTTGGCTCGTGTGCTGAAACAGGATGTGGATCTCTTTTCCGATGGAGTCACTTTGACCCAATTGCTGGCCATTCCTGACGTCGGGCAGATCATTTCGTCGGCTCAGGAGTTTTACGGCCTTGTCGGCGAATTCCAACAATCGGTCACCAGCAAGACACAACTCGAAGACCTGATCTGGGATTTTCGAGGACTGGAAGTGGCGTGGAAGGACGTTCAGCAGCATGTGATGGCATTGCACAATGACGAACTTGACCAGCAGCTGGTGGGTCTTGAAAACGGAATAGGCCGCCTGCGTGACGCGATGGGCATGCGGCCCGTGATCGACTACGAGCAGACGGTGGAGATTGCCTTATCGTTGGACTATAAGTCCAACGAGTTGCGCTACGACATGCATCGAAATGTCGGTCAGTCGCGGAACTACCCGGCCCAATTTCGTCGCGATGCCGTGAAATCCACCGGCGAATTTCACCGCACGGCCCACGTCCTGCACGACAGCCTGATTAGCCAGGCTGGAGACGAGGAAATCCGTCAGACCTGCCTCAAATTGACCGATCAGTGGCAAGACCTGGAGGGTTACATTTCACAGGTCAATGTGCGTGATCGAGCTGATCTTATCCAGACGTACCAGAACATTGCCCCGTTAGTGGCCAAGCTGCAGGTTCTATATACGTACTGATTTAGGTTCTCGGTTCTCGGTTAACCGAGTTGGAGAAACGATCCCCAGGATTTGGGCCTTAACCACTATTGCCAGAAAGCTCACATTCCCCGCGTCTCAAACGGAATACCGAGAATCCAGTATTTTGAACTGAGAACAGGGAACGAAAAACGGAGAATCGGGCACCGCCCCTCCCTTGTATCGTCGAGTCGCGAACTTTAAACTCGCGGAATGGTCCACCTAGTTGGATTCGGCGGTGGGTGTAGCTCAGTTGGTTAGAGCATCGGATTGTGGTTCCGAGGGTCGGGGGTTCAAATCCCCTCACTCACCCTTCTCTTGACTCGGAGACAGATGATGTCGATGGAAAATCTTCGTTGGATACTCTTGCCGGTTCTTGCGCTTTCCGCCGATG
>Ga0310121_10000031_pt1 | contig 127608 bp, 106 predicted proteins | sample CB27_Tmax_986_MG_FD_203504 | JGI IMG/M metagenome (GOLD analysis project Ga0310121, IMG submission 203504) | Marine microbial communities from Western Arctic Ocean, Canada - CB27_Tmax_986 | ecosystem: Environmental > Aquatic > Marine > Oceanic | place: Canada: Western Arctic Ocean | collected... | reverse complement strand
TCAAATGGATCAAACAACATCTGCGAATCAAAGCCTTTTATGGCACGTCGCCCTGCGCCGTACGGACCCAAGTCTGGATCGCCATCTGCGTTTACGTGCTCGTTGCCATTGTCAAGAAAGAACTAAAAGATCGAACGAAGCCTCTCCGAAATCCTCCAAATTCTGAGTGTCAACCCCTTCGAGAAAACACCTGATTTTACAGCTCCTCACCAACTCGGCGTACCGTTTTCCAGATACCCCTTTCCCTAACCAGTTTCCACTATTCGACTTCTAACCGGACAGTAGTGATCGAAAACAGTATAAACAAACATCGAAGACAGCATAGACGGTTTGAGCAACCAGAAGCGATTCGCACAGATCGGCCTGGCAGCATCGTCCTTGAACCCAACGCGTTGGTCCACTCATTATAGCCGAACAACTTGATGCCGGTTATCGGGAAACCGTTGAAATTGTACAGTCGCAGGCTCTGGCATGTTCGGTCGTTTTGCAACGATCCGAGAAGAGCGATATCATCCGGGGGTTCATCGCTATCACAGGCTGAGCGGGGCTGCAGTCTTTGGCGTCATTTGCGTCGTCATAGGACTTGGTCATTTGAATGACCTGAGCTTCATTCCTTGATTCGTAACCCTGGCAGCTCATTTCCCCGCAAAAAATGAACTCGTTCGGCAGTTTATCGCGCACGTTCGCCAGGATCGAAGACTGGTGACCTGGTACCTTAGCGTGGGTATGTTCAAAAAATTGGTTGCGACCAGCGGCAGGTGATCTGCCCCAGGTCTGGATCAACGGCTCTGCGAAACGCCGCAGTGGTGGTCTAAAGTTTTCCAACATCTAATCGGTTTGTCGGCGAAAGGCGGAGTTCGCACGTATGTCGTCCCGCTGCGCAAATTGGCCAAAAATATCTTCCCATTGTACAGATTTTCCACTTGTCTTCGGTTACCATGAAGGGTGATCAAGGTCCTTGATACGGTTGCCTGGAAGGAAATGAACACCATGCATATCAGAGTCGCACTAGTTCAGCTTACTGTTGTATTGTTTCTTGGTGCTGCAGGCCACGTACATGGCCAGCACGACGTCCTCAAATTGCGGGTGCTGGAGGGACACAAAGGCTCGATCATGTGCTTGTCCTTTGCACCCGACGGTAAGACGTTGGCCAGCTCCAGCCGCGACGACATGGTGCGTTTCTGGGATGTTTCGACTGGGAAGTTCATTCGCGAACTGGTGCATCACACCGATGACGTTTACGGAGTATGTTATTCTCCAGACGGACGTCTCCTTGCTACAGCCAGTGCTGACAAGCTTGTCTGCTTGTGGGATGCGGATTCTCTGGAATTGCTCAAGACCTATGACAAACATGAGGATATTGTCCGCTGGGTAACATTTTCCCCCGACGGAAAAACATTGGCGAGTTGCGGAGTCGATTTGACCGTACGTCTTTGGGACGTAGAGACTGGCAAACAAAAGCACGTGATGCGTGGGCACAACGCACGAACACAATGCGTAGCGTTCTCTGCCAACGGAAAACTCCTGGCTAGCTGTGGCGACGGGGTTCGCTTGTGGGATCCTAAGAATGGCACGGCCATCGGTGAACTGGAGAATCCCTTGGGACATTTCGAGTCGTTTGCATTTGCACCAGACGGCAACAAGATAGCGGGAAGTTCGTCGGCTGGCCCCGTCGCTGTTTGGGACGTCGGGCAGCAGAAGCTCCTCAAGATTCTCGACAAGGACAACAAGTTGGAGGCTGATTCCGTCACTTTCAGCTCTGACGGCAAGTGGTTGGCGGGAGGTTCCAAAGACAAGAATATCCGCATCTACAATACAAAAGATTTGCAGCTGGTTCGCGTGATTTCAGGCAATCCAGGTCGCATCGAATCCCTGGAATTCTCTCCCGACAGCAAGCTTCTCGTACACGGCGGCGGGGGAGGGGACACCTCGGTCTACTTCTGGAATGTGGAGCTGTTTCCAAAACTCTCTCGCGTCGAGCGAGTGCGGGAGACCTTTGGGAGTGACCCGGGATGGAAAGGCTTTCACAACAGAATCGTGCCGAGTAACCCTCCCACCGTGACGCAGGACTTCGGCTGGAGTCCCCCTGCCCAGGCAGGTGGCTCCGAAGGAAAAATTGGCGGCCGAATCCATCGCTCTCGCAAGATGGCTTACTATGCCATGCCTTTGGGCCAACCCTTTTCCTTTGACGACCACTTGTCCGCGGAAGGAACGGTGACGCTGATGCCGCGAGAGAAACAAGGGGGTGCGTATATCGGTTTTTTTAATCATCAGCATCAAGAATGGCGACCATGGAACGCCATTGTTTGGCGCATTGGCGACTATCCTCAACACGGAGAAGTTCATCTGGACTACATGGCCGCCAATTGGATGGCCAACGGACTTCGGCTGCCAGACCTGCTGCCAGGAGATGGTGAGCCCCATCGCTGGCGGCTCGAGTACGACCCCGATGCAACACCCGACCTAAATTGGAAGTCGAAGCACCTGGCCCAGGTCCTTCCCGACCGACCCACTCCCGAATCCACAATCCTCGAGCTCGTGAAATCAATAGATTCCAATATCAACGCTGAGATGCTCCGTGCCTTGCTGGAAGCATCGCAAGATCAGGGGCTGGTCGGCAGCAAGAACATGGGGACGGAGTTCTATTGGTGGAAGCAAGCACATCCAGAAAGCCTGCGAGGGAAAGTTACGTTTCAGTTGGATGAAGGCCGGGTTCATGCTCTCTTTTTGTTGGAAGAACATCGTGCTTCGCCCGCCAGTTTCGATCGTTTTGGCATTTTCAACTTTCAACTCTACGGACGTCACTGGGAATTCTACGACAATGAAAGCAGCGGCGTGGAGAGTGAGTGCTTCCTTGGTAATCTTGTTGTAAACGGCGAGCGAATCGAATTGACTCACGATCCCAAGTGGGAAGGACGGGGAAATCACATGACCTTTGTCGACAACGATTTCCATGGGCGTCATGACTTTGGTTATTCCCAAACCCATTGGGCTGGCGGAGAGGAAGTGGGAGAAATAGGCGGTTGTATTTGGCGCAACGAAGCCATCGACCCGCTGCACAGCTTCTACGCCGATCCCGTGGGAATCCTTACGTTGGACGACCCCATTTTTTTTTCCGGCAAGCTTGCTTTTGTGAACGGCGCTACCGACGGGGATGCCTACATCGGGTACTTCAACCAGCGGCAACGAACCCAGGAGTTTAGTGGTGGGAATCGTGTTTACGATCCCGATATTGCTCAGCAACTTGGCGAACGAAGCAAGGTCCACCTTGGTTTCGACCAGCGGGGAAGTCTGCTGCCGGGCTACTTTGGATTTACGATTGGCGGAAGTACCGTGGAGGGTTATCGCTTGTCACTTGCTTGTGTTCCCGCGGTCGCCGCCGCTAGAGTCCGTGGCCCGCTCATTCGTCCCGACGGCGGTTTGCACACCATTAGTTTTGATTATGATCCCCAAGCGGGCGACGCAGGCCGGGTGATTGCGAAGCTTGATGAGGAGGTTTTTACAATGGACCTGACCAGGCAGCAACGCGACGCAGGTGCCACATTTGACTTCCTGGGAATTACAAGCCCCCGTCAGGGTGGGAAATGGGTGACACTTTACCTGGATGACCTCGACTACACCGTGGCGCAAAATCGCAATAACTCCAAGGTCCGACAAGAGATCACAAAAGTCCCATATCCTGCAGGAGCGAGATCTTTTTGACAGGCTTATCGCCTTTCTGAGCGTGCTTCACAGAGAATTTGTTTATCTGCGGGCTTGCGTAATTGTGAACACAACCATGTCCCGCACCGAACGGGTTGAGCCGGAGTTGGTCGTCTCACTTCAAGGGTTTCTATGAATGATCGGTGGAAGTTTCGATCTGTCGAACATGAGTGGATTGCCCGAAACGATTCGTTTGACAATGCAACCAGGAGGAAAACAATGAACACGGTGATCATGAGACTTGCCTTGACAAACTCACTGGTGTTGTTGTTGCTGGTTGGGTCGGCGTACTGTGCGGGCACGACCAAGACAGAAACGTTCGAAAAAAATCCCGGGTGGATTAGGGTGAACAACCGCTCGGCCCGGAACCATCCACCGGTGACGATCAGGCAGGACTTTGGGTACAGCAAGACGTCTCATGCCGGCGGCAATGTTGGTGAGTTGGGTGGCTATATCATGCCGGCCGGCGAGAGCGCTTTTTAGGGGAAGAAAATCGACCCGACTACGCTCGCTCGACCGCTCGCCGCCTCGGGCACCTTGTTTCTTGAACCAGGCGAAACTCATCTTCTGCTGGGATTTTTCCACGCCGATACGGTCAATGAATGGCGGACACCCAACACCATCACCATGCGCATCAACGGCCGTGGCGACCATTTTTTTGCCTTTGTCGAATATTGTACTTCCAAGTGGCGCGCCGGCGGCGACTCGATTCCGTTCCCTGCCATCACCGACCCGGAAACTGGCCGCTGGAAATTGCTAGGCTATCTCAGTGGCCGGAGAGTCTTCGAATGGTCGCTTGCCTATGACCCACAAGGCAACGACGGCAAGGGAGTCGTTACTGCCACGCTCAACGGCGATACTGCAATTAGCACTCTTGACGAAGGGCACAAACTCGACGGTGCCACGTTCAATCGGTTTGGTATTCTTAACGTCATGAAAATCGCCGATACAGGCACCCAGGTTTACTTCGACAACATTACCGTCGAAGGTCAAAGCGAATCGTTCGACAAAGATCCCGAATAGGATGGAAGAAACAACCGCCGTAGCTGGCAGTCGACCCTTGTTCGACCCTGGTTTGATTTTGGCTTTAGCCCATCGAATTTTCCCCGCGGGAAATCAACAGGTGAATTGGGGGGACAAGCTTTTCGCGGTGATTGTCGCTACGTGGAAAGGATGGCCAGTTACGGCGACAAACTGGGACCGCTAACTCTCGACAAGCCGATTCATGCGTCGGGGAAAATAGCGATGCCCCGTGGCGTTACCGACAGCACCACACTGTTTGGCTTTTGCAATTCCAAAGAAAGCATGCGAGTCAACGACTCGCAGAATGATGCGATTCCCGAAAATTGTCTCGGAATCCACATCGAAGGCCCCAGCAGCGAGGGCTTTTGCTTCTATCCCGTCTATCGGACCAAAGAGGGGGCAGAGCCACATCTCTGCGGCCCGCAGGTTCAATCATATTTATCCCGACGGCAAGGATCATCATTGGTCGCTCGATTACGATCCGCTAGGCGCCAGCGGCAAAGGAGAGATTACCATGGTGTTTGATGGCGACTCCCGTACGTTCGATTTGGAGGAAGGCGACAGGTCGGCAGGAACCACTTTCGACCGCTTTGGTATTGTAACTTCGTGGATCGACGGCAACTCCCAGAACATCTATTGGGACGACATCACCTATACGGTGCCCCAGTGAGCGACCCGCTGGCAGGGGTTGCACCGCCCGGACGATAGAGCAGCAACGGGTTGCGTGTCGTAAGCGGCACCAGGCATTTTTTGACAGGATGTTATTTTCAGCGTTAGAATCTGTTTGAACATAATCCGGCTGTGGTCACTGTGAATCAGTCGACGTAAGCGCAGTTTTTTGAATCCTGCCTGAATTTCACCACCGTAGCACCATTCGCTTTACTCACCCACTGGATCGACTTGATATGAACTCTCAGCACAGTAACTGTCGTTTTTGGACGATGGCGATAAGTTTTCTTTCATTCATGTTGGTCTGCGAAACTGGCGTGTTCGGCGAATCGCCGACGCCAGACTCCATGACCAAGGTTGGTCAGATCGGCCCTCGCCTCGAAAACGTCGCTGGCGAAGAGTATGCTCATGTGCTGTACGTCTCGTCTACCGCCGGTTCCGACGATTCTGAGGGCTCGGCCACACAACCGTTGAAAACACTGGAAACGGCGTTGGCAAAAATCGGCGACGCAAGCCCAACCAATCGAGTTGCTGTCTTCGTCTCGGAAGGCCGCTATCGCGTGATCCGCCTGGGCATGAAATCATACGTAGATTTGTATGGAAGTTTCGCGGCAGATCATTGGGAGCAACGTGACCTCTATCAAAACTCCTCGGTACTCGATGCCACTGGAGACGGCCCGGTCGTGATTGGTGCCGACCGATCTCGTCTAGATGGTTTTCAGGTAACGGGAGGAAAGCACGATGGCTCGGGAGGGGCCATCATTTGTAACGGCGTTGCCCCCGTCATCTCCAACAACTTCATCACGGGCAATTGCACAATTCACTCCCCGTCTGTCGAGTTAGAGACCCTGCACACTGTCGGCCACGAAGGAGGGGCAATCGCAGTTCTCGGTGGTTCGACCGCGAGGATCGAAAACAATTTGATCTATGACAACCGAACCGACGTGGGAGATGGCGGCGGCATCGCGGTCCGCGGCAGGTCGAAACCGAAAATCTCGAGAAACGTAATCGTTGGTAATCTCACCGGGCTGACCGATACCACGATGTACGACGGGAAAGTTGGGTCGCGCAGCTCGAATGGGGCGGGCATCAGCGTGAGTGATTCCTGCGCACCGGAGATCAGCGCCAACATCATCGTCCTGAATAAGAGCCTCAACACAAGCGACGGCGGTGGGATTTATGTCGAGTTCGAGGCCACACCCCACATTCAGGGCAACTGGTTAGTTGGCAATACAACTTCCGACGACGGCGGTGCCATCTATGTACGGGGTTTGCCGGATAACACGTCGCCCAAGGGGAATGGACCTTTGATCGAAGGCAATATATTTGCCGGCAATCGCGTGTATCACATCGGTCGCAAACGAGACGACTTCGATGAAGCAATTTTCTTGAGCAAGGGCGGGCGCGCTACGATTCTTGGCAATCTTTTTACCGGTCAGCGCTCAGCCGTGGGAAATAGCAGTTCGGTCATGACCTTGACGCACAACACCATCGTCAACAATTCAGGAGATGGTGTTTACGTGGATCTGCGGGTTGAGAATGTTCCCCTGTCGACGGTTACAGGCAATATCATCTGGGGAAACGGTGGCAAACAATACACGATCAGGCGCACACGGAGCCCTGTACCCAAAGTCGTAGATAACGTTATTCAAGGCGGTTACGAAGGGGAAGGGAATCGTGACGAAGAGCCACAATTTCTCGCCGACAGGTTAGAGTCAACCATTCTCGAGAGAACGATCGACGTTTTCCGCTGCCAGACCACAATGAAGGTCGCTGATGGTTTACCCGAAAAAAGCCTGGCGGGAAGACCGATTAAAGTTGGCCGACAGTGGAGTGTGATCCATTCCAGTGGGGGGAATCAACTGTCGGTCTGGGGTGAAATCAGCGATCTGAGCAATCAGCTGTTTATTCCCAGTACGTTTGCTCCTGGATCCAGCGCGATTACAGTTTCCAAATAGACCTTGATTGTCGAGGCTTTCAATTTGCCCGACCCGGTTGGGGGGTCTCATTTGGTTAAATCCCAGGCCGTGACCCACTTCACACTCACCGGCTGCAGACCGAAGTCTTTCCGCAGTCTCCCGTCCATATCGACGAGATGCCCGGCCCCGTAGAATACCCCTAATTGCGATTTGCCCGCTGCCAGCTGTTTTTTCAGGACCTGCAGGGCGACTTTATTGCGTTCGGCAATCAAGGTTGTCCCTTCTTCTCCGCCCAGGCCTAAAAAGAGCGATTCCATCTCGGTAAGCTGCGTCGCCATTACTTTCTTGAGCTGTCGAGATCGGTCACGGGAGAACAGGGCCGTGAGCAACTGGACATCTATCGATTGGCCCTTGTTCGCCTGACGGCTCTGGTGCCCGATCGATTGGCCGATGAGCCGAAAGTACAACTGCAGGAAGCTTTCACCACGATTCCGCATCGATTCGGAAAATTGGTCGGGTGACATGTCTGCGTGGACAAAATTGGGCTTTGTGTAGTCAATTTGCTCAAGCTGGTGTTCCAACTCAAGCATTTGTTTCATCCCGTTTTGTAACATGCCGACCGGGTGACGATTCGAGGTGCCTCGCCCCCGAGTCACGACTGATCCGTCTGGGGCGACCAACTCGTAGAGCAGGGCATCATATTGCTTGAAATGGGTGTTGAGCTCGTCGTAGTACCTTTTGTCGCCCACGTGGATGGCACCCACCAGGTCGACGAACGGCTGGTCTGTGCTATCGGCAGTATCCTGTTGGTCGCTGGTCTTTTGGTCTTTGATTTTGGCTGCGGGTACGTAGCGGACAATTGCGGTTTGGAGTCCGACTAAATCGTCGTTTTCGTCCCGCTCCAAGCGGACCCATTTTGCGCCGATTTCTGGCGGCGTGGCGTCAGCTTCGACGTTTTTTCCCGGCAAGTCCGCTTCTTGAGACTGGGCAACCACCAGCTCGCAATGCTGGCAAGCCAGTATCAGCGTGGCCAGCAGGGGAACCGTACTGAAGATTTGTTTGAGGGAGCGGCCAACACGAGCAGAAGACCAGCAACCGGGAAGTGAACCAAGGGAAAATTTCATTACAGACATATTATTTTCTGAATGGAGGGTTTGCCGAATGCAGGGCTCACCGGGACGCTGGCGAGCGGTGGCTCGCTATGTCACAAGTATACGCGTTTGGCCAGAGCCGAACAAATCACCCTCCCCCGGCAACAGCCCCTGGGGTAGTTGGTTTGGAGACCCCTGCCGACCAAAAGGTCCATGGGCGGACAATCACCCTGGGCAGCGACAGGCTTGCTTTGCTGTCAACTCCCGGGTGGGGGTACCTGATTAGCCCCAATGGGGCTGTTGCCGGGGGAGGTTTGTGGGCAACGGTGGCTGTACCTCCCGGACTACCGGAAATCTCACTGTATCTTGCCAATGTTACTCAACTGGTATTGCCGCCTGGACCGATACTACCGGCAAGGAAGATTTGTCGGTATCTGTCTGTCGGTCAGAGCCGGTCCGCGTCCATTGCGCCTCCAGTGGTAGTTGAGAAAGATGAGCCTTTACAACAAGATCAAACTGGCCGTTTTGGGGTTTACCTTGGTAACTCTGGCTGCTCCGGTCCAAGCACAGTTTTTTCAGCCTTTGGGGCCGATTGACTATTATCACAATTTTCAACCATTTGCGCCGGTCGAATTGGGTTTCGGCAACACGCCCCAGCCACCGACCGACGGTTATTTCTTCAATTACGACAAACTCCTGTGGGGAGCAACCGCCGGTCGGACGGTCGTTGGTCGGCCTCAAAATGCAGATGACAACCAACATGAAATGTTTCCGATTTGGTTCGGTAACAATCGAGGTGATTACGAGCTTAACCCGATCACCGGAGCCACCACCCTCGAAACTGGCGGGGCGTCTGCCTGGCCGGTAGACGATATCCTCGTTACCGACCCGGATCCCGACCTGAAAAGAGGTTTACCGAAAATTCCCAATACGTATCCGGCTGAATACATCCAACCTCCGAACCAGATGTCGACTATTCGCGACTCGCTGCCGAAGATCACATTTGGTGGTGGTGACAGGTATGAACTTGGTTTCGTGGCCAAGGGCCGGGGGTGGACGCTCAGCTTGCTGGACGGGCCGAAGTTTGACCGCTCGCGGAACTACGGCACCTTCAACGACGTTTATGAAATCCAACCTGAGGACACCGAGGAAGTCGATGAACAGGAGGAGGAAGAGGACTCGCGAAAACTACAATGGGAGACCGGCATAGCAGATGGAAGTATCTTGGGGAATTGGCATATCTTTTACCATCCTCCGGATTTTGCGATTGAAATTCCGCCCTTACGAACCCCTTTTGGTGACATCTTTGTGTCGTTCGATTACGCCCCGGGTCTGATGCATGGGTTTGTCGACGTGCTGGGTTCGGGTGAAGGTGCGCAGGGAGAGGACGGGGCTTCAAGGGGAGTGGGACTTACCGACACCGACGGCGATGGGATTATTGACGGCGATGGCATGGCCGACGACATCGACGGGGACGGGCAGTTCGGCCCTGACGGATTTGCAGAAGACTGGGAGGGCCCAATCGGTGTCCCGGGCGCGGGTTTACTGCCAGAAATGCCAGGTTTTCCCGACGTGCCTTATGTCGTTGATGAGCCGGAAGTTGGCGAAATTTATAGCAACCTCATTCCCGACTACGACGATTTGGTCGAGCTACCAACGAACTTTGCACTGCTGACCGTTCGCAGTTATGTTGACATCGACGGCCTGGAATTAATGCGAACGCACATTTTGAGTAACCGCCGCTACATGGCTGAAAAGCAGAACAACCAGCTCTTTCTAGCCTACGGTGCACGTTACCTGCGGTTCAGCGACGAGTTTAATGTCGACGGATCTGGTGGCATCCTGGGTTACAGCCATTGGTATACATCGATCGTCAACAACGTGATCGGGCCCCAGATTAGTTTGCGCTGGCAAAACCAACGGGGTCGCTGGAGCACCAACGTGCAGGGACGGGGGATGTTGGGCTGGAACATCAGCAACTGGAAACAGCACGGCGGGATTGGCCTGAACCTGGTTCGAGGGCATTACAACCAACCACTTTACCTCAATCCAACCACGTTCGAACACGGGCAGAGCCGTGGTGACTTATCACCGCTGGCAGAGTTGCGGGTGGATGCCAGCTACCGGATTTCCAAGGCGGTCGCCCTTCGACTTGGCTGGAGCGGATTCTATGTCGGCAATATCCGACGTGCTCATTCAGGTGTAAAGTACTACTTGCCCATGATGGGGTTCAAGGAGGGAAACCGGGAAGCCACGTTGGTCCACGGAGCCAACTTTGGTTTCGAAGTCAATTACTAGGAGACGGGCCACTAGATCATATCGCGGCCGATTCCAGGTGTGAATTAGCCAGCTTCCAGTTGAACGGGGCCTGACCGAAGTAAATTTCTGAAAGAAACCCGGCCATCGTCCAGGACCTGAGGTTCACGAGTCGCCCTGACTTATGCGGCAGAGCTTAACTATTTGTGCTAGCGACCTTCCCGTGGATGGTCCGCAGTTCCCCGAGTTCTCGCGTCAGCCGATGCCGTAAAGGACTTTCAAGACGGAGTTCGTTAATCAAAGTTTCGGCATGTTCGAACGTTTCGTCGCTAAAATCTTTGGATCGAAAAATATGACTCCAGCTACGCGATACCTCTTGCTCGGTCAACAAAGCTAGGATCCTCCAACCAGATTTCTAGGGTGTGAGTCAAACGTGCGGTCAGGCATTCGTGACCGCTAATCTCCCACATTCTAGAGAAAAGTGTCGCTCAGGCATAGCGCCGATTTTTGCAGCGGATTGGTTTAGTTCCGATTTTTCCGCTCGCGCCGGTTAGCGCGGTTTGTCCGACGAGAGGTCTTTTATTCCCGGGCCAGCGGGCTGCGGGGGGTCGTAAACGGGCCTTGCCCTGGAATTCTCCATTTTGACCTCAGGTCACCCGGGGGCAAAACCTTTCCGTTGTGCCCACAGCGTTTTATAATTGTCGGGGGACTGCCTTGCCCGACGTGTACAAGCAGATTTCCCCTGTTTTTCAGTGAAACCTCCAATCTCAAGTGGCCGACCGCGGTCGGCATCGGAGCACGAACCATGTCGCAGGCTATCGTTGACCCTGTTGAATTGCGGCGATTTGCGCAAAACTTGAAGAAATTCAACGAGGAGTTGGAGGAGCAGCTGTCGTCCCTGGTAGCACAGCTCAATTCTCTGAGTGTCACTTGGCGCGACCAGGAGCACAAAAAGTTTACCGAGGATTTTGAACAGCACATGAAGGTGATTGCCCGATACATCGAGGCGACCAACGAACATGCCCCCTTCCTGCTCCGCAAAGCGGACCGAATCGAAGAGTACTTGCAACAACGGTAGAAACAGGTAACGACTGCGTGGTATTGGCCAGATTGACCACATCGCTGTGACAGGTGTTGTGGGCAGTCAGGCGGTTGGCAATCCAATTTATTCAAGAGGGACAAGTCTCCGGGTTTTTTTCATGTCCGCATCTGCCAACGTCCAGTCTGTCGCAGCGATTGAAAGTATGCGGCTTGCGCTGCTGAGGTTCAGCGATGCGGTCGAGCAGGCAACAACGGTCTTGGAGAATGAGATTCGACGCGTGATCGACTGGATAGAGCACGATCGCCCCCGTCACTGGAGAGCGCAAATGCACCAAGCCCATGAAGAACTCGCCGAGTCGCAGGCAGCACTCCACCGCTGTTTGATGTTTCCTGTTGCTGACGAACGTCCTTCATGTCACGAGGAGCGGGATCAGGTGAACCGTGCTCGGGCACGTTTGGCATATTGTCAGGAGAAAACAGAACGACTCAAGCATTGGGTTCGTGAGGTGCGCAAGGAACAATTCACTTTTGAAGGGCGGATCAGTCACCTTCGCCAGACGGTCGAGGTGGATGTTCCTCAGGCAGTGAGCGTGCTTGCCAAACTCATTCGTCGATTGGAAGAATATCAGGCCATCGGTTCGGGGGCAGCAGGTCCTGGCGACAGCGCGGGTTTAATCGAAGAGTTATTCCAGCCACCCGAAGAGAAGCCGCCAGCCACTTAGCTCCGCTCCTGTTCCATTTCACCCCGATCCCCAGCAAATATTCGATGCGAAACCCCGACCTTCATACCGGTTCCACTCAAATCCGCAAGGGCCTGGAGCTTGTCCAGGAGACATGGGAGGAAGCTGCGGATCAATGGAATGATGTGGTGAGTGAAAGGTTTCGAGAGCAATATTTGGAACCGCTTGTTCCCGAAATCAAACTTTCTCTGGATGCCATTTCTCGTATGCAGCTGTTGCTGAATGAGGTGCAGCGCGATCTTGAGCAGTAGCCCCCAACAGACCAGGCCGATGTCTCGCGAACCTCTTTCCACCATTCGCCAGTTAGAGTTGATGCGGGATTTGCAGCGATTGGCTGACGAGCGCGCCGCGGAGGAAACGCTCCTGCGGGATGCTTTGGATCAGGGTTTGGCTGAAGTCCGGCAGAAGTTTTCTGCCGAGCGGGAGCAGATCGACGCACAGTGGGAGGCAGCACGGGCTGTGGCCGAAACCGAGCATGATCGACAACGAACCACTGCCGAAGAGGCGTACCAGGAAGAACTCCAGGCCACCCAACATGAATACAAGGGGATTCGCTCGGAAGTCGAATTAGAGCACTCCCAAGAAACCGAAACCGCCCAAAAAGAAAAACAAGAATCGGCCTGGCAGGCATTGACCATGTTTGAGGTGTCCAAGGGTGGGCCCCGCGAGCGATTCCAACAGGCGGCCAGACGTTTGAGACGAAGCACATCGGAACTGAAAATACTGGAGCGGGACGCAGCCACTATCATGCGGAATCGTCGGGTTCGGCCACCGGGTCTTGCGCAAACGGCCGTTAACGGAGCCCAGCCCCCCGGGCCCGCATCTCCTTCAGCGGGCGACGCCGATGTCGAATTAGCCGTTCGGCGAGTGATGGAACGGGTAACGGCGTCGCGTGAGATAACTATGGCACTCTATCGACAGAAAGTTCCTCGTTTGTTCGAGAGCTGGCATCCGGCCGCGATCCTTGGACTCTTCATTGCCGTTGGGGCACTGGTAGGTTGGCTGATCGGGCGTAGCAGCGATCCTATGTGGGTTGTTGTTCTCGGCGGTAGCATTGCGTTAGTTGGCGGAATCTTGTTCCTGGCGCTGCTCTACCCACGTGCCAGGCAGATGGCGATCACCCAGTTTGCCCTCGTTCAGCAATCTCTGAGCGATGCCCGGCATGCGATTCAAGTTGCCGAAATGGCTGCCCGGGCACGTGGAGCACGTGAGTCCGAGGCGATGGTCAAGTTAAGAGATGCGGAGCTCGCCGATGCGGACCACCGGCTTGCGACAAAGACAGTCGGCAAGGATCAATGGAAAACAGTGGAACTTGGCCAGGCAAACGAACTTTATCCTGCCCGCCTGGTTAAGCTGCGCAGCACCTTGCAAAATCAAGTTGCCTTGACCGAACAAAAGTACCAGGAAACCCTGGCCACGATCTCAGGAAAACGCGACGTGGCGCACCGTACGAACCAGGAGCAATTCGATCGGCAACGTGAAGACCTGGAGTGCGAGAATCGCACGACATGGCAAGCGGTGGAGGAACGCTGGTTTGCCGGGCTTGACCGCATTGGCGGATCGTGGCGGGAGATGGAGGCCACTTGCCAACGTTTCTTTCCCACCTGGGCGAACACCAGGTTTGATTCTTGGACCATGCCCGAAACGCCACCCGAAGCCATTCGGTTTGGCGAAATCGAGCTTCCGCTGGCACATATCAAGAATGGTCAGCCAACCGACCCAAGGCTCATGCCTCCAAACCCCGTCTTTCACCTGCCAGCGTTGATGGCTCTCGAGCAGCATCCTGTCATGGTGATCGAAGCCGAGGGTCCAGGTCGGCAACACGCAATCGATCTCCTGCAGCTCGTAATGCTACGAATGTTGACCGGTATGCCAGCAGGCAAGATTCGCTTCACCATTCTCGATCCCGTTGGCCTGGGCGAGCATTTTTCGTCGTTCATGCACCTGGCCGATTTTGACGAACGCCTGATTGCGAGTCGAATCTGGACCGAGACCAAGCAGATCAGTGATCAACTAATACGGCTCACATCACACATGGAAACGATTCTGCAAAAATACTTGCGTAACGAGTTCGCCACGATTCACGACTACAATCTGCAGGCGGATGAAGTCGCTGAACCGTTCCAGGTTCTGGTCGCCGCGAATTTTCCAGCCAATTTCACGGAAGAGTCTGCCCGCCGTCTTGTCAGCATCGCCACCAGCGGCCCGAGATGCGGTGTCTACACCTTGGTGGGAATTGATGGTAACCAACAACTGCCAAACGATTTTCCCCGGAAGGACCTGCTGGCCAATGCCGTACATCTCCAGTGGCAGGGTGAGCAGCAGCGGTTTCGGTGGCTCTATCCGGCACTGGAGAAATTGCAGTTAACGATTGATCCGCTGCCGCCCAGGGAAAAGTTTGTGGAAGTTGTGCGGGCAGCAGGTCAGGCTGCCAAACATGCGATTCGAGTGGAAGTTCCATTTGATGTCGTTGCCCCCGCGGAGAATCAGCGCTGGCATCACGATTGCAGTTCCGAATTTGTGGTGCCGGTCGGGCGTGCTGGTGCAACACGACTGCAATCAGTTCGCCTGGGCAAAGGCACTTCTCAGCATGTCTTGATTTGCGGTAAGACCGGTTCGGGGAAGTCGACCTTTTTACATGCGTTGATCACGAACGCGGCATTGCACTACTCGCCCAACGAAGTGGAACTCTACTTGATTGACTTCAAAAAGGGAGTGGAATTCAAAGCTTATGCAACGGGGCAGTTGCCCCACGCCAGGGTGATTGCTATTGAAAGTGAAAGGGAATTTGGGTTGAGCGTTCTGGAGCGGCTTGATCTGGAGCTGCGCCGCCGTGGCGATTTATATCGTTCGGCTGGTGCACAAGATCTGTCCAGTTTTCGTGCCGCGTGTCCCGATCAGGCAATGCCCCGCGTGCTGTTAATTGTCGACGAGTTTCAAGAGTTGTTTGTCGAGGACGATAGGCTCTCACAGGAAGCTGCCCTGTTGTTAGATCGCCTGGTTCGCCAGGGGCGGGCATTTGGAATGCACGTCCTGCTGGGGTCTCAGACGCTCAGTGGTGCCTATTCCTTAGCCCGCAGCACGATGGGACAAATGGCTGTGCGGATTGCCTTACAGTGCAGCGAGGCCGACGCCCATCTCATCCTCAACGACGACAGAAATGTGGCAGCTCGATACCTGAGCCGTCCTGGCGAGGCAATCTACAACGATCAGAATGGCCTCGTGACGGGAAACCATCCCTTCCAGGTGGTGTGGCTTGGTGAACAGCAACGGCTCGATCGCCTTGCTGAGGTTACAGAATTGCAAGAGCAACTTGGCCAGTCGATGATTCCGCCAATTGTATTCGAGGGTAATACCCCGGCCGATCCCGCCGACAACGAATTGCTTTGTGACCTACTCGATGCTCCTCCAGGTGGTCCCCCACTGCTTGTGCAAAAAGCCTGGTTGGGTGCCGCGGTCGCGATCAAGGATCCGACGTCCGCGACATTCGCGCGGCATGCAGGAAGTAATTTGCTGGTCGTTGGACATCGTGAGGAGGCAGCGCTGGGAGTGTTGACGTCGGCAGTGGTTAGCCTGGCGGTGCAAGGCAAGGTGGAGACTGCGGACCCTGATGGTGACCGACAGCAAGTAGGAGACGATCAAGAAAGTCAAAGCGGGCTTCCGCTGCATAGCCGGTTTGTGATTTTGGATGGAACCCGACCCGAATCACCAGAAGTCGGAATGTGGCAAAAAGTGGTTCAGGCACTTCCGGTTCCAGCGCAGCTCGTTGGTCTGCGCGATGGAACAGGGTCCCTCAATGCAGTCAAGGACGAATTAGAGCGTCGGGAAAGTTTGAGCGAGGAGCAGCCGCCACTATTTTTGGTCATCCACAACGCAGGGCGTTTTCGGGAACTCAGGCGCAAGGAGGACGATTTCAGCTTTTCGACCGACCGCGACAAGCCACCAGCCCCCGACAAACAACTTGCCGAGATCCTCCGCAACGGTCCAGCCTTTGGCATCCATACCTTGATCTGGTGTGACTCCTATAACAATGTGGCGCGGTTGTTCGATCGCATGACCTTGCGCGAATTTGAAATGCGAGTGGTCTTCCAGATGAGTGCGGCCGATTCCAGTAACTTGATCGACTCGCCTGCAGCGACAAATCTGGTCACACACCGTGGGCTGTTTTATTCTGATGAACTCGGCACGACCGAGAAGTTCCGGCCTTACGGAGTGCCTACCGACCCATGGCTTGAGCGGGTCCGCCAGACATTATCGACTTGAAATCAGCTCAGCCTGGCGGTTAGCGATGGGTCAGAAGTTCACGTGGCGGCCAGGCCCTCCGTCACCGTCTGCAATATCTCGACAGCGAGTGATTTTCAATTACGGGAACCTGCGGCGACTGGTAAACCAGGCACGTCTGAAAGTGAAAAATTGTGTAACAGCCGGATGTGTACTGGGCAACATATTCAAGTACAATAGATCTGAAGTGGTTGTCTTTTACCGATCTACGCAACGGGTTCCCATCATTGGCGGCTGTTCTATAGGTTGTCAGCCTACGGTTTCGAACGCGGTCAGGACTAGCTTTGATAGTCGTAGTGGACGGGTATACGAGACAAGCACATCGAACAATTTTGAAGAACAGCGAACTTATGGCACAGCATGTACACCTGCGGAACCCGGCCTTGTTTTTCCTGGCAACTGTGATTTTTGCCAGTCCAGTCGGGGCGATCACGCCAAATTGGGTTGATGATTTTCAGGGCGGTACGACGCTCGGTTGGAGTGGGGTATCGCCAACGAATGATGCTGACAGCGGTCCCGGCGGGCCAGGGGATTATGCACTGCATGTATCGGCCCAAGGAGGGGGAGGCCCAGGTTCGCGTTTAATCACCTACAACCGATCACAATGGAAGGGTGATTGGACCGCCAGTGGAGTCAGTGCCATTGCGATGGACCTATACAACCCCGAAACGATGGATCTCTCCATTCGGTTAGGTATTGGTGGGCCGGGTGGAGTCCAAAGTTTTGGAACGGGCGAAGTCTTCGTGACCCCAGCTGTGACAATTCCTGGCGACAACAGCTGGCATTCGGTCAGTTTCGGCGCAACCGCTGCAGATTTTGTTTCTGCCGGTGGTACCGATATCCATGCCGCGCTGGCTGATGTGGAGGAATTTCGAGTTCTCCACAATGGGGCCGTGGATATTCGGGGGGCCATTATCGATGCTGACATTTACGTCGACAACATTCGTGTTATCTCCGAACCCTCGAGCCTGGCCGGGGACTACAACGGCAACGACGTGGTCGACGCCGCCGATTACGTGGTCTGGCGTGACAACCTGGGTGAAGCCGACGAATCGGCCCTCAGCGGCAACGGCGACGGCAGTGGCGGCATTGACCAGGCGGACTACCTGCTGTGGAAGAACAATTTTGGCAGCACCCTCCCTGGCAGTGGCGACTCGGCTGCCGTCCCGGAACCCGCGGCCTTGAGCCTCGTTGTGCTGATCACGGTTGCGACACTTGTGGGTTGCCGCACACATGGGCTGCCGCACACAGCCTGATCCTGATGGAGTTGGCCATTCTCTGTGGGATCCAGGTTGTCGCTCCCTGCAAAACCGCTAGCTTGGTTGCCAACTGGCAGATCAAGATAGCCGGCTCAACCGTTGGCGCGGGGCTTGATCAGGCATGGGTCGAAAGTATGTGGTCGGTCGGGTTGTCTTTGGATGGACCGCTCGACAACGACATGATCGGGTCTACAATGGCAGCGAATCCTTCCTCCCGCCCTTGAAGACCCCTCTGGGTAAACGGCTATGAGCACGATCATCGATATTCTCGGACGGCAAATTCTCGACAGCCGTGGAAACCCTACTGTCGAGGTGGATGTTGTGCTGGACGACGGCTCGATCGGCACTGCGGCCGTACCAAGCGGAGCCAGTACCGGTCAGCACGAGGCATGGGAACTTCGAGACGGTGACCCATCGGTCTATTTGGGAAAAGGAGTCACCCAAGCCGTTGCCAATATCCATGAAAAGATTGCCGAGGAGCTGGTGGGAATGAACGCGCTGGACCAGATTGGCATCGATCGGCAGATGCTGGATCTCGATGGCACCCCCAACAAGAAGAACCTGGGGGCGAACGCTATTCTTGGTGTTTCGCTGGCCACGGCCCGTGCGGCTGCAATTTCGTGCGAGTTGCCACTCTATCGCTATTTAGGGGGATCGAATGCGCGGCTGTTGCCGGCTCCCATGATGAACATCCTCAATGGTGGCGAACATGCCGACAACTCGGTCGACATCCAGGAGTTTATGATCATGCCGCTTGGATTCGACACGTTTAGCGACGCACTTCGTTGTGGCTGCGAGGTATTCCATCATCTCAAAAAAGTTCTGAGTGATAAGGGTTTGAACACGGCCGTCGGTGATGAAGGGGGTTTTGCACCCGATCTGAGTGCAAACGCCCAAGCCTTCGATGTGATCCTCGAAGCGGTTGAGAATGCCGGGTACAAGCCGGGTGAGCAGGTTTGGATTGCCATTGATGCTGCAAGCTCCGAGTTTTACGACGCGAAAAAGGGCGTCTACAAGATTGATGGCAAAGAGCTCGACTCCACGGGAATGGTCGATTTGCTGTCGGACTGGCTATCGAAACATCCGATCTGTTCGATCGAGGATGGCTGTGACGAAGACGACTGGGAAGGTTGGAAGATGCTCACCGCCAAGCTCGGTGACCGGTGCCAGTTGGTGGGAGATGATCTGTTCGTTACCAATGTCGAGCGGCTTCAGCGCGGGATTGACGAAGGAATTGCGAACAGCATTCTCATCAAAGTGAATCAAATCGGCACCTTGTCCGAGACCATCGATGCGGTGGAACTGGCCGCGCGGAACGGCTACACCAGCGTGACAAGCCACCGCAGCGGCGAAACCGAAGATGCCACCATTGCCGATCTGGCTGTGGCACTTTCAACCGGTCAGATCAAGACCGGAAGCGCGTCCCGCAGCGATCGAATGGCCAAGTACAACCAGCTTCTGCGGATTGAAGAGCAACTTGGCGACGAGGCACGATACGGTGGTCCGTTATTCCAGCTGGCCTCGCGTTAGCCACGGACCGAACGCCCTCCGAAAGAGCACAGAGGCTGCCATGTCCAATTTTCCAGTCGGTTCCCGGTGGGTATTGACCGATTCTCCATGGTTCTGGACGCTTTTGTTCGCGCTGTGTGCAACCATCGCGGTGCTGGCCATGGGCGGAAAGTATGGTCGCCGGCAGTCAACCATCGAACGAAAATACCAGGCCCGCCAGCGTTTGCAGCAGGAGAACGGTTTGACGACTCGAGCGGAAGCGACCTCCGACGGTCCGTCGCCACAGGCCTATTCCCAGAGCAACTCGACACTTATTCCGCTCTGGCCGCTGGCGGTCATAACGCTCAGTTTGAGCGTGTTTTCCGGGTTCATGCTCGCCCGGCAGCGAATAGCGAATGCGGTTGCTGACGAATCGGATCTTCGATGACATGGTTTGCCGAAGATCCGCTGATGATCTGGCTCTCAGCCGCTGTACTCTTTACGGCCGTCCTGATTATTTACTTGCAAACCCGCCAAAGGTGGTCGCTGCTGGCGATGGCGGTGGTGGTGGTGCTGCCAGGAGGATTCACTCTGTTGGAGCAGATCCTCGTGACCCCTCGCGAGGCTGTCGGGCAAACATTGCGCGAAGTCATCGCAGCGATCGAAGCCAACGACCTGCCAGCGACCCTTTCGACCATCAGTGCCACGGCGGTTGAGGTCCGCAGCGATGCCGAAACGCTCATGCCGCGACTGGAGGTAATTCGCGCCGGCGTGACCGATACGCCTGTCATCAAGCTTGACGGAAATACCAAAGCAACTGCTGAGTTTCGCGCTTTTGTTGAGGTCATCGATAGACGGACTGGCATGAAAGGAGGCTACTTCGACGACCTGGTCATCACGTTCCAGCTGGAAGGGGACCAGTGGAAGATTGTCGCGTATCGACCCGTGAAATCGTGGCGCGAGGGGGTGAAGCGTCTCAAGGACGGGGGTGTTCGATGAGGGAGTGTTCGATGAGGGAGTTAACAGTCTCAACTCATCGACCAGCCTCGCACACTGCCTGCCTGCCTGCCCGTACTCACCCCGACGCTTGCGGGTGGCGATGTGTCGCAAGATTCTGTGACCGCAGTTGACCACGGCGGCGGGTCGTGAGGAGATGCAAAAAAGTGGCTATTCAGCCTGTTTCGCGCTGACCGGGCGAAATTTCAATAGGTGGTCGCTCGCGTCGTACCAGTATTCGTAGCCTTCTTCAAGTTCTGGCAAAACGATCAAATTCGGTTCCACGATCTTGACCATGAATTCTTCGTGCGATTTGGGATAATAGCCATGTTCCCCCCAGTAAAGGTTGAGCGCGTGCGTGACCTGGTGCAAAATCATCTGGTGCTCTGCCCGAAAGCGGGCACTTCCCACGGCGCTCAGGTAGGATCCCTGGTCGTGTAGAGTACGACCTTTCTTGGGAGTCTTGGCCGTCACGACCTGGGGTTCTGCAGCAGCGGCGGGTGTTGCCAACTGTGTGGTTGCCGTGGGCGACGTATCGCTGGGGGCAGTCGCCGAGCCAGCGTTGTTGTCCAATAGCGCAGCCAGGTCATCCATACTTTGTGATCCACGATTCTCACTTTCGCTGCTGCAGCCGGCCAACAACACCACGAACAACAAAACCAGGCAGCCGGTTATGGTTCGGTCCATGGAGATCATCATTTTTCCATTCATCCTGTTTTGGCCCCTCACGGCAGGAGTTTCCAGTTGTGCATGGTATCGAGCATCGTGTGATTGGTGCGGTCCACCGTTAGCGGTGTGAGCGTGATGTAGCCTTTGGCCAATTGCTGGACATCGGTCGTTTCGGTACCGCTGGGCGGTGTTCCCGATGCCCAAAAGTATTGACGACCTTTGGGGTCACTGCGCTTATCGAACTCGGAGGTCCAGCCCTGAACGGCCATTGGGACCACGCGAACTTCGGCTGGTTGCCGGGTTGCCGAGGTGGGGATGTTGATCGAATAGAGTTGGTGTTTATTGGCATTCGGTTGTGCGAGGATTTGCCCAATCAAGCTCACGGCAATTTCTGCAGCCCGCGGGAAATTCGGGTGATCGTCGTATTCCAGCGAGATCGCCACGCTGGTGATATGGTTGAGTGCCCCTTCGGTTGCCGCGGCAATGGTCCCCGAATAGAGCACATTGATGCCGAGATTCAATCCTCCATTGATACCACTGACAATCAAATCGGGAGTTTGCGGGCAGAATTCGCCGAGTGCCAGTTTTACACAGTCGGCGGGACTGCCCTCAACAGCCCAGCCACGTCGCTCGGTACCGTCAAAAACCTCTTTAGCGGTCAGGGGGCTCAAGTAGGTGATTGAGTGGCCAACGCCACTTTGTTCGGTGGCCGGTGCCACCACGCAAACGTCGCCCAGCGGCGCAAGTGCCTGCTTAAGGGCGATCAGGCCAGGGGCAAAAATACCATCATCGTTGGTCAACAGGATTTGCACGTGGTCGGAAATCTTTCGGATCAAGCAAACTGGGAGCTGCGTACCCACGGAAATTCCCACTATAGGTGGGAACTCCAACGGGATCAACGAGTCCCAATGTAAACTGTTATTCTCACATGATTTACGGGCGTGGGTGCCGGTCAGGGGAGACCTCCGCTGGCTGATCTTTCCCGGCACCTGCGGACCCATTCGTTCAAGTTACATGTTGTCTGGTTGCCACACGGTTCTGTTTTGGCGACCCGCCATCGGGAGAAAGCGGCGCTGCTGGTGGCAGGAGATTGGTGCGAGTGACAACTCCGATCGAACAGGAAAATGGCCTCATTGGCTGTCACGCAACCGGCTTGACCCCACCCAAGGGGGAACTGCCGAGCGCTTTTAGACTGCTGGTGGGTGCGTTGAGACCTTGGTATCCGCCCCCTTCGTGCTATCGGTCGAGTGCAATCTTCTCAGGGGCCACTAGTTAGTGCCGGGCGCGAATTCTATAATCCGCTGTTTACGTTTGGTAACGAGTGATCACACGCAAAAGATGGCTGTTCTGATGGTTCCTTCACAGGTTACTGCCGAGCGAGTACTTGTACTTGATTTTGGTTCGCAGTATGCGCAATTGATCACCCGTCGTGTGCGCGAGCAGCAGGTTTTCTGCGAAATCGTTCGCCATGACATCACGGCAGCGCGCATTCGAGAATTGGCCCCGCGGGGGATTATCCTTTCCGGAGGGCCCTCGAGTGTCTACGAAGCGGGTGCACCCCAGTGCGATCCGGAGATTTTCCGCACGGGTATCCCCGTCTTGGGCATTTGCTATGGCATGCAGCTTGCCTGTCAGGCGTCAGGTGGCGATGTCAGAAATACGCCCTCGCGCGAATATGGACGGGCACATTGCACCATTTTGCAGGCGGGTGATCTTTTTGCGAATGTATCGTCGCCAACCCCCGTCTGGATGAGTCACGGCGATCAGGTGGCCAGCGTTTCTGCGGATTTTCTTGCCCTTGCGACGACCGAGACCTGCCCGTTTGCGGCAGTCAAGCATCGCACGCTTCCCATCTACGGCCTGCAATTCCATCCCGAAGTAACACATACCCCCGAGGGCGGGACGATCCTGGCTAACTTTTTACACACGATTTGTGGGTGTACCGGTACCTGGCATTTGGGTGATTTTGTGACCGAGATGATCGACCGTGTCCGCAATCAAGTTGGTGACCAACGCGTGATTTGCGGATTGTCGGGCGGTGTTGATTCCTCGGTTGTGGCAGCGCTCCTGGCCAAGGCAATTGGCCCGCAGCTTTCCTGCATTCTGGTCGATAACGGCCTGTTGCGCAAAGGCGAGGCAGAAGCGGTCATTGAGGAATTCAGCGGGCACTTTCATACCGACCTGCATGTTGTACAGGCAGAAGACCGGTTTCTGTCGACCCTGGCGGGAATCGTCGAACCTCAGGAGAAACGCCGGCGGATTGGCCATGAGTTCATCGCCTGTTTTGCTGCGGAAGCGGAGAAGATCGAGGGGGCGACATTTCTTGCCCAAGGTACGCTTTATCCTGACGTGATTGAAAGCGGTGCCGCGGCCGATGGTCCTGCCGATACCATCAAACTGCACCATAACGTTGGCGGCTTGCCTGAAGAACTTGGCTTCGAACTCATTGAACCGTTGCGAGATCTCTTCAAGGACGAAGTGCGTCGATTAGGTCAGCAGTTGGGGTTACCTGAAGAAGTCGTGTGGCGACATCCATTTCCCGGGCCAGGCCTGGCAGTTCGTTGTTTAGGGGAGGTCGCCAAGGAACGGCTCGATACGCTTCGGCAAGCAGATTGGATCGTTGTGAGCGAGATCAAGGAAGCTGGCCTTTACCGGCAAACATCGCAGGCGTTTGCCGTACTGCTGCCTGTACAGAGTGTGGGTGTGATGGGTGATTCGCGGACTTATCAAGACACGATCGCTGTGCGGTCGGTCAATACCGATGATTTCATGACCGCCGATTGGAGCCACTTGCCGTACGACCTCCTGGCCCGGCTCTCGACCCGTATTATTAACGAAGTAGCTGGGGTCAACCGTGTGGTCTACGATATCAGCAGCAAGCCACCAGCCACGATCGAATGGGAGTGATCCCGCTTGGAGGTCAGCCGCTGTGCACACAAGGAAAACGCGACAAGATTTGCAGGGTTGATAATTTCACTGCCTGACACGTGGGAAAATGTCCAAGAAATACATCTATCAAATTGCGAACCTGACCAGGAAAATCGGCCAGCGCGAGGTACTCAAGGGGATTTGGCTTGCCTTTTACCCGGGTGCCAAAATTGGCGTCCTGGGTCGCAATGGTTCGGGGAAGAGTTCGCTGCTGCGGATCATGGCGGGTCTCGACACCGACTTTGACGGTGAAGCCCGACTCACCGACGGCTTTACCGTTGGCTTGCTGGAGCAGGAACCGTGGCTCAATCCCGAGAAGGATGTTTTGGGAAACGTCGAGGAGGCGGTTGCATCGACCCGCAAATTGGTGGCTGAATTTGAGCAGTTAGGGGAGAAGTACGCCGAGGTTGCCGACAATCCGGAGGCCATGGAAAAGTTGATGGCCAGGCAGGCCGCGCTGCAGGATCAAATCGATGCCGCGGACGCCTGGGAGATTGATCGTCATGTGGAGGTTGCCATGACCGCCATGAACCTCCCACCGGGTGACGCCGAGGTTGACCGGCTTTCCGGCGGTGAGCGGCGGCGGGTGGCCCTCTGCCGCATTTTGCTGGAAAAGCCAGATCTTTTGCTCCTCGATGAGCCCACCAATCACCTGGATGCAGAAAGTGTGGCCTGGTTGGAGCGGCACCTGGCGGAGTATTCCGGGACGGTCGTTGCGGTGACCCATGATCGCTATTTCCTGGACAATGTTGCTGGCTGGATATTAGAACTCGATCGAGGGCAGGGTATTCCCTGGGAAGGCAATTACACGTCCTGGTTGGAACAAAAGCGGAAGCAGTTAGAAGTTGAGGAAAAACAAGCCACGGCGCGGCAGCGGACGCTCCAGCGCGAGTTGGACTGGGTTCGTATGGCACCTCGCGCCAGGCAGGCGAAGAGCAAAGCCCGGCTGAAGGCATACGAATCGATGGCTGGCGAACAGTTCCAGGACCGCCCGGATGAGCTTGAAATTCAGATTCCACCTGGACCGCGGCTGGGAGAAGTAGTCGTTGAGGCAGATCAGTTGGCCAAGTGGTATGGGGATCGTGTGCTCTTTGAAAAGGTCAATTTCCGTCTTCCTCCCGGGGGAATTGTGGGTATGGTAGGTCCCAACGGGGCGGGAAAAACGACCCTGCTGAGGATGTTGATGGGGCAGGAGACCCCCGATCGGGGGGAACTTCGTGTAGGGCCGACCGTTGAACTCGGCTATGTTGACCAAAGCCGCGATGACCTAGAGGCCGACAACACGGTGTATGAAGAAATCTCGGGAGGACATGAGACCTTGGATATGGCCGGGCGGAAGGTAAACGCACGGGCTTATGTCTCCCGATTCAATTTCCGCGGGTCTGATCAGCAAAAAAAGGTGGGTGTGCTCTCCGGCGGCGAGCGGAACCGTGTCCACCTGGCGAAATTGCTCCGTCGAGGTAGCAATGTGTTGTTATTAGACGAACCGACCAATGATCTTGATGTCGATACCTTGCGAGCGTTGGAGGAAGCGATTGCCAATTTTGTTGGCTGTGCTGTTGTTGTCAGCCATGACCGCTGGTTTCTGGATCGCCTGGCGACCCACATCCTGGCGTTTGAAGGCGATGGCTATGTCCATTGGTGCGAGGGTAATTTTGAGACCTACGACCGTGAGCGACGTGACCGTTTGGGCGAAGATGCTGACATCCCGCGCCATTTTCGTTATAAAAAATTACAGAAGACGTGATTACCCCGATACCCTTGAACTGCGAAGAGCCGTTGGTATCAGGGAGATTCTTACAGGAGACTTACAAACATGACTATTTTACGTACCGGAGCAAGTCAGCAATTCTCTGAAAACTGGAGTGCGGTTTTTGGAGCCAAGAACAAGAAAAAGAAGGCCACCGCCAAGAAGTCAACGAAAAAGAAAGTGGCTACCAAGAAATCGGCTGGCAAGAAATTAACGAAAAAGAAAGCCACTGCCAGAAAGTCGACAAAAAAGAAAAAAGCGGCTCCCAAAAAGGCAAAGGCCAAAAAGTCGACACGCAAAAAATAGCTTGAGCCCACTCAAAGTCGTCCGGTTCAAGCTCACGTAGCCCTATTTTTCAGGCCCGGGAAAGATATTCACCCGAACGGGTGTCGACTTTAATGACTTCGCCCTCTTTCAGGTACTCGGGTACCTGGACGGTCAGACCGGTTTCCAAAGTAGCCGGTTTGTTCCGGCTGGTTGCCGAGTTCCCCTTCACGGCCGGGTCACATTGGGTGATTTTGAGTACTACCGAGGGAGGGACCTGGATACCGACGCACTCGTTGTTGTAGATCAGCGTGACGATTCCCTGCAGATCTTCGGTTACGTATTGCATTTCGTTGGCAACATCGTCGCGGGCAATGGAATATTGGTTGTAATCGCCCGAGTCGAGAAAGTGAATTGTGTCGCCATCGGCGTACATGAACGTAACTTCGCGGCGTTGAAAATCGGCATATTCGAGGCTTTCAGTCCCTTTGAGAGTGATATCTGCCTTTTGGCGTGTTACCAGATTGCGGCTTCGAAACTTGTAGAGCGTGGCGCCGCCACGCGCAGATGGAGTCTGGACGGCGACGCTTTCGATGATGTGTGGAGCACCGCCGTGGTTGACAACACCACCCGGTTTGATGTCTTTGGCAATCATGGGAAATTTTGAATTGCGTGAGGTGAAATCGAGAGTGAGGGTCGCAGCCAGCGAATACAGGATCGTGAGATCTCTTGCGAAAACGGCTACCGTGGATGTCTTCTCAGCCCATGATCACCCCGGAACCGGGATCAATGGGCACGCCTCCGGTCAAGTTGGCAAGTGCCTCGATGATGACAAGTAAACTTGTCGGATCGAGCAAATCATTGGTGAAGTCTTCGTCTTCATCGGAACCAAAGGGATCGTTCGACACGCGTTCAAAGTGCATTATGTCGAGTCGGGCATCGGCCTTCATGAGGGTGTCGAGTTGTTTTGGGTCGGTGTCGTCCTTTTGCAACTGTATGGCGAGTTCTGCACACTGTTCGATGACCGCTTCACTCATCTCGTAACTGATCTCCAGAGCCGCGTTATCTTCGGGTGCGTGAACCAGGAGCGACTCGAACATACCGTCGTCGTTTGCTATGAGGTTTTGGGTGGTTACACGATGCGCAGCATCCGAGATGGTTGCTTCCACCTGGGTCAACGTGGGGCGCGCCGACTGGCTAAAAAAAATGAAGTAGGTATCCCGCCATTCGATTTCAACCGATTGCGAGTCACCATTCCAATCGTCAGAATTCATTTTCGAGGCTCCTTACCATTCTCCTTCTTCTTCCTCTTTCTCTTCCTCTTCTTCTTCTTCTTCTTCTCCGGCAGGATCGATTCCTTGCCACGACTCGATTTGTTCTAGCACATGGTTTCTTTCTTTTGCATTGGCCCACACCGACTCGCCTTGTTCCAGGCGAACTTCGTAGTAGCCTTCGCGAACACAATCTTCCTCCCCGCAAAAATGTGGTGTGACAGCAATCCACATGATGCGAAAAACAGGAACGTGTTTGTCGTCAATAACACAAAAGATCGACATGGATCCCTCCCCTTGGTTAATTCTGGCCACCCAACTCTTGGGACCGGCATGTGGCGGCCCGTACCGCTGCCAACAGCGCGGCACGCATCCCCTCTTTTTCCAACGCTTCGAGGCCAGCAACCGTCGTCCCTCCGGGACTGGTGACTTCTTCCCGCAACTGGGCTGGGTGTTCACCGGTTGTGAGGACCATGTCTGCGGCACCCGCGACCGTTTGCGTCGCCAAGGCTAAAGCCAAATCGCGCGGGAGTCCCATCAAGACCCCACCATCGCTCAGTGACTCGATCACAGTATAAACGAATGCGGGCCCGGATCCTGAAAGTCCCGTGACCGCGTCCAGAAATTTTTCCGGAACCTCACGGGCAGTGCCCACGGCTGTTAGCATCTGGTGAACCGTTTTACCATCGGCGGCTGTGGCGGTTGCACCCAGGCTGTAAGCACTCGCCCCGCGGCCAATCAGGCAGGGCGTGTTCGGCATGACCCGCACGAGCCGTGTCCCGTCGGGCAGGCCCGCCGCCAACCGGGCCAGAGGCACGCCCGCTGCGATCGAGACAACCAAGGGGTCTCCCATTCCGCCGTTGGCCCGTTCAGCGCCGTCGGCCAGTTCAGCCAAGACCAGATCCATATGTTGAGGTTTCACCGCCAGAACAACCACGCCCACTTCAGCCGCCAGTTGACAGTTGTTTTCCAGAACCGTCGCCCCAGGGATGGCCGATTCGAACCGCTCGGCGGCTGCAGGGCTTGGATCACATGCCACAATCGCGCTGCTGGAGACTAATTCGGCTTTCACCAGACCCCGCCCCAAAGCAGTCGCCATTCGACCGGCGCCAATGAAACCAACTTGCGTTGTCAGCATTCCGCTCGCGCTCCACCCTACATGACTTGTGCCTTGGCGATGATGGTCTTGCCGTTACGGTCTGCACAGCCTGCTTTTATACGGTCTGCACAGCTTACTTTTAGCATGGTATGACAATTACCGAAAGGAGACAACGATGCTAGCTCAGAATGACCTGGCGGCGGAACTCGCCTGGGCGCGTGGCGGGAATTTTGCGAAGCTCCGCCACCCTGTTGTGGGTTGCCGTCGCCGGGACGCGTAACGAACCCACACCGATTTCCAACGGAGGCTTACGTGATGCGCAGAATTTTATCACTGATGTCAGGCATTCTGGCGATTATTTTGCTGCTAATGGTCTCGGGGACTGCAATGGCCGCAGAACAAACATTGCGTCCTTCGCCCGAAAACCAGGAAGAAGTGGCCCATCCAGATGACAAGGTCACCAGTTTCAAGTTGACCGAGAACGTATTTGACGTGCAGCAGAACCATCAGAGGCGCGGCTTCTTGCGGGGGACACTGGGATGGATTGTATGGCCGAAAGTTGAATGGACACGCAACGAAATCTTCCCCAACTTGCGCGATCCCGATCGACCCCGTTTCTTGGGGCAGAATCGCGCTACCTTGTTTGAGAGGCTGGCCAACACGTTTGAGAGGCTGGCCAACACGCGACAGCGGGTCGGCAATCAAACCCGCCAGGCCTGGAACAGGAGCTTGAACCTGTTCAAAAGCGGAAACCAAGTGTCAACCAAGTCCCGTCCGAAAAAACGGGGGAGTTGGTTTACCCGCATGTTCCAGTCGGATCAAATCGAACCCGAGGGGCCACTCACCATTAACGAGTGGATGTCCCAAGACCGGATCGAGCCGTAAGCTTCTTGCCGACGGCTGCCTCGCCAGGAAACCTACCGTCGTCGACGCAGGGGGCTGGACATCGACTGCCCATCTGCAAGAATGCGCGCCAGGAGAGTTTTTCCCTCCCACCAAGGAGCGCTTACGATGTCCGGTTCCTCCCCCGATCTGCTGCCGCGTCTGCCGTCTGTGAGCGAATTGCTCGAAAAACCCCAGGTGAAGATGCTGGTCAGGCAGCTCAATCAAACAACTGTTGCGCAAGGTGTGCATTCCTATTTGCTCAAGCTGGGAGAAGAACTACAGCAGCGGCTTGGTGAATCGTCATTCCCTACACCTGGCGAACTGGCAGAGCGGGCAGCCCGCTACGTCATTGGCCTCAACAGCCGAGTCGGTTGTCGGTCGGTCATCAATGCCACGGGTGATTTGTTTGGTCACGATTGGTCGTCAATTCCTCTGTCCGACAAAGCTCAGCAAGCCATCCTCGAGGCTGCCGGTGGCTATACCTACCGGGGAAGTGGCATCGCGGATGAATACGCCTCGGTCAGCAAACTGTTGTGTCGAAGTACAACTGCCGAAGCGGCCACCGTCCTGCACAGCTACGAGGGGGCTCTCTGGCTCTGTTTGTCTTCTTTGGCCTCTGGCCGCGAGGTCCTCGTCGCCCGTGGGCAGGTTGACCAATCCGGTGGCGTTAAACTAGCAGACCTGGTTGCCTCAAGCGGCGCGATTCTTAGAGAGGTTGGCGCTGCGAACGCCGTGGGTGACGGCGACTATCAACAGGCCGTTTCAGCCGCCACCGCTGTTTTGTTCCATGCCCGGTCAGACGCCTATCAGGTGGTTGGCCAAGTCGAATCGGCTTGCCGGGAACAGCTTGTCATGCTGTGCCGGGACCACGAAGTCATTTTCGTCGAGGCCTTGGATGGCACCCCGTTGTCGGGAGATTCTCCAGCTGCTTTGGCGGACCATGTGGGCCTTGACGATCGTGCATCGGCCAAAGCGAGTTTGACAAGCGGGGCTGACCTCGCTCTGGTACGCGGCGACGGACTGGTGGGGGGGCCTTCGTGCGGCATCATTCTCGGGCGGCGCGAATGGGTCGAATGCATCACCAACCACCCGCTCCATGCGGCCTGGCGGATTGATCCCCTGCGCCTCGCAGCACTTGGGGAGACCCTACGAAGGACCAAAAATCTCACGGATCGCGTTATGTCTGACCTTCCAATTCACCAATTGGTGAATACCCCGCTGGAGAATCTGCGTTATCGATCCGAAAGATTGGCTGTGCAACTAGCCGCCAGCCCGGTCGTCGATTCGGCGGATCCGGTCGAGATTCCCCCAAGTGATTTGAATGGGCGGAGCGAGTTTGCTTCCTGGGGTGTCTTGATTGGCCCTCGAAACCACGATCTGGCTGTGGTGCTTGCCCGTCTCACGTCGGCCAATCCCCCCGTAGTAGGTCGCCAGACCGAGGGAGCATTGCTGCTGGACCTCAGGACCGTCCATCCGAAGCACGACCAGCACCTGGTTGACGTACTGCTTGATGAAGTTTCCCCAGTTTCCGATACGGTCACCGGGACCGCACACGAGCCTCACTGACAGGCAGTCTGGCTGCCGGGAGACTCCCGCAGCCGGTCCTGAAAACCTGTGCGAGCATGCTCCGGACTGCCGCATTGGGGCTAAAAATCGCTTGGCTTGTTGCCGAGATGCCCGGGTGGCTTTCGGACGGGCGAACCCATCCGTGGGCGGGCCCGTACCTCAACTAGCCTCCGGGACGTGAAGTTGCCGACCTGGAGATCGATAGTTGGGGACCAGGATAGACCAATTGAGCAGAAATCGCTAAGGTTTGCCAATCTTGCCCGTTATGAAATGGCGCGGTACCTTTCAGCAAGTCACGGAATACAATTGACTTAGGGCCGGTGACGGCAGCGTTTTAGGGCCGGTGACGGCAGCGATGGACCGGTGACGGCAGCGGTGAATTTGAGGCACCCAGGTGCAAGCCAGCCGAGCAATCGGCCCACCCCCTCCCCCAGGAAAATTCGTCATGATGTACTTGTTCTCCGCCTTACGCACAGAACTTCGCCGTCGAACCATTCGAGCCCAAATTCTGGGACTGTGCGCAGTTGGCCTGTTGGTGCCGATGGCCATGCTGGAGGCCCGTCCTACTGGTCCGAGTAATACCGATCGGCGGATCGCCTTGACGGTGTCAAAATTGATGCAAGCGCAGCACCTCTCGCGGCGATCGTTGGACGATGAGATGGCGCGACGGTGCATGAAGAAGTTTCTCAGAAGGCTCGACCCCAAAAAGCTGTTTTTCTACCGGAGCGATGTCGATCAATTTCTGACCAGTCAGGATCGTCTCGACGATCTTTTCAAACGGGGTGACATTCAATTTGCCCATACCGTGTTTAGCCGTTTTCTGACCCGCATTGAAGAACGCATTCAAACCGCCCAGGCGATGTTGGACCAGGAGCATGATTTTACTGCGGACGAGGAAATGGTTATCGAATACGATGCCTCTACCTACCCGCGTACTCCCGAAGAGGCAGCAGACCGCTGGCGCAAACGCGTAAAGTTCGATCTCTTGCGGGAAACGACCGAAGACGTCTCGTTGGAAGAAGCGGTTGAAAAACTCCGCAAGCGCTATACAAGCCTGCGCAAACGCTGGGAACAGACCGATAACGACGAGTTGTTGGAACTTTATCTCACAGCGATGACATCAGGTTTCGATCCGCACAGCAGCTACATGTCGCCCAGTACCCTCGAGAATTTTGAGATTCTCATGGGATTAAAGTTGGAAGGGATTGGTGCTTCGTTGCGGTCTGAGGATGGTTACACCGAAGTGCACGAAATCATTTCCGGGGGAGCTGCGGATGAAGATAGCCGCCTTCGGAAAGGGGATCGCATCATTGGTGTGGGTCAGGGAACCGATGGCGAGATCGAAGATATTGTCGATATAAAATTGAACGACGTCGTCAAGAAGATTCGTGGCAAGCGTGGCACGATTGTCCGCCTGGAGGTCAATCCGGTCGACAATCCGAAGGAACGGGTTGTTTATGACATCGAGCGCGATGAAATCGAACTCAAAAACCAGGAGGCCCGCAGCGAGGTCATTGACTACAGCCAGAAACCAGATGGCACGCCATTTCACATCGGGGTGATCCACTTGCCAAGTTTTTATATGGATATGAAGGGGGCTCGACTGGGTTTGCCAGACTACAAAAGTACGACGCGTGATGTGCGGCGACTGCTCGAAGAGTTCAATCGTGGAGACGTAGATGTGGTTTTGATGGATCTCCGCTTCAATGGTGGTGGATCGCTTACCGAAGCAGTCAGCATGACCGGTTTGTTCATTGATCGCGGCCCTGTGGTGCAGGTGAAGGGCCTCGATGGCCGCACTCAGCCCTATGACGATCCCGAAGCGGGCATGGTCTGGGAGGGTCCACTCGTGGTTTTGACGAACAAGTTTAGCGCCAGCGCAAGTGAGATCTTTGCGGGAGCCGTTCAGGACTATGGGCGGGGAATCGTGGTAGGTGACCATGCCACCCATGGGAAAGGAACGGTCCAGCAACTATTTGATGTTGGCAACATGCTTTTTCAGTTTGCAAATCGGAAGAAGTGGGGTGCGCTGAAAATGACAATCCAGCAGTTCTATCGCCCCAGTGGCGACAGCACTCAAAACCGTGGTGTCGTTGCCGATATCGAATTTCCTTCGCTGTTTACCCACCTGGAGATTGGTGAATCCGATCTGGATTACGCCATGGAATTTGATCAGGTGAAATCCCTTACCCACGATCAATTCCACATGGTCAGCCCTCAGATCATTGCCGACTTGCAGAAACAGTCTGCTGCGCGGGTCAATGCCTCCGATTATTTCGCGAAAGAAAATCATCGAATTGCAAAATACGAAGAACAAAAGAATCGTGAAAAGGTTACGTTGAATCGCAAAAAGTACCAGGCCGAACGTGAGGAACTTGATGCGGAGAAGGAAGAAAAAGAAACGTTTGAAAAACTCAGCGATAACACACGTCCCGTATTTGAAATCGATGAGTACAGCACCGAGGCACTCGACGTGACCACCGATTACCTCCGCGTTCTCCGCGGTGAAAAAATAGTCGTTGCCCACGGTGAGACCAGCCAGGTCGAAAGTGTGCCGTAGGCGCAAACCTGCAATGGTCAAGTCCCTGATCTTGCCGTCCAGATGCTCGACGGCTCAAGTCAGTGGAATGCTGAGCCCGTCGTATGCTAAAGCCATGTTTTCTGGCAAACCGGAAGTCGTGGCGTCGTGTTCCAAGTCGTGTGAAATATGGGTAAAGAACGTTTGCTTCGTTCCCAATTGCTTTGCAACCTCCACGGCTTCGTCTAAAGAGAAGTGGGTCGAATGCCCCTCAAGTCTCAGGGCGTCGAGTACGAGCACATCAAGCCCCTGAAGTTGGCGGATGCTTTCGGGCGGAATTGCGTTGACGTCTGTGCAATAGGCGACATTCCCAATCCGAAATCCAAGTACATCGAAATATTTGCCATGCTTCAGGCGAATCGGTATTACGCGCCCGCCCAACAGTTCGAACGGTTCGGTTGAGATCTGCCGAAATTGTAGCTGGGGTACACCTCCCCTATGCAGGTCCTTGGGGGCGGCAAACGCATAGTCAAAAGACTTCCAAATTCGTGCTTCGACCTGGGGTTCGCAGTAGAGCGGGACTGGCCCCCCTAAATAGAATTGCATCAGTCGAAGATCATCCAGGCCGAACAGATGATCGGCGTGTTCGTGTGTGTAGACCACCGCGTGAACAATCCCCACTCGTTCTCTGAGCAGCTGCTGCCGCAGATCGGGTGGTGTGTCGATCAGTAGATTTCCGTCCGGAAGGCCGACCAGGGCGCTACAACGCGTACGGTGGTTCCGTGGATTCTCGCTGGTGCAAACTTCACAGCCACAACCAATCGCAGGCACTCCAACGCTCGTTCCCGTGCCCAACAGGATCATTCGGCCGCGGATGTCTGTGGTGTAGGGTTTGCCAGGCATGACGGAAGGGGCGGAAAGATGGTTGGGATACAAGGCCAGGGAGCCTAGCTACATGGTAACACGGCACACGATTTATGCTTGCTTCAGCAAGTCTTTGCGGTTGTGGTGGAGCACGGCTCCGATTGATCTTGGAATTCTGCCAATAAGACCCGGTATAATGCAATTTCAATGGTTTTGCCGGGGAGGTAGAAACCACAGGTGTGGTGGGCAACCTGGGGCCTGCTCCCGCTTATGGCAGCGTTTCGCTTGACTTGACCCATTATGCCAATCGCAATAAAATTTTTTGCCTGTGCAAATTGTGCACATACGTGGCATTTTCTAACTGTTCTCTGCCTGCTGGGTCTCGTTGTCGCCATGATGAGATAGCGGGTCCCGATCGCCGCAACCCGAATTCGAAGCCACCATGGAAATCCTCGAACGCATTTGGGAGTTTTTGTCGGCCATTGGCAACAGCCTTTTGGGCCGACTCGAGCGGTCTATCACGTCGCTTTTTGGATCGGCCAATGTGCGGTATCTCAAGCGATTGCAGCCTAAGGTCGAAGCGATCAATGCGCTCGAACCGAAATATCAGGCTATGAATGATGAGGAACTGCGTAGTCAGACGGTGGACTTTCGTCGTCGTTTGGCTACTGGTGAAACACTCGATGATCTGTTGGTCGAGGCGTTTGCCGTGTGCCGCGAAGCAGGATGCCGCGTCCTGGGTATGCGCCATTATGATGTGCAACTGATGGGCGGGATAATTCTCCACAAAGGTAGCATCGCAGAGATGGTGACCGGCGAAGGTAAGACCCTGGTAGCTACCCTGTCTGCCTACCTTAACGCTTTGTCGGGCAAGGGTGTCCACATCATTACCGTTAATGATTACCTGGCACGCCGCGACATGGAATGGATGGGGCCACTTTTTCACAGCTTGGGGATTACCGTTGGTACGATTCAAAGCGGCATGGAGTCGGGGGAGCGGCAGCGTGTCTATGCGTGTGATATTACTTACGGCACGAACAACGAGTTTGGTTTCGATTACCTCCGCGACAACATGCGGATTGCGGCCGAGGGAGACGATCGTTATCCGAGTCGGGAACAACAATCCCAAGGTCGGCTGAATTATGCGATTGTCGACGAAGTCGACAATATCCTCATTGATGAAGCCCGCACGCCACTCATCATTTCGGGACCGGCCGAGGACGACATCACCAAATACCAGCGGGCTGACAAGGTTGCCCGGCAGCTCAAGCGAGACCTTCATTTCGAGGTTAAGGAGAAGGAGCATTCGGCAAATCTTACCGACGAGGGAGTCCGCGAAGCGGAAAAGTTAGCTGGTGTCGAGAGCTTCTACACGGCTGGCAATATGCAATGGCCCCACCTCATCGATAACGCCCTGAAGGGACATTTTCTCTACAAGCAGGACGTCAATTATGTTGTTCAGGGGAGCGAAGTCGTCATCGTTGACGAGTTTACCGGGCGGCTCATGCCAGGCAGGCATTGGAGCGATGGACTGCACCAGGCGGTGGAGGCCAAAGAAGGGGTGCCGATCAAAGAAGAGAATCAAACCCTGGCAACCATTACCCTGCAGAACTTCTTCAAGCTCTATACCAAGATTGCAGGGATGACCGGAACGGCAATGACTGAAGCGGGTGAATTTTGGAAGATCTACGCACTCGATGTAATTGGCATTCCCACCAACCGACCGATGCGACGACTTGAATTCGCGGATGTGATCTACCGGTCAGAGCCTGAAAAATACGTGGCGATCGCCGACGAGATTGAGAGACTCAACAAGTGGACCTCCGTCGAGTTAAGCAATGGCACCTTGATCGTGGGGAAGATTTGTAGCGAAGACACCGAGTCGATCGAGATCCAACTACCCGAAGGCAAGCAGACCGAGGTAGTCCCGCGCAACAAAATGGCCCATATTCAAAACCCCGGGCGTCCTGTTCTGGTTGGCACGGTTTCTATCGAAAAAAGTGAACGGATTTCAGATCTGCTCAACAAACGAGGCATTCCGCACGAAGTACTGAATGCCAAACATCATAAACGGGAAGCCGAGATTGTTGCCCAGGCAGGCCGCAAGTCCGCAGTGACCATTGCCACAAATATGGCGGGGCGTGGAACCGATATTGTACTTGGCGGTAATCCCGAAACGATGGCCTGGGCCCAACTCCAGGATAAGTACGAGACACGGCTGGATGTTCCCAGGCAAGAGTGGGAAGAACTTGTTGCTGAGATTGAGTACCGCGAAGAGATGAAAACACAGGGCGAGGAGGTCAAGCAGCTGGGGGGCCTGCACATCATCGGCACCGAACGGCACGAGGCGCGACGGATTGATCTTCAACTCCGTGGCCGTTGTGGGCGGCAAGGGGATCCTGGGAGTAGCCGCTTCTATCTCTCGCTGGAAGATGACCTGATGAGGATCTTTGCCGGCGAATGGGTCAAGAATATGCTCACACGGCTTGGCATGCAGGAAGGCGAGGCCATCGAAAGCAAAATGGTCAGTCGTCGTATCGAAGGGGCCCAGAAGAAAGTCGAAGAACGCAACTTTGAGGTGCGCAAGAATCTGCTCGAATACGACGAAGTGATGGACGAACAGCGGAAGCGCGTCTACTCCTACCGTCAACGTATCCTCGACGGCATCAACTGCCGTGACCTCATTACTGAAATGATCGGTGGGCAGATAACAGAACACCTTACCAACTATCTCGGCCCCAATTACGGGCAGGAGGTTTTTGCCGCATCGGCAGGCCGCTTGCTGAACACACAACTGGCAGCTCGCGACTACCGTAATTGCCCCTTTTCAGAAGCCGAGCGAATTGCCCACGATGAAGCTTACCGGATGGCCGAGTCGCAAGTGCTGGATGCCATCGAAGAGAATTTGCCCAGCGAGGAAGAACAGAGTGAATGGAATTGGGATGCCCTCGCGAAGTGGTGTAACAGTCGTTGGGGGACCAATCTTCGTGATCGCGATTTGAAGCGGGTTGGGCGTGACGGTGTGGCGGAAATGTTGATTGAAAAGGTGCGCGAAGCAATCGGCAAGATCGATCTCTCAGAATGTCAACGTTTCCTGACTCCAGATTTCAACCGGCACACCGCTTGCATGTGGCTCAACGAGAAATTTGGCATTGAAATCTCGCTGGCGGATATCGCCGACCTGGAGCCTGAGCAGTTTATTGATTTTGCGCATCGGCAGGCCATTGCATCCTATGACCACCGCGAGTCTGAATATCCTGTGCTTGTTGCCCTGCTACAGTTCTCGCATCGTGCTGCTGGGACACAAGCACAGGGGTTCCGGCGAGAAGAGCTTGTTAAGTGGGCTAAAAAACGCTTTGGCGTTGAACTGAGTGTTGACGATTTCAAAAACAAGCAACGTGATGAAATCCGTAAGTTGCTGGTCGAACACGGTCGGCAGACGAACGCCAGGGCAAACGAAGTTGCTGTCGAGGCACGCCGCAAGCTCGATGAACTCTTTGACGGATCGCCTCACGCTTCAACCCTGATAGCTGTCACCGGTAGCAATGGCCAGCTTAACAATCTGGCCGACTGGCTTTTCCAAACCTGTGATGTTCAAATCAAAGCGGAAGAACTTGGCGAACTCGATCATGATCAGGCCTGGTTGCGGATCTCACAATTCGTGGAGGATCGCTATCGCCCCGAAATGCGACGCATGGAACGGGCCCTGCTACTGCAAATCCTCGACAGCTACTGGAAAGAGCACTTGCTGGCGATGGATCACCTCCGCTCCAGTGTTGGGTTGCGAGGGTACGCTCAGGTAGATCCAAAGGTCGAATATAAACGCGAAGGTATGCGACTTTTCGACACAATGTGGATTTCAGTGGGGAATTCGGTCACCGACCTGATCTTCAAAATGGAACAGCTCGACGAGAATTTCGTCGGTAGTACCTGGACCGGATCCGAAGCGATTCACGAAGATGCGACTCCAGCAAGCGAAATCGAACGACAGCAGCAGTCTGCAATTGCCGGTACCGAAGCCGATCGAAAACTCGAGCCGATCCGCAACCGACAGCGGCGCGTTCCGCGCAACGCGCCTTGTCCTTGTGGAAGCGGCAAGAAGTTCAAGAATTGTTGTATGCGTAATGTGGGGGCAGCATGATACATGCGATTTGTGTCAACATGGCTGGGGACTTAGGGCAATAATCGGGTCCCGCCGGGGGCTCTCCAATCGCCGATCAATCCGGGAAAGGAATTCCTAGTGCCACGCATCGTTTGCTGGTGTTTGAATCTCGTTTATCTGGCGGTGCTCATCTTCGGTTCTCCCTGGATCCTGTGGGCAATGCTGCGAAAAGGTAAGTATCGGGAGGGCTACGCAGAGAAGTTCTTCGGATGGGTAGCCCAGCGGGATCACCAGCGACCTTGTGCCTGGTTCCATGCAGTGAGCGTTGGCGAGGTCAATTTGCTCGCCAAAACGATCGCCCAGTTTCGTAACCAGTCTCCGGAATCGGAGATTGTAATATCGACGACGACTCAAACAGGCTTTGATTTGGCCTGCCGCAAATACAGCGATCACCACGTGTTTTATTGCCCGTTAGATTTCAGTTGGGCGGTACGCCGTGCGATCCACCGTATTCAGCCTGGCCTACTCGTGTTGGCTGAACTGGAACTGTGGCCCAATCTGATTCAGGCAGCAAGAGATCAAGGGGCCTGCGTGGCGATTATCAATGGCCGGTTGAGCGATCGGAGCTATCGCGGTTATCGCCGCATTCGGTGGCTGGTCGCCCGCATCCTGCAGCAAGTCGATCTCGTTGCAGTGCAGGACGAGAGAACGGCTGCCCGATTTCGTGAGTTGAGTGCCCGCCCGGCAGTGGTCCACGTGACCGGTTCCCTAAAATACGACGGCGCCGAAACGAATCGCGCGAATCCAAAAACGAACCAACTCCAGGCGATCGCTGATATCCAGGAAAGTGATATCGTGTTCATGGCTGGAAGTACCCAATACCCTGAAGAAGAGTACGCCCTTAACATTTATCAGGCCCTGGTTGGCGAATATCCGCAGCTTCGGCTTGTTCTGGTTCCCCGCCATCGCGAACGATTTGACGAAGTGGCCAATCTGCTTGAGCGGTCAGGAGTTGCCTGGAACCGCCGCTCGGAACTTCCGGCGGCTGGGGCCAGAGGCCAGCACTCCGCAGCGAGAATCCTCCTGGTCGACACGATTGGGGAACTGGGAGCGTGGTGGGGGCTGGCACAGATTGCCCTCGTCGGTGGTAGCTTCGGCAAACGTGGCGGACAGAATATGCTCGAGCCGGCTGCCTACGGCGCAGCCGTCTCGTTCGGCCCTCATACCAGGAACTTTCGCGATATCGTGAATGCACTGCTGGACGCCCAAGGGGCCCACGTAGCACGCGATTTCGGCGAACTTCAAGATTTTGTGCGGCGCTGTCTGCGGGATCCGTCCTTCGCCCAACGACTCGGTCAAAATGCCCAGAGGCTCGTGGCAAGTCAACTTGGTGCTACCCAGAAGACTGTCGATTTGCTTACCGTGACGCTACAAATGGCTCCCCTGAGGGCCGCCTAGCAAACGGAGTTAGGGTGGAGTCTCCTCGACAGGCTCGGCAACGACATGCTCGTGGTTGTTGATATGCTCAGGGCAGTAGCAGCATTGGCTTGCGCATTGTGTACAGTACCGGAACGGTGTGCGGGGTGCGTCTTCGATGGAAAGATCACATATCCTGCAGCGGTGGATCAACCGTTTGGGTGAGTGCAGCGTTTTGGGTTGGTGTTGCATCCGCTGATGTCCTTGTTTCATATCCCGCAGGATATCGCGCCCGAAGAATAACAGATAATTCAGCACGGCGGCTACGATCATGAGCTTCGATAACCAAGGATCCGTGATTAGTGTGTAGGCATAGATGATCCACGTTACCAGTGCCAACCACTTGACTTTAACGGGAAGGATAAAAAACAGATTGAGTGTAAAATCAGGATAAAGGCGGGCAAAGGCCAGAAAGACGCTCCCGTAAAGAAATGAGTTTGGCGCGGGTACTCCTCCGGCATTGAATAACCACCAGCCGATGAAGGCAAAAACAAGCGAGGCAAGATAGCCTATTAACAAGTAAACATTGTATCGAAAGGTATTCCAGGTTGATTCGAGCGTGGTGCCGAACAAGTAGAACAGGTACCAGAAAAAAAACGCAAACAGAGGGTTTATGGACGGGGGCTCAAATAAATAAGTCACGACCCGCCAAACCTCTCCCGAGGCCACCTGGTCGGGAACCAACTGAATACTTTGTAGTAGCCCGCCGCGACCATCATTCAGCGGGAGACGCCCCGCCAAGTAACAGATCACCTGCCCCGCGACCAGGACTAACGTGACGTTTGGCGGGGAATACCGGCCGAACTTCGACTCCAAACGAGAGATCAGGGACATTTTTGGCTGGGGCAGGATAGGGGAGAGAATTCCAATTCGGCAAAGTATCGCAGGTTGCCACTTTGCTGACTACCGTGTTGTCCCCTGTCCTCGACCCGTTGGCGGCACTATAATCGGGGCGAAATGGCTGTAATCGAAATCCGCGGGCTTGAAAAAACGTACCGCGTCTATCAAAAGCAGGAAGGCCTGCTGGCTGCAGTACGGGGCCTCTTCAATCGCAAATACCGCGACGTGCGGGCGGTTCGTGGGATTGACTTGGATGTTGCCGAAGGTGAATTTGTCGCCTTTCTGGGTCCAAACGGGGCCGGCAAAACGACTACGCTAAAGCTCCTTTCGGGCGTGATCAATCCTACTGCGGGCCAGGCCAGCGTGATGGGGTTTGTGCCATGGCAGCGCGAAAACACATATCGCAGGCGATTTGCCCTGGTGATGGGGCAGAAGAATCAACTCTGGTGGGATTTGCCAGCTGCCGAGTCGTTTCGCCTCCATCAGCAGATCTATGCCATCGATCCGGCTAAATTTCAGGCGGTGCGAGACGAATTAACAGACTTGCTCGAAGTCCGTCACGTCCTGAATCAACCGGTGCGGGAGCTGTCGCTGGGGGAGCGGATGAAGATGGAACTTACCGCAGCCCTGTTGCATTCGCCGGAAGTCCTTTTCCTCGATGAACCAACAATTGGTCTGGACGTTGTGGCGCAACGCAATATTCAGAATTTTCTCAAACATTACCAGGAACTTCGTCGGGTTACTATCTTGTTGACCAGCCATTACATGAAGGACGTCGCTGCCCTCTGCAAACGCGTGGTGATCATCAACCAGGGCCGGATCATGTATGATGGTTCACTGTTGGGGATTGTAGACCAGTTCAGTAGCCACAAGGTCCTGACACTGCAGTTTGGCGATGGCGAAATGCCTAGCGACCTTGCCCGTTATGGCGATATTGTTGAAATCGCTGAGCCTAAAGCGAAGTTGCGCGTCGAGCGGAACGTGATTGCCGACGTTTTGTCGTCGGTGTTGGCCAATCACACCATCGACGACGTGAGTGTGGAAGATCCCCCCTTGGAAGATGTCATTGCTGAGGTATTTGCACAAACGGGTGCCGAGGCACAGGCAATCAGCGCAACCATGGAAGCGGCCACAGTTAAGCCGACAGGTAAATAGCTTCGTTAACAGTCTCTGGTACTTCGCTCCCCACAACCGCCGCCCACAACAGGTAAATCATCGTTCTGCAGGCTCGTCCCTGCCATTTGCCCCCCGTTCCCTATGACCGCACAAATCCTCACGTGGTGGACGATTCTTCGCATCTGTATCGAGGAGCGGATTGTTTATCGGGGCGATTTCGCACTTGGCACGTTAATGCGTTTTTTGCCGATCGTTACGCAAATTTTCTTGTGGACCGCCATTTTTGCAGCTGCCGGGACCGGTTCGATCAAAGGTTATACACGCAACGAAATGGTTGCCTATTATTTGCTGGTGATGTTAGCCAGAGCCTTTTCGAGCATGCCTGGGCTGGCCTCCGGGGTTACCTTGCAAATCCGCAATGGGGAGATCAAAAAGTTCCTTATTCAGCCGATCGACTTGATCACGTTCTTGTTGCTGGGGCGGGTTGCCCACAAAATGGTTTATTACCTGGTGGCGGCTGCTCCGTTCGCACTCGTATTCTTTTTTTGCCGCAATTATTTTTCTGGCTGGCCCGAGCCAGGAGTCATCGCCGCATTTGTAATATCACTGGTGTTAGGGTTTCTACTAGGATTTTTTCTGGAAGCTACTATCGGGATGATCGGTTTTTGGTCCCTGGAAGTCAGTTCTCTGTTGTTCATTTACATGTTGTTCAACTTCTTTTTTTCTGGGCACATGTTTCCGCTCGATATTCTACCCGAACCGTGGTTCACCCTGGTCGATTACCTCCCGCTCAAGTATCTCGCGTACTTCCCCGCAGCGATTTTTCTGGGAAAGGTGAGTGGACCTGAGTTGGTCTGGGGCCTGCTCGTCGAAGCAGCTTGGGTCATGTTGTTTATCATCAGCTCTCGTTTTGCGATGAGAAACGGATTCAATCGCTACAGTGGTTATGGTGGATAAGACGATGCAGCGTGGGACAACAACGGTTCGTGATAACGAGATTCGAGGAGAGACCTGTTCAAGTTCCTGGGCAAAATATTTTCAAGTGTTTTGGACCTTTGCCCGCAACAGTCTCATCCGCGATATGACATTTCGTGTCGATTTCATCATTCAACTGATTTCGTCGACTTCGTTCGTGATCATGAACCTCGGTTTTTATCTTTTGATTTACCAGTACACGAATTCCATTGCCGGCTGGAGTAAATTCGAGTTCTTTGTCTTCATCGCCACAACGATGCTCGTCAACAGCATAGTACAGGCTTTCTTCATGCCAAACGTACAAGAGTTCAGTGAGCTGATTCGCACGGGGGGCCTCGATTTTGCCTTGCTCAAGCCGATCGACACCCAGTTCCTGATCTCGTTGCAGAAAGTCAGTTGGCCGTCGCTGGGTAATTTTGGCGTGGCCCTGATCCTGCTTTTTTATTCGTTGGGACACCTCTCCGCAGGGGCCCCTTCCTGGATTGGGTTGCTGCTCTATCCGGTCTACGTGTTTACGGGGGCCATCATTCTCTACAGCGTGATGATTGCGCTTGCAGCCACCAGCATTTGGTTGGGACGAAACCAGTCACTGTATGACTTTTGGTTTTACATCACCAACTTTTCGCGTTACCCGATGGGAATTTACGATGGTCAGTGGGGCACCCCACTGCGACAAGTTTTTACCTTTGCGATTCCGATCCTCATCGTGATCAACGTGCCAGCTGGATTACTTGCCAAGCCGTTCGATCCGGATTACTGGTACCTGGCACTGTTCGCCGTGGTGGCAACGGCCGTCAGTTTCTGGGCCAGCCGCCGCGTCTTTCAAAGAGCACTCAAAAGCTATCGGAGTGCGAGTAGTTGAGCCTGGCAGGCAGGAACCGTTCATTCTCCCTGAACGGTTACGACGATGGTACGCTCCCGTGGTTTCGTGTCGCACTCGAGATGAAAGATTTGTTGCCACGTACCCAACAGCAATTGCCCCTCGGCTACCGGAACGCTAAGCGACATTCCCAGCCAGCTGGCTTGCAGGTGAGAATGCCCGTTGCCATCGTGCCAGGCCTGTTCATGGCCGTAGTCGCGACGGGGTGGGATCAGGCGATCGAGCAATTCCGGCAGATCGCGTTCCAATCCCGGCTCGAATTCAATCACTCCAACCGCTCCGGTGCTACCAACATTAAAGACCTGGATGGTGCCGGTCACGATTTTGCTGGCCGATACGATCGCCGCGACATCCGCGGTCAGATCGTGCATGTCACGGTGGCCCCTGGTTTCGATGGTCAACCGACGTTGATAAACCAATGTTCCCTCCCTGCTCCCGGTAATTATGCCTTCGCAATTCGCAAGTCCTTGGGCAAAGGAAAGGAAACCTTCTCTTCACGTAGAGATCGCAATTCGACCCTGGCCGCAAAACGGTCACGGAGCCAATCGAGACATTCTTCCACCACCACTTCCGGCGCGCTGGCACCTGCTGTGATGAGTACCGTTTCCACCCCCGCGAACCATTCAGGATTCATATCGTCGGTACCGTCGATGAGGTGTGCAGCAATTCCCCGTTGATGAGCCAATTCAGCCAGACGCTGGCTATTGGAGCTGTTCTGGCTACCGACCACGAGTGCTAATTGAGCTTCGCCAGCCAGCAAGGATACCGCTTCCTGACGGTTTTGCGTGGCGTAACAAATATCTTCTTTCGGTGGAGTGACGATTGCAGGAAAGCGTACCTTGAGCCGATCAATAATGCGATTTGCGTCGTCGACGCTGAGGGTTGTTTGAGTCAGATACGCGACCTTGCTTTCATCAGCGACTTGCAGCGAGTTAACGTCGTCGGCTTCTTCCACTAGCACGATTGCCTCGGGAGCTTCTCCCATGGTGCCGATGACTTCGTCATGCCCTTCATGACCAATCAACAGAATCGTATATCCCTGCCGCGCGTACTTGATTGCTTCCAGGTGGACCTTGGTAACCAGTGGGCAAGTGGCATCGATTGCCTGCAACCGTCGCTGGCGGGCAACACGGCGAACTTCGGGAGATACACCGTGTGCCGAAAAGAGCAACGTCGATCCCTCTGGAACCTCAGCCAGTTTGTCGACAAAACGTACACCACAATTGCAGAAGTGCGAGACAACGTACTTGTTGTGAACAATTTCGTGGTAGACATACAATGGGGCACCGAACGCCTCAAGCGCAAGCTCCAGCGATTCGATAGCCATGTTGACACCGGCACAAAAACCACGGGGACTAGCCAGAAGGACTTTCATGTGGTCCATCATAGCCGATCGGCCGCCAAGCATGCTACCGCTGCGTGGCACGACAACCCGGTTCGGGACTGCATGCCGGGCGGCGAAAAACTTCCAGCGCTAGCGAGGCTGCTGCTTCAAAAGAGAGTGCCTGCAATCTTTTAACGACAATCTTCGCCCTTGGGGGTAACGGGCTTCGAGTTCCTCCAGAGCCTCTGAAAAAGACTGGCTTAGTTCCAGATATTTTTTCAGAGGCAGCTTCAATGGAGGGAGGTAAAGATTCTGACGTTCAGGAAGAATTGCGTGCATGGAGAACCACCTCTCTGTCTTTTTGCGTTCCGAACCCCATCAGGCCCGCGGGGTAACTGTTCAAAACACTCTATCGACTGCCTGTTCTTGGCACGTAAGGCAGCGTCTCTTGTGTTACGTAAGACAGGGGCTTTTGGTTCTTGGTTCGCCCAGAAAAGAAATTCTCCTTACAGGCAGCAGATTGCGGGTTCTCGGTCATCTGGAGAAAAGATTTCAGACGGCCAATACCCTGCATGAATTCCCGCCTGGAAAGGTTTTTATCGCGGTCCTGGTCTGCCTGTCGCAAGAGCCGTTGGAAGAGGGGCCCGAATCGCTCGGGTACTTCCGAGAATTCGAGCTGGCCATTGCCGTCGGCATCCAGTCGGCCGAAAACCTCCGCGGCGCTGGCCGCATCCCCAAACAGCTGGGGGGATTTGGGCTGCTTATCGAAGCGGTTAAACTTGTCACCCTCCTTTCGTTGCAGTCGAGCCAGTTCCCGTTCGACGTTAATTTCCAGCCGGCTGACAATTCGGCGGCTTATACGCGAGAGCTGTGCGTTAGACGCCGTCAGTTCCCTGCTGTTAAGGCGATCGTCACTATTACGATCAGCAGTCTCGATCAGTTGATCAAAAACATCGAGCAATTCCACTGGCACCTCATCTTCTTCGAGAATCGAATCACGATTCGTATCCATTGTAAGTAGCAGCAACCGGACAGCGTCAGCACCCGGGAGCCGATCCAACGGCTTCTGTTCGAGTGGTTTTTCAGGGCGTCGCGGCGTCAGTCCGGCGAGAAATTCCGCCAATGAGAGCGCCCCGTTTCTGTCGCTATCTGCCTGGCGGACTATCCGGTCGAACAATCGTTGATGCTTTGAGTTGATTTCTACAGGGTTTAGCAGCCCATCACCATTGCTGTCGAGCTGTTCGAACAGTGTGGTCGAGGCGGCCGACTCGATGGCAAGGCAGGCGGGACAAATCGAGGAGGTGACAACGGGAGCTGTTACCAGGATTCTATAAAACCAGGGGAGATGCATGGGTAACTCTTGCTGCGGGGGGATGATCACCGATGGCAGGTCAGGGTGGGTGACTGCGAACCCTGATTGTAACCGTGAACCATTAAACGGTCTTCCAGATAAAACCCTTGGTGAACCCGGAAGTTCCGCCACCAACCGCCTGTTTGACTATGCTGGTCAGTTTTAACCATGCTGGCATCAGGCCTAACTGCTTGCTGCTTTTTGACTTGGGAGGGAAAGGGCGATCTTGACGGGGGTGGACGATCCTGCCTATCATTCCTGTAAGTCCGATTTTTGCTTGAGAATGCTTAAGAATGAACGTTGAGAATGAACGTTGGTAGCCAAAGGGGCGTATTAGAGACCGTTCAGGGCGTTACGGCCCGCAGGATCAGTTCAGTCGAGCTGTGATAAGGGTGTTGACGGTTTTCCATGCTGCGAGTTTCCGGAGTTGGTCGTTGTGGCACGGCCTCGGTCGTTGCTGCTTTACAAGATACAAGTCGCACGAGCCACTTTTTCGGGTGGGGTAGTATCGCTAAACCCGTCATAAGAGCTGCGTTAGTGCTGACTGTCCATTCGAGTTTTTTTGGGGCGCGGATAGCCCAAAGTGTCGATCTTGTGAATGCTTGTCAACTTCTCGCTATCGCGAGGTAATTTTCGGAGCATTCGCTCGTTCGCCCTCTAGAGGAGGCCCTCCCATGCAAATTCACGGTACATCTCATCTCCATCGTCCACATGACATTAATCCGCCGCATTATTTGCAAGCGGATCGTCCCACCAATGTCGACTCGACTGCATCGTCAACCAGCGATCAGCTTGAGATTTCACCCGCCGCTTTGGCGGCGATTGAGGCGGCCGAGGTGGGCGAAGTGCGACATGATCTGGTTGCCCGCATCCGCTCGGAGATTGCAGACGGCACCTACGAGACTGCTGGAAAGCTTGACCAGGCGATCGATCGCGTGCTCGACGAGTTGGCCTGACCGGCAGCCATGGTGGGATTCCAGGTGGGGCTCAGCCGGAACCCTCAGGAATTTGAGGACTTGCGTTGGCTTGTCGAGCGGCTCTCCGTGTTTTAAGATGAAGATGGGCGATCAAGCGTCATCAAACGCCCGGTTCCGATTTGTGTACTTGGCGAATCTCCAGTCCCAGGGGTCGTGCAAAGATACAGGCGGCTGACTGCCCGAGAGTCTATGGCGAACGAATTTTCACTTGGCGAAGTTCAGGTATCGCTCTCCCCACAGGAGCGGTTCGAGGAATACCTTCAGAGCCGCGGCAAACGGATTACCAAACCCCGGCGTGCGCTGGTCGATCATATTTTCCGGCGTCATGACCATTTTGATGTCGACGACCTCATTGAGAATCTTTCCGAAGACGGTCTGGAAAAGATTGGTCGAGCAACCGTTTATCGCACCCTCGAAGAGTTGGTGAAGGCTGGCTTGTTGCGAAAGATGGACCTCAAGGGTCGAGCCGTTTATGAACATGATTACGGATATCCGCAACACGATCATTTGCACTGCCAGATCTGCGGCGAGTTGATCGAATTTCACAGCGAGGAACTGGCTGCTATTCGAGATGCGGTTGCCCGGGAGCATAACTTCCGCGTGACGGGTCACCGCTTCACCATCACGGGTATTTGCTTTGAATGTAGCCGCAAGCGACACCGGCAGCAGTCCCCGCATGACCTGATTTAACCGTCTGCGGTGAGTGAATTGCTTTGCGGAGCGTACCAGCAACTGCAACAATTTTTCCGACGTCAATGTCAGAGGGGTGCTGCCGGAAGCACTAAGGCAGGTAAACATACTCTGAGCTTTGGTTCAAACCGAGACTTCTTCACTGGTTGTCCCTGCTGGGTACCGTTGACGCACTGGTTCGATCACTTCGGCCAGGAACTCCTCAACCTGCTGCTGGCTGCGACCAATCAATCCAGCAGGATTCATGGCGCCCGAGAGATCAACCTGGTCGAAGGCGTGGTCAGATTTCAGTCGGTCGAGAAGATCATTGTCACCACCCTGTTGCTTGACAACGGCGGCAGCCGCCTGGCTGTGTTGGCGAATTTTTTCGTGAAGTTCTTGCCGGTCGCCACCGGCGGCGACTGCTTCCATGAGGATGTTTTCCGCAACCATGAACGGCAATTCAGCCTGCAGGTGTTTCTCGATGACTTGGGGATACACGACGAGGCCACTCGTCACGTTTTCGGCCAGAATCAGAATCGCGTCGGTGGCGAGGAATGCCTGAGGCAGTATTATTCTGCGACAGGCACTGTCATCAAGGGTTCGCTCCATCCATTGGTTGGCATGAGTTTCGCCCGCCATGCCTGGTAAGTGCATCAAGAACCGAGCCAGGCTGCAAATCCGTTCGCAACGCATGGGGTTGCGCTTGTAGGCCATAGCCGATGAGCCAATCTGTTCTTTTTCGAAGGGCTCTTCAATTTCTTGACGGTGGGCCAGGAGTCGTATGTCCGTAGCCATTTTGTTCAGGCTGGCGGCAATTCCGGCGAGCGTGGCCAACACCTGGTGGTCGATTTTTCGCGAATAGGTCTGGCCGGTGACGCAATAGGTTTCGTCAAAGCCCATTTTCTTCGCGACCAGGCTTTCAAGCTTTCGAACCTTTTGATGGTCCCCATCGAGCAGGTGCAGGAAACTTGCCTGAGTGCCCGTGGTCCCTTTCGTACTGCGTGCTTTGAGAGTGTCGCGTCGGTATTCAACTTCCTGCAGGTCGAGCACCAGATCGTAAGCCCACAGGCAGGCCCGCCGGCCAACGGTTGTGGGTTGAGCTGGTTGCAAGTGGGTAAAACCCAAGGTCGGTGTATGGGCATACTCGGCAGCGAATTTGCTAAGCGCGAGAATGACGCTGGCGATCCGTCTGGCGATCAAGTCCAGCCCCTCGCGCAACAGCATTAAGTCGGTGTTGTCCGTAACAAAGCAACTCGTGGCTCCCAAGTGAATGATTGGCCGGGCGGTGGGGCACTGATCACCATACGCGTGGACGTGTGCCATCACGTCGTGTCTTAGCTTGCGCTCATACGCGTTGGCACTGGCGAAGTCGATATTGTCCACACCTGCCCGCAACTCCAGAATCTGCTCCGGTGTGATTGGCAGGCCCACGTCGGCCTCGGCTTCAGCCAGGGCGACCCACAGCCTCCGCCAGGTACTGTGCTTTTTCTGTGCACTCCAATGGGTTGCCATCTCTTGTGACGCATAGCGTGTGATCAGCGGGTTTTCATAGACGTTGTGGGACATGGTGTTTGTAAGTGCAAGGGGGACGGAGGGATAGGTGTACGCGTCGACGTACTGACCTGTCAGGTTTCAAGTGTTTTCCGTGAGCATCGGCCCGATTTCCTAAGCCAAAGATTTTTTCGACTTCCTCCAACTTTCCTGCCGTGATTGGGTTTCACCTCACGTCGCATTGCGACCTGTTCAACTTCGTCGAAAGTGGTTGTGCTTTGCTGGCGGTCTTCTATTTCTGCGGATGAGATTCAATGCTGCTTCAAGTTGAGGTTGCGAAAAAATGGGGTCGCGAAGTTCAACGGTATCGACATGCCTGCTCGGTGGATATTGGATGCCCCTTCAGGCCGGTGCAAGTTACCACGGTTAGCTGTTACATGTTGGTCAAATCGTCCTCACTTCGGCTGCCAATGATCGCGTCAAGTGCTGCCCCCACTGCCCGAGCTTGATCCGGAGTATGATTCCTTTTCAGGTAGACTCGACAGATACGGTGGGCGATCGGCATTTGATGGAACAACTGATCATCGGTAAGCGGGTAGGTCTTGTTTGTGGCCGGGTTAAAGAGGAAGTTTTGCCCGGCTGAGGGGGCCAGTGCGTGTGGCCGATAAATGTGTCGCGGCAAATCGATTTGGAGCCGCAAATCGGCGAAGCCATCCGGCAATTTGCTCCGTATGGCCTGTTCGACCAAATCGACATCACTGAATATACTTGCCTGCTCTGACTCATTCTCCTTGAACGTCAAGTTGCGTTCATCAACGGCTATCCAGTCGACCTGTCGACGGAGGAGACATTGCCATTGCTGGCCTAGTTTCCGCAAGGCAGAATCGTCGCTTGATGGCCAGCGGGCCACATCGACCAGCAACGACCACTCCGTAAAATCACGGTAAGCTTTCAGGTTTTCCAGTGGGTTCCCGGGAAATAAGTATTGCATACTCTCCCGAAACAAACCCTCCAGGGTTTTGTCAATTGCACGAACCGTACGGTGGAAATAAACTGCGCGGAACAGTTCACTCTTGGTCTGCATGAATTTCAGCAGCACGTTGATCCCGCGGCTATGGATCGTCAGCCCGCGCTCGCTGAAAAAACTGTAGCGAAGCAACCGGTCAAGATCGTAAGCCCGCCCACTATAGCCGGACATATAGGCGTCGCGAAGTACGAAATCCATGTTGTCGACCGTGTACAGCCCGCAGAACAAGGTGCGGAGCATCAGGAGCCAGCGGGGCATGTCGTGCTGGTCACCCGATTTTGGTCTCGTGATGAGGAAGGCAATCTGCTCTGGATCCAATGCTTCATGTTCCTCGAGACGGGAACTGGGGCACTCGCGCAGACCGCGCAGCAGCTCTCCCAGTTCGCTGCGGATAATTTCGGCTCCCAGTGTTTCGTGAGTGAGCCCGTAGTTGGCCAGAAAATGCGCGTCAAAGAAATGTCCAAAAGGTCCATGTCCGACGTCGTGCAAAAGGGCGGCACTTCGCATGAGACATTCCACATAACCTGCGCTAGGGAGATCGCCCTGGCAAACTTCCTTCAAGCTCGGAAACAACCGCGCGACGGCCCGGCTTGCCATGTGCATCGAGCCAATCACGTGTTGAAAACGGGTGTGTTCGGCCGTCGGATAAACCCACCAGGCGGTTTGCAATTGGTGGATTTGCCTCAGCCGTTGCAGCCAGGGATTGTCCAGCAGATCTCGCTCGGCCGTTTCACTGTCGTTAACCGCCGAGACGAAGGGGATGTAACCGTGGATCGGATCAAAACAGAGGCTCTCTCGTTGAAAGTCGTCCATGGGGTCATTGTGGCGGGGGCCAGGCATGCCAAGCAAGGGGAGGGGCTTTCTTCGGTCGGTCGACCCGCTACGGGGCGTCACAGGCAGGACCGTTGTACTCAGCACAGGCGTCACGACCGGTTGCCCCCCCCCCCCGCTGGTTTACGCTTTTGGTTGACCAGCCCGATCCACGGGGGAAAATGAAAGAGGCAGGCGGCCTGCTGCCTTTAGCTGCTGCGGGCCAATGGCCCGGTTTTTAACTCAGATTGGTGTGGATGAGCACGCGGTACTCACTTCTGGTTTTGTTTGCTTTCGCCTGTCCCGCGACGAGCGGTGGTGCCGTCATCATGTTGAAAGACGGGCGGACCCTGGAAGGAAAAGTGGTTGAAGTCAGTGGCGTTGCCGAAGATCCCACCCGGCCGAAAATCCCAGCCGGCGAAATCGCGGTAACCCCGATCCTGCTGCTGGACGATGGACTCCATCGGGTATACATCCACAAATCACAAGTGCATCAAATCCTGGAGCAAACTAACCGAAAAAAAATTCGCATCCGGTTATGGCAAAATGTTGCCAAAAAGGGTGCTCCCATCGCCCACGTTGGCCGTAGCATGCGAGTTGATCCTTTCGATGAATATGGCCGCCGGATTTACGAGTTGGTGAGTCGTGACGGTCCTCTTCCGGTGGTGCAAGGGATTACGGAAATCACTCCTGTCTACACGCGTGTTCAGGGCCTTCGGGTCGATCCCAGGTCTTATGTCTGGGACATGCGGATCGCAACCAGTTCGATCCCGCGGGAAACGCTCAACACGATTCTTGTGCGGGCAGTGCCTCAGCAGGATCTCGATAACAGACTGCAGGTTGTCCGGCTTTACTTGCAAGGAAAGCGGTACCGCGATGCCCGTCTGGAGTTGGAGAAAATCATCACCGACTTTCCCGGTTTGGAAGATCGTCAGCAGGAAATCCGGCAATTACGTCAGATGGGGGCACGGTCGATTCTCGAAGAGTTGAAACTCCGCACACGCGCCGGGCAACACCAGCTTGTGCGGACAATGCTTGACCAATTTTCCACTGAAGAAGTCGACGGCGAAACGCTGCAACAAGTTCGTGAACTGGTGAAGCAGCATGAGTCGAATGAAGCTCGCCAGGCCGCTCTGCTGACACAGCTTAACGATCTGGCTGGTCAGATTAGTGATCCGATTCATGCCGAATTGACGGCCAAATTTCTCCAGGAGATCTCCGCGGGGTTGAATTCCGATACTGTCTCGCGATTCAATTCTTTCGCGCGACTTGTCGACGGCTCGACTCTGACACCCGGACAAAAGGTTGCCTTGGCGTTAAGCGGCTGGCTGGTTGGATCGAACAATGCGACAGACAACTTTGCAGTTGCCCTTTCATTAACCGAGGTGCGCGACCTCGTGTTGGAATACCTCCGTTCGGACCAACCAGTGCATCGCGCCGAAGTCCTGGCTGAACTTCGCGATGTGGAAGGGGCTACGGTCGAGCGCATTACCGATTTGCTCAAACGACTCGCGCCTCCCAAAGAGCTGTCAGACGGAGCCCACCAAGGTTACGGGTACTACGAACTTGCGGCTCCCGGAATGACCGGTGCTGCCGACGTAAAGTACGCCGTTCAGGTCCCGCTTGAATACCACCCACTCCGTAATTATCCGGCCATCGTGATGCTCAACGGGCAAGGTTATTCCTCGCAACAAGAGCTTGACTTCTGGGCAGGTGCCCCGCGTGAAAATGCTTCGCGGGCCGGGCAGGCCATGCGGCACGGATACGTCGCCATTGCCGTCCAGTGGCAAGAAGAACACCAGTTAAAATACCAATACTCGGCCCGTGAACATCACGCCGTACTGACTGCCTTGCGGGATGCCTTGCGACATTTTTCGATCGATACTGACCGGGTCTTTCTCAGCGGGCATGGCATTGGTGGCGATGCTGCGTGGGACATTGCGCTAGCTCATCCTGACCTTTGGGCGGGTGTGGTTCCAATCCTGGCCGCAGCCGACCGCTACTGCTCGCGTTACTGGATGAATGCCGAGTTCACCTCCTGGTACTTTGTGGTGGGTGAAAAAGATGGCAATAAAATGGCCCGCAATGCGCGCGAATTTGATCGTTATTTGCGGCCAAAATTCGATGCCACGATTGTTGAATTCCAGGGACGGGGGTACGAAGCATTTCATGATGAAATCCAGAACCTGTTTGATTGGATGAACCGGCGAAAGCGGCGGGCAATTCCCAAGGAGTTTCGATGTGCCACCATGCGTCCTTGGGATAACTACTTCTGGTGGCTGGAAGTCGAGGGATTACCGCCAAAAACGATGGTCGAACCGGCCGCCTGGCCTCCTCCACGCGGAGCCCGACCAGCGCAATTGCGGGGTAAAGTTGGAGAAAACAACAAACTGTCCGTATTCGGTCAGGCGCAGCGGACCACGGTCTGGCTTTCGCCCGAGATGGTCGATTTCGATCGGCACTTAAGAGTGGAGGTGAATGGGCGCCGGATCACTGGGCGGGAACGATTTGTGAAGCCCGAGGTCGCCGTGCTTTTGGAAGATGTGCGTACGCGGGGTGATCGAAACCACCCTTTCTGGGCCAAAGTAGACAGCGGGCAAAAATAGACCGTAAATCCGTACTGAGCAGGTGCCAGGCGTATTGCAGTGAACCGGCTCGTTGCCTCAGCCGGCCGTGAGCGTTCACCTGGCATCCGCCACCGCCGGTGGCGGCCTGGTGGCCCTTTTCCCCCGGGTTACGGCCCGTATTTGTTGAGGATTGCACCGGTGATCATCCAGCCATCCTCCTCGCTACGTATTACCCGGCCGGCCATGCCGAAGTAGCGTCGCACCATTTCGAAACTAGGCAGCTTTTCCCCATCGATCCGTTGTCGTCGCAAAATTCCTTCTTGTTCTTCAATCTCGGTGGTGAGCAACTCGTTCAGCAGGCGGCCAACAGTGGTTTCCGATTCGGGCATTTTACCTGCTCGGATCAATTCGTAGTCGGGGCGTATCGACTCGTCCAGTCTGGCAAATGAGAAACCACAGCGGGGGCCCGGAGCAAGCTCGTTCATAGTCCTTTCGACCCGCGCATAGGCGCCACTCTGGATCAGACGCTCGCTCCGTTCGTTGGCAGCCAGTATCTCACGGATGTAATTCACGTCTGACGCGATGATCAGATACCCTTCAGCGACGCAAATCCCGGAATTTGGCAGGACATTGCCCTCTTCCTTCGAGGCCGATCCGAAATCATCGACGTCAAGTGGATCCAAGGCGGGGGCATCGAGTTCCAGATCGTCCAAGTCATATTGTGGTTCGATGACTTCCCAAATTTTGACGCTTCCCAACTCGCGTTGCTTTGCGTCCGGATCGTTCTCCATAATTTTGTCAAGCGTTTTTGAGAGCGCTGCCGGATCGCTTGCTTCGATCGCGTAAATGAACTGTTCACTGTGAGGAGTTATCGGAGTTAGATAATCGGTAATCGTCGAGAACCGGTTGCCTAAGTATGAAACAAACTCGTCGTGAATGTTGACTTGCGGCCCATACGGGTCGTTCTCGTATCCTTCCATCGTGGTTTCGAACGCATCGTCATAACCGGCGATTGCATCGAAGATCGGGGCAACATGATTGAACGCATTGGCAATGTCGAGGTTGACCGTGGTGTAATTGGCGCACCTTCTCGGTACCCATGACTCGGGCGTTAAATTCTTCGTATTGTGGAGCTGGAGCATCTGCATCGAGAGGTTCCAGCGAAGGGGGTCCCCTTCCTTGCCCGTGACCGGCGGTGCGTAGACAAAACTACGATGTATTACTTCCAGGTGGGGTTTGACCAGCAGATTGACATATCCACCAATTCCCTGGATGGCATCGAAACCGTTGTCCCGCAAGATGGCGACGATGTCCCTGTCGAGAGCCAGGGGTTCGCGTTCAAGTGTTCGCAATGCGGACAGGAATGCAAACGGGTTGACAAACCAACGTAGTTCTGGAGCTAACTTTCCCGCCGCCTGCTGGCAGCGTTTCATCGTGGTGACATAGGTGGGAACGGACCTCAGGGCCGGAGTCCCCGATTTGGAAAAACGCTTGAGCATCGCTACGGCTTCTGATTGGTCATCAATGCCGCACAGCATACCATCCTTCTGGAAATAAACCGTTTGCTGCGATATTTCTCCAGTCCCGTCCGGAACCTCGAATACCAGAAGCTTATCGGTGTCGATCGTCAGTTCCTGTTTTTTGGCACCGCGAGCCGCAAAGGTCTCGGTTACCTTCTTCATCAGCTCTTTCGCCTGGTCCTTGTGCCCCGTCGTATCGATGACTATGGCAATCACCGCCTCTTGGTTGGGGCGGTCAATCAGCGCCAGGCTGACTTCACCCTCGGAAATGCCTTGAAGATCGTCGAGATTGAAGCCCAGTTTGTCACGGAAAATTGAAACCTCCGATTTCAATTGCGCGCTGAAATTTTTGACAAACCATTCCATGCTCGGGTCATTCACCAATTGACCAAACTCGGTTTGCCCAACCTTCTTCTCAAAGCTGGCAAAATGAGCAATCGATACGAAGCCTCTGGTCGAGGGGGGCAGGAAGGTGTCACTGGGCCTGGCAGCAGTGGCAAACTGCGACAAAGTCAGATTCACGGCCAGGCAAAACGCACTGGACAACATGATCGGGCGGCGGAACAACGTTGGATTGTGGAACAAGGGTCTCGCTCCAAGGGGGGAGGGGGGCAGGATCTTGGCAGGCTGAACGCGGCCCTTTCACTACGGATTGCGGCCAGGTGCCTCTGTCTCTTGTCGGACACTTGCTCTTATCGGACAATTCGCTGGCGAGACCGCGTTTGCTAGCTGACCCATGGCAGAGGTTTCCCAGAACCTACGAAACGTCCTCGTCGAGGGGCCATGGATGACAGGTTTGCACCGTTTGACCGGATTATCACTCTGCGCAATATAGCGATATTGTAACGGGCGTAAAGGATAGGGAGAAGAAGGAAACCTTGGCCCAGGTACCTGTTGGCTGCCTCCCGCAAGGCCCCGTGGGGTTCGGCGGCTGGTCATCAAAACGACCCACCAGTCAGGCTACAATCTCTCTCCGACGACTTACGTAATCCCAAACCACATAACGGTCCAAGTCGTGTCCTGCCGTAAAAAAGACACGGCCGGTGGTCGATTCTGCCAGCCGGTAAGCAAAACGAACGTCCTCTTCGGTTTGAGACCAACTCGGCAATAGGAACAAATTGATCGTGATGTTTTCCCGGTGACATCGTTGGCCCTCGCGGAGCGTTGCTGACTCGGTTCGAGGATCGGGCGGATACAGCAAGTAGAGCATTTCTCCTTCAAAGTGCGCCGTTGGCAAACCATCGGTAATAATCACGATTTGACGATTTGGCGTATCTTGTGTCGCCAGGAGTTGCCGTGCTAATGAGAGGCCATGTTGAATGTTCGTGAAGTGGGGAGGCACCTGATACTCGCTGATATCTTCACGACTCATGTCGGCCTTCAACTGAACTATCGGGTCATAGATCACAACGGGCTTGGGCATCAGGTTTACGATTTTTCCTTGTTCTACCAACTTGGCGAAGCTGTAGATTTCAATGAACCGCAGCCAATCACCCGGGTATTGGCTATGAATGAGCCCTTCCAGGGCGAGTCCCATGCGTTTCACATTCATGTACTGACCGTCGTACCGCATCGATCCGCTCATATCCATCAGCACACACGTGGCGCATTTAGGCGTATTTCGGGTACGGTGAACTTGAATATCGTCTGGCCGTACCCTTACCGGTATGCCCGGTCCCTGGCGAATTAGCGCGTTGATGAATGTACCCGGGATATCCAGGTTGGCGATCGAGTCGCCAAATTCATAAGACTTTGTGGCCTCGATTTCCACGGCACCTTCGCCCACGACGGGACCCTGGTGACGGCCGGTTCGTGAAGGCTGCAATTCGCTAAACAGCTTTTCCAGCAATTTGCCCTGAAAGAGCCGGTATGCCTTGGGGGTCATCTGGTAGCTGCCGGCCGATTCTTCCATTCCTTGTCGCTCGGCGATTTCGCGAAGGTAATCGTGCACTTGTTGTTGAAGTGCACTGAGCTGTTGGATATCTTCTGGTTCCGCGAATTCCGAGAGTGCCTCCAGGTCAATGATGCCAATGTGTGCCGTCTCTCGTGCCTGCTCCAATTGCTTCAGAAGTTCATCGATGTTTTCCAGTTCTTCCTTAATCGCCACGGCCTGGGGAGGCGACATCGATTCCCGCCCGGTAAAGGTGTATTTTGCCGCGAGTTCGTCGATTTCGTATTTGTCCCCAAGACGTTCGAGTAACTGGACCAGTCCGCGGGCAAATGGCGAATGATCATCTCCGGCGGCATACCACAGGTGTTGCAAATCACGGATTTGTTCGGTTTGGACCGCTGCGAAGTATTGGTGACCCAAGTCGGGGGGAGGGTCAATCTCGGCGGCTTGGGCGTAAAACAACCGGCTGGCTTCCTTTTGCACCGTATCGGTTTCGTACCGCTCGAGAATCTTCCTTTTCCGCTCGAGTAGCATCGCAATCAGCGCCTCGAGGCTGGGACCAAGCCCGGCAATTTGACTTGGATCGATCCGAATCGCGCGGGCAAGTTCTTCCGCGGTCAACTCACGTCGCTCGCCAAACATCAACAGGTGTTCAAACGCGGGCGAAACCACGTCGGGGGGAGGTTGCGACGGACTGGGAAAGCGTACTGGATCATAGCGCTGGTACGTATGGATGATTCCGCCAGGTGATTTGCGATTCCCCATAACTTTCACTTTAGAGTGTCACCAGCCCATTGTCACCAAGTCATTGCGTAGAGGTGCCGGCGGCCAGGTTGGTGGTCCCGCTCAATCCGGAGGGTTGTGCCCCTGTTTTCCCCGTGCAAATCAACCCGTTGTGGCCTCCCACCACTCAAGCTGATGACCATGAGACCGCCGGCGGAATTCGCTGCCGCTAGATCTCGGTATGGGAGAGCGTTACGAGACGTTCGAGCGAGCGTCGGGCTGCTCCCCCTTCGATGGCATTGATTGTTTCCGACGCGGCCTGGCGCGGATTGTCAGCGAGCCCTACGCAGTAAAGAGCAGCCGCCGCATTGAGCACCACGATATCACGAGCTGGCCCAGGCTTTCCCGCCAGCACGCCGTGAATCACTTCGGCGCTTTTAGCAGGGGAAGTGACATGAATACCGTCGAGCGGTTGGGTGGCAATCCCGAAATCTTCCGGGCACCAGTTGAATTCTCGCACTTTGTCTTTCGTGACTTCGGTTACGTTAGTGACGCCCGCCAGCGTGACGTCGCCAAGCCCGTCTTCCCCGCACACGATGAGGGTTCGGTCTGTGCCAAGCCTGGCCAAGGCACCGGAGAGCAAGGGGCGCAGTTCAGGGCGGCCTGCCCCAAGCAGTTGGAATCTGGCTGAGGCTGGATTGGCCAGTGGGCCGAGGATGTTAAAAATTGTACGAATTCCAAGTTTCTTTCTCACTGCTGCGACATGTTTCATCGCCGGGTGCATCAGGGGGGCGAAGCAAAAACAGATTCCCGCACCGTTGAGGCAGGCTTCGACCTGTGGCACCGTCGCTTCGATATTGACGCCCAGTTCAGCGAGGACATCGGCTGAACCACTCTTGCTGGTGATACTCCTGTTGCCATGTTTTGCTACGGGCACGCCTGCGGCGGCGGCGACGATAGCCGCTGTGGTGCTGATGTTAAAAGTTGTCGATCCCCCGCCGCCGGTTCCGCAGGTGTCCAGCAGCGTAGCATGACTTGAGCGAACCGGGGTCATGTGGCGTCGTAATGAGGCGGCCGCCCCAGCCACTTCGTCAGCCGTTTCCCCCTTGGCGTGCAGCCCTGTCAGCAAAAGTGCGATTTGTTCTTCCCTCCAGGTTCCTGCCATGATTTGGTCCATCGCCTGACTTGTTTCGTCAAACGAGAGATCCTCTCCAGAGGAAAGACGCCCCAACAACGGTGCGGTGGGATCAGACATCGGGATCAACTCCAGTTGGAGGGTAACCAGCAAAAAATCTGTAAATGGTGGTTCTCAGCGGATTCCAGACGATAGGCCCAAATAACGGTCAAGTCGATACCTTTCGGCGGGCTGCTCAATGCAACTCAATTGTAGTTTCGTCAACCAATGGGTTGGGAATTCGCCCGGAGGGGACCCGTGGCCCGAGGTGGGTTGGCGTCGGATCCAGGGGCCTTTGCCTACTTGGTTTGGCGGGGAACGTTCAACTTGTTTTGTCAGGTTGTCACCTTTAGAATGCCACGCTGACCGAGTGCTTACTTTGCTGAGCTGTGTGAGGGTTCACTGCTGGCCATGGCCCGACGAGTCATTCTTGATGTGGACCCGGGCGTCGACGATGCGATGGCAATTTGCCTGGCGCTTGCCGAACCCGGGCTGGAAGTTGTTGCGGTTACCGCAGGCGGGGGCAATGTGGCTCCAGGTCAGGCGACGCGCAATGTCCAAACCGTTGTAGAGCAACTGGACCCTTCCCGCTGGCCACGGACGGGATCCGCTTCATCCGACCAGGTTCTTCGTGTTGACGCCGGGTACTTCTATGGCGTCGACGGTTTCTGTGGTGTCGATTTCGCCGTGGCCGAACTGCATCATCGTCATCCCTCGGTCAAAGTGATTTACGACGAGGTAACCAAGGCGCCGGAGGAAGTCACGATTATTGCCACCGCTCCGTTAACCAACATTGCCGCGACGCTCAAGCGCGATCCGAATATCGCATCGCAAATCGGCCATTTGATAGTGCTTGGTGGTACGCTCCGTGGACCGGGTAATGTTACCCCCGCTGCCGAATTCAATGTCTATTGTGACGCTGAATCGGCTCGACAGGTATTCCGGTCACCAGTTACCAAGACCGTAATTCCGATCGATGTCTCCGGCAAAGTCGTCTTCGACTACGACTTGATGAACCGATTACCAGGGGGTGCGTCGCGCACGGGCGCTTTACTGCGTCAGATTCTACCCGGCGCGTTTTTAGCGCACCGGCAGCGGATGGGGTTGGAAGGGATTTATGTTCATGACGTTGTCGCAGTCGTCGCCGCCCTTCAGCCCGAGTTGTTCACCACAAGAATGTTGCATGGCGACGTCGAGACCGAGGGGGAGTTGACACATGGAGTCACCGTCTTTGACCAGCGGCATCGCCCTGAAGAACAGCCGAATATGGCCGTCGCAGTGGATGTCGATGCCGCGGGCGTGGTCGATTGCATTCTGCGGATACTGGATCGTGCTGGGTAACGATTCAAGCCGGGGAAGCGGGTCCGTTGCCTGACAACTCGCTACGACCCCTTGGGGTCCCTGCCAGCAGCGATTGCCTGGCATCGCATATCCAGGGGGCGTCGCTACCGGGCGGAAATGGACCTATTGCGCAATGCGCAAGTCACCAATCGTTACCTGCTTTTGGAGAGATTGACCATCGCGAAACACGACCAGGGAGACTTCCCCACCAATCTTGGTCAATTTGACGAGACTGATCAGGTGGAGGTCTCTTTCGATACGTACGCCATCGTAAGCAATGATGACGTCGTCCACGTGAACATCCACCAACTCCGCTGGTGAATCCTTTACGACGGAGGTCACGCGGGTGCCGATTAAACCGGGAAGCCCCAGCGACCGAGCCCTGTCCGCGGTGAATTGGCTGTCAAGTTTGACTCCCAGGAACCCGCGCGGTGGCTCCAGGTCCTGGACAAGGTCTCGGGCGATTTGGACGACCACGTTGATGGGGATGGTAAATCCAACACCTTCATTGCCCCCACCGCTGCTGGCAATGGCGGTATTCAATCCCACGACTTCTCCGCGCAAGTTGACAAGGGGGCCGCCACTATTTCCAGGATTGATTGCCGCATCGGTTTGAATGAAGTTCATGAATTTTAGTTCGCCGTTACCCAGATCCAAGTCGTGGCGCCCTTTGGCGCTCACGATGCCGCGCGTGACACTTTGACTCAAGCCGAAGGGACTTCCAATTGCCAGGACGAACTCGCCGATTTCCAGACGATCGCTGTCACCCAACCGCGCCGCAATGAGTCGCGGGTGATCGATTGCCATCACGGCGACGTCGGTGTCGGGATCCCCCCAGATTTGCGTGGGTTGGACCATCTGCCCATCCGCAAAGTGGATGCGAATTCGATTCTTTGTCGAGCGGTGGATGACGTGACGGTTGGTCAGTACGTAGTCGTTGCTACCGAAGCGGACGATAACCCCCGAGCCCTCTTCTTCAAGGCGCAGTTGAGGTGTTGAGTTTGAGGGCGGACGTGCTTCGACGTGAACCACTGTAGGCGTTACCAGGCGTACAACCCGCTTGACGATGCCGAGTTGCCGTTGCAGCGCATCGACATCACGGGAGAGGGCTGCGTATTGCGTTTCTCGTTCAGCGCCGGTGCTCCAAGGGGAGGGTGCTATGCTGGTACCATTCGATTCGGAGTACTCACCCGGTTCTCCCCAGGCCAGCGTAGATGGTGTGAATAACAGGCAACTCATCGCGATAAACTGACACGTTGCGCGGCAACCGGGATGCTTTCTCATAGGGCGGTTCATGCAAAGTCACTTCGTCGAATAGGAGTGGAGTCCAAACCGTCAGGGAAAGTGGCGCAATGAAAACCCGGCAGAAGACGAAAGGTCAACGCCGGGTGAATTATACCTTTTGATCTTGGCGCCCGATACGAACTGACCTAGCGCATTTCCAAGTCGCGGAGTGTCACGTCGTCACCGACGTTGGTGTCGAATACGCGACTCCAGTCTCCTCCGTAGCCTGCCCCGCCAACCCCCGTTTCAGCAGCCCGCTGGCATTCAATGCAGTTGGTAGCGTAGGGGAGAGCCTTCAGACGCGTGAGGTTGATCTTACCGCCGCAAATCTCGCATTTGCCGTAGGAACCGTCTTTGACACGTTCCAGTGCTTTTTCGATGCTGCCCAACTCGCGACTTTCAACTTCGGCAAGTTGTGAACTGATCTCGTTTTGCGCTGCGTCGAGCGCTGCGTCAACGACGTCACCGCCCGTCTGCTCGCGGAGCTGCTTCAACATGCTCAGGTCACCCGCCAGCGCCTTGCGGAGGGCGTCACGTCGAGTGAGAAGTAAACTCTGAATCTTTTTAATCGAGTCGTTCCGAGCCATGGTTTTTTACCCTGCCTTAGGGGCCGATCAAACTCCCCGTGCGTTCGAAAGCTGGTGCTTCCACCTTACGCTGCACGGGACGGTTCGACCCTCTTCTCTAGTGTCCTCATGATTCCGACTATTTTTGTGCTCTATTTCCTGGTCAAAAGCACCAAATTAGCAATGCAAGTGCCACTATTCTTATGGGAGGAATCCCCCCCACTGGGCAAACTAACTATAGTACGCAAGAGAACCTAAGTGGGTCTTAACGCGAAATTTCTCCAGTTCAATTCAAGTCAAATCTGCACCAAAGTCCTTAAGTGCATGTCAAAAAGCAAGTTGCGTTGAATGCGTCCCCACCGGGACAAGCGTAGACCGGGGCACATTGTTTAGGTGGGGGTCCTGAATCCGCCTGTACCCCGCTTCTCAGACCTGTACCCCGCTTCTCAGACCTGTACCCCGCTTCTCAGAACGGTACCCCGCTTCTCAGAACGGTAATCGACAAACCCGTCACATTCCGATCAGTCGAATTAGCTAGTTTGTAGCTGCAGCACCGATGCCGCTGGTGGAATGGAAGGTTGCTTGCCACCAGCAGGTCGATGAGGGCTCAGAAGCCTCGGGCGACCCGCACGTCGTCAAAATCGCGGAGATGGTAACCAATTTCCGCATAGTCCAGGACTCGGCAGAGGCTGCGGAGCGCGACTCCCATGCCATCCGGCCCGCTAAACCCGCCAAATTGACCACCCCCCTTGAGATGGGGTTCCAGATCGACAATGACACCGGGAATCCCGCGCCGTTTCAATTTGCGGGCAAGTTTGGGAATGACCTCTCGGAAGTCACGGAAGATTTCGGCATGTCCGCTATCGCCCCGATCTGCCGGCACGAAGTTCTTCAGCAGATTTTCGTCGACGTGATCGGACCGTTTCATTCCCGGTTCCCGGTAGTCTTTGATGTGAAACCAGCCAATCGAAGCTTTCATAGCCAGGTATTGTTGGAAAGTTTCTACCATGCTGTATCCCTGGCTGACGATATTTCCACCATCAAAAATCGTCACCATGGCCGGATGGTTGACCTGGCGGTGTAGCTCAGCCATGAGTTCACCCGATTGACCCACCAGATTGCCTTCGATTTCCAGGCCAAAGGTCAAATCACTCCGATGGCAGATGTCGGCAATTTGCCCCAGCTGATCTGCAGCTTGTGCCGTGTGTTCCCAGGGATCCGAACCTTTGGGATGGTAGAACGAAAAGCCGCGTATGAGTTTGGTTTCGAATGTGTGCGCCAAATCACACGATTTCTTGACTTCTTTATCCAGATACTTTTTGAAGGGAACGAATCGATTCGATGTCCCGTCCTCGACATTGCGGAGTTTAATTTTTCCGATAGGCGAGCCGATCGAGGCAACGTTCATCCCGTATTCGTCTTCCAGATGGCGGAGGTGCGTGATTTCCTTTTTCGTCAGTTGCATGACGTTTTTGACGCCACCCCCTACGTCGACAAAACGGAGGCTGTAATATTGTAGCCCGAGAGCCGCGAAGGCGGAAAACTGTTGAACGGCTGTTTTGTGATTTGCGGCTTCGTCGGCAAAACCTGACAGAATGACGTCGGTGTCGGAAGGCATGATAGTGTGGGCGATAGAACCGGTGAGGGGGTGTTAGACCGTAGGACGGGTCACAATATACCAGGATATTTGGGGAAGGACATGGTCACACGCCGTAAACCAAAGGTATCCATATCGGCATGTCGACGGCGGCAGTTATGGCTCGGGGGATTGGGTTGGGATTACCGCAGGAGCCCGTCTCCCTGGCGGCGGAAAGTTGGCTGCTGCGAACCCAATTGCTGGTGATTTCAGCATTTGCCAGAGTTAGTGAGGCTAGATCGCAGCCGTGTATTGGGCGGAAACAGTTTCGGTCATTCCGCCACGTGGCCGAAACGCTGCCTCGATGCGAATCCAGGGTGGCTCGATCACGGCAACCAGGTCATCAAGGATTGAGTTGGTAACGTGTTCGTAGAAGATCCCCTCGTTGCGAAAGCTTTGCAGATACAACTTGAGGCTTTTCAGTTCTACACATTTATTGCGTGGGGTGTAGGTGATGGTCAGCGTTCCAAAATCGGGTTGACCAGTTTTGGGGCAGACCGAAGTGAATTCCGGATACTCAATTTCGATCTTGTAGTCGCGATCCGGGAATTGATTTTCAAAGGTCTCAAGTAAATCACGAAAAGCAGTCATGGCGGGGGATGGTATAGACAAAGGGTGCAGGGGAGGACAGGATAGAAAACGTAGGGCTGATCTTCCCATAATTCCCCGCCCGTCGTCCATAGTCAGCTCCGCGGAATGAACGACACAAAATTGACCCACCATGACGAACGCCGTGCGGTCGTGCTGCTCTCCGGAGGGCTTGACTCGGCGACGACGGCTGCGGTGGCGCTGGCAGAAGGATTTCATCTCCATGCGCTGTCGATTGACTACGGGCAAAGGCATCGTTTTGAACTGACCGCGGCCAGGCGGATTGCGGCTTCGCTGGGGATCAAGCACCACGTGACCGTTTCGGTAGGTCTCGGCAGTTTAGGCGGCAGCGCCCTGACCGACGAAATCGAGGTACCCCAGGATCGCGGCGATGACGAGATCGCCACGGGTATTCCCGTCACGTATGTTCCGGCTCGGAATACAGTCTTCTTGTCCTTGGCGCTTGGCTGTGCGGAGGTGATTGGTGCGGCGGACCTTTTCATGGGCGTGAACGCGGTTGATTATTCGGGTTACCCGGATTGCCGTCCGGAGTTCATCGCAGCCTTCGAGCGGACGGCAAATCTGGCCACAAAAGCAGGGGTGGAGGGGAGTTCGACCTTTCGCATTCATACCCCCTTGATTCGTTGTTCCAAAGCAGAAATCATACGTTGGGGAACGGAGTTGAACGTTGACTATAGCCTCTCGCACACCTGCTACACGCCAAACGAAAAAGGGGTATCGTGTGGGCGTTGTGATGCCTGCTTGTTACGTTTGAAAGGGTTCCGGGAGGCGGGTCTTGTCGACCCCATTGCGTACCAATGAAAATTTCAGAAATCTACCGGTCGGTCCAGGGTGAGGGGTTGCTCACCGGTACGCCCAGCGTTTTTGTCCGGGCAAGTGGCTGTAACCTCCGCTGCTGGTTCTGCGATACGCCCTATACATCGTGGCACCCCGAAGGCAGCGACATGGCCGTTGACGAAATTATCGCCCAGGTCCAGGAATGGGACTGCCGCCACGTCGTGCTCACCGGTGGTGAACCGATGTTATTCGCCGAATTGATTCCGCTCAGCAAATGGTTCCGTTCCGCAGGCTACCACATTACGATCGAGACATCCGGTACCCTCTATCTGCCCGTCGTTTGCGACATGATGTCGATCAGCCCAAAACTGCAGAGTTCGGCTCCCTCCCTGTCGGAGCATCCCTACTGGAGCCGGCGGCACCAACGAGAGCGAATCGAGCTGGAGGTTTTACGACGACTGATCGATGAATTCGATTATCAACTCAAGTTTGTCGTCGACAGACCGGCGGATTTGGAAGAAATCGAGCAACTCCTGCGCGAGTTTCCAACGCTCGATCCCGCGCGGATCCTCATGATGCCGCAGGGTGTCGAACCAGGAGAACTCCAGGAACGCACCACATGGCTAGAACCTGATTGTCAACGACGGGGATTTGTCTTTTGTCCTCGCAAACAGATTGAGTGGTTCGGGCCCCTGCGGAGGACATGAGCAATCGTGACGACCAAGGCTGCCGGCGAACGATTAACGTGATTCGCCCAGGATTTCGCCGATTTCGCCCACGGCCGCTTGGAGCGAGCGGACCGCCATTTGGTAATTCATGTGCGACGACACTTCGGGTTGAATTTCGGCGAACTGTTCGGTTGCCCGCACCAGTCGGGTCAGTTTTTTGTGTGCCTGGTGGAGGTAGGCATCGGTGTCTTGGTTCTTCCATGCCGTGCCAAGGGCCAGCATGTAGTCGTACAAAACACGCTGAATTTCCTTCAGCTCATCGTCTTCCTCGGCTTCTTCAGAATGCTTGATAAAGGTCCGTACCATCCAGACATGCGTCAACAAGGCGTCGAGTCTTTGCATGGTTTCCAGAGGTGACATTCAGCAAGCCTCAATCACTGATTTGCGGCAGGTTCTTGCGGGGTCACCGCAGGTTCAGCTTTTGTTTCTGTCTTGGGGGGTGGCCCGCCCCGCGGTGCAAACACCAGCACAACCGCGGCACCCGCGATGACGAGTATCAGCCCTGCCAGAAATGTCGGTTTGAGATGGTGCAGGTCCCCTCGGGCAGCTGCGCTGAAAATCGTATTCACCACCGGTGCGCCGCCAAAAATAAGCGGCATGACGTAGATTGGCTTGCCACCAAGATTAAAAGTCAGGATGACCCCCAGCGCGCCTACCGCACCTGCAGTGCCAGCCGCAAGGCTCCAGAAGGAGCCCCCCAAGTTATACTCACTCTCTTCCGGCCAAACGGGTAACAGCATGTTGGGTACAACAACCGCGATCGCAAAGTAGGCCAGTCCCACGCACAGCAGTGGACGAAGGCGGCTCTGCTGCATGCTTGCTTGTCCCTTGTGAAGGATGGGGCCGTAGGACCCCCAGCAAACGATCACCAGGGCAATCGAGGCCAGTTGGATTGCCCATTTGACAGGGTTGCTTGTCCACTCCGCACTCTGCGTGGTCGGTGCGAAGACGAGCACAATCACAGCGCCTAGAGCGACCATGATCAGGCCTGCCAGGAACAAAGGCCCAATTTCTTTGAGCTTGTGGACGAGATAAATCGTCAGGAAAGCGTTTACGACAGGTGCCCCTCCAAAAACCAAGGGCATGACGTAAACCGGTCTGCCCCCAGAATTGAATGCCAAAATGATTCCCAAAGCGCCTATGGCTCCCAGGATGCCGGCGGCCAGGCTCAGCAGAGTTCCACTGGTGGTCCAGTGGCCTTTTTCGCCCCGTGTTACCAGCCAAACGATCGGGATGACCACACCGATCAAAAAATAGGCCAGGCCCACACAAACGAAGGGGCGCAGCCGGGCATATTGACCAGCGGTTGTTGCCATATCCGCCTGGCCCCAGTGCAAGACCGGGCCATAAATGCCCCAGCAGAGAATCGTCAAACCGAACGAGGCAGTGATGAATAATAAATTACGCATGGCGAGCGGGGCATCGAATTGAAGCAGAACGTAGCTTAGAACAACGCCCCGATACTGTACCATTCTACAGGCGGGCTGTCTCTGCAGATCGGTGATTGCTCACAGACGGTGATCGGCAGTGTGCCAACTTTGGCGAAGCATAATCCGCTTTGTCACTCACCGCGCAGGGCCGGTACCAGGGGGGCAGCCAGTGCTCGACGCGTGGCCAGCCAGGCTGCCGCGACGCCAACTGCCGTAATCAACCCGAGCAGCCAGCAAATGGTTCTCCAGGGGACGCCCGCCCCTTGCGGTGCCACGTGTGGCAGCAAGCTCACCAAGGCCGCGACAGAGCCGATGGCCAGCCCAGCTCCCAAAAGCAGGAGATTTTCGAGTAACACGAGCCATACCAGCCGATTCACACCAAAACCGCTTGCCCGCATCAGTGCCATCTCGCCCCGCCGCTCCAGCACACTTCGCAATTCAACAACAGCCAACCCCGCCGTTCCCAATAGTAATCCTAACGCACCGAGCATCTGAAAGGTCGAAAGATAGGTGTTCTGGATGGCCAGAAAACCCGCCAGCCGTTGTTGGGTGTCGACCACGTCGAGACCGTAATCACTCAACGTCGACTCCAACAGGGTCGTGATTTCGCCCATCGTTCCGGGTGGCGAGCCTGCGGACGGTACCGGTCGGAACAGGAAAAGCTGGTATCCGGCGGTTTGGGGGAAAATACGCAGGAAGTTTGCCTCGCTCATGAGTACATCTCCCTGCAACACGCTGTTTTTGAGCAACCCGGCCACTTCGAGCGTCACCGGCTGGCCAAAACTATCCTTAATCCCAAGTCGCGATCCCACGCCACCGTAGAGGTGCAGACTGTAAATCGCAGTATTCATATCAAGCACCACGGGGATGATGCCCTTGCCTTGCTGGTCGGTGCCGAGATCTTCATCCAGGGCTGACCAGGGATCGCTGAGCCCTTCGCCCACAGCTGCCCAGGCAAAGGGCGCCTCGTTGGCTGTCCAGCCCGGGATGCCCAGCACACGCGGTTGCCGCGGGCGGTACAGGCTCAGACAACTGGCGTCCTCGCCAGCGTGGACCCGCACGGGTTCGATCTTCCATTGATCAAGTTGGTCGCTTTGTGGGTCTGAGAATCCAAGTTCCCACCGGCCGTCCCCAGAGTTGAAATCGAAATGGATCGGCTGGTCGCTGGACCCCAAAAGTGCAAATCCTCCCGTACCTTCGTCGCTGGGCTGAATCCGAAAAGCACGGATCGAGATGATCAGAAAACAGGCGGCCGCAACCAACCCGATAACGACGGTACTGCGGCCGGGATGCCGGGCTGCATTGGCCACCGCCAAACCGGCCAGGGACCAACCCCGCTGCGCGTGACTGCCTGGCCCGGAGCGTCGTAAGATGTCGCGCGTGTGGAGTAACAATGCGACCAGTACGGCGGCACCTGCCGCAAAAAAAGTCCCTGCCTGAGCCTCGCCGTACAAATCACGGCCCCAAAAACCAAGCGCCAATGCCCCGGCCACCAGCAGGAGCTTGGCCCACCGCCACGGTGACCTGTTCCGGCCGGCAGGATGAAAAGTTGTTCCTGGACCCCCGGCGAGCAACCGTCGTGGTGGTTGTTGTACGAATTTTCGCAGCGACCAGGTGATCGTGATCCAGGTCGCGGCGACGCTGGCAAGCCATCCGACCAGGAACGACTTGAGTGTGAGGTGCAAGTCAATAAAGGGGGTCGCAATCGCAGCCAGCCAAATCGTCTTCAGGCCGGTGATCATCAGCCACGCATACCCGATGGCCAGACCTGAACCGAGGGTGGCCCCTGCCATCGTGACGATGAGCCCTTCCCAGCCAAGGAGTCGACCGATCGTGCGGCTTGGAACGCCGCAGGCTGCAAGCGTGCCGATTTCACGCGCCCGATTTTCGATGCCGAGTTGGAACAAGAGTACGATCAGCATGATGGCCGACGCAATGAGGAAGCCGCTGAATCCCAAAAACAGACCATCGAACGGTGTGGTTCCCGCCGATGCCGCAAGACCTTGTTTTCTTACCGGAACGATCTGGAAGCCCAGTTCGGAGGGATCGAGTGCCTGCTGAAGCGCAACGCCGATTTCACGTGCCTCCTGCCCGCCATCCACGGGCAAACGTATGGCACTGATCGTTCCCCACCGGGTCTGCCACAATCGCCGGGCGGTTGCCAGGGATATGAACGCCTTGGGTGTCGTTGTGTGATCATCCCAATAGGTTTCGTCTTGTGCCCGAATCGGCTCGACCAGCTCAAAGGGAAGATCCCAATCGTTTATCGATTCTTGATCGGTGACACCCTTCAGTTCAGGTGTGAAATGGGGATCAGCCGCCTCGGTCGACTGGCCGACTGCATCGGTCAGGTCGGCAATCGCCCTCAGGCGGAACGTGACCGGTGGCTGTTCCCGGAGTTGCCCGTGCGTGCTCTGGGGCTCGTAGAAGGTGATCGTGATTGGGTCGCCTGGCTCAACATCCAGATCTTCGGCAGCCCAACGGTTTAACACGATCTCGTCGTTTGCCAGTACGAGCGGTTGGCCGAACTCGTCCCAGAGCGGTCCGAGTGACGCATTCGAGTCGACACCCGTGATTGTGGAATACGGGATTTGACGGGTACCACTACGAATGGTGTTGGCAAGGTAGGTAATAACCGGCTGGATCGCTCCCTCCCCGAACAGTTGCCCGGCCGATCGCACCACCGCGTCGGGCAGGACCAGGTTGACGGAACTGATTTGTACATAGTGACGGCCCGCTGGTGCTTCGACTCGCAGTCCGTAGTCGTCCAGGCTGGGACGGAATCCTGTTTGGTTCGTCAGCCCGACGCCATCGCCCGCCCCGGGTGGCTGTTGACCAAGCGCTAAAAGCACGGTGTTCACCCGGTCGGGTTGTGCCAGCATGTCTTGTAGAACCGTTAACGGAACGAAAGCGTTTCGCGGTTGACGCTGAGTGGGAGTCAGGCTGAAGCGGGCAAGACCTTGCGGGGCGAGGATGCCAGCAACCCGCAGACGTCGCGAGATGGAGGTATCTTGTTTTTCGCCGAGCGGACTGTCGCCCGGAACGTCCAGAGTTAGCGCCAGCCGTAGCAAGACCTCGTCTCCCGGCTGCACGCTAAGTTCGTCGGCGACTGCCTCGGTCAGCGCGATACAGCGACCACGGAGTTCGACCGGGGGAGCCCGCCCGTCCAGGCTCCAGAAACGCTCGTTCGAGGCGACTCCGATGACCGAGATCCGATTGGCACGAGCGATGTCCTGACCCCGATGGGTTTCAAGGGTTCCTGGCACGAGGATCGTCGGCACGGCAGCTTCCCATTTGCGGGTGTCCGCCGAATCGCCGGCTGCCGTGGTGAAAAACCGGCTGCTGAACATCCGCGGTGCGATTAAGACTGCATCAATCTGCCCCAAGCGATTGAGCGTAAGGCTCCGCAGGCTGCCGCGCACCGAATCGCCCACCAGCAATGCCCCGGTGAGAACCGCGGTGGCGACGCACACCCCCAACATCACGGCCAGAGAGGTCCGCCAGTGATGGCGTAAACTCGCACGGATGAATTGGAAAGATGTCACACGGCAAGCAAGTGGTGGGGTCGACTTGGGGACGGATATAACGACGGCTAAAAAAAACGCCCATCGTGGACTTTAATCGAGGTTGCCCCCGACTGCCAAGAGAGGGCCATGCGTTGGACTCTGGGCAGCTAATTTCCCGAAAGCCCCCCCGACCTTGGTTTGGGCCGGGAGGGCTTGTCGGTTCAGTCCATTCGTCACCCGGCCAGTTCATTGGCCGACTTCTTGTCGCAACAATCCTGCCGCTTGCAGCAAGCTTCGGGCGTGCAGTGATCGCACTCGCAATTGGGACAGTCACACGCCACGCACTCGCAATTCGTGCAGGTCGTGCCACTGCAATCGCACACGTCACACGGGCAGGTGTCACCACAACAGCATTGAGCTGCCGTCGCGGTGGAAGATTGGTTCGCCAAGGTCTGGAACCCGTACAGGCCAATCGCGCCGACGGCAATCACGCCAAAAAGTTTTACAAATAAAGACATCGTATTGCTCTCCAGATAAAGAGAAACTCGGTTGGTAAGGTGAACGTCAGATCGAACGATGGTGCGACCCGTTTTCCAGGGCGGAGCCTGTTCGGGTCGCCCCGTCTTTAGTTCAGCCAAACACAGTAGAGAACTCGCAGGGGAGCAGAGGAGGGGAGTGGGCTACCGGTGGTTTCCGACAGGTAGGCTGCCAGCGGCAGATTGGCCGGTGACGGCAAATTCGGTTGGTCAACGGTCGCCTTATCAGTCTGGTCATCCCGTCCCGGGAAACGGCTCGACGTGGTGGGAGTGGTTTGGGGAGCCGGTTTGCCACGACTGCATTCACATTCGGAGCAATTACAGGTTATCGAACAAGTGTTGGAAGCTTGATCCAGCCATGCCGGGGCTCCGTCTCTGCATTCGGTGGCTCTGCATTCGGTGGCCAGCTGGCAGTAGGTCGCTTGGTCAGCCATTTCATGGCTGCCGCAACAAGTCCAGCTGCAGCTGTCGACAAACTCGACGCTGCAGTTGCCACAATCACAACCGAAGACCTGCGACGGCGGCAGAACAGAGCCAATGGTTGCAAGCCAAATAGCACTTCGCAAGACGTTGCAAACTACGGCGGGGAAGAACATGTCCAACCTCTCTGGCACTCTCCTGGTAACCTCCCCTTCTTATTTTACGTAACAATTACAGGATGGGTCAAACTTGATCGCATGAAGTCCCTGGGGCCCTTACTTTGGCGGCTTCTGGGCTGTGGCGGCTTCTGGGCGGGGCTACATATAGCTGAGTGCCCGGTCGGAAATATCCTTGCGGCACCAGCCACCGCTGAAACGGATCGCCTTGACCGCCGAATACGCCTTCAACTTCGCAACCGAAATCGAGCGGCCCAGTGCGGTGATGCCAAGGACCCTTCCCCCATTGGTTACAATGTTGCCATTGCTGGTTGCCGTACCAGCATGAAAGACCTTGACATCGCTCATTTTCGCCGCCTCCGCCAGCCCGCGAATGGGAACCCCCCGCGGGTAACTACCCGGATAGCCCTCGCTTGCCATCACGACGCAGACGGCGGGTCTCGGATCCCATTGGAGCGGGCCGAGCTCATCAAGGCGACCATCGATGGTTGCTTCCAGCAGGTCGACCAGGTCGCTTTTGAGTCGCATTAACAGGGGTTGGCATTCCGGGTCGCCAAAGCGAACGTTGTACTCCAAAACCCGAATTCCCTGGGCGGTGACCATCAGTCCGGCGTAGAGCACACCCTTGAACGGTCGCCGCGATCGTTTGAGTTGATGGACGGTCGGAACCAGGACCGTCTCTTCAATTTTGGCAAGCATGTCGTCCGTGACCAAGGCGGTTGGGCAGTAGGCCCCCATGCCGCCTGTGTTCGGTCCCAAGTCGCCGTCGTATGCCGGTTTGTGGTCCTGGCAGGCTGGCAGCGTCAGAATTGTACGACCATCGGTAATTGCTAACACACTAGCTTCGTGACCTTCGAGCCGTTCTTCCATCACCAGTTGGTTGCCTGCAGCGCCGAATTCCTTGGCACCAGTAATCCGCTCGACTGCCTCGAGCGCTTGCTCCCGGTTATCACACACGATGACGCCTTTACCAGCGGCGAGGCCGTCGGCCTTAACGACAATCGGTATGTCTTCGCGCTCTTTCAGGAACATGATGGCCGAGTTGGCGTCATCAAACGTGTGAAAATCGGAGGTCGGCACGTCTGCATGGCGAAGCAGGTTTTTGCAGAAGACTTTGCTGCCTTCCAACTCGGCAGCGGTCTTGCCAGGACCGAATGCGCGTAACTTCGATTCGCCGAAGGCATCGACGATGCCTGCCGCCAGCGGGGCTTCGGGACCAACCACCGTGAGATCGATTTCGTTTTGGCGGGCGAATTCCAGCAGCCGCGGAATGTCATCGGCCGCGATATCGACGTTTTCGCCTTCCTCCTCGGTGCCGCCATTGCCCGGCGCAATCCATACACGATCAACGCGGCTGCTTTGGGCAATCTTCCAGGCCAGGGCGTGTTCCCGACCACCGCTGCCCACGACGAGTACTTTCATGGTAGAACTCCGAAAAATCCATGAAAAACGTTTTTGTGAACTTCCTTATCCGGGGTGATTCTACGTTCCTTGGTGCGGTGGTGGAAGTCTCTGCCCCCAGCGGTGCTGAACAATTATGTCTGTCTCAGGCCGGCAGTTGACCACGCATGACGGGGTTCCCAGGCCCCTCTTCGATCCAACCCAACTGTCTAACAGCCAACAGCAGGTGGTGGTAGGCGGGTTGGAGATATTGTATGACAGGACCGCAGCCCGACTCGTACGGTTTTGCAGTTTGAAAATGCCACAGTTTTGGCAACCTGCTGTGGGCGGCTGGCCGCTGCGGCGAGGTAAGCCCGGCGGTAAGCCCGGCGTTGCGTGGCCCAGTTGCGTGGCCCAGTTGCGTGGCCCAGTTGCGTGGCCCAGTTGCGTGGCCCAGTTGCGTGGCCCAGTTGCGTGGCCCAGTTGCGTGGCCCAAAGGTGACCACGGCCCCAAAGTGACCATGGTGTTTCCGCGATGCTGTCGGTTGAACCAAGGTTGATCTGAAAAACGACGGTTGACAGTTCAGGTCGGGTGGTTTTTAATTTGGTGGAAGATTGTGAAAAAAGTCACAATCCCCCATTCCCCGCGCCGTGGCATCGCTTTAAATTGTCGCTAAGCAAAGGATTGCTCACCGTTCTTGAAGTCCCTCTGGGCAGTCCGAACGTTTGCGTCCCAGGGCCTCACGGTTTTGCACGAGGCTTCTGCCGAAGGTCGGGTCGTATCCCGGTTTGGTGGGTGGGGGCATGGGTAGAAACAAGGTTGAAGTTGTTGACGTGCGGTTCATGAATGCACGGGAGTTGGTCAACGATGGCAGATAAGAGCAAAATGTCGGTGGCAGAGATTCTCGCGGCCGCGCGGAAAGCGGATAGCGACGACGTTTCGGGTGACAGTTCGCCACCGGCCGACGATCAACCAGCACCGGAACCTGCTGAAAGCACTTCGGTTGAGGAAGAGGCGGCTCCACCGGCGAGCACACCGAAGTCGGGCTCGGGGCGTCCGAGCGTTGCTGGAATGTTGGCGATGGCCCGCGGTGAAAAGCAAGCGGGGGGCCCGCCAGCGGCGGCCAAGGAACAGCCTGCTGCAAAGCCGGCGGCGAAACCGGCGGCGAAACCAACTCCCAAGAAGAAAGCGGCACCAGCGGCAAAGCAAGCACCTCTCGATACGCAGAGTATTTTGGCTGCGGCCAGGAAATCGCAAGCCGAGCGGCCAGGCCCGATGACCAAGGCTGAGGCAATTGCCCAAGGCAAGCCGGTTGCACCCAAGGTGAAAAAGCCGAAGGAGGAGATTATCGTTCCTCCGATGCCGGTCAAGCCAGAGTATGCCAAAGTCAAGTCGGAGCGGACCAAGGAGCAAGTTGCCGAACGGCGGGCGTTTTTGTTTGGGTTGAGTGCTTTAGCGACCGGGTTTACGGCCCTGGCGGTGACCAGCTTTTTGTTTGTGATGGGGACAGTTCGGTTTATGTTCCCCAACATTTTGCGTGAACCACCCAGCCGATTTAAGGTTGGCTTTCCCGACCAGTTTCCTGCCGGTCAGGTGCAAACAAAATTCAAGGCCCAGTTTGGGGTGTGGGTTGTGAATACCGCTTACCACGGGGAACAGCAGATTTTCGCACTCAAGTCGGTTTGCACCCATTTGGGGTGCACGCCAAACTGGCTGGAAGCCGAGCAGAAGTTTAAATGTCCCTGCCACGGTAGCGGATTTTATAAAGATGGCGTTAACTTTGAGGGGCCTGCGCCACGTCCCCTGGAACGGTACGCGATCGCGGTTGCCGACGATGGTCAGATCGAGATCGACAAGAGCGCCGTGTTTCAGGAGGAAATGGGTCAGTGGGCCGAGGTCCAAAGTTTCATTTCCGTGTAGGCCTTATGCCAATAGCAAGCATTGACGATTTTATTCATGCCCAACCTTAGCGAAATCATCTACGAATCGCAGATTTGGAAAAGCGTCTTTCGTCATCCGATGCCGGTTGATCGTCGGAACCGGATTGTCGTGATGCTCACCAACTTTTATCTGCACCTGCATCCGGTCTCGATTAAGAAACAGGGGATTGCCCTTTCGTACACTTGGTGTATGGGGGGAGTGACCTTCTTCCTGTTCCTGGTCGAAACCGTCACCGGTGTGCTGTTGATGTTCTATTATCGCCCGACCCTGGAATGGGCGTACAACGACATCCTCGCGCTGCGAGATGTTTACTCGCTGGGGATCCTCCGCGAAATCCACCGCTGGGGAGCCCACGCGATGGTGATCACGGTGTGGTTGCATATGTATCGCGTCTTTTTGACCGGCAGCTACAAGCCCCCGCGAGAATTCAACTGGGTGGTGGGGGTCATTCTGCTGGTGTTGACTTTGCTCTTGTCGTTTACCGGTTACCTGCTGCCTTGGGACCAGTTGGCTGTGTGGGCGATCACGGTAGGGTCGAACATGGCCCGGGCAACCCCCGTTCTGGGGCACGAAGGCCCTGGGCAGCAACTGCTGACCCTGGGTGGCATCGACATGATCACCAACGCCTCGGATGCCCGCTTTGCGCTTTTGGGTGCGCGGAACGTGGGCGAGGAGACACTGAATCGATTTTACATCCTGCACTGCATTGCGATTCCGCTCGGAGCGGCGTTGCTGATAGCCATTCACTTCTGGCGCGTGCGCAAGGATGGAGGTATCAGCGGACCATTGTAAACCGCGGAAGAACTTGTAAACCGCAGGAGAACTGGCTGCCGCCCGTTTTCCCGCCCCGCTCCCCCTAAGCCACCCCAACCTGTAGACCTGCATCCCCCCAGACATCAATGCATGGCGTAAGTCCCGAACAATTCGCCGTACAGGTCGCTATATTCCTTGGCCCGTATTACATTGCGCTGGCTTTGATGAACAGCGTGATGGCGTTCTATCTCTGGAAAAAACCAGAGCAACACGCGATCTGTCGGTTCAAACTGGGGAGCGTGCCCCTGGCGGTAACGAGTGCCTGGGTTTGGTTGGTTGTCGCCTCACTGTACGTGTTGTTGGCTGCCGCCACCGTCGGGGCGGGGAACGGTGGCAACCTCTCGTTGATCCCCCAGTTTCCACACTGGTTTTGCGAATTCGTGAATCAAAGTACGGGGCCGGTCATTTACACATTGGGTACGACGGCCGTGCTGGTGGTGCTCTATTTCTTCCGCGCTTTCTTCGTAAAGCCGTTGGTTGCCTGGACTATCTGGAATTTGATGTTCCTGTTTCTTGGCCTCTCGATGCCAGATAGCGACTTTTATGCCATCGTTGCCAAGCCTGACAATGTACCCATTGTGGCGATGGTGTTCTTGCTTGCTTTCTTTAACTGGGTCGCAACTGCCCAGTCAGTTGTGAACGACCGTCGCAAGGAAGAAGGGCTGCCGCCAGTCGAAAAAGAGAACGATGAGAAAATCCTGGTCTGGCCCGACCTCGTTTATACCGAAATGGTTTGCATGATTGCGTTGACGGCAGTGCTCATTCTCTGGGCGATTCTGTTGCAAGCCCCGCTGGAAGAGCCGGCCAGTAGTGTCAACACGCCCAATCCTTCCAAGGCCCCATGGTATTTCCTGGGATTGCAGGAAATGCTGGTCTACTACGATCCCTGGATGGCGGGTGTCGTGCTCCCCACTTTCATTATCGTAGGGCTCATGGCCATCCCCTATATCGATTTCAACAAGTCGGGTAGTGGCTACTACACCATTAAGGAACGCAAGTTTGCTTACCTCATTTTTCAGCTTGGCTTTCTTGAATTGTGGGTCACCTTGATCGTGTTGGGGACCTTGCTCCGCGGGCCGAACTGGAACTTCTTCGGACCCTATGAATTCTGGGATGCCCACAAAGTCCAGGCCCTCAACAATGTCAACGTGTCCGAATACTTCTGGCAGTGGCTGTTGGGGATGAGCCTCCCCAGAGCGCCGGTCGGCAGCGGCCAGGGAGTTGCGGTTGGCTACATCCTGGCGCGGGAATGGCTTGGTATCTTGCTGGTGCTTGGGTACTTCATTGCCCTGCCTCCCATTATGGCTGTGACCGTGTTGCGCGGTTTTTACAAACGGATGGGATTCGTGCGTTACATGACACTGGCCATGCTGATTTTGTTTATGGCCTCCCTCCCGCTGAAAATGGTGTTGCGCTGGACGTTTAACCTGAAGTACATCGTCGCCATCCCGGAATATTTCCTCAATTTCTGATCCCCTCGAGATCATCAACAGACTCACCACTCCCGACACACTTCCTACTCAACGCTGACCTATGCCTGCAACCGAAAAAACCTGGCGAGATCAAAAATGGATGCATGTCGTCTTCGGCGTGTCGTCGTTGATCATGTTGATTTCCACGGTGTGGATGCTCGAAAAGGATCACAACCGTGAATGGCGCCGGTGGCAAATGAAGGATCGTGGCAAAGAACGCTGGCAGCACGCTTCCCGGCTGGCGGAAACGAGTGCCCAGTCCCACGCTGCGTTAAAGGGCCTCAAGCGGCAGTTGGCAGAGGCCAGCAGTTCCAGAATCGACCACGCACTCATCCAACAGGTAAAAGATTTTGTCCAGGCAGAAGACGCGCGCCTTGCTGGCCAGGGGGCACCTCCGAAGTCCGCCGAGGCCAGTCTGGCCACCATCGAAAAGGAACTCGCTGATCTCGAACCCCTGGCCGACGAGGCCGCCGCTGCCCGCGAAGCGGTGACAGCGGCCAAAAAATCGGCCCATGACGCTGTCAACACCAAGCTGGCAGCCCAAAAGGATCCGGCCCAACGTGATGCGTTGCCAAAACTCACGCAGGATTCGAAATCACGCCTGCACGAGTTGCAGCAAAAAGTCCAGCAGCGCGATAAGGCCGAACAAAATGCAGGCCGTGGCCGCAAACAACTGCTTGCCGCCATGAACAAAATCATTGGTGAGGCAAAACGTCGAGAAGATGCTTTCACGGTCCAAAAGAAATTTGTCGCAGCCGACCACACGGCCCGAGTGAGTGAGCACGGCATTGCAGTTGGAGAGGGTTTGCCAGCTGAGCAAATCGACAAAATCCAGGTAGAGATTGATTCGCTTGCCCAGAAGATGACCGACCTGGATGACCAGGTCGGCAATGCAAAGGATTATCGTGTGCGTGTTGAAACGGTTCGCCGCGAAATCGAAAAGGGCACCACCGAAATTGAGAAGGAACTTGCTGCCGTGCAAGCGGAATTGAACCGCATTGCCGACAATCGCGACAAAAACAGCTGGAATGTTGGAGAATGGCTTGCCCGCCGCCCCATTCTCAACGCGCTTTACGATGGCAATATTCGGATCGAGCAAACCTGGTTGCCCGACATCAAAATCAATTACAACTTTAGCGAGGTGCCCCGGTACGACCGCTGTATCACGTGCCATCGATCGATTGACAAAACCGCACCCGGCTCCCCCGTGGAACCCGCCTTTCCCGCCCTGAAGGACAAACAGCGGCAGCGCGTGGTCGAATTGGCAACGCCTTCAAAAGAACCAGAGATCGCCGTGAGCGATGAGGGTGTCGTTCAGGTTCCCACACTCGAATCGGTCTACGGCCTGACCATTGCCGGCAGCGGCCAGATCGACCATTACGCCGTCACGGTCCAGTATGTCACGGCCAAATCACTGGCTGCTGCGGCCGGGCTGCAGTTGGGTGACATCATTCGTGAAATCAATGGCGGACGCGTTTATTCCAATGACGATGTCGAGCAGTATTTACTCGACAATGCCCATTGGGGTGAGTCCCTGAAGTTAACCATTCGCCGTGGGCTGGGGAGTCCCTACACGTCCCATCCCCGGCTCGATCTCTACGTCGGCAGCATGAGTCCCCACAAAAAAAACGATATGGGTTGTACGATTTGCCACGACGGACAGGGTAGCGCAACCGATTTCAAGTGGGCTTCCCATACTCCCGATAACCCGAAAGAAGCCGACGAATGGTCCAAAAAGCATGGCTGGTTCGATAACCACCATTGGATCTTCCCGATGACGCCCGACCGCTTCATTGAGAGCAATTGCCTGAAATGCCATCACGAAGTTGCGGAACTCGAACCGAGCGAACGCTTTCCGGAGCCACCAGCACCCAAGCTCGTCAAAGGGTATCACCTGATCCGCCAATATGGCTGCTTCGGCTGTCATGACGTCAACGGTTACGACGGGCCAACCAAACGCATCGGCCCCGACATGCGGCTGGAACCAAACTATCACGAAGTTGCCGCCGCCGTGTTGCGCGACAACGGGCTCACGGACGATGAACGTGAATCGGCGGCGACACTTGTCCATAGTCCAGAGGTGAATTCCATTCGTCATGAGCTCTACCAGGCGATCCGACGCGATGCCGAGCTTGCCGAAGCCGGCAATGCAGATGGCCAGCCGCGCCTTTCGGCTGCAAGTCACAAGCTGGCGGACCTGCTCAAGGATGTCGAGACACCAGGACGACTTCGTAAGGCGGGCCCCAGCCTCAGGTACATTGCTTCAAAAGTGCAGTATCCGTGGCTCTACAGCTGGATTCGCAAACCGTCGGATTTCCGCTCCAGTACACGCATGCCGCAATTCTTTGGGCTCCACGAGCACCTGGAAAAACATATCAAAGCGTTTCCCGACGGTCAGGGGAATCCGGCCGGCCTGACCGAACTGGAGTACACGCGCCGCTTTGAACGGATCGAAATTCTTGCCTTGGCACGGTTTCTGCTGAACAACAGTAGCAAGTTTGATTACCTGAACCCGCCTGCGGAAGTGACCACCGAGCCCAGCCCGGAGCGGGGAAAGTGGCTCTTCGAATCGCGCGGCTGCCTGGCCTGTCATTCTCACCGTGAGTTTCCCGGGATCGCGTCAACCCAAGGTCCCAACCTCTCGGAAGTCTCCGCGAAATTCGATTCTGAATCAGGGCGACGTTGGCTCTACAGTTGGATCAAGCAACCACACCGTTATCACCCGCGGACCGTGATGCCTGATCTGTATCTCAATCCCATTGTCGAAACCGATCCCACCGGCCAGCCGACCGGGGTCGTTACCGACCCGGTTGCCGATCTCGTGGCTTACTTGATGGGCGTGCCCTCCGATTGGAAACCGCACGACGTTCCCGCCGAGACCTTGACCGCCGATGAAAAGCTGGCCCTTAAAGACCTGGCAGCAGAGTGGCTCTCGGCATCTTTTCCCCGCAAACGGGCCGAACGGTATGCCAACGAGGGGATTCCCGCAGCCCAAGCAGCCAACATCAAAGGTGATGAACGTATGTTGGTCGACCTGAACGATGAAAACCGTGTGGCCAAACAACTGGACTATGTTGCCCGGCGATCGATCAGCCGTTATGGCTGTTTTGGTTGCCACGACGTTCCCGGCCAGGAAGCTGCGAAACCGATCGGTACAGCGCTAACCGAATGGGGCCGCAAAGAACCCTCCAAGCTTGCCTTCGAAAACATCACGAAGTTTCTCTCCACCCATGGGGTGGACGATGTCACCGAGCAACTGGATGAACAAGCTGTCAACGAACACGCTGGCGAAGATCATGCCTCGGGTGCCCATGCCGGCAACGGGCATCATGGGGTCGATCCGCTCGATTACGACGACGACACAGGGTATTACTTGCAGGCCCTCAACGGACACCACCGGCAAGGTTTCATCTGGCAGAAACTTCGACAGCCACGCTCCTATGATTATCAGAAGACCCGCAACAAGCGGTATGACGAACGGCTCCGGATGCCTTTGTTCCCGCTCGACATCGAAGAGCGGGAGGCGGTCATCACGTTCGTTCTGGGCCTGGTCAATGAAGCTCCGGCTGAAAAATTCGTCTATCTCCCGGACATTCGCCAGGAAGCTATCATGCAAGGACGACATGTGCTGCACAAATACAATTGTGGCGGTTGCCACGTGCTCGACATGGAACGCTGGCAATTTGGCATTGAACCAGACTGGTTTGAAGAACCGCCCATCAAACCAGAGTTTCCGTTCCTGCATTCGGAACCGTCGGGTGAAGAAATTGCCAAATCACTGGAACTTGATCACCGTGGTTTGCTCAACGTGACCTTGCATGGGATGCCGGTCATGAGTGAAGAAACCGGTCAACCCAACCTGGTGGATGAAGATGGGGTGCCGATCGAACCCGACGATGACGAGTCCGAACCATTCTACGAATTTACGCTGTATCGTAATACGGTTGTGGCTGGTTATGAGCGGAAGGTCGGCGTGCAAAACCTCTTGATTCCGGCCGCCCATGCGGGCGGTGGCCCGAAAAATGGCCGTGAATTTCCCGCCAACGGTGGCGATCTTGCCCGCTACTTGTTCCCCCGAGTCATCGCCCAGGAGCACAAGACCAACCCGCAGGCGAAGGGTTCCGAAGCGTGGGGATGGTTGCCGCCACCTTTGATTGGTGAAGGTAAAAAAGTTCGTACCGAGTGGCTGCACGGTTTTCTGATGGATCCGACGGCGATTCGTCCCGCGGTTGTGTTGCGGATGCCCAACTTCCACATGTCTTCGGATGAAGCCAGCGCACTGGTCAATTATTTTGCCGCGAAAGACAATGCCGATTGGCCGTACGAATACAGTGAGCGCCGCCGCGATGCTTACCTGACCCAACTCGATCAGGCCCATCCCGAGTGGATGGACAACGCCATGAAAATCTTGACCGATAGCAACTACTGCACCAAATGCCATGCGGTCGGCGATTTTTTCCCGAAAGGTGCCATCAAAACCCAGGGACCCCAACTGGCCAACGTCTACCAGCGGTTGCGGCCGACCTATATGCGGAATTGGACTGCCAGTCCAAGCCACATTCTCCCCTACACCGGGATGCCTGTGAACATTCCCTTCGACCCCAATGCTCCCCATTTGGGTGGTGTTAACCAGGCCCTGTTTCCAGGTACCAGTGTGGATCAGCTCGATGGGTTGGTCGACCTCCTCATGAACTACGACGATTACACGGCTCGACAAACGACTATCAAATCCATGGTCAAGGAATCTTCACCGGCCGAAGGTGGAGAACAGGCGGCCGAGGCTCCCGAGCCACGGCCGGATCAATCGGCGAGCGACTTACCCGCTCCCGCTTTACGATGACAACCCCGCTGAAATGAGATCCTTGATGAAAGCCATTCCTTACTTTTTGCTGTCAGCTGTGATTGCAGTTTTTTTACTTGCGGAGGTTGATTGCCTTTTGGCTGTCGAGTGGGGATCGCTTTCGGGCCGTGTAGTTCTCGATGGTGAGCCGCCCGAATCCCAACCGATCAATCCGACGAAAGACCAGTTCTGCATGAGTATCGGGCCTCCCAATGAAACGTTGCTGGTGGGTAAAGATGGCGGATTGGCGAACGTGGTCATTTACATTCGGGTCAAACGGGGCCAATCGCTCGATATCCATCCCGACTATGATGTGCAGTTAGAACAAGAGGTTGTGCTTGACAACAAGGGCTGTCGGTTTGTGCCGCACATCGCATTGGTCCGGACCGGTCAGCCGCTGGTCGTCAGGAACTCCGATCCGACCGGACACAATACCAACGCATCGCTAGCCAAGAACGGCGCTTTCAACGTGCTTATCGCAGCCAGCCAGTCGCAAAATATGACTCTCTCCAAAGCTGAGAGCTTACCATTGCCGGTTCAGTGCAACGTGCATCCGTTTATGAAGGGGTATATGCTCGTTCGCGATGATCCCTACATGACGGTGACCGATGAGACCGGCGCGTTTGAAATAACCGATATTCCGGCTGGAACCCATGAGTTTCAGTTCTGGCAGGAAAGAATAGGGTATTTGAAGGACTGCAAATACGACGGCGGTCAACTCAATCGTCGTGGGCGGGTCAAGTTGGATATTCAAGATGGCGAGAAGCTTGACCTCGGCGAGATCGAAGTGCCCGTCAGTTTGATCAAGTAAGCAGCTGCTGTTCGGTCAATGCGCACCGGCTTTGGAATGTGAGGTCGTCGGGGGCAAATCGAGAAAACGTATGATAAAGCAAAGCAAGACTTGCGGTTTATGGCTGGTACCCTGCGTTGTGTGGTTGGCGTCCGGGTGTGGCGAGCGTGGCTACCTGGGTCCCGTAGCGAACAGCCACACTGCGATTGAAATTCGCAAAGCGCTCGACACGTTTTCCGGTTCGGCGGGTGAGGGAGCGACTGCAGGCGTGGCCTCAAGTGGTACCGGCTGGGGAACCTTGCGGGGCCGTTTTACGTTCGACGCCGCACCACCCACGATGGCCCCCTACGACGTAACGAAAGATCTGGCGACTTGCACCTTGGATGGTAAACCCCCCTTGCAACAAACTTTGCTGGTCGACAGCGCTACGAAAGGGATCAAGAACATTGTCGTTTTTGTTCGCAATGCCCCACGGGTCCACGAGTCGGCCGGGCCAAGTAAAGAACCGATCATCTTTGACCAGAAGGAATGCGTTTTCGTGACCCATGTGTTGCCCTTGACCGTAGGGCAGTCGCTGCAACTGAAGAACAGCGATAACGTGGGCCACAACACGAACATCAGGGGTAAAAAAAACACGTTCAACCAAACGATCCCGGCAGGGGCATCGGTGCCGTTTACTCCGCAAAAGGAGGAGGCCTTACCGGCACCGATGAATTGTAGTATTCACCCCTGGATGAGTGCCTACATGCTGCCGCGCGAGAACGGCTACTATGCCGTGACGGCGGAAGATGGCACCTTTGAAATCCCGCATCTTCCGGCAGGTGAAGACCTGGAGATTCAAGTCTGGCACGAAAGGGGCACCGGTCCGGGAGGCGGAGTTGTGCTTTCGACACCCGAAGCGAAAGAATACAAGTGGTCGAAGAAGGGCCGGTTCAAGGTCAAGCTTGAGCCAGACAAAACGAAAGAGATTGACCTGAACGTGCCTGAAACAGCATTTCGGAGTTGATATTTTGCTCCCAAATGGATTGAACGAACTAGCATTCGCCAGAATTGTTCTGTAGAAAAATAAACGAAAATACAAAAGTCGATGACAAAACATCATCCAACTTCTGAATGGATTGCGCTAGTGGCCGTGCTACTGGTGGTTGGCGGATGTGGCCAATCGGAGCAAGTCGTTTTCCGACTCAACATGCGGGAAGTGGTTTCGAATCAAATTGAGCCGCAATATCAACAGCAAATTGTCAATGTGATCGAGGCGATGTTTGGCACTCCCGATGGACCTTCCGTCATGCCCGAGATGAAGCTCGACATCAAGCACCTCAAATTCGCTGCCGGTCCTGTCTGGGATGACCAGGCGGGCAGGAGGCATGGACTGTACCGGAAACATTGTGCCCACTGTCACGGGATCAATGGCGACGGGCGGGGCCCGACGGCGCTCTTTTTGGACCCCTATCCGCGCGACTATCGCCCGGCCGTCTTTAAATTCAAGTCGACCTACAATCCGGCCCGGCCAACCACCAACGATTTGCACCGCACGCTGATGAATGGGGTTCCTGGTACGGCGATGCCTTCGTTTGCTCTGTTGCCGCCTGCCGAGGTGGCTGCGCTGGTGGAGTATGTGAAATATCTCAGCATGCGGGGTCAAATGGAAACCGCACTCATTGGGTACGTCTTCGACGAACTTGGTGAGGGAGACGATGGCAACCTTATTCCACTTGATCCGGTCAACGATTCTGAGCAGCGCAACGTGATCGTTGACGAACTGCTGGGGGACATTGTGACCGGTTGGGAAGAGGCCCCAGAACAGGTGATCCATCCTGATCCCGACGCCATTCCAGTTGACAAATCCTCAGCGCAATGGGCAGCGTCCGTTGATAAGGGGCGGACGCTGTTCTACGGGACAAAAGCCAACTGTGTTAAATGCCATGGCCCGACTGGATTAGGGGATGGACAGCAGGACGATTACAACATCTGGAATAAGGCCGTGATGACGTTTGAAGAAGCTACCGACTCACTGCCTAATCAAATCAAGACGACCCGCGCCAGTATGAAGAAGATGGACAAGGAGCAAACGGTTGCCACGAAAGAGGATCTGGTATTGCTGCACCGCAGCCTGACCGATCACCGTGAGGTCCTGGAGGAACTGCTTCCGCCCCGCAACGCGATCCCCCGCAATTTGCGCCAGGGGATGTTTCGTGGTGGGCGACGGCCGCTCGACATTTATCGCAAAGTGTATACTGGCATTGCCGGGACCCCGATGCCGGGTGGCGGACCTGTGACACCCGGTGCGAAGGGAACACTTAGTGACGAGGAGATCTGGCAGCTTGTTGATTACGTGCGGTCGTTGCCGTTTGAACCAGCCAGCCAACCGACGAGGTTGCGTATTAATTACGACGTGTTGAACTGAGGGCCCGACAGGAAGGCAGGTCTTTGTTTTATGGAAGCCGCTGGATCCGAACGCCGGAAAATCCAAAACTCAATGTCCCGCCAGGTGAGGATGCTGCTGTGAACCGTTTTTGGTGTATCGTTTTTTTGCTCGTGCCGATCCTGGGGGTTGCCACTTTTATTGTGGCTCCCTACTACAACATATGGTTCCCACGGGATGTCTCCACGCATGGAGTCACAATCGACAATCTGTTCATGTTCATTCTCTGGCTCACCGGGATCTTGTTTATCGGTACCGAGTGGGCCCTGTTTCAGTTCACCTGGAAATATGATGCCGAGCGCAACCCCGAACCTGTCAAATTCTCGCATGGTGAGCATACACTGGAGGTGGTTTGGACGATCGTGCCAGCCGTGATCCTGTTGTTTATTGCCATTTATCAAATGGATGCCTGGGCCGCTGCCAAGATGCGCAAACCCAATATTCGCCCAACGGCGGAAATCGCGGGGCGGCAGTTCAATTGGGATGTGCGCTATCCCGGGGCCGACCAACAACTTCATACACTCGACGACATAGTTCGTTACGACGGCAATATCCATCTGCCGATGGGGGAAGACGTCCTGCTTGTGATCAAGAGCCAAGACGTACTCCACAGTTTCTTCCTGCCGAATCTACGGCTCAAGCAAGACGTGATTCCTGGCATGGAGCAGGCCATGTGGTTCTATGCCAAGGATACCGGAAAATTTGACGTTGTATGTGCCGAACTGTGTGGTTGGGGGCATTACAAGATGAAGGCCCGCCTGACGCTTCAAACGCGAAGCGAGTTCGATAAATGGCTTGCAGAAACCTACAAAGCTGAGCAGGCCATGAAGGTGGCTACGGTGGACCAATAGGCGGTCTCTGACTGAATAGACGATGAGAGAAAATACCAGACGACTGAGGTAATTGAAAATGAGTACCGTGACGGCTGATACCCACGCGCATGAACATGCCGACGACCATGCGCACGTAGGCGGGTTTCTTTCCACGTATGTATTTTCTCGTGATCACAAGATCATTGGTCTGCAGTTTCTGTTCAGCACCCTGTTGTGGTTTGTGGTTGGCGGTTTGCTTGCAATGGGTGTTCGTTGGCAATTGGCCTATCCCTGGTCCGACATGCCAGTCTTCGGAAAGTTGCTCTTCGCGGCCGAAGGGGGGCAGATTTCCCCCGAATTTTACACCGTGTTGTTTACGATGCATGCCACGGTGATGATCTTCCTGGTCATTATTCCGATCCTGGCCGGTGCCTTCGGGAACTACCTCATCCCGCTGATGATTGGTGCCGACGATATGGCCTTTCCCACGCTCAACATGCTCAGCTACTGGTTCATGTGGCCAGCCTTTCTGGCCTTCGGCTCAAGCTTTTTTGTCGAGGGGGGAGCTGCGGGGGCCGGGTGGACCTCGTATCCACCGCTCACGGTTCTCAACAGCGCTTCCCCAGGGAGCGTGAACGGGCAATCACTATGGCTCATTGGGGTGCTCTGTGTCGGTGTGTCGTCAATGATGGGATCGATCAATTATCTCACCACGATCATTCAGATGCGGGCCCCCGGGATGACCATGTTTCGGCTGCCCATGACGATTTGGGCCATGTTCATCACGGCTGTCTTGCAAGCCTTTGCATTGCCAGTGCTCACGGCGGCCGGGTTCATGCAACTCGCCGACCGGGAACTTGGTACCGGGTTCTTTCTCCCGGAAGGGGTGGCGGCCAATAATGCCTTGCCGGCTGCCGGTGGGGGGCACCCTCTTTTGTGGCAGCACTTGTTCTGGTTCTACAGCCATCCGGCCGTTTACATCATGATCCTGCCCGCCATGGGTATGGTCAGCGACATTATTGCATGCTTCGCCCGCAAGCCTTTGTTTGGCTACAAACCGATGGTCTACTCAATCGCCGCAATTGCGGGGCTCGGATTTATCGTTTGGGGACACCACATGTTTCTCTCGGGAATGAACCCGATGCTCGGCATGACATTTATGGTCTCCACCATGTTCATTGCGCTGCCGAGTGCAATCAAAACATTCAACTGGCTTGGTACGGTTTGGGGTGGGCGGATTCAATTCACAACTCCCATGTTGTTTGCACTCTCATTTGTTTCCATGTTTATCATTGGTGGCTTGAGTGGCATCTTTATGGCCGCGACGCCAGTCGATATTTTTATTCACGATACGTATTTCATCGTGGCCCACTTCCATTATGTCCTGTTTGCCGGAACGGCGATGGCCGTGTGGGGAGCCATTTACTTCTGGTTCCCCAAGATGTTCGGTCGGATGATGAATGAACCCTGGGGCAAGGTTCATTTCTTCCTCACCTTTGTTTTCCTGAACTGTACGTTTTATCCGATGCACATTCTGGGCCTTGTTGGGTTTCCTCGCAGGTTAGCCGATCCCTATCACTACGAGACATTTCGCCACCTCATGCCTCTCAATCAATTCATGACCTGGTGCGCAATCGGGATGTTTGCTACGCAAATTATCTTCGCGATTAATTTCTTTTCCAGCATATTCATGGGCAAAAAAGTTGGGCGTAATCCATGGCATGCAAATTCGCTTGAATGGATGGCACCCAGCCCACCCGGGCATGGCAATTTTGATTTCCAGCCGATCGTTTACCGCGGACCGTACGAGTATGGTTCGCCAGAAGTCGAAACCGATTACTACCCCCAGACACAGCCTCCACCCGAAAAGCAAGGAGACGACTGACCGGAGAGGCCCGCAGCCGCAAAAACTCCCACCCTGTCGAAAGGGCGTTTCCGGTGCGGGCTTCACGTGAATGTCCAAAGTGGTTTCCGATGCAAGACGACTTGGTTCACAGCACGGTTTCTCCCTGGCCCCATCGCTGGGCCCTCGTTTTGGCGTGCGCTACTTTCCCACTCGTTTGGGTTGGCGGTCTGGTGACTACCACCGATGCTGGAATGGCGGTGCCAGACTGGCCTTCCACCTATGGGCACAACCTCTTTCTTTATCCTTGGAAAACATGGTTGTTTGGCCCTTGGGATCTGTTTGTGGAGCATGGACATCGCCTGCTGGGGGCTGCCGTGGGGTTGCTCACGATCCTGCTGCTGGTTGCGTTGTGGCGATGTGACCAACGCCGCTGGGTCCGTCAACTGGGAATCGTTGCCTTGCTTTTGGTGGTTGCCCAGGGTGTGCTGGGCGGTATGCGGGTCCTCCTGGACGAGCGACTGCTGGCCATGTTGCATGGTTGTACCGGCCCTTTGTTTTTTGCCGTGACCGTCTCGCTGGTGGTGGTTACCTCCCAAGGATGGCGGGGTACCGGGGCGTCCGCATGCGAAATCCTGAAAACCACATCACGCAAGTTCGATCATCGGTTGCTGCACCAACTGGGTACGGTACGGGCCCTGGTCGTTTTGACTTGCCTGTTGGTGTTTGTCCAGCTTGGATTGGGGGCCATGCTGCGACATATGCCCGTCGGGGCTGAGCCCTCGACGTTTGCGGCAGCTGCCCAGTTTCACGTGGGACTGGCGGTCGTGCTGGCCCTCGACGTGGGGGCACTGTCGTGGCTTGTGGTAGTCTACCTGCGTCGGGTTCCCCTGCTGCGCAATCTTGGTTTCCTGCTCGCGTTACTTACCACAATCCAACTGGGACTTGGCGTCGGTACGTGGGCGGTTAAATACTCCGTTGCCCAGTGGGCCAGCAATATCCCCTGGTTGGCCAGTTATACGATCGAAGCAGGTAGCTGGTTGCAGACCCATGTCATTACCGCGCATGTGGCCGTCGGATCGTTAATGCTTGCCACATCAGTTGCACTTGTTCTTTACACACTGCGATGGGTACCGACCGCGCACCCGAGAAATATCCCCCAAGCTGTCGGTGCCCTGGAGGTGGCTTTATGACCCGCCTGAGCACCTCAACGATTAAGAGCCGTCCCCTCACGATCTCGGCTGATCGTAGCGGGCTGGGTGCGCGGCTGAGAGACTATATCGAACTGGCCAAGCCGCGGATTGTGGCCTTGGAACTCGTGACCGTCGCCGCGGCAGCCTATGTCGCCAGCCCACGCGATTTGAGCGTGTGGCTGCTCGTTCACACACTCGTGGGAGCGGGGCTGGTTGCAGCCAGCGCCGGCGCAATTAACCAGTGGCTTGAACGCGAAACCGATAGCCGCATGCAACGCACTGCCAACCGACCTCTTCCCCAAGGTCGCTTGTCGACAAGCGCGGTCTTGTTGTTTGGAGCCGTTACGTTGCTTTTGGGTACGCTGCAATTGACGCTCCTGGTCAATCCCGTCGCGGCTGGTTTTGGACTCGCCACGTGGCTCGTTTACGTGGTCCTTTACACCCCGCTCAAGAGTCTCTCGCCGCTGAATACCGCCGTCGGGGCTGTGTCCGGCGCTTTGCCTGTCCTGTTAGGTTGGACCGCCAGCGGTGCCCCGATCGACTCCCGTGCGCTGGCCATGGCTGGCGTGCTGTTCCTTTGGCAATTCCCCCACTTCATGGCGATCGCCTGGCTGCACCGGGATGACTATGCCCGGGCAGGACATCGCATGCTCACTGTCGTCGATCCCACCGGACTTCGTGCCGGGGCCCAGGCCGTTGTTGCCGCGCTGCTGCTGATTCCCGTGAGTCTCGTGCCCGCATTGGACTCGGTAAGCGCCAGCCCGGTGGTATACGGAGTTTGGGCCATCATCCTGGGAACCGCCCAGTTGATGGCCGCGATTTGCTTCATGGCCAGTCGCAATGATGTTTCGGCGCGTCGGCTGCTCCGATCAACGTTATTGTACTTGCCCTGCTGGATGTTACTTTTGGTCATGGTGGCTTTATGAAAAACTGTCACCTGGCAACTTATGATCCCACAAAATCGTGGAACCAATCCTTTTTGTTCAACAACCTGTCATCCGCGTACTTGAAACCCAAATTTGAAGACCATGTCTGATTCTCACGGCCTGAAATTCGAATATCATCCTGGCCTGCCCCTCGGGCTCGGCAAGACATTTGTGTGGTTGTTTCTTTCGACCGAGATCATGTTTTTCGCAGGGTTGATCGGTACTTATATTGTGCTGCGGTTCGGTTCGATTGCCTGGCCTTCGCCGCACGATGTCCACTTGGCAGAGCATTGGGGTGCAATCAATACGGCGGTATTAATCGCCTCGAGCTTGACCGTGGTCCTCTGCTTGGAAGCGGCGAAAAGAAACCGGTCCGCGGAAGCAAAGGGATGGATGCTACTGACCCTCGTGTTTGGTTGTGTCTTCATGGGGGTCAAGGGCTACGAATACAGTGCCAAGTTTGCGCACGGGATTTATCCCCAATATCCCCATGGCCGGATCTACGAAAAGGCCGACCTGGTATATTCGGCAGCAGTGCGAAAACGATTAAACGAACTCAAAATAGCGATCGAGAAGAAACCGGAACGAACTGCCGAAGATGAGGCGCACCTCGCGGTCGTCGATGAAATTCAACACAAGTACGTTGAGCCGGCTGAGTTGATGGTGCGGGACCATCCCGAAGATCCCCAGGGGAGGATCTTGCTCACCCAGCTCGCCCACGCCATTTATCCACCCGCGGATTTACATGCCCAGCCTCCCAGGCCTGATCCACAGGAACAGCAGGAAAAAGACCCCGCCTATGAGCCGGGACCGCTTCCCGGCAATGTTCAAATAGTGCCGCGGGCAAGCCCGTTCCGGTTCGCGGCGCACGAACATGATGAAGGCTCCAGCCATAGCGGTCACGCCCAGGGTTTCAACGATCAGCACCATTGGCTCAAGTTGCCGATGGTGATTCCGGGTGGCAACATGTGGGCCAGCACTTACTTCCTGCTGACTGGTTTTCATGCCATTCATGTGCTCGTTGGCCTGATCGCTTTTCTTATCTTGATGATTTATGTGCTCGACAAGACGCGGGCTGGCGTTATCGAGAACGTTGGGCTCTATTGGCACTTCGTCGATATTGTCTGGATTTTCTTGTTTCCCTTGTTGTATTTGTTCTGAAAGATTTACCGGGAGTAACGATGTCCGAACACGAGACGTCACAGGAACACGAGACGTCACACGAACACGAGACGTCACACGAACACGATGACGTGCATAATAATTACCGGCTGTTTTTAACGGTCGCGGTGCTACTGGTGATCGCAACCACCGCATCGTATTGGACCTTCACCGATTTATGGCCATTTGGGGAAAGCAAGGAAATCAAGCGGTTATGGATGATGGCCGTCTCCTGCTTCAAAGCTTCGCTGGTGATCATCTTTTTTATGCATCTCAAGTGGGAAGCCAACTGGAAATGGATTCTTACCGTGCCGGCCAGCTTTATGTGTGTCCTGCTTACGCTGGCCCTGGTGCCTGATGTGGGTATGCGAATCTTTAATGGATTTGGCGGGTATTCCCGCGAGCGGCTGATGCATTCGGCCGAGTTGCCGGGTGACAAAGCTGAACAACAGCATGCACATGTCAAGCACGCGACAGGTGGTGAAGACGATCATCCCCAGGAAGCTCACTGACAGCTACCATCCCGAATTTAGCTCGATAAAATTTCCTGTCGAACTGGACCGCGACTCGATATCGTGCCGATGGTATCCTCTTCAAAAGGAGCCGCGAAAGGTGAAGCAGCTTGTCCCTGGTAGTGGCTCATTGTGCGAGCAGGCGAGGTCTTTTCGGCGGGACGAGTTTCCCCCAAATGACAAGCTGTCGAATCGGGTGACGCGTGTCATCCAGATTGCCACTTTGCCAGGTGCACGGGTTCGCCTGCCAGGAAGTGACCGGCCGGCGCACGCGAATCAGGTTCTGCAGGTAGAGTTTTACCCGGACTGCTGGAAAACTGTTTGAATTCCATGTCGAGCCCCGCTGCCGTATCGATTGACAAGCTTGCCCACCGTTACGGTGACCGGCTGGCGGTCCGCAACCTCACACTCACCGTTCCAGTCGGCGAAATCTTTGCCTTGCTGGGACCCAACGGCAGCGGCAAGACAACCTTGTTTCGTGTTCTCTCCACGCTCCTGCCGGCCCAGCAAGGCCAGGTATTCGTGTTCGGGCACGATCTCAGCGTCGCTCCCGTAAAAGCCCAGGCACAAATGGGAGTCGTGTTTCAATCTCCGGGGATCGATCGAAAATTGACCGTCAATGAAAACCTGCGCCATCACGGGCGTCTCTACGGTCTTGGCGGTGAAACCTTGAGAACGCGGTGTGGCGACATGCTCGACCGCCTGGGCCTGGCCGAGCGGGCCCGCGATTATGTGGAGACGCTCTCGGGTGGCTTGCGGAGACGGGTGGAACTCGCCCAAGCAATGCTTCACCAGCCACGGATGCTCCTGATGGATGAGCCCTCGACGGGACTCGATCCAGGTGCGCGGAGCGATGTTTGGCATTACCTGGAACAGATTCGGCAGGAAGATGGGGTGACGGTCGTGTTGACGACCCATCTGTTGGACGAGGCTGAGAGGGCCGACCGCATTGGTATCATGCACAACGGTGAACTGGTTGCGCTCGATGCACCTGCAACCTTGCAGGCGTCGGTGGGGGGAGACGCGATTACCATCAAGACCACCGCACCCAAGCAGCTCTGCTCGGCGATTTCCCAGCAGTTCGATTGCGATGTTTCGGTTGTTGATGGCACGGTAAGGCTCGAGCAACCCCAAGGGCACGAATGGGTCCCTCGGCTTGTTGAGTCTTTCGGTCAAGAGATCGATGCGATCACCATCGGCAAGCCAACACTGGAAGATGTCTTTATTGACCGCACAGGACATCAATTTTGGAAAGATAATGGCGACAGCAACTAACCCGAGTTCTCCTGCAGCAGGGGTTGCCGCCTGGCCCGTGGTGTTTTCGCTGGCCAGCCGGGAACTGGTCCGCTTCTTTCGAGAATCCAAACGTGTCTTTGGCGCGCTCGGTCAGCCGATTATTTTCTGGCTGTTGTTCAGCGAAGGTTTTGCACCCAGTGGCTTGGAGTACACGCATTTTTTCCCAGGTGTGTTGGTGATGATTTTGTTGTTCACCGCCATTTTTTCCACGATTTCGATCATCGAGGATCGCCGCGAAGGTTTCTTGCAAGGGGTGTTGGTGGCTCCCGTCCCGCGGTGGGCCATGGTGCTGGGCAAAGTTCTCGGGGGAACCACAATTGCGATGCTCCAGGGACTCGTTTTTCTTTTGCTCGGTTGGCTGTTCGTAACCGACGTGAGTCCTTCCTGGTCCAACCTGCTGTTGGCAATCGTCTTCATGTCCGTCGTGGCACTGGCCCTCACCTCCCTGGGCTTCATCCTGGCCTGGCGCATGAATTCGGTACAGGGATACCACGCGATCATGAGTTGCTTGCTGTTTCCCATGTGGCTCCTCTCGGGGGCATTTTTCCCCTCAGCCAGCGGTGACTGGCTTTCCTGGGTGGTTGCCTTCAACCCATTGACCTATGGTGTAACAGGATTGCGATATTATTTAACAGAACACGTGGCCGCGGGACCGACGCTCACTTTTTCCTGGATGATTACTCTGCTGTTTGCCCTGCTGACGACAGGGGTTGCTTGCCAAATCGCCAGGACTCGTACCACTGGAGACTTGTTGTGAACCGGTCAGAACCAGATTCACCAACCAGAACGCCAGCCAATCAGGCCGTCGATACACGTACGAAGATTCCCTTTGTCCTGGCCGGCATCATCTTGCTGGTTGGCTTGTACGGAGTGTTCAAGTTGTGGCAGGTCCGGAAGGCCCAGGCCCAACGGCAGCAAGCCATTCAGGAGCATGTCGAATATCCGCCAATTACCGAGTTTGAACTGACCGAACGTAGTGGTAAACCATTCCGGTCACTCGACATGAAAGGCAGAGTCTGGGTTGTCACCTATTTCTTTACCACTTGCCCGGGCAACTGCATCCGGCTCAACCAGAATATCAAGCTCTTGCACAATCTTTTGGAGTTGAAGGATGTGGTCTGGGTGAGCGTCACGTGTGATCCTGATACCGATACCCTCGAGGCACTCCAAAATTACGCGGACCGCTGGGAAGCCGATCCTGCACGCTGGTTGTTTTGTCGTGGTGAACTCGATTACATCAAGCAGATTGGCTTGGGTATGAAGTTGCCAGTGTTCCGGCGGGGGCACAGGGATTTCGCCGTTGTGTTTGGCAAAGAAGAAAAGATCCGTGGGATGTTCGATGCCACACGTAAAAGTGACGTTGAGCGGTTGAAGAAGTTATTGATGAAATGTCTCGCAGAAGACCCGGCTAGTACGGCAGATGACAAAGCTGGCGGCAACCCTCAGGAAACCGATAGCCAAGATGCCGTGGCCACGAACCAGGACGATTCAGAGAGACCCTGATCATGTTTCCTGCCCTGCTTGCCGGTCATCCGCTGGTACACGTCAACGCGACGCTTAATGCGATTGCGGCCGTTTTATTGGTGGTCGGGCTGGTGCTCATCAAAAAACGTCGCGAGCAGGCACACAAGACGGTCATGCTGCTCGCCTTTGGTGTCTCGATAGCATTTCTGGCCTGCTATCTTTGGTACCACTTCCAGGTTGGCAGTGTCCGGTTTACCCACCCGGGACCCATACGGGTTGTTTATCTCATCATTTTGGCTTCCCATGTGATTCTGGCGGTGACTGTCCCTTTCCTTGCCATTGTGACGATCTATTTCGGTTTCCGGGCGACCGGTTGTTGCAGTGGCGGCTCGCAAGAGGGCCGCTCGGCGGGCCCGTCCGAGGCCCGATTTCGGGCCAAACATCGCAAACTGGCCCGTTGGACGTTTCCAATTTGGCTCTATGTATCGGTTACCGGTGTGGTGGTCTATTTGATGCTTTACCAGCTCTGGCCAGCGGGGCCGCCGTAATCTATACTTGCATAAGGCCTGCGGGCGTCGTTGTCAGCCTGGCGGCTCGATTCCAGGGCAGGATATACTCGAAAACCATTGAACGGGTCGATGCCGTGACTAAAAAACAATACCAAATCAAACGGCAGTGTCGGTTGAAAGACTGGGTGCTCACGATCGGGATCATGTGCTTGGCCATTGGCGCACTCGTTGTGCTGGCCAATGTTGCTTCGGCTTGTCCCACCTGCAAGGCCGGCCTGGAACATGGCGACTTGGCGCAGCAAAGCTATGCCGCCGGCTTCTATTACAGCATCCTTTTCATGATGTCGATGCCGTTTCTGATTTTGGGCACATTTGGCAGTTTTGCCTACTATTCCTTGCGCAAAGCACAGACCAGCGACTCTCAACCCGACTCTTAATCAACACGGCAGCAGGCAGTCTTGCCTCTGGTGGTGACTGGTTCTTTCCCTCCTTGCTCGATGCCGCAAAGGGTGTTAACGTGGCCCGCATGGCATCTCTAGCGCGCCTCTTGCAACTGGCCGGGCTCACAGTGCCCCCTTTGGCAATCATTGCCGAGCTTAATCACTCGATTTCGCTTGGGCAGATGCTCGGTTTTCTTGTGATGGCGATTTGCCTCTTTTCGCTCGGTCATCTCCTGCAGCGGTATGCGGGCGGCCGTTGAGATCCCGCGGCAGTATGGTTTGAATTCTCTTGTCCCCAACTTTGCCCCGGTTCGCAGCGCCCCTATAATAACAGCATTCATGGAGGGGGATCGATTGAGGACGAAATCCTCTACCGCCAGGCTCAGAGGGAAGGGAGCATACGGCACAATGTGTATGAATCGTCGTTGGCTTTCCTGCCCGTCTTTCGGTCTGCGGACCGCCAGCCTTTTCTGGATCACGGTGTGGGCTTGCTGTCTCCCACCGGCGCCTGCCCAACTTATCTTTCGAGGTGGCCTCGGACCTCGATTTCTCGTCACTCCAGGAGCCTCGTCGATTGAACTTACCGAGGCGCAAATCGATACGGTTGCCAGCACAATTCAGACCCGACTGGAGCATGTTCCAGCCCTGGTTCAAGATCAGCAGTGGGATGAGGTGCTCGATACGTTGTCGCAACTGATGGAAGTACAAAACACGGGAGTCGTGGAAGTTGCAGCTGGCCGCTTCATGAACCTGCGTGATTACTGTCACCTGAAAATTGCTCAGCTGCCACCTGCGGCTTTGGATATTTATCGCAGCCGGGTCGATACCATTGCCGAAGCGTGGTTTCGTCAAGGAGTAGAAACGCGGGATCAGGCTTTGTTGGCCCGGGTTGTCGACGAAACCTTTTGTAGCTCGTGGGGCGACGACGCATTGCTGGCACTCGGCGAACTGGCACTGGAAAAAGCAGACTATGCCGCCGCCCGGTTCCACTGGCAGAGAATCAGTCCTGCGCTTTCCTCGCCAGGTGGCCAGCCCCCTTGGATTGCGCTGGGGGGCCTGGATTTGCGGCAGCATCAGGCCGAAATCAATCGTATTTGGAACGAGCGGCGATCCTCGTGGGACTGGCTGGCTTACCCCGATACCGATCTTTCCCCGGCTGAGGTTCAGGCAAGATTGGCACTCGTTGCGGCGCGTGAAGGAAATTTGCAGCGTGCCAAGTGGGAAGCGAGCTTCTTGCGCCTTCAACATCCCCAAACCACCGGCCAGCTTGGTGGTAAACGCCAGTCGCTGGTGAGTGCCCTCGACCGCATTCTGGAGGGGGCGGCCGCGTGGCCCAATCCCGTTGGGTCGAACGGCTGGCACACCTTTGCTGGCAGCTTCGATCGGCAGGGCGGTGCCCCCAGAGCGCCAACCGTCAATCTTCCCGCCTGGAACGAGCCCGTCAGCTACTATGCCTCCTCCAGCAAGGTTCGTCACACCGTCACCGCCGGGCAACGCCACCCAGACCGCCCACTCCGCTGCCATCCTCTCGTTGTGGATGACCTGGTCTTGTACAACACTTTGCGAAAGATTCAGGCTGCTGACCTGGCTACAGGTGAACCCGCCATCACGAGTGACGGGGTCTTATATCAACAAGAGCACCCATCCGCTGACTCTGCCGTTATTCGTCCAAATGCAACGAGGGTTGTAGTCGGTGTTAGCCATCACACGATGACCGAATACGACGGTCGCATCTATGCCCGCATCGGCGACGCGATCACCAGTCAGACTTTGGATCGGCGATCTCGCGACGCGGCTCCCGCCGGGCATGCCCTGGTTGGAATTGACCGTCATCGCGAGGGCTTGCTCGTCTTCAAGGTTACACCCGATGACAACTCCTGGTCATTCGAGGGTGCACCTGTATGCAATGCTCGAAATGTCTTTATCGCGATGCGGCAAAACGATGTTAAACCTCGAGCCTACGTTACCTGTTTTGATGCCAGGAGCGGGCAGCGGTGTTGGCGAACCCAAATCTGCAGTGCCGATACGTTTGCCAGTGGGCGGGGGGCAGAAATTACGCATGGTTTGCTCACGCTCGTTGGCGACACGATATTTTACAACACCAATTTGGGAGTGGTGGCGGCTCTCTCGGCTGACGATGGTCAGATTCGCTGGCTGCGACGCTACGATCGTGCCACGAAGTTACCAGTCGATCGGCTTGCCGGGAACGTGCGGCGCGAAATTTCGCCATGTGTTTATGATTCCGGAATGGTCGTTGTTGCTCCAGCCGACACCAGACTCATTTTCGCGATTGACGCAACCACGGGAAAACCAGCGTGGGTCACCGACAAACCAGACGATGTAACGCATTTGTTGGGAATCGTTCACGGAGCGGTCGTCGCCACGGGCGATCGTGTCTGGTCCCTTGATTTGCAAACAGGCCGCGTAAACTTCGTTTGGCCAGAGAGTACGATGGCCGGTATCCGTGGCTTGGGCCGAGGAGTCATCGCAGGCAGCGAAATCCTTTGGCCAACCCGCGATCAAATCTATCGACTCGATGCGCTAACAGGAGCTCAGACACGAGCCCCAATCGATCTGACGCACCTTGATTCCGAGGGGGCCAACCTGGTGGTAGCTGGGGGTATCCTCTTGCTCGCCGGTCCCGATGACCTCAATGCGCTGGGCCCGCGGCGCCAAGAACAAAACGGACCTGCGGAAGGGAATTCAGAAACCGGGAACTCACCGCTCACAGGTCAAGTCGAGCAGACGTTTGCGCCGGATAATTCGGCTGTCGTCCAGCAATCTAATTTCCCCGAAAAGTTCAAGCTTGTTTTACCACACAACCGTCGGCTGACTACAAACACGCCCAAATTGAGTTCCTTCGGCCCCCCAGGGCAAAGAACCGATGCAGTTCATTGAATTCGGCATGCCACCAACGTTTGCCTGTTGGAACCGGAACGCTGTTTTTTGATGGCTTCCTGGAGCCAGCCTTCCCTCGGCCGGCTGTTGCAGATACCTACCACAAGAAACGATACCCGTTAACGCTCCCAAGAACACAGCCAACGATTCCAGGAAAGTATACGATGCTCGAAAACCAGGACATTCAGTCGGTGGAAAGACTTAGCGAGGCGTATCGCCAAATGACTGTCGAAATCGGCAAGCGGATTGTCGGCCAGGAGCAGGTGGTTGAGCAGTTGCTGATCTGTCTGTTTGCCGGCGGCCATGGTTTGCTGGTGGGGGTACCAGGACTGGCCAAGACGTTGCTCGTGCGAACCGTGGCCGATGCGCTGTCACTTGATTTTAATCGCGTTCAGTTTACACCCGATTTGATGCCAGCCGACATTACGGGTACCGAAGTGATCCAGGAAGACAAAGCCTCCGGCACACGCGAATTCCGATTTTTACCAGGGCCGGTTTTTTCCAATATCGTGCTGGCCGATGAGATTAATCGGACACCACCCAAAACTCAAGCTGCCTTGCTCGAAGCAATGCAAGAACAGCAGGTCACCGTTGGCGGCCAGCGGCACGAACTGCCGAAGCCCTTTTTTGTCCTTGCCACGCAGAATCCTATCGAGCAAGAAGGGACGTATTCGCTGCCAGAGGCTCAACTCGACAGGTTCATGTTCATGATCCTGGTTGATTATCCTGGAGAAGAAGAGGAGTTGGAAATCGTCAAGCGAACCACCGCTGATATCGTTCCCAGTATTACGTCGACACTTTCTGCCGCCCAAATTCTGGAGCTTTCCCGCATTGTCAAACGGGTGCCGGTCGCTGACCATCTGGCAAGGTATGCGATTCAGTTCACCCGCCGGACGCGAACTGACAATCGCGATGCGCCAGATATCGTGCGCCGGTATGTTCATTGGGGAGCAGGCCCGCGGGCAAGCCAGTACTTGATCCTGGCAGCCAAGGCCCGGGCAGTTCTCCATGGACGGTACTATGTCAGTAGTGACGATATTCGAGCCGTAGCCGCACCCGTTCTGCGGCATCGGCTGGTTACCAACTTCAACGCCGAGGCCGAGGGTGTGTCGACAGATGATATCGTCGACCAGCTGGCTGCCACGATTCCCGTTGCCGATGATGACCAGGCTGCTGTGGGATAACCGACTTCACCAACAAAATTCGGGTTGACTGTGCGCGTGACCACTGGCCCGGAAAACAAACATGGCGGTTCGTGTCAAAAAGCGAACTTGTTTTAGTGCCAGGCCGATACGCGTTGCCAGCGTTTTGCCGTTTCAAGCCGCCTTTCCAAACGATTCCCCCAAGTGATGGCTTTTGCTTCCAACACCGATCAGCCTTTTCTTGACCCTCGGGTGCTTGCCAGGCTCCAAGGGCTGGAACTCCGCGCCCGACGGGTCGTCGAAGGCTACGTCGCTGGATTGCATCGCAGTCCCTTTCATGGTTTTTCGGTCGAGTTCGCCGAGCATCGCGAATATACCCCCGGCGATGACCTTCGCTACGTTGACTGGAAAGTGTTTGGAAAAACCGACAAGGTTTACCTCAAGCAGTACGAAGAAGAGACAAACCTTATCAGCTATCTGCTTTTGGATGTTAGCGAGAGTATGCGATATCAAAGCCCCGAGGCACCGATGTCGAAGCTCGAGTATGGGCAATGTGTAGCCGCGTCACTTGCCTATTTGGTGTTACACCAGCGAGATAGTGTGGGCCTGGTCACATTCGACAACACGGTCCGAAACTTCATTCGACCGAACAGCAATCCAAGCCAGCTCAAAAAGTTGTTGCAGACGATCCGGGACGTCGTGCCGGATCAAAAAACACGGACGGGTCCGATCTTTCATGACCTGGCCGAGCGTCTCACGCGCCGTGGAATCGTTATCGTGATCAGTGATCTCTTTGACGATGTGGATAAAATGCTCACGGGCTTGAAGCACTTTCGCCACTGCCGCCACGATGTGATCGTGCTCCATATTCTTGACCGCGCCGAAGTTGAGTTCCCGTTTCGCCAAACCACCATGTTCAAGGGTTTCGAAGATCTAGGCAATGTGCTTACCGAGCCACAGAATCTCCGCAAGGCGTATCGGGCTGAAGTCGACACGTTCCTGAACCATGTCCGCAGCGGTTGTCGCAGCCAGCAAGCTGATTACCTGCAGGTGTATACCGACCAGCCTCTCGACCTGGTACTTTCCAGATTTTTGGCAACACGCCGTAAACGAACTGCATGAGTGGAGTTGCCGTGGTCTTGTTGACAAAACCGTTACTGGCATTTGGCTTCACCAATCTGGCGATGCTTGGTTGGCTGGCCGCCGCCGCCGCACCACTGTTGATTCACCTTTGGAGCCGACGTCGATTTCGTCAAGTTTCCTGGGCAGCGGTTGAATTTCTGCGGGCAGCGGTGCGAAAGAATGCCCGCCGCCTGCGGCTGCAGAATTGGCTCTTGATCGCCTTGCGCACACTGTTGATCGTATTGGTGGTCCTGGCCCTGGCCGAACCTACCAGCCAAAAGATCGGGCAGGCGCGTGGCGTGGGCGCGCCGACGCATCGCGTGATCGTAATCGATGGTTCTTTCTCAATGGCTTTTAAGAGCGATGAGCAGTCCCTGTTCGAGCGGGCACGGCAGCTGGCACGCGAACTTGTAGAAGACGCCAGCGTGGGCGATACGTTCACACTTGTGGTTATGGGGCAACCACCTGACCTGGTGTACCCGCGACCAAGCCCTGACAAAGTAACCGTTGTGCGGGAGATTTCTGCACTGAAGCTCTCTCATCAGGGAGCCGACCTTTCCGCCACGTTGCAGATGATTCGCAAAACCTTGGATGGTGATAGCGGTTCAGGATCGGGAGTCGACCGACAAGAGGTCTATTTCTTCACCGATTTGGGAAGGGCCAGTTGGCAATTGCCAGAACTCACCGGCCGGCCGGCGACATCCTCTGGCGATCAATCGGAAATGTCTTCTGCCAGACAACAAATTGCCGAACTCTCCGCCATCGCCAGATTGATTGTTGTGGACGTTGGTCAGGTTGATATGCCCAATCGTGCCGTTGTCCGTTTGGCAAGCCGTGCACCCTTTTCAACGCCCAGGACTGCTGCCTCGCTTTATGGCATGGTAGCCAATTATAGCAGCGTTGCCGAAACAGCTTTGCCAGTGCAACTCTTGGTAGAGGATGTCGTCGTTGCCGAAAAAACTGTCGATGTCGCTCCCCGTGCCGAAGCCTCGGTCGATTTTACGCACCGATTTCAGGTGCCAGGCAACCACAAAGTATCATTGCGAATTGCGGGCGATCGGCTCACCATCGACAATGCACGCTCCCTCATCTTCCCGGTTAAAGAAGAGTTACAGGTGCTCTGTGTTGCAGGGCGTCCGGGAGCCGCATCCTATCTGGCGCGTGCTTTAAACCCCTCTCCATCCGACTCAGCAGGTTTTTCCCCACTGCATCCGGTCGTTATTTCCGATGGTGAACTCGTTGACGCAAATTTTGACCAGTTCGATTGCGTTGTACTCTGCAACGTACCCCAACTTACCAAGACGGAAGCCAGCCAGTTGGTTAAATATCTGCGGAAAGGGGGTGGGGTGATCGTCTTTCTCGGCGATCAGGTTCTTCCCGACCAGTACAATCAGACGTTGGGTGAAGGCAGCGCGACTGGATATTTGCTCCCAGCCCGCTTGGGTGATTTGGCAAGCCGACCCAGCTATGGTCTTGACCCGCGCGACTACCGTCATCCGATCGTAGAGGTCTTCGAGGGGCAGGAACGGGCTGGCTTGCTGACAACGCCAGTTGCCTGCTATTACCAGCTCGAAATTCCCGAGGACCATAAGCATGCGCAAATAGCCGTTGCGCTGGAGAATGGCGATCCTTTCATTGTTACTGCGCCAGTCGGGCGAGGACGCTCGGTGTTGGTTGCGACCGCCTGCGACCTCGATTCGGTAGATCCGGCAACCGGCCAACCGTGGTCGACAATGCCCGCCTGGCCAAGCTTCCTGCCAATCGTGCGCGAGATGCTGCTTTACGCCATGGGGCCGGCCGACGCACTCGGGGCACGACGTGTTGGGGAACCGATCGGGGCGTCGGTTCCGGACGGGGCGTTCGGTCAAGAGGCCCGTATTGAACGTCCTGACAAACAAGTCGATGCCGTTTCCTTATCCGATTCGCCTGGCGGTCTTCATTGGATGTACGATCAAACCGATCTGAGCGAGGTTTATACGGTAACGGTTTACAACACCGTGCAAAAGTTCGCCTTGAATGTTGATCCTGCCGAATCGGACCTGGCTCGAATTGGCCAAGAGGAGCTTCCCCCAGAACTACACATCCAGAAAGATGGGCAGGCAGCGGCTGCCTCGACCGCTCGCCAGCCGGTGCAAATTGCTGGATTGCAACATGCACTCCTCTACATGGCGCTCCTGTTGGCACTGTTGGATGTTGGCCTGGCCTGGTCATTCCGGAAAGGGGCCGCATGACACACCATTTACCGAACTGGCTTGCCGATTGGTGGAGTGGGCCGTACAGCGACACGAATGGCGCTGCTGCTGGTGAACTCCAGTGGACCTGGCCGTGGCCACCCTGGGCAACTCTGTTGTCCCTCCTTGTGGTGGTTGGTTGTGTCGCATTTTTCTACGCGCGAGAAAACAGTAGCGCGAGTCGCGTGCTGCGGGTCGGGTTAGCGACGTTGCGACTTGCTGTCATTGGCCTGCTGCTGTTGATGTTGGCCCAAGTTGGCATCGTACTGAAACGAACCGTCCCCCCGGGGATTGCTGTTCTCGTTGATCGGTCGGCAAGTATGCAGATTTCCGATAGGTACCAGCCGGAACTGAACCAGAAACTGCTGGACTTGGGAATCGACGAGCCGACGAGAATCAATCTCGCAAAGCAAATCATCACTGGCGACCATGGAGAGTTGCTGCGAAAACTTGCCGAAAATTACCAACTTCACATCTACCAGGTTGCCAGTGGTATTGAGCGAATCGATGGAGAGTTGAATCAGCAAGTCGCAGCCATTGACGGGCTCACGACCGAAAATGAAACGGCGCAAACAACACGACTCGGAGATGCGGTGGTCCACGCGATTGGCGACTATCCAAATGGGCCTCCCGCAGCCATGATCCTGCTGACCGATGGTGTCAATACGGCTGGAAAATCTCTGGACTACGCTGCCCAGATTGCTCGTCGCCGGGGAGTCCCGTTGTATGCTGTTGGCCTGGGGAGCGATCAACCGCCCCGTGATCTCGAACTGGCGGATGTGCTTGTCGATGATATCGTTTTTGTCGACGACTGGGTAAGTTTTCACGCCACGATCCGTGCCCACGGAATCGCAAATGAAGTGGTCCGTGTCGTTTTACGGCATCCGGATCAGACCGATGTGCTCGCAGAACAGCAGATCCGTTTGGGACCCTCCGGGCAAGCAGAACCGGTGCAACTTACGCACCGCCCCACCAGGCCGGGCGAATTCCAGTACGTCCTTGAGATCGAGCCTCAAGATGATGAAATCAATCTGGAGAATAACCGACAGCAACACACCATTACCGTGCGCGACGAAAAAATCCGCGTATTGTTTGTGCAGGCTTATCCCAGCTACGAATTCCGCTATCTCAAGACGCTCCTGGACCGCGATCCGACCATCGAGTTATCGACCTACTTGCAACAGGCTGACGCCGATTATGCGGCGCAGGATCGTGTGGCTCTGAGGGCATTTCCCGTAGGACGTGACGCACTTTTCGAATACGACGTCGTGCTATTCGGGGATACCGATCCGCAACTCCTGCCAAGGTCCGTCTGGCCAAACATCCAGGCGCTCGTTGAAGAGAAGGGTGGGGGAATTGCATTCCTGGCAGGACCTCGGTTTATGCCGTGGCTGTACAGCGGTATTTCTGCCGTTTCGCTGCTGCTGCCTGTTGAGATCGGTTCGGCCCGGTATGGGTACGACCCTCATGACTCAACGACAGGATTTTCGCCCCAGCTTACCCCTCTTGGCCTGCGCAGCTCGGCAATGCAACTGGGAGAGTCGTTCGAGGCCACTCGTGAAATATGGCGCAATTTACCGCCGATCTATTGGTTAGCCGAGGTCGGGCGATTGAAACCCGCTGCCCAGGTCCTCGCCGAACACCCCACGCGTACCGGATCCAATGGCCAGAATCTTCCCGCGATTTGCTTTCAGTACTTTGGCAATGGGCGCGTGCTCTTTCATGCGACCGACGCAACCTGGCGGTGGCGGTTTCGTATCGGCGACCTGTTTTTTGCCCGCTACTGGGTGCAAACCATTCGCTTTCTTGCCCGGTCAAAACTTGAGGGATCCGGTAACGTCGAACTCGCGGTCGACCGGCGAGAATACACGCGTGATCAGCCGGTGGAAGTACAGCTTCGCTTTGGTGATCACCGAACTGCGCCGCTCAAAGATACCGCAACCCTGCTCCTTGAAACACCGGGACTCTCGAGGCAGCGGGTGACACTTGAGCAAAATCAGCCAACTCGCGATATCTACTCGGGGACACTGACCGGGCTCGCACCCGGGACCTACCGGCTGCTGCTGGTCGAGCCCGTTTTGCCCCAAGGGACCCCGACTGCCCAATTTGTCGTCAAAACCCCCCCGGGTGAATTTGCCCAATTGCAGATGGATCGAGCCGCGCTAACTACCGCAGCCAATACCACCCATGGGCAGTTCTTCACGTTCGAAATGGCCCATACGCTGCTTGATGCATTGCCAGCCGGACGGCGGATTGCCATCCAGAATTTGCCACCTATCCCGCTCTGGAACCACCCTGCCGTTTTGGCCCTGTTGCTTGCCCTGATCATCACCGAATGGATCGTGAGACGGAGAGTAGGAATGTTGTAGAGAAGAGGTCGTACCCGCGATAATCATCAATGTCCCCTCCGGCCGGAGGTATGCAGTTGGTTGACGGTTTGTGAGAGGGAGCGATGTCCAGATGTGTGCGTAACTTGCTTTACCAAGGTTGTTGTTGTTCGTTTTAGCATAGAACTCCGCTCGCCATGCCCCATCCGATTGCCCAAAACGTCAATGCGATTCGTCGCCGCCTGGTGTGGCATCGTGTTGCGACCGGCGTCTGCTGGATGGCTACGGCGATCCTGGCTGCGGCCTGTGTGCTGGGGCTGTCTGATTACCTGTTTCGCTATTTTGATCCAGGTTTACGGTTGATGGCGACCGCGATTCTGGTTGGTATCGCAATCTGGTCGGTCTGGTGTTTCCTGGTCCCTTTCTGGCGACGTCCCATTTCCACCCTGGCAGTTTCACAACGTATCGAGTCCGCCTTTCCTCAACTGAACGATCGGCTTTCCAGTTCCCTTGATTTTCTTCAACAAGCTGAAAATGATCCGACTGCTGGTTCGCCGGCGCTCCGTCGGGCCGTTGTGACCGAGACCTCCACCGTCGTTGAAGATTTACCATTGGCTCGGATTGTCGATGGCCGGCCGCTTCTTCGTGCTGCCGGCGGAGTAGCGTTGGTCTTGGTGGTTACCCTCGGGGCCATCGTTGTGGACTTCGAAAGTGTGGGTACCGCAATGCATCGTCTTGTTCTGCCACTGGGATCAACACAGTGGCCTCGAGTTCACCAGCTCAGATTTCAAGACCCCCCCCTGCGTTTAGCGGTAGGGCAGCCTTTCGAAGTGGAGTTGATGGATCAGCATCGCAAGCTTCCTGGGCAGGTTAAAATCCATTACCGCCATGAAACGGACCGCGGGCACCGTCTTGAGTCCGTTCCTATGCAGCAAATCGGCGATATGATGGTAGCTCGCCGAGACTCGGTTCAACAATCGTTTGAGTTTCGTGCTACCGGAGGCGATGATCTTAATATGCCATGGCACTTTGTCGAGGTTGTCGAGCCGCCACGCATGGCTTCGCTGGACCTTCTGATCACTCCTCCGGCATATACCGGGTTGCCAACGCTCGCCGCAGAAAAGAATCTGCATCTATTGGAAGGAACTAAAATTGAACTGTCAGCTGGAGTGGATCGTGCCGTCCAACAGTCTCGACTTTGTTTCGATGCCGCTGAGGTGATGCCGATCCCGTTGACTTCTTCGGCAAATGACGAGCAGTTGCAGGAGTTTCGTTTGAGCGGATCTGACTGGATGGCCAGCAAGTCGGGATCGTACTGGCTCGAATTTAAAGACACCCGTGGCCTGATCGGCAAGAGCGAACGTTGGCAGCTTCGTGTCGTGAACGACTCGCCACCGCTCGTGTCGTGGGGAGGTCCCATGACGGATTTGTGGGTTGTGCCCCAGGCGATTGTGCCGGTCCAGGTCAACGCGACCGACAACTTAAGAATCCGCAGTATCGAGGTCGCCTTTTCTCGTGCCGGGCAAACGGCCGAGGAGGCGCAAGTGATGGATTTGTACCATGGGCCCGATCGTATCACCGGTCTGACCGGCTCGTTTCAGGACCAGCCTGGCGAGGTGCGTACCGCCGCGATCGACTGGCCGCTGGAAAGTCTTGAACTGGAGCCTGGAGATCAAGTCACTCTGCTTGCCCGTGCTTCGGATTACCGCCCCGGCAGGGGGGAGGCGGCTACACCCCGACGCCTCACCATCATCACGCAGGATGAGTTGGAGCAACGTATCGCCGATCGCCTCGCGCAAATTGCCCGTCGACTTGAGCAAGCACTTAACCTTCAGCGCACGACACGCGAAAGTGTCGGTCGCCTTGCCATCCAAATCGATCCATCTGGCCAGCTGGCCGAAGCGAGCCACGCTGCGCTACAGGCCACAGAGTTCAATCAGCGTCGCATTGCGCGGAAACTTGGAGATTCTCGAGAAGGAGTTCCGGCCAATTTAGCCGCTTTGACCCGCGAATTGGAAATCAATCAACTGGAAGCCTCGGAGATTCGTCAGCGGGTCCGAACAGTCGAAACCGAGTTGGCTGCCTTGACGGTTGGACCGCTGTCACAGGTTGGTCACAACCTCACTGCCGCGCGACGATTTGTTGAAAATCCAGAAAGCCAAACCAGTCAGCTTGGCGACAATTTTACCGCGGCGGCGGCTGGGCAAGCGGCGGTGATCGACACGCTTGAAAAGTTGCTCGATGAACTGGCACGTTGGGCTGGTTACGAGCGTTTTGCCCGCGAAGTTGCCCAGCTCCGGAGCAGCCAGCTCGAACTGCGGGATCGTACCCGCGACAACGCCATTACCGATAATTTGCAACAGGGACAGACCGAAAGCAGGTCCAGCCGTGACCTGCGTACGCAGGTCGCTGAAAGCCAGGCCGAGCTCAGCCGGCGGTTTGAAAAACTGATGCACGATATCGAAAATGCGAGTCGCGATGAGGCCGAAGCGCCATCGGCCGCTACCGAAACAATGGCAAACACTGTGGCTGTTGCACGGCAGCTTGGTACGGGAGTCAAGCTGCGGGATGCCACCCGACAGATTCGTCAAAACCACGTGGGGCTCGCGACCGAACTCCAAGAACAAGTGGCCGATGATCTCGAGCAGTTGCTCGAGGAACTTCGTAACCGCCGCGAGCACGATTTGGAAAAACGAGTAGCAGGCCTGCGGGAGGCAGAGCGCAAACTGGCCAATTTGCAAAACCAGCTGGGGCAGTTACGGACCAAGATTGAATCAGGCAAACCAACTTCGCAGGCCGTTCAACCAGGCCAAGAGAAGCAAAAACTTACCAGAGAAGCGCAAGAACTTGAGCAGCGCACCCAGACACTGGCACGGCAGTTAAAACGCTTGCAGGCAGATCAGGCTGGCCAAAATGCAGACCAGGCTGCCAGGCAGTTGCAAACTTCCACGGGCCCCCCCTCGGGGCGTCAGGCACGGGCTGCCGAACAAGATCTGGATGAGGCAGCCAGGCAACTTGCCGATGCCCGACGGCGGGCCGAACGAGAACTGGCTCAACAACAAACCGAATCGCTGCAAGAAGCTCTTCGCGAGGCGGTTGCAAGGCAAGCCCACGTGCTCGACCAAACCCGGCAGCTTGATCAGCAACGCAATCCCGATGAAAAACTCTCGTTTGAGCAAACCCAAGCAGTCGGACAGCTGGCCAGTCAAGAAGCGCAGCTGGTCGATCAGGTTCAACAGTGGAGGGAGCTGGTCAAGAATCTTGGTGCGTTTCAATTCGTGCTCTCCAAAGCAGGTGACAACCTTCAGCAGGCCACCGACCTGCTCAAGCAACAACAGACCGCAAACCCGACCCAGGTGTCGGAAAGCAAGGCACTGAATCGGCTACAGCAAATGGCCAATGCACTCCAGGTCGACCCTTCGGCTCCCAGCGAGGACGATCCAGGGGGAGGTGACCAGTCGGGTGGCCAGTCGGGTAACCCGCAGCAAGGGCCCCGGCTCCAGTTGGCCGAACTGAAACTGTTGCGGGCCATGCAAGCAGACCTTAACGTGCGAACCGAGGTAGCCGGGGCCTCCCCCGAACAACTTGCCGAAGAGCAGGGCGACCTCGCACAGCTGGTCTTGGAGATCCTTTCGCGAAATAATGAAAATAGCTCACCGGATGGTGATAACGATACGAAGGGCTGGCAGGAACTCTTTGAGCAATTCGATCGGGAACTGCCTGACTAAATGCCGCTCGATGAGCCCGACGTACCGTTATTGCCTGTTGTGGAAAGCTTGTTTCAGAGGAGCGCCAAACATGGCTCGAACCTTAATCCAGTCACACTTTCGGCAAACAATCATGAACCCGTTGACTTCGTCCCCCTACGCGCTCTTCATTGTGGCTGTTTTCATCCTCGTCGGGGTCGTTCCCCTGTGGGCAGCAGAAACACCCGCCAAGCTGCCCGTCAGCGAGTCGCTTGGTGCAGGTTTGCTGGAGGACCTGGGGCCAGACCTGTTTGCAATTCCGGCCCGGGATCAAAACGATCCGGCAACCACGGTGCCGGTTCCGACGAAGCGGACATCTTCAGCGGATGAGGGAGAGGATATTGGGCAAGCAAATTCGCCCTTACATCGCGTGCGAGATGGTATGTGTCGGGCGCAAGAACTGCTCACGCGTCACGATGCCACGGAACCGGCCGTGCCAATCCAGGTGCAGGTGGTAGCTGACCTCGATGCCTTGATTGCCCAACTGCAGAAGCAGTGCCAGTCGGCCCAGAAGAGCGGGTCGCATGAGCAGGTGGGCAGTCGTCGCTCCCAGGATCGGGCTCCGCGGCCTGGCAGACCGGCTGGCGCGAAAAAATCGACTGCTGGAAAAGGGGGGGCTGCTGCACAAGATTCAACGGCGCGTGGCGACGGTGGTCAGGCCGAGTCGGCTGACACACCCGATTGGCAGCAATTGTTAAAGGATCTCTGGGGGCATCTTCCTGAGCGGGTCCGCGAACAGTTGATCCAGGCTCCTGCCGATGAATTTCTCCCGAAATACAAGCTTGAAATCCAAAAATATTTCCGCCGCCTGGCTGAGGATGGGCAAGATGACAACGTTCGATAGCAACACAAAACGGTTCCCTATGCGCGGCTCTCAACAGACATCGGTATTTGCAACCTGCAAAATCTTTGCGGCCGGTCGCTGGCTTTGTTTCCCAGTGGTGGTCTGGCTGACTGGTTGGTTGGCGTCGATCCCGGCGCGGGCTCAACCCGCCTTGCCAGATCCCGAGCAGTCAGCTGCTGACTTGATATTGCCTGCGGTACCTGCCATCGAGGCCGGCCTTGCTTACCTGGCAGCGCAGCAGGTCGAGGATGGTGCCTTCGCAACCCGTGGGTCGGGCCGAAACGCGGCGGTCTGCGGATTGGGGGGATTGGCCTTGCTCACCAGTGGCAGTACCCCGGGACGCGGGCCTTACGGTCAGCAGGTTGACCAGGTGGTTGATTTTCTGCTTGAGCACACCGTGCCGAGTGGGTTTATTTATGTTCCCGATGCAAGCCTGCACGGTCCAATGTACGGCCATGGATTCGCAACACTGTTCCTGGCAGAAGTGTATGGGATGTCGCAGCGAAAAGACCTGGGCGACAAGCTCGATAGTGCTGTCGAATTGATCGTACGGACACAAAATGCCGAGGGGGGCTGGCGCTACGAACCGGTTCGGGCTGATGCTGACCTTTCGGTCACGATCTGCCAGATCATGGCGTTGCGTGCCGCACGAAATGCCGGAATTCACGTCCCCAATCAGACCATCGATCTCTGCATCGAGTATGTCAAACGGAGTCAAAATGCCGATGGGGGATTTCGTTACACCTTGCCAGCCCCTGGGAGCCGTTTTCCTCGTTCCGCCGCCGGAGTTGTGGCGCTCTACAGCGCTGGAATTTATGAAGGAAGTGAGATTGAGCACGGCTTGGATTACCTCGATGGCTTCCTCCCCTCGAATAGACGCCAAGGCCAGTGGGGCCATTTTTATTATGGCCAGTACTATGGTGTCCAGGCGATGTGGCAGGCAGGAGGAGATCGCTGGCAAACGTGGTACAAAGCCATTCGGGACGTCTTGATCGCTATCCAACAGGGGAATGGCTCGTGGAACGATTCGATTGGTCCCCAGTACGCCACCGCCATGGCGTGTATTGTTTTGCAAACGCCCAACAATGTGGTGCCCATTTTCCAGCGCTAAAAAATATGTGGTGCCCATTTTCCATCGCTAAAAAATAATGCCCCGATTCTTCGCTTGTCACCGCCCTGTTTTTCATCCCGTCACCTGGACGCTTCTGTTTTCAGTCGCTCTAGGTGTGGCCGGGATCCAGTCGCCCATTCATGCCGAAGACGTCTTGCCGCTGGAAGGGCCATCCTTTTCCGCACGACTTGCCTCGGTCGACAACAAACAATTCGTGTTTCTTCCGCTCGAAGAGAAGCAGCAACACCGCACGCTCGCAGCCGATGAGTTTGTACGTTGGTCACACCCGGTTGCGCCGCGGGCATCAACGCAGGTGCTCCTGGCTCGTGGTGACGTGATCGTTGCTGTAGAAGATTGGACGGGTGACGAGTCGGTTCGCATGGACGGGAATTTGCTCACGGTTGTTACCGAAGGCTGCGACGAGATCGAATTGCCACGCCAGGTGGTGAAAGCCGTCCGGTTCAGTCAGCACGGCGATTCAATCAACCGCGGGTCACGCCCCACTGTGCCCAGTTCCGGCAACACCCGTACCGATACCCTCTATCTCAACAACGGGGATCGTTTGCGCGGAACCGTGATGACACTCAATGGCGAAGAAGTTGTCCTCCAGACCCAATCGGCTACCCGCAGGTTTGCAGTGCCGCAAGTCGAGTCGGTGGTGTTCAACCCGTCGCTGCTCGAACCGTCGGGCAAGCGGGCAGCCAAGTTGGCCGTCGGACTGCAAGATGGCTCGCTGTTTTACGCCACCGATTTGACAGTTGGTGGTGAACGGTTCGAAATCGTGCTAGGCGAGGGAAACCGGCTTGAGGGCCGAGATCCCAAAAAGATTATTTTTCTGCAAGCGCTTCATGGCCCACGGTTTCAATACCTGTCGCAAACAGAACCAGCTGACTACCGACATGTGCCTTATCTCAACATTCCCTGGCCGTATGGCCGCGACCAGAATTTGCTGGGCGGCAGGTTGCAGTCAAACGGCAAGTTCTATCTCGCGGGGCTTTCGGCCCATTCTGCCTCGCGAATGGTTTACCCGCTCGATGGCAGGTTCCGACGGTTTGAAGCCGAGGTGGCGCTGGATGATACCGCGGGTCGGCGGGGCAGCGTCGTCTTTCGCGTTTATCTTGTCCGCGAGGGCCAATTGCAGGAAGCATTTGTGAGCAAAATTCTCCGTGGCGGCGACCCTCCGCAACCCGTTACGGTTGATCTGGAAGGTGCCCAACACCTTGCGCTGGTGGTTGACTATGCCGACCGCGGCGACGAACTCGATCATGCCAACTGGCTCGACGCACGGCTTGTCAAGTGAAGTGGCCGAGCAGCCGCGGTTCGATGGCATCCTGCCACACGATGTCAGAGTTCAGGGCGTAGCACGGCTTGTGCGTCGGAGGCAGACCACCGCACCGGCTTTTTGAGCGGTTCGTCACGCGCCGTATTTTCCCAGTCGTCCCGCGTTGGCCAAAGCCAGCGACATGAGGTATTTTGCTTCGAACTGCCCTAACCCCCCCTGGATGCATTGCGTTTCGCCAAACGTTTCGCAGCGGTCGGTGCGGCAATTCCTGGCCGACAACAAGGTCGGTACGGGGTGCCAACTGTGACTGGCCAACATGCTGGGTGTGCTATGGTCTCCGGTAACGATCACCACGTCGGGGTTCAACGCAAGGATGCGGGGAACACTTTGGTCCAACTGCTCGGTCTTGGCTACCTTGGCGGCAAAGTTACCATCTTCGCCAGTGCTGTCGGTATATTTGAAATGGATGAAGAAAAAGTCGTATGCCGACCAGTTGGCGGCTAGCACATCCATCTGCTCGTCGAGCGTGTTCGCCTCCCCAACCACATCCATGCCGACCAGCCGGGCAAGTCCCTTGTACATGGGATACACGGCAATGGCCGCTGCACGCAGACCGTAAACCTCCTGGTAACTCGGCAGTTGGGGCTTTTCCGCAACACCCCGCAAAGTACAGCCATTGGCTTTCGGCTGATCGGCCAGTAACCCGCGTGCCTGCTTTACAAACTCGCTGCAGACTTCGGCCGTTCGCTCACTGGCAGCGTCGCGGGCGACCGGTTCGAGCGGCGGCACGCCTGTTTGTTGCGGATCGGTGTCATCGACATGACCGGCAAGTCCCACGCCCCGCAGGACGACCACGAATCGGTGTTCTTTGACCGGTTCGACAAAGATTTCGACGCCAGGGATGTCGACGTTGCGAAGCTTTTCGACCAGGGGAGAACTTTCTTCCGTGGGAATCCGCCCTGCACGGCGATCGGTGATATTCCCGGCTAAATCGAGGGTGCAAAAATTACCGCGGATCGCCACATCGCCACTTGTCAATTCGAAGCCAATCCCGGTTGCCTCGAGGGCGCCCCGGCCAATCTGGTACTTGACCGGATCGTAGCCAAACAGACCAAGGTGCCCTGGTCCGCTGCCGGGACTGATCCCCGGCAGCACCGGCAGGCTGAGCCCGCAGACGCCCTGTTTCACGAGGGCGTCGAAATTAGGCGTGTGGGCGATTTCAAGTTCTGTCAGGCCGCCAGGTTCCTGGGGCAAGCCTCCCAGCCCATCGGCCACCAGTAGCACGATTTTAGTGTCGTTTTTTGTGTTTAAATCGCGGGTGAGATCGTGAATATCCATGATTTTCCTTTTCTCCGGTGGGCCTCACGCGACCAACCCGACGCAGTGACATGAGGCGATTGCCTCCCTTCCTATCGTCGCGATCTGGCGGGCGATGGCAAGATCAAGCCGAGGTACCTCATGACGTCTGGCGGTTGGTCGGATAGAATAACCCGCCGAGGTGTTACGGCGACCACATGCCCGAACCAACCCCTACGGTCAACCGGGGGTTGATACATCCAACCAAAGTATCAACTCAATTCTTCGAGGGTAAAGAACGTGTCGATTGAAATTAAATGGTTTGGGCACAACACCTGGTCTATCCAGACCGGCGATACGACGATTTTGCTCGATCCCTTCTTCGATGAATCACCAACCGCACCCGTCAAGTCCGACGCGGTGTCGGCCGACTACATTCTGGTATCGCACGGCCATTTTGATCATGTGGGCGATGCGGCCAAAATCGCCACGCGAAATTCCTCAAAAGTGATAACCAATTTCGAAATCGCCGAATGGTTTAAGAAAGTTGGCCTGGCTGAAGAGATGGTGATCCCCCTGAACCTGGGAGGGGGTATCCGCTTGCCATTCGGTACCGTCAAAATGACCATCGCCCACCACAGCTCGGTTCTGCCCGACGGAACTTACGGGGGCAATCCGGGAGGATTCTTGCTGGAACTCGAAGGGAAGCGGATTTATTTCGCTTGCGATACGGCCCTTTTTCTCGATATGAAACTGATCGGCGTAGCCGGGCTCGATCTGGCCGTGTTGCCCATTGGTGATCAGTTTACAATGGGTCCCGATGATTCGCTCGAAGCCATTAAACTGCTCAACCCGAAGCGCGTTGCGCCCTGCCATTACAACACCTGGCCGCCCATCGAGCAGAATGTTGCAGATTGGGCCGGGCGTGTTCGCATCCACTCCGGTGCCGATCCGATTGTCCTGGAGCCGGGCGGGACTTTTACACTTTGAGTCTTTGGAGTCGAACCCTTGATTTACTTCCCTATTCGTATTGCCCTGATAACAACCATCGTTGTGGCCGCGTCGTCCTTGTTGGTCGCCCAACAGCCTCGCTGGCAGCTTTCCCAAGGCCAGGATTTGAACTACCAGGTCGAAAATACGGTTCGGCTCTCGGTGGGCCAGCCGCCGACCGATTATCGGCTCGATCAGCAATTCAATTTGACCTGGACCGTAAAAGAGATTGCCGATGATGGCACGGCTCAAATTCAACAGGTCGTCGAACGTATTGTTTTGAAACTCGACGATCCCCTCGGTAACCTGGAGTACAATTCATCTACAGACGAGGATCCCCACGGGCTTGCTGCGCTGATGGGACCAATCTTCCGCGCCTTCAGGGAGCACCCCCTTACCTTCAGATTATCGCCTGACGGTGAAATCGTCGATCTACAAGTTCCCGAGCAGGTTCTCACGTCGATGGTCCATGGACCGTTAGCTTCGCCCTTATCCCCGTTTGCTTCGAAGGAGGGATTGCGACACTTGTTTTTCGAGGGGATTGTGCAGTTTCAAGGTACTCCCTGGGAGCCAGGAGTCACCTGGTCAACTTCCAACAAGACCAGCAATGAAGTCCTGGGCCGACAGAAAGTACAAAGGACTTTTCGTTATGTTCGTGAGGAGCAAGCCGGTGACGACACTCTTGCTGTGATTGAAACGACCCGTATCGTCATCAACGAGAATGATGATAAGGCCCTCCTGATTACGGTCGAAGGGTCAGCAGGTGAAATCCGATTCAACCAAACCAAGGGCCACCTCCAGTCAAGTCAATGGACCGCCACGACAAAGCTGACCTCTGATGGCAACGAGACCAACACACCGGCCCAACTCCACCAATCGTTTAACATGACCTTCGTGCCGCCAGCTGAAAACGAACCTGCCCAACCCGAACCTGCCCAACCCGAGCCTGCCCAACCCAAGCCTGACCAACCCAAGCCTGACCAACCCAAGCCTGACCAACCCAAGCCTGACCAACCCAAGCCTGACCAACCCAAGCCTGACCAACCCAAGCCTGACCAACCCAAGCCTGACCAACCCGAACCGGCCCAACCCGACACGCAGCCTCAGGGGTGACCCAGCTTGGGTTGGGGCGACCCTGGTAGCGGTTTGGCGCGTGGTTCCCGTTAGGGGTCGGCAGCCGGGGCCTGCCCGCGGTCGGGTGTTGTGGCCTCGGGGGGCAGTACCCGCACCTGAATTTCGTCGTCCTCGATGCGAACGGCAAACGAGTCGACTTTCAGTCGCGGATTGTCTGTCCAGGTGCCATCGCACACCTTGAATCGCCAGGCGTGCCAGGGACAGGTGACATTGCCCTGGTCGTCCAGCTCACCAGCTCCCAGCGAAGCGCCCATATGCGGGCAGAGGTCATCTATGGCAAAATACTCTCCACCATCATTAAACACGGCCACAAGTCGGCCGGCGACCGTGAAGGTGGCCCCCTGGCCGTCAGGAATTGCCCCGACCCGGGCAACACTTACAAACTCCGACATCGAATTTGAACGTCGTAAATCAACAAGGAAAATGCTGGCCAAACTCGATCGTTTGGCTCCGTTACCAGATACCCTTTGGGAGGTTAAGATAACGGAATTACTCGTGGTGCGGTAGTCGCAGTTCAAATTGGAAAACTGACCTTTTCATGGTCTCACAATGGGTTCCAAGCCAGACATTTCGTTTGCCGAGTTCCAGCAACTGATCCACGAAATGTATTTCGAGAAGGATCATGCTCGGGGAGTTGATGGAACCTTTATGTGGCTCATGGAGGAGGTGGGCGAATTGGCGGCAGCACTTCGCGATGGTTCCCAAGAAGAGCAACTGGAAGAATTTGCCGATGTCTTGGCCTGGCTGACGACCATTGCCAATGTGGTTGGAGTTGACTTGAACGACGCGATCAGGCGGAAATATGGTTCCGGTTGCCCTGGTTGTGGTCAGTTTATTTGCACCTGCGATGACGCCGAAAAGCCGTAAGGCCACAAAACCGTAAGGAACAGGCGGATGCTTGTGGGCATCTCGAACTTGACACGCGTGCCATCCAACTGGCCGATTGTGACGCGAGGCGGTTTGTCGCTGCGGGTAATATTGGGAAGCGTCGTGTTGTTCTTTTCCTGCTTCGGTCTTGACCTCAGCGTGAGAGCCGGCGCCGAGCAACCCGCTGCGAGCTTCCAGATCGTCGCCTGCAAGCTGGGACTCTCCGGGGCCTACAAGGTGGGGTTTTGGACCCCGCTGTGGATTGATTTGCGGGGCGGTGCAGAACCGTTCCAGGGAGAAGTCGAACTGGTCGCACCCGATCGCGATGGGGTACTCACGGCGGTTCGTAAAGCGGTGCAGTTGCGGCCAGGAGCGGTTACCACCGTTGCCCTGACCACCAAAATTGGCAGCCGCGATACCGATCTCACCGTGAATTTACGGGAGGGCGATGAAGTTGTTGTGTCCCGGGTATTTTCTGTGGCAACCAACAGTCGGCGGGCCGATATTCCAGGCGGGCTCCCGGCCGAATGCCAACTTCTTGTGGAAATAAGCACAGACGATATCGGAATGGCTGAAACGTTTCCGCCGCAAAACAGCGAGCGTGGTTTGCCGAGCCGAAAAGTGGTTGCGGTTCGTACCCCCGACGCATTACCGACGGATTGGTATGGTTACGATGCTGTGGATAACCTCGTGATTGCCGCAGGTGGTCTTGAGTGGTTGGCCCACCTGTCGGCGGAAGATCCCCGCCTTAGGGCGATTCGACGTTGGGTTGAGCTGGGGGGCCGGCTGACACTTTTGGCGGGAGCAGCTGCCACCGATGTCCTTGCCCCTGATGGGCCTTTAAGCGGGTTGCTGCCAGGTGAGTTCCAGGAGATGGTCCCGCTGGATCGTGGCATGGCCTTTGAGCTTTTTAGTGATTGGGATGTTGCAATCGCAACCCCGCGGCAACGTTTCGAACTGCCTGTACCGCGACTCGAAAATGTGAGCGGACAAATCGAAGCATTCGAGGGAAGGCGTCCTGCCGACTTGCCACTGGTGATTCGGACGGCGGTTGGGTTTGGAGAAGTTGTCTTTGCAGCCGTCGACTTGCACGATCCTCCCCTGGCAGGATGGAGTGGCCGCCCGGCATTTCTACGAAACCTGCTCCAGTTGGAAAAGAGGGCCAATAAAGCGAAGGCACAGAACGCGACCACCCTCATGACACGAGGGTACCGGGACCTGGCTGGGGCCTTAAATCACCACCTCGGCACCGCCTTTCTGGGAGTGGGGACGATCTCGTTCAGTTGGGTGACCATCGTGGTCCTGGCTTACCTCGCATTGATTGGCCCGCTTGATTATTTGCTGGTCAAAAAAGTGTTTCGCCGGATGGAAATGAGTTGGCTGACTTTCCCGCTCATAATTCTGTTGGTAACCGGGGGTGCCTGCTGGTACGCGACGGCTACCAAGGGAAGTGCGCTGCGAATCAATCAGGCGGAACTGCTCGATTTTGACCTCTCCAGCCAGGTTGCCCGGGGAACCCTTTGGACTACGATCTACAGTCCCCAGGCAGAAACGTTCGACTTGTCGCTCCATGCTCGTTGGCCCGATGAACAGCTCGACAACGATCCGGCAGCGCTCGTCTCCTGGTTGGGACTGCCCGGAGTCGGGATTGGTGCGGCGCAGTCGGGCAGTGCCGAGTTGGGGTTCAATCGGCTGATGTACCAGTACGGACCGGCACTGAACACCCTCATCGGATTGCCCATCAAAAAATGGTCGACCCGCACCATCATTGCGCGGTGGCATACCCAGCTCCCCCCCACGCCACCCGTAATTGCAGACCTCGTGCCGACCAATGATGGGTTGCTCACAGGGACTATTACCAATGACTCAGGCACAGAACTCACCGATGCACGTTTATTGTTTGGCACTTGGGCCTGGCAGTTAGGAGACCTTGCCGAAAGTGCCCAGGTGGCGATTGATGATCGCCACGATCCACTCAAGGTCAAGACGCTCCTCACTCGCGAAGTCCGCAGCGCTGCATTGCTGAATGACACGGGTGGCCAGGAGGTTTTTGTGGTCGGCCAGGCTTCGGTCGACCAGTTAATTGACCTCATGATGTTTTACGATGCCGTGGGCGGGAAACGATTTGTCCGCCTTTCCAACCAGCTTCAACCATTTTTGGATTTGAGCCACCTGCTGAAACAAGGCCGGGCGATCCTGATTGCGCGCTCCAGCCAACCCGGGAGCGAACTGCTCCGAGATGGCCGGTCGATGCACCAGGATGGCAATCAGCACTGGACCATCTATCGTTTTGTACTTCCGGTCGCATCCGGGGAATCTTAACCCGAGGCAAACGGAACGAAAATGCGAAACTCATCACAGATTATCGTTGAACTTTTGTCCGCCACCTTTCCCTTCCAAAGCCTGGTACCATTTTCGTGATTGAACTCCGTGACTTAACCAAGAAGTACGGCGAGTTGTTTGCGATCAAGCAAATCGACCTCGAACTGTCGAAAGGCGATGTGTATGGTTTCATCGGTCCCAATGGTGCCGGTAAGACCACAACCATGAGAATCCTTGCCACGCTCCTCAACCCGACCTGGGGTGAGGCTTACGTGGCTGGGTATTCGATCTACACCAAGCCAAAAGAGATACGTCGTATCATCGGCTACATGCCTGATTTTTTTGGCGTGTACGACGACATGAAAGTTATCGAGTATCTTGAATTTTTCGCCGCTGCCTATCGTATCAAGGGACCGAGTCGGCAAAAGATTTGTACCGAGGTACTCGACCTGGTTGACCTCGGCTACAAGGGCCAGGCCCTGGTGACGAGTCTCTCACGCGGGATGACCCAGCGACTTGGCCTGGCGAGGGTACTGCTGCACGATCCCCAGGTGCTGTTGCTCGACGAGCCGGCCAGCGGCCTCGATCCGCGGGCCCGTATCGAGATTCGTGCCCTGTTGAAGCGGTTGCGCGATATGGGCAAGACGATCATCGTCAGCAGTCACATCCTTCCCGAGCTGGCTGACATCTGCAACAAAATCGGGATTATCGAACGGGGCGAACTGATCGTGAATGCCAATGTCGACGAGGTGATGCGCCGGGTACGCCAGCACACGATTATCGATATCGCCGTCGTTGGCGATCGGGATGCGGCTGCTAAATTGCTCCAATCGCACGAGATCGTGAGCCGCGTGGAAGATGGTGGTGACTACCTCAAGGTGATTCTGGCCGACAGGGACTCGGACTACAGTCAACTCGCGACAGCCCTGATTACGGCCGGGCACAAGCTCACCATGTTTCGGGAAGAAGAAATCAATCTCGAGACGGCCTTTATGGAACTCACCAAGGGAATTACCGCTTAGGGGAATGGTGCCTTTTGGGCAATACGCTGCGGGCCCTTGCCAAATTGCGTGGTGTTTTAGATACTCAATCTCTTGCACTTTTGCTGTCGGAGGTTACCTCTGGCAGCCGCGACGCCCCGTTCGTCTAGTGGCCCAGGACACCGCCCTCTCACGGCGGAGACAGGGGTTCGACTCCCCTACGGGGTACTAGGTGTGTTTGCAGCAACTCGCTGCAGATCGCACCGATTGGCAAAACAGCCCGGTTTTTCCGGGCTGTTTTTGTTTTTAGCGGGTGGTTGCGAGAGGATGCCGCCGAGTGCTGCGCCTGATTTTGCGCCCCCCTTTTAGCCGAAAGTGCGCCTGATTTTGCGCCGCCCCCAATGGCCTCGGCAAAGTGTTGCTCAGTCACCTGGAGATAGTGCTTTTGGGCGACCGGCGCGGTGTTGCCAAGCCAGTCGCAGACGACGTGTAGCGGGAATTGTGCAGGCTCCTGGCGGTCTTATCCTTGGGATATCGTCGAATAGACGAGAGTCTCTTGACCAAAAAAAATGATCTCCTTCTCCAGGGAATCATGGACCTTCTGCGCCACCTTTATGGATCTATCATTCCCCGTGTCGACCAGCGAAATAAGCTTGTTGATTTCAAGAGAATCAAACGCATAATCCCGTACTGCACTGGCCGCCTCGGTTGCCAAGCCCTTGTCCCAGAATTCCGATAGCAGGGCGTAGGACACCTCGATGCCCTGGATGGCAGGAAGCTCCCACTGCATCAGACCACAACGTCCGACAAAGTCGTCGGTGCTTCTGGTAACCGCCGCCTGCAATCCCCAGCCGCGCTCCTGGTACTGGCGAAGGTACTTGACCAGCTCCTGTTCTGATTGCTCGCGTGAAAAGACCTCATCTCCCATAAATTGCATGACCTGTGGATTACCAAAGAGGCGCGCAAGGTTGTCCAGGTCCGTCTCGAGAAACTTGCGAATAATCAGCCTCGGTGTCTCGGCAATGACGTTGTCGTCACGCTTCATGTCAATACCACCACTCCCACGGAATCGGGTCGGTAGAAATCACGCCACTTCCCCTGAACGAGACACCACCCGAGCCAGAGAGTCTGCAAGTACCTGTAGCCCGATATGGCAGGGCACCGGCTCGGAGATGTGGAACGACCGTCGACACTTCACCACCCCAGTGGTAGATTCTGGCGCAAACGACGGTCCATCATCATGAAGTGAAAGATTTACCAGATCAGGCAATTCAACAAGGAGTGACTGTCTGGCCTGCAATCAGGCCTGCAATCAGGACAATCCAATGCTAGGAACCGTCGCCTCGCGGTTCAAGTCCGGACGAGATTCTGAAGGGCAGTGGTGATGTGATCACCAAGACATTCATCGAATTCCAAAAGTATCTGGTTGCGTCCCTAGCCGCATAACCGACTACGCAACCAAGGCGTCCTTCTTCCAAATGGGCCAGAAGTTTGGCGCACTTTTTTGCAGGCATCCCTTTTTTGTAGGCATCCTAGGTACCTCGCGACCCTTATGGGGGGCGCGGGCAAAATGCCACACGGGCACTTGTGGTGCCCGTGGAAGTTGCATCTCGATTTCATTTGAATTCCCCCTCAGCCAGGGCTACAATGCAGGTTCACGCAGTTCTGCAAAAGGGGGTCTGATGTCTACTAGGTTCTTGGACGCCGTACAAGTCTACTTGTTTCTCCTCGCTGCCATGGCAACATCTTCCGTGGGTGGTGCCTCGTATGAGGCTGTGGATTTTTTTCGGCAATTGGTCAATCGTTGATCCGATTCAAAAAGGGGCTGCCGGCAGTGGTGACCAACTTTACCAGGGAGCGGATCTTGGGCCAAACGCGATGCTGGAGGGCGCTAACCTTGATGGAGCATATTTTCCGGACGCAGACCTGCAAAATGCGAAGCTCAACGGTGCACATTTAGCTGTCACAAGCCTTGGAGAGGCGAATTTTACGAATGCTGATCTAAGTGATGCGGACTTCACAGATTCCTACTTGGGTAACGTGAAGCTGATTGGCGCAAATCTAACCAATGCAAACCTAAACGGAGTAAATCGAAGGAACAACAATGAAAACTGCGAAAAAAGAGATCGTCAGCTTTAGCGAAAGCAGAAGATCACCGGAAAAAAACAGGCCAATTTTGCTGTCCAGCGTCCTGGTGACCCCCTTCCTGCTCGCGGTGATGGCGAACCTCGCCGCCGCTCAGGTCCCGGTCTTTCCTGCCGAGACGATTGCTCGCCATCACGTAGGCGGCCTGGGAGGGAACTTCCTGGAACTCAAGGACGGCCGAGTGGTGCGTGCAACGGACGGGCAGTGATTATTTACCACAGACGGCGGGGAGAACTGGATAGATGGAGGTTCCCGACGCTATGGAGACCTGCTGCGATTGAAATCTGGGGCAATCGGTGTAATCGATGACCGAGATCGCAAAATCACATTCTCGCGTAGCGACGATGAGGGAAAAACCTGGTCCCAGCCGGTTCAGATGTCCGAGCCCCACGTTCATACGGGAAGGCAGCACGACTCGGCTATCGTCACCAGCAGCGGTCGAATTGTGGTGCCGGTATATCGACAAATAGGCCGACGTGAGATGGTCCCCGAGCAAAAGCATTTCGTAAACCTGGCTCTTAAAGGCGACGAGTGGATGAGAGTCGGCAGCCACGACTTTGAACCAGTCCCGGAGTTGAGTTGGGTGTACTATTCGGATGACGAGGGGCAAACCTGGCATCGCAACGCCAATGGCGAAATGATGGTCACTCTCGACTACGAAGCCGGCGGCAACTTCTCCGCCGAGGAGCCTGTGGCCGTAGAGTATGCGCCCGAACATCTGCTGATGCTTTATCGAACGCCGCTTGGCCGGCTGTTCCAGTCGTGGTCGTCCGATGACGGCACGAATTGGACCTTGCCGCGACCGTCAACTCTGTCAGCATCAAGGGCCCCGGCGGCCCTAAAGCGTATCCCCGGGAGCGACGATCTGCTAGTGGTCTGGAACCAGGCTTCCGGGGATGAGATCCAGAGGGGCCTGCAGCGGCACCGGCTTTCGGCGGCCATCAGTCAGAACGGCGGCGCCAGTTGGAAGATGCACAAAAACATCGTCTGTATCGACGAAGATGACCGAAGCTACGTGGAGCCCTCTCCAGTCCGGTATTATCGATCCGCCCGTTTCTCGCCTCGATTGCCGGCTAGCCATTGCTGGGCAATATATCCAGCAGTTATCATCTCGAAAGGTCGCGTGATTATCAGCTATTACGAAGTCCGCAATCGGCCGCTCGAGGGTAACGAAACGAGACCGGCCATGATTGTCCTGCCCATCGAATTTTTCTATAAGAAGGGCACTAGTATGCCCGCCAAGAAGTAGGCTCTCGGATCGCGATCAGCGAGCTCAGACTGGAAACAGGCGACATCGTGCCCAGACCCGTGGGAGATCGATGGTGATTTGAAGGTTGGTAGGACTGACTACGGCGGCAAGGTAGATGTTTATCGAAAGTATCATCGGGTCACGGCTTCCGGATCCATGGGGAACCGATCCGCGTAAATGCAGGAAAAAGGGGAATACATGGTCGCTGCGGAGATCGTGAAGTTCATCAAGGAATTCGCCTCCTGGCCGGAACTGAAGCCGCTTGGACCTAAGTGAGGTAATTGGTAACCCGGGTCATGACTGCTGGTAATCTCAAAACCCTGATGCTGGTTGGCGCCCACCACGACGACAACGAGCTTAACGCCGGTACTATTCAGAAACACGCCGGGGCCGGTTGGCGTGTTATTTCCGTGGTGGTGACCAATGGGCGATATTCGCAGGATGGGGTCTCGGATGAGAATGTAAAGATTCGCAACCAGGAATCGTTGGCTGCCGCGGAACTGCTTGGTATGGACGCCGTGTTTCTTGGCTTTGATGAAGGTTGCTTTCGCGAATCGGAAGATACGACCCGGGCAGTGGTGGTTGAAATTCGGAAACATGAACCCGATGTCATCATTACCCACCCGCCGCATGATTATCATAACGATCATATGCAGGTGAGCCGTTGTGTGCTGAATGCCGTATACCTCTGTGGAAATACCGCTTACGACGGCGGGGAGGCACCTATTAGGAAGAATCCCGGTTTGTATTATTGCGATGCCTGGTTAGTGTCTTTTGAACCGGATGTTTACGTGGATGTTTCGGATTGCATGGAAATGAAAGAGAAAGCCCTGGCCTGTCATGCCTCCCAGTTGCCTCCGAAGGGATCGAGTGAGGATGACATGATCGACCTGGAACGGATCCGGGCAAGAACCCGCGGTCTGCAGGCAGGCTGCACGTATGCCGAGGCGTTCAGGTTTGTTCCCCGCGCGGGGAAAGTCCGCATGGCCGGCCTGCTGGGTTAACTCAATTATCAGAGCCTTCCCTCTTTAAGGATCGGTACCAATTCGACGATCACCCCTTCAGGATCACGACAGCAGGTTACCTTGGCGCTGCGCATCGTTGCCGGCTTGTACGGCGGCGGAAACCTTCGGCTTTCGGTTTGAGGCTTGGCATAGTGGTCTGCGTTGGATCCTGGTGCCAACCAACGTTCCCTACCTTGAAGGAACCTTGTAGGTGTCTTCACGTCTTTGTCTTGATCCTCATCCTGATCTTTGTCCAAAGGTGGACAAGCAGGACAAAGATTATGTTAAAACAACGACCCGGGCAAATGGACCTCGCCGGTTGGCCAGGGAGTACCCGATAATTCCTTCATCATCCCCGGAGTCTTTTGCCAACCCTCCTGGCCTCCACCGTGAACCAGGTTGTCGATCGAGGCGTAGCCGCTGGAGACGTATACCGCGGGATCACCGAACAGCATGGCGAAGGGGAAGTCATGGTGTTGCAGCCATTCGTGGATACACTGGAGCATGTCCCTGACATAGCCCTTGCCACGGTAATCGGGGTGCACACATACCTCCGCCAAACCGCCAATGCGATAGGTCGTGCCTTCGGACTCAATCTCCTTCTCGTGCACTCCCGTATGGGCAACCATGTTACCCTGTCCGGCGCGGATGACCCATCGATGGGAGTAGGGCTCAAAGAAATAGCGCTGTTCCTTGAACACCACGTCTTTAGGCTTGGTAAAGCAGGTGGTCAGCAATCCCCGGATCTCCTCATCCAACGCATCATCCACGCTGCTATCCGGAAGGTATTCGGCCATGGTGCGCATCTTCTCGACAATTACTAAGCTAGTCCCCATTATAATTGGAGGACAGACTGGGGAACAAACAAGCCACAGCCGTTGCTGTACAGCCTTGCCCGCAGTTCGCTGTACAGCCTTGCCCGCAGTTCTCAGTGTATCCAAGCGACGGTTCCCACACCACGTCGTCTGCGATTGCTGTGGGAACCGTGCAGACAGCCAGGGTACCTTGCGGGCGGCGGTCAAATTTTCTGTGTGCAAGTCCCACACGAGAGCAAAACTTGCCCCCGCACTCAAGACGGGTCATACTGGCCGGTGCATCGAAAAACTCGAGTGTTATGTTTATGTGAGGAAGTAGCCTGCGCCAGACAACACAGGCCATTTACACATAGGGGTTCATGGATCGGGGCAACTCCCTAACATACGAGACCACCATCATGAGGCGAGTCGTTGTTTCAAAGACCAGCCTGTGTGCAGCTTGCTGCATAGTGCATGTTCTAAGTTTAGTCTCGGTCCAGGGAGCGTTGAGAGCTGACGAAAGAGAGACTTCAACGACGAGTGTGAGTCCTCGCGATGAGCGCGAGTGGCGGATCATCATCAACTGGGACGAGGAGAATCTCTGGTTTCCCCTCTTGAAGGCCAGAGGCCTATCTGAGCCGAGCGGCGAAGCGGCCAGGAAATTGCTTGAAGAGATCATCGATGAGCATGCGGCTGCGAAGGTAGACACCGTCGTTCAGGTGATTTTCGGTGCCGGTTTCAAGCATCTTATTCGGTCCTCCAAGGGTTCAGAACGATTTCCAGCCGAACTGATCCCGCGCGGGCTGGAAGAGATTGGTCTCGATTTCCCAAAGATCCTGGTGGACCGTTGTCACCACCATAACATGCAGTTCATCGCCGGCCTTCGCATGAATGACCGGCATGATTTCACGCCGACTCAGTTCATCCGCGAACACCCTGAATGGCAGTTGGGGATGGGTAACGCGATGGACTATGCCTTCGAACCGGTCCGCGGCTTCGTGCTGACATTCGTGGATGAGGTGCTCGACGAATACGAAGTGGACGGCCTGGAGTACGACTACATGCGTTGGTGCCACATGTTCAAGCCAGGCGAGGGAAAAGAGAACGCTCACTTGTTGACCGAGTTCATGAGAAAGACCCGCAGGCAGTTAGACGCGGCGGCCGGGCGGCGAGGATGCAACCGTCTTCTCCTGGGTGTTCGGGTGCCGCAAAGCATCGAAGAGTGCGATTACCTGGGTTTTGACCTGGAGACCTGGATCAACGAAGGTCTGGTGGATTACATCGTGCCCTCCGACTTCATGCACACCGACACCAACATGAAGACCGAAGATTTTGTGAAGTTGGCCGAGGGCACGAACTGCAAGATCTACCCGGCCATCCACAATCGAATCTCTATGGACGGGCCCAACGAACACTATCGTCTGATGACGCTGGCGAACTATCGCGCTGCGGCACAGAACTTCTACAGATTTGGCGCCGACGGAGTCTCACCCTACAACTACCAGTTCGCTTATGAAAGGCGTGGCCACGCTCATCGTTCGTCCGCCTATGCCGCCTACATGTGGCCTGCGGCGCTGGGTTGGTTGCGGGATATCCGCGATCTTGAGGAGATAACTTCTCGTGACCGTCACTATCTGTTTTATTCCCTCTGGAAAAAATCCCACAAGTCGCCCACCAGTTTTTCCCACAACAATGATATCTACCTAGATCGGGCCAAGCCGGTTTTGGAGGGAAGTTGGCGCTTCCGCATGGCGGAAGATTTCAGCAACCCCAAGCTGCGAACCACGATGCAGTTCAAGGCTTTGGGCCTGGCTGAGGACGAGAAGCTAGAGATCCAGATCAACGACAAGCAGGTCCCCGCCGGTTATATCACGCGCGTGTATGACAAAGACGGGCAAAGTCTCTACGAGGGCGATCCGTTGGACCCCTTCCATCTGTACGTGATCGACATGAATTGGGAAACGACCGGACGGAAACAACCGCTGATCTTTGGCGATAATCAACTGACCATTCACCTCGTGCCGTCAGCAGCAAAGGCTGAGGGAACCGCCAGCATCGAAGAACTCGAGTGCTATGTCTATGTGAGGAAATAGCTGACTGAC
>Ga0310121_10000030_pt1 | contig 128590 bp, 131 predicted proteins | sample CB27_Tmax_986_MG_FD_203504 | JGI IMG/M metagenome (GOLD analysis project Ga0310121, IMG submission 203504) | Marine microbial communities from Western Arctic Ocean, Canada - CB27_Tmax_986 | ecosystem: Environmental > Aquatic > Marine > Oceanic | place: Canada: Western Arctic Ocean | collected... | reverse complement strand
GACAAGGGCCTTGCGCGTGACGCCTCCGATCTCGAGGTCGATCAGCATGCTCTCGTAGGGACTATCCATGTCCCAGTTGTCGGCCGGCACCACCTGGAAGTACCACACGATTTCTCCCGTGTCGATGTCCAGCGACAGGATGCAGTTGGTATACAGGGCATCGCCCGGACCGCGGAGGGTTGTGGCCCACGGCTTCGGCTGGCCCGTACCCATATAGATCCGGCCCAGCTCAGGGTCGTAGCTGATCGTGCCCCAGGTGTTGCCGCCCAGTGGTGGTAGGGCGCTGTCAGCCCAACTTTCAGAACCCGGCTCGCCCGGCTCGGGAACGGTGTAGGTTTTCCACAGGAATTCGCCCGTCTCTGCGTCATGGGCGGCGATGGCGCCACGGCCGGTACGGTCTCCTCCGGTGAATCCGACAATCACTTTCCCATCAGCTATCAGACCCGGATGGTTGTGGCCTTCGCCTGTCGTGTAGTCACCGGTCTTCACTTCCCACATCTGTTCTCCCGTGAGAGCATTCAGGGCGACCAGATAGGAGTCGGCGGTACCCCAGTAGATCTTGTCGTTATAGATCGAGACCCCGCGGGCGCGGTTGTAGGCCTGAGACTTCTCGATGTCCTCAGGATAGTTCCGCCGATGGATCCATGCGACGTCTCCGCTGGCCACATCGAAAGCGACAACTCGACCGCTGCCTTCAGCCACGTACATGAGTCCGTTCGCGACGATCGGCGTCGGCACCCATCGGCTGTTATCCCTCATCGAGTACGCCCAGACGAGCCGCAAGTCGTTCACGTTCGTCTGGTTAATTTGATCCAGTGGGCTAAACCCGGTCACGTCGTATGTTCGCCGATAGTAGTGCCAGTCCCCGTCTTCCGGATTGAGCAAGCGTTCTTCGGTAATCGGCTCCCACTCTGGTTGATCAGTCTGCCCGAGCGCCGCAGTACCGGACGTCAAGACGAGCAATATCGTCCATGAAATCCAAAGAGACCCGCGTCTGCGTGTGACGTCTTTCATTGCTAGGTTCTCCTGTTGCTCCAGTTGTTTAGTGCCACCGATTATCTATCCGATTCCCATTCGACTCGACACTGTAGCCCGTAGTCCGTCCGAACCGTGTAGCGTCATCCTAACCGACCCCGGTGATGTTTACGAGACTAAGACGGTCTTCCTGGGCCGTATCCGGAGACTAGCGGGGTCGGGCTTCGATTTGTAGGTTCTGTAGAGCCGAGAGGTCGGCCGGCAGTGGATCTTCACCCGGGGGATATCCATTTAGACTTAGTATATAAGCGACGACCGAGGCGTATTCTGCCGGCCGCAGACTACCGGGATTTCCCTCCGGCATTTGAGTCGACACTAAATCGAAGATATCGCCTGCGGTCTGGCCATTCCACATGAGCATGAAGCGACCGCCAGAAAATTCGTTGGCGGCATGGCAGAAGCTGCACTCTGCCTCAAACGTCTGCTCCCCGGCGGATGCCTGGCTCGACGTGAACACCCCGTCCAACACCGATGTCGCCGCCGAAGCCACCGGAGGCGGAGACGGACTAACGACTGGCGGCGTATCCGACCCGCCTTGCGTGGTCGTCGCACATCCCGTCATAACACCGATACTTATCGCGAGGGCGAGCACGATTACTTGTGAACAAAACCAATTGGGACGTGACTTCACTTGACACACCTCGCTCATGTCAGACTTCACGGTAGGTCATTGGCAGCTTGGCAGTAACAGAAAGGACGAGGAAGGTAAACTATTTGGCGACCAACTCCTCTTGTCTGGCGCCGCTCAGAACATTCACGATGGCGTAGTTTCCCTCGTGACACGCATATTCGTACAGTCGATCTGTGTCTGCCACGCCACGGTCAGCGCGGTCTTGCGACATCGGAACCACGGCCGTCCATGCGCTCGTAAACATTGACGAATCTTCGACCGTGAACCGGTAGTCGATCGTGTCTTTGTCGATGCGTTTAAACCGTTCGACTAAACGCATCGCCGGCCGGGACGCCCGCCAGCCTCGCGCCCATCGATACTCGGTCTTGTCGACATAGTTCACGGTCTCAACGACCAGTGTATCGCCATCCCAGTGACCGCGGGAGTCGCCGAGCCACTGCCGGATGTTCGGCCCGACATGTGGCCGTTCGTCCAGAGGAATCAGATGGCGATTACCAAACATTTCGTGGAGAATCGCGACGTGCCCAGGAGTCTGCAAGATCTGGAAGTTCATATTGTAACCTTGCATCGGCACCAGTGTCGGCCCATCTGTTAGACACCGCTCGCCGGTGTCCAGGTCGGCCCAGGAGTAATATGGACCGGCAAACAGCGTGCCACCGATCCTATCCTCCGCCCCTGCCTTCCAGGGGAGCCTCCCATTGGGCGGATCGACGATCAGTGAGGTGCGTCTGTCCTGCACCACGCGGGTTCCTCGGTCGAACCAGAAGTCGTTATAGGTGCCTGGATTGTTTGGTGCCAGGGGACCCTCCGTGCTGCGGCCTTCCACGACCCGAACCTCAAACTCTGCCGCTTCCTCCGCCGTCAGGAACTCCCGGCCTGCGAATTCAACCGGGCGTTCGAACGGCGTGACAGTCTCTGTCGTCCATATTCCCTGCAGGTCGGGGTCACCCCAGCTCGTACGGAAGTCGGCTCCCGCGTTGGTCTGGGCGGCCGCCGAGACAGCCAGCGCCGCCGGTTGCGCGCCGGTCGGAGCGGCTGCCGATAAAATGACCGCGATCACTCCGAACCCAATTCCGCACCGCTTAGGATGTCCGTGATTCACTGCGTCCTCCTGACTCTTCTTAGCGCTGTGCCTCGAGCTCCGCGACGCGTTCCCCACGGAGGATATTGGCCAGGCCGTAGTTCCCTTCGTGACACGCGTACTCGAATACCTGTCCCGACGTCACGCCGCGCCCAGACTGATCGCTTGTCAGAGGTATGCGAACTGTCCAAGGCTGTTCGAAACGGACGGGATCGGTGATAGTGGCTTCGTATTCGATGGTCGTGTCATCGATGCGCGTGAACCGCTCAACCGTGTGCAGCGTGCTGCTCGGATGCCGCCACGTTGCGGCCCACCGATACCCGGGCCGGTCAGAAAAATTAATCGACTCGACCACCAGCGTGTCACCTTCCCACCGACCTCGAGGGTCACCGTTCCACTGGAGCATCTTTGCATGTGGGCGACCATCGAGAGGGATGATCCGACGCTGCTTAAACATCTCGTGCACAATCACGACATGCGTCGGTGTCTGGAAAATTTGATGATTTGGATTGTAGCCAAACCAGATTTGAGGGAGGCCGTCACTCAGACACCGCTCACCCGTGTCGAGGTCGACGTGGGAGTCAAACGGACCTATTCCGTAAGGGCGTTCGTGCTGCCGCGCCGTTGCCGTATAGGGGATTCTCCCATCTGGAGGATCGATAATCAGCGATGTGCGGCGGCTCGGAATCCATGCGGTTCCTCGGTCGAACCAGATCGCGTTGTAGGTGCCGGGATCGCCAGCTCTTGCCGAGCGGTCCTGGAACTGTCCGGCGCGCGCTTCCTCCTCACGGGTGGCGACTTCCGTTTCTGAAAGAAATTCCTTCTCTCCGAATTCTGCCGGGCGCTGCATGGGAGTCAGCGTAGACCCTACCCAGATTCCCTGCAGATCCGGGTCGCCCCACGCGGTAACCGGCGCGTCTGCCGCCGTTCCGGGTGCTGAACTCACCGCTTTTGGTGTGGTCGCCTGGGCGTACGCGATGCTAAAGCCCATAAGTCCGACCGCCGTGACGACTGCAGTGACGCGTATGACTGCGAGAAAAAGCTTCATAGGATCCTCCGGGCTGATTACACCACAATTGGGGTTCGAATGGGCCAAAAAACGTACTGTTGCCAGAATAAGCAGGCAGCGCGCAAGATAGCGCCTCGGTTCCTTTAGGGTGCCAGGGGGCAGCACCGTCCACGGGGTTGTCCGGATGCTGCTATCGTAGACAGTTCAAGACCGATGCCGCTTAATCGGCCTTGATCGTACAGACCGTGGTGAGACCGTGGACTATGCCGGAGCTTAGCGAAATCGGACGAATCATTGCCGATGCGGAGCGGGCGACGGCCACCCGAGACCACGCGGCTGCGGAACGAGCTCTTCGCCGGGTTCTCAAACTCCAAGAGGCGGGCCTGGGTCTGGCACATCCCGACGTCGCAAAGACCCTCAATGACCTTGCGGTCGTCTGCGATAACCTCGGACGTCAAGACGAGGCCGAATTTCTCTATCGCCGGGCGCTTGGTATCGCGAGGAGGGCCCTCGAACCTGGTCACCCCTATATCGTCACGAGCCTCGAGAATCTGTCGAGTCTCTATCGGGCCCAAGGTAAGCCAGAGAAGCTAGAGAAGATTCGTGAGGGATGGCTTCTTGGGCGTGGGAGGCCAGGTTCTGAGGCTGAGGAGGCGGGCGATGGGGTAGTAGCTCCAGCCGTGCCGGCTCGTTCTGAGGCGCCGGCGCCGGCCATGCCCGTGCCCCGCGTCCACCGAGCAAGCGGCAGGTTTCAGCAGAATCGACTCCAGCCGTTTTATGCAGTGGCTTCCCGGCCCGCCTTCCTTCTGGGGGGCTTAGCCGTCGTCCTGATATCGCTCACTTGGCTTCTGTTCGGTAGGACCACCGACCCTAGCGTTGCTGGCCAAGATGGGGCCGGGACGTCCCTACGGATATCGGGCGGCAAGCTAGGCACGCAAGTGGTCAACCCAGCCGGCGAGCTGGCATCGCGCGGTTCAGAGACGAACCTGGCTCCTGCCGGCGGCGTCGCGGCTTCCGGCTCGGGAATCGACCCATCAGCGCCAGCGTCCGCAGATCTAGCGGCCTCGACCAACGTACCGGCTTCGGCGAGACTCCCGATGGTGGTGTCAGATGCACTGTCTGAGCCGCCGCCGGCGGAGTTCGATTTGTCTCCGCAGTCTGGCTCGGCGAGCTCGTCGGTGGTAGCAGCGGCTGACATTTGCAGCCAGCTGGACACCCGTGCCGCGGATGGCACCCCGCTGGCCGAATGGAGGTGTCAGATCGTCGGCGACCGTGCCGCTCCCGGGCAGTTGTCCTTCTACACTCGCATTCGTTCGAGGATGAGCACGACCGTCGAACATCGATGGTTACGGAACGGGGTACTTGAGCAGCAGATCATTCTCGATGTAGAAGCCAACGACGGGCCAGGATTTCGGACCTACAGCAGCCACACCGTTTCGCCTGAGGCGCGCGGGATGTGGCGGGTCGAACTCCATCTCGGCGATCAAGAGTTGCTCCACGCCGAGGAATTTGTCGTGCCTTGAGATGCGTCGGATGGGAGGTGTTGTCTTGTTTGCCATTTTTGTGCTCAGTTCCTTATGCGCGTGCTTGCCTGAGCCCGATGGCGCGGCCTTGTTTTCGGAACACTGTGCGTCGTGTCACCTCGATCCACTGTACCCGCGCGCACCGCACCTCAAGATGATGGAGGGCTGGGATCCTGCGGTGATCGGGACGGCCCTCAGTTCCGGCATCATGGAGGAGCAAGGCCGTGGGCTTAGTCTGGTCGAGCGAACCGCAGTTGCGGATTACATCAGCCGCGGGGTCGTCGCCCAACATCCATAAAGGACAACCACATGCTGAGAAGAGCAGTCGTTACGCTGATCGCAATTGGGTCGTTGACCGGCTGGCTAACCGATACCGTCGATGCCAGGGTGGTCAGAATCGTCGTAGACCGCACCACTCCCTACGCCGCCGGACGGACCTTCGGTGAGGTCGGGATATTCGAGCGACTCGAAGGAACGGTCTATATGGAGGTCGATCCGAATGACCCTCTGAACGGGGTCGTGGTCAACCTGGACCGGGCTCCGCGTAACGCGAACGGCCTGGTGGAGTTTAGTACGCCGTTCGTCATCATCCGACCGGTTGACGGCTCGCGTGGAAACCGGAAGATTTTGTACGGGATCAACAATCGCGGCAACGCGATTGAGATTCCGTTTCAGACCTTTCCAGCCTTGCCTGCTGGTGCAGATCCAGAAACCGCTGACGGCCTATTTTTTCGGATGGGCTACACGTTCGTCGATGCGGGCTGGGCCGGCGATGTCATCACGACGGAGACCCGCCTCGGGGCCGATCTTCCGGTGGCGGTTCAGGCTGACGGTAGCCCGATCGTGTCGAGGATTAGGGTGCAATATCCGACGGACTCGCCTGGCGAAACCGGTAGCAAGGGCGGTATCAGCGGCTACACCTTGCCGCTGAAGGGAACCGATCGGTTCGTGAGCTACGAGACGGCCGACACTCGGACCGCCAATTCAACGCTGACCGTGCGAGACGCGATCGACGAGGTGCGACGCAAGGTCCCGTCCGACCACTGGGCGTTCGGGACCTGCACGTCAGGCGAGACGTCGCTTGTGGCGAGCAGCTACGACATCTGCGTCTTCGATGGACTGAAGCAGGACCATATTTACGAACTCACGTATCCGGCCAAGAATCCGTGGGTCATGGGGCTGGGGTATGCCGTGACTCGAGACCTAGCGTCGTTTCTACGCTATGAGACCTTCGATGACGAGGGCTCACCGAATCCGCTTGCCGAAAGCGACACCGTGGTCGGTATCCGTCGCGTATACGGTCTGGGGATCTCATCGACCGGGATGTATCTTCGCGAGTTCCTCTACCTCGGCTTCAATGAGGACGAAGCGCACCGGAAGGTCTTTGACGCCGTTCGTATTCACATACCAGGCTCGCATCGGCTGTTCGCGAACGTCGAGTTTTCGGATCCAAATATCTATTCCCGCCAGGACCGGACCACCGATTTCACATCAACCTCGTACCCTCCGCTGACCTACGCGGTAACGACCGATCCGATCACGAACATTCGAGACGGCATTCTAAAGCGACCAGACACCGATCCACTCGTGTTTCAGATCGATACAAGCAACGAGTTCTGGCAGATGAAAGCCTCGCTCAACGTGCACGACGGTCTTGGCAATCCCGTGCCGGTTCCAGACAACGTGCGTCTCTACTTCATGTCGAGCCATCCCCACGGTGGTGCAACCGGGGTTGGGGTCGTGCCGACAGACCTGGGCTCGTGTAGGTACGTGACTAACAGGTACGGCAGTACGGCCCCGACGATGCGGGCGCTCTTGGTGGCGCTCGACAAGTGGGCAGACCAAGGCATTGAGCCACCGAGATCAAACTATCCCGACACACGCCGCGGGACACTGGCCACGGTCGACGAGGTGGCACGAACCTTTCCCACCATCCCGGGTGTTGCGTTTCCGACGACTGTCAACGGGCTCAGCGCCCTGGATTTTGGTCCGACCTTCGGCTCGCAAGGTGGTCGCCAGACGGTTCTGCCGCCGTCAATCGGGGCACCGTATTATGTGCTCGTCCCCACCACCGATCGAGACGGGCATGACGTAGCTGGGATTCGTTCCGTCGACATCGCGGTGCCGGTTGGCACAAACACCGGCTGGAATCTGTACCCGGCTGGTCCCCGCGGGAAGGACCTGTGCGGGTTAACCGGTTCGTTCTTCGTTTTTGCAAAGACGCGCGACGAACGACTTGCGAGCGGCGACTCTCGCCGCTCGCTGGAGGAGCGTTACGGGGACCATGCTGGCTTCGTGCAGGCCGTCAGACGTGCGGCCGATGATGCCGTGGCTCAGCGGACGCTACTCGCAGAGGATGCCGATGTCATCATCGTGATGGCCGAGGACAGCGATATCTTGCGGTGAGCAAAGACAGGTTGTTCGGTGGGAGGGGGGCTCAAACCCCGTGCCCTTGGTGCCAATTGCTGTCTTGATGGATACCGCTGTCATCGGCGTGTCCGATTTACACAGGGCCGAAGTGTGTCTGGCCACTTCGGCCTACAACGTGGCGAATCAGATACCGAAGGGCGTCTAGCCGGTTTGGACCATCCCGGAGGAGTCTGCCACGGGAGAGATCCGCGACTTGGGTCGATTGGGCCTGCAGCCCGGCCGAAATCAATCTCATCCGCGAGACCGTTGAGCGATCTCGTGCGAGTCTCCGGTACACGGCGTCGTTACGTCTGATTGCATTCGAAATAGATTTTCGGGGACGGCTCGCCGACCTGCTAGCTCCGACCGCCGGTCTCCTGATTCCCTTACCTTGGCAGGTGATTTATGACCCACGCGTGGGAATCGGTAGTCCGGAACCAGACTACATTACTGATGGGGCTGATGGGATGGTCGATCACAGGGCGTCAATAATGGCGTTGAAGGTCTCGCTCGGGCGCATCGCGCGCTTCGTTCGGGAAGGGTCGGGATGATAGTACCCGCCGATATCGACCGACTGGCCCTGGGCCGCTAGCAGCTCCGCGGTGATAGTGGCTTCGTTTTCAGTGAGTTGTTTCATAACCTTCGTGAAACGAGTCTTCAGCGCGTCGTCTTGACCCTGGGCAGCCAGGGCCTGTGCCCAGTACAACGCCAAGTAAAATGTGCTTCCGCGGTTGTCGATCTCATTCACTTTGCGCGATGGAGATTTAGCATTCTCCAGATATGTTGCAATGGCCTGGTCTAACGTCTGGCTGAGAAGCGCCACTGTCGTGTCCCCGGTCTTACTAGCGATCAAATCGAATGCTGGCACCAGCGCACAGTACTCACCCAAGGAGTCCCACCGCAGGTGTCCCTCTTTGAGAAACTGCTGCACGTGCTTGGGGGCCGAGCCTCCAGCGCCCGTCTCGAAGAGTCCTCCGCCGTTGAGGAGCGGTACGATCGAGAGCATCCTTGCGCTCGTGCCCAGTTCAAGGATGGGGAACAAGTCAGTGAGATAGTCACGTAAGACGTTGCCAGTAATGGAGATCGTGTCCTCGCCCCCGCGGACTCGTTCCAAAGAAAACGTCATCGCATCCACCGGTTTCATGATGCGAAGGTCGAGACCGGAGGTGTCGTGTTTACTCAGGTAGAAATTGACCCGGCTGATGATTTGGGCATCGTGAGCTCGGTCTTGGTCCAACCAGAACACGGCGGGTGAACCCGAGGCCCTCGCCCGGGTGACCGCTAGCTTGACCCAGTCTCGAATCGGCTCATCCTTCGTCTGGCACATACGGAAGATGTCACCGGTTGCCACCGTCTGTTCGAGCAAAATTGCACCGATGGTGTCGACCACCCGAATTGTTCCCGGCGCGGGCGCGGTAAACGTCTTGTCATGCGAGCCGTACTCTTCGGCCTTTCGGGCCATCAGGCCCACGTTGGACACGCTGCCCATCGTGGCCGGGTCGAACTGTCCGTGTGTCTGACAGTCCTCGATAATGGCTTGATAGACGGTGGCGTAGCAGCGGTCAGGCACCATTGCGATAGTGTCCTGTAACTCGTCGTTGTTGTTCCACATCCGGCCACCGTCCCGCACGACGTTGGGCAGTGAGGCGTCAACGATGACATTATTGGGCACGTGCAAGTTGGTAATACCATTACGGGAGTCGACCATGGCTAGGGCCGGCCGAGTGGCGTAGATGGCATCGATGTCGGCCTCGATCTGGGCCCGCTCTTCGGGGGACAGCTTTTGCAGTTTCTCGAGTACATCAGCCAGCCCGTTGTCGAGGTTGGCCCCGACTCTCTTTAACACCTCAGCGTGTTTGTCCAGCGCCTCCTGGTAGTAGACCGCAACGCAGTGGCCAAACATGATGGGGTCAGAGATTTTCATCATGGTCGCCTTGAGGTGCAGCGAGAGTAAGGCGCCCTTACTCCGAGCCTCGGCGATCACCTCGGTATAAAAGGCGCGAAGCGCTGCGACCTTCATCACCGCGGCGTCAATGACTTCACTCGTGATCAGTGACAGCCTGTGCTTGAGGACTGTGACGTCACCGTCGGCACCGACAAACTCGATCCGAACGTCGCCCGCCTCGCGCACGGTTGTCGACGTCTCACTGCCGTAGAAGTCGTTCGCTTGCATGTGTGCGACCCGGGTTTGCGATCCAGATGCAGGCCAGTCTTTCATCATCCGGTGCGGGTGCTTCTGGGCGAATCGTTTCACCGACGCGGCCGCCCGGCGGTCGGAGTTCCCCTCGCGCAGCACCGGATTGACGGCCGACCCGAGTACCTTGGTGAAGCGAGCCTGGAGTGCTGCTTCAGCGTCGTCTTTGGGCTCCTCAGGGTAGTCTGGGATTTCGTAGCCGAGGTCCTGAAGCTCCTTGATGGCCGCCTGCAACTGCGGAATCGAGGCGCTGATATTGGGCAGCTTAATGATGTTTGCCTCCGGAGTGTTTGCCAATTTTCCCAACGAGATCAACTCGTCGGGGACTTTCTGCCCGTTGGTCAGGTCGTCCGGGAAATTCGCGATGATCCGGCCGGAAAGTGAGATGTCGCGTGTTTCGAACTCGACGCCCGTCCCCTTAACGTAGGCCTGCAAAATAGGTAGCAATGCGTAGGTTGCCAGGGCCGGCGCCTCGTCGATCTTGGTCCAGATTATTTTTGCGGGTGACATTACATTTTTTGGCCGCGGCTACGTCGTTAGCATACATAGCGTCGCCGGTCTGGGCGGCGAAGGCCCTCTATGGTATCGCGACTGAGGGACACTGACCACCGCGTGGCGGCGAGAGACTGACCCAAGTGCACTTCTCGCACCAAAACCTGAAAAATAACGCCTTGTCACCGTCCCAGGAGTAGAATGCCAGATCATGGATCCTGTGTTCGTCTGGGTCGAATCGAGCACGTTCAGTATCTGGACTCGGGAGTCGACTTCGGTGTTTGCTTTTCCCACCTTTCTCGCGGTCCACGCCATTGGCATGGCGCTCGTGGCTGGGATGGGTGCCGCGATTAATCTGCGTATCCTTGGCGTGGCGCCGGGCGTGCCGTTGACAGAGATGAAGCGGTTCCTTCCGTTTATCTGGGCTGGTGTCTGGCTGTGTGCTGCCTCAGGGGCTATTCTCCTGGTCGCGTATCCGACAAAGGCATTCACAAACCCATTTTTCTATGCCAAGTTGATATTTGTTGCGCTCGGTATCGTGCAGCTGAGGGTGATCGGCAGCCGTGTGCTGGGTGATGCGAGTCTGGATATGACTCCGGTGCGCGGGCGGGGTCGTCTCCTGGCCGTATCGTCGCTCGTCTGTTGGGCCGGGGCGATTGGGACAGGGCGCTTTCTTGCCTACACGTACATCCGCCTTCTGTCGATCTAGCTGACGTTGCCATGGGTGATCTTCAGCTCTGGCTCGTGCGAACCCTTGGAAGCGTCGATTCGGTCTCTGCGCTCATGCGCACCAGTTGGGCGTGGCCGGTGTGCGAGTCTCTACACTTCGTTGGGCTGTGTCTCTTGTTCGGGACCATCGGTATGTTTGACCTGCGGTTACTCGGATTGGCGAACCGTGTACCGATCGCTGCGTTGCACCGGCTTGTGCCCTGGGGTGTGGGAGGATACGTCCTCAATCTGACGACCGGGTCGATGTTTCTTCTCACGGAACCAGACCAGTACATCTACAACACCTCTTTTCACCTAAAAATGCTGTTTATGTCGCTTGCCGGACTTAATGTCGCTATCTTCTATCTTCGAGTGTTCCGTGAGGTTAAACCGGTCGGAGCCGGGGGTGATGTTCCGCGAGCGGCCAAGTTTATTGGTGCGGCTTCTTTGTTTCTGTGGATCGGTGTCATGGTGTGCGGTCGGCTGTTGACGTTTTATCGCCCGTATCTCTGTGACCCGGATCCTGGCTTCCTGCTCAACTGTCTTCCGTACGGGTGAGTCGTAAGGCGCTAACAATTACCGAGGACCCGGCGAGGTCGGTTCTGCTTACCGAGAAACGTCCATCCCGCCTGCGGCGGCGTTCTCTTCGGCACTGGAAATCCTCATGGAAACCCGACCATATTTCGTTTTGGGTGACATTGTCAGCAATGTGGGAGTGGGTGCACTCATCGGCGTTGCGTGCGCGTGGCTGTTTCCTTCGGGATGGAACATAGTCGTGACGATGATCGCTGGGATGATTTTTGGGATGGTGGTGTCGTTACCGATGGCGTTCCTGCTGAGCGGCCTGTTCGGTGCTATGGAAACGCTACTGCCTGTCATGACGACCGGGATGGTTGCTGGGATGGTGGTCACCATGCAGTCGAGTCTGACGACGATGCGACCTGAAGAGACCGCGCGGATCGGCGCTTCATGTGGACTCGCGGTCGTCATAGTGACGTATTTGGCAAACGCCTTCATCAGACGACGAGCAACACGATGGACCACGTAACGCGCACAAAGTGGGACCGGGCAGCAGTAGTCTTTGATTTGATTGCCAGCTACGGGCCGGAGAAGCGATGGGAGGCGTTTAAGCGCGACCTTTTCTCGAACATGGGTAATGGCGAGATTCTGTTTGTCGCAGTGGGGACCGGTCTCGATGTACCGTGTTTCCCCGAGGGTCGAACGATCACGGGAATCGACATCAGTCAGAAGATGCTCGACCAGGCGACGCGTCGTACCAACGCGTACCAGGGCTGCCTGCAGCTGTTACAGGCCGATGTGCACGATATGCCCTTTGGGGATGCCCAGTTCGATCAAGTTTTCACTTCCTGCACGTTCTGTTCGGTCCCGAGTCCTGTTGACGGTTTAAAAGCTTTGAAACGAGTACTCAAGCCACACGGTGAGCTGTTCATGTTCGAGCATACCGGGAGCCGGTTCTTTCCATTCAGGCCGATGATGGACTTAATGACATTGCTGACCAGAAAACTTGGCCCCGAGATGAATCGCCAGACCGTCGAGAACGTGATCGCGGCCGGTTTTACACTCAAGAAAGTCACGCACGTTTACATGGATGTGGTCAAGACCATCCACGCGGTCTCAACCTGATCAAGGCGACTCTGTAATCGGGAAAACACCCCTCAGACCTTGATCCCTTCTGCGAACTTAACCACAATCACATGGCACTCGCGGCTCGACTTGAGCGTCGATGTGCGCGCAATACCCGAGAGCTACTCTATGTCTGTGTCACAATCCCGCGCTTCCCTGTTCTTGTTGACTGCCCTGACCCTTTTTATTGTCGCTACGTTCGTCGATGCTCAGGAGCCCTCGCCAGCCCCGCTCGTGGCTCCGAGTGGACGTGTGACCACGAGCGTGGCGTTCGACGGTCGTCTTATGAATGGCGGGACCGGGTGGTTTAATCGATCTACTTCACACTCTGGGCCGTCCCACATGACGATTGATTACGGGCAGCCCCACGCTCGCGGCCGGGTGATCTTCGGTGGTTTGGTTCCGTATGGCGAGGTGTGGCGCCTAGGCGCGAACCGGGCGACCTCACTGACGCTTGATGTCAACGTGCGGATTGGAGATCTTGACATTCCACGGGGCTTCTACACCCTGTTCCTCCTTCCTCGCCAGGATCGTGCCGAACTGATCGTCAGTCGACAGACCAGGCAGTGGGGCACCGACTATGACCCAGCTCTCGATCTGGGCCGGACGCCACTCCGTTGGCGTTCGCTTCCCGAGACCGCGCAGAGTTTGCTCGTGACGCTTCAGCCTGTTTTTCCGCAGGAGCCTGGCGAGCTGCCCGCAGGCACGCTTCGCATTGCGTGGGGTGAAGTCGAGTTTGCTACAGAGTGGCGGGTGGTCTGGCCCTAGAGTCCCTTAGAAGAAGCGAAGCGAATAACCGATTTTCGCGCCACGTCCGATTTCAGGTGCGAGGTTCTTGATAAACGAGGTGTGGTTTCGATACAGCTCGTTCGTCAGGTTGAAGGCCGAGATACTCAGCACGTGCGCCACGTGCTGGGTAGGCCAGACATACGATCCACGCAGGTTGAACACTGAGTATCCATCGGTCACGGTCTCGCCTCGAAAGAGCCGATCTTGCGTTAATGCGAAAACGAGCTCTGGTGTGACTGTCACGTTCCGATAAGGCAGATCGACACTGATTGTTCCATGAAACGGAGGTATCCGTGGGAGAGGCTCCTTACTCGCAGTCAACTCCGCAGCGACCCGTCCAAGCGTGACATTTGCCCAGACCTGCGAGCCGACCCGTACGCTTCCCTTGGCGTCGAAGCCGATGAACCGACCGTCACTCTGGAGAAACTCGCCGACCTGCAGGGCGTGCGCCTGCTGGTCTCGGAGGTCAAGGAAGATGAAGTTTTCGATGTCGTAAGTGTAGACGTTGATTTCGCTCCGAACCCGGTCGGACTGGTGACGGAGGCTCACATCGAGTCCGAGGCTCGCTTCGGGATCGAGGCCAGGGTTCCCGATCTCGAATACTAAATTTCCGATGTGCGGACCGAAGTTGTAGAGCTCAGACAGTGCGGGTGCACGGTGTGAATGCGTGAGGTTTGTCACGAGGGCACTCCCAGCGCCAAGCTCGGCTCGAACGCCAACCGATGCCGAGCCTCCAATGAACGTTCGGTCACGCGTGGCCTGCGGCTTGAGGTCGCTCCCGTCCGCGCCGTTGCGGTGCGCATTGTTCGCGCGTTCCGCCACTGTGTAATCGTTCCGTTCAAGCCTGCCACCGAGCTGCAGTCGATATCGTCCGAGGGCGAGTTCTTCGTAGGCGAATACCGCAAAAGCCGCCTGGTCAGTCTGCGGTGTGAGCGCTTCCTCACCTACCACCCTGAAGTTTCGAAACTGGCTCCAGACGCCAAACTTACCCGACAGTCGCTCAGTCTGACGTTGGTTCAGGTCTGCACGAACCACGTAGGTCAGATTGTCAAACGCCGTTGCCAGTTTCTCAGTGTCCTGCTCGATCTCAATTTCATCGTGATGCCAATCGATGACACTGAAGACCACCTTAAATGAGTCGAGGATGCGGTTGTTCAGGTCCCTCATTCCCACGTCGAATCGGCCGACGCGGCGCTGCGTGTCGAGATCGGTGAAAAGTTCCTCCTCGGCACCCGCGTCATCCTCGTGCTCCTCACCCTCGTGTCCACGGTGTCCATGGATCTCACCCGCGAACGGGACACCGTAGCGCCCATCCTCGATGGTGAATCCGCCGCTCGCAAACAGTCGCTCGCCCGAGAAACCTAGCCCTGCCCGACCACTCGATAGCTCTGTCTTGGAGTTCTCCACGGTGCCGTCGGGTGTATCGTAGTCACCTGTTTGACGGGTTCCGCCTCCGACCCAGGTCATCAGCTTAGTCCCCGCGTGCTGCGCGCTAGCGAAGGTTCCGGCCTGACCGTTGGCACTGCCGGCGTCGGCGCTGACTTGTCCCCGAGTGCCAACGGCGAGCGACTCCTTGAAGCTTTCATGAGGCGTGATCGCGTTAATGACGCCGCCTATCGAGTTCGAACCATACAGCAGGGTTGCGGGGCCGCGTACGACCTCGATCCGGTCCAGACCGTTAGGATCAGTGGCCACACCGTGGTCGCCAGACTGGCTGGAAAGATCGCCGGTACGGACACCGTCTTCCATTACGAGGACACGATCGCCGTCGAAGCCACGGATGATCGGGCGACTCGACCCTGGTCCGAAGCCTCGCTTGGCTATACCGGGCTGGGACTCGAGTGCCTCGCTCAGGGTTCCGACAGGATTCTCGGAGATGTCGAATGAATCGAGCGTCGTCGTGGAGTTGAAAGCTTCAAAGGTCGTGGCCCGGCCACCGGTCGTGGCGGTGACGGTGACTTCCTCGTGAATCGGGGAGAGTAGCAGTTTAAACTCGATCTCAGTGGTTTGGCCTGAGTCCACGGTGATCAACTGGCGCGTGGCGGTCAGATGCTCACGCTGCGCCAGAATTTCGTAGGTTCCGGCCGGCACGTTGTCAATGACGAACTCGCCCTGTTCGTCGGTCAGCGCCACCAGGCCTGGTCCGACGAGCAGTACGATCGCCCCGTGCACGGCTCCGCCGTTCTCAAGGAACCTGACGATTCCGCGTACCTCGCCTGGACTCTCTGCCCAAACCAACGGGGATATCCAGAGGACCACAGCCGCGGTGACGACCAGACGTGCTTGCCACAGTTGATGCATCCTATTTTCTCGTCAGTAACCTTGTTCACTCGATTTACTCGCCGGTGCAGTGTCTGGCACGCGGCACGCATGCCCGCTTAGCGACAGCGAGTTGACGTTTATTCGGACCTACAAATGAAGAGCTGCGAGGTGGAGGATTACGCCGGTGGCGCGCGGGTGGGGATGCTAGACGGGCAACGACAGGTGACTCTCTCGACGAACGCAGTTACCGAGACCGGTTCCCGAGTGTCGAATCGACTGACCGCGGGCGTCCTAGCGAGTTCTACGGCGGTGTGGTCTCGGAGTTGACAGACCACACATTCCTGGTCGGTACCGTGTACTTCATGCCAAACGGTCGACGCCGTTGTGGCCCCGACGAGCACGACCACAAGAACCAAGATCAGGGCCCGTAAAGTTGGGCCAAGTCCCGCGAACCGTTCGAGCGATGAGTGGTTTCTGCTGCCCATACGGATCAGTTCAACTTAGCAAAAAAAATCTTTCCAAGCAATTGGTGCCAATCTCTTCCGATCGTCTCAGAGAGACATGGGACACAGGTAGGCCAACTCGTCGACCTCGGGGTTGACGTGCGCTCCGAGCCGGTGTCACGATGTACATTCCCGAGGATACGGAGACGCTCACACGTACTGATGACGCTGTCGTGCGGCGGTTCCATACCCAACAATAGTGAGGTGTTTGTGATGAGAGGCTCCTGGATTGTCGTATTTGTTCTATCCCTCATATTCGTTGTGCCAGCTGTCGTTGACGCGCAGACCTCCGACTCTGCGCGCTCGTTTGTCCACGTCGCCAACGGGTACCGTATCTCGTCGAACATTACCTATTTGAGAGCGAGCGGACAGGATCTCAGGCTTGATGTCTACCAGTCGCGTGCAGCAACGGGTCCGAATCCGACACTCGTATATTTCCATGGAGGCGGGTGGACCAACGGCAGCAAGGAGTCCTCTGCGCTCACCTTTCTCCCATATCTCGAAATGGGTTGGACCGTGGTTAACGTTCAATATCGACTGGCCGATATTGCGCACGCCCCTGCCGCGGTCGAGGACTGCCGCTGTGCGTTGCGGTGGATCTATCGCAACGCCGAGCAGTTCAATTTTGATCTCGACCGAATCGTCCTGACCGGCAACTCGGCCGGCGGACATCTTTCACTCACGACCGGCATGTTGCCGGCATCGGCCGGTCTGGACCATCAGTGTCCAGGCGACCGAAACCGCGCTTGGTCCACCGGCACCAGATCGACCGAAGAACTCAAGGTCGCGGCGATTATCAACTGGTACGGCATTACTGATGTCGTCGACCTGATCGATCGGACGCCCGGCCGATCAGGAGCGTATACCGTGGCATGGCTCGGCAGTTCGGTCGACCGCGAGGAAATTGCCAGGCGAGTGTCGCCACTCACGTATGTCCGACCAGGATTACCGCCTATCATGACCGTGCATGGTGATGCGGATGGGATCGTTCCATACGAGCATGGCGTGCGCTTGCAAAAAGCTCTCGAGGATGCCGGTGTGCCAAATGAGCTCGTTACCGTGCCTGGCGGTGGGCACGGAGGGTTCACCGATGAGGAAAATGTGAGAATTTACGCCGCGATCAGAGCATTTCTTGGCACGCACGGTATCGCCAACACATCGAACAACTAACCGTTTCGACGTTGTGCCCATCGTGTCGACCGACGCGGATGAGAGGAGGGGGCGCCGTCCTCAAGCCTCCAGTTCTCTTCCCATCGGTGGGACAAGGGAACTCGTGCACTTGCGGTCGATTCTCGCCAACTTCGAATGCATCGTGTGGTCGAATCAAGTAGTCGTGCCGAAAGCCCACGAGGGGTTTACCGTCGACGGAGTACTGATTGACGGTCGGTAGCATCACGGGCTGTCGCCTTTGGAGAACGCTCGCAGCAACGGGAACAAAGTTTCGGGCCTGATCCCATGACGCCGGCCTACTGGTCGCCAAGAGGTACGAAGATAGAGACCCGATCCTTTGAACCAACGGCTCTTGAAATATGGCCTTGACCCTCTGTGTCTTCCGCGAGAAGTATGTGCCCCGGGTGGAGGAGGATCGTCGATCCGTCACCGATCTCTACCTCGCTTTCACCGGCCAGCGTAATCACGTACTGGCGGCGCGGCGCAGTGTGCCAGTCGATGAAATAATCTGGTGACGTACGACGGAACTGAATACTCGTCGCCGACACCGGTTCAGACAGCTCTGTCGCTCCCCGGGGTTCACCGAGCTGCACGTCGAGCTCTTCAGCGTGAGTCATGCCATCGTCACCGGTGTAGATCCGAGTGACTTTGATCGGAGTTCGTTCCTCGGCCGTGACGGCTTCGGCTACAAGCCACCTAATGCTACCGGTAACCATGAGTGTCGGAATCCATCCGAGAACCAGTACGCCCGATACGAGTCTTTTTAGCGTCATGCCGCTCCTCTTTCCTGTGGGTTCGATTATAAGCGTCGATGTACTCAAAGCCGCCACCAACCGATAGAATGGGTCCGGATGCCGAGACGAAGATTGACAACACTGTTGGAAGAGGCCCTCGACGCGTGGGCTGATGCGAGACAGGGGGTCATTGCTGAGGTCGAGAACATCCCGGCGGCACGATTACGTTTTAGGCCTTCCCCGGGTGCACGATCCGGTGTTGAGCTCGTCCAACACATCATCGAGAGTGCACTCATGTGGACAGGCGAGCTGACCAATCCAGCCGGCGACTTCACGCGACAGAGTTTCTCCGCTTTTGTTGCCGAGTACGCCCCACAGAAAGATCGGAATCGGACGAAGCCGGCTCTCCTTCGACAGCTGATGAAGAACCACACTACCGGTGCGCGACGAATACGCACAGCTGGTGAGCTGGTCATGCTGCAACGTATCCGACGATTCGACGGTGAATTGGGCACGCGTTTGGCCTGGATGCACCATGGCATCGCGCATGAGGAATATCATCGCGCGCAACTCGCCTTGTATTCGCGCCTTATGGGTCGAACACCGGCACTGACGAAACTCATTGACAGCGCATCGTAAGTTTGCACCGATGTGCGATGATTCTGCAGTTCTGCCCGCTCACGGGTGGTGAAAACGCCGCCATGGAGGACCAATGATGAAACGACTGCCGATGATGATCATCGCGCTCTTGCTGGCCTCGCCAGTCTCCGCACAGTTGGAGCCATCCAACGACGTCGGTCTGTCGTACGGACACGTCCATCTGAATGTGACCGATCTGGAGCTGCACAAGAACTTATGGGTCGAACACTTTGGAGGGGTGCTAGTACAGAAAGGGCCGCTCACCGCGATTCGGTTCCCGGGGATGCTGATCGCCCTGAGTAGCCGGGAGCCGACCAGTGGCTCCCAAGAGACCGTCATGGATCACTTCGGTTTCAAGGTAAGAGACCTCGATGCCGTCCTGTCCAAGTGGCGTGCGGCTGGCCTGCCGGTGACGTCGGAGTTTACGGGTGCTGAGGGCTTTCCGAATGCGTTTGTGGTGGCACCCGACGACATCCGGGTGGAGCTTCAGGAGGACAGCACGCTCCCGGTGGAGATTGCGGCTTATCATATCCACTTCAACACACCAGAGTATGAGGGCCTGCTGGACTGGTATATCCAGACCTTCGGTCTGGAGCGGTTCACGCGAGGGACCATCGAGACAACCGCGAACGCCCCAGGCATGAATCTCAGCTTTGGTAACGCGGACGGCCCAAGGAGAGCGACTCGTGGCACGGCTATCGATCACATCGGCTTTGAGATCGACGATCTCGAAGCGTTCTGCCAGAAGCTCGAGGCGGAGGGGATCGAGTTCGAGGTTCCGTTTCGGGATGTTCCCAGTGTCGAGCTTAAGATCGCGTTCTTGACTGATCCGTCGGGCGTCTACATCGAGCTAACCGAAGGTTACGATGAGTACTAGCGATTCTGATTCAATCGCCACAGGCCACTAGCGGCCTAGTCCGATCTTTCGTTTTTGCTGAGTGGAGTCTTCGATGATCCGCACGTATCTCGATTACCACTGGCTCTTGATTGTGGTTCTTGCTATCACCAGTCTCGCGCTTGGAGTCGCCGTTTCGGCCCAGAGTGAAAGACCTGGTCTTCCACCACTGCCGCTTCCCGACGGTCCGGTGGTCTACGAGACAGCAGAGCACGCTCAGGTGCGGGTTGTCGTCACAGCCCGTGGTCTTTCACATCCCTGGGCGATGGCGTTTCTCCCCGACGGTCGTGTGCTCGTGACTGAACGAGCTGGCGCGCTACGGGAGATCCGGGATGGTCAACTATCACCACGTCCGATTCCGGGAGTTCCCGATGTTCTTGCTGAGGGTCTTGCAGGGTTGATGGATATCGCGCTCCATCCCCGGTACGTAGAGAATCAGCTTCTCTACCTCACGTACACCAAGCCAGGGGATGATGGGCCGAGGGTCGCTCTGGCTCGTGGGCGTCTTGGAGAAGAGGGATTGATCGATGTCGAGGACCTGTTTCTCTCCGACGTGGTGGGAGGCAGCGGAACCGCGGCGTCCCGAGTCGTGTTTGCGCCTGACGGCACGTTGTATATGACCATTGGTGGTGCGTTCGGTATCGACACCGGGGCACCACGCGCACAGGATCTCGCCGACACCATCGGCAAGGTTATACGGTTGCACGATGACGGGCGCATCCCGGACGATAATCCGTTTGTCGGCCGGCCTGGTCACAGGCCTGAGATCTATTCCTTCGGTCATCGCAATCAGTTAGGATTGACGATCCACCCTGAAACTGGGTCGGTTTGGGAGCATGAGAACGGACCACTGGGTGGGGACGAAATTAATGTGATCCACCCGGGGGCCAACTACGGTTGGCCTGTCGTTTCCCATAGCCGCCAGTACTCCGGCCCTCGCGTCTCGACCCGGCCGTGGCAGGAAGGGATGGCGCAACCAGAAATTGTGTGGCTTCCGTCCATCGCGCCGTCTGGGATGACCTTCTATAGCGGCGATCGCTTCCCAGCTTGGAAGGGGAGTCTCTTTGTTGGGGCGCTCAGGACTGGGGGAATTCGGAACACCGGGCACCTCGAACGGATCGTCTTCAACGACCAGGGAGAAGAACGATGGCGCGAATGGTTCATCGGTGACCTGCGCCAGAGGATTCGTGATGTCCGACAGGGTCCGGATGGTCTTCTGTACGTCCTGACCGACGCTGACGAAGCGGCACTGCTCAGACTCGAACCGGTCGAGGCTCAGTGAGTCATGGCATGGAGCAGCACATTGACTCCAAGGGCATAACCGTCTGGCGCAAATCGCTTGAAGAAATTTGGGTCTTCCGCTTCACGCTCCCAGGCATCCTGGATGTCGGTGTTGTGAGTCATGGCGACCAGGATTCTCTCACGGTCGTCAGTAATTACTCGAAAATGCGGCACGGCGCTGTCGTATCCACGTTCTGATGTCGACTGGCCGCCGGTGCTTCGCCAGAAGCGGATGTTCGCGATCTGCGGGACCTCCAAGATGTTGAACATGGTTCGAAAAAGCTCATGATCGATTGGGAGATCGAGAATAGGGTAATCGCTCTCCGGCAGCACTCTCCCGATTTCCCGTGACCACTGTTCCCATGCGCGCGTTCCCCAGAAGTCATCAACCCAGAGAAACCCGCCTTTCAGGAAGTAGGCGCGAAGCTGCTCCACTTCTGCCGTGGTCAGGCTCATTGTACCGACATCTGATGTCATCACGAAGGGGCAACTGAAGAGCGCGTCGTCCGAGATCGGAACTACCCAGTGATTAGGGTCACCCTCGCCGTCAAGATCGACATGGGTCGACGTAATCTCGGAGAAACGGATCATGAAGTTAATGTCGGCAAACGGATAGTCGGTTGACCAGCCGCGACCCGATGGGTCGCGGTGATCACTGGTGTACATCAGACGGCAGAACGTGAACCCCTGATCGAGATGGCCGGCCGGTTTAAAGCGCGGCGGAAAGCGGGACCGGCCAAAGCCACGGCCAGACCATTGACCGACGGCCACCGAGGCAACCGCAAACAGAACAACTCCGGCGACTCCTATTTGCGCGATCTGTCGATGTCTCACGGTTGCTCCAGATGTTGAGGGGGCTTAGCCCTCAAACACCGATTACGGCTGATATTGTTTCACGCCGTTTGTGCGGTGTATAGAACAGGCGCCCGTTGATCGTCGCGGTTCAGGTCCGTCGCCCTTAAACCAATCCCCTCTAGTGTGTGCGGCTAGTACTCGAGGTGTATCGCATTACGGTCCACTCGAGCGAACTCGTGTACAAGCTTAGCCCCAGTCGTAAACGCTCTCGAGTTGTCAATCAGGATGTTGCTTCAAGTCGGGTGAACCAGGCAGCTTCCAAGGCTCGGACCCTCTTCGTCGACAAGGTTGTGGAACATTTGGCACGGATTAAAAAGAAGCTGGCTTCTATTGCACCTACCGACCTGGGCGGACTATCGTTCTCGCGTCCGGCGGAAGCACACGGGCCGCATGATGGGGGGCAGCACCCTCAAGGCACTCAAGATGATCGGTGAGCCGAGACGAAGCCAGCGAGTCCGACGGATATCGATTCTACGGAGGGGTTATGAAACGAGCTATCACGCTGGGCGCAGTCATTCTTGTTGGTGGGTTGTCGATAGCTCTAGGTTCAAGTCAATCGCTGGAGCAAGCGGCACTAGACGCGGCACAGATCGAGCAGGTCAGGGGCAACCTGTACGTTATCACCGGTTCGAGCCCGACCAACCGCGAGGCCTTCAGCGGCGGCAACACCGGGGTCTTCATCACCGACGAGGGTGTGACGATTGTCGATACTAAGCTCTCGGGATGGGGACAGGTCATTCTCGATCGTGTTCGGACCATCACCGACAAGCCGGTAACTAGGATCATCAACACACACACCCATGGCGACCACAACGGCAGTAACGCCTTTTTCCCAGAGTCGGTTGAGATCGTCGCGCACGAAAACACCAAGGCCAACATGATGCGCATGGACGCTTTTCAAGGTGAGAATACGCGATATTTACCGAAGCAGACGTACTCGGAGCGACTGACACTTGGCGCGGGTGACGACCGCCTTGAGCTTTACTACTTCGGTCGAGGTCATACCGATGGGGACACGTTCATCGTCTATCCGGCCCTGCGGGTCTTACAGGCCGGCGACATGTTTCCCTGGCGTGATGCGCCGTTCCTCGACCGAAACAACGGCGGCAGCGGTGTGGAGTTCCCGCAGACGTTGGAACGAGTACTCGCCGGGATCCAGAACGTCGACACGATTGTTCCTGGGCACATTCCGGTAACGACCTGGAGCGACCTTCGCGAGTATCAACAGTTCACGGCTGACTTCCTTGCAGCCGTCCAGTCGGCCATGGCCGCCGGACAGAGCGCCGACGAGGCCGTTGCTTCGATTGACCTCAGCACCCGTTATCCTAGTTACGCGTCAACACGCAGAGAAGCCGCGATTCGGGCCATCTACGACGAGTTGGAATAGGGAGCGTGGCTATTCTGCTGTGCTGGTCGAAGTCCTGTTTGCGCTGGTGCTGGGCGGTGTATAGATTGCGGTGATCTTCAACGTTCAGCACGGATCTGTATTGAAGAGCGGCCGGCCCGGTGGCATTATCGTGTGTGGAGCTGACGCTATGAAGTGCCTCGTCCTCGCGTTGTGCCTCGTGCTGTTGTCGGAAGCGCCGGTGGTTCACTCCCAATCAGCGGGGGACGGGTGGACCGTACCGCGTACATCAGACGGCAAGCCAGATTTACAGGGGTTCTGGACGACACAAACCTATACTCCCCTGGAACGCCCCGCGCGCTTTGCGGGAAGAGAGTTTCTGACGAAAGAAGAGTTTGCTGCACTCATAGAGATCCTGACGGCTGAAGGTGTCGATCCGCTCGGGGCGAGACGCGCGTTTGCGTCTGACGATGACGAGAGGGTTCAACAGACCCGTCAAGCCGATCCCACTCACTACGACAATTCCACCTGGCTAAGAACGCCGACACCCAAAGCGCTATCGAGTCGGCGAACTTCCTTGGTCATCGACCCCCCGGACGGTCAGATTCCTTCCTTGACGCCTGGCGGGGAATCGCGCGCCGCTGCTCGTGCCCAGATGCGGGGGTTTGACAGCTATCAAAACCGCCCGTATCAGGAGCGCTGCCTTGTGTGGAATCATGAAGGTCCCCCCATGATACCGCCGCCCTACAACGACCTCTATCAAATCTTCCAGACACCAGGGTATGTCGTTCTGCTTCCCGAGTTGAGCAACAACCCGGTTCGGATCATCCCCACCGATGGCCGACCGCATGTTTCAGGTTTAATCCGCCAATGGCCAGGGGACTCGCGTGGACGATGGGATGATGACACTCTGGTCGTCGAGACGAGGAACTACACCGACAAGACTGCGTTTCGAGGGTCGAGCAGCGCACTCAGAGTCGTTGAGCGCTTTACGCGAATCGAACCCGATACGATCCGCTACGAGTTCACCGTCGAAGATGAGACGTCATGGGTGCGGCCGTGGAGCGCTCAAATGCCGATGTCCAGAACGGATGGACCGCTGTACGAGTACGCCTGCCACGAGGGAAACTACGGCATGGTCAATACCTTGCGTGGAGCGAGGCGAGCAGATCGGGAAGCGCGCTGAGTATGGGCGGCCAGATCATCGAGCCTCGGCTTCCGTTGAACGTCTCGGGGCGATAGACTCTCGAATGTGACTATCCGCACTGGGCACGGTCGGCGAGCGGTAAGGCGGTGGCGCCAGAGCTACCTTTTTGGCCTGCTAGTGGCCGGGAGTGCAATGGTTGTCTCGACTGGATTTGGTGCCCAAAGTGAGGCGCCGAGCGAGCGAAATATTTCGGCAGGTATGCGTGTCTATCACCAAAAGGCCGATTGTCAAGCCTGTCACGGCTGGGCGGGTGACGGCCGCAGGATGAACAACCAGATGCCGGATGGTGCGAACCTACGGCTCAGCGAGCTCAACCGGGATCAAGTAATCTTCGTTATCAAGTGTGGCCTTCCCGGGCGCAGCATGCCGGCCTTTGACCGTCGCGCTTATGAGGACGATCGGTGTCTCGGACGGACGAGAGCGGATCTTCGACGGATGAACCTGGAGCTGTTCGACCCAGCGGCCACTCTGCAGCAGCGAGAGGTGGAGCGCCTCACCGACTTCCTGTTTACCAAGGTGATTGGCCAGGGGCCGATGGATCGCGCCGCCTGCATCGAGTTCTGGGGCTCAGATGTCGATGCGTGCGGCGAGTTCGCTCGATGAGCATTACCTCACGCCGAGTCGCCTATTCGTCCAGCGCAAACACGAACAGATAGCTCGAGTTCTCAAGCCCGTCGTAGTTCACCGGGTGCAGGTGACGCCCGCTAGTCTGGACCGCGACATACTGCCTCGGGCCGATCGCATAGGTAACTGGGGCGCCTTTGAGCGGCGTTCCTACATTGAAGCGCCACAGCTCCTGAAGCGTCTCGTCATCGTAGGCGATGACCCAGCCGTCCTGGAGCGCCGTGAAAACAAGACCACCAGCCGTGCTGATGATTCCGGATCGCACTTCGATATCGGTGACCGCTTTTGCGATGACGTTGTGGTTCACTGCGTCGAAGGCTGTAACCGCACCGTAGTACAGCTCACTGGTGTATTCTCGGCGCTCGCTCGCCTGGCGGTCGAGACCGCCTTCTGGAGAGAGCGAGGCCATCTCGGCTCCATTCTGGGAGAAGCACCCTTCAGTGCCGACGCCGTACGCGATTTGCTTGATCGGGTTGAACGCGATTGGCTGATGGGCAACACCACCGTGCCATGTCGGGCAGGCGCGCTTCATCCGGTCACGGTCACTGCGCATTGCGCGCGCCTCTGGATTGTAGATCTGCACGTCAAGGTTCGGATCGTAGTCGACCGGTTTCCCCGTGACAGGGTCGATGCCGGCGGTCCAGTTAAGGTCGTTGACATACTGTTCGGCCTTGATGAACGCGCCAGTCGTTCGATCGAGCGTATAGAAGAAGCCGTTCCGTCCAAAGTGGGCCACAGACTTACGTAGTCGACCATCGATTTCGATGTCATACAGCATGTGGACACCGACCTCGTCGTAGTCCCACGAGTCGTTTGGTGTGTACTGGAAGTGCCATGCTGGCTCGCCTGTATCGACATCGAGCGCCACGGCCGAGTTGGTGAACAAGTTGTCGCCCGGCCGAAATTCGGCATCGTAGGCCGGGACAGGGTTCCCGGTGCCAACGATATACAGGTTTGTTTCTGGGTCGTATGACCCGGTCTGCCAGATTCCGCCCCCTCCTGTCTTCCAGGCGTTGTGGTCGTCTTTCCATGTCTCGCTGCCCGGTTGTCCAGGCTCGGGAACGACATACCAGCGCCAGAGTTCCTCACCGGTATCGACATCGAGTGCCGCTACCCAGCCCCGTGTGCCGCCGTCACCGGCGCCGTTCTGCACGAGGACCTTTCCATCGGCGACCAACGGGGCAGTGAGGAAGCGCTCCTGAGTGCCGAACTCGTTCGTGACAGCAACTTCCTTGTCCCAGATGATTTCGCCGTTCTCGCGGTCAATGGCAATGACCCTTCCATCCGGAAGGTTGGCCAGGACGCTCTCTTCCCAGAGTGCGATTCCGCGGCTACGTGAAGTGTTGCCCTCATGGTCCACACCAGCGTCAGCGACCCAGAGGAGCTTGCCGTAGTCTGGATTTCGCGCGTCGATCTTGTAGACTGTCCCCCAGCCATCGGACGTGTACATGAAGCCGTTGTCGATCAATGGGTTGAGTTCGGCTTCGGGGCCATTTTGTCCGACGTCCTGCATCCCGCCGAGTGCTAGTGCCCAAACCATTCGTAGATCGCTCACGTTGTCTTGGTTGATCTGCGTCAGCTTGGAGTAGCGCATTGATCCGTAGTCTCCGTTCATGAGGAGCCAGTTCTGCGGTTCGTTCTGCGCGTTGATCAGGCGATCCTCATTGACTGTGAGCGAGTACTGGCCACCGAGGGTGACCACCCACGTCACCGCGATGACGGCACATCCGAGAATCATCGGTGTTGGCGAATGATGACGCATGGTACGTTCCTTTCTCTGACCGGTCCCCACGTGGGTGTAGTTTACCGTGTTTGGCCTCTATGGTAGAGACATCGGTTCTGTTAGGTAGGACCGAAACTCTCGTTGCCACCAATATCCCGTTTCGAGGCTTTCCTCAAGTGTTGTAAAGCGGTAATCGTAAACGGCCATCCTGACAAGCCGGGGTGGGGTATCGGGAAACGGGTCGTCGGCCAGAAGCGCGACGATGGTCGGTGATCCCGTAAGCAGGTGTTCGACCAGAGGTCCCAGCCAGTGCTGATGGCTAAGAGGATCAAGAGCAGCGAACCACATCAGCCAGTCCAGTCGGGGCATGTGCGGTTGTACGAATGCCGGTCGTCGATTGGGGTCTCCAGGCTTCCACCGAAACGCGTACTCTGTCCACTGCTGACCGTCGTGCGTTCCCTCAATGATGATTTCGGGTCGCTCGGTCGTCATCGTTCGGAACAGACCATAGCCGTTAATCGAGCGTGTCGGACGCACAAGACTCACTAGACGGTTTGACCAATCGGCGTGCGGGCGAGTATAGGTGGCCTCGCGCCAGAGAGTGAGACCACTCATCGTGCCGATGAGGAGCGTGGCACAGGCTAAGGTCACTCTCCACGGAATCGGTTCGACGAGAAAGGCACCTCGCGTCCGGGCCATGTCGACGAGGCGATTCGGAAGTAAGGGGCCGATGTGACCGTCGTCGAGCAGTGTCAGATAGAGTGCACAGGCCAACAGGTTGAAGAAGCCGTAGTTACCGGTGGCGGCAATCGCGATCTGTAACAGACAGAGAAACCCGCACGCCAGTCGTCTCATCCACCGTAGCCGGGCCGGGACCAAGATGAAGAAAGGCACGACGATCTCGATACCAAGCATGCCGACGGCCGACGCCTGCTGAATCGACAGCGGGAGTTGATGGGCAAACCAGCTGGTCCAGGCAGGGATCGGCTGGGTTTGGTAGTGAAACGTAAGCGCGGTGAGAGTGCGCCATGTTTCGTCTCCACTGACCAACTTTGTGACACCGGAGAGAAACGTCACCTTGAACGCTAGTACCCAGAGCAGCCAGCGGATCAAGGTCGACGCACGCCGTTCCGTTGCGATGCCGGGCAGCCATCCGATCGGCGCATACAGACAGGCCAGAAGACCGGTCTCGAGTAGCAGTGTGTCCCACTGAAACGAGAGAAAGGTCTGACCTCCTACGGCCAGAGAGAGGTAGAACAGCCACAGTAGTGAGAAAGTCACAACCGGAGTGACCCCCACCATCGCGAGCACTGCCAGGCCCATGCCGCCCCAGCAGAGGATTTGTAGGGCTATATCGCTGGTGGAGATCCACAGTAGCGTCGGAAGGAGGTAGTAGGCACGTCCGCCGTAAAACTCTTGCCCCCGTTGTAGAAAGACATCCACGGGGAGCAGTCCGTCGGTGCCGATGAGCCCGGTGATCTGGGATGCAAGCGAGCCGAACGCCAAGAGATACGTGAGACTGACGAGACGGAGGAACACCCAGCGCGACAGTTAAAATCGGAGCGCCTCGGTCATATGACGGTGGCAGCGTGACAGACGCCACCACCATCATGCAACAATAACGGCCCTCGAGGCTACGGCGCCGGAACGAGACTGAGTGAGTGGGCTGTAGGTGACGGATGCGCTCGCCTTGTCGAGTTCAGATGAGGCGAAAATCACCGGTGGTTGTGCTCACATCAGGACACGGCGGCAGGTGGTACAACCCGTCTTGTCGTCCGGACTTGTCACAGACGCTCCAACTCGGCCGCTGCCTCAGCGCTGGTCCTTAGCTCGCTGGTTACCGAGAAAGCACCGAGACGTCTCACCTGCGAGAGTGCGATCATCTCATCACTTTTCGTGTTCACCACACCGGCCAGGGTCACGTGCCCTCGCTTCACGACGATATTAATCGAGGGATACGCCCTGACGTATTGACCCAACGACGGGTGTCCGTAGATGGCGCGGGCCACCTGATACCGTAGGCGGTTGTCGAATCGTGACAATGGGAGGACCTCGATCTGATTGTCTACCGCGAAGACCGCGTCCACATTGCCAACCCGTTTCTCTATGGCTCTCTTCTTGAACGGGTTCGTGACGCTGCCGGTGAGGGTGACCACCCCGATCTCATCGATTCCCACGTTGACGTTGTCGAAGACCGTGAAGTAGGCGTAGTGGTTAATCTGCTTCTGAATCTCTTTGAACACCTGCAATGTTTCTGCAAAGGCAGGAACCGAGCTTAGTGCCACGATCGCAACGACGGCTGTAAGACGAGCACGCATGGTGTTAGCCTCCCCTGTTCATCAGGTCTGCGGCGACTCTCGCCGACGGCCGATTCACAGATTCTGATAGAAGCAAGCGGCGTGCCAGCGACGTTACGACCTTGAGATCAGGACAGTGGTGAGATTTCGACAGGGTACGGTGCTTGTGGATAGGGCAGTGTCCCGCAAGGAGGACAATTAATAAAGACACGGGTGCGCTGGCGGCGCACATTCATCTCGCTGGATGTGTGCGCCGCCAGACGAGAAAGCTGATAGCAGCCTCCCAGGTCTCTCCTGGATGGCACGAGCTGCCCTAACGTACGACGTATTTGGTGAGCCCACCCCCGGCAAATGGTCGAGAGGCGGGTCCCTCGGCGACGAACACGTTACCGTCCTCGTCAACGGCAATGCCCTCGCCCGCGAGTCCCTGGAGCACGCGGCCTTCGACTGGAATGTGTGGGGGAATGAAACCGGTCACACGGTCCTCACCAGCAGGTCCGATGCGAACGCCGTTCATCCAGCCGTAGTGATTGCCCTCCTGTGACTCCGAATCGATCGCGTAGAGGGTGTCATCTGCGGTGATGAAGAGGCCACTAATCCGACTGTACTGCGTATAGATATCAAGCAACTCGCCTTCCTGGTCAAAGACCTGAATGCGGTGGTTGCCGCGGTCGGCGACGTACAGGCGACCCTGTGAGTCGAATTCCATGGCGTGCGGGGTGCGGAACTGCCCCGGCCGGAAACCGATCTCGCCCCACTCCTTGATGAAGTTTCCCTCACTGTCGAACTTCAGGATCCGACCGGTCGAACCCTCGGGTGGATCCGGGCTCTGGCCGTTGTGACCATCGGAGACGAAGATGTCGCCGTTCGGGGCGGTGATCACATCGCACGGCTGGTTAAGCTGTCCCGGGCCGCTCCCGGGCACACCCGCCTCACCCAGGCGGAGAAGCTCCTCGCCCTCGGGAGTGAATTTGATTACCTGGTGTCCCTTCGTTCCGGCTTCGTTCCCGGCGAAGTCGGTCACCCAGACGTTTCCATCGTCGTCCACGTGAAAACCGTGAGGGGTCACGAAGAGTCCGGCGCCAAAGTTCGCCAAGATCTCGCCCGTGTGTCGGTCGAACTTGAAGACCGGATCGAGATCAGAATTGGCCTCGCAACCACCGCCCAGACCAGCGGCTCCGCACCGGTCATACATCCATACGTGTCCATCGGGTCCGATATCGATGCCGGCCGTCGACCCCCACTCCCGGCCCTCGGGAAAGTCCCCCCACTGGGTAAGGACCTCGCCAGTCGGGTTCGGCAGAGGCCGCGACACAAAGTCGCTCGTCATTCCAGCGTCCACCGTTGCGGCTTCCATGTCCGCGTCTGGGCCCGGGGTCTCGGCTTCACCGCATGCGATCAAGACAAACAGCGCCATCGAGGCAAGCGCTAACCGCCCACACTTCCACAAAGTGAACTGATTTGTCCTCATTCTCTTTTCTCCTGTATACACGGCTGCGGATTCAAGATGGCCAACGAGGAGACTCCGTGTCGTTTCCCCATACTCAGTCATCGCCTTCGCACCTGCGGGTCGATCCCGTCGACGGCACCTATCGGCCCCTTCAGGTTACTCTGTTGTGCAAGCGGCACCATCCTACTGTTGGGTGGTCACAGTTTCAGTGAAATGGACAGGTGCCGTTGTTTGACCTTACCTTGTCACGGCCTTATTTGGCCCGTCCAGGCAGCGCTTAGCCCGGTCCGGTCGACAGGTTCTCCGCGAAGATACACGTCGGTGATTTGGCGGGTGTTCGTGATGTCATTGAGCGGATTCGCCGACAGTACGACGAAGTCGGCACTCTTTCCGGCTTCCAGCGTCCCAGCGTCACTGAGTCCAAGCAGCTCAGCCGAGTTACTAGTGGCGGCTACGATCACGTCATGAGGTGTCATTCCCGCATGCACCATGTCGGCCATCTCCACGTGGGGAGCCCAGGCTGAGTTACCATCAGTTCCGAAGGCAATCCGGACCCCAGCCGAATGGAGTGTGGCCAAATTGTTCGCCTGAATACGAAATACCTCTTGCGCGTCTGGCCGGTCGACTGTTGCCGCCTGAAGCTCTTCGAGTTCGGCCGACGGGATGGTGTCGCTCAGCCAGGACAGATCCTCGGCGACGCCCCGGTTTGGTAGATTGGGAACGAGTACGACATCCGAGTCGAGAAATAGCATGAGACCTTCCTCGTCGATTTCCATATCCCTCACACCGTGCGCGAACGCATCGATGCCGGCCTGTAGGAGACCCTTGGCATCGTCCAGTGAAAAGATATGTGCGGTGACGCGGAGCCCGTGCTGGTGAGCTTCATTGATGACTGCACCGTAGAGCTCCGGCGTGAGCTTTTCGTACTGACCGTTCCGGTCGTCGACCCAGATCTTGACCAGGTCGACCTCTTGCGCGGCTAGCTCCTGAACAGCCTGGCGGGCCTCCTCTTCGGTGTCGATCCAGTACGGGATGTCTGAGCGTCCTGGTTCCGGGCGCGTGAGGCCACGTCCGGCCGTCCTAAATCGGGCGGCGTTCAGGATGGTCTCTTCGCGAATCGAAAATGGCAGCTCCCCGGTGTCCTGACCCAGGCTCATCACCGCACCGACACCATAGTAGGCCTTGCGCTGGAGGTCTTCAATCAGTTCGTGGCGGGTTCGGCTGAGGTGCGTGTGCGTGTCGATGAGGGCTGGAATGACAGTTTGACCGGTCAAGTCGATATGCGTCGCACCCTCAGGAACCTCGACCTCGCCGCTTCGACCGACCTGGACGAGCTGCGTGTCGTCCACCACGAAGGTCGCATTCTCGATCGGGTCACTTCCGTCGCCCACGATGACTCGTGCTCCTTCGAACACGGTGACTCCAACCACATCAGGCACAGGTTCGGAGGCAGGTCCGGCGCACCCGGCGAGAACGAGATGGGCAATAATCGAAAGAGGTGCCACTGTAATAGTGGATCTTTCTCTGTTTTTCAGGAAATTCATTAACGCCTCCAGGACATGGATTGGGTTGCGTACTCTGGCACGATCGGGAGTACAGCGCAACTCCAGATGCTGCTGGGAGCATTGGGGCGGGCTGACCGGACTCCTGTTACTGGCGAGGCTTCCGGCTCGGACACAGCCACAACTATATGAACCCCTATATGATCCCGGTTTCTGAAAAGATGGATTCGGTGTGCTCGCGACGTGCGAGTTAGGTCAGCTCGTGTCGGTCCGAACCTACTTACTGAAGGCGGGCGCCGAGCAGCTCAAGAAACAGCCGTAGCGCCTGCCGCTTCAAGTGGAGGCGAGGGTAGAATCGCTTGCATGCCGCCGATATTTGTTCCCCTGTCTTACAAGAAGCTGAGTGTCGACGAGGTCGCAACACGTGCGCGGGCGTTTTACGACCAGATGAACCGCCGTCGTTCGGTCCGGGCCTTCAGTGCCGAGCCGGTGCCGAGCTCGGTGATGCACGACCTCGTTCGGACTGCGTCCACCGCGCCATCGGGAGCGCATCAGCAGCCATGGACCTTCGTGGCCGTCTCCGCTCCTGAGGTCAAGCGCGAAATTCGAGTGGCGGCTGAGCGGGAGGAAGAGATCAACTACGGCGGCCGTATGCCTGACGAGTGGGTCCAGGCTTTGGAGCCAATTGGAACCGACGCCACGAAGCCGTTTCTTGAACAGGCGCCATGGTTGGTCGTGCTGTTTCGACAGGACTATGGTTATGACGATCGAGGCGCGCGCCGTCATCACTACTATGTCGCCGAGTCGGCCGGGATCGCAGCTGGATTGTTCTTGACGGCGGTCCATTACGCGGGATTGGTCGCGCTGACGCACACACCGAGCCCGATGGGGTTTCTCAAGCGGATCCTAAAGCGGCCAGACAACGAAACTGCGTCACTCCTGATTCCCGTTGGGTATCCGGCTCCAGACGCCAGAATCCCGGACCTCGCACGCAAGTCGCTCGACAAGGTTCTGGTCACTATCTGAGATGGCCCGGATGGTCCAGGTATGATCGAGCTCCGATGACGACAAAACGCTCCGCATTCGGATCGGCCAAACCAGGCGCTGCTGAGCTTTCCGAATCCGGTGCTACGCACCGGGACCGAGGACGGATGTGACCTATGCCACGACGCTACTGGCTGATGAAGTGCGAACCCTCGGCCTACGTGATTGACGACCTTGTCCGCGAAGGTTACACGTCCTGGGAGGGGGTTCGGAACTATCAAGCTCGCAATTTCATGCGTGACGACATGCAGGTCGGTGACGGCGTACTGTTCTACGCCTCGAATGCCGATCCGTCTGGAGTGACCGGCGTTGCTGAGGTCGTCAAGGCCGGCTATCCCGATCACTACGCCTGGAAAAATGGGCACAAATACTTTGATGAGCGCAGCACGAAGTCCGCTCCGGTCTGGGTCATGGTGGATATCGGGTTCGTTGAACGTTTTTCGGCGATGGTGTCACTGGCGACACTCAAGACCCTCCCCGGCCTGGAGTCGATGATGGTGACCAGGAAGGGCAGTCGGCTCTCGATCCAGCCGGTTACCAGGAAGGAGTTCGACATTGTTGTACGCCGTGGCCGGCGTCGACCGACGTCTTCGTAGCCGTGAACATGCAAAGCATCGGGGAGAGCAGTCGGAGCGATGCAGAAGCGGGTTCGTGCGGTTGAGGCTGGGTGAGTTTTTGCTGGGCTCATCTGCGCATTCAATCCTTGGAGTCAAGGCACTTACTTCACCAGCTTTAGTAGGGTCGAGATGCGAGAGTTCCTGCTCTCGGCCGAAGTCACCGCGGCCCGAGAAACCGGTGCCGGTACCACGCGGCCACCTCGACTGACCCTCAGTGACGGCGAGCACACTCATGTCGCGCTGCTTTAGAGCATTGATGAGCGGTTTCCGGTTTAGTGACTGGGCTGGGCGCCAGAGTTTAATTTCTACGACGCCATGATTGATGACTGGGGTGCGGTGGCGGTTCTGTAATAGACCCACCACACCCGATACTGGGGCCAGGGGTTCCTCTACATACTCGTTGTCGACGCGAGACACCCTCCCAACGAAGTGCTCCCGTCGGCTCGTCCGAACTCCGAGGTTAAAATGACCTCGACACTATGACGTCTTGCCCGCCGAGGACATCAACCTGGCTGGTTATTGCCAGCGTCACGGTCGTGACCTTTGTCACGCTCGGCACGCCCGTCATGTCGCAGGACATGACCTATCAGCAGGTGGTCGCGAAAATCCGCGACGAGGGTTTCAATCGGTCGCGTGTGATTGACTATGCCTGGTATCTATCCGATGTCATTGGTCCCCGTCTCGCAGGCTCGGCCGCCATGGGTAGGTCGCAAGTATGGGCCAAGGCTGAGATGGACGCGATTGGTCTCAGCGACACGTCACTGGAACCGTTCGGCGCACCCGGAGTGAACTGGGACGTGGAATACGTCTCGCTCCACTTGATCGAACCTGACTATCAGCCACTGATTGGCTACCCGCAGGTCTTTACATCTGGGACAAACGGCACGATCCAAGGTCGGGTCGTCGTGGCAGACATCCGAAGCCGGTCTGATCTCGAGCCCTACCGCGGTCAGCTTAACAATGCCATCGTGCTCTCAACGCCGGCGCGCGAGTATGAACCACGGTTCGAACCGGCGGCAGTTCGACACGATGAGGGTTCGTTGACCGCCTTTGCGGAGGACGGTGTCGACCGAAATATCGCCGTGCGGAAGGAAGAGGCATGGGCGAGAGACCCGTCTCCGCCTTCGGATGTATCGGCAGCGGAGCTTGAGGAGTTCTATCGCGACGAAGGTGTGGCGGCCGTACTTGTGGCGGCTCAAGGTGGGGACGGAACGGTGTTCGGTACCGGGCGGCGAGACCGGTCGATAACGGCGGTGCGGAATAGCCTACCGACACTGTTGATCGCTGCGGAGCACTACGGTCGGATGTATCGGCTGGCGTCACGGAATGTCCCGGTCACGATGCAGGCCGAGATTCGTGTGACGCTTGAGGCCCGTGACCATCCCGAATACAACGTGGTCGGTGAACTCGCCGGATCTGATCTGGCTGAAGAAGTCGTTATGATTGGTGCGCACCTGGATTCATGGCATTTCGGGACCGGTGCGACCGATAACGCCTCGGGGGTTGCATCTGTGCTGGAGGCGATGCGGATCTTGAAAGCTATCGGCGTCACGCCGCGCCGAACGATTCGAGCCGCGCTCTGGGGCTACGAGGAGGCCGGATTTCGTGGCTCGCGCGCCTACGTCGCGCAGCATTTCGGGAGTCCGTCCGTGGGTACCACTGATGACTACAAGACGTTCTCCGGGTACTTTAATCTGGACAACGGTACCGGACAGATACGAGGAGTCCACCAGCAGGGCAACCCAGCTGTCGCGACGATCTTCGACGAGTGGATGCGACCGTTTCACGACCTGAACGTGCGGACCCTGTCGACCTTCAGCAACCTGGGGTCAGACCAGCTCGCATTCGACGAGGTCGGGTTGCCTGGATTCCAGTTCTTGCAGGATCGCGTCGAGTATCGGACGAGGACTCATCATACGAACATGGACGTGTTCGAGAAATTGCTACCAGAGGATCTTAAAATCAACGCGGTTGTGCTGGCGGCGTTCGCCTATCAGGCCGCTCAGATCGATCAACGCCTTCCCCGGAAGCCCTTCAACCTGGAGCCACCTGGCAACTGACCAGTCGTGTCGTCTCGGCACGCTTTCTGTCGCTGCGACCTCAGGTCAAGCCTGTAGGTAGGATAGTCACCGCATGGCTAAGAAATACACTCTTCCGCGGAAGCACGCGGACAAATTTTCGCTCTACGAGCTGTCAGTTCAGGACCCCGCCTTTGAGGTCGAGTTTGCCGGTCGGCAGTACAGGAAGCGTCGCGGTCGGCGGCCGTTGGTATTGCGCGAGGATTTTTGTGGTACCGCATTGAATTCGTGCCGGTGGGTTGCGGAACATCGTGAGGCGCGCGCCATCGCACTTGACCTCGATCGGTCAACTCTGGACTGGGCGCGCACCCATAATCGTGCTCCGCTTGCCGGTGCGAGCCAGCGAGTCGATCTCCGGCATCAGGACGTGCGGGCGGTGACCCGTCCGAAGGCCGATGTGATTCAGGCGTTCAACTTTTCGTCGTATCTGTTCAACCCCCTCCCTGAGTTACTGACGTACTTCCGGTGTGTGCGCCGGAGCCTGGCTCCAGGCGGGATCTTCATGCTCGATGGTTACGGTGGATGGGACAGCCAGCAGATCCTGCAAGAGACGCGAACCGTCAAAAGTCCCTCAGGTACATTTGGTTACGTATGGGATCAGGCTGACTTTAATCCAATCAATAGCCTCGCGCTCTGCCACATCCATTTTGAGTTCAAGAACCAGAAGAAGTGGAAACAGGCTTTCACCTACCACTGGCGGATCTACTCACCACCCGAAATTCGTGATGCGCTTACCGCGACGGGATTTCAGAACGTCACTGTTCTCTGGGACTTCGAAGACGACGAGGATGCGAGTGATTTTCGTCCCGCGAAGCAAGTCGACAACTGCCCAGGATGGATCTTCTATGTGGTTGCCGAAGGGCCGTCATGAGTCGCCGCGACGCAGTGTCAGGTCGGTGGCGGAACCGGAAGCCGCATGGCAGCCCGCATAAATTTTCTTTTAACGTGCCGTCACGGATGACGGTGGACAAGTCGAGATTAGAGTCACGTGTCATGAGATACATCGTTATCGTGCTGGGACTTGTGATTTGCCTCGCCATTGACCAGAGGGATCTACATGCGCAAGTTGCACGGCCGATAGAGCTAGCTGCGCAGATTCACACCGAGGCCAGGCTACGGGCAGACCTGGCAGCCTTTCAGGAGTCTCGACCTGCCTACCCGTCCTGGTAGCACACGTTTGTCATTCCAGACGGTCGCATCGTCTACGGCAGTGCTGAGGATGGCCGTCTGCTTGCAATATTTCCGGTCCGGGGTGACTGGGCCAGTGACGGCATCTGGGAAGACCCGTCTTTGTCTGTCGCGTTGTCCGGTCAGCGCTTGCCGTCTCGACTCCGTCAACGGCGGGAGGAGGTCGAGCGCCTTCTAGAATCAGCCACGGGTCCGGTCGTTCCCAACCCGACGCGGGGTCGGTTCCTGTCGCCACACGCCGAACGGCATGGCATGTTCTTGAGTGAGTGGGGCGCTATCTACGAGCGATTCGGCGTTCCGGCCGAAGTCGGTCTGGCGCAGGCGATCATTGAGTCAGGTCTGGACGGGCGTGCCCGGTCGTCGGCCGAACTGTGATCAATGGGGAGCGGCTCGGCGGAGAGAGCACCAGCGAGCAGTATTTACTGGGTGCGGACTTTGCCCGTGAACTGAGACGGATCGCCCTGCGGCGTTATCGCGATCTCTTTCGAATATACGGACGCCGGTCGACTCTCTACGCTGAGAGGGTGTTCGGTAACAGCATCAGCGTGCAGCGTTTGGCGACGACGACACCGCAGTTAGCCGTGTACGCCATGCGCGCCCCGCGCAACATTTTGCTCTCCGAGGTAACAGAGACCACCGGGCTGTCCTCGGATGAAGTGAAGTGCTTCAATCCCGCCCTGGTCAGGCGGGTGACGGCTAAAGCGAACCTCTACTTGCCCTGGCATATCCCGGAGTTTGGTTAGGATGTCTCAGTTTGGCAGTATGCGGCCGACCCGGCGTACGCGACAGTGCTTGATGACTTCGTTCGCCTCGATGCCAGGTCGCGGAGTGGAATCAGCCGTCGTTCTGAACCATCTCAGAGAATTCCAGGAGCGTTTTGAAGCCACCAGCACAGAGGAAGGCAGCGTGATGGCCACGGTGCTACCCTACGTACTGAGTGACCTGAGCACGAGTCGGCGTGCGGCGATTCTCGAATAGTTCAGGACGAGTGGGCGCATCATGCGCCTGTTCCAGGAAGGCGTCCGCGAACTTGCTGCGGTGCTCTCTGGCGGGCAGCCGCGTACCCGTTTCATCTCTCTGACCCATTTTCGTCGCACCTCTCTCGGACACCCGATCCAGTCCGCAGTAGCCCCAAGCTGATTGAGTCGCAATCACCTCGCCGGCTCGAAGACGTGGTCAGCGCGGTTGTGGTAAATCTTGACCTCCGTGGGGCTGACGATTGACTCGCGTCGATGACTGAGCTCTGTAGTTGGGGCGACTAGATGGTCCTGTCCGACAGACGCAGGCGATTTGTTTTTCTTCGTGTTCGATGCAAGCTACTCAACAGCAGTACGACGCGATAGGGATACCTGGACTGTTAGCCAGCGGATGTCGACGGCGAACGACCACGTGAGTAGTAGTAGCGCTGCTGCTGCCGCCGCAGCAGCCACCGACGATGGAATGATCGGGGCGAGGCATACCAATAGGACTGCGCTGTTGACCACGCAGACCGTCTTACGTCGTTGGCTCGGGGGCAGTTCCACGGTCAAAGCCGGCCAGAGCCAGCCAGCGACGACAAACAGATAGCGGAACGCCCCGATCAGAACGATCCACAAACCAACCTTCCCGCTGCGCCATACCAGGGTTGACAACGCGAGTGCCAGAAACGAGTCCAGCTCCATATCGAAGCGAGCGCCGAATACGGTCTCGGCACCGGTTCGACGGGCAACAGCTCCGTCGATGCCATCACAAACCATGGCAACTGTCGAAACCGCGATGACCCACCACCGTACGTCGTCAGGGAGGCCTGGTGGCTCCAACGCGAGTGCGGACACAGGGAGCACAAGAGTGCTGCGCCCCAAGGTGACTCGATTGGCGGGTCCGAGTCCGGGTCCGGTGAGTTCATCGGACGCGGATCGTAAGATAAGAACTGCCAGCCCGAAGTACAGGCCAATCGATTGCGCGACGTAGGCGTGGGAGACTCCGAACAACCAGCGAGTCACGACCGTCATTACAAGCACGGCGACGAGCGCGACGACCAGATCACCAGCCGCCCGGCGTCGAGTCGTCGTCGTCCAGCGCCGAGGCGCGGTGTTGTGGGCGAGAGTCGTCATGAGTTAATGTCCGTGTCCGGGCAGACACAACCGTGCCACAAATCAACACCACTCGACAGTTCTGGATCCAGTCGACCGGCCACGGGGAGATTGTGAGCGCCGAGCTGCCGCCGAGGCAAGACGGTCAGGTTCTCGTACGTACACTCTACTCGGGAATAAGTCGTGGAACCGAATCGCTGGTTTTCAGAGGGCGGGTTCCTCAATCCCAGTTTCAGGCGATGCGCGCCCCGTTTCAGGACGGCGAGTTTCCGGCTCCGATCAAGTACGGCTATATGAACGTCGGTCGGGTTGAAGAGGGACCCGAGGTACTGGTTGGACAGACGGTGTTTTGTCTCTATCCCCACCAGGACCTGTACTGCGTACCGGACAGCGCGGTTACCGTGGTACCTGCCAACGTGCCACCCGGTCGCGCGATTCTTGCGGCCAACATGCAGAGTGCCGTTAACGCGGTCTGGGACGCTGGTGTTTCGGTGGGTGACCACGTGGTCGTCATTGGAGCGGGTGTTGTGGGTCTGCTTATCGCGTGGGTGTGCCGGCAGCTTCCAGGTGCTCACGTTGTCGTGGTCGACATCGATCCCACGCGAGAAGCCGTCGCAAGGGAACTGGGTTTGACGTTTCTGTCCCAGGCACCGAACGCGACCCGTGCGGATGTTGTGGTCCATGCCAGCGGCCAGCCAGACGGGTTGGTTACGGCACTTGCGCTTGCCGCCGTGGAAGCGACCATCGTGGATGTCAGCTGGTATGGGGACACACCCGTGGCGTTGCCTCTCGGCGAGGCCTTTCACTCGCAGCGGCTGACGATCCGGAGCAGCCAAGTATCTCGTATCCCTCCGGAACGTCTTCCCCGATGGAGTCATGCCCGGAGAGCGGCGCTGGCGATCGAACTTCTCGCTGACCCGGCGCTCGACCTGCTGATCACGAGCGAGAGCGAATTCGAGGATCTTCCACACGTCCTGGCGACACTCAGTCTCGACCCGCCAGGCGCGCTCTGCCACCGTGTCCGATACCTAGACAGCCAGAAACCGAGGAGCTGAACCGTGTATAGCGTGACTGTTCGCGACCATTTCATGATCGCTCATAGCTTTCGCGGCGAAACGTTTGGACCGGCACAGAGGCTGCACGGTGCTACGTATGTTGTGGATGCGACATTCAGACGACTGGACCTCGACGATGATGGCGTGGTCGTCGACATCGGGCTGGCGAGAGAGCAACTGGCTGCGGTGCTAGCCGATCTCAACTACCGCAACCTGGATGACGAACCGGTCTTCGCTGGAAAGAACACGACCACCGAGATGCTTGCGAAGGAGGTCTTTAATCGACTAGTGCGTGCGGTCCGTTCCGGTAGCCTTGGTGAGGCGGGACGCGGCGTGTCGGCGATTTGTGTGACCCTACGGGAATCGCACCTGGCCATGGGAAGCTACGAAGGCTCGCCTTGAGTCTGCCTGGGATCCATCTGATCGTTCCTGGTTCCTTGAACCAGCGAACGGGCGGCTACGTCTATGACGCGTGTATCGTCGACGGTCTTAGGCGGATGGGATGGCAGGTGATCGTGCACGAGCTAGACGGCACGTTCCCAGAAGCCGACGAAACCGCCAACGCAAGCTTGACGCGGGTCCTGGCTTCCCTGCCGGACGACACCCAAGTGGTCGTGGACGGTCTGGCGATGGGTGGGTTACCCCAGCCGCTGCGTGCCCATGGGCTGCGCCTTCGGATTGTGGGTCTAGTGCACCATCCTCTCGCCGACGAGACCGGGCTCGACTCAGACCAGCGGCACCGGCTTGCGGCTTCTGAACGCGACTCCCTCTCAGTCTGTCGCGGCGTGCTGGTGACTAGTTCCAAGACCGCCTCTCGGTTGGCCGCTTATGGGGTACCTCCTACACGGGTTCGTGCCGTGCCACCTGGAACCGAGCCCGCTCGTCGAGCTGGCGGACCTGGTCCCGGTGCGCCACCCCAGATCATTTGTGTGGGGGCGGTAATTCCGAGGAAGGGCCAGGATGTGCTCGTCCGTGCGTTGGCGCGTCTCAGCGAGACGGCGTGGATCTGTGTCTGCGCAGGAAGTCTGACCCGCCATCTTGTCTATGCGGCGGCTGTGCAGACTCAGGTCATCGAGGCCGGTTTCAGCGAGAGGGTTCGATTTGTGGGCGAATGTGCGGAGGAGGTATTGGACGAGCTATATCACTCAAGCTCTCTATTCGCTCTGCCATCCTACGACGAAGGCTACGGCATGGCCCTGAGCGAGGCCCTGGCGAGGGGACTTCCCGTCGTGAGTACCACCGGTGGGGCGATTCCAGATACCGTGCCTGACGGTACCGGCATCCTCGTTCCCCCGGGTGACGATCTGGCGTTGGCTACGGCCATCGACGACCTTCTTACGGATGATTCGCGGTGCCGGAATCTCGCGTCTGCGGCGCGGCGCTATGCAGCAACGTTGCCCGACTGGGACCAGGCGGCGGCTACATTTGCGTCGGCGGTAGTAGAGTTCGGTTCTAGCGCGACGTGATGCCGATCACGATGACCCAACAACCTGGAGACGTGTTTGACGCCAACTGGCTTTCGCTGCGTGAGCGGGTCGACCATGCGTCGCGAGCCAGGGCTCTACTACCTCTGCTGGCGGCCGCGTCGAGGGCGGGCCGATGGTCGCGGGTCCTCGATTTGGCGAGCGGGACCGGGTCGAATATCCGATATCTTGCCCCACGACTCCCGGCGGGGCAGCAGTGGACGCTCGTCGATCACGATATGGAGCTCCTGGCTCGCGTGCAGATGCCGGACCGAGTGCGGACGCTCAACCGGGTGTACGGCAATATCGCGACCGAGGGGATTTCCGCCGTTGCCGAAGCGCATCTGGTGACCTGCTCCGCTCTCCTAGACCTGGTATCCGAGACATGGATGCGGACGTTGGCCGAGGCGTGCCGTTCCGCGTCGTGCGGCGTGCTGTTCGCGCTTACATACGACGGTCGTATCGAGTGGGAAGGCACGGACGGGGGTGTTCCAGACCCGACTGATGAGATGGTCAGATTGGCTGTCAACGCTCATCAGACACGCGATAAGGGACTCGGGCCCGCACTGGGACCGTCCGCTGGCTCCGTCGCCAAGATGTGTTTTCGAGAGGCCGGTTATTGGACATGGTTCCTTCCCAGCCCGTGGTGTCTTGGGCCGTCGGACACCGAGCTCGCGAGCGCGGTGGTCGATGGGTGGCAGCGGGCCGCCGTTGAGGAGCGGCCAGACCAGGGGCACGCGATCAACGCCTGGGCCAACCGTCGACAGGAACAACTCGCCGGGCACAAGGTTGGTGTGACGGTCGGCCACGTCGACATGCTAGCCCTTCCGACGGACACAGAATGACGGTCGCTGGGCAGCCGATCACGCGACTGCAGATCATCCGTCTCTGTGTCAGCCTCGGGCTGTTGGTCGCTTTGGCCAGATGGCTCGAGGTCGGCAGGATCGCCAGCCGTCTGGCACAGATGCAGCCGACCTGGATCGGTTTTTCGCTGGCTCTTTCAGTTGTTCAGGTGGCCGCCTCGGCGTGGCGCTGGCGATTTACTGCCGGTCAGCTCGGGGTCGAACTACCGCTTTCTATCGCGGTGCGTGAGTACTACCTGGCTATGTTTCTCAACCAGGTGGTTCCCGGCGGTGTCGTGGGAGACGTGTCCCGGGCGTGGCGTCACGTCCGTGCTCAGTCTGCGCTTCGGTCGGCCAGCGGTCCAGTTGTTCGCGCCGTGATTCTCGAGCGCGTATCGGGTCAGGTGGTCATGGTGATCGTCGGGATGATATCGGTCATGTTATTGCCTGTGTGCCTCGGGGTGACCTGGTGGTGGGGAGGGCTCGCACTCGGAGCTGTGGGGTCTGGTTTCTGGTTCTGGGTGTACGACGTGAGCGATACGTCGCTCCTAGGTCGCTTCTGGCGAGACGCACGGCTCGCTCTTTTCGCAGGGTGGGCGTTTCCCCTACAGCTCGCGAGCTCGACACTGGTGGTTGCGACCTACCTGATCACATACGTCATGGCCGCCCGGGCGATCGGAATCGAAACATCGCTCTCTGTGCTGGTGCCACTGGTGGCCCCGGTGCTGCTCACGATGCTGCTCCCGGTCACGATTGCGGGGTGGGGCGTGCGCGAGGGTGCCGCTGCAGTAATGTGGAACGTAACCGGTCTCACGGCGGTCGATGGTGTCGCGATCTCTGTAGCCTACGGCATTTTGGTGCTGCTCTCCACCCTTCCAGGAGGCCTCGTCCTAGCTCTCGGCTTCATACGCAGAGAGTCGTGGGTAGTGAGTCGTGAATGATCCTGGTTTGTTTGTGGCCTAGGTGTCTGGATGACCTACGACCCGCGACCGCCGCCGCTACTCATGTCTCTCGCAGGTCCAGATCGAACAAGATATCCTGCCCCAGTCGGAACAGCCGACATGGGGGGCGCCATACCTCCTCCAGCGTGTTGACCGGGTCGAGTGTGAAAGAAGGCTTTCCCGAGCCGATAATGAGCGGCGCGACGGTCACGTGGAGCCTGTCAACTGCTCGGGCCTGAAGAAACCTCGACACCGTCACTCCACCACCCTCGACGAGCACGCGCTTGAGTCCCAGGTCGTGCAGTGCGTTGAGGACGACCGCCGGCTCGAAGAGACCCTGAGCCGCCACGGGCAATAGCAGTACGGATACGTTGTTTTCTCGCGCCGGTCGATCTGTCCAGGGCGTCTGCCGTTGGACGTGTAGTGTGCGGACCGATTCGTCTGTAAAGACGTGCCTGGTCGGGTCTAGTCGATTATCCGGGTCGAGTACAACGCGGACCGGGTTATCTCCCTCGACTTCGCGGACGGTCAGACTCGGGTTGTCGGATGCAATGGTGCCGGCACCGACGACGACTGCGTCGACCAGGGCGCGAAGACGGTGCAAATGAACGATATCATTGGTTCCCGTGATGTAGTGCGATTGCCCGCTCTCGGTTGCGATTCGACCGTCAAGGCTCTGACCGAGCTGCGCCACGGTCAACCGATCATGGACCTGAAGTGGTAAGTAGAGCTCGAAAATATCGTGCGCCTCGGCCGATACCGGCGTGGACGTTTTCCACCGGCCCGATGAGTAGACTTGCAACCAGACATCGGGACTGTGATTATGGGGAAGGCAGACGCGAGTGTGTGTCGTTGTCAGGCCCCGAGGTGTGGCGCGGACCAGATTCCAGGCAACTAGCCCATCAATGGGGTCACTCAAGGTAGACTTCTCATTTGCAGGTCGACAGTAGCATGTATCAAGCGGACCGTAGTTTGTTCGATCTTCGGCGGGGTCGACCCCTGTATGTCACCAGTTCGACGGAGCTGGGACTGGCAGAGGGTGCGTTCCTCGCGACCGTCGAGGGGTTGACCCCCGAGACACTGGCCCAGGTGGGCAGACTGGACGATGGCCGAGTCCGTCTTGCGGTGACCAGTCATCGGGCCGAGTCGATGGGGCTCTTCACAAACGGCCACGGTCGCAACGCTCGGACAGCAATGAGTCTGGGTCTTACTGGGTGCACGACTCCTGCAGAATTTCTGCGAATTTCTACCTCGACCGGGAGCCACGTCCGAGCGACACTCGATGTCCGGCGGGCTTCACCCGCCGAGGTGGGGGGGTTGACCCTGGCGCGGCTCGGCCATTTACTGCCCGCTATCGTCGCCGCACCGGTCGACGCCACTGCGGCCACAGACCTCCACGTGCTGGTCGAGGCCGGCAACGTGTTGTCGGTGACGGCCTCACAGATCGAAGCGATGGCGAACGCCGTTTGCGTCGAAGTGACACACGTCAGCGAGGGAGCGGTTCCTCTGCAGGATGCGGAGGATGCCAGGTTTGTATCGTTCCGAGAAGCAAATGGCATCCTCGAACACGTGGCCATCTTGGTCGGCGACCGTAAACAGTGGCCCGAACCGGTCCCGGTTCGGATCCACTCGGCCTGTCTCACCGGTGACCTATTTGGAAGCCTGCGTTGTGATTGTGGAGATCAGCTCCGAGGGAGCCTGCGTATCTTTAACGAACGCGGCGGTGGCGTGCTTCTCTACCTAGCGCAGGAGGGAAGAGGTATCGGGCTCGGCAACAAGCTCCGAGCCTACGCCCTGCAGGAGGAAGGGTTGGACACGGTTGATGCTGACTGCACGCTCGGATTCGGCGCGGACGAACGCCGTTACGATGCCGCTGTTGAGATGCTTCGGTATCTCACCATCAGTCGAATCACACTGCTGACCAACAACCCCGAGAAAGTTCGCGCGGTCCGTGAAGGCGGGATTGAAGTGGTCGAGCGCCAGCCGCTGTATGGGACACTCAACCGCCACAACCTTCGTTACGTTAAGACCAAGGTCAAGCGAGCGGGGCATTGGTTGGGCGGTATGCTATCCGATGCTGTTACCGGCAAGTAACACCGAGCATTAGCTCGGTCCTCTTTCCATTCGATCGATTGGAAACTCCTTGGTATCTCGAATGATATCAGCGAGCACCTGGCCATAGCCATTCACGAGGCGTTCCCCCATTTCTGCGCTGGCCAGGGTCGCGTTGCCTGCCGCGCCGTCTCGGTTGAGGTCCTCCGCTAACCAGGAGACAGCCCCTCCCTCCTCATTTGTGCCGACGTGACGCAGTGTACGTTCGAGTAGGTTACCCAGCGGTGGAAAATCGGTCACCTCTGATGTGCGGACCAGTTCGGGACGCAGATGTAGCATCATTGCGGTCTCAACCGCCCCACCGTGCAGCCCGTGACGCCATTCGGCGTTGGGAAGATCGGCGCCCGCCGGCCGAGGGAATAGAAAATAGTGACTCTTGACGACCAGTAGTTCAGATGCACGGCGAAGCTGGAGTCCTGCCGCATCGATAACCCGGCGGTTTCCACCATGGCTGTTGCTGATGAGCAGCCGCTTGACACCACACTGTGCCACGGCGCCTCCAAGAGTGGAAATGATACGGCCGAGCAGGTTCTCATCGAGGCTGAGGGTCCCTGGAAAGCTCATGTGTTCAGCGCTTGACCCAATCGTCTGTGGTGGGAGCACCCATGCGGGAAAATCAGAGGGGAGATGCTGGAACGCGTTCTCTAGCAGCCCCAGACCGATGTCGAGGTCGGTGGACAGGGGGAGGTGGGGACCGTGCTGTTCGATGGCCGCCACTGGCAGGATCACGACTGGATCGGTCGCGCTAAGGTGCTGGGCCTCCGAGGTTGTCATCGACTGCCAGGATCGAATTAAGGAATCAGACATCACAGGAGACTCTACCCGAGCCGTCGAAACACCGCGAGCTCGTATCCAATCCATCGCCGTGAGAGACACGTCTGCAACGCGTTGCCACCCAACAGATGGTCGAAGCGGTTCGACATAGCTGGAATCCATCCGCATAGACAGGCAAGCAAGGCAATAGCCTTGTCCCGCGGGCGACCAATTTCGAGATATTCCGTCAGGTCGACCGTCGAGTGATGGTTAAACCCGGCTGCGCTGGCCAGCTGTCGCAGCTCTGGCGGCTGGAGCAGCGAGTTGATGTGCCACCCGCGGCAGAACCGCTCGACCATGCGCGCCGCGGTCGGATCGGTCACCGGACGCCTGAAGTCGTCGCAGACGATCAACAACCCGCCGGGCCGAATGATACGTGCGCACTGGTTAAGGAAACGCTCTGGGTCTGGCCCGTGCACGAACGATTCGATCGCGTAAGCGAGGTCGGCCGTGTCGCAGTCGCTCGGAAGAACGCAGTAGTCAGCTTCAATGCACCGAATGTAGTCAGCTTGTCTGGACTCGGCGATTCGCTGCTGCGCCAACCGTGCCTGAACCGGGCTGAGTGTGACCCCGGTACCTCGAATATCCAGCCGCTCCGCCAGTGCGCACAGGCTGGAGCCGATTCCACACCCGAGGTCGATCACATGTGGTCTGACCAACCCATCCCGCTGGGCTAGACCACTCAGGTGCTCAGCGATTTGATCCTCGACGTAGCCGAACGCGTCAGACCGGCTGCGAATTCCAGGACCCCAGACCGCCCGATGGATGGCGCCGAGGTGACCACCCTGGCCGCGGGAGATAAATTCTGCGGTGTGACGGTCGTAGTAGTCACGAACCTGCGCCGTGTCGAACTGGGGCATCAGTATTTCGCCCCGTCGAGTCGCGCGTAGATGTCACCCGACTTACGCGACCCATCTACGATGTTAAGGGACGCAAACAGCTCGGCCGCGTTCATCCAGTGAGCGCCGGCCAGCCGAAACGTCTCGCCCCGTGACCAGTTGTAACGATAGCGTCCCAGCTCGGCCAGACTGTGTATACAGGTCCGCGCGTAGTCGAGGGCGTCGGGTAGGTATTCGAACGACAGTGCTGGCAGTGGGTGGCTGAGACCAGCGAGCACACTCGGTTCGGCCCCCTCGACATCGATCTTGACGAACGCTGGCATCCCGAACCGCTCGATGAGCGCATCGAGTGTCGTCGTTTTTACTGAGATCGGCCGATTCCAGCGCACGCCTGAAAAGAGAGGCTGCTGGGCTCGAGCATCCCGCCATCCGACGGCCAAGGTTGTCATGGTGGGTGTCCGGTCGCTGACCGAAAGTGTGGCTCGTCCTTCGGTCTCGGCGACCGCCGACTCGACAATTTTGACCTGCGGGACCCTGGCGAACATTGTCCGAAGGAGACGCGCGAAATCTGGCTGTGGCTCCAACGCGACGACCCGACACCCGATGGCCGCCAGTGCTCGAGTATGGTTTCCCGCATGTGCGCCGAGATCGAAGACGAGGTCGCTCGCTAAAACGAACTGGCCGTAGAGCGCGCGCAGACGGCGTTGACGGAGCGGGATCGCGTGATAGACGGCCAGCGAGCGGACCAATCCGACGAGACGGTTTCCAGCGGTCATTGATACCACTCCTACCAGCTATCATTCTCTGGTGGATCCGTGCCAGTTACAATGGCTCTGGCGATTCCGACAGACGGACGCCCCGAGGAAAGACAATGACAGTTGGGTTGCGGGGGCTCTCGGTGCTGATGGGCGTGTTCCTAATCCTCATGGGTCTCGGGAAGACGTCTTGGCTGACGGACGATGGGATTCTGTTGGCGCAGCTCGAGAGCTGGCGGGAATTGGCGCCAGCGGCGAGTCTCTGGTATCTCGAGACCGTGGCGATCCCCGGTGCGCCGCTGTTCGCTCGCCTCGTACCTTTGGGTGAGCTGGCGACGGGCGCTGCCCTCGTGCTCGGCTGTCGGATCCAGCTAGCGGCGGTGATGGCGTTGTTCATGATCATCAACTTTCACTTTGCGAGCGGCATCGTGTTCACTTTTGGCTACTTGACCAATGGGTATGGGCTGCCGGTGCTGGGCGGGTTGTTTGCACTAGCCGCCGGCGGCACGGGGCTTCCGTTTAGGGTCTCATTGAGTAGAAGAACGTGACGAGTTGGCGCTGGATAGGCCTCGCCTGCGGATTGGTGTTCCTGAACCTGTCTCTGACCTTCAGTAACGTCTGGCCGACACTCGGCGTCCGACTGACCGGGGATCTCTCGATCGAGCTGGCCGGCGTCTCGCTCGCGGCGGTCTTGGCGTGGCGCTGGACTAAAACGCGATTTCGCGGGACCTTGTGTTGGCTGTCGGCGTTCTGGGTCGTTCTCGTGGTCGGACGCTACGCCGACGTTACCGCCCGGTCGCTCTACGGTCGTGACATTAACCTTTTCTGGGATCTCAGACACATGCCAAACGTTGGTGCGATGTTCACCGCCGTGGCCGATCCCTGGCTCCAAGTTGGAATTGTCGTCGGTGTGCTGGGGGTTCTCGTTGCGATGTACGCCATGGCGCGGTGGGCACTCGTTCGACTGGTGGAGGCCACGTTTGATGCGCACGCTCGGGGCCTACTGGGCGTGGTGGCGGGTGTTGTGCTCTTACTCGGTATAGTCCAGGGAGTAGGTGTCAGGACTCCGGCGGATCTCCGATTCTCTGAGCCGGTCACGGCCGCGTACGTTGAGGAGTTGGGTGAGCTTGTCTATGAGATGAGCGGGGCCGGCGTTCGTTCGCTTGGTCCTCCTCCGTCTCTGAACTCCGACATGTCGCGGGTCGACGGTGCCGATGTGTTCGTTATCTTTCTGGAATCGTATGGCACCGTGAGTTGGGATCGCCCTGAGTTCGCAGCGGAACTGGTCGATGCTCGCGCGCACCTGGCGATGGACATCCGTGAGACAGGACGGTCGGTTGTCTCAGCCCGTGTCGAATCGACAACGTTTGGTGGCGAATCATGGTTGGCGCACATCAGCTTACTTTCGGGAATCGAGGTGCGAGACCCCGGGACTCATAAGCGACTGATGGGACAAGAGCGGGACACACTCGTGAAAGTGTTCGGACGTCACGGTTATCGAACGGTTGCCGTCATGCCTGGACTCCAGCGTGCCTGGCCGCAAGGTGCCTTCTACGGTTTCGAGGAGGTCTACGATTTGGCACGGTTGGACTATCGTGGGCCCTCGTTCGGATGGTGGGACCTCAATGATCAATTTACGTTGGCCCGAATTGACGCCCTAGAGGTAGCCGCACAGCCGCGCCGTCCCTTGTTCGTCTTTTTTCCAACTGTGACAACCCACGCGCCGTTCGTCCCCACGCCACCGTATCAGCCCGATTGGGCACGGATGCTGACGCCGAGTCCGTACGACAGCTCAGATCTAGACCTCGCCTGGTTGGATTATCCGGACTGGCTGAATCTTGGACCAAGCTACGTCAAGGCTCTCCGGTATGCCTATCGAACGATTGGCGGGTATCTTCGATATCGAGCGGAGCGTGACTTCATCCTTATCCTGGTCGGAGACCATCAGCCACCGGCGCTGGTCAGCGGAGAGGGTGCGTCGTGGGATGTGCCAGTGCACATCGTGGCAAGCCGGTTTCCGGTGCTCGACCGTCTCCGGCGACATCGCTTCGTCGACGGTCTCGTGCCGCCATCCCCAATCGTGGCGCGGATGGACACGTTGCTTCCAATATTGCTGGACGCGTTCGGGGTCCGTGACAACGATGGGTCGATCGAAAGCTTGGAGTAGGGGTCGTCCCATTGAGCCGAGGTGTGACATGACGGGACGAATACCAGCGATGTTTGTCGCGATATTCGTGATCGCGGTCACGATCGTGGTCATAGGCACCACTACGCTTCCGCAGGCCGCACCGTGGCTCGATGTTATGACCTTCAACATCAGAACGGCCAACGGGCGAGACGGTGAGAATGCCTGGCAGCACCGGAAGGCACTGGTCGCGGAGATCATCCAGCGTCATGCTCCTCACATCGTGGGTCTGCAGGAAGTGGTCGGCGAGCAAATCAGGTACTTGGAAGACGTCTTGCCGGAGTACAGATGGCTCGGCATCGATCGGGGGCTCAATGGAGGCGAGGGACTTAGCGAATATACTCCTATTTTCTACCGCCACGCCGAGTTGACCCCTATAGAGTCTGGGAATTTCTGGTTGTCTGCAACGCCGGACCACCCGCCCGACGTTCGTGACATCAGGGGCCGTCGGCGCCGGGTTGGGCGCATCGTGACCTGGGCCAGGTTTCACCATTTGGTGACCGGTCAACGCGTATACGCCTACAACACCCACTTCACGATCAGGCGAGGAGAGCAACAGATCGACTCGGCGAACATGATCGCCAACCGGGTCGCTGCGCTGCCTGACCAGAGTGTGGTGATCGTTACTGGTGATTTTAACGCGCCGGCGGAGGCTAGTGACACCTGGAAAGCGGCCACCGCCACTGGATTGATGGATGCATGGGTGGTGGCCGACGAGCGCCAGGGTCCTGAGTTTACCCTTAGTGAATTCGGACCACCCGTGGACTGGGACGTGGGACGAATCGACTGGATCCTTGTGGGTGGCCCGATTAGCGTGCGCTCTGCAGAAACGCTTCTTGACAACGATATAGGGCGCTATCCATCCGACCACTATCCCGTGGTCGCCCGTCTTGTAATTGAGGAACACTAACTGTAGCGTGGTGGCAGGTCGAGAAGAATTCGTCGGCGTCGCAGTTCGACACTGTCGGTCTTGAGACTGTCGGTTCGGATCACGCTGGTCAGGTTCCCCCTTACCGTGATGGTGTTGGGGAGATATTGCCGACACGCCCGAAACTCGGCGCCGTATTCGGTAGACGGAAAGACCAACGTCAGCATCGAGCGGCCATCTCGATACTCGACCCGATAGAGCGGGTTGACTCTGAGTTCTCCTGAAACATTCTGGACATCTGGCACCTCGTATCGGCGAAAGATATCCGAACGTCGGCTGGCGACAAGTGTCAGCGACGGTTCCGTATTGAGCTCTGCAAGCGAGATCTCCTGTGAGAGATCAACAACCTGGTGTTTGACCACGTCAGTAAGCAGTCGTGAGTCGCAAAACAGTCTGGGGCTTTGCAGTGAGAAGAGGTCCCGGTAAGCATCAGGCGTGAGCGTGTTCCCAGCTGAGACGTTCTCCCCGAGAGAACTGTGCAAATGGGGCATGACGATGAGTCCATCGGGCCCGCTAACTCGTACCATCTCGTCGGCGAGGAGGCGCTTGTGCCAGATATAGGGAAAGGCATCTGAGAGGACGACCATCCCGAACGCGTCCCGGGCGAAGGGGAGGGGGTGATTGGCGTCACAGCAGACCGGAGAACATCTCGGCGCCGTAAATCGTGTGGCAAGCCAGAGCTTCCAGAACGCGACGTCGGCCAGCACGGTCGTGACCGTTGCCCTATGCTTGGAGTCAATCGTGTCCAGGGTCCGTGTCAGGTGGCCGGATCCGCCACACAAATCAAGGCGGTATCTTGTGGTCGACGATTGGTGTGGCGTGAGGACGCGGAGTAGTGCTTCTGCCGTGACGTAGGTCGGATCAGAGAAACGATAGATGAAGTACGCACCTTCGGCATCGCGGCTTAAGACCTCGAGCGCGGCGCGATAGGTTAGGGCCGAACCGGTAACGAGTAGCTCCCGGAAGGCGGTCGCGCGAACGGCGTCGGTTAGTCCGAGGAGACTCATCCGCGCGGATTCCGTGTCACCCGTTTCCAGGGCGTCGATGGCCTCGCGGGTTGTATTGTCGGTGATGAGTGCTGGAATGCCGTCAACAACAGGAAAGGCGGAGCACTCGCAGCCGAGCACGCCGGTCTCGACCTCTGTGCCGAGGCGTTTCAACGCTGCGTTGTCGACCAGCGACACACAAGTTCCGCAAAAGGGGCAGCGGAGCAGATCGAGTAAACGCTGGTTCATGGTCTCTGCCTATCGAAGCGTTGTTGACGCGAGCTGCTCGATGAACGTATCACCCTGCCAGCCGACGGTCGCGCGCCGGTACAGCTCAAGTCCGAGCAGGCGGGCGGCGTCTTCATCCGCAACATGCGCCAACGCATTGTGGGGGAGTTGCGACGTATGACAGCGGATCGCAGCCAGCTTGCGGGTCGCGTAGTTACCGCTTTCGATTATGAGGGTCGGCGCGAGGGCGAATGAACCAAACGCATCAACATCTTCGACGCCAAGAATTTGGCGAGGCGGATCATCTGACAGGCTCATCACCTTCGCAACGTGCTCCACCACGTCGCGCATGCGACCGGCTGGAAGCGTGACATAGTACAGCGCTGGGGCCTTGTCGCCGAGTGAGGTCACGGCGGCCGTCGTTCGTTCGTGGACCGCCACGTGGTCGGGGTGCCAGTAGAGGCCGTCTTCACCGAATGTGACAATGACACTCGGGCGGCACCTCTGGATGGCATCTCGGACGTCCGATTCAAGCTGACTCGTCTCCACCCATGGCAGCATACCGTCCTCGTAGCCGAGGACAACGACCTGTTCGACGCCCAGAGTCCGCGCAGCCGCACGGAGTTCTGTCTCACGGGCGACACCCAGACCTCGTGACTCTCCGGGACCATACTGGCCACGAGTGATGCAGAGGAGGGCGACATCGGCGCCGAGGTCGGCACACCAGGCTAGCAGTCCACCGCAGGCTAGCGACTCGTCGTCGGGATGTGCGAACACCGCAAGGAGAGAACATCCAGTCAGGTCAAACCGCTTGGGTTGGGTCTGCATCTCACGCTGTCCGTTCCGAATGACGTGGCACCGCGGCCGGTTGCGCCAGTTGCCGATAGACATCGACATAGGCGTCAACCATCCGGTCGACACCGAAGCGGTCCGCTGCTCGTGCCCGGATCGTCGCGCGGTCGAGCGCGAGCAGGCTAGGTAGGTTCGCGACAAGGGTATCGATGGTCTCGAAAACCCCACCGGTCACCCCGTGATCGACAAGTTCTCCGACCGCGCCGTGGTCGAGCGCGGCCACCGGCGTCCCACATGCCATCGCTTCTATTAGGACCAGTCCAAACGGCTCCGCTGTTTGGACCGGATACACCAGCGCCAATGCGTTTCCGAGGAGCTTCACTTTGTCTCGATGTCCGACTTCACCCGCGTAGACAATCCGATCTTGGTCTACCAGTGGTGCGACGACATCACGGTAGTAATCATTCTCTGCGGCAGCCAGAACGAGTCGATAACCGGTTCGTCGGGCGATCTCAATCGCTTGAAGAATCCCCTTCCCTTCGGTAAAGCGACCAAGAAACAGGAGGTAGTCATCGGCTTCCGCACAAAAATCGAAGGTCGAGACGTCGAGGGAATGATGAATCGTCGCGACGACGTTTAATCCGGACAATCGATCGGCCTGTGCCTCCGACACCGCCACGAATGGCGCATCCGGATACCGTGTCCACAGCGCGATTTCCTGAGCGGTTGGAGTGTGGTGCAACGTCTGGAGTATGGAGGCCGGCGATATACGTTCGTAGGCAAGAGCCATGGGTGAGTACTCCGCCTGATAGTGGATGACGTCGAAACGGTCGGCACGCTCGACCGCCGCTGCGAGGTTGAAGAGCTCGCAGAGCTCCCAGGGCCAGAGCGCGGAGTCGTCGTTGTACCCCTTGGAGAAGGTTGCATGGAGCGTGGCGGCCGTGAGTGAAGTGCCGGTGGCAAACAACGTTACGGCATGACCTCGTGCCACCAGTCCATCGGCGAGGAGCGCGGTGACGGTCTCGATCGATCCTGAGCGGATCGGTGGCACCCGCTGCGCGACCGGAGCCACCAGAGCAATTCGCAGCGCAGTTGGACTCATGCGCACGACCTGTCTAGTAATTTTGGCAGCACGCGTTCGGCATCAAAGTATTCGTTGGCTATTCGTATCGCCTGCGCCGCGTGTGCCGCGTAATTCCGATCGACCCGTTCGACTCCGTCGATCGCTTCTTCAGGTGTCGAGAAGGCGACCAGTCCGGTACCCGCGGGGAGATGATCTGTCCACCCTGTATCCTGGACGACCACCGGACGCCCAGCGGCCAGGTAGCATTCGGTCCGGTCACTAAACCATCCTGACCGGCGAGTTACATAGGCGTGTTTGGCGACACTGAACTCGGCCTTCGACTGTCGAATAAATTTACGATACTCCCAGGGTGAGCGCGAGACCTGCATCGCGTTGATCGGTGACCACCCGTGCTCGCGGAGCAGTCGATGTGGCCCGTTGACCGCCAGCTCGAATCGGCTACTCGTCCGCGCCGGTAAATCAATAAACCGCATGAACTCACGGTCCTTGTTTCCATCGACGTCGGTAAAGCTCTCGTTTTTCCAGGTCATGACCGTCGTGAAGCGGTCATGGCTCGGTGGATCGTCAGTCTGCCATAACTTGGTGACGACTGGCTGCCATGTCTTCTGCCAGACGAAGCCACCAGTTGGCACATCTGAGCCGGGGGTTCCGATGTTGGCGCCAAATGTGAAAAGGTGATTAAAACCTCGAAAGAAGTCGACATACCAGGGGTCACCCTTGGCGATCGCAAGCTGCGTGAATACCGGATCGGAGTCGATAAACACCCGGCGTTGGATCGCTGCGTACTCGTCACGCCAGAACCAGGAGCCGCCCGATAGATTCACAAAAAGGTCAGCGTCGGCGCAGTAGGCTCGAACCGCCTCTCGTGATTGACCGTGATACGTTTCGTCGTAGTTGACAAAGCACCAGCGGTCACCCAGGTCAAAAGCCGCGAGAGCGTCATGAATGTATTGCGTGCCGTACTTCGGATCGACCGCGATTTCGTCACGCTCGGCATCGTAGACGCATTCACCCGTGTCTTCGATGTAGAGCACTTCGTGCCCCAGAGCCCTTAGCCCAAGGAGGTACATCATGGAACACCAGGTCACACCCCCGAACGGATACCGTCCGATGATACCGGCGAAGAGGATTTTCACGTCCTCACCTAGGCCTTAAGTAGTTCGTCCACAGCTCCCGTCTCCTTAAGGCTGCGTCCAACCGAGAGTCGTATCCACATACGCCGGTATAAATCGTTTGCTTTCATCAATTCTTCGTGCGTCCCTTGTGCTATCAATTGACCACCGTGTAATACAAGAATTCGTGTGGCATGGCGAATCGTGGCGAGTCGGTGAGCGATCGCTAGGATGGTTCGGTTCGCTCTCAGAGACTCAAGGGCGCCGAAGACCTCTGCTTCGGAGATGGCATCCATCGATGCTGTGGGCTCGTCCAGGATGAGAATTGGCGCGTTCTTGATCAGGGCACGGGCGATTCCAAGGCGCTGTCGCTCTCCGCCCGAGAGCGTGGCCCCGCCTTCGGCAACCTCTGTCTGGTAACCCTGCGGTAGTCGACACACAAATTCGTGAACATGAGCCGCTCGTGCGGCATTTTCGATCTCTGGCATCGATGCGCTCAATCGGCCGTATCTGATGTTGTCGGCGATGGAGCCAGCGAAGAGAACTGGGTGCTGGGGGACGACAGCAATCCGCTTCCGGAGTGTTCGGAGCGAATAGCGACTCACTTCAATCTCATCGATGAGCACACGTCCTGTGGTCGGTTCGAACAAGCGGGGAATTAGGTTGGCGATCGTGGTCTTACCGGCCCCGGTTAGCCCGACCAGAGCGAGCATTTCTCCTGGGTGCGCCGCAAAACTCACGTCGTTAAGGACAGGGCGATTTATGTCGTAGGAGAAGCTCACACTGTCGAACCGGATAGAGCCGGAGATCTGTGATGCATCGACCGCGTTTGGTGCGTCGATCGGCTCCCGTGTCAGCGCAAAGATGTCGCGAACGCGACGAGCGCTCACTATTGCCTGTCGGAGTGAACCGGTCGTGTGGGCGATCTCAGAGATTGGGTTATAGACCGCCGCGAGGTAGGCAATGACAACCAGCAGGCTGCCCAGAGTTAGAGTTCCACCCAAGACATGCAAACCCCCGACAACGAGCACGAGCGCCGTTCCGGCTAGAGTGATCACTGTGACGGTTAGGGAGAAGAGAGATTCCTGCCACGTCAACCCGAGCCGAGCCCGCATTGTTTCGTCTCCCTTCTTGGAGAATCGTTCATTTTCGTGTCGCTCGCGCGCGAAGCTCTTGACGGCTGCAATGGATGACAGCACTTCAAAGGCTCGCTCGACGACCGACGACTCGAGCGCTTTCACTCGCTCGGCCCGCTCGGTCATGGTCCGCGCGTAGTAGCGGAGTGATAGATAGAGGAATGGCACGACAGCGAGCGAAAGTAGTGCGAGGGTCACGTCAAGATACACCAGCACCGCACCCATGACACTCAGGTTCAGCGTGGCTAGAGTCAGCGGGAACACTCCACCGACAATCAGGTCGTCTACACAGTGGGCGTCTGCGTCGAGTCGATATACTGAGTCGGCAGTCTTGGTTGCGATGTGATGACGCAGCGGCAGTGCCTGTAGATGATCGAGTAGATTGGCGCGCAGCTTGTAGACGATCCGTTGAGCCATATCGACTTGGAGCTGGGTGTGCGTGATCCGAACCAGCTCGTTCAGGACCTGTATCAGAAGCCCTCCGATCACGACGGCGACCAAGAGTGTGGCGACACTACCGCCGAGGGTTACGTGTAGGAGAGTTTCGACTGGCTCCGGCAGTTGGCGCCCACCGAGAACGTTGTCGACGATCACCTTCAGCGGCCATGGTGCTAGCGCAGCCAGGCCGATTTCTGCGAACGAGAGCGTTACAATCGCCACGACACGAGATCGGTAAGGTTGGAGGAATGACAGGGTCCAGCGCACCAATGTCATTGGCCGTTAGGGAGTTTCTGGCTCAGAAACTGTGGGCTTCGTCGAACCGTGTGCGGGGCTCGCGACGGCGGGTGCCAGCGTGAGAGGCGTCATACCTGCGGAAGTCGCCACCCGAACGACGGCTCGGTCGAGCAGTGCGGTCGCGCGGGTGGCCTGCCAGGCCGTCTGTGCGGCGATAGCTGCGATGGCTGCGATCAAGACCGCAGCGCCAACCGAGGGATGATAGAGAAAGATCGATGCGCTCGTGCCGCCGGCCAGTATGACAGCCAGTGCTGAACCCCTAGCGGTGCCGATAAAGCTGGGACGTAGCCGGGCCCGGACACGGAAGAGGCAACACCCGGTCTCGTGCTCTTCAATCAGGCTTCGGACGTGGAGCCATCCCCACCCACCGACTGCCAGGCTAAGATCTCGATCTGGTCGCCAACCCTCATCCACGTCTACGCGCTGCGCCGGACGGGAGGCGCGGAGGACCCCGACTAGCTCCGTGAGCAGCGCTGTGTGCGAGACCCATGATTCACTCCAGAACGCACGCTCACTCCCGCTTCTATCGAACAGGCGAACAGACGCCAGCGCGTCGCGGAGGGTCGGGACAGGCATCTTCCATGGATAGCGGGTGACGTGCTGGGGTTCTACCGCGGCTGGCTGCGAGAGGCCACGGAGACGACCCCGGAATCTCGCGACGGGCTGGATCAGGTGTAGCCAGGCAATGAGACCGCGGTACAGCGTTTTGTTCTTCCGCAACGGCCATCGGCCAACCTCCGGCAATCCGCTCAGGTCTGAGCGCCACCCACCCACCGCGCAGCGGAACACCGTTGTCATAATGCCACACACACCGGCGATCAGTGGCAGCCACGCGGCGTCCATGCCAGCCAACGGACCGAAAACCCCGACAAACAGTAACCCCAGGGAGGCAATCATCCAGCCTGAAGAATGCGGGAGCAACTGCCACGCGTGGGGTTGTGCGGTATAAACAGACGGGAACGCCGCAGTACCCCACACGCCGCTATTGATCCTGCGCCCGAACGCACTGCCGAGCAATGGGAATGGCCCATAAATCCGCCCATGCCATAACATCTGACCACGAAGGAATTTCTCGGGGTGATGGGCGTCCAGCCACGTTTCTCCCTCGCCGTATCCGACTTGCTGCCGCCAGTACGTCGCCACGCTAGCCCGGCAGTGGTGCCAGACCAGAGCGGATGGGGAGAACCCGATTTTGAAACCTTTAGCCTGCAATCTCCAACAGATGTCGACGTCGTCACCGGCGCGGAGGTACACGGGGTTGAAACCCTCGACCGATAGAAGCGTGTCTCGGCGAAATGCCATATTGCAGCCTGGTATGTGTTCCGCAATTCTGTCGTCAAGCATCACGTGGGTTGGTCCACCCGGTGCGCGCGACACACACTGCGCTACCCACGGATCGTCTGGTGGAACCACGTTGGGACCTCCAGATCCGACTACGTTCAAGGTAAGGATCGGTTGCACCAAATACGTCAGCCAGTCGACGTCCACCCGACAATCGGCGTCGGTGTAAGCTACGATTTCACCGAGGGCAGCAGCGAGACCGACGTTTCGCGCCGCACTCAGACCACCGTTTGGCACATCGATCACCCGGACCTCGGTGTAGCGTCGAGCGATCGCGCCTGTGGCGTCACACGAGCCGTCGTTGACGACGATGACGTCGACATCGGGATAGGTCAGTGCGTTCACGGAGGCGAGGCAGTCATTGATCGTGTCGGCGGCATTGTATGCACAGATGACGACCGAGACCTTCGGCCACCGTTGCCTGTCGGCTGCTGGAAACGGTACGTCCCTCAACTCTTGGGTGACCGCGGCGAGGGCGGGCTTTGGTCGCCGCGCCACATCGACCAGGCCGAACGCCCAGTCATTGACTGGTTGTCCCCCTCGCCACCACTCATCGGTCCAGGTGTAGGCCACGGCACCGCAGGCCCCTTCGGCGAAAGCGGCTCGCAGATGCATGGAGGTGACCCGCGCCTGCCCGTCGAGTCCTTCGCGGATGCTATCACTCCCCGCCTCTGCCAGTAGTAGTGGCTTTGAGCCGGCGAGGTGTTGCAGACGTGCCAGGTAGGCGCGCAGCTCAGGCTCACGGTGTAGATAGACGTTAAAGGCGCAGACGTCAAAGCACTCGAGATCGAGAAACTCTGTCGGCGGGAAATTGACATAGGTGTAGAGGCCGTCGGGTGCCACGTCCTTGACGTCGGCGTAAAACTCCCGCAGAAAGCGCTCGATACGGCGGGGTCCATGCCACCGCACAATTCCAGTTGGAATCTCGTTACCGACGGCAAACATTAGGACCGACGGGTGATTAGCCAGTTTCCTCACGGCTGCCGCGACCTCCCGTCGAATTTGTTTCGCGAGCGGAGGGCTGTCCAAAAACGGGATGTGCTGGGACCACGGGAGACCGACGATGAGTCGAAGGTTATGCTGCGCCGCGGCGTCGAGCAGGGCGGCGGATGGCGCCGTGTAGGTTCGAATCGTGTTGAACCCGGCGCTCGCCATTGACCTCACGTCGTGAGCGATTTGTGCTGGAGGCGGATACTGCTCTTCGTGAGTGTTGGGGGCGAATGTTCCGTAGGCCACACCCTTGACGTGGAAGCGGTTGGAGCCGACTGCCAGGAACTTGCCGTCGATCCGCGTCGGGAGAGCGGCCGAAGGTGTCGACTGTCTCAAACTAGTCAATGGGTTTTTACCAGTTAAGAGCCGACTGGCCTTCACGTCCGTTGGCTTCGGTGCGTACGAACGGGCTAAGCATGAGCGTCGTCTTTGTCATGTCTGCCTCACCGTCACCTTTGCCTAGAAAGCTAGGGAAGAGCCAGTGCGATCAGTTCCGGCACCCGAGCACCGCCCACCGTGAGGGCAATGTACTGCTTTCCGTTGACGGCGTAGGTCATCGGAGTGCCGATCGCTCCACCGGGAAGATCTACCGACGCCAGCTGGTCACCGGTGCCCTTATCGAATGCGACCAGCCGTGGGCCGTCGCTGGTGCCGCCCGTCGTCAGCGCAAAGACCAGTAGGGTTCGTGTCAGCAAGGGTCCGGACCGGCTGCTGTCGCCACCGACTGGCGGGAGGTTAAGGTCACGGAGCATCGGCAGGTTGCGGATCCGGTCACCGTTGCCCATAGGCTTCATCCAAAGGTGATCGCCCGTACTCAGATCAATTGCTGTCATCCGAGAGTACGGGGGCTTGAACAACGGTACCCCCTGCGGAAGCTGAGGCCGACTCGTCAACTCACCGCGTGCTTCGATGACAGCAAGTGTGGCAGTTTCGCCTGGTTCGGGCTCCCGAAAGTGCTTCACGGAAAAGGTATTGCTCGACGGCACATACAGGATTTCCGTCTCCGGATCGAACGCGGCCCCCGACCAGTTTGCCCCACCCGAGGTGCTCGGCCGCTGGATCGTTCCCTCTAGCGACTGTGGCGTAAACAGCGGACCGATTCGATATGGTTCGACCGCCTCGATAGCCATTTGGCGGATCTCTGGGGTGAAGTTGGCCAGGTCGTCGATGGTGACGCCCTGGTATTCGAATGGTGCAGGTCGTGTGGGGAAGGGCTGCGTCGGCGACGGTTGCTCACCTGGTATATTTGTGTCCGTTGGGACTGGATGCTCTTCGATCGGCCAGATCGGTTCGCCCGTCACTCGGTCAAACGCATAGACAAACCCCTGTTTACTGATTTGAACGAGTGCCTTGATGGGCCGGCCCTGGACCGTGATGTCGACCAGATTCGGTGCCGCCGGAAAGTCGTAGTCCCAAAGTCCATGGTGGACCGCCTGGAAATGCCAAGCGCGCTCACCGGTCTCGAGGTCGAGCGCGACGACGCTTTCCGCGAATAGATTGTCACCCAGGCGATGTCCGCCGTAGTAGTCAGGTGCCGGCGTGTTCGTCGGGAGATAGATGTATCCCAGCTCTGGGTCGGCACTCATCATCGTCCAGACTCCAACCTTTCCCGTGTGACGCCATGAATCTCCGGTCCAGGTGTCGTTCCCGAACTCATCGCCCTGCGGGATTGTGTGGAACGTCCAATTGGTCGTTCCTGTTTTGACATCAAAGCCACGCATCCACCCCGGCGGTGCCTCTTTCGTGATGTTGTAGGACGAAATCGATGATGGCGTCACGATCGTATCGCCAACAACAAACGGCGGCGACTGAACCGAGTATCGTAACGCGTTGAGCCAGTCGCGGCTATCCCGGCGCGCGCGCGGGAGGTCGGCGACGAGATCGACCCAGCCGTTGTCACCGAACTCACGACAGGGCCGGCCTGTCTTAGCGTCGACACAGAGGAGGTAGCCGTTTCCGGTGCCGAAGAGGATCCGCTCGTCATTGCGCTCAGGGCCGTCAGACCAGTACGCGACACCGCGCTGGTTCCATCGAGCGGTCATCGTCGGCGTTCCAGATTCGTAGGTCTTGGGGTTGTAGATCCAGAGCGTCTCACCCGTTTGAGCATCAATCGAAGCAGCTTGAGACGTCGGCATGTTGATGAAGAGGCGGCCACCGACCATGATCGGTGTTGCCTTGAAGTTTGTGATGGTCGGGGGAAGACTGTCACGCCAGCGGTTTGGATCTTGTCGGTTGAGCTCCTCGAAGATGAGACGAGAGTCGGCCCACCATTCGCTGCCATCAGGCATCGTTAATCCCAAAAAGCCATCCGCTGATTTCCATCTCCAGGCAATTTCAAGATCGCCGAAATTGTCCCCGTTAACCTGGTTCAGCGGCGAATACTTCGTACTGCCAAGATCAGCGCCGTACGTGGGCCACTCGCCATTGTCTGGCGCGCCTTGCTGAGCCAGCGCTGACGCTGACACAGTAAACACCAGGACCACCGCCATCCAACCCAGACACCCTGTTTTCGTACCGCTCATAGAGGCCACCTTGCTCTGAAAATGGAGAGAAAACCAACACGAATCATATCCTGGAATCTCGAGTGCAAGTGCTACGGGCTCGGGTTTTGTCGGTTCGTCTACGCGGAAAACAATCAGGGGCAGGAGCCTCTTGCCGGCATCGGTCTGACGGTGCGAGGTAGCATGATTGAAACATGACGACTGCATAACTTTCTGGCATAGAGTCTTGCAAGTATTTGTCTGGCCCATTGTCAGCAGTGACCGCGACGATCAGTCCTGTCGGGTGGGAGGGACCGGTGAACACCGGTGCAGGCAGCTCCTGAACTATCCGTTTCGCGGTTTGAGTGACAGTGCCCCGGGGCGGTCTGCTATCTCAGGGGCACACCAGCGGTAAAGTATGCTGGGGATAATCGTGTCGGTAGGGAGATCACAGAAATGTCAGCGCAACGAGTCCTAATCACGGGCGGGAGTCAGGGGATTGGTGCCGCGCTTGTTGGCCGCATGAGCGGTGCAGGTTACGCGGTTGTCTTTACCGGGCGAAACAAAGAGCGGATCGCTGCGGTCGCACAGGAGTCCGGGGCTTTTGGTCTTCGGGCCGATGTCTCGGTGGGAGACGATAACTCCCGCGTGGTTGACGCCTGTTGCGAACGTATGGGCGGTATTGACATTTTGATCAACAACGCAGCGTTTCCGTATGGAGCAGAGATCGGCGATGTTGACGTCGATCGAATGCGTGAGCTGTTTGCGACCAATGTCTTTGGTGTCGTTGATCTCACCAACCGTGTCGTGCCGATGATGAAAGCCCAGGAATCTGGCGACATCGTTAACATCGCGTCGACGTCAGGGATGAAGGGACATAAGGCCGGTACTGCCTATGCGGGCAGTAAGTGGGCACTCCGGGGCATCAGCCAGTGTTGGCAAGCCGAGCTTCGGCCACACGGCATCCGCGTCATCAGTGTATGTCCGTCTGAGGTTCAGACCGACTGGGGGGGACTGGTCGACCGGAACAACCCAAACAAGCTGTACGCGGACGACATCGCTGAGACGCTCATGGCGGCACTCAGCATGAAGCGTCGTACGCTATGGCCAGAGCTCGCGGTGTTTGCCACGAACCCATGGAAAGTGGATTGAGTCGGGTGCATCACTATCTGCCAGCTGTCGCGATCGTCGCGGCGGTGATTATGGTCGTGCCGTTAGGGGTATGGGCTCAGCCGCCGAATGAGCGGCTCGTGGTGGTGCTACGCGCCGCTGACAACGACCATAGCCCGGCAGTTGCCTTCGAGGCGATCGCGTTTTGGAATCGGGTACTCACGGAGTTGCAACTCGGAACACGGTTGGTCGAGACGGAGCTAATCGTAACGTCCCAGAGCGAACGAATTCTTGAGAATTATACGCGGGCGCTGTGGCAGCAGGCAGGCCGCCTCTCTCCGGGAAGCCGCGGACCGAAGGAACCACACGATCTCAAGGGGCTAGGTGCGGACGTCGTCGTCTTTCTGTCACGGCAGCCGACGATGTCATTCGCTTGGCCGCTTCGCCAGTCGCCCGGCTTCTTTGTCGCGGTCCCGTCGCAGACGGTGACGCGAAACATCATCGCCCACGAGCTGGGGCACGCGCTGGGTCTCAAACACCAGAACAATCCCGGGGTGTTGATGTGCAGTCCCTGCCAAGAGGACCAGGTGATTGGCACGGCGTCGTTTTTGCCACTAACGCGGTACGACCGTCTGCGCCTGCGCGAGCTACACTCCGTGGCGCCGTAGCTCGATAAAGGCTTGACGAAATTGAAAGACAGCTCTGGGAGACCACGGTCTCGAGAGTCGTTGACTGACAAAGAGCGCCGACCGTTCCGAACTCGGGACGATCACCCCTCCGAAGAGATCACTCAGTTGCGGTACGTGCTGACCGGTGGCAGACGGACGCCAGTCTCACCTCTTCAGCGACCACCGCCAACCGTAACATGACGGTACCATCGATAGTCGCGTCGATTACCTCGCCCCGGCCTCAGGAAGCGATCCTCGGGACCTCGCCGCGCCGTCAGCGGCCGCGATACGACTCGACCGACGGCAGCTGCGCGCCGGACAAGTCGGCCGGAACGCTCTCCTCGGCTACTACCCTGTGGGTCAGCGTACCGATTCCCTCGATGCTGGCGCTGATCGTCTCGCCCGCCTGTAGGTACCCTGAGCCTGTCGCGCGCTCGACGCGACCGGCGCCGGTTCCGCCGGACGTCCCGCTTTGCAGAACGTCACCAGGGAATACAGTAATGAGCGACGACGCGTACTCGATCAGCTCCGGGATGTTATGGATCATGTCTCCTGCCCTGGCCTCCTGGACGGTTACGCCGTCGATGACCAGGCTCTGGTGCAGGCGCTCCATCGGATCGCCGTAGAACTCCTTTGGAACGATCCATGGCCCGTTGGGCGCGAATGTGTCATGGCCTTTACCGACGAACCAGTCCGAGACGGTTTCTCGCCCGGAGCCGTACCCCCCGGGTGGGCGCCCGCCGCGATCGGATATATCCATGGCGACCATGTAGCCGAACACGTGGTCGTATGCACGGCTTGCGGAGATGTACTTGCCTGTGCGGCCAAATACGATAGCCATTTCGACTTCCCATTCGATCCGGTCACGGCCGTAGGGCATCACGATGTCATCGCCGCTACCGATAACCGCACCGCGGCTGGGCTTGAGGAACAGGTAGGGTACGCCCCGGTTCTCCTGCCGCTCCTGGGTCCGCGCCGACAGTTCCTCCGTGGTGCAGCCTTCACACGCGTGCGTGTAGAAGTTGACTGCCGCGTTCATGATCTTGCCTGGGTACATGATGGGGGGGCGCGTCCGCAGTTCAGACACATCGTAGACGTAGTCGGCGCGACTGCTACCCGTGAGCTGGTTACTGTTCACGGTGTAGTTGACGATCTCGTAGAACCGGTACTTCAGGCCGTAGTCCCACCGGCCAATAAGCTCGATCATGTCCTCCGGCATCGGGACTTTCGAATACTGCGGGTTGGCTTCGAGCACTAGGTTTGCGACCTCGATATCGATGACGAGGGCATCGCGCAGCACGAGGCCCACGTGCGGCACGCCGTGGATATCGAAGGTGCCCACCTTGAATGGCTCGGCCGATTCCATCGCTTGGGCTGCCACGGGTGTTGGGCTTGCCAGCGTTACGAACACAATGAGACAAAGGGCGAATCGCATGAGTCTCCTTCTGTTGGGTTTCTACTGGTTATACTAAATACTGATTAGCGAAGATTGGTGACTCCGATTTCTACTCCGGCCCTGAGGGTGTGTCAAGAACCGGCCATTTATGACGCGCGTATGGCGCCGACTGCGAGCACCAGCCAACCGGCAGCAAAGCACAGTCCCCCGATTGGAGTGATCGCGCCTAACCAGCGAACGCCGGTCACTGACAATACGTACAAGCTTCCCGAGAAGATGACTATTCCGGCGACGAACAGCCATCCCGCGGATCCCACCCAGGCGTTGGGCCACCGCGAGGTCGCCCAAGCGACTCCGAGCAACGCCAGTCCATGGACGAGGTGATACCGTACGCCGGTTTCGAATACGGCCAGCATTTCAGGTGTGACTCGTCCTTGGAGTCCGTGCGCACCAAAGGCACCCAAGAGCACCCCTAGCCCGGATAACGCCGCCCCTGTAGCGAACCACACTGCATCCATAGAGCCGTATCATACATTGGTGCGTCGTGAGGGTAGGGTGCCGCTATTCGTATAGACTGGCGCATCCTGAATCTAGTCGAGAGGAACGCCATGAGAGCCACGAGAAATGCAGTCACGGTCTGGCTGGGCTTCGTCTTTCTGTTCGTCGGGTCGGCTCTGGCCCAGGTTGACGAATCTACCTTAGCCCAGGTGCAGAGGGAACGGGCTCCACTCATCGACACGATGAACGAGCTTGTCTCCATCGAGTCTGGGAGTCGAGATTTTGACGGTCTGTCGCGGATCGCCGAGGTGATCGCTGGTCGTCTGCGAATGCTCGGTGGCGACGTCGACTTGGTTGAACCTGCCGACATCTATCACATGCAGGATACTCCTGCGCAGATCGGACGATCGGTGGTGGCACGATTTCGTGGCACCGGCACGCGACGGATCCTCTTGTTGGCCCACATGGACACTGTCTACTTGAAGGGAACGCTCGCCGAGCAGCCGTTTAGACTCGAAGGGAATCGCGCCTATGGTCTCGGCATTGCCGACGACAAGCATGGGGTCGCGCTCATCCTGCATACCCTGTCTGTCCTCAGGGCGATTGGGTTCGACGATTACGGTCTTATCACCGTGTTGATCAACGCTGATGAGGAAGTGAGCTCGGCCGGGTCGCGGTCGCTTATCACCGCGCTAGGTCGTGAGCACGACGTGGTGTTCTCGTGCGAGAGCGGTGGCGACAATCGAGTGCGGTTGCGTACGTCAGGTATCGGTGCGTTCAAGCTCATCGTCAGAGGCCGAGCCGCTCATGCCGGGGCGGCGCCAGAACAAGGTCGAAATGCGCTGTACGAGCTGGCTCACCAAATCATGCAGACGCGAGACCTGTCGGATCCGGACGCAGGTCTCAAAATGAACTGGACGGTGGCCACTGGAGGAAATACACGAAACGTTATTCCTGCAGAAGCTGAAGCCACGGCCGACGTACGAGTGCTGCTGGTTGAAGACTATGACCGAATCGAGTCTGAGGTCAGACGACTGATGAGAAACCAGCTGATTCCGGACACGAAAATAGATCTCGTGTTTGAGCGTCGCCGCCCACCGCTCGTGTCCAACACGGCCTCTCGACGACTGGCAGCGCACGCACAAGAAGTGTATCGAGAGCTCGGAATGGAGCTGATCGTCGACGACGAAGTGTCCGGTGGTGGCACCGATGCGGCGTTCGCTGCACTTGAGACCGATGCGCCGGTCATCGAGGGGATGGGCTTGCAGACGTTCGGGGCCCACTCAAACGAGGCAGAGTATGTAAACCTGGAGTCGGTCGAGCCGCGGCTCTACCTCTTGACTCGCATGATCATGGACGTGGCCCTGGACAAACTGAGGAACAACTGATCGGGAACCACTGCTGAGCCTATAATGCGCGTTGGTTTATCTACGCAGGCTGGAGCGTCTCGTTGTGATGGCATCGACTTCCAATGTGTGTCGCCCGGGTCACTTGTGTTCGGCAAATGACATGGCCAAGCGACGGGTCGGGTTGGCACTGCGACGCCACATAGCGACCATCGGCCTATTTCTACTAGTGATGATGCCCAAGCCTGGGCTACTTGCTGGCAGTGCACCAACACTCGATGCAGATCGCGCCGGCCGTTTCGCGCGTCTGGCTCTCGACTGCGTCGAGCGAGAGTACCCCAACAAGATCTCGCATCTACTCAATCGAGACGCCGACGCTAGGCCACCACACGAGCTAACTCCGGCTTTTTTTGGGTGTTTCGATTGGCACTCCTCCGTTCATGGCCACTGGTTACTGGCGCGGCTGGCGCGGCTGGTTCCGGACGCTGCATTCACGGCCGATGCGCGTCAAGCGTTGGCGCGCAGCCTGACACCACAGAACGTCGCGGCGGAGGTGACCTATCTGTCGGCTGAAGGCCGGGCAACGTTCGAGCGACCATACGGGCTAGCGTGGCTACTGCAACTCGCCGCGGAGCTCAGGGAATGGAACGATGTGGAGGCACAGAGATGGTATACCGCTCTCGTTCCGCTGGAAAGAGTGGCCGCCAAACACGTTAAGGACTGGCTTCCGAATCTGAGTCATCCCATTCGGGTTGGCGAACACTCGCAGACCGCTTTTGCCTTTGGTCTGGTGCTCGACTGGGCCCGAGTAGTCGATGACGTTGAGATGGAACGATTGCTACGTAGCCGAATCAGTGACTATTACCTATCCGACCGCGCGTGTCCGCTTGGCTACGAACCGTCAGGGCAGGACTTTTTATCGCCGTGCCTTGCCGAAGCCGATCTGGTACGACGGGTACTAGCCCCCGAGGCATTTGCAAGTTGGTTGGATCACTTCCTTGCTGACATTCCTCGGCGGTCTAGCAGTGACTCGACGTGGTTAACACCGGTCGTTGTGACCGACCCGACTGACGGCAAGCTCGCTCACCTGGACGGCCTCAACCTTAGCCGAGCCTGGATGCTTGAAGGGATCGCGGCGGGTTTGCCTTCTGACGACTTACGCCGAGGGCCACTTGAGGAGAGTGCCCGGAACCACCGCAACGCCGGACTTGCGTCGGTTACCGGAGTGCATTACGAGGGCGGCCACTGGCTCGCGAGTTTTGCTACCTATCTGGTGACCCAGCGAGGGCACTCTTCATACTAAATCTGAGGGTGCATGCGCGCTTTTATAGTCGTCGTTCCCAGTGTCATCCCGTCGGGTAGACAGGCGGTTTACAATCGCGGATGGCCAGCCCCAATCTACTTGTTAAATCACTACTGAGTCTTGCTGCGCTCGTCGGCTTCGCGTTTTTCTTCACCGCAACGCTTCGCGATGTCACGTCTGAGCCGTACATCGTTCGCGAGAGTGACCTGCAACGCTGGACGGTAGCGCTGTCGACACGCTCTAACCCGGGGGGGGCGTTACTTTCACTGCAGCCGCCCGCGGAGCTTCCATTGGTACTCTTTGATCAGGTCTTTCAGAGGACCATGGCATCTTTTTCGTCGCCGGTTGAGCCCGGGATTCCACTTATCCTAAGAAACGAGTTCGAGACCGCATTGGTAGGAACGGTAGAGCCCGACGAATTAATGATGCTGGCCCGTGACGTCGGTCTGGAGACCACACGGCTCGAGCCTTCGTGTATGGCGGTGTATCGCACGACTGACGGGCGCGAACAGCAGCTGTTTTTCGTTCTCTTTGATCTACCGCAATTCGCCAGATTCCGAGCAGAGGTATCCACGCTTCTTGTCTTAAGGGGTGGCGACACGAGTCGTTTCAGTCTCGACGCGGTGACACCGGCGCTACTCGTGGCATGGTCTGAGGGGGCGCGGATCCAACAGACGCCGTCTCGGGCTGACCTCGAAGCCCACTGTGAGGCGCCGGTAGTGGCGGGCTGAGTAGCAGGTGGGTCGTCTGACAAGTGCGTCAGTGTATAAACGGCAGAGGGCATGAAATACGACAGCCGATGGCTTAAGGCCGAGGCTCAACGTGGACGGGTCGAGCGGTGACGATGACGACGGACCTTGTGGCACAGTTCGGACAGATCGATATTTATCTCTTTGATCAGATCATCAAGGGACGGATTTCGGACCGAGATACCATCCTGGATGCCGGGTGCGGTCACGGGCGGAACCTGGAGTATTTTCTTCGGTCTGGGTTCAATGTGTTGGCTGTTGACTGGGACTCCGATGCCGTGGCTGCTGTGATCCGCATGGCGGCCGATCTTGCACCGCAACTACCAGCTGAGAATTTCCGCGTGGAATCAGTCGAAGCAATGTCGTTCGCTGACGGTGTCGCTGACGTCGTGGTATGTAACGCTGTTCTGCATTTTGCGCGTGACGATGCAGCCTTCGATGCCATGGTACGGGGTAGCTGGCAGGTACTGCGGAACGGCGGGCTATTCTTTGCTCGACTCGCGTCGAGTATCGGTATGGAGGGACGTGTCACGCCCCTGGACGGGCGCCGCCACTGCCTTCCCGATGGGACTGCGCGATATCTGGTCGACGAACCACTCCTGAGGCGGTACGGTCGAACCCTTGGTGGAATTCTTGTCGAGCCGCTGAAGACGACGGTGGTTCAAGATCAGCGATGCATGACCACCTGGGTGTTACGCAAAGGCGTCTGATCCTGGCAGAGGATTTTTATGACGCGAGCTGTTTCACAGTTAACGGTCTTCCTGGCGCTGACGAGTCTCGTCACCACCGGTGTGGGAATGGTGTATGCCCAGGACGACGAGCAAGATCTGGGTTGGTTCGACACGGCCGAGTTGACCGTAGTGTCCACGAGTGGTAATGCAAACAGTAGTACCGTCGGTTTCAAAAACGAGCTCATGAGGACTTGGGAGAGCTCGGATCTTCTGATTGCTGTCGGTGCCCTCCACGCCGAGTCGACCACACTAACGAGAATGGCGGTTGGCGCCTCGGTCGTGGATTTCCAGTTGACTGAAAGTGCAGTCAGCGAGGTCACGGTCGAAAATTACTACGCGCGCGGGCAGTATGACAGGGACGTGAATCCGCACACGTTCTGGTATGCCGGGGCAGGATGGGAGCGGAACACCTTTGCCGGGGTTCAAAACCGTTATTCCTGGGGAGGAGGTCTGGGGAACACGTGGGTCGACAGCGATATCTCGATTTTCAAGACCGGATATGGTGTCACCTACACGGTTCAGAATGACGTCGTCCCGACGACTGGCAATGACACCTTCGGCGGTCTGCGTCTGTCATATGACTACCGGAGGCAATTGACGGAGAATACTGAGTTCGTGAGCGTGTTGGTTACCGATGAAAATTTCAGTGACACCGAGGACCTCCGGGCCGATCTGACCAACGGGGTAGCCGTGAGTATCAATAGCCGCCTCGCACTCAAGGTTAGTTGGCAACTGTTGTTCGACAACTTGCCGTCTGAGGTCGGTATTCCTCTGATAGCAGTGAGCGGAGGCTCGACAGGAGATACAGTCTTGGTTGAGTTGGACGGTGTCGACAACCTCGTGACGTTCGCGCTCGTTGCAAGCTTTTAAACCTCACGTTGGATCCTCGTTGGTGGTACCTTCGGCCTGCCGCTCGTCTGGCTCTACTCACGGGCTCGTCTGGAGCGCCGCGATGCGGTAGGGACGCTGTTGGTCGATCAGAAATGCTGTCTTGTTGGAGAACCTGGCGGCCCGTTGCCGCGGATAGAGTGGTCGGCACCCACATCGACGACAGTCAGAGCGATTTCGGTGTGGCTGTAAATCACGGTCATCACGAACGCACTAACGCGATATTTTCCCGTATGGTTGACGTTGGTGCAGCGGTCCAGTAGGAGGCCATAAGATCGACACGGTCGTCGTACGCCACAATCATTGGGCCCGTCTGTCATGCTGGTCTTTCGCGTCCATATCGCCGCCATTCTTGGTGAGACGCCTCAGCGTCGCTAGATTTCCCCGCCACACCGTGTCCTCCTATTTCTGGGGTCACCGACTCCACTATCCGACCCTGTTCGTATCACGCCTTACGGTCAGTTTTTTGTCTCTGGCCGCATGTTCGCCCAAAACAGGAGGTAGAATAAGTCGCTGATACTTAAGTAAGTAGGGCAGTGACTATGTCACCGCTAAGGAGGAAAGAACTGTGTCACTACGTATCAACGCAGAGGCGCCTAATTTTACCGCCGAAACGACAGAAGGGACGATTACGTTCCACGACTGGATCGGGGATGGGTGGGCCATTCTGTTTTCACACCCGAAGGACTTTACACCGGTCTGCACGACAGAGCTCGGGACAGTTGCCGGTCTCAAGCCTGAGTTCGTGAAACGTAACTGCAAGGTGATCGGCATCAGCGTGGACGGTGTCAGTAACCACGAGAAGTGGTCGAAGGATATCGAGGTTTCGCAGGGCCACGCGGTGAACTATCCCCTGATCGGTGACCCAGAGTTAAAGGTTGTCAAGATGTACGACATGCTGCCTGTCGACGCAGGCAACACATCGGAAGGGCGGACCCCAGCGGACAATGCCACGGCTCGGTCGGTCTTCGTCATCGGTCCGGACAAGAAGATCAAGGCAACGCTGACCTATCCGATGAGCACGGGTCGTAACTTCGACGAAATCCTTCGTTTGGTTGATTCGTGTCAGTTGACAGCAACCAAGAAGGTCGCGACACCTGCGAACTGGCAGCAGGGGAACGACGTCATCATCCTGCCGTCCGTAACGGATGAGGCGGCAAGGGAAACATACCCAGATGGATGGGAGTCGCCTCTGCCGTATATCCGCGTTGTGCCTCAACCCAAGTAGTGTCGATGTAACGCAGGAAACTGTTCGGGTGCTGAGGCGTGGCGTTTCGGGGGCCCGAGAGTCATCCTAGCTGCAACCGAGATTACTAGGTCGGACGACCACAACGGATGGCTCGCTAGTCACTCATCAAGGCGAACGGGTTGGGATACGTAGTTGCTGCCCGACACGAATCGTCGTATTTCGTCCCAGGTTGTTGGCTGACTGGATAGCTCTGACACTCGTGCCGTAGTGACTGGCGAGCGCGCCGAGCGTGTCTCCGTTCGTCACACGGTGCGTGATGTAGGTCGGCTTGGGCGCCTCGGGCCGAACCTTGAGTACCATTCCCGGGGTGAGTGACTCGTCCCAGAAGAGCGTATTGTCCCTGATGATCCGCCACGGCTGCGATTTTCGAGCGTCGGCAATTGTCTTCAAGGTATCTCCTGGTACGACCCGATGCTCGTTGTATTTCCCGGTCCAGGCCAGCGGCACCCTCAAGACCTGCCCGACTGGAAGCGTCTGGAGCCGCCACAGGCTGTTGGCGTCACGGAGTGCCTCGAGGGCGACTTCAAGAGTAAACGCCAGGTTGAAGTAGTTATCGCCATGCCGCGTGGTGTACTCGACATCGTTACCGCTGAGTGAGAGTAAGTTGGTTCGCGGCGATGGTGGAATGGCCATGACCTGTCCGGGCCGGAGAGCCCGGGTTGACAGAAACGGATTATGGAGGCGTAGCTGCAGGATCGAAATATTGCTCCGCTCCGAGATGCTCCACCAGTCATCACCGTCGCGAACGTCGACCAGGGACAGTTGTTCGGCGTGGTGTCGAATCGATCGTGCATGCAGTTTAAGCACGCTGCGGTAATGACCCACTCCGAGCACATACTGCAGAGACTCGAGCGGTGGGCGTCCCCTACTCACACGCCCAGGACCGCCGTTGTAAGCCGCCAGTGCAAAGTCCTCTCGGTCGAAACGGGCGATCATTTGTGAGAGATATTTCACGCCGGCCTCGATATTGGTGTCGACCTGGAGCGAGCGGAACGTGGCCGGCATGACCTGAAAGTAGCCCTGTGCGCCGGCCCATGAGCTGAGGTTCTGGTTGCCTCCTGATTCGTACAGGCAGACGGCCCAAGCCAGATCAACGTCAACACCGTACGACTCGGCATGCCGGGCGATCTCCCCCTCGATTTCCATCACCTTCCGGTAGATTCCAAGGAACGCTGGCGAGAACTCTTCAACTGGGAGAGTGCGAGTGTCGTAGATGGGTTGGACGGCGGGTTTCGCCAGGAGTGGAGATGAGGTCCCAAGGGTGACGGCGACGGAGGCAAGCGTGAGCCACCCAGCGGCTCGATGGGTCAAGAGATGCGACATGGCGGTCTCCGTGACTCCATTATCGTTCAATTCGAAGCTCGACATTAAAGCATAATGGTACGTATGTCCAAGCTGGTTTGTGCGCAGCGAACACAGGGGTTTACCGAGTCGGTGATACGGGAGATGACACGCCTGTGCCGCCGACACGACGGGGTCAATCTGTCGCAGGGCTTTCCAGATTTTCCGGCGTTTCAGCCTGTTAAGGATGCCGCGAGTTCAGCCATTCAGGACGATGTCAACCAATACGCCATTACGTGGGGGGCGCCCGAGCTACGTTACGCCGTCTCCAGGGAATTTACGCGCCGCTACGGCGTCACGGTCGATCCAGAGAGCCAAGTGACGGTCTGTTGCGGGGCGACCGAGGCCATGATGTCGACGCTGCTGGCTGCGGTCGATCCTGGCGACGAGGTCATCGTGTTTGAGCCGTTCTACGAGAACTATGGGCCTGACGTGATGCTGTCTGGGGCAACCGCCCGGTATGTCACGCTTCGTGAGCCGGACTGGACGTTTGATGTTGACGAGTTAACACGCGCGTTCACGAACCGGACAAAAGCGATCATCATCAACACCCCGAATAATCCAACTGGAAAGGTTTTCTCCCGTGACGAACTCAGTTGTATCGCCGATTTATGTCAGCAGTGGGGTGTCCTGGCGATCACGGATGAAATCTATGAGCACATCTTGTACGACGGAGCACAGCACTTACCGATGGCCGCTCTTGACGGGATGGCCGACTTGACAGTCACGATCAACAGTTTGTCGAAGACCTACAGTGTGACTGGTTGGAGGGTTGGATGGGCGATTGCACCGGACTGGCTGACGGCAGGTATTCGGAAGGTGCATGATTTTTTGACGGTCGGGGCGGCGGCTCCCCTCCAGGAAGCGGGGGTCGCCGCACTGTCACTTCCGGACTCGTATTACACCCAGCTCGCGTTGGAATATCAGCGGCGCCGCGATTTACTGCTTGAGATTCTCGAGCGGCATCGGTTCGTCTGCTATCGCCCGAAGGGCGCGTACTACATCATGACGGACATCAGCCATTTTGGGCTAGGCAACGATATGGCCTTCGCCCGTCGACTGGTTGAGAATGGGGGTGTGGCGACGGTTCCAGGCAGCAGCTTCTACCACACTCCAGAGCTGGGTCAGAGCCAGGTCAGGTTTTGCTTCTGCAAGCGCGATGAAACGCTCCATGAAGCTGATCGACGGCTGGCACGGCTAGGAAACTAGAACCGAAAGAAGCCAGAGAAGCACATCTCTTTGAACTTGAAATCACCGAAGTCGCGGTTGAAAAGCAGTCGATATTGATCCCAATCACGCGCCTAAAGTTGACCGGTCCCTAGATATTGACGCGGACCAAGCGAACCGAGTAGTCCTTCTCCAGGGCATCCGGTAGCTTGAACGCGGTGCACACTTCGTACCACTGGTCCACTGTTTCTTGAGGTTTCCCCCCATGGCTATCTCGAGCGGAGTGGTTCAAGTCTGTGACAATGACGTAAGCGGACATATAGAACTGTTATTCTGATCTGTTGCGAATCGGCGCCTCACTGCGGAAGCTTATTCCCTACCTCGCTCGTTACCGGCGTCGTTTCGCGGTGGGGTTCGTCTCTCTTATTCTTGCAACCGGCATCCAGCTCGTCTCGCCCTGGGTTCTCAAGCTCGCGGTTGACGATCTTACGCGGGGTGTGACTCGTCAAAAGCTGGCGGTCTACGCCGGCGTGTTGATCGCGGTCGCTTTGGTGGGCGGATATTTCCGCTTCCTGATGCGTCGCATCGTGATTGGAATTTCCCGGCAAATTGAGTACGACCTCAGGAACGACTTCTTCTCGTGTCTGCAGCGTCTGCCCCTTGCCTATTTTCAGAGGCACCGAACCGGTGACCTTATGTCGCGCGCTACCAACGATCTAAATGCGGTGCGGATGATGGTCGGGCCAGCCATTATGTACTCCTGCACCACGTCTATCGTCTTCGTTGTTGGCGTACTGATGATGCTGTCTATTTCCCCTCAGCTCACTCTGTTGGTTCTGCTTCCACTACCGTTCGTCTCGTTGGTAGTCAGGGGATTCGGTCGCGCTATCTATCGGCGGTCTGAGCAGATTCAAGAGGCACTTGCGCACCTGAGTTCGACGACTCAAGAGGCACTGGCCGGCGTCAGGGTGGTGCGGGCGTACGGGAGAGAGGCTGTCGAAATCAAACGGTTTCGTCGGTCGAACGATGACTATCTCAGTCGAAGCCGAGCCGTGATTCAACTACAGGGGCTGTTCTATCCAAGCATGTCGCTGTTTCTGGGTCTGTCAGCACTGATCGTCCTGTGGTTGGGCAGTCGTCTTGTCGTAGCCAATCAAATCACCGTCGGGGACTTCGTGGCCTTTAACGGCTATCTGGTGATGCTTAGCTGGCCGATGATTGCGTTCGGTTGGGTTACCAACATGCTGCAGCGGGGTCTTGCAGCCTGGCGCCGTATGCTCGACGTTCTGGAGACCCTGCCGTCGATTAGAGACCCGGGTCCACACCCGAGTCTGAGGACACCGAGTGACATTGTGGGTAGGGTCGAGTTTCGCGACCTCACGTTCGCGTACGACGGTCAGTCGGTGCTGGACGGTGTCTCGGTAACCGTGGAGCCGGGTCAAATGCTGGCGGTGGTAGGGCCCACCGGCGCGGGAAAATCGACACTTGTCGATCTTCTTCCGCGGCTTCTTGACCCGCCATCTGGTTCCGTTCTGATCGACGGTGTTGACGTGAGAGAGATCCCACTGTCGGTGCTTCGTGGTGCCATTGGGTATGTTCCGCAGGAGCCATTCCTCTTTTCCAGGTCGATTGCTCACAACGTGGCTTTTGGCACCCTCGGATCAGAACTCACGGCGAGAACTGATTCCAACAACTGTTCAATTTCCCAAGTGGTTGACATCGCGCGTCTTGACAAAGACATCGTCGATTTTCCGGAAGGCCTCGACACCATGGTCGGTGAGCGCGGGGTCACTCTTTCGGGTGGCCAGAAACAACGTACGGCGATTGCGCGCGCGCTCCTGATCGACCCTCGAATCCTGATCCTTGACGACGCCCTGTCTGCGGTCGATACGCAAACTGAGGAAGAGATCCTCATCCAGCTTCGGCGCCGATTCCGACAACGGACGTCTATCGTGGTCTCGCATCGGATTTCGACTGTCCGAGAGGCCGATCTGATTTTGGTGCTCGACCAGGGCAAGGTGGTCGAGTGCGGTACCCATGACGAGTTAGTGCGGCAGGCCGGCTTGTATGCGGGGTTGTATCGGAAACAGCTGTTGAAAGCTGAGCTCGAGGCGTCCTGAGATGTCGGTAACGCCAATGGATGAGGAAGTAGTTGGTAAGGCTTACGACTCGCGGTTGATGCGGCGACTGTTGGGCTACCTGCGTCCACATTGGTCCGGTGTGACGGTCGCTCTGGTCGCCATCGCTGGCCATTCGATAATGCAGCTGGCGCAGCCCTACCTTACCAAGGTGGTCATCGACCAGCACATCCTGACTGGCGCTCTCGACGGTCTCGATCAAATTGCCTTGCTCTTCCTCGTCATCCTTCTGACATCGTTCGTGCTCGAATACGCCGAGACCTACACGACGCAGATGATGGGGCAACGGATCATGTATGACCTGCGGATGCAAGTCTATCGGCATTTGCAACGCCTGGATGTTCGCTTCTACGACCGAAATCCAGTGGGGCGATTGATGACCAGGGTGACCACTGACGTCGATGCACTCAATGACTTGTTTGCGTCGGGTGTAATCTCGGTCTTCCGCGATCTCTTCACGTTGCTTGGCATCATGGCAATTCTGCTCTTCATGGACTGGCGTCTCGCTGTGGTAGCGTTCTCCGTCTTGCCGTTGATCGCGGTCGTGACTCTCTGGTTTCGCGCCCACGCTAGAGAGTCCTACCGGCGGGTACGCGGCTGGGTGGCTCGGATCAACGCTACGCTGCAGGAGAACATCACCGGTATGTCGACGGTTCAACTTTTTCGACAGGAGCGCCACAGCTTCGGACAGTTTGACGACATCAATCGTGCTCATCGAGACGCCAATCTGGACTCGGTGTTCTACTACGCGACTTTTTATCCCGCTATCGAGTTCGTGGGAGCGTTGGCTACCGCACTCATTATTTGGTTTGGCGGTGGCTGGACGCTTGAGAATACTTTGACGTTGGGGTCGCTGGTGGCTTTCCTACAGTATTCTCAGCGGTTCTTTAGGCCGATCAGCGACCTTTCGGAAAAGTTCAACATTCTGCAGTCAGCTATGGCGTCGTCTGAACGTGTCTTTGATCTGCTCGACACTTCAGCCGAAATCACCGATCGCCCGACATCGCGCGCGGTGACCAAACCGCGAGACGGTCGGCTCACGTTTGACCATGTGTCGTTTGCCTACCGCGACGAGGATGTTCTGCGCGACGTGTCGTTCAGTATCGCGCCTGGTGAACGGGTTGGGATTGTCGGCGCGACCGGTGCTGGGAAGACGACGCTCATTAATCTCCTGCTTCGTTTCTACGATGTTAACCAAGGAAGCGTGTCGGTCGATGGCGTCGATGTGCGCGACATGTCGCTGTCTAACCTGCGGTGTCGGTTTGGGCTCGTCTTGCAAGAGGGTTATCTGTTTTCAGGGACTATTCGCGACAACATCGCGATGGGTCAGGAGAGGTTGACGGATGACGCGATCCTGACGGCGGCCCGCCACGTACACGCCGACCGTGTCATCGATCGATTATCCGATGGCCTCGATAGTGTGGTGGTTGAACGGGGCGCCACACTTTCGGTCGGAGAGAAGCAACTTCTGTCGTTGGCCCGGGCGCTCGCGTTTGACCCGGCTGTTCTCATTCTCGACGAGGCGACCTCAAGTATCGACACCGACACTGAGTTACTGATTCAAGATGGACTACGGACACTGATGCACGGACGCACGACGATTGCGATCGCGCACCGACTGTCGACGGTACAGGATATGGACCGGGTGATCGTGTTTCACCGTGGGGAGCTCAGAGAGTCGGGGACCCATCAGGAACTGCTGGCCCTGCGCGGGATCTACTACCGACTCTACCAATTGCAGTACAAGGATCAGGAGTTCGACGGCCGTTAGCAGCTGGTTCCATAGGGTCCGGACACTGACCTCAGGAATCAGTCGCGCGAAAGTGTTCGTACCCGGCTGGAAGCGCCGTCGGGTTGCCGTTGTGCACCAACACCAGGGCAGGGTCCTTGGTCATTTGTCCGATCCGTGTCACCGCGAGCTTGCCGGCAAGGCGCTGGGCTGCGGCCACCCGCCGACGCATACTGGGCGGTGCTGTAAACAGCAGTTCGTAGTCCTCACCGCCCGTCATTGCCTCCAGGATTGGGTCTGCATCGTGGATCTCAGACCAGTGCCTGGCTCCAGGTGCAATCGGGATGAGTGTGGCGTCGATCCTCGCCCCGACTGCGCCGACTTGGGATAGTTGACGAATCCCGTCAGCGAGTCCGTCGCTGAGATCGATACAAGCTCGAGCGGCACGGTTTCTCCCCAGCTGAGTGCCGAGCCGGACGCGAGGCTCTGGCCAGAGGTATCGGTGCCTGCAATCTTCCATGGCTACCCCCATCGGCTGATCGGGTTTTCCGTCTCTCATCCATGAGAGACCAGTGGCTGCACCACCGATCTCACCGCTTACGTACAAGTCGTCGCCTGGGAGTGTCCCGGTGCGTGTAAGGATACGCCGACGTTTGACGCTGCCCACTGCGGTCACATCAAGAGACAACGCACCACCCGACCGAGTAATGTTCCCTCCAACCAACGCCGTTTTGAACCGGGCTGCCAGTGCCAACAGACCGTCGAGTATGTTGTCGACGTCGGAGACCAGAAGCTTGTCAGGGAGACAGAGTGACAGGAGCGCGTATCGGGGTGTTGCGCCCATCGCCGCCAGGTCACTGAGGCTTGCGGTCAGGACCTTTCCGCCGGCCGCGTCCATCGGGGTGAGTGTCCGGTCGAAGTGCACACCTTCTACCATTGTGTCGGTCGTGATGACCGAGAGGGACCCGCGGTCAGACTCGACGACGGCGGCATCATCGCCGATACCCAGGATCACTGATGGCGGGGGGGGAGGCACGCGGGTGTGGATACGGCGAATGAGCGCGTGCTCACCGAGGTCGGTGACGGTCTGATCGGTCAACGCATGATCCATGACTCTCGGATTATGGCACCTGACTCATCTGGCGCAGTCAATTGCCCGGGTCTCTCGGATGACCGTGACCTTGATCTGTCCCGGGAACTGAAGCTCATTCTCAACCCTCTTGGCGATGTCCTTGGACAGCCAGACAGCTTCTTCGGTCAATGCTCTCTCGCGGTCCATGGCCGCAGCTTGTCGAATTCTGGACTCCTCTTCAGCGGTCCGTTGGAGTTTGTGGGCCTCTTCTCTGGCGGCCAGTACAATCTCCTTCTTCCGCGTGTCCGCGTCGCGTTCAGCGTCGAGCACGAGGCGCTGGGCCTGTTTGGAAGATCGAAAGATCGTGTCCGCGATCCATTGCTTGGTGACAATCCAGACAAGAAAAGGGCCCAGACCGGTGGCCAGGATGACACTCAGCGCCGTCGACTCGGAAAGCAGCTGGTTCATGCGCACGTTCCTAACGGAACCTGCGGCGGGGTCCGCTGGTTACGGGTGTCACGGGAGGCTGACGTGGAGAGAGAGACCCCGCGCTGCCGTGTGGGGAGGTCGTATGAACCTGCTCTAGCAGGTGGAGCCGCTCAGGAGCTTCGCTTCAGGCTTCCTCACTCGAAGGCATGCACACCACGAAGCATCGCAGCTCACTTCGATATAACGTTGGTTCAAACGAGCCCCTAGACCATCACGCACATTGCAGGGAAAATCAAAACTTCACGCCATCCACCAACCGTCAATTGGTTCGTGACTGCATTAATACACGCCGATATTCCGTCTTGGTCATCATCTTAAGGGGAAGCTTGATTACTGGCAAGCGGGTGTGACGGGAGGCTATGGGTCGGCTAAGGCTTTATCCACGAGCTGTTCGAGTTCGAGTGTTGCCATTTGGACAGCCCCGTCAGGTGTGCCACCACTTTGGCGAAGCCGGAAGTACTCGTCCGCGATGTTTAGGGCAGCGAGAACAGCGACGCGGAGCGAGTCGCCTCCGGCGATTCGTTCACCTGCGACCTGCATCTTCTGGTCAACATACGCGGCGAGCTGGGTAACGTAGCTCGAGTCAAGGCTGCTACGAATTGGATATCGTTGTCCCAAAATTTCCACCGTCACGACGACTCCAGATACATCAGACATGGTGCGTTTCGGTCGGTTCCTAGATGCCGATTTCCTCGAGCTGCTCGAGCATAGCGGTGACGCGGGTCCGAATCTGTTCCCGCTCATCCAGCAGGTTCGCGATTTCGGCACTCGTGTCCTCGGCGCTCGAAAGTTGTGCTTTGAGATCCTTAACCTCGTGACTCAAGCGAAGGTTGTCCTCGATCGTTTGTGAGAGCTCGCCACGGGTGCGCTCAAGTACGGCGATGAGGTCTCTGATTTTGTCAGTCAGGCGTTCGATCGACTCGACATCGACGGCATGTGTGGACATGTAACCTCCGGGTTTCTTCGCCACAGAGCTCGTAACACTCCAGACGTTAGCGTAGCGTCGCGCCGTGCTGATCCTGCAAGGCCGCCACGACAGCATGCACCGCTGCTTGAACCTCGATATCGGTGAGGGTGCGGTCGGATGCGCGGAACGTCAGACGCAGCGCGAGGCTCACGCACCCGTCTGGCACTCCTGAACCGACGTAGCGGTCGAATTCACGAACGCTCACGAGCGTATCGGGTGCGGCGGCCTGGATCGTGTCACGAACGGCGGCGGCAGGCAAGGTTCTATCGACGCTCAGAGCCAGGTCACGGACCACAGACGGATAACGAGGCACCGGCGTCGCATGCAGCTTGTTTCGGTCCACGGCAACCTCGGCCAACGCCACCAAATCGAGCTCAGCTACGTAGACCTCGTCACCCGTGCTGGGGAAGCCTCGGTTGGTGGCGATCGTTGGTGTGAGCTGTCCGAAGATGCCGAGCGACACTTGTTCACCCGTTCTACGTGATATCCCGGTGATGCTTGAGGCCCTGCCGGTCACGAGCACGCGGCTGACGGTTTGCTCGAATAGAGGAGTGGCACCGAGTGCCTCGCAGGTTCGTTCGACCAGCCCCTTGATGTCAAAGAGATCCACCGGGCGTAATGGCGCACTCCAATGCTCGGGTGCACCACCGCCTGTAATAGCGATGGCGATGCCGAGGGTTTCGCCGGTGGTCCGTCGGAAGCGTTTCCCGATCTCGAAGAGTCTAATGTCACGTTGCTCACGACGCCGATTTCGGATCAGTGAGTCAAGCAAGCCCGGAAGGAGCGATGGTCGAAGTACCGTAAATTTTTCGGAAAGTGGGTTCGCGATACTCACCAAATCGCTTTCGTCTTGTACGAATGGTGCGGTCGACGTGTGATCGGAGAAGCTGAAGTTGATCGCCTCTGAACATCCTCCGGACGTCAACACTCGATGTAGTAGACGCTGACGTCGCTGATACGGACTCAGCGGCGCCGGAGGCTGGAGCAGCGGCGGAAATGTGGAGGCTAGACGGTCGTATCCGTAGTGTCGCGCGACTTCCTCGATTAAATCGATCTCGCGACCGATGTCGACCCTCCACGTCGGAATGCCGATCTGCCACTGTGGTCCCTCGTCTGCCGGTGTGGCACTGGCACTGGTGCTGGGTGACGATACACTGAAACCGAGCCGGTCGAGCGTTGTCATGACGAACGACGGGTCGACGTTGACTCCGAGGACCCGAGCGATGCGGGTGTGGCGCAGCGTGACCGTCTTGGAGGGCTTCGGGTGAGGATATGTGTCGACGATTGATCCCCGGATCCGGCCGGCCCCCGTTTGTTCGAGTAGTGTCAGTGCGCGCCGCATGGCCACAACCGGCGCTTCTATATCGGCGCCGCGCTCGAATCGATAGGAGGCGTCGGTCGACAGCGCAAGGCGTTTGCTGGTACGACGGACTGAGGTCGGGCGAAAGTAGGCACTCTCGAGGGCGACCACCCGCGAGTGGTTGGACACCTCTGAATCTGCACCACCCATGACGCCGGCGACGGCGTGGGAGCGGACGGCATCGGCGATCACCAGCATCTCATGGTGAAGTCGTCGCTCTTGCCCGTCGAGTGTTCTCAACGTCTCGCCGGAGGCCGCCTTACGGACCCGAATGGATCGGTCGGCAAGCGACTCCAAGTCGAAGGCGTGCATCGGGTGACCGAGTTCCAGCATCACGTAGTTCGTGATGTCGACGATGTTGTTGATCGGTCGGACTCCTGCCGCGTCGAGGCGCGCCGCGAGCCAGGTCGGTGACGGACCAAGCGTGATGTCTGCCACGGAAGCGACGTATCGAGGACACAAGTCTGGGTCGTCGATCGCGACCGACACGTCGGAGCTGCCCCCAGCGGTCGTCAGCGCGGCTGTCTCATCGACGCGCGGCGCCCGGAGCTCGGTACCGTAGATGGTAGAGACTTCGCGCGCAATCCCGAACACGCTTAGGCAGTCGGGACGGTTGGTCGTGATTTCGAGATCCAGCACCGCATCGTCGCCGTTACCTTGGACGGTTGCGGGCGCCAGTTCGATAGCTGACACCTCGAATCCCCGCATCGTTAACACCGCGGCTAATTCATCGATGCTGACGTCGACGGCGACGAAGTCACGAAGCCACGAGACGAGGATTCTCAATAGGGAAATTGCTCCAGAAGACGGAGGTCATTGTCGTAAAACAAACGGATGTCCTCGACTCGATACTTAAGTAAGGCGACCCGGTCGATGCCTAATCCGAACGCCCACCCAGTGTACCGTTCCGGGTCGTATCCAACCGCTTCGAAGACGGCAGGGTGAACCATCCCGCTCCCCAAAATTTCGAGCCATCCCGTCTTCTTGCATACAGGGCATCCATTGCCTTGGCAAAACACGCAGGTGATGAAAACCTCAGCGCTTGGTTCGGTATACGGGAAGAAGCTCGGACGAAACATTACGTTGATTTCTGGGTCGAATAGCTGACGCAGAAAATACTCAAGGGTGCCCTTAAGGTCGGTCATCGTCACGCGCTTACCCACGAGAAGACCTTCCACCTGTTGAAACATCGGTGAATGAGTCAGGTCGGGTGTGTCGCGACGATACACCAGTCCGGGCGCAATGATGCGAACGGGCGGTTCGTGGGTTTCCATATACCGGATTTGCATCCCGGAGGTGTGAGTCCTGAGCAGTGTGGCTGGATGCGTGTCCAATGGGCCGGAGGCCTCAAGCGGTTCTTCGAGGTAGAGCGTGTCCTGCATGTCACGCGCCGGGTGGTCGGCCGGCATGTTGAGGGCTTCGAAGTTGTGGTAATCGTCTTCGGCTTCCGGGCCGTGCAGAATCTCGAAACCGAGACTGGAAAAGATGTTCTCGATCTCCTCCCGAAGGATTGTTAGCGGGTGGCGATGGCCAAGAAGAGTGTTACGCCCAGGCAGTGTGACATCGACCGTTTCCACAGGAGTCGCGACTGCCTCCAGATGGTCTCGTTTCTCGGCGAGTGCAGCTTCGAACTCCTTCTTGAGCGCGTTAGCTCGTGTTCCGAGGGCCCGGCGTTGGCTGGGCGGAGCTGATGCCACACTTTTGAGCAGGGCCGCCACAGCTCCGCGCTTTCGGCCAAGATAGCGGTCGTGGAGCTTCTGGAGGTCTCGCTCACCCTGGACGTCGTCGAGTTCACTCTGGAACTCGGTGCGCAGCCGGTCGATGTCTGAAGAGGTAGTCACCCGCGAAGAATTCGCGACGGCATTAGGTGGCCCTCGCTTCTTTGGCTTGGGCGGCCAGATAGGCGAATGCATTGGGTTCCCGAACGGCGAGGTCAGCTAGGGCCTTACGGTCCAGACCTACGCCGGCGGTCTTGAGGCCCGAGATGAACTGGCTATAGCTCAAGCCATGCTCACGGGCCGCCGCGTTAATCCGAATCACCCACAGCCGACGGAAGTCACGTTTCTTGCGCCGCCGGCCCACGAAGGCGTACGAAAGCGATGTGTCGACCGCTTCTTTGGCGGCCCGATACAGCTTGCTCTTCGTCTGGTAGAACCCTTTGGCTCGCGCCAGAAGGCGTTGCCGTTTACGTCGTCGCAGGGGGCCACGTTTCACTCGAGGCATGTATCTGCTCCTAAATACTCTTCAAGAAAACGCCTGGCGGCTGTTTCCTGGCTACTTATACGGGATCATCTTAGCCACGCGCGGCGTGTCGGCGTCTGACACGACAGTCGTGCCACGTAGACCCCGACGACGTTTGGCCGTCTTACTTGTCAGGATATGTTGCTTGAACGCCTTGGCGTGAGTGACCTTTCCGGTCCCGGTTTTGTTAAACCGTTTGGCGGCGCCGCGGTGAGTCTTGATCTTTGGCATATGCTGCTTCGTCTACTGACCCTTTCGGGCTCCTGTCTTGCTAGTCAGGATGGTGTGCATCTGGTTGCCTTCCATCCGCGGCATTGTCTCTTGTGTCGCGACTTCTTGGAGCTCCTCGACCAGCCGGCTCAGGATGTGACGCCCAAACTCCGGATGTGCTAACTCGCGTCCCCTAAAGAAGATTGTCGCCTTTACCTTGTCTCCGTGCGCGAGGAATCGCTCCACGTGCTTCTTCTTGAATTGGTAATCATGCTCATCCACCTTGGGTCGGAACTTGATTTCCTTGATCTCGATCGTCTTTTGTTTCTTCTTGGCCTGTCGAGTTCGTTTCTGTTCCTCATACTGGTACCGGCCGTAGTCGGTGATGCGACAGACCGGCGGTTGCGCAGTTGGCGATACCTCGACCAAGTCGAGGCCCTTGCCGCGGGAGATAGTCAGGGCTTCTTGGGGTGTCATGACACCCAGTTGCTCTCCCTCGTCGTCGATCACTCGGATCTCTCGGACCCGAATACGTTCATTGATACGCGCGCTGCTCTGACGAAAATCTCGTCTGGGTCCTCGAAAAGCGATCTCGACCTCCTAGGAACACACGATTGTCACGAAAGGTCACGCACCTGGCCGGTTCCGGCTGTCTTGCCCGGCAGCGGGGGCGCGTTTCACTCGAACTTCCTCGAGTGCGGCCTGCAGAAATCCATTGACCGTCTGGGTGCCGCGATCGCCAGTACCTCCACTTCGGACCGCAACACTGTCTTCAGCTACCTCACGATCTCCAACTACAAGCATATACGGAATTTTTTGGATTTGCGCCTCGCGGATCTTATATCCAATCTTTTCCTGCCGCGCATCAACGGTGACACGCAACCCAGCCGAGCTCAGCCGTTCCTCGACTGACCGTGCGTACTCAGCGTGGCGGTCGGCGATAGGAAGAATCGTGGCCTGAACGGGGGAAAGCCAGAGTGGAAATCTTCCAGCATAGTGCTCAATAAGGAGTGCGATGAAGCGTTCAAAGCTGCCAAAAATTGCCCGATGGATGACCACCGGACAGTGTTCGGCGTTGTCTGCCCCAATATACTTCAGCTTGAATCGTCGCGGAAGCTGGTAATCCAGCTGGATTGTGGCGCACTGCCACTTCCGGCCGAGTGCGTCGGTGACGTGAAAATCAATCTTGGGTCCGTAGAAGTTCCCTTCCCCCTCCGAGACCGCATACGACTGTTTCGTGAAGTCGATTGCCGCCTTGAGTTGTTGTTCCGCGTGATTCCACGTCTCGATCTCACCAAGAAATTCATCGGGTCGCGTGGATAACTCGATCGTGTACTCGAGACTGAAGTCACGGTAGACCCGACCGACCAGTCGAAGGAGCCGTTCGACTTCTTCACGGATTTGGTCCTTCGTGACAAAACAGTGCGCATCGTCCTGGGAAAATTGCCGAACCCGGGTGAGTCCGGACAGCACGCCAGACGCTTCGTTGCGGTGCAGCACTCCCTGATCGTAAAAGCGCAGGGGAAGGTCACGATAGCTTCGCACCTGACTGGCAAAGACCAACATATGGGCGGGGCAGTTCATCGCTTTTAGCCCGAAAGGTTCACCTTCGGACTCCACGAGGAACATGTTCTTCCGGTAGTGCTCCCAGTGGCCAGATGTCTCCCATAGCTGCCGGTTGAAGACGAGCGGCGTTCGCAGCTCGATATAGCCCTCCGGGTACAACATCTCGCGCATATATGCGGCCAGGTGGTTGTAGAGTGCTGTGCCGTTGGCCAGCCAGAATGGTGCACCCGGGGCAAACTGGTGAAACGTAAAGAGCCCGAGTTCTTTCCCCAGCTTTCGGTGGTCTCGCTTCTTAGCTTCTTCCAACCGATGAAGATGTTCCTTGAGGGCCGAGTCCTTAAAGAACGCCGTTCCGTAAATCCGTTGCATCGGTTGGTTCTGCGCGTCGCCTTTCCAATAGGCGTTCGAGCTGGTGAGCACCTTGAACGCTTTGAGATGTCCTGTGGACGGCACGTGCGGTCCGGTACAGAAGTCGATAAAGGTGTCTTCAATCGTGTAGCACGACACCATTGGTCCACCCTTCTCGTCGATCAACTGAACCTTGAGCGGCTCACCCCGGTCCTGGAAGTGTGCCTTCGCCGCTTCCTTAGGCAGTATCTTCCGCATGTAGGGCAGGTCCTGCTTGGCCAGCTCCATCATCTTCCTCTCGATGGCGACCAAATCTTCCGGAACAAATGGCCGGTCGACAATGAAGTCGTAGAAAAACCCGTCACTGGTGGGTGGGCCGATTCCACACTGGGCCTCTGGGAAGAGCGCGGTGACCGCCGCGGCCATCAAGTGTGCAGTGGAATGGCGGTAGAGTTCCAGCGCATTGGGCGATTTGGGGGTGACGACGGTGACCAACGCGTCAGATTCGAGCGGAAAGGATAGGTCCACCATGCTGTCGTTGACGACCGCAGCAAGGGCCTGCTTGGCAAGGCGGGGTGAGATTCCCTCGGCAATCACAGACACCGGTGTCCCCGTAAGCACTGTTCGGGTTGCTCCATCGGGTAGCGTCACGGTAACAGTGCTCATGGTGTGTAAAAATCCGGGACAGCGTTCATTGAGTGAAACATGGTAGGCACGGGCGGACTCGAACCGCCGACCTCCTGCATGTCAAGCAGGCGCTCTAACCAGCTGAGCTACGCGCCTATGTCATGAAAACATAGCAGTGGCAATATCAAGCGTCAACGCGAGAGATGCACTCCAGAAAGCCGTGTCAGAGGATCGTTGAGCGGAGGTGCTCGAGTCCTTGCTCCAAGACCACGTCGCCTGATGGCACCGGTTCACCAAGCTGGACGACAGAGACTGTCACCTCGACCGTCGGCCGGATTCCGGACCGATGTATCGGATCACCAGATGCCTGAAGATAGCGTGCCCAGGACAGCCAGAGACCGGTGCCGTCGGAAAGCTTAACTAGTTTCTGGAGGCTGGCGCGTCCCGCAGTTCGCTGACCGACGGTGTCCGCGCGAGACGTCCCAGAGAGACCAGCGACGAACAACTCAGCGGCATGAGCGGTACCAAAATCAGTGAGCAGCACCAGCGGCATGTCGACGACCTCCGTACCGGCAGTGGCCGTCACATCTACCTGCCGATCACCATGTTCGGTCCGACGGAGCAGGGTCCCGGATCTGACAAAGAGACGTGCCGCCGCGATACCTTCCTCAAACGACCCACCTGCCGCGCTCCGCACGTCGATCAGGAGCGCTCTGGCTCCACTGTCCCTCAGCTCGCTCACGGCAGTGGCGAGCTCCCCGGATGCTCCCGTGCTAAACCGGTTGATCCGAATGTATCCGAAACCCTCGTCCAAGAGGTTCGTGACGACGGCCCGGTTGGTAACCCTCTGCCGAACCAGCTCGAGATCAGATGGTTCGCTTTGGTTGCCACGAATGACCGACAGCTTGACACTGGTCCCCGGTTTTCCCCGCAGCCGTCTGTTGCCTTCGAGCGCGGAGAGTCGCCGGGTTGTCTGTCCATCGATAGCCCGGATGAAGTCACCCGGGATCAGTCCCGCCCTGGACGCAGGTGACTCGGGGCGCGCGGCAATAACCTGGAGGTAGTACTGGCTCGTGACCTCGATCCCGAGCTCACCGTCTGGGAGAGGTTCTCCAGATTCCATCCGTCGCACGTCGTCTGCCGACAAGAATGTACTGTCCGAGTCCAGGCCTCCGGCGAGACCACGCAACGATCCCTCTATTACGTCTTCGAGGTCGACCTCTTCGACGTAATTGCTACCGATTAGTGACACTACGTCTTCGAAGATCCGGAGATGGCGATACGTGTCCTCCCGGCCGACGGACTGGCCGAGAAAGCCTCCCACCATGGTAAAGGCGGCGACCGGAACAGACACGAAAAGGATAACAAGGCGGGCCCTGCGACTCATTGAGACCATTATAGTAGATGCGTGCGTGTGCTCGGCGTTGACGTTGGTGAGCGCAGGATAGGCTTGGCCCTCAGTGACGTATCGGCCGTACTGGCAACCCCGCTGCGGGTACTGACCGTCTCCCGGCCGGTGGAGCAGGGAGCCATGGCGGTCTCGCGTGAAATCGCGATCCTCACCAATCAGGAGGATGGTCTAGCCGGCATAGTAGTCGGTCTGCCGCGGTCCCTGGACGGGGCACCCCATCGTCAGACAATGCACGTCCTGAGCTTCGTCGAGACACTACGCCGATATACGACGCTGCCGGTCCATCTTCAGGACGAGCGACTCTCAAGCCACGAGGCCGAGAGCCGTCTCGCCCAGTTAGAGAAGAACTGGAGGCGGCGAAAGGCACGGCTGGACGCGGCGGCCGCGGCGGTTATCCTCCAGGACTTTCTGGATCATCAGCGGGGACCGCGCACCAGGGATCCAGCGTTCGAGGGCGGCGATGCTACGTAAAGTGCTAACGGTCTTGGCCGTCTTTATGGGGCTGACGCTAATTGCCGCCGCCGTGGCGGTGAACCAGCTCCTCGAGCGGGTGGAGACGCCTTACCAGGCGTATGAAGAGGAAGGGGTCTTCGTCGACATCCAGCCTGGGGACTCTTCCCCGGTGATTGCCGCGAGGCTGGCGGCAGCCGGTGTCGTGCGCGACCAGTGGACGTTTCGTCTTGCCGTCTGGCGGAGTGGCGTCGCGCGCGATCTCCAGGCTGGCGAGTACCACTTCAGCGACTCTCTGTCGTCCATGGAGGTCATCGACAAGATCGTAGCCGGCCAGGTCTACCTTCGGAGTATTACGTTCCCAGAGGGTCTCACCGTTGCCGAAATGGCCGAGGTCTTCGACGAGAGCGAGTTTGGAACGAGGGACGAATTCATCAACCAAACACAGCGAGTGGAGTTAATCCAGGACCTCGACCCAGAGGCTGTGACGCTCGAGGGATACCTGTTCCCTGAAACCTATCTGTTGCCCCGGGGTGCTACCCCAGCCGACATCGTGGAGGCGATGGTCGCGCAGTTTCGACGCAGCCTCAGCGACGAGCTACGAGGAGAGGCTGCTCGTCATGACCGGAGCGTGCGTGACGTTGTGACACTGGCCTCGCTCATCCAGAAGGAGACAGGGAGCGCCGACGAATACCAATTAGTGTCAGCGGTATACAACAATCGCCTGCGAATCGGAATGGCCTTGCAGTGCGATCCGACTGTTATCTACGCGCTCGAGCTTGACGGATTCTACGACGGCAACCTAACACGAGAGAACCTTGGGTACGATTCGCCGTACAACACGTACCGCTACCCAGGCCTACCGCCAGGGCCGATCGCTGCACCTGGTCTGGGGGCGCTCGAGGCCGCAGTTGGTCCGGCAGACGTCCCGTATCTGTACTTTGTAAGCCGCAACGACGGGTCGCATGAGTTCGCCAGCACCCTGCGTGAACACAATCGTAACGTGCAACGGTATCAGGTGGAGTACTTCCGAGCGCGGAGAAGAGAGCAACGCCGGGAAACAAGGTAGTAGTAGAGGAGCGAGAGTCCGGGCTGCTATCTATCGAACCTGATCCAATCGCCCCACCTGGGCACTTCGGTGTAGAACAGTGCCGTGGCCTCGACGTCGGTTTCGATGTTGTGCTGGATCACGTTTCGCGTAGTCGTGTTCTCGGACCTGACAGGAATCGGTTCAAACAGGATCCCGCCGAATGCGAGGTAGGCGGCCAGGAGTGTGAGAACGACGTTGAACGCCTGACCAACGATGTATAGCTGGATGGGACGCCCGCCGTTTGCGTGTTGCCAGAGGTCGAGGAACCGCGAATCCAGGCCGATGCTCACGAAAGCGAGACAAAAGAGCCATCCTCGCAGATCCGAGGTCACATCTAAGACATCCTCGACTCGAGCGCTACCGAGCATCGGCGTGAGCACGAACGAGAAGACCAACGATGCCGCGACAAAGCCAAGGATGAATTTCGGGAATCGATACCAGACCTCCATGGCGGTTGGACGACTCTGAGCAGACCGAGTGCTGGATTCGACCTGCGTCACCCAGAACACCGCGATCGCGAATGCTACTAGACCGATGAGTGTGTTCTGAATCATCTTGACGACCGCGGCGATCTGCTCGGCCTGTTCCCCGAGTAGTGCCCCGGCCGCGACCACGGCGCCGGTGGCGTCGACGGTCCCGCCGATCCACGCGGCGCCCACCACGGGGTTCATACCAACCGCGCGGATTCCCAACGGCATGACCACCATCATCACAACCGTAAAGATCAGTGACATGCCGACGGCGATCGCGAGCTCCTCTTTCTTAGCGCGGGTCGCGGCGGCCGCGGCAATGGCGGCAGACACTCCGCACACGGATGTTGCTGTCGCAATCACCATCACGAGGGCTGGGCTCTTGATCTTGAGTTGTCTGATGCCAAATCGATACATAAAAATAATAATGATCGGGGTGACCATCCAGGCCACAAAGAGCCCAGGGAGACCAAGACTCAGGATATTGCCAAAGAGAATTTCCGCACCAAGGAGCACGAGACCTGTCTTGATATATAGCTCGCTCCGGAGGGCTGGCTTGATCCACCCTGGTGTTCCGATCGCATTGGCAATCACAAGGCCGATCGCAAGTGCCCAGAAGGCGTACCCGACGCCCGCTGCCCGAATGCTCGTCTGCTGAGCGCAGGTGTATGCCACGACCGCGAGCGCAAAGACGCCGAGGAAGCCGATTGCGTGACTCCGGGCGATTCCCCCCATAACCTGAACTGCGATCGTGGTGAGCAGGGTCAGGACGAGCCCAAGTGTGATGAGGCCGAGGCCGTCGCCAAACGCATCGAGTAGGGACCCTGTCCAGCGTCCGACCGCCGGCACGTCGGAGACCAGCTGGACGACCACAAGAGTAACCAACAGGGTAGCCAGCCAGATAGCCCACCAGTCTTCGAGTGCTAGCAGAGGGTGACGTGACGTTTTAGAGCGTGTGGTCATTGACGTACGAGCATATAATGCCAGCAAATTGGTTGTTATCCTACAGCCTACTGAATGCTCGGTGGGGGTGAGTCACGTGCCGATCACCATCGATTCATCCTCTGTAACTCGCACAGCCCTGAGAGGAGTAGACATGCCTGCACGTATATTCGCAACGTTCGGATTCGTCCTGGTTGGATTATTGGTCCTGCCTCTCCAAGTCGGTGCACAGGTCGGAGACACAACGGGGTTCCTTGCGCATGTGTCGAACGAATATCGGGTCGTCCCGAACGTTACCTATCACGTCGCTAGCAATGCCGAGAGCAAGCTCGATCTGTATCTTCCGAGGAATGCCGACGGCGCCACGCCGGTCCTGATGTACATCCACGGCGGAGGCTGGGTGAGGGGGACCAAGGAGAGCAACGTGCTTCGTGTGCTGCCCTATCTTGAGATGGGTTGGGCTGTCGTCAATGTCGAGTATCGGCTCGGCTCGGTCGCACGTGCCCCGGCCGCGGTGGAAGATTGCATCTGCGCGTTACGCTGGGTGATAGCCAACGCCTCGGAGTACAACCTCGACACATCCAAAATTGTGACGACCGGAAATTCCGCTGGAGGCCATCTTGCATTGACGACGGCCATGATTCCGGAGTCGGCTGGTTTAGCCCGTGAATGCCCAGGTTCTGAGACCCTTCGAGTGGCGGCGGTGATCAACTGGTATGGGATCACTGACGTCGGCGATCTACTGGAGGGTGCCAATATGAGGAACTACGCCGTGGAGTGGATGGGGAGCCTTGAGGATCGGGCATCAATCGCTAAACGCGTTTCGCCAGTGACCTATGTGCGTTCGGGATTGCCGCCGATACTTTCGATCCATGGCGATGCCGACCCGACAGTCCCGTATCAGCAAGCGGTGATGTTGCATGAGAAGCTGTCTTCCACGGGCGTTTCCAATGAGCTGCACACAGTACCCGCCGGTCGGCACGGCGGGTTCGATCGGGAGCAGACGCTGGCGATCTTCGCGACCATTCAAGGTTTTCTCGATGCACACGGTCTGACGCGGTCTGCCAGTACCACGCAGCAGCAATGACAGGATCGGCCGGTATCGGCCGGGTTGTGGAATGCGTGTCAGGGTGCTCACGAACCGTACTGCTTGTCACCGTGGTTTGGGTGCTCGCAACGGGTCAGGCAAGCCACGCTCAGGACGCCACTCAAGACGCATTGGTGGCGGCTGTTGGAACGTTTTGGGCGGCGACATCCGATCACGAACGGTCCGACGCAGCTGGTGCGATTGTGGCGCTCGGCGCCTCATTCGAGAAGGTTACCGCAGCGTTGAGGGCTAAACGGGTCTATCGCGGTGAGGCCGAGACAGGGCGACGTGTGCTGACACGGCACAACCAGGATGGCCTCGAGCATCCTTACGTTGTTCATATTCCCGACGTTTATGACCCTGCGGAGTCCTACCCAGTTCGTGTCTATCTGCACGGCGGGGTGATGCGTCCCTTGGGTGACGATGGCACCTGGTGGCGCAACCAAGACCAGTACCTGCGGTCAGATTCGATCGTGGTTTTTCCGGCGTCGTGGCCCAAGTCACTGTGGTGGCAGGAGAGCCAGGTCGAGAATCTCTATGGCCTACTGAACGACATTAAGCGGGTCTACAACGTCGACGAAAATCGAGTCTATCTTCTTGGAATGTCCGATGGGGCCACGGGAGCCTTCTACCACGCCTTCAAAGCCACAACACCATGGGCTGCATTTCTTCCGTTCCATGGCCATCCAGGTGTGCTCGCAAACCCCTCCACCGATACCGACGGCCAGATGCATGTGACCAATCTTTCGAACAAGTCGTTCCTCATTGTCAATGGTGGTCAGGACCGTCTCTATCCGCTGGAAGTGGTTAGCCCGTTCATCGAGTTGTTCGAGAACGCCAGCGTCTTGCTCGATTTTCACGGGCTGCCAGAGGCCGAGCACAATATGCGGTGGTGGCCCGATCTTTCGCCGATGATTGATTCGTTTATTGCGTCAACGCCGCGGCAGCCGTTACCTGATCAGTTGAGCTGGGAGAGTGAGAGCGTCAGTCACTTCAGTCGTGCCCACTGGTTGATCATAAGCGAGCTCGGCACCGTGGAGGGCGAGAGCGAATTGGAACCGTTCAATACGCTGACACGCCGGGTGCCCGATGCGCAGCTGGGCATCAGTATGGTCGGCGAGCTTGTCGATGGTTCTGGACTCCAGCTGCTGGACGTTGGAGAGGGCTCGATGGTTGACGCGGCAGGAATCGAGCCTGATGACATCGTCCTGACTGTCAGCGGTCAACCGACTCCAACCCCCGAGGCATTGAGGCAGGCCATCATGAACTTTGGCCCGGGCGATGAGCTGCCGATCTCTGTCCGACGTGACACTGAAGTCATGAATCTGATGTTGAGTTATCCAACGACTTTCAGGACCCAGGCACGCCCGGCCTTCGGACGCGATGAGCCGTCTGGGCGGGTTGATCTATCTCGGGATGGCAACACTGTGGTCGCGCGGACTCAGGGTGTCTGGCGGTACACCTTGCTCTTGTCGCCTGACCAGTTCGATTTTTCAGAGCCAATTCGGGTGGTGACCAACTCTGTTGTTTCATGGGATGGTCTCGTCATTCCTGACGTGGAGACGTTGCTGCACTGGGCCGCGTCCGACCAGGACCAGTCGCTGCTGTTCGGAGCTGAGTTAGAGGTCGAGGTTGCCGGTCCGTGATGGGGAAGGAGAACCCTCGATGATGTTCCGAGGTCAGGCTTTCGTGCTATTCACCCCTCGATGGCGGGGAGAATTACTCGATCGTGACACACGGTCGATGCCCGACGTTGAGTTACATGTCTGACCTTAAGAAAATATATGTCACCCGGGGGCCAGGTGATGCTCACGTCGTGCGCGGCTTACTGGAATCAGTGGGCGTTCGGTGTGTGATCCGCGGAGACGACTTCATGCCGTTCCAAGGTGGCACCCTGATGCATTTGGAGACTCGATCGTCGTTGTGGGTCTTGGAGGATGACACGTATCCGCTGGCGCTCGATGTCGTTCAGGATTACGTACGGCGCGCCGGGGAGGAGCCGAGGCGGCTCGTAGACACGTGGCACTGTCCACAGTGTCACGAGGAGGTGGAGCGGCAGTTCACCGAATGTTGGCACTGCGGGACGCAGTGCCCATCATGACGATACGGCATCGGCGCTGCCACCCCTGCACCGCAGCGTGAGGCGACGAGTACCTAAGCTAAGGCCGGACCATCCGCTCTTTGAACGTGACCGTCTCGCCAGTGACAATCAGTACATCGAGGTCGATCGGCAGATAATCAGGGTGACTAATCTCGATCTGGTGCGTGCCTTCCTTGAGACGCAGGCGCTGAGTGAACCCATCGAAGGAGTCAACTAGACCGACATAGTAGCCATCCAGAAACACTTTTGCGTCACGTGGTTTCACCTGGAGACGGAGTGAACCCATGTATGGGTTCGCGACCCTCTGCCTATAGCCGTATGGGTAGTATGGGTGACCGTAAGAGAAATACTTGTATCGAGGGTACCGATATCTTCTGTACCCGTAGTGTCCGAACGCGGATCCAGATTCGAAGCTAAAGCCGATGTTGAAACCGTAACGCGGATAGTACGATGCTCCGTACAATCTTGATCCGTACGAGTAATTTGGGAAGTGGCCACGTCCGTTATGCCTAGTCGATCGGCCAAAGCGTAAACGGCCGCGGCTGTGCGGGTACCGGTGCCCATAGGACGAGGTCCTTCCACGCCAGAGGACATAGCCTCGGCCGCGGGATCCGACGTTGGGGTTGAATGTTCCATCAAGTGTTGCTCGAGGGACCGCCGCGCCAAAAACGTTACCCGGCCCGGCGCGCCGTCGACTGGGGTGAGCCGCTGAAGCCCTGGCCGCACCCACAACGCGTTGCCGAAGCACCACCCGAGAGGAGCTTTCTCCGCTAGCTCGCGTGTGGCGCCTTACACGGCTTGAGGCTGGCGCCAGATTGCGTGTCCGGGTTGAATCAATCGATGTGGCTCCGGACGCGAGAGGCGTTGCTCGCTTCACGGTGCGGGTCGGGCTTTTCGTCTCGGATTGTTGACCGGTGTTGACCGTGGCGCTCCGCTCGGCGTTACGGACGATGGGGGCGCGACGTGACAGCTTTCGCGAGATTTGTCTCGGTGCCCCAGCTTTTAGCTGCGCGACACGGGCTCTTCTGGTGACGCGGTTAACGCTGCGTGTTACGGGGGATCTCTTCCCTCCCGAGTGAGCACCCAGTGATGGTGTCGGAGCGCTTCGCGTGGTCGGTTCGCTCCGTGCCGGCGCCGACGTGGCACGATCCAAATCCCGGGTACGCGCACGGACCCGTTGTTCGTCTTCACTGGCCGTCGAAAGGTACGGGACACTCAGGAAGACTACTACTGCAAATGTAATCGTCGATGATGTCAAACGTGACATGACCTCCCCTTTCGCCATAGGCTGGCACCTCACGAGAAATGCAGACATCGTGCCAGGATTAAAGACTTGTAACTAGTTACAAAAAAACCTGCAAAACATGAATAGTCCTGTCGTGTTTTGTGGTCAATGTGTCCCGGTGAGGACACGTATGCCTACAGTGGGTCAGCGCCGCGTCATTTCACGCGTTGGGCGCCACGGTCAGGGGCACGTCCTGCTCGGGTCAGATACCAATCGACGGAAGAGTTCGGCCGGTGTGTGGATGAGTCCGGTACAATTGGCGCGTACTGCGCTCTGGAAATACACTGACGCTGGGGCGGGCGCCAGCCCTAACTTCGACCCGGAGTGCAGGGCTTCGATTGGATGACGGCGGGCGTGGAGCGAAACCAATGACAGCACGGCGTGGATGGGTAGTCATGATCGCCGCGGTGACGATTACTTTGGCATTACCGGCCCGACGCCCGGTGGCCCAAGACGCCGGCGACGTTTTTCCGTTTCCTGTGAGGATGACAGAGCTTGACAACGGGTTAAAAGTCGTCAGTGTCGAGTACGACAGCCCCGGGATCATGGCCTTCTATACCATCGTTAGGACGGGCTCGCGGAACGAAGTTGAGGACGGTTTCTCAGGCTACGCACATTTCTTTGAGCACATGATGTTTCGGGGAACCGAGAAGTATCCAACTGATGTCTACAATGCCGTTATCAAGCGGCTAGGGGCCGACGCCAACGCTTTTACCACCGACGACTGGACGGCGTATCACATTGTGGCGAGCTCCGAGTCACTCGAGACGATCATCGATCTCGAATCAGATCGCTTTCTCAATCTTCAGTACTCTGAGAATGACTTTCGAACGGAGGCAGGCGCGATCCTCGGCGAGTACAACCTGAATTTTTCGAATCCGTTATCCCTACTGCGCGAGCGGCTGCATGACCGCGCGTTTCTGATCCACCCCTACGAGCACACCACCATGGGTCGGCTCACTGACATCCAGGAAATGCCCAATCACTACGACTATAGTCTCGAGTTCTACGACCGCTACTACCGCCCGAACAATTCGATAGTGGTGGCAGTTGGGGACGTCGATCCAGATCAGCTGGAGGCACTTGTCGAGCAGTACTATGGTGAGTGGGAGCGTGGCGACTTCGAACCGAGTATTCCAGTCGAGCCACCTCAGACCCGCGAACGATCCGATGCGGTGACTTGGACGAACCCGACGCTGCCCTTTCTGATGCTGGGTTATCACGTCCCGCCCTTCTCCGATCAGGCGGTAGACATGCCGGCGCTCGATGTTTTGTCAGAGCTACTTTTCTCTCAGGCATCTCCCTTGTTTCGGAAGCTTTACCTTGAGGAGCAGGTCGTTGATCTGCTCACCGGTGGTGCCGTTGACCATCGCGATGCCCCACTCTTTACGATCCTGGCCCGTGTCACTGATTCCACCAAGGTCGACTATGTGCGCGACACCATCCTCGCCGAAATCGACCGGTTGAAGGTCGAGTCGGTCGAGGATGCAGTCCTTGCAGCGACGAAATCCCACATGCGATACGCGTTCGTACGGCGACTGGACAATCCAGCGAGCGTGGCGGAGACCATGGGGCACTATTTGCAGCTGACCGAGGATCCCGAGACGGTAAACCGGGTGTACCGGTTATATGACGCTGTCACCGCCGACGACATCAGGCGACTCGCGACGACCTATTTTCCGGAGTCGAATCGGACCGTCGTGACCCTGACATCGGAGGGAACGTGATGATGTCGAGGGTCACCAGCTGGAGCCGAACAGCGATGACCGTCGCGGCAGTGAGCGCCCTGGCCTTCGGTTGTGCCGGACCCGACCCGATAGAACCCAATACGGAGACTCGGATCGGTTTGCCGATACCTGGCTCCCCACTGGTAACGATTCGTGTCGTGTTCAGGACCGGGTCGATCAACGATCCTGAGGGAAAAAACGGCCTCAATGCTCTCACGGCGCTGATGCTCGGTCGGGGTGGGACCCAGAGGTTGAGCTATGAGGAGCTGACCGCGGCGCTCTATCCGTGGGCGGCGTCAATTGATGCCCAGGCCGACAAGGAGGTCACCACGTTGGTCGGTCATGTGCACAGGGATCATCTGGAGCCGTTTTCGGCGATCCTAAGAGATCTGGTGCTCTCGCCCCGGTTCGACTCGTCGGACTTCGAGCGAAACAGAGAGTTCCTCACCAATTCGCTTGTCTCTGGCCTGCGGGGTAACGATGATGAGGAGCTCGGGAAAGAAGCCCTGAACGCGATGTTGTACGTCGGTCACCCGTATGGCGCTCCGACGATCGGTACCGAGTGTGGTCTCCAGGCTATTACTCTCGATGATGTGCGGAGCTTTCACGCTCAGCACTATACGCGGGACACCTTGTCCGTTGGGGTCGCCGGCGGGTATCCGATCGGGTTCTTGAGTCAGCTGGAGCGCGACCTCGCGGAGGGGCTGGAGGCCGGCGTCGCCGAGCCCCTCGCGCTGCCGCCACCGCCGAGCCTTGACGGACTGGAGGTTCTGTTGGTCGACAAGGATGCCATAGCGACCGCAATTTCCATTGGGTTTCCGGTCGACGTGTCGCGTGCCGACGATGACTTCTACCCGCTACTGGTCGCTAATTCGTATTTCGGTGAGCACCGGAATTTCAACGGACTGCTGATGAACAAGATGCGCGGCGACCGTGGGCTCAACTACGGGGACTATTCCTATGTCGAGAATTTCATCCAGGACGGGTCGTCACGTCTCCCCGTTCCGAACATTCCCCGCCGGCAGCAGTTCTTCAGCATCTGGATCAGGCCGGTTCCACATCACAACGCTCACTTCGCTCTTCGCCAGGCGCTCCGTGAACTCGACCGCCTGGTCACGGATGGTTTGTCGCCGGCCGACTTCGAGGCGACGCGGGAGTTCTTGCTCCACTACGCTAATCTGTACGTGCAGACGGCCAGTCGGCGGCTTGGCTATCTGCTGGATTCCATGTTTTACGGCACCGGCTACTACATCGATGAAATCCGGCAGCGACTGCCGACGCTGACGGTCGATGACGTTAACGCCGCTGTACGTCGCCATCTTCGGTCTGACAACATCGCCATCGCGATCGTAACAAGCGAGGCTGAGGCGTTTCGCGACACGCTACTGGCCAACGGTCCGTCGCCACCGACCTACAACACGACGATGACCGATGAGATCATGGCCGAGGACGAGATGATCATGAACTACGAATTACCGATCAACCCGGCCCGTACGCGGGTCATTCCGGTCGAGGAGATGTTTAGAGCGGTGAATTGAGTCCCCCGGCTCGGTACCCACGGGGAGCCACGTCTACAGTTTCGAATCCGGCGTCTCTAAACTGCCGGGTGATCTCCGACAGAATCTCCGGCTGCCGGAGTCGCGAAACCTCCTCTGGAGCAACTTCTATACGCGCCATAGTAACGTGGTGGCGGACACGGCACACCTGAAATCCGAGAGTTCGGAGCACACGTTCACAGTCGGCCACTTGTGTCAAACGTTCGGGTGTAATCGATGTCCCGTATGGAAAGCGACTGGAGAGGCATGCCAGCGCCGGTTTGTCCCATACCGGAAGCGCCAAACGCTGCGCCGCCGTCCTGATGTCGGTCTTTGTGAACCCGACCTCATCGAGTGGAGATCGGACGCCATGTTCGCGCGCTGCCTGCTTTCCCGGTCTATAGTCGCTCCGGTCGTCAAGATTGAAACCGTCCACGACGTAGCTGGCACCCAGACCACGGGCTCTCTCAACCGCCCTCCCGTAGACCTCAGTTTTGCAGAAGTAGCATCGGTTGACCGGGTTCTCTGCGTATCTTGGGTCGTCGAGTTCGAAGGTGTGGACGAGGACGTGCCGCGCACCTAGTTGGCGTGCTAGGTTCTTGGCGGATAAGCCTTCTTCTGGCGCCAGACTCGGTGACATCGCGGTAAGTGCGACCGCACGGTCCCCGAGGACCCGAACTGATTCCGCGAGGAGATAACTCGAGTCGACACCCCCCGAAAAGCAGACCACGACACTATCGAGTTCCTTGAGAAGTTTCCGGAGGCGCGTGATCTTGCGCGTCAAACCAGCCATAATGTGGACCTCCGCGTACTTCAACACAGCCGGGTCACAGCGTCAACCAGTCCCAGATGTTCGAACTACTCGAAGACGCGACGTCGGTACTGCTCGGGACCACGGCGACGGTGGCGGTCGCCCACGCCCTTCTGGGCATCGACCACTCGGTGCCGTTCATAGTGCTGGGCCGTTCGCGCCGATGGTCGCTCGCACGCACGATCGCGGTGACCATCGTGTGTGGCATTGGACATGTCGTGTCGTCGGTCGCCATTGGTGGACTCGGAGCCGCGGCGGGAGTGACGCTTGATTCGCTCATGTGGGTTGAATCGGCCCGTGGTCAAGTGGCGGCAACCCTGCTAATCGGTTTTGGCCTGGCCTATGCGGCGTGGGCAGTTTGGCACCTCCTTCGAGGGGCGACTCATTCGCACCCGCACGTTCATGCCGACGGTACGGTGCACAACCATCTGCATGCGCATGAGGGAGAGCATCTCCACCCCCACGGTATGCCGACGAACCTGACCCCGTGGGCGCTATTCATCATCTTCCTGTTTGGTCCCTGTGAACCACTAATTCCGCTCATGGTCGTCCCGGCGATGAGCGGAGCCTGGGGAGTGTTGGCGGCCGTCGTCGCGATATTCGGAATTTTGACTGTGGTGACGATGAGCGTCACCGTCACCATCGGGTACCGATTGTGTCCCGCTGTTCTCCGTCCAGGCTTGACGCGCGCGGCCGACCTCGTCGCAGGTCTTGTTGTCGCTGCGAGTGGCGCAGTGGTACTGTTTCTTGAACTCTGACCTGAGACCACTTCTCCCGTGGCCCTTGACATCTTCCTGCTGATCGCCGGGTTCATTCTCATCGCCAAGGGTGGCGATATGTTTGTCGATTCGAGTGTCCATATCGGTCGGGCACTCAATGTTCCCCGCTTCATCGTTGGTGGCACATTGGTGAGTCTCGCAACGACGACCCCTGAACTCGTCGTTTCGGCTACCGCCAGCACGATTGGCGATTCGGGCATCGCCCTGGGCAATGCCGTGGGATCGTGCATCTGCAACATCGGTCTGATTGTCGGGACTGTGGCGATCATGGTGCCGGTGAGTGCGGGGGCGCGGGATTTCGCCAACCGTTCGCTATGGATGTCGGCGGGTGGAGCGTTGGTTGTGATCTTCTCGCTCGACCGGACGCTCAGCCGACCGCTGGGGGCCGTGCTGCTAATGGTAGCTGTCGCATACTTGGTTTGGGACTATTTGGCCATCCGGCGGATGCGGGCCGGCCAAGATAGGACGCCGCCCTCTACGGAGGAACGTGCGGCCTTGGTCCGGTTGGCCGGCCTGTTCGTATTGGGAGCCGGGTTGATCATTGTCGGGTCTGGGCTATTGGTCACCTCGGGTCAGAGCGTTGCCGCGGTGCTCGGGGTACCTTCCGCCATCATCGGCTTCTCGGTCGTTGTTCTCGGGACCTCGCTTCCGGAGCTTGTGACGGGTGTGTCGGCGGCACGCAAGGGCGTCCCGGACCTCTCACTCGGGAACATCATCGGTGCGAACGTGCTCAACCTGTTCCTGATTGTTGGTGTGTCCGGCACCATCCAACCCCTTGCGCTCGATAGGTTCACACAATGGTACGCCTTTCCGTGGATGGCAGTCTTTTTCGGAACACTGATCTTTCTGGTTCGGCGTAACGGCCATGTTGGACGGCGCGCGGGTGTGGGCCTGTTGATTCTTTACCTCTTCTATTCCTTAGGGTTGGGGATGTTGCCGACGCTTGGATTGGCCAGTTAAGCACGAGCGCGGTGGCGTCGCCTTCACCGCTGTGTCTGGCGCTTGTCGGTATTCGACGGCGTGTCGTACCGACGAGCGACCGAGTTGTGCCACACGCCCGACAGAGGAGTGAGTGGATATAATGAGCTGTGGCAGCCAACCAGCGAGCCTTCTCCACCTATCTCTTCGACCTGGACGGGACACTGATCGATTCGATCGAGTTGATCATGTCGTCATTCCGTCACACCATGGTGGCACATCTTGGCGAGGTGCCAGCAGACCATACCTGGCGGGCAGGGTTTGGCACACCCCTTCGGACTCAGCTCGATAGGTTTGCCCGTGACGCCCGTGAGGCTGACGCTATGCGGGCGACGTATGTCGAGTTCAACGATATTCATCACGACCGCATGGTCGAGGCGTATCCGGGAATTCCTGATGCGCTCGAAGACCTGCGGGGAACGGATGCCAAGATGGGGATCGTCACGAGTAAAAACCGCCGTGCCATGCAACGCGGTCTGCGGTTGTGCGGTCTCGAGGGCTACTTTGATGCGTGTGTGACGGTCGACGACGTTGACCAATATAAGCCGCACCCTGCGCCTGTCGTTGAGGCACTCTCCAAATTGTCAGCCAATGCAGGCGACACTGTCTTCATTGGCGATTCGCCGCACGATATGGCGGCCGGAAGGGCGGCTGAGGTGCTGACGGCGGCGGCGTTGTGGGGACCATTTCCTCGGGCTGAGCTGGCACGGCAGGTCCCCGACTATTGGCTGACCCACCCGATGGAGATCAGGTCCTTGCCTCGTCCGTAGTTGCCAATTCTTGCCTCATGCCGACAGTGCTGCCGCCTGGCTACCGTTCCTACGACTACACAGATCCGTTCGAAGATCGTGTGGGTCCGTTGGGATACAGAATGGATGCTAGGCGAGTCTCGTTTGTCTTCGATGCTCAGCCGCACCATCGCAACTCGATCGACAGCCTGCATGGCGGGATGCTGATAACTTTTTCTGATTAGACTGTCTGTCTCACAGCGGTCTGGGACCAGCCGGGAGAGAAATGTGTGACGGTGTCGTTCAGCTGTGAGTTCGTGGCGGCGGGCCGAGTAGGCGACCGTGTCGAGTCGGTCTGCGAGGTTGTGCGTCGAACCGGTTCGCTCACATTGGTCCGTGGACAGGTTTTTTCTGGGACCGGGTGCCGCTCAACTGCAGTGCGATCGTCAAGAGGTTTCCTGAAGCTCGATTGGCCGGCCAACAGCCGTAGATACCGTCGTCGGAGCAAATAAGGATTCAACCGTCGGCTCCGTTATAATCCGCTCCACCAGCAAGGGAGGTGTACAGATGGCTTTGGCTAGAAACCTGTTGGGATCACTCTTCGCCTGCCTACTCTTTCTGTTCAGTCTTGGTGTAGCTCAAGTGCTTGCGCAGAGCCCCGGTGATCAGTGGCGCCACTATGCGGGCGATCTCGCTGCGACCAAATACTCACCGCTCGACCAGATCGCTCGAGACAATGTCCAAGACTTGGAGGTCGCGTGGGAACGGGTCGCCGTCGATCGGTCCATTCTCGACGTGGTTCCCGACCTGAGTTATGGCAACAATTTTATTGCCGCTCCTCTGATGGTCGATGGCGTGCTCTATAGCCCCAACGGGGTAGGCTTGGTCGAAGCATTCGATCCGGGCACCGGCGAAACCGTCTGGGTGCAGCAGCCGTTCGACGATCCGCCGGCGTCGTTTCGCGGAACGGTGACCCGCGGTGTCGCATATTGGGCCGATGGTGACGACCAGCGGATCATCGTGCAGCGCGGCCAGTGGCTCATCGAGCTTGACAGTCAGACCGGTCGACCCTTCGACGATTTCGGCGATGGTGGGCGGGTCGATCTAACGACAGGATTGGCGGAGGGCGCGCGATATCGGTGGGGCGGTGCTCCTACGGTGATTCGAGACGTCATCGTGGTGGGGCAGTCGATGTCGGATACGTTCGTGACCAAGGAGGATGTTCGTGGCGACGTACGGGCCTTCGATGTACGAACCGGGGAGTTACGCTGGGTGTTTCACACCGTTCCGCAGGTGGGCGAATTTGGGACCTCCACGTGGGAGGACGACTCGTGGCAATACAGCGGTCACGCACCGGTCTGGTCGCTATTTAGTGCCGACGAGGAACTCGGTTACGTTTACCTCCCGGTGACCTCGTCGACGAACGATATGTTTGGTGGCCATCGGGTTGGTGACAACCTCTTTAGCCAGAGTCTCGTGTGTGTCGATGCGACGACGGGGGAGCGCGTGTGGCACTTTCAGCTCGTCCATCACGGTCTGTGGGACTATGATCCGCCGGCCGCTCCCATCTTGATGGACATCGAGGTTGATGGCCGTACCATCAAGGCCGTCACACAGATCACCAAGCAGGCGTTCGCCTACGTCTTTGATCGCGTGACGGGAGATCCGGTGTGGCCGATTGAGGAGCGGCCCGTCCCACAGTCGACGACGCCGGGTGAGGTGACGTCACCGACGCAGCCGTTCCCCACGAAGCCGCCAGCGTTCGACCGCCAAGGCGCGACGATCGACAACCTGATCGACTTCACCCCAGAGCTCAGGGCCGAAGCATTGGAGATTGTTGAGCGCTACACCATCGGACCTATGTTCACGCCGCCATCGGTCCGCACCGACGAACCGGACGGCAACCTCGGGACGATTCAGCTGCCGGGGTCGCAGGGTGGTGCCGATGTGCAGGGTGCTGCTTTCGACCCCGCAACCAACATTCTCTATATTCCCTCGATCACGGCGCCGTTCGTGGCGGACGTTCTCGAGGGGAATCCCGACCGAACGAATCTGAGCTTCGTAAAGGGAACTCGTCTGTGGATCGGCGGACCGCGTGGCCTCCCGCTGTTTAAACCGCCTTATGGTCGCATCACGGCGATTGACATGAACCGGGCTGAGATCGTCTGGCAGGTACCGAACGGCAACGGTCCGCGAAACCACCCGGCAATCCGCCATCTCAATTTAGGACGGCTCGGGTGGCCCGGTCGTCCCTCACCGCTCGCTACCGGGTCGCTTCTCTTTGTGGGCGAGGGTTCCGACGCGCGCAACAGCGGTGGACGGGTGCCAGTTGGCATGCCTGCTGAGATCGTGACGAACTACGGTGAGCCTTGGTTCCGCGCGTATGATAAGGCGACTGGCGATGTTGTCTGGGAGCACGAGCTATCTGCCGGCACCACCGGTGCCCCGATCACCTATCTCCACGAGGGGAAGCAATACATCGTCGTGGGTGTCGCCGGGGACGACGAGGCGCCCCCGCGGCATGTCGCGTTCAGTCTCCCGTAGGGAAGGTCATGGGTCTGGCGTAGTAGCACGTCCCGGATCATCAGCCGTGGGCCGTTATCGCGAGGCGCTCTACGACTTCGTACTCTCGACTATCTTTGACCGACGGCTCTCGACCTGTAACAACGTCTACCTGTGACCGATGACTGTTTGCTCCCGTTGGAGCTCAGGCAGGCTCTCGACGCCGCGGCTACCGGCGTCTCTGTTAGCGACTTACACGCGGCGGCGGCACGACTCTCGGTTGCGTATCGGGACGGCCCGTCGATGTCTCCAGCGTTCAACGATCTAGCTGCCCTTGCCTATGCCACCACTAGGATGCCCGCGACGTTCGCGGCCACTCGGGCTGTCTTTCACGAGCTTCGCGAGCGATGCGATGGTCTGAGCGTGGAGACACTGCTGGACCTCGGTGCGGGTCCCGCAACCACGCTCTGGGCGGCTGATGTGGAGTTCCCTCAACTTGTGCGTGCGCGGCTGATCGAGCGTGATCCGGCTATGCGGAGCATGGGCCAGAGGCTACTTGAGTGCTCCTCGCTCGGCGACCGGATCGAGGCGACGTGGCATGACGGCCTCGGTGCCGTCCCGTCGCTAGACGGACACGACCTTGTGGTGGTCGGTTATCTGTTGACTGAGTTAAACGAAGACCTACAGCGTGACGTGCTCCACACAGCGTGGCAGGCGTGTCGTGGCGCAGTGGTGGTAATTTTACCCGGTTCGACCCGGGGGTTTCGCACGATGCTCGAGGCCCGCCGCGAGCTGCTGTCGCTCGGCGCATCGGTCGTCGCACCGTGTCCCCACGCAGATCGATGCCCCCTTCCTGAGGACGACTGGTGTCATTTCGGTGTGCGGCTGAATCGGTCGAGTCTGCACCGACGACTCAAGGATGGGGCGTTCTCGTACGAAGACGAGAAGTACTGCTACGTTGTTGGAACTCGGGGCGCGGGGAGCCCGGCTTCCGAGCGTCTAATCCGTCGCCCGCTGACTGGTGACCGCCGCGTGACGTTGAGGTTGTGTGGCGTTGATGGAATTCGCGAGCAGATGATCACGCGCCGCGATCGGGTGGCCTATCGACGCGCCCGCAAGGTGCAGTGGGGAGAGGCCTGGGACTAGTGTGATGAGTGCCAAAGATCTAGATATTCGGCTGGCGCTGCATCCAGCCTGTCGCCGCTACGTATCGTTCAAACATACTCAGTATTCTTACGCTTCACCCTTGCCACCCTCGGTGTACAAAGCTGTTGTATTTGCCACACTAGGACGGGTTCGCTGCGGTCAGGAAACCGCTCCGTGATAACGCAGGACCAGCGGTCACATTGTCGCCCTCGAGCTCGTTCACTGTAAATTTGTGGAGGCGGTCGAACAACCTGGGCAAGATGGAATTTTGCCCGCGTTCGTCCGGAGCGACTTCGACGCTCGTAATGATACCGTCGTCCACGAACTCCTCATCATGACCGTTCGTGACCTCTCTGATAGTCGTCAGAGTGTTGTCGTAGTACACGGCGTCCACAGCGGGTGTCTTGAGGCTGGGTGCGTAGCACCCGGCCTTTCGCTCGACCCAGTCGCGTCTTGTCCCGCTCCTACCCTTCGCTCCCATTCAAGGAACCGGTCATCGTTACCGCTCTTCCGGCATCACAATTGGCGCGTGCCGACGTGAGCGTGTATAACCGTCCTATGAGTCGCGTGACGATCCGATGGCACACCCTCCGTTTGCTGGTTATTCTGGTGGTTGTCTGTGGTCTGGTTCCGGTAGCGCAGGCTCAATGGGGACGCTGGGGTGGTGTTGGAGAGGGAAATTTTCCCCCGCGGTTCCCTCCGTCTACGCTCCCGGATAGGGACTTCGCCTTTTGCAAGCTGATGTACAACAGTGTCCGATACGAGGCGTTGGGGATGGGATGGGCAACCGACTATCCGTATGCAGGCATCAATCTCATGGCACGCTACTCGGAGTTGACGACCGCTCGCGTCAGTTTCGATAGCCGGCAAGAGCCAAACCACTGGGTCGTCAGGGTCACCGATGACGAACTCTTTAATTGCCCGTTCACGATGGCAGCCGACGTCGGCACAATCGAATTTAATACTGAGGAGGTCCAGCAACTTCGCGCGTACCTACTTAAGGGTGGCTTTTTGTGGGTTGATGACTTCTGGGGTTCGCGCGCGTGGCAGCACTGGACTAGCGAAATCGCCAAGGTTCTTCCGCCTGGGCGGTATCCGATTATCGACGTTCCTCTTGATCATCCCGTATTTCGAACCTTGACCCACGTCACGTCGGTGCCGCAGATCACCGCGATCCAGTTCTGGCGCCGTGTCGGCGGACGGACGACGTCGGAACGAGGTGCCGACAGTGCGGTGCCACACTTCCGCGCTATCGCCGACGAAAGCGGCCGGTTTCTCGTGGTCATGACGCACAACACTGACATTGCCGATGCGTGGGAGCGCGAAGCTGACGACCCTCGCTTTTTTTTGAAGTTCTCGCCCGATGGATACGGTCTGGGCGTTAACGTCCTTCTCCACGCCATGACCCACTAATGCTCCAGCCGTCCTCTTGATCGATGACGGCTCGATTGATCGCTAGGTCCTGGGCGCGAGCTGCAATAGAATCCGCCCAGCTGCTTTGGGATGTTTGACCGTCTCTTTTGCTTGATCCGGCGACAACATGACTACCGTCTGAGTCAAGGTGGTGGTCGTGTGTATCTCCAATGTTTCCGATGTGGCGTGCGAACGCCAGGGTGGGAGGCGAGCCCTTGGGTTCGGGTTATCCCGACACAGCCGCCGCCGCTACGCTTGGCACTTGCCGAGGCTGACGACTCACCGCCTCTTCCCGACTCGCCATTCCGGCTGCTTCTGGACGACACCGAGCCCAGGACAGCACCAGACATTTCGCTGCGGCTTAAGCTGGGCGAGACCGGCTGCACTTTCCCAGACGCGATGCCGTTAGGCGAGCCAGAATCCCGATCTGGGGTCATGTCCTCCATGCGATCAGGTCGGTCCACCGGAAATTTTAGGCTCGGTCTTGAGTAGCGAGCCAAGATTCACGAGATTCCGCTTTTTAAGCTCGTTGGGCGCATGGCCGATGTCGTCGAAGTGCGGCGGGGCTCGTCTATTCCATAGTCGCACGAGGAGACGCCTCGGTGTGTCAACTTAAGGCAGTCGTGGTTTAGTGAACACCGGTGCCGGTCCTGATTAGCTAGGTCTGCAACGGTAACGGCAGCGAGTCACCGCCCCCCCTTTAAGCGGCCTCGCGTGGCAGAAGCCTAGCAGCTGTCGGCGACCGATGCCCGTGTGTCACGTGCTGATAACTATGGATCGCTGTCTGAGCTTGCGGCGAGTTCAATTTTGACGAGGTGCCGAGCTCGAGTAATGAGCAATGCCGCGCCTGCGCGTGCCGCGTCGTGGTCACGCTCTTGAGTGGAGTCATCGAGTTCCGAAGTCGCGCTGACCCGACCGAGGCCAATCGCAGTCGCAACAAGGTGATGTGCCGTCTGCAGCGCAGACGGGGGAGTCACCATCTCCAGCTCGTGCTGCAGACGCTGCCACTCAAGAACAGCAGTCATCTCCGGGGCTGTGTCTTCCGCCATGGGCGCCGAATGGTGGGACAGTAGGCGTTCGACGTCCTTGGCGAATCGGTTAAACCAGCGCACGTACTCTTCCGAGGCTGTCGACGGGACACCGAGGCTGGTCGGGGCCGTCAACTCCACCGGGGTATCCGATAGGGCGGTCGTCAAGACGGCGGCGGAGCCGATGATGATTCGAAATTCGTGGTCATACGGGTCTTCTTCCACCCGGTAGCTTGACCGGTGTGTCAAGTCGAGGACGACGCGGGTGACCGGCGGGTCGGTCTGGTTCAGTGCGACCCGCACCTGTCTGACCCCACCGCGATTTACCGGTGTCACGGCGTCTACCCTCGGCACAACGTTAACGAAGTCGACAAAGACTCGGAACGGGGCGGTCCTGATTTCACGGACCTCGCCCGACAGCGCCTGGCTGCCGACTAAACCGACCACGACGTGGTCGTCCGAACTCATGAGCGAGACCTCGACCAGGGCGTTACGTTCCGGTGCGGTCTGAGCGGATGTCCACACGGGACCACCTACGGGTGTGAGACCGATGGTGAGGGCTGTGAGGAGACAGACGCGTAGCGTCCGAGGCTGGTGATTCACCGGTCCTCCTGCGTTGTCTTATCGGTCGCTCGTACTCGCGACACTAGTGGAGTGCCCTCTGAGTCGTTTACCGAGGGACTGGAGGGACGTCGGTGTTTTCGGAAAAAGTGACCGCGCGACCGCCGCCGGAACCTTGTCAGTCAACTGTTCGTCGTAGGCAGGGTGGCAGGAGTTTGTTTTGTTGGCCGTATAATTGGTTAAGCGGTAAGACCGCGGGGGGACGCGTGCCATCATTTGACGTTGTGTCAGAAGTCAATCTTAACGAGGTAACGAACGCGGTCAACCAGGCAACTCGGGAGATCGATACTCGGTTCGATTTCAAAGGGAAGAACGCTAAATTCGAGCTTGAGCCAGGTCAAATTACTATGCGGGCGCCGGACGAATTTCAGCTCAATCAGATGTATGACATTCTGACGAGGAAGCTGGCGAATCGTAAGATTAATGTTCGTTGTCTGGCCCGCGACACCGTGCAGACGAACGTGAGTGACGCCTGGCAGGTCGTTCGTGTCCGTCAGGGGCTCGACGCCGAGCTAGCGCGGCAGCTGGTCAAGCTGGTCAAACAGGCTAAGCTCAAGGTCCAGGTGGCGGTTCAGGGTGATCAGTTGAGGGTCACCGGGAAAAAGCGGGATATCCTCCAGGGGGTGATCGGTCTGCTCAAGGAGGCCGATATCGAACTACCGCTGCAATATATCAACTTCCGGGATTAGCGGAATGTATAAGGACACTTCGTTCGTGTCGTGGGGTTTGGCGTGATGTCATGAAGATTATTCTCAATAAGACGCGGCGGCCATTAAGGGTTAAGCTTTCGCAAGGGCGGGTGCTGCGTTTGGGACCCTCCAAGGAAGGTCAGATTGCCACGCACGATGCCGAACGGGAGTCGGTGCAGGGTATGGTGGAGGCCGGTGACGTCGAGATCATCGACGATGCGTCATCAGGGGTGGGTAAGGGCAGTAAGGGACCGGCCGGGATGGCGCAATCCCAGGGGCACCACCGGCAGTTCGCTGGTTCTAAGCGCGGCGACCGTTAAGTTATGATGTGTGATGGGGTGGCGTGGGGAGACCCTTGTGAACCCTGGTGGCATTCGATCAATAATCCAACCACAATGGGGGCTTGTCTATGCGGTTAGTTATTCTGATGCTGTCGTGCTACCTGGTCGTCACGGGGATCGTGATCGGAGCGGCGCCTGGACAGGAGGAGCCGGTCGTTGAGGTCTATAAGTCCCCGACGTGAGGCTGTTGCTCGATGTGGGTCGCACATCTTGAAGAGCACGGATTTACGGTCAAGACCAAGGACGTGCCGAACATTAACCGGGTCAAGGAAATGGTCGGGATCCCGGAACGGGTGACATCGTGTCATACGGCGATGGTTGAGGGGTACGTCGTCGAAGGGCACGTGCCGGCGGAAGATGTCAAGCGTCTCCTCGCGGATCGTCCGCCGATCAAAGGGATCGCGGTGCCGGGTATGCCACTCGGGTCGCCGGGGATGGAGGGACCAAATTCTCAGCCATACGATGTAATCGCGTTCGATGAGGACGGTAGGTTGACTCGGTTCTCTTCTCACTGATTTTGGATCCGATCGACTTGTAAGGTGTCTATTTAGAGCATCGCACAGAAGCAGCAATCCGAAAGTCATCGCCGTTTGCTATGCAGCCACTGCCCTCAGCCATGGGCTGCTACTGGGTGCTCTAATGCATCAACTAAGGTGGCATGGCCGCTCTTTTTCTTACGCTGGATTCCCATTGACCGACTGGTGACACTCAAGGTGACCGTCTATGACGTCGATCATGACCAGGGTTAGCCGTTTGTCACCATTGGCAGACATGATGGAGACCGAGCAGATTCGCTGCCCGTACTGCGGAGAGACGCTCGAGGTTTCCATCGATTGTTCCGTGCGTCGGCAGGAATATATCGAAGACTGCCAGGTGTGCTGTCAGCCGATCACGCTCACTGTGACTGTTGCAGCTAGTCTCGAAGGCAATGATGGTCACGACATCACAGTCGGCGCTCGTTCTGGCGACGATTGACCTGGCGTCGATCTCGTTCTACACTCCGGTGGTTACAGCATCGCCCTCCCGGTCGTTCCCCGCGGCCTCCTCACCCGATCCTCCCAGCGACGGGTCGTGACTCTTGCAATAGCAGTGTTGACGAGCCTGCGTCGTTTCAATGATCGAGGTGACTAGATGACCAGTGATCGCTTTCTTGTGGTGGGTGTGAAGACGGCCGAGCGGGAGTGGTTCGCGCTCTCTGCGCGAGATGCATCTCTGATCGAGGCCGGACTAGAACCAAGTCTGGCACGTTCAGAATGGGAGCTTCGGCTGCAACTGAAAGACCTCGGTTTGTCAGAGGTCGACATCGAGGAGCGTTTTCGTAACGCTCGACAGTGGATGCCAAGTTTAATCCCAGGAAGTGCCCTAGAAAACTAGCGCCGGCCTCATGCCTGGCTCACTTTTTCCGTCTTTGGAGGCAGGATGGAGCGCCAGGCCGTGTCTACGAATCGGCGGCCTATTTTAGGGACAGCACTCCTGATTCAATGCCAGAAGCAACTAGGCTCTGGGTTCTTCACCGACGCCGAGGTGCGTGAGCAGTCGTCGCCGAAGGGTCGTTCTCTCGCCAAAACGTGTTAAGGAATGGCACCTGTGTCACGAACGTCTGAGTCGAGATCTTCGTAATCGGCAATACTTACTCACGCTTCCGCCACCGCAGCCGTAACCGACACGGTAGTCTCTCGCTTACCCTTGCTTCTTTTGCCTTCTGTATAGTGGGGGACCGCCCGGCAGTCTCGGAGTGGCGAGGCGCGCACGATTTGTTTAAATTCGTAATCGACGTGCTGCGATTAGGTAGTCACGAGATACGAGGGAACAGGAGCAAAAAGACCATGCAGGACGGCAAGAGCGGAACGAGTGCCGGGCAGCCAGACTGGCGGTCGCTCAACGACCGGTTGGTGGCGACGCTGAAGCCATATGCGCCCCCAATAGCCATTTCATTTCTGGCAGAGGGTCAGACTGTACCTGTGGCCAGGCTTGATGACAATTTTCCGGAGCCCAATGAGAGCGGACGCACGGGACAGGTTCCGGCTGGGTGCGTGTTCTGGATTCGAAGCGCGAGTGAATCGTTTGCTACCACCGCTGCCGACCATGCCAACTGTTCGGTCGGGAGTCTCACCCATGGGTTTCTAACGCTTGAGGAGGCTGTGACGAAAGACGATGTTGGAGTCGTGTTGGAGTCCGGATGGGTCGACGAGGCCGAGGTGAAGGCGTTGCCGGTGGTGACCGCTAGACCAGGCACGGTCGTGTATGGCCCGTTGGCCGACAGTCAGTCCGATCCTGACGTAGTCCTGTTACGAATCAACGCTTTGTCGCTGATGATCTTGAGGGATACGTTTCCTGATTTACAGATCGAAGGAAAGCCACAATGTCATATCATCGCCATCGCCAAAGAGCAGGGGGCACTGGCCGCTAGCGTCGGGTGCGCGCTTAGCCGTTCGCGAACCGGGATGAAGGCGGAAGAGATGACCTGTGCCATTCCCGTCAAGCGTCTGAGTGAAGTCGTCGACGCGCTTGAGTCGACGGTCTCGCTCGATCGAGCGATGGCCAGCTATGCCTCGGCGGACGCGAAGCGGTTTTAGCAGGGTGAATCGTCTCCCGCGGCTGACGCGTTCCCCTTTTTCAGCTCGCCAATGACGACTTGGTTCTATCGCTTATACCGCCTCAACACGGACTATGCTCAACCCTGCGAGAGCTCCGTTAACCTCTGTCGACCAGATTACTATTGACTAGCTTCGGCATCTAGGTGTATCAACCGTACGGTTTTACGATAAGCCACTAAGGATTAATGGGAGTTCTTGAGATGAAGCGACGATTGTGGAGGCCGCTCGGTGTGGCGACAACACTGGCGACGATCTTGACGCTACTCCAGCTGACTGCCGTGTCGGTCGATGGGCAGGGGCAGAGGACCGCGTGGGGGGATCCCAACCTGGAGGGGATCTGGCTCGACGTCTACGATACGCCGTTCGAGCGAGCCTCCGAGCTTGGCGGCCGAGAGCTTGCCACCCCCGAGGAGCGGGCGGCACGGGACCAGGCTCGGATGATCAATCCAGGGCGCAACGAGCGTTCGGGTCTCGCGGCCAGGGACGTGGCCGGGGCCTATAACGCCGTCTATACATCGGCCAAACCAGCCGGTCCATGGACCTCGCTCGTTGTCGATCCGCCAAACGGAAACATTCCTGCCCTTACGGTGGAGGCGAAGGAACGGGCCGACGTCAAGAGAGACTGGCGCCTTATGCTCTTGCGAAACACCGAGACCTGCGAGGAGGCTGCCCCTGGGTGCAGCGGTGGAAATTACGGGCCGCCGTCGCCTCGCCGCTTTGATGTGGCGCCTTTCTATAATACGTCGCGTATGAACCGCCACGATGGTCCTGAGGATCAGAGTTTAGGCGACCGGTGCATGCGGGGGATCACACCCGATTTTCGTGGCTTCCGGCGGATCGTTCAAGGCGACGATTCGATCGCGATCGGCTACGATTCTGGACAGGGACAGGGGTATCAGCGTGTCGTCAACCTGAGTGGAGACCACCCACCAAATCAGGTACGCCTTCGGCATGGGGATTCACGTGGACGCTGGGAGGGCGATACGCTCGTCATAGAGACCACAAACTTCTCCGCCAAGTTTACGTTTCGCGATTCCGGTGAAAACCGCAAGCTTACCGAACGGTATATGCGTATCGATGGAGACACTCTCGCATACGAGGTCACGATTGAAGATTCGACTGTCTGGACGGGTCCATGGACGATTCGCCAGGAGTTGAAGCGCCAGAGTAATATGGAGAACCGAATTTACTATGAACCGAGGTGCCACGAGGGCAATTATGGCCTGCCGGCGCTGCTGATCGGTGCTCGATTGGATGAGCGGGCATACATGGAGGGTCGTGGACCCGATCCCTTCTCGTTGGACACTGCTACATGTGTCACTGGTCTGGTCGACGAGCAGTAGTGACCCAGTCGTGACCAAGGAACCAGCAGCCAAAGGTAGGAGCAAGGAAACTAATAATGGGAAAAGTATTTAAGGGATCGACAGTTCTAACCGCATTAGCTGCCGCCGCGGCGGGTGCGATCATTTCTGCCACGGTGACTGGGACGGCCAGCCAACCCCAGGGGCCGCCGGACCGTTCCGCGGAGACCCCAGACGGACACCCGAACTTCAACGGTGTGTGGCAGGCCCTCAATGAAGCACACTGGGACCTGGAAGCTCACGAGGCGCGTTCGGGCATGGTGGAGCAGCAGGGTGTTTATCCGTTCGAGTTTGCCAAGGTGCCCGCGGCACCGGTGGTGGCGCTCGGCGCTGCTGGGGGGGTACCGGGCTCAATCGGTGTCGTTGAGGGCGCTGGTCGGATTCCGTACACGCCAGAGGCACTCCAGATCAAACAAGAGAACGCCGCAAACTGGATCGACCGGGACCCCGAGCTCAAGTGCTACCTTCCAGGTATCCCGCGAGCGATGTACATGCCCTATCCCTTCCAGATCGCGCAGAGCACCAACAAGATTCACATGACATTCGGGTTTTCAAACGCCGCGCGCGTGATTCATCTGGACGACGTCACAGGCCCACCCGACTACACCTTTATGGGGCACTCGGTCGGGCGATGGGAGGGGAACACCTTGGTAGTCACTGTCGACTACTTCAACGGCAAGACCTGGTTGGACCGGGCCGGCAATTTTCACAGCGAGGCCCTGGAGCTGACTGAGCGGTTTACGCCGTTGTCACCTGATGCGATCTGGTATGAGGTGACTCTAACCGATCCGAACACCTTTACCGAGCCCTGGTCGATCGCCATGCCGCTCTATCGCCGCCTGGAACCGGGTGCCACGGTGCTGGACTATCCGTGCATGGAATTCGCAGAGGAGTTCATGTATGGGCACCTTCGCCGGAATCAGTTAGTCAAGCGCTGGGAAGGCGAGACGCTCATCGTCGATATCACTCGAAAGATTCCAGAGGGTGATGCACTCCACGATTGGTATAGAAGGTAGTAGCAGGGCCTGGGCGCTCAAAGACCGAGATATTGAGAGAGAGAGATATATATACCGAGACATTGAGAGAGACATATATAATAAGAACAATTCTGTTAGATGGTAGGAATAAGGGAGGAATTTCCATGAGAGCGAGACAGATAACTGCGGTCGTAATAGCGGTGGGCGGGATCGGCCTGTGGCTGGTGGGGGCGACCGCGCCAGTGGAAGCACATCATGCGTTTGCTGCCGAGTTCGACGCCGATAGGCCGGTTGAGTTTAGCGGAACTGTCACGAGGGTCGAGTGGGTTAATCCTCACGTTTGGATTCACATGGATGTGAATCTTGACAATGGCTCAACCGAGGCGTGGGCATTCGAGGCAGGGACTCCGAACGTATTGTTCCGGAGGGGCTTCACGAGAGACTCGCTCCTCCCAGGGACCGACGTGATGGTCGATGGGTATCAGGCGAAGGATGGGACGAACCGAGCCAACGGCCGCGACATCACCCTCCAAGATGGAACCAAGCTGTTTCTGGGTTCATCGGGCACTGGCGCACCATACGAGCTGGCCCGACCCGGTGTTGACACGGCTGATCCAGGTCAGTAGTCGGCGGATCGAAATTTCGTTCTCCTGTTTACCGCCTCCGTTGGTTTTCCACCACGTGCGGAGCGGATGGTCATCAAGAGGCCATCCGCTCCGGCAACTGTTGTATAGGCTTAGACCCTGATGACAACAGCATCGTGAGCAGACTCAAGGGGGGCCGCCTCAATCAAGCGGCAGACGACGCTTGACCGGTTCAGCCTCTTGCCAGGCCTTCTAGGACACACCGCCCTCGGCACGGTTTGTTGACGAGTCCCATCGCGGTTTTTCTTCGACGGACGCGCTCCCTTCTTCAGTCGTCGTACCCACCCGAGACCCAGTTTCTGAGCTGACCAGTGTCCCAAGGTTCGGCCTGCTACACTGGCACACAGCCGGTCGATCCAGCAGCTGCCTTGGAATCCGCTACCGAGGCTACACCTTCACGTGAAACCGGCAATGGGGCTTTCGATTCGGTTAAATAGAAGCTACCGGCAGCACGTGGAAAAGTGGCCCCGTCCCGAGTGATTCGTTTAGGATAGGCGGTATCTGAAGGGGCGATGATGTAATGATGCGACGAATGAGACGTTACCATCTTCTAGTCTGTTTTGCGGTAATTTCGTCTGGCGCGGCGCTTGGGGCGCAAGAGGGCGTCACGCGCGGCGAGTGGCCGAATGCGGGCGGTGATAAGGGCTTCACCAAATACTCCCCGCTCGACCAGATCGACAAAGACACCGTCAAGAATCTGCGGATTGCCTGGCGGCGTCCGGCTTTGACCGACGAATTCCGTGCGCAACACCCCGATGTGAGCACGGGGACTTCACGAGGACTTCAGTCAACTCCGATCATGGTCAATGGAGTGCTCTACGCGTCAAACGGCATCGGTCTTGTCGAGGCCATGGATCCGTCGACTGGCGAGACGCTCTGGGTGCAAGAACTAGAGGAGGAAGAGACCGCTGAGACCCTCGCTGGAGAGGCGAGTCGAGGGGTCGCGTTCTGGCGCAGTGAGACCGGTGAGCGTATTTTGTCCGTGCGCCGTCAGTACCTGATTGCGACCGATGCGAAGACTGGGAAGTTAATTCGTAGTTTTGGCGATGAGGGCAAGGTTGACTTGAGGTACTACGAAGATGCCTCAGACCCCGCTGACAGCTACCGCTGGCGCTCGGCTCCGATGGTTGTAGGAGACGTCGTGGTCGTCGGCTCCTCCGTGCGACGCGCTGGAGATGTCCGGGGCTATGATCTGAACAGTGGGAGCCTGCGCTGGAGCTTTGGCGTGATTCCTGGACCTGACGATTTTGGCGGCGACACGTGGCTGGGCGATTCGTGGAAAGGGATTTCGGCCGGCGAGGCGGACGTCTGGTCGACGATGAGCGCAGACGAGGAGCTCGGTCTGGTGTATCTCCCGACCAGCGCGCCCACCAATAACATGTATGGCGGTCATCGTCCTGGCAACAATCTTTTCTCGTGCAGTATTGTGTGCGTCCGTGCCGACACCGGAGAGCGAGTGTGGCACTTTCAGACGGTGCATCACGATATCTTCGACTATGACAACCCTACGCCGCCGATTCTGACGGACATCACCGTTAACGGCAGACCGATCAAGGCACTTGTGCAGCTCACCAAACAGGGCCTGGCCTTTGTGCTGGACCGTGTGACCGGTGAGCCAGTTTGGCCGATCGAGGAACGGCCGGTCCCCGAGTCGGACGTGCCTGGCGAGTGGACGGCTCCGACGCAGCCGTTCCCGACGAGGCCGGCACCTTACGAGCAGGTTGGAATTACCGTCGACGACCTCATCGATTTCACACCGGAGCTGCGGGCCGAAGCGGTTGAAATCGCGAAGCAGTATGTGCTGGGACCGCTTTATACGCCCCCGACGCTGGGCGGCGAGGCACCGAGCGATATGAAGGGCACGATCTTGGTGCCTGGACACGTGGGTGGCACCAATTGGGGTGGTGGCGGCTTCGATCCAGAGACCGGGATGTTGTACGCGCCGTCGAGAACCGGAGCGTTTTTTGTTCGCCTGAGCCCAGGCGGTGACGATCCGGCCGCCCAAGCCTACCGCGGGACACGCGGCCCCGTCGTCGGCCCACGTGGCCTACCGTTGACCAAACCACCGTATGGCCGGATCACCGCCATGGATCTGAATACCGGCGACCATGTATGGATGGTGCCAAACGGCGACGGTCCACGGGATCATCCAGACCTGAGGCACTTGAATCTACCGCCATTAGGTCAGCCTGGTCACGGCATGACGCTTGTAACCAAGACACTGCTGTTCGTGAGTGAGGGCGATCCGAGCATGATTCTGACCCCGCCAGGGCACGGAGCCAGTGACAGTAAGAAGCTCCGAGCCTTTGACAAAGCGACCGGGGCCGTCGTGTGGGAGTACGAGTTGCCAGCCGGCACGACCGGCGCATTGATGACCTATCTACACGACGGAACGCAATACATCGTGATGCCGATTGGTTCGACCACGCATCCGCCCGAATGGGTGGCACTAAGCCTGCCGTAGCCGCTAGCCGCCAGAAATTCTCGGCACGAGGTAGACTTCGCTGTCTGGCGACAGCTTTAGGTAGTCAGGATGTTGGTGGATTTCACCGTCTACCGCTATCGACATGAACTCCAGCGGTTCCCTCAAGGCGGGGAAGTGCTCCGTGACGGTCTCCATCAGCTCGCGCACCCGCGGGGCGTCCACGGATAGCGATTCGACGCCGCCAGTGTACCGCTCGAGCCCGCTCACGAAGTAGATCGTCGCCACGTCAGTCAGTTTCTCAGTAGCGCCTTTAGCACGCGAGGCGGTGAGAGGGGGAGATCGGTGAAGCGGATGCCGGTAGCGTCGTTCATTGCGTTCGCGACCGCGGCGAGCGGCGGCACGATCGGGACCTCGCCAACCCCACGCACGCCGTAGGGGTGGAGTGGATTTCCGACCTCGATGAGCACCGTGTCGATCATCGGCAGGTCGGACGCGACCGGCATGCGGTAGTCGAGGAATCCAGCGTTCTGCATCACGCCGTCAGGACTGTAGAGGTATTCCTCATTTAATGCCCAGCCGATCCCCTGTGCTGCGCCTCCCTGCATCTGTCCTTCGACGAAGCTCGGATGCACCGCCTTGCCGACATCCTGAATGGCCGTGTATCTGACGACGCGGCTGACACCTGTTTCCTTGTCCACCTCGATGTCGCACATGTTTACCGCGAACGCGGGTCCAGCCATTGGTGCGCTCACGCTGGCACGCCCGATAATGGGGCCTCCGGTGTGCGGCATCTGCTCGGCTAGTTGACGCAGTGTCAGCGACGTTCGGTCAGCTGAGGGCTCGAGCGGAACGGCACAGCCATTGTCCCAAGTGACCTTGTCGACGCCCACGTCCCAGATTTTTGCGGCACGCGCGAGAAGCTGGTCGCGGACATCTTGGGCGGCCTTGATCACGGCCATACCGGTGGCGTAACACACGCGGCTACCACCCGTGAGGTCGCTGTAGCCGATGCTGTCGGTGTCAGCCACCGTCGGACGAACACGCTCGATCGGAATGTCGAGCTCCTCTGACACCATGAGTGCCTGTGCCACACGCGTCCCACCGATATCCGGATTACCGGTGACGACAGTCGCACTGCCATCGCCGCTCAGTGAGACGGTCGCGCTCGAACTCAAACCGGCGTTGAACCAGAAGCCGCAGGCGACACCCCTGCCCTGGTTTGGGCCGAGCGGTGCCTTCCAGTGCGGGTGGTTCTTCGCAGACTCAAGGACCTGTTTTAGACCGATCGGTCCGTATTTTGGTCCGTACGGAGCTTGGTCGCCCTCCATCATCGCATTCTTTAGCCGGAAGTCGATCGGGTCGATCTCGAGCCGGTTGGCGATTTCGTCGAGTATCGACTCGGTGGCGAACGTGGACGACGGTGAGCCGGGTGCCCGATAGGCGGCTACCTTGGGACGGTTGACGACGATGTCGTAAGCCTCGATGACGAAGTGTGGGATCTTGTATGCCGCCAGCGCGCACATCGCTCCCGCACCGGCCGGCGACCCTGGATATGCACCCGCTTCGTAGTAGAGCGAACCACTGGCCGCGACGATCGTGCCGTTCTGCTTCACCCCGATCTTCATCCGTACTTTGGTTCCGGATGTCGGACCCGATGCGCGGAACACGTCGTCACGCGACATGACGATTTTGACTGGGCGATGCGCTTTGCGGGACAGCGCGATGGCTACTGGCTCGAGATACACCGGAATCTTGCCACCGAATCCACCGCCGATCTCGCTCGGGATTACCTTAATCGTAGCGGCGTCGACACCGAGAATGCCGGCACAGCAGTCGCGAACGATGAATTGTCCCTGCGTCGAGGTCCATACCAGGATCTGGCCATCCTCACCGTAGCGGGCGACACACGCGTGCGGTTCGATGTAGCCCTGATGGACCATTGGGGTCGTAAACTGGCGCTCGACGATGATGTCGGACTCGGCAAAGCCTTTGTCGACGTCGCCGCGGCGCAGTTCCGTGCGCATCGCAACATTCGTGCGCGTCGGAGCGTCCGGAAGCGGCTGCCCCTTGGTGACCAGGCCGTCGTGCAGAATCGTCGCGCCAGGTGCCAGGGCTTGGTCGACCGTCAGGACGGGCGACAAATTCTCGTAGTGGACAATGATTCGTTCAGCGGCGTTACGGGCGATCTCTACGGACGTCGCGGCGACAGCCGCGACGGCATGACCCTCATACAGCGCCGTGTCGTGCGCGAGTAGGTTGTCACCCATGTCGCCAAGGTCGTAGCGGCCTTCCTTGCCCAGTAAGACCACCCCGGTCGTCTTCGGGATGTCCGCACCGGTGATGACCGCCTTCACGCCTGGCATCGCGTCGGCTGCCGACGTGTCGATCGACATAATCCGCGCATGTGCGTGCGGGCTGCGAAGGACGTACCCGTGCAATAGGCCTGGGAGGGTGAAGTCGGCGCCATAGTTAGCGCGCCCGGTGACCTTATCGAGGCCGTCGTGACGAATTGGTCTCGTGCCGACGTATTTGAATACTCGTTCACCGCTCATTGCGTCTCATCGCTCCTCATGGATTCCGCTGCATCCATCACTGCGCGAATGATCTTGTCATAGCCGGTGCAGCGGCACAGATTTCCGGCGAGCCAGTATCGGGCTTCTTCTTCAGTTGGGTTTGGATTCTGATCCAGAAGCGCTTTGGCTGAGACCACGAAGCCTGGCGTACAGATGCCACACTGAAGTGCCGCATGTTCGAGGAGTTTCTGCTGGATAGGGTGGAGCGTCTCCCCTTGCGCGATGCCCTCGATGGTGAGAACATCCTGGCCGTCTATTTCGGCCGCGAGCACGAGACACGACGGGACGAGGCGCCGGTTGAGGAGCACGGAGCAGGCGCCGCAGTCACCGGTCGCGCAACCCTCCTTGGTGCCGGTGAGATTGAGCCGATCACGCAGGGCGTCCAGCAATGTTTCGACCGGTTCGCAGAGGAACTCGACCGGTTCGCTGTTGAGTATTGTCTTTATATGTAGTTTCGTCACCGACAGATCCCTCACATGGGTAACGAGGCGCGCCTGCCGGCGATCGTAGTGGCACGGCGAGTGAGCACGCCGACCACGGTCCGCCGATAAGAGTTCGTGCCCCGCTTGTCGTCGATTGGTCTCGCGGCTGCACTCGCGGCGGCACCAGCGAGCCGCAACGCCTCATCGTCCAGGTGGGATCCGATGAGCGCCCGCGCTGCCTCGGGCACCAGTAATACCGTCGGCGCTACGGCAGTGATCGCCACGCGGGACGCCGTACACAGGCCAAGCTCGTCCAGCGTGACACTGACGGCCGCGCCGGCGACCGCAATATCCATCTCAGTTCTGGGGATGAGCCGCAGATATGCGTCTGCCGTCCGCGGTGCCGGACATGGGACCAGTAGAGCAACAAGCAGATCTCCGCGTCCGAGCACAGTCTGTCCAGGGCTAACGGAGACGTCTTCAACGTTGACGGTTCGTTCGCCCTGGGGGCCAACGATCACGGCGCGCGCACGGTTTACAATAAGCGGACCGGTCGTGTCGGCGGCTGGCGAGGCGTTACACAGATTACCACCCACCGTACCTCGCCCCTGAATTTGAGCCGAGCCGATGAGGTGAATGGCCTCGACAAGCCCAGGCCAGAAGCGTTTCGCTTCCGGGTGTTCGCAGATGACCGCCGCCGCCGTGGCCGCACCGAGCCGCATATGTTTCCGATCGATCGTGATTCCGACCAGCTCTGGAATGCGTTTGAGATCGATGAAGGACGCAGGACGCCTCGATTCCATGCGGTACTGAACGAGCAGATCCGTACCGCCGGCCAGTGCCTTTGCGCCCGGTTCAGCCTGCATGAGGCGAATAGCATCGGCAACGGTTGTCGGGGCTTCAAAACGAGTCGGCTGCACTTTGGTGACTCCAGACAGGTGTGAGACTCGCTACGGTCAACGCCGATCTGCGGGCCAGGGCTTCCGCGGTGTGCCCCTGTTCGGTCTGAGGACGTTCCAGCCGGCTACGAATCCAAAGCCGACTTGAACCCATCTCTCCTGAGTAAATAGTAAAGGATTGGCAACTGAATTGTCTTCCACAACGGCCGGTTCCTGGCCTCGAGTCTAGAGTTATAGCCGCACCGTCTCGCCAAACAGGTTACTAACCCGCCAGAAGGAGCACAAAGATAAAAGAAGAGATCTACCGAGGTGTGAAGTCTGAGGACGTTAAGGTAATGAAGGCCAGTATCTTGAGCTAATCGACCGAAAACATTGACTCGTTTACTGTTCTGGTGTACGAAGCAGTGTTAAGTTCGTTGGAAGGCGAAGAATTTCTTCGAGAGGTATAAAAGGCATGCAAATAACGCGACGATTACTGGAGTCGGTCGGTGTGGTAATGGTGCTTGCAGCGGTCATCGTAATGCTGCGGCTTACTACGGCACCGGTGGTAGGTCAGACTCCGAGCTCCACTGCGTGGGGGCATCCAAACCTGGAGGGAATCTGGCTCGATGTCTACTCAACGCCCTTCCAACGGGCACGAGAGCTTAACGACCGAGAGTTTACGACCGCTGAAGAGCGTGCGGCACGAGATCAAGAGCGTATAGGACTGAGTCCGTCCGCTGGGCGGAGCTTCGAGCGCGGTGAGCGCGGGTCAGCGAAAGATGTGTCTTCGGCCTACAACGCCGTTTATACCTCGGTGAAGCCTGCGGGGCCACGCACGTCGCTCGTCGTCGATCCACCGGATGGGAGGATTCCCGCCCTAACGGAGGCGGCTCAGCGGAACGTAGAGGTCCAGCTGGAGTGGCGTCAAATGCTCATGCAGAACACCCCAACCTGCGAGGAAGGCGCCCGCGGCTGCGAGGGTGGGGAATACGGTCCCCCATCGCCGCGTCGGTTCGATGTCTCACCCTTCTACAACACGTCGCGTATGAATCGTCACGACGGCCCTGAGGATCAAAGTTTGAGCGATCGATGTAGGGGTGGGCGCACCCCAGATTTCAACGGTTTCCGTCGCATCGTGCAGGGCGAGGATGCGGTCGCGGTGGGTTATGACACCGGGCAGGGCCAGGGGTTCCAGCGTGTCATCAACCTGAGCGGGAGTCATCCGGCGAGCCAAGTCCGTCTTCGCCACGGCGACGCACGCGGGCGATGGGAGGGCGATACGCTCGTCATCGAAACGACGAATTTCTCAGACAGATACCCGGTTCCTGGTCGAGGAGTACCTACCGGGAGCGGTTCAGATGCAAACCTCAAGCTCATCGAGCGATATAGACGCGCCGATGCCGACACACTTGAGTACGAGGTCACATTCGAGGACTCGACGGTGTGGGTCGCGCCGTGGACCGTCCGACAAGAGCTGACGCGTCAGAGCGATCAGGAGAATCGTATCTACTATGAGCCGCGCTGCTACGATGGGAACTATGGTTTGCCGGCTATGTTCATCGGTGCGCGGATGAAAGAGCAGGCATTTGCCTCGGGGACGGGGCCTGATCCGTTCTCGCAGGATAGTACGACCGGCGGTGGTGGTGCGCGGTAGGCGCGCACGCACGGTAATCGTAACCGGCCAGGCCGGTTCCCAACTGCAGCATGACGCAGTCACTTCACGGTTGCCGGAGCCGAGGAACCTACCGGGGTTCAGGGACCGCTACTAATTTAATTGGTGCGGGGGGGGCGCTATTCAGTGGTTCCCTATTTGACCAACTGCAAGTTGCACGACTTGAACGTAATGTTCGCGAAGTTGTAACAGCCGAACCAACTCGTCGTGCGAGCCGCGTGAATCCGATCGAGGCTTTGCGCTGCGGCTAGAAGAAAAGAAAAAACCATGATCATCATGAAGATGCCGAGAGCAGTCACGTTTCTGGCCTTGACGATAACGGTGACGCTGGCCCCGTTGCTCGTGGCCTCAACGGTCTCCGCCGAGATCATCCGGATCGAGGTTGACTCACGTGCCGAGGTGGCTGGCGGAATGTCATATGGGCTAGCCGGTCCTTACGAGCGGATCGCCGGTACCATCTATTTCGCGGTCGACCCCGACAACGCGGCCAATCGCATCATCACCGATATCGACTTTGCCCCGCTCAACGCCGACGGCAAGGTCGAGTTCCACTCGAACTTTTTTCTTATCAAACCCAAGGACATCTCGCGCGGCAACGGAACGGTGTTCTATGAGGTCTCGAACCGTGGCCGCAAGGGGATGCTGGCCTACTACAACAATGCATCCGGTAGCCGTGACCCCAGGATGGCCGATGAAATGGGCGACGGGTTTCTGTTGAAACAAGGCTTCACGTTGCTGTGGCTTGGGTGGCAATTTGACCCACCAATACGCGAAGGGCAGATGCGCGTGAATTTGCCAACGGCGACCAACAACGGTGCACCGATCACCGGTCTGGTGAGAAGCGAGGTCATCGTCAGCAAGCTGGCGTACGACTGGTCGCTCTCCGACAGAAATCATCTACCGTACGAGGCCAGCGTGCCCAGCGACCCGGCGAACCAGATGACCGTCCGTGACGGGGTCAACCAACCGCGGCGTGTGGTGCCGCGCGACCAGTGGCGGTTCGCACGTCGTGAGGACAACGGTGAGATCGTCGACGACCCGACCCGGGTTTATCTCAAGACTGGGTTCCAGCCGAGCAAGATCTACGACGTCGTCTATATCGCACAAGACCCGCCGCTCTCCGGTCTTGGACTCGCAGCCGTCCGCGACGCGATCTCTCAGCTCAAATACGACTCCACGCCCGAGTTATCCATCCCCTCCGATGCCATCGACCACGCGATCGCCTGGGGCGTATCGCAGAGTGGGCGGCTCCTACGCACGTTTCTCTATAACGGATTCAATCGAGACGAGAGCGACCGAAAAGCGTTTGACGGTGTCATGGCTCACGTCGCAGGCGGGGGTCGGGGCAGCTTCAACGTTCGCTTCGCCCAGCCGTCACGCGACGGGCACCCGTTCCTCAACAAGCTCTACCCGAGTGACATTTTTCCGTTTAGCGACGTCACGCAGAGCGACCCTGAAACCGACATGCGCGGTGGGCTCCTCTCAAGGATCCAACCTAGGCACATGCCAAAGGTCTTTCATACCAACTCGTCCTACGAGTACTGGGGACGCGCGGCGTCACTGGTCCACACCACGGTCGACGGTACCGCGGATGCCCCGCTGTTGGACAACGTCCGGATCTACACATTTGCCGGAGGGCAGCACGGCCCAGGGCGCTTCCCGCCACAACGGACGAGCGGGCAACAGCTCAGTAATCCGAACGACTACTCGTGGTTCCTGCGAGGTCTGCTCGTGGCCATGAACGAGTGGCTCAAGGACGGGACGCCTCCGCCACCGAGCCGGTACCCGATGATTGCCGACGGCGACCTCGTGCTTGCCGAGCACTTCGAGTTTCCGAGCCTACCTAGCGTCACTCAACCCGGCGAACCGCACAAGGCCTATCGCGCCGTCTACGGGCCGGAGTTTCGCTCGCGTGGCATCACGACGGTGGAGCCACCGGAAGTGCTGTCAGCGTTTCCCATCCTCGTGCCAACGGTCGATGCCGATGGCAACGAGACTGGCGGCCTCATGATGCCCGAGGTGGCGGTCCCACTTGCTACCTATACAGGGTGGAACAACTTCAACGCGGCGGCCGGACCGGAAGGTGTTCTGTCGAGTATGCAGGGGTCCTACGTTCCCTTCCCGCTGACCATGGCAGATCGGCGGCGCACCAGCGACCCGCGGCAGTCGGTTGAGGAGCGCTATGGCAGCCGTGCAGTCTACCTCGGTCTAGTGTCACAAGTTGCGCTCGAGTTGGTCGACGGTGGATACCTGCTGGCCGAGGACATCGCTCCGATTCTGTCACGGGCCAGCGAGCACTGGTTGTATCTGATGGAAGAGACCACGAATGAGGATCAACAGTAGGAAAGAAGGGGATTCGGTGGGGAGAACAACCAGAAGAATTTAGATGGTGGGGCATTTCAGCTGTCAGATGTAGGTTGTGGGGTTTGTCAGTGAGGCATCACTCTGGTTGGGGCCGTCGAAGCCGCAGAGATACCCATCCCGGTAGATCGGTGTATTGAAGTGGAGGGCACATCCAGCCGTACTCCCCGCACGCCCAGTCCTTGGTCGGGACCAAAGCCGCTCCACCACGGTCACGGTCCAAGGCCACCCGCCCCACATCTGTCGAAGGACGCGGCATGACAACCACGAAGAACTCATCTCCCTGCTACACGCGGCGCGAAGCACTCGGTTTCCTCGGTACCGTCGCCAGCGCGAGCCTGGTCACAACCCGCAGCGCGTTTCTCGCTGCGCAGCAGACCTTCACGAGCGTCGATCCGCCAAATTTTCCAGCGGGCAGCGTTATACGAACACTGCAGGGCGATCTCGACCCGACGGCGCTTGCTAACGGTGCGACACTTTTTCATGAGCACGTGGGCCGTGCCGAGGTCGACCTCGCCGTGGAAGAGCTGCGCGCGTGCGCGTTTGACGGGCTGGGATGTATCGTCGATGCGGCGACGGGTCGACGAACACCGGAGCAGGTCCGTAAACTGAACGCCATTGCGGACCGAAGCGATGTACGGGTCGTCATGGCCGGGGGGTATTTCGAGGATATCGGCTTTGCGATCTACCCGGTCCGAATTGCCGAAATGTCAGAGGACGAGCTGGTCGAGGAGCTTGTCGCCGATGCGGGGGCTCAGAGATGGGGTGCTTTTGGAGAGATCGCGTCGTCCCTCGAGATGCGACCCGACGAGCGTAAGGTGCATCGTGCGGTGGCCCGCGCGCACGTACGAACGGGGATTCCGATCTTCACACACACGCCGCACGAGAGTTGTCCAAGTTGCGCGATGGAGCAGATGGATGTCATCGAAGAAGAGGGGGTTGACCTTTCGCATGTCGCCATCGGACACATGGCCACTATTAAGCCCGAGGACAACCCCTTGGCGACGCACACAGCCGTGGCGCGCCGGGGCGCATTCGTCGGTCTGGACACACTCGGACATGAAATGGGTCGGTCCGACATCCCCGCTGCCGACAAAGTTCGGATGGTTCAGGATCTACTCGAGGTCGGCTTTGAGGATCAGATCCTGCTGTCATCCGACCAAGGGAACATCCGTCAGTTCAAGCATTTTCACGGTCATGGTTGGGCCTCGGTGCTGATGCAGTTTGTCCCCAAACTCAGGTTCGCGGGCGTCCCGGAGGAGACTATTCGAAAGATCCTCGTCGACAACCCGAGACGATTCTTGGCGTTTGTCCCCAAGATCTAGGCGGCTCTGAGGTTGTAAATAGAGGAGTCGAGGCGGGTCGCCGGCCGTGATGTCACGTGTCTTCTGAACGACGTAGAGCAGGTTGCTTCTCATGGGAGTACCTCTTCCGTTTTGACTTCGCAACTAGCTCGTGCGAGGTTCAGCGTCGGCGTGGTGTTGACCGCGCGACGAGCCCACGATACCGTGTTCTCAAGCACCGTCCCCTTCAGATGTGGGAGGTGCCAGGAGAGGTTGAATATGAAGAACCTGTGTCTACTGGCGATCATCGCGATGATACTGAGTGCATGGCCAGGTGCGGGGCTAGCCCAAACGACGGGAGAGCTGGTCAACGACCAAGAGAGTGCCGACAACGTCCTTACGGCGAGCATGGGGTATGACCGGAAGAGCTACAGTCCGCTCGATGAAATCAACCGGTCGAACGTCAAGCGGCTCGTACCGATTTGGAACGCCAGCATGAGCAATGACCTGGGCGAGCTGGCAGCGCCGGTGGTGTACGAGGGTGTCATGTATCTCATCAACGGGAAATGGACGTTTGCGATCGACGTGGCGACTAGCAGACAACTCTGGCGCACGCCGGTGGTGCTTGAAGGCGAGTCGCGGCGTGCCGCGTTCAACCGAGGCGCACCGACTCTCTACAACGGCAAACTGTTTCGCGTAACGCTCGACAACCACCTGCTCGCCCTCGACATGAAGACCGGCGAAGAATTATGGAAGCAGAAGTTTGCGGAGGCGGCCGAGGGCTACTATGCCACTGGCGCGCCGATCGTTGCCAATGGTGTGTTGATTTCGGGGATGTCCGGCGGGGAGTCGACCACACGTGGGTTCCTCGACGGCTGGGACCCTGACACCGGCACAAAATTATGGCGCCGCTACACCATTCCTGCACCCGGCGAACCTGGTTCGGAAACTTGGCCGGTGGACGGTGAAGCGTGGAAGTACGGTGGCGGGCCCACGTGGCGCTCCGGTTCGTACGATCCAGAACTTGACCTGGTCTATTGGGGCACCGGTAATGCCGAACCCTACGACCCAAAGACTCGAGGAGAGATGGACAGTTTGTATACCTCGAGCGTGCTCGCAATCCGACCGAAAACCGGAGAGATCGCTTGTTACTTTCAGTACACACCCAACGACGTGTATGACGTGGACGGTGTGGACGAACACGTGCTCACCGATATCGAGGTGGATGGTCAGCCTCGAAAGGTGATGA